>ENA-OPSZ01000008-OPSZ01000008.1-human-gut-metagenome-genome-assembly--contig:-NODE-8-length-204072-cov-5.544107_pt1 | contig 204072 bp, 203 predicted proteins | sample MGYA00241814_ERZ501919 | MGnify/ENA primary metagenome ERZ501919 (study PRJEB25962, sample SAMEA2042440) | human gut metagenome | biome: human gut; feature: human-associated habitat; material: faeces... | reverse complement strand
TTCCTAAAATGCTGTAGAATCAGTACAAAGAGCTAAGAAAATACAGCATGCGGCTCTGCCGCCGCAGAGCCGGCAATTCACGGCGGCCTCCGAAGGCTGCCGCTGAGAGGAAAGGTTTATTGAACCACCGCTGCCGCGTTTATGGTATAATAACCTGACGGCGTTAGCGAAATCAAAGATTTCTACGCTTCGGTCACGATTCGAATTATGAAAAGAGGGATACCATGACGAAAAAGAACTTAGGGGAGTTTTTATCCATGCTGGAGCGGCAAGGCCTTTTGCTTGAGGCCGACGTATTGGATGCCGGCGAGAAACAGGTCGAACATATATCATACAATTCAATGGACGTTAAAGAGGGAACGCTGTTCATATGCAAGGGGATGAACTTTAAGGAAGAGTATCTTGAGGACGCCATAGAAAAAGGGGCTGTCTGTTACATGTCAGAAAAGAAGATAAGAGCAGATTTTCCCTATATACTGGTCAGCGATATGCGCAGAGCTATGTCTGATACAGGGGCGTTTTTTTATGATGAAATCTGGAATAAAAAGCTGCAGATGATCGGTATAACAGGGACTAAGGGAAAGTCTACTACAGCCACTTTTGTGAAGTCCATCATGGATGATTATTGCAGATCCATAGGAGAAAAAGAGATAGGCTTTGTCTCGGGAATATATACCTACGACGGCCGGCACAAGGTGAAAGCCAAGAAGATGACTACCCCGGAGACTCTGCAGCTTCACAAAATACTTGCAGACTGCGCCGAAAACGGCTGTAAGTATCTTGTTATGGAAACATCTTCTCAGGCTCTTAAATATGACAGAACCAGAGCGCTCAGATATAAAGTAGGAGGATTTCTCAATATTTCCGAAGATCATATATCCGACAGAGAACATCCTGACATCGAGGACTATTTTGCTTCAAAACTTAAACTGTTCAGTCAGTGTGAGATCGCTTGTATAAACCTTGAAATGGAAGAAAAATATCTCTGCAGGGTAATGGAGGAGGCGGAAAAACACTGCAAGAAAATCATAACTTTTGGCCGGACAGAAAGAGACGACTACTACGGGTTTGATGTCAAGTCCACTCCTGACAGCCTCGCCTTTAAAGTGAGGCATAAGGGCGGTACAGAAGAGATAACCGTCAGCATAGGAGGTTTCTATAATGCTTCCAACGCTCTTGCCGCCATAGCAATGACCAGGGCTTTGGAGGTTCCGTTTGAAAATATCAAGAGAGGACTTGCTCATGTGAAAGTAGCAGGACGTATGGAACTGTATCACATGAGGAACAAAGATGTAGACGTGATCGTAGATTATGCCCATAATAAGCTGAGTTACCAGACGCTATTTGATAATGTCAGGAAGCTGTATCCGGGAAGAAAAATACTTCTGGTCTTCGGATGTCACGGCAATAAAGCTTATAACCGCAGAAAAGATCTCGGAGAACTTGCCAATATATATGCGGACAAGATCGTCCTGACAGAACAGGACCCGGGAACAGAATCGGTGACTGAAATATGCCGGCAGATACAAGAACATATAGATACAGATAAACCTGTAGAAGTCATCACAGACAGAGGAGAGGCCATAGCTGCTGCCTGCGATATGGCAGAGGACGGCTGGGTGATGGTGATCGCCGGAAACGGAGCCGACGGCTACCAGAAGAGAGGCCTTACTTATGTGGAGCTTCCGACAGATGGTGAAAGAGTGCAGGAATATATAGACAGAAACAGATAAGTAAAAGGGATGATATTCATATGAATGATCACGGCAAGACTACCGCGGCTTTTGAGAGCATTGCAGCCGGTCTGGGCAGAGGTCTTATATATATTCAGGAAGATTACAATATAGGAGCCTACAGCAACCTGGCAAAGGAGATAACCGGTATAAGACTTCCGGCTCACAGTCAGGGACATGACGAAGGAAACATCGAAGAAGGAGATATCGTCGTAATCGCCGACAATGACTTGGGCAACGACGACGGGCTTTCTCCTGAGGATCTCAAACTGATAAATATATACGACGGCAAAATAAAATGCGGCGACGCACTTTTGGCTATAGGAGTCTATAAGAACAGAAAGATCAAACCTGTTTACAAGGTGGCCCACAGCTACGACCTGAAACAGACTATGGAGCTGAACCACAGGTATCTGGGGTTTGGCATTTCGGCGCTTATAGATGAAAAAAAGAGCGTCATATCCATTAATGTCAACGATGTTGAATATTCTATGACTTACCTCGAGGCCATAGGCCATATGGTTGTTATCGATAAAAATACGGGAAATATCAAATTCTTCCAGGCAAGAGGATACGGCTTCAGAAACGAAGAGATAGGAAGCCTTCTGAGAGGAAAGAGCTTTCTTGAGAAGAGGTCGGACGGAGAAAACAGCGATCTGTGCCCTCAGATAGGAAGAAGAATGGAAGAACTGTTCGAAGGCGACCGGTTCATAAGCGATATAAAGATGCTTCTCGGAGGAGAGAACGGACAGGGAACAAAAAAAGTCTATAACATCCATAAACGCCCTATGTATTGCCATATGGTAAGGATAAAACTTGGAGAGCCCGAAGACGGGGTGTATATCTTCATTCAGGATAAGGAACTTGTACAGAATCAGCCGGCTTCCCGGGATGTGATGGCTGCCGAACTGGAAAAACTGAAGAAAAGAAGATATGCAGACGAAGAACTTGCCGGAATAGACGGATTTGACAATTTTATCGGCAACGATAAGACGATGATAACTGTCAAGAGGCTGGCGTCAAAGGCATCAAAGAACAGGTTCAACGTTATGCTTACAGGAGAGAGCGGCACGGGAAAATCAGTCTTGGCAAAAGAAATACATGATATGAATATGGCTCACAAGCCCTTTGTGGAAGTATGCTGCAACGCCATTTCACCGACGCTCTTTGAGAGCGAACTCTTCGGATATGCTCCGGGGGCATTTACGGGAGCGAGTTCTCAGGGCAAGGCAGGATATTTTGAAGAAGCTAACGGGGGAACTATTTTTCTCGACGAGATAGGCGATATATCGCCCGAGATACAGATAAAACTTCTTCACGTGATACAAAATAAGCGCATATACAGGGTAGGCGACACTAAACCTATAGACGTAGACGTGAGGATAATAACGGCAACCAACAAAGATCTGGAAAAAGAGATGGAAAGAGGCAATTTCAGAAGAGATCTCTATTACAGGATCAATGTGTTTCCTATATACATACCTCCTCTGAGGGAGAGAAAAAGCGATCTCTATTTTCTGGCAAATTCCATACTGGATCAGTACTGCAGAGAATATGACATAAAGACCAAGCAGTTTTCTCAGGAAGCTATAGATATAATCATGTCCTACCCTTGGCCGGGAAATGTGAGAGAACTGAAAAATGTAGTGGAATGTGCAGTAGCCATATGCGACGAGGAACTGATATATTCGGAGCATTTGATGCTGCCGAAAGATTCTGTGGAGGAAGGAAACAAGACCTTAAAAGAAAGACTTAAAGATGAAGAGCACAGAATAATTTCAGATACTCTTAAGAGAAACGGCGGCGATAAACTTAAAACTATGGAAGAACTAAATCTCCCTCGGTCATCTTTTTACAAGAAGTTAAAGGAGGTTGGGATCGATTGAATTTCTCAAAAGTAAGACTAAAGTCTCTAAAATGAGACTTTAAACGGAAACTAATCGCAAACTCTCACCTGAGGCGAACAGGTTGATTATGAGAGAAACCATTGAAATATCAATGGTTTCTCTTTTTTTTGTTCAATTATGCTTAACTTTGGCACAGGTCTTGCTTATTAAATTTATAACAAAACATCATATCTCATGGAAAGGAAATTAAAATGACCAGAGAAATAAAAAACGGAATATTGTATTTTGACGGCTGCAATACGGTCGAATTGGCTCAAAAATACGGTACGCCATTGTATGTTATGTCAGAAAATGATATTTTAGAAAGATTTTCTCAACTTAAAGAAGCTTTTACGGATAAATACCCCAATGCGAGAGTCGCTTATGCCTGCAAAGCGTTTTGCACAGTCGCAATGATGAAAATCTGTGAAAGAGAAGGAATGTGCATAGATGTGGTTTCCGGAGGGGAACTTTATACTGCAATAAAAGCAAGATTCCCGCCGGAAAGGATAGAGTTTAACGGAAACAATAAGTTGCCGGAAGAATTGGAAGCTGCTATAGACTATGGTATAGGGAGAATAATAGTAGACGGCATAGGTGAATTAAAACTAATAGAGGACATCTGTGCAAGAAAAGATAAAAAAGCAAATATTTTATATCGTATAACTCCGGGCATAAAGGCAGATTCCCATGATTATATAATTACGGGTAAGAAAGATTCAAAATTCGGAATGCCTCAGGATGAAGAGGAACTTTACAACGAAGTCAAAAGAGCTATAGATTCGCCTTATGTGGAGTTCTTGGGATTTCATTTCCATATAGGCTCTCAACTTTTTGATAAAGAACCTTATATACAGGCACTTAATGTTACTTTGAATCATATTAAGAATATTAAGGACAGATATGATTTTGACATAAAAGAAATAAACATGGGAGGTGGTTTCGGAGTAACTTATACAGATGAAAAGAGAAAACCCTACAGTTATTTTTTAGACCCTCTGATGGATAGAGTAAGAGAATTTTATCAGGAGGAAAATGCAAAACTTCCGGCTCTTGTTATAGAACCCGGCAGGAGCATTGTGGCAGAAGCGGGCATAAGTCTTTATACCGTAGGCCGTATAAAGAACATTCCCGGCATGAGAAAATATGTTTCGGTAGACGGAGGAATGACCGACAATATCAGACCGGCTCTTTATCAGGCGAAATATGAGGGCGTTGTAGCAAACAAGGCTTCTTGTCAAAGGAATGATAAAGTTACGGTATGCGGCAAATGCTGTGAGTCGGGAGATATTCTGATGAAAGATATAGAAATGGCAGAACCTGAAACGGGAGACATAATAGCTATATTTTCCACAGGCGCTTACGGATATTCCATGGCGTCCAATTACAACAGAAATCCCATTCCGGCAGTGGTATTTGTGAAAGATGGAAGAGACCGCCTTACCGTTAGAAGACAGAGCTATGATGATCTCTTGAAAAATGAAGTGTTATAAGTAAACAAAAGGGAAATTCGGTATGAGATAATAAGTTTTATTTATTTTAAATTTAGTTGGAGGTAATTATGAACGAGAAAAAGAAAAAAATAGTCATGCCCGATACCTTGATTATCGTTGCGGCTGTAGTTTTGCTGATGGCTATACTTTCATGGGTCATTCCTTCAGGAAGTTACGATTATCATGAGGTGGATGTGAACGGTACCATCAGAAATGTTGCTATAGACGGAACATATCATGAAATCGACAAATCCGAGGTTACGACCACAGGCATACTTGGATTCTTTGGTTCTCTGTACAGAGGATGCGTAAGTGCTGCCGATATTATCTTTGTTATTTTCTGTTGTTGCGGAACATTCGGCATCTTGGTAAAGACGGGAGCGTTCCATGCCGGGATAGGAACAGTCCTGCGTAAACTTGGAGGCAAAGAGATACTGCTTGTTCCTATCATAATGCTTATTTTCGGAATGGGCGGTTCAGTATTCGGAATGGCAAGCGAGTTCTATGGATTTTACCCTCTTATAGTAGGTCTTGGAATTGCGCTTGGTTATGATGCGATGTTTGGATTCGCAATCATAGCGGTAGGAGAGTTCGTAGGATTTATGGGAGCTACGCTAAATCCATACTCTGTAGGAGTAGCACAGACAATTTCCGGTGTTGAATTATATTCGGGGACTGCATTCAGAGCCGTTTGTTTCTCTGTATTTATGATATTATCCATAATTTATGTAATGCGCTATGGTGCAAGAATTAAAAAAGATCCTCGTTTGTCTGTAGTATATGGTGAAAAGTCCATACATTCCTTTGACAGAGATGAACTGGATCAATTCCAATTTACTCTTAAAGACGGTCTTGTACTCCTTGATGTGGTAATTATATTGGCTATCCTGATGTATGGTCTTATGGAGTTGGGGTGGGGATATCCTGAATTATGCGGACTTTTCCTTATAATGTCTATGGTTGCTGCCGGAATATGCAAATGGAGTCCAAACAAATGGTGTGCAGAATTCATAGACAGTGCTAAAACAGTAGTTTGGGGCTGCATACTTACAGGTGTTGCCAAGGGTATAATGGTAGTAATGACCGACGCTCAAATTCTTGACACGGTAATTTACTCATTATCAAACTTGCTTAAGGGAGCTCCTGAGGCCATATCAGCGCAGCTGATGCTTATAGTACAAACCTTAATCAATTTCTTTATTCCATCGGCTACAGGTCAGGCCGCCGCAACAATGCCTATAATGTCTCAGCTTGCCGATATTATAGGCGTAAGCAGACAGACTGCTGTATTGGCATTCCAGTTCGGAGACGGCTTATCCAATATATTCTGGCCGACAGCAGATATAGTAATCATCTGCGGACTTGGTGGAATATCACTGCAAAAGTGGTATAAATGGTTTACACCGTTATTCTTGATACTGTTGGTAGCTCAGATGGTAATGCTGGGAATAGCAGTTGCTATAGGTTATTAAAATAATTCATTCATATAGGCTTCCTTTTATGGGAAGCCTATATAATCCGAGGGGAGTTATGAGTATTAGAATTGAAGATCTGTTAGATAGAGAGAAATTCAAAGAAGAAATGATTCAGCTGAGAAGAGTCTTTCATCAGTTCCCGGAGCTGTCTCAACATGAGTCGCAAACTGCCGAAAGGATATGCAAGTTTCTTGATAACATAGGAGTTCCTTATAAAAAGCATATAGCAGACAACGGCATTATGGCATGGATATCGGGAGAAACAGGGACTGTCGTAGCTGTAAGAGGCGATATGGACGCTCTGCCGATAGAAGAACGGAACGATGTTCCATATTGCTCCAAAGTGCCGGGTATAATGCATGCATGCGGTCATGATGTACATATAACAGTGCTGCTTGGTTTGGCAAAACTGTTGTCTTTATATAAGGATAAACTTAAAGGCACTGTGAAGCTCTTTTTTCAGCCTGCTGAAGAAACAGTAGGCGGAGCTGCAGGCATGATAAAAGAGGGGGTTCTTGAAAACCCGAGAGTAGATGTTGTTTTGGGACTTCATGTAGAGCCGTCATACGATATAGGGCAGGTAGGGATAAAGTTTGGCAAGATGTACGCTGCTTCGGATATGGTTGATGTTCGTATTTACGGAAAAAGCGCTCACGGTGCTCATCCTGATGAGGGAGTTGATGTTATATGCATTGCGGCAGAGATAGTAACCGCTATTCAGATAATGATTGCAAGAGAGGTGAACCCGCTGGATTCTGCTGTATGCACTTTCGGTTCAATACATGGAGGAACAGTGCGGAATCAAATCGCCGATTCTCTGGAGATGCAGGGGATAATCAGAACTGTAGACCCTGATACAAGGATTAGAATGAGGAAGCGAGTAAAGGAGATATGCTGTTTAACCGCAAAAAAAATGGGAGCAGATGCTGAGGTTATGTTTTATGAAAGCTATGGCTCTCTGATAAATGATGACTGTATTACTCAAATAGTGAAAAATTCCGCTGAAGAGCTTCTCGGAAAAGAAAAAGTAATAATAGAGGAGACGCCTGATTTAAGCTGTGAGGATTTTTCTTGCTTTGCAGAGCAAAGACCTGCCTGCTATTTTCATCTCGGGTGTTACAGTGAGAAAGCAGGAGAAAGGGTGGATTTGCACAATTCAATGTTTGATATTGACGAGGAGTGTATAATCAACGGTATAGAACTTCAATTCAACAATATAATCAATATAGAAGAGGAATATACTTATGACAGAAGATAAAGGAAATTTGGTCAGACTGTATGATATTGACGAGGAGTTTATAATAGATTTGAAATACGCTACAGAAAACAATTTTACAGGCAAAAGGATATATAGTTCAAATGAATGTTATATGGATAAGCATACTGCGGAAATATTGATAAAGGCAAAAAACATTTTTTGGAGAGACGGATACAGAGTAAAGATACTTGACGCATACAGACCAATCAGTGCACAGAAGAAATTTTGGGAAATAATGCCTGATGACGATTTTGTAGCAAGACCGCCGGACATGGAAAAAATCAAAAGCTTTCGTCCTACTCATCTGAATGGACTTTGTGTAGATATAACCTTGACTGATATGAAGGGCAATGAAATAGAAATGCCTTCAGAATTTGATGATTTTTCTGAAAGGGCTTCCCTGCTGTGTAAAACAACATCAAATACAGGACGCCAAAATGCTGAATATATGAAAAATGTAATGGAGAGCGTCGGTTTTATGGCTTACGAAAACGAATGGTGGCATTTCTATGACATTACTACCGAACCAACACCATTCATGGATTATCAGATATAACGGAGGTACAAAATGAACAGGGCTATAGATATTTGTATTTATTCTCTTAAAAACAGCCTTTCATTAAAAGGCAGAACTAACAGAAGAGAATACTGGTTATTCATATTGATGTTTCTTGTTGTCTGGGCTGTACTGCTTTGGTTTTCAGCTAAAATACCTGCGATTGATATCTTTGTAAAGGGATATTGTATTCTTATGCTGATACCTATATTTTCTGCTACAGTAAGAAGACTTCATGATGTAGAAAAAAGTGCAAAATGGATGAGCCTCTGCTTACTTCCTGTGTTTGGATGGATGGCGTTGTTTGTTTTTACGGTAGGAGAGGGAAGCGAAAGTGCAAATAGGTTCGGACAAAGAACTACAATATACTGTTAGATAATATGTTTTTACATATAATTAAAGATAAAGTAAAAAGGATATCAACATGATATCCTTTTTATCATTTCTTCCATGTCATGGGGCATAGGCGCCTCAAGACAAAGCTTTTTTCCTGTAATCGGATGAATAAATGACAGCTTATATGCGTGGAGAGCTTGTCTGTCTATGTATTCTGATGTGCTTTTTTCTCCTTCTCCCTCTATGCGTCTGAAATCTCCGTTAAGCTTTCTGTAAAGGAAAGGATCGCCGTTATTGTAAAGGTGGTCACCGGTAACCGGGTGGCCTATAGAGGCCATATGGACACGAATCTGGTGAGTTCTTCCAGTTTCAAGAGAAATCTCTGCAAGAGTATATCCCTTATCGAAACGCTTCAAAACACGATAGTGGGTTATGGAATCAAATCCGCCGTCTTCAACCGGCAATATCCATCGTTCTACTTCATCAGGGTCGGGTCGGCCTATAGGAGCATTTATTGTACCGAAGTCTTTTTCGATACAGCCGTTTAGTATTGCAAGATATTTTTTTTCTGTTTTTCCGGCTTTCATCTGGCGTATTATTTGCTCCTGAACAAAGCCGTTTTTTGCTATTATCAAAAGTCCGGAGGTGTTCATATCAAGCCTGTTGGCAAAGCGTATCTTGTAGCTTTGACCTTCGCAGGCCATTTTTTTTGCTATGCCGTTGGCTATGGTATGGTTGGGTTTACCTTTAGTAGGGTGAACTACAAATCCCGGCTGTTTGTTTATTACAAGGAGAGATTCGTCCTCAAAGACCACTGAAATCGGAATGTCCTCAGGCTGAAAATCAGAAGTTTCCTCGGGGAGTTTTACGGTCAACTTATCTCCTGGGCGCGCAACCATCCAGCCCCTGACAGGTTCGCCGTTTAACTTTGCCAGATCCTGCTGCTTTATCTTAGTCAGCAGCCTGGATGAAAAATGAAAATTACGCCGAAGGAGCTCCTTTACAGAGAGCTCCCGGTCTTTTTCCGTCACAGTATAATTGAATTCTGTCATAGTTTTTCCTTACAAGAATTTGCTCTTCACTTTTTCCCAGAACTGATAATTATCGAATCTGATGAGATTGATCTTCTTGCGGGAGAGGTGAAGGCTCAGTTCCTTTATGCCGTCGTATTCTGCAAGCATCCCGTCATATGTGATGCTGAGGGTGGAATCGTCCTCGCTGCATGGGATCACCGTCAGCTTATCGTTTGCAGGAAGAAGTATGCCCGAGGTCAGAGAACGGTATGCGACGTTCTGAATGGGAGCGATAGGCGTTACTTGCAGAACGTTGAGCCTCGGGTCTACGATGCTGCCTCCGAGGGCGTAGTTATAGGCTGTACTGCCGGCAGGCGTAGAGACGCAGATACCGTCTCCGCTGAATCTTTCTATAAAGCTGTTGTTTATGGAAATGTTCAGATGAACGGGATGAGTCAGCATGCCCTTTACGGTGATCTCGTTGAGAGCCGTATGCTTAGCTACATGCGAATCTGTGCGGATAGTGCAGGCCACGCCTGTGAGACTCTGTATACTGTATCTGTCCTGATTGTATAAAAAGATAAAGTCGTCTATCTTTTCGGGCAGTATCTCCTGGAAAAAACCCAGATGCCCCGTATTTATCCCTACGATTGGCGTCTTGGGAAAGCCGAAGTCCTGGACGAGGCGGAGAAGAGTACCGTCTCCGCCTATGCAGATTATCAGTTGAGTCTGCTCATCATATGTATCGAGAGCCCTGAGACCCGATTTTACAAGCTTTTTTCTCAGAGTTCTCTCGATAGTTCCCGATATTTCCGTATTGTTCTTATAAATAAAGATGTTCTTGTTCATAAATATGATATTACAACATTTTTTCCAGTTCATCAACAAGGTTTTTAAAGGTTTCCATGGCCATCTTCACAGGCTGTGGGGACGCCATATCTACTCCGGCTATCTTCAGAAGCTCCACAGGATAGTCGGAAGATCCGCTCTTGAGGAATTTTATATAATTCTCGCGGGCCGTTTCACCTTCTTCGAGGATTTTGGCGGAAATAGCAGTAGCCGCCGAATAGCCGGTAGCGTATTGATATACATAGAATCCGCGGTAGAAGTGAGGTATTCTCGACCATTCGTATTTTATATATCCGTCGTCTTCCATAGCGGGACCGAAGTAAAGGTCGTTGAGCTTATTATAAGTGTCATTGAGCCATCCTGCAGTCAGAACGCCGCCTTTTTCTATTTCTTCATGAGCCAGAAGTTCAAACTCTGCGAACATGGTCTGGCGGAATAAAGTCGTACGGAACTCTTCTATATAATAATTGAGCAGGTACTTTCTCATATTCTCATCTTTTTCTGTCGCCAGCAGATGCTTTATTAAGAGGGACTCGTTGACTGTAGAGGCCACCTCGGCAGTGAATATGGAATGATCTCCGTAAGTGTAGGGCTGAGTATTTCTGGTGTAATATGAGTGCATGGAGTGTCCCATCTCGTGGACGATAGTGAATACATCCTTAAGCGTATCGGTGTAATTGAGCAATATATAAGGCATGCTGTCATAGGCTCCGAAGCTGTAGGCTCCGCTGGTCTTGCCTTGATTTTCATATACATCTACCCATCCTGATTCTATACCGCGTCTTACTTGCCGGATATATTCACTGCCTAAAGGAGCCAGGCCCTCTGCCATTATTTCCACTGCTTCCTCAAAGGAAATCTTCTTTTTCGGAGCGGCTACAAGAGGTACGTAAACATCGTACATTCTCAGATGATCTACACCTAAAACCTTCTTGCGCAGCTTAATATAGCGGTGAACTACGGGAAGATAGTTATGAACTTCTTTGATGAGATTGAGGTATACGTCCATAGGGATATTTCCGCTGCTCAAAGCTGCGGCTGCCGCTGAATCATATTTTCTTATTCTGGCCGAGACCACGTCCGTCTTGGCGTTATAGTTATAATTGGTGGCCAGAGTGTTATTGAGCTTTTTATAAGCCTCGTACATGTTGGTGAAGGCAGCCTTTCTGACGCTTCGGTCCTGACTTTCCATAAAAGTTATATAGTTGCCGTGAGTGAGAGGGACTTGCTGGCCGTCCTCTCCTGTGACGGTGCCGAAGGTCATATCTGCGTTATTGAGCATCTTGAAGACATCGTTGGTAGCGCCTGTTATCTCGGACATCTGAGCCAGTATGTTTTCTTCTGCCGCCGATAAGATATGCTCTTTTTCGCGGAGCATGGATTTTAGCATAAAGTCATACTGCAGGAGTCCGGGCTCTTCGCGCAGAAATTTCAGTATCTCGGATTCGGGCGCCTCCAGCAGTTCAGGAGTGAAGAAGGACATGGCTGCCGCCACTTTAGCCATTGCGCTGCCGCACTTATCGTCCATGGCCTGATACTTATCTACCCGGTTGTCTTCGTCTTTTTTCATGGCCGCATATACAAAAGCGTGTTCGAGTTTCTGCCATATGGAATCTCTTTCTCTTAATGCTGCAAGCAGAGTTTGCGGCGATTCGGTCAGCTTTCCGCTGAAATCTTTAAACTTTTCGGCTCTCTTTATACATTCGTCCACATCTTTTTCCCATAAAGACTCATCGGGATACATATCCTCTATGTTCCATTTGTATTCCTGAGGTATCTGATCTCTCTGTTTTAAATTTTTGTCTGACATTTTTGCCTCCCATATAGATAAATATTTTTTCATGTAGTATAATTATAGAATCTTTGATTTTGATAACGGCGTGAGGTTGTTATACCACAAACCCAACAGGCAGCGGTGATTCAATGAACCCTTCCTTCTGGCGGTAGCCCTCGGTGGTCACTGCAGATGGCGGGATCTTCTACCGCAGAGCTGCATGCTGTATTTTCTCAGCCTTTTGTACTGATTCTACAGCATTTTAGGGAGAAAAACAGCCTGAATGATACTACAAAAGTGAAGATGCTGTAAATTACGATTTATTATTGTGATTCTACAACCATTTTAACAAATTCTGTTGTAGAATTTGTGCTTTTCTCTGTAGAATACAGCCATGTGCTGTTTTTCACCGTAACAAGCGCAGCAGCGGTGATTCAATGAACCCTTCCTCTCGGCAACGCCGCAAACATAATCGATGGGTTCATTATACCACATCTTGGAAAGGATTATTACATAAATGGATAACAGACCTATAGGTTTTTTTGATTCCGGTCTCGGCGGGCTTACGAGCATACCGAACCTCTTTGAGAACATGCCTCATGAGAGAGTGATATATTTCGGAGATACGGCCAGGACTCCTTACGGCTCAAAGGCTGTGTCAACTATCAGGCAATACGCCTTTCAGATAGCAGATTTTTTAGTCTCCAAAGACGTCAAGATGCTGGTGATCGCCTGCAACACCATAAGCGCCACCTGCCTCTACGAGTTGAGAAAAGCTTTTCCCGATATCCCTATCGTGGGAATCATAGATCAGGCGGCAGAAGCTGTAGCAAGCAAATGCACAGAGAAGAACAATATAGGCATAATAGCTACGAAGGCAACCATATCCAGCGGTGATTACAGAGAAAAAATCAAGAAGCTGAACAGATCTCTCAAGGTTAAGGAGAAAGCGACGCCTGCCTTTGTACCTCTGATAGAAGAGGGAATAATAGAAAATGAGATAATGGATCTTACTATACATTATTATATGGACGAATTTATAGAGGAAAACCATATAGATACACTGGTACTGGGGTGTACCCACTATCCTCTTATAAAAGATAACATCAGCAGGATATATCCCGATCTTCAGATTATAAATCCATCCAAGGAGATACTCACCCCTGTGATGAAGATTTTAAAAGAAACTGACTCTCTGGCTTCTGAAAAAAATGACAGAGAAAATATCTTTTATGCCAGCGATCTGTCTGAAAATTTTTCCAATATGATACAGAAGATCCTGGAGACAGAACGGTCCGATCTGATATTGAAATTTAAAAATCTTGAACTGTAGGAGGAAGGATGAACAGAGAACAACTGTATGAGTATCTGGATATAGATACTCCGGCCGACTTTGAATATTTTGAGAATATGGCGGCTTTGCTGGAATGTGAAGAGGATATTCCCTATGAAGAGGTCTGCGCCTTGATAGAGGACGTGGATAAGGATAACTTGGCCATGCTGATAGATAATTATTTTGAGGAACTGTCGGACTTTTATCCTGACGGCGACGACGAGTTTTATATGCTGATGGACAAGATAAGATTGTCCCTTTCGGGGATGGCAAAGAACAGCGGTGAGAAAAATACCATGGCCAGTCTGGCCGAGGAGCTTTGCAGGTTCAGAAAATGGTATTCTCTTGAGTCAGAGGTAGTATGCGTAAGCGTTTCAGAGGGAGAGGAGAGAGCGGAGACTCTCAGAGATGCATTGGTTCTTTCACGCCTTGAAAAGCTGGACGGAGAAAAGTTCTACTATGACTTTAGTTCATGTAAGGGATATGAGATAGACGATTATATGATGTCTTTTGCAGATGTCATAGCAGCTTGCGAAGAAGATGACGAAACACCTCAATAACATTTAGAAGGCCTCCGTCATATTATAATATAAAATAAGGAGGTTTTTTATGGGAGACGATTTCAGAAGAATGGAATGTTGTCAGCAGGAGTGTCAGGATAAGTGCTTCAAAGATTGCTACTGCAAGGATGAAGACAACGGGAGCAACCTGATATGGCTCATAATACTTATCGTGATAATTTACTGCCTTTTCTGCAACGACAACAAGGGCGGTCTTTTCGGAGGACTGTTTTAAAACAGGAGCGCAAGCTTTTGGCGTTTGTTAAATTAAAAAAAGATCAGGGGGATTTCTCTTGATCTTTTTTTGTTTAAATGTTAACATAGCTTTTATCACTTCTAAAGAAGGAGAATCAGATGAAGTACAATATGTCAGATAAAAAATTAAACCAGGGTAAGTCGTACAGGCAGGGTATATTCTCATCTTTGATGTGCAATATATGGTGGGGGCTGATGCCTGTATACTGGCAGGCCCTCCGTCCTATAGGTTCGTGGGTGATAATCTTTTACAGGATCGTTTTGGTGGCGGCAGTATGTCTTATAGCTGCTGGGGCAGTCTATGATAAAAAGACTGTATTTGCGCCTCTCAAAGATAAGAAGACGGTAATCAGATATGTGCTGGCAGGTATACTCATCACCGCCAACTGGTCCATATACATATGGGCAGTGAATGAAGATATGGTGATCCAGACCTGCATAGGATATTACATAGAACCGCTGGCTATCTGTCTGCTGGGAATCGTACTGTTCAAAGAAAGGATGAGCAGATATAAAGTTGTGGCTTTTGGCATGGCTGCCCTGGGCGTAGCCGCAGTCATAATTTATTTCGGAGAAGTTCCTCTCGTAGCCCTCAGCCTGGCGGCTACATTTTCTATATATGCGGCTATAAAGAAAAACTTTGGGATGCCGCCTTTATTATCGCTGCTGTACGAGACCATCTTTCTTCTGCCGGCAGGACTTGCCGCAGTCATATACCTGGAAGTGACAGGGCAGGGAGCTATAGCTGCAGTATGGGGAGATGAGAGCTATAAATATGCTTTCCTCATGTTCTGCGGCCTGTTTACGGCGATTCCTCTAATACTCTTTGCAGACGCTGCCAATAAGCTCAATCTTTTTACTGTAGGTCTTTTTAACTATATTTCACCTACGATTTCGCTGATCATAGGAATATATATGTTTAAAGAACCTTTTGAACCGATTCAGCTCATCGCTTTTGCGATCATCTGGATAGGCCTTGTATTTTTCAGCTACGGAGAATATACTGAAGTCAGAAGAGATAAGGAGCGTCCGGCCTCATGAAGAAAAAAGGGACATGCGGCAAAAAAGACGTGAAGAGCCCGGGACTGAGTGGACTTAACGTAGCCGTAATGTACATAGGAGCTATAATGGGGGCAGGTTTTGCCTCCGGGAGAGAAACATGGCAGTTCTTCGGCGTGTTCGGAGGATACGGCAGAGCAGGAATCCTTATATTTGCCGCCATATTTATGGCCGTCGGATTCATGGTCAGCTATAATGCGTCAAGACTCGGTACTCATGATATGGGCTGTGTAATAGTTCCGGGGAGCAGCAAAAGATTAAAAGACCTGACAGGCTATTTTATGGCAATCACTCTGGCCGTAGTCATGGTAGCTATGTCGGCCGCTGCGGGAGCCCTGATACATCAGTATTTCGGAGCTGATTACTGGGTAGGAGGAGCGTTGATGACGGTTCTGGTGATAGCAACCGTCTTAGGAGATTTTCAACGTATATCTAAAGTGTTCAGATATATAATGCCTGTATTATGCGTCCTGATGACGGCAACATGCGTCATCGTCATAATAGAGATTCCTGTAGAAGAATACTCGCCGGAAGATATAGAAGTTTCGCCGGCGGCGCCCAGCTGGTGGATATCGGCAATACTGTACACCGCCTACAATGTGATGGCAATGATAGCCGTAGTGGCGGCTGCTACTGTAAATGCCAGAGACAAAAAAGCAGTGGCCTGGGGCGACTTTATGGGAGGTCTGTTTTTAGGTGTTTTAGCTATGCTCATACTGATCACCGTTCAAAGAGACGCCCATCTGTCTCAGACGCTGGATATGCCGGTGCTGGGCTATGCTTCTAAAGCTTCCGAAGGACTGGGAGTCATGTATACTTTCGTATTGTTCTGCGCCATTTATTCTACTGCAACCAGCAATTTTTACGGATTTACCACTAAACTCAAAGAAGGAAAAAATAAAAATAAGATAATAGCGACGGTGGGAGGAGCTTCTTTTATTCTGGGACTGGTAGGATTTAAAAACGTAGTAAAATATGTTTCGCCTGTGATGGGATATGCAGGAATCGTAATGATAATACTGCTTACAGCAAATTGCATAAAATTGAGAAAAGAGGAAAAACAGATGAAAATGAAAAGAGAACCGTTTCCGAGTCCGCTTGTCAGAGTAACGGGAGGTCCGGGAGGAGAGGCTGTTCTCGTAATGGGGAGCGAAAAAACTGCTCTTCACGACTGCGGAATGGCGTGTTTTGAAAGGGAACTCATAGATAATATCGAAAGAGAGCTGAAAGGAAGGCCTTTAGACTTCGTGCTTATATCTCACTCTCATTATGATCACATAGGAGGACTGCCATATGTCATAGAACGCTGGCCTGAGGTCATAGTATGCGGTCCTGAAAAGGCCCGCCAGGTATTTGAACGTCCCGGTGCTGTCTCTATGATAGAGTCGATGGGAAAGACCGCTTCTCTTCATTATGGAAAGGATCCTAAGGAGGTGACCGTCAGGGGGCTGAGAGTGGATCGAGTTCTGAAAAATGGCGATATTATAGATATGGGCCCTGAGAAAATACTTGCCTTTGAAACTAAAGGACACACCGATTGCTCCATGTCTTATCTCCTTGAGCCTGAGGGTATATTGCTGGCCTCCGAGTCTACAGGAGTTATTTCGAAAGAAGGCGTGCTTAGAACTTCCATACTCAAGAGCTTTGACGACAGTCTCGAATCTGCCGCCTTTCTGAAACTGCTGCCTTTTAAATATATATTAGTACCTCATTACGGGATACTGTGCCGTGATTTTAACGACAGGTATTTTGATATGTATAAAGAAGAGGCAGAAAAAGAAAGAGATATGATAGCAGGCTGCATTTCGAAAGGAATGGATCTCGAACAGATATTTGAGGAACATAAGAAAGCCTGCTGGAGTAAAGAAAGAGAAGCGGAACAGCCTTACAGAGCTTACGAGATGAACACCAAGATAATCATAAAGAGAATGATGAAGGAAGCCGGCTTAAATACGGAGCCCGAAAAGTGAATGAGGTGAAATATATGAAAGATACAAGCTCTCTGATGACAGAAAAAGAAATTCAGCAATTAGAGTCCTTTATGGATAAAAGCAGCGGATATTTTTATAAAATGCTGTCGTATCTTTATGAATTCATGGAAACCGGTATTAAAGAGGGGAGGTTTACCGAGGATCAGATTTCAGAGGATCTGCAGGTAGCGCTTTGGTATGCCTATGCGTGTCTCAATACAGATGAATATGAATATTACTACAGAGCGTCGGTCTGGATGCCTGCGTCTGAGAAGAACGCTATGGGGTGCGGAACATGGTACTATCGATACTCTATAGCATTGATGTACTGCGGCAGACTGGAGGAGGCTCTGGAGTATGCGGAAGCGGGAGCCAAAGAGGAGCCGGACTACCCTTGGATATGGCTTCAGGTGGCAAAGCTGCGCAGCCATTTTAAAGACAGAGAGGGTGCCCTTGCGGCGGCCGGGAGAGGGCTTGATCTTGAGCCCGGAGATTATGAGTTTCTAACTCTGATACAGGAGATAGAAAACGGGTATACGCTGGAACAGATGGAGTATCACTGGATAGATCCGGAATGTGACAGACTCTTGCAGTCCGGAGAAGATGATGAAAGAGAAAATAAACTTCGGGCTATATCCTGTATAAAGATAAATCCGGAAGGGATAAATAATTTCGCCAGGCTGTTCAGACCAAAGGACGCCGATTGGTCGGAGAACGGTCCGTACTGCTGCTTTAATTATTCTGTTTTAGGACATGAAATGGAACTGGTCTTCAGGATGAATAAGGCCGGGCTTTCCAAGCTGGATCCCGTATGGCTGGGGATCCAGAAGGAGAGACTGGACGACGGCAGATGGCTTTACCATACTTTAGAAGAGGGCAGAGTGGGAACCCTCAATACTGCTGTTTTCGGGCTTGACCGCAGTGTGAGCCTGATATTTGAACTTCCTGAGACGGAAGAATATTTTCAGGTCTGGCTGCTGGAGGACGGTACCCCTGCTGAAATGTATGGCCGGACTAATTATCAATGATCAGATTTTTTTAAGGGCTGCAAGATCAAAAGGAGTAGTCTGGTATACGAAGTAGTTGAGCCAGTTGGAATACAGGAGATTTGCGCAGGATCTCCAAGTGACGATGGGATCCTTGGTATCGTCGTCGCCCGGATAATAATTTTTAGGCACTTCGATATCAAGTCCGCTGTCTTTGTCCCGCAGATATTCTCCCTCCAGAGTGAGGGCGTCGTATTCTGAATGACCCATAATGAAAATTTGTTCTCCCGACCCTGTGGCGACGGCGTATATGCCGGCTTCCTCCGAAGAAGCCAATATGTCAAGCTGACTTACTTTTTCTATATCTTCTCTTAATACGGTAGTGTGCCGGGAGTGTGGGACATTAAACGTATCGTCAAAACCACGGAAGAGTATGCTGTTTTTTACTTCCATCTTGTGATGGAATACTCCGAACATCTTTTCCGGGAGACGGTATTTCGGTACGCCGTAATGATAATATAAGCCGGCCTGAGCTCCCCAGCAGATGTGGAAGGTGCTGTGCACATGGGTCTTGCTCCATTCCATTATTTCGCAGAGTTCTTCCCAGTATTCCACTTCTTCGAAGGGAAGAAGTTCTACAGGAGCGCCGGTTATTATGAGACCGTCGAAGTTGCCGTCCTTTACTTCATCGAAAGTCTTGTAAAAGGAGAGGAGATGCTCCGGAGGAGTGTTTTTTGACTTATGGGATTTAGTCATTATAAGTTCAAGTTCTACCTGCAGGGGCGTGTTGCCTATGAGGCGGGAGAGCTGTGTCTCCGTCTCTATTTTTTTTGGCATGAGGTTGAGAAGAAGGACTTTAAGAGGACGTATGTCCTGAGTTATAGCCCTCGTCTCGGTCATGACGAAGATGTTCTCGCCGGTAAGGGTTTTGGTTGCAGGCAGGTCGTTAGGTATCTTAATAGGCATTTAAAGTATATCCTTTCTTTTACTGCTGATCAGTCTTTTCTATTTAAGCTTTTCAAGAGCCTGCGACACGTCAGAGATGAGATCACCGATATTTTCAAGACCTATGGAGATTCTGATGAGATCTGCAGGTACTCCGGCTGCAATCAACTGGCTGTCAGTCATCTGTCTGTGAGTAGAGCTGGCGGGGTGGAGGCAGCAAGTCCTGGAGTCGGCTACGTGAGTTTCTATGGAAGCCAATTTGAGATGACCCATAAATTCTTCTGCAGCAGAGCGGCCGCCTCTGATGCCGAAACTTATGACGCCGCAGGAACCTTTAGGAAGGTATTTCTTCGCCAGAGCGTTATACTTGTTGGAAGTCAAATCGGGATAGTTGACCCAGGCCACTTTATCGCTGCTTTCCAAAAATTCAGCCATCTTAAGAGCATTGGAACAGTGACGCTCCATGCGTACAGGCAGGCTCTCGAGTCCAAGGCTAAGCAAAAATGCGCTGTGAGGAGAAGGTGTTGAGCCGAAATCTCTCATAAGCTGTGCCACAGCTTTGGTGATAAAGGCTCCTTCGAGTCCGAAACGCTCCGTATAAGTCACTCCATGGTAGCTTTCGTCCGGAGTGCATAATCCGGGAAATCTGTCGGGATATTGGGTCCAGTCGAACTTTCCGCTGTCAACTATGCAGCCTCCGATGGTAGTCGCATGGCCTTCCATATATTTTGTAGTCGAATGAGTGACTATATCGGCTCCCCATTCAAAAGGCCTGCAGTTTACAGGAGTAGCGAAGGTGTTATCTACGATGAGGGGAACACCGTGACTGTGAGCAGCCTTTGCGAATTTTTCTATGTCGAGGACAGTCAGGGCAGGGTTTGCTATAGTCTCGCCGAAGACTGCCTTGGTGTTTTCTCTGAAAGCCGAGTCAAGTTCTTCTTCTGTGCAATCGGGATTTACGAAAGTAAAGTCTATACCCATGCGCTTCATGGTAACTGAAAACAGATTAAAGGTCCCTCCGTATATGGTGGAGGAGGCTACTATATGATCGCCGCAGGAGGCGATATTAAATATAGCGTAGAAATTGGCCGCCTGACCTGAAGAAGTCAGCATAGCCGCCGAACCGCCTTCCATGGCGGCTATTTTTTTCGCCACCATATCGCAGGTAGGATTGGCGAGCCTTGAATACATATATCCGTCAGATTCAAGATCGAAAAGTTTTCCCATGTCGGCGCTGGTGTCATACCTGTAAGTGGTGCTCTGTATGATGGGAAGCTGGCGGGGCTGTCCGTTTTTTGGCTCGTATCCGCCTTGTATACATATGGTTTCGATATTTTGCTTTTTCATTTTTTATCTCCTTTAATCGTATATTTCTTCGGTGCCGATGGGATATATTATCAGCAGAGTGCCTTTCTTTACGGAAACAAGGCTTTCGACGCCTGTGAATTCGTTGCTTACGCCTAGCGAAACCGTGTTGGGAAGCAGGGCGTTACTCAGATGGTATTTAAGGCCTTTTTCCGTGACTCCCACTGCTTCCTCGCCATGGGAAAAAACGGATATGAAGCCGGAACTTTCCGGTGAAAACTTTACAGTATCGTTGCATATGGCGGTTATGACAGAGTCTCTGCCGATGAGATAGCCTCTGCCGCCCCGTTTGGCGATACCGGCTATACACTGGATATTGGCCATGGTGTGGTCCATTCGTCCTCCCGTGCCGCCGTAGATGACAAATCGCTTGTATCCGCGCCGCCAGCCCTCTTCGATAGCCGCTTCGGTATCTGTGTTGTCTTTGACAGCAGGCAGTTTTATTACTGAAGATCCTGAAGGTACTAGGCTCAGCGAGTCAAAATCTCCTATAATCAGGTCAGGCTTTATATTGAAGCCGCAAAGATAATCATATCCGCCGTCGGCGGCGATTACCATATCGCCGTAGTCAGGCTCGGAAGGTGCCGAATAATGCTCGCCTGCGGCGATTATGTAACAAGTGGCTCTCTTCATAAGTCCTCCGAGTTAAATTATTTAATACTATATTATAATACCATTCGGGGCGGAAAGACAATAAAAAAATGTAAGTGAGATTATTTGAATAGAGCTGAGTTCATAGTCATCTATGTCAATTTATGCCTGCCAAATAGATGAGTGAAGGGAAAACAGCGGACTATTGACAAGGCCATAATGTGGTGGTATTATGCAAATGTGATATGGGTGACCAAGTTTGAAATAATGAATGTTAAAAGAAAATAAAATTTAAGACGAGGGGGGATATCATTGAATAATATAGGGAAAAGGCCGTCGAGGACACTTTTATATGAAGAGGTAGTCAATGATTTATATGCACTCATCGATAAAAGTCAGATGAAGCCGGGAGAAAAACTGCCTCCGGAACGGGAGCTGACCGAAAAACTCGGTATCAGCAGAAATGTGTTGAGAGAAGCCTTCCATGTTCTTGAAAGCAGAGGCATTATCAATTCCTATCAGGGAAAGGGACGCTTTCTGCGTAAGGTTCCGCAGGAAGAAGGCATAGAGACTAAATACGATAGCTTGAGCAAGAATCTGGAACGCTGTTCCATGATGGAAGCATACGAAGTGAGACAGGTTCTGGAAGTAAAGGCTGTAGAGCTTATAATCAGAAATGCGACAGAAGCAGATATAGATGAGATGGCGGCCGCCTGTGAGGAAATGGCGGAGAATTTCAGAGAAAGCGGGAGGACCGTCGGCGAATTTGAACTCCACAGACTGTATGCGAAAAAGACGGGCAGCCTGTTTATGGAGCAGACACTTGAAATCGTGATTTCCAGCATTTTGGCAATGATGCACGGAAACTTCAGGGATGTGTTGAATATACATAATCCTGAAGAAGAGGTAAAATCTCACCGACAGATTATCGAGGCCATAAGAGAACGAAACGCGGAGAAGGGCAAGGAACTGATGTTTCAGCACATTCAAAGCACTATGGACATGCTGAGACAATGACGCGGTTTAACTGAATAAACTTAAAAAACACATGACCGATTAACAGAGAAAAATCAGGGCGCATGTGTTTTTTTATAGGTCAGAGAAATATTGTGAAAAAATTGTTGACAATGGTTTTTACAAATGATATGATTCAATCATAAATTGGGTGAACAAGAGACCAAGTGAACAATATGCCGGAACGCGGCGGGAGGGAGTTTATGATAGAAAAAGTTAGCAGAGAAGAACTATTAAAGACTGTTGAATATATGACGAAAAATTTTCCCTATCGGTTAGCGGGGAGCAAATGCGAAGCGGACGCGTCCGTATATGTAACGGAACGGCTCCGCGATTACGGTCTGATTGCCGAAAACAAGAAGTTCTACACGTATAACAGCAATCCCATGTTTTCAAAGGTCGTCGTTATGTATGATGAAATTGAAGAGGAAATCGAGAGCCTGCCGTGCGCTCATATAAGAAGTACAAAAAAAGAAGGAGAAATATTTGATTTAGTTTATGTGGGAAACGGAGACGCCGGCTCCTATGACGGGATAGACGTAAAGGGAAAAATGGTTCTCGTGGAAGTTACCTACGCTCCTCCTGTTCCGGAAAAAGCGCGTATCGCCTCTGAAATGGGCGCTGCGGGAATTATGTGTATGAACTGGGGCAACGACGAAGAGGTGATTTGCAGGAGAGGTTTAAAAGGCGTATGGGGAAACCCGACAGAAGAAAATTTTCATAAGATTCCTGATCTTGTCGGCGTCGGTATTACGAGAAACACCGGGTTGAAATTAAAGGAACTTTGCCTGAACGGCAAATCGGTAAAAGTAAAGGTGACGGCTGTCGCCGACAGGACTTGGAGCATTGTACATCAGCCTACAGCCATACTGAAGGGAAACGGAAAGACCGACGACTTCATATTAGTATGCTCTCATCTTGACGCTTGGGAACCGGGAGTTACATGCAACGCGACCGGCAACGCGACGACGCTGGAGGTTTGCCGGATTCTTTCACAGCACAGAAATGAGCTGAACAGGGATATATATTTCGTATTCTGGAACGGCCATGAAATCGCCGAGGCCGCCGGCTCTACATGGTTTGTGGACAATAACTGGGATGATCTGAATAAGCATTGCGTTTGCTATATGCATATAGACTCTACCGGAGTCAGAGAAACTGAGCTTTATGAAGTAAAGACGTCTGCCGAGTTGCTTGATTTTTCCGTAAAGAATATCGAGGAGGTCCTGCCGAGACTCGAGCTGCGAGCGATGTCGCTAAAAAAAATCGGAGACCAGAGCTTTATGGGCATAGGCGTTTCTTCTATTACCCAGAGAAAGTCGTTTACCCGGGAGTATATGGAACATGCTCACGGGGCCACCTTGGGATGGTGGAACCACACTACTGAAGACGGACTGGACAAATGCGACCCGAGCGCCTTGGAAGAAGATACGAGGGCTACGCTGAAGGCCATATATGATTTGGCCACCTTGGAATTTTTGCCTTACGACTTTACGGAAATCTTCAGGACTTTCAAAAATAATGTGACGCTGATAGCGGAGAAGTATTCGAGCCATATGGAGTTTTCGGACCTTTTGGATAATATTTGCGATGCGGAAAGGCGAGTTCTTGAAATTCAAAATCTGCCGAAGGACAGTCTAAAGGGAAAGGCAAGCTATTACAACGACATGATGAAATTAGTCGCACGCAATATGACAAATATCACTATGACTTGCGCTGACAAATATTCTCAGGACAGCTATGGCTTCACTGCTCTTACATATCCGGTACCTCTTTTTGCAGAAATTGAGAGGCTGGACGGCTTAGACCCGGCTTCTCTGCAATACGGACTGATTCAGACCAAGCTGATTAAAAATAAAAACAGGATAAACGACGCGCTTTATACAATAAGTAAATTTGCTTCGCTGTACCGAGAAGTATTAAAAGGATAATAAAGCTGTTGCTATTAAGAAATAAAATTTAAAAAAAGGAGGCTTAGAGATGGAAACTAATGTCAAAAAGAAGCTGACGGCAAGAGAGATTTTAGGGAAGACCGGTCCCGGCATTATCATGGCTGCCGCCGCAGTAGGAACCGGAACTGTTACTACCTCGGCGATTCTCGGAGCAAATTACGAGTACGGTATGGTGTGGATGGTATGTCTTGCCTTGCTTATGAGAGGTATTTATATGCGCTCAGCTTATACTGCTCAAATTGTTTTAGGTATGCCTGTCTTAGACTGCATCAACGCCTATTACGGCAAGATTCTCTGCGCCATAGCGGGCTTTGTATGTGCGTTTGGCTGCGTAGCATATGAAGTCGGCAATTTTTCAGGCAGCGGAATTTCATTGAATCTGATCTTCGGTCTTGATTGGAAAATCGGCGGAACAATAATGACCATAGTATGCCTTCTGTTTATTTTCGGGAAAAGCATTTATAGTAGAGTGGAAAAAGGTATGAAGGTTTGCGTTTTCCTCATGGTAGCGGGCTTTCTTATCGCGCTTATCGCGGCGGGAGGACCGTCGCCGGTAGGCTTGGCCAAGGGGTTTATTCCTAACCTTCCCGACCAGGAAGCTCTGTTTACGACATTAGCGTTTATCGGCTCCTGCGCCGCTATTTCAGGCGTAGTATACGGCACGCATTTATCTAAAGAAAAGAAATGGGTAAAAGATGATATTAAAAACGGCGCGCTGGCCTGGGACGTTATACTGGGAGCAGGCTCTATAGCCTTAATCGTAATTCTGGTTCTGCTGACCTCCGCTAAAATCCTGTATCCGCAGGGAGTCACTGTAGCCGCCGTGCAGGACCTCACGGTGCTGTTCGATACAATCGTAGGCAAGTTCGCGCCGTATCTTTTGGGAATATGTTTGCTGGCGGCGTCTGCTTCATCTCTGCTTGTCAGCGCACAGATGGGGGCCGTATTGCTCCTGGCGGGATTTGGCCGCGAGGCAAAGATGGAGGACAAGGATGTAAAAATTCTATCCGTGGTAATTCTTGTACTTGGTGCGGCTACGGCGTTTATCTTCGGCTCTAGTTCGCCGACTCAAGTACTTTTAATCGCAAATGTATGCGCCGTAATCAACGCGCCTCTGCTTGCGGTTCTTATCATAATGATAGTAAACAGAAAAGAAATGGGAGAATTCAAATCCAGCGCTAAGAACAATGTCGCGCTGACGATTTGCTGCGCCGCGTTGTTCGCGGTTACGGTTTACAATCTTTGCAAGTTGCTGCACATTATCTAAAAGCTGTTAAGGAAAGGAAGAGAAAAATGGCACAGGTAAAAACTATCGGAGAGGCTGTTCGCAACATGAGCGTACATATGGCGAATATGTATTATTACTTAACAAAAGCAGTAATCGAAGACTTCGGCGACGAAGCAAAAAAATCCTTTGAACGCGCGATTATAGAATTCGGACATGAGAGGGGAAAGGCCATAAGAGAAGAAGTGGTGGCGGCAGGACTTCCGCTCACCATGGAAAACCTCGACAGGTTCTACGACATTCCTATCGCGGAGGGCTGGGACTTGCACAGAAGCTATGAAAACGATATGAAGATGAACATAACTGACAGCTGCACCTTCGCCACGGTATGGCTGGAAAAGGATTGGTCTGAAGTAGGACACATCTATTGTCTTATCGACATAGCGATTCGGGAAGGCTACAGTGATAATGTAAAATTCTGCCCTGTCAAGAATATTTTGGAAGGAGATCCTCACTGTCAGTCATTAACCGTATACAGAAATATTGAAAAGAAAGGGCTGTAGGATGAAAATCAAGGTTTTAATACCCAACAGCGGTATGAGCCGCAGTATCCTCGAGGCACGGGAAATTATGCTTTCCCGTGCCGTTTCTGAAGATACTCAAATATCTGTCGACTGTATCGCCGAAGGCCCCGATTCTATTGAATCCAATACGGATGAAAGCCTTGCGGCGAGTCTGATAATTAAAGACGCGATAAAGGCGGAAAAAGAAGGGGCGGACGCTTTAATCATCTACTGTTTCAGTGATTTGGCTGTCAATGCTGTCCGTGAAAACGTTGAAATTCCAGTAATTGGACCGGGAGAGGTAACTCTGAGCGCAGCGGCGATGCTGAGCAACAGATTTACCGTTGTTACTACGACGCAGGGCAATATCTCCAGAACTTACAGGAGGCTTAAGGAAAGCTATCTGACGCAGAAGATGACGTCGGTCAGGGCTTTGAATATTCCCGTAGCGGAACTCAGAGAAAATCCCGAGGCGACAAAAGAGTATCTGGAACGGGTGGTGGCAGAAGCGATAGAGGAGGAAGCTGTGGACGGCGTAGTGCTGGCCTGCCTCGGAATGGCCCAATACGGGGAAGCCATAGAAAAAAAATACGGCGTAACTGTATACGACCCTTCTTCCCTCTGCACGGCATACGCAGAATATTGCGTCAGAACCAACCTCAGACATAACCGCAGAGTTTACGCGAAATATGAAAAGGGAGATAAATATGGACTATGTTGACTTTGCCGCGGAATTGATGAAAAAAATGGTATCCGTTCCCAGCGAATCGCAAAACGAAGAGGAGCTGGCGGTATATCTTTGCGAATATCTCGCGAACATAGGCATGGAGGCGAAGCTGCAGCGGATAGAGGGCAGAAGCTGTAATGTGGTAGCCAAATTGTCGGGAAATAATACGGGGACTCGGAAGCTGCTTATGGGCGGCCATATTGACACGGTAACGGCGGACAGAGCGTGGACCTTTAATCCTTTACAGGTCAGAGAAACTTCTGGCAAGTACTTCGGTTTGGGATGCGGCGATATGAAAGGCGGCCTCGCCAGCCAGATTGCCGTGCTGGTCAAGCTCATGGCGGAAGGCTTTGAATTTGACGGAGAGATAATACTGCTGGGCCTTTGCGACGAAGAACGTCATTCCATAGGCGCTTTGAACTATGTAAATATGGTTCGGGAAAGCGGCGAGCGTCCGGCGGATTTCGGAATTTTCGCCGAGCCGCATTTTGATAACGTAGTGGTGGGCGCCACCGGAAAGGTTTATCTTAATATTGAAGTGACGGGAGCGACGGGCCACGCCGCGACGCCAGAAAAAGGAATAAATGCTATTTCATGTATGTCTGCTTTTCTTTCTGAAGTTGACAGACGGTACGGACGGCTTTACGAACAGGGGAAAGCCGCTTCTCACTCCGCGCTGGGCATAGAGAGCAGAAGCGAAGGATACAGCTTGAAAATTCCCGATTGGTGCCGCTGCATGATGAACAAACAGCTCGATACCGCGGAAACGCCGGAAGGCTTTATAGCCGACCTTAAACACATCTATGAAGAAACGGTCGGCCGTGGGGAAATATCTGTTAAGCGCGAGACTCCCTTTTATCCTTCTTATGTTATGGACACGGATAACTCCTATTTTCGAGCTCTCATTCATACTATTGAAACGGTGGGAGGCTTCTCGCCGGAACTGAGGATAAACCAGAGCGTAAGCGACGGAAACATACTGTATCATCAGCTGGGAATTCCCGTAGTTTTGTTCGGCCCTCAGGGGGTGAATTTTCACAAGGCCGGCGAATATGTAGTCAAGGAGACTATAGGCAGATACATGCGAATTCTTGAAAAATATATCAGAGAGTTTTTTTGTGATTGAAATGTTGAATAGATAAAATGGCGCCGAGGATATTCCCGGCGCCGTATAAAGCTTTTCAGTATTAAATTTCTGTCGTCAGATCATCTTATCTTCTCGGCTGAGGTCTATGAGGCGGTCTTGATCCGCACTCATTGTCCGGACGACATTCGTCAGGTTTGCAGCATGAGCTTGGAGCACATTCTTTTTCACATCCGCAGTCGCTGTCCTGATCTCCTCCTACGCTGCCGCAGTTTTCTTCCGTATCCTCGGTTCTGATCTGATTAGGGAACAGAGGCGGGAAGGTGGTGCAGATGGCGTTCTGCTGAACGGCGGCCTGAGCATAGCCGGTGGACAGCACGCAGAGCTGAACAGGCACGACAATTTTTTTCTCACATGTCACACATATGGCAATGATGAGATTTCCGCATACGCAGCCGTCGTTTCCTATAGTAAGGTCTCTGCCGCAGTTGTTGGTCGCCAGCCTTGCTTCGCAGGCCGAGTTGCAAAACTCGGTAAATCTCGGTACGAATGCAGTGTCGATAGCTGAAGGCATACATATTTCGAAGAAATTAGTAAGTACCAGAGGCTGCGCAGCTTCTGCGATATTCACATTGGTGCAGACTGTGAATACTACGTCATTGTTGCAGCTGTCGCATAACAGAAGATCCAGTTCTATTATGACATTACCGGTGATAGCGATGTTCTGTGTACCGAATATAGGCGTACCCATACATCTGTCATCGCAGCTGTCAGTTTCGGCGTATAATAGCTTTTCGGAACAATTTCCGTCAGCTCCTACCACTGTAAGCTGTTCTCCTGCAGCATTCTGCAGGAAGGTTGCGCCTGAAATACTTGTATTAACGTCTAACTTGAGATTAGACGGATCATCCACATTGTAAGGATTGAAGCTCCTCTTACATCTTATATCTATAACCCTTTTTACTCTGTGACCTGACGGAATCTTAGGCGAAAACGTCTGATTCTGAACGGTCTTCATTCCCTGTGGATTGAAGCAGTTACAACTAATTATAAAAATAGAATAGATGAGATCATGTTAGAATGGTCATTACAGAGGGTCACTGATTTAATTATTCCTCGCCAGAAAAACTGCTTGTGTTCATCATCGAGGAGTTTGTAATAATCAATAAATTCACCGGTTTTTAAAAGATCAGCCGTTTTTTTGTCAATTCTACTTGGGGACAGGCGAAGACTTTCCATGCGTTTCTTCAAAGAAAAAGAAGTAGCTTCGTATTCATCTTCTTGGATGTTGCCCATTAAAAAAATCTTGTTTAAGCGATCAAGTTGTCCTTGGATTTTTTTCAGCTCCTCAGCGCTATCCCTGTTCTTTTTCATATTTTTTTGGCAAGCAGTTTCAAAATCGGCAAAAGCTGAACCTACACCTTTTAGCAACGCAGCTTCTATTTTTCGTTCGCTAAAAGATGTACTAAATGAACATAGATGTGATACTTTCGCATTTTGGCAACGATAACGCTTGTAATATTTCTTTTTTCTATTTGAATCTGTATATACAGACATACAGGACGTCAGGCGATTACCGCAAACAGGGCATGTTAAAAGTCCTGAGAAAATATATATTCGCTGGCTCCTTGGCCGGCGAGCATTATTTCCGAGAAGATTCTTGAGCTTTTCCGCCTCGTCTAAGGAAAGAAGGGGAGGGCGGTATCCGCCGATACCTTCACTATACCCAAGATAAGTATCAATATTGTTAAGAACCTTACTATACCAGCTGTAGTTGCTGTTCATGTGATATTTTTGATTACAATAGTCAGCAGTTTTTCCAACGGAACCGGAGAGGAAAAAATAAGAAATCATATCGCGGTAGATTTTGCCTTTAATTTCATGAATTACAGGCCGCTTGGATCCGTCAACAATACCGACAGTATACCCAAAGGGCTGATTGCCGGACATTACTTTGCCTATTCTTCTTTTATATCTATTTACGTCCAATATACGGTTCCTTGTGTTTTCAGCCTCGTTCTCGGCTGTGGAAATTTTTATATTAACCATAAACCGCCCGTTGCTGGTGGCAGTTTCATATTCTTCTAAAATTGCTTTCCAGTGGACATTATGATCTTCTAATATTTTTTGCATCTCATGGTATTCGCCCACGCGTCTAAACCAACGGTCGAGGCGTATAAAAATGATAAGATCGACCTTTTCAGGGATCACGAAGTCATTTATCAGGCGCATAAATTCAGGACGTTTTTTGCATGGCTTGAAAGCAGATTTACCTTCATCTTTAAAAATGTCTACGATTTCAATGCCTTCATAATCTTTATATGCTCTGTCATTTTTAAAATTTTTACACCAATCATAAAGAGCGGCTTCTTGAGCCTCAAGCGAATAGCCATGCATAACTTGTTCCTGAGTGGAAACACGTATATATAACGCTACTCTTAAGATTTTCTCAAGCATATAAATATCTCCTTTTTATAAAACAAACGTCGTTATAAGGATTATATTATTATACGTTCGCGATGTCAAAATGTATTTAGCAATAATAAGATCATAGATATTAAATTTTGGAAGAAAAAAATTATGCAAGCAAGTTTACTTTTTCTGTTTATTAGGGTATAATATAAGAAATATCAAGTTTTCTTTATTTTTAAAGAATAGAAAGGGTGATTTTATGAATTTGGCGAAAATTTCCGCAAATGGGCAGATTACAGTTCCTATAGAAATACGAAAATTGCTTGGTTTAAAGTCAGGGGATAAAGTTCTATTTTTCCAAAAACAAGACGGAGAAATTGTAGTGAGAAATGCTTCAGCTAAAGCAATCCGCAAGGCTCAGGCCGCTTTCAACGGAGCTGCTGAAGAAATGGGTGTATATACCGAAGATGACATTCAGGCTCTCGTAGATGAAATCCGATACGGAAAGGAAAAATAATATGAGAATATTGATTGATACAAATGTTCTTTTTTCTGCGTTACTGCTACCACGGTCTAAACCAGCAAAAGCGCTTTTGTACGTTGCGGACAATCACGAGATCGTCTTATGTGATCGAAACATTATGGAGCTTAGGGAGATATTGAATAAGAAGTCGCCTAAGCTCCTTCCTGACGCAGAAGTACTATTGACAGAAATGTCGTATGAATTGATACCGGCGGTGGATCATGCTGAAAAACTTATTCGCGACGCAAAAGACCAACCGATATTAAACGCGGCTATCGTATCTGATGTGGATATTATTCTTACAGGTGATAAAGATTTTTTAAGTCTCGGGCTTGAACGCCCTAAATGTATGACAGTTGCACAGTTTTTTGAGAGTGAAGGTGTGGAAGAATAAGCTTCTGATTTATTTTGGAAGTTAATCATATTAAATGAAAAGGGTGATTTTATGAATTTATTGAAAACTTGTGCAGAAGTAAAACCCAGTGAGCCTAATGAAGCTACCTACGGGGCTATGGAGGAGGCGGAAAAGGAAGGAGATATATACGGCCCATTTGACAGGGTGGTGGAAATGATGGAGGCTCTCGATGCTTAAGCCAGAATTTGCAAGATAGTTCAAACGGGATTATGAAGCAGAAAATTAAAACCGAAACAAGAACAAAAGACGGAGGTATAAATAAATCCTCCGTCTTAGTTACTTATAGATGATTTAAAAACAAACGCTACAAGCTGAATAACCGTCCCATTCAGCTTCCGTTGCGGAATCATAATAATATAAATTAGCTTTATTCCTTACGTATTGGCACCAAGACTTATGGTATTTAGAACCACTCGCTGTTACATAAACGGCGGAGGAAGGAACGTCATAGTCATATGAATAGGAATCATCATAAGCACTGCTTGAACTGTAACGAGATTCCATCGAACCAATATCAACTCCCTGTCTATATCCAGTATCATATCCCCGCTTATATCCCGTGTCTACACCTTCATTATATCCGTCATCATAAGCGGCCTCAATATCGTCTATCGTATAACTTTTGTAGTGTGTATAAGTTAATTGCATAAGCAGAATAATTATAATAATTATCGCAAATATAAGAGGCAGGTTTGTTGGTTTTTTTGATGTTTTGTTACTCACAGAATGATTCCCTTCAGGAGTTGCATTTGGATTATTAGAAGTTGGATCTGAAGCAGTCTCGGCGGATTTCATAATATCATCAGGGTTAAGTCCCGCTTTTATAAATTTTTTGCGTTCAAATTCTTCCCAAGTCTCTCCGGTATAAATATACTTTTCCTTCATAATAAACCTCAATAAATACTGCATATGAAATAATTATAGTATATATTTTTATTCTTCAGCTTTCTTGTTTTCTTTTCGGATCTGGATAATTGAATAAATAATGTAGCATACGCATAAGATACAAATAAATATCGCTCCGGATAAATAATATTCATCGAGGGAAGTGGAGTCTAAAGGGTTATCATTATATCCATTAGTTACACTTTTAAGCAAACTTTCGTAACGGTCTTCGGAGTGCGACAAAGACCAATTAAGAATTTCACCGCGTGATTCTACGTAGCCGTGAACATATCCCTTTATATATGTACTTCTAACAAAAAGAACTGATAAAAGAGAAAATATAATTAAAAAAACAGCACAGCTAATGCGTAATGCAAATTTATTTATCGCTATTGCTGGCAAAGTAATTACGATTTGTTTTCCCTTTTTATCAGGCTTCTTTTCGGAATTTACATGTGGGTTATGAGAGTTTGGCTCTGAAGCAGTCTCGGCGGCATTACATTTATATGTAGGGCTTTCTTCATTCGAAGACTCGGAAGAACAGCTAATTGTGTTCTCGGCTTCTGTATTATTAACTCGGTCCACGGATCCATCTTCGTTGTTGGGCGCAGATGAGCTTTCGTTACCTTCATTTATTTTATGAATATTAGAATATTTGGGATATTTTTTATTTATTTTTGAAAGCATAAATCTTAGCAAAAGATATATCCAGAGTACGCCAAGTGTAAGCACCCATTCTAACCTTAAAAGGAGGCCTATAGATATTATGCATAAATTTATAACGCAAACAATTAAACCAGAAGAAATAAAAGCTCCGATATAGAGAAGGGTGCGTTTTAACACATAGATGTTTTTTCTTTTTTTCTCTTCAGGAGTAAGAGGTACAACGTTTATTTTCTTATATACTTCGTCAGGATCAAGCCCAGCTTCTATAAACTTTTGCCGTTCAAAGTCTTCCCAAGTTTCTCCTGTATAAAATTCTTTTTCTTTCATAACAAATCTCTATCTAAACGCTAAACTGTTACATACCGTAACTTATGGATAAACCTACCATAAGTTACCGCTATTTACCAATCAATAATTTTGTTAAAATTCACACAAGGACGCCCCTTAAACTCAGAAGGGAAGTCATAAAAGTGTGTTACAGACATTACAGGTATATTGAAGATAATAACATTTACGCAGTCTACATAGTAAAGTTAAAAATTTTAGTTATTACCACGAACCCAGAAGGCCAAGGCGGCCTCATACATTTGCTATTTTAATTTTGCGACAGGGGCGTCCAAAAACTCAGCCGCAATTTTCTCAGCAGCTTTACGCCCAGGCACCAACTCTTCTTCGTAATCAATTCCCAAACAGCGCCTAACCATACCCTTAGTTATTTCATCAGCGTTGCGATAAGAAATAATTATCCGCTCCTCGTCTGGCGAAAAAACAAATGGTTCTGAAGCAGATTCTACACCTGTCCTGACCGACTCATCACCATTTAGTGGCCCTCCAGTTATTAAGTAGTCTATGGTTACATGAAAGTAATTAGCAACCTTTTGGAGCTTTTCTAAGTTAGGAGAAGTACCGTTTCTCCATTTCCCAATAAGACCACGTCCCAACCCCAGCTCGCCTTCGAGGGCAGTTATTGAAATATCTTTATCCTCACACAATCGAAAAATGGTTTCGTAAAGCTTCATAATTTCTCACCTAAAATTAAGTAGAAAAAAATCTACAAAAACTATTGACAAAGTAGAAAGTTTTAGGTATATTGTAGCTAAGATAGAAAACTTTCTACAAAACTAATTAACATAATTGATTAAAAAAATGTCAAACACATTATAGATTATTTTCTATAAATAGTCAACGTGGTTGAAGGAAAAAACGAAAAGAGAGGGGGGAACGAACATGATTTATAGCAATGTTAAAAAAATTTGTGATGAAAGAAAAATTAGTATCGCAAGTCTTGAACGAGCGATAGGCCTTGGGAATGGAACGATTAGTGGTTGGAGAAATTCAAGCCCAAGGGTAGATATTTTAAAAAAGGTCACAGACTATTTCGAGGTATCGCTGGAATACTTTTTAGATGATGAGGGAGAGGAATAAAATGACATCATACCCTTTGAGAACAAACAGAAAGGAGAGCTTGAAAAATGAAAGAAGCAATACTACCAACCTTATTTATAACATTGGCAATTTCAGCAATAGTGTCTGGTGTAATACTTATCGTTATGATAATAAGAGATGAAGTAGAAAGACGAAAAAAAACTAAACTGGGGCGTAAAATCTTAAAGAATAAAGGAGAAATAAAATGGGCGTTTGATTCTATGGAAAGACGCTTGCGTGCGGTAGATAGAATGCAAAGAGAAATTCTAAAGACTTACAACCCGATATATTGCGAATTAGTTATGGATACTGTTGAAGATTACGAAAAAGCAGTAGATAAATTAGCCTTTCTGCGAAGTAAAGCAGAAGGCCTTGATGGCCAAATGGAAGAACTATATAGCTATTTAATGGAAGGCAACATAAAGAGCGACGAACAAAGAGATTAAGGATATAAAAAACGAAGCCCAAGCCATTTTTCTGGAAAAGGAATTGTACTTCAAAGAATCGTTAAGCTGCTTTTTATAAAGGTCATCAAATTCTTTGCGATATTTAAAGTCTTCCATATATTTTCTGCCTTCTGCCGTGATTTGATATTTGGCGGAATAAGAAGACGAATCGCAGATAATGCAGTTATAAAAAATAAGATCCTTTATATGCTTTTTAATCGCTTTAGCCTCAGCATCATGCTCTTTCTTAAACCCATTTAGAAAATCGGCTTCGCTTATAGGGTGATCGCTTTCGTCAAGATATTTTAACAATGAATATTTGATTTCGTTCATCGCTTTTACCTCCCCTACAAGGATAACATGAAAAGAGGAAGTTGAAAAGAAGAAAGAGATTATGAGACCGCCAGAATAGGAATAGGACAAAACCAAAATAAAAACACGCCGGTTATATGACAAGCAATATAAAACATAGGATAGAAGAAAGAAAGGAGATATAAGCATGGAAATAAAAAATACTGTAAGTGCTGAAAGGGTAGCTGAGCTTTTATCTCTTTTGTTATCCGATCAATATGGCATGGAAATAAAGATAGTGCCGAAGAAAAGTGAGAATGAGGAATGAATACATATTATCAAAACTGCCCGTTTCCTAAACCAATAAATAAAAAAAAGAAAAAGAAGGCTAATGGGTATAAGGACAAGCATAACCGCTGCTGTTATTACTGCGGAACCTATGGGGCAGAACGTCACGAGGTGTACGGAGGCCCCAACAGACAAATAAGTATAGACAACGGGTTCCAGGTAGATCTGTGCATGAACTGTCACAGAGAAATTCAGGACAATATAACTGAATGGGCGCAGAAGCAAAATAGAATCTGGAGAAAATTTTTCCAAATTAAATATGAAAGAGAATTGATGAGAGAAGGACTATCACCCGAAAGGGCAAGAGAGGCCTGGATAAGTCTAATAGGAAGGAGTTATCTATGAGCAGCGAAACGAAAAAAGAGCATATAAAAAATAATCGAAATAAAATAGGAGACTTCGGAAAAAAGAAAATAAAAGGATATAAGGTGGTTAAGAGAACTGAAAAAGGCTGGGTTATTCAACCAATTCCAAAATGAACATCTTTTTAATCTTGGCGTAAATCCTGTTTACCTCAAGCAAAGATTTTTCGGCATTTTTATGGCGTTTAGAAGAAGAGGGAGAGGTTTTGCGGACATAAGACAAATGCTCGCGATATTCGAGCAATGCGTCTCTAATGAAAAAAGCCTCGTCTTCGCTAAAGGAAAACTCACCGTCAGAATCCAGCTTGTCATAAATAGAGTTATATACAGCCTCTGCAGAATTCTCGATATTTTCAGAGAAATCAATAAGCTCATCAAGAGCCGGCTGGAGCATATAAAAATAATCAATAGCATCTAATATAGTTTTCACATTATTAGGAGAAAAAATAAAGTTTGCCATAGCATTTACCACCTTTCAAATAGCAGTTTAGCAGAAAGAATTTAAAAAAGCAACAGGAGGAATTACCTATGACATATACAGAGGAACGAAGAAAATATGAGTTTATCAAAAACTTGGAACTAACTTTATTTCTCGACAAAGGGAGAAACGACATCGAAGGAATCGACTACATATATGACCGGGAGTTGGAAGATGAAATTATTACAATTACATTTTGCGGCGGTGGCGAAAAAAGAATTTTAGCCACCGGTAACAGTAATGGGGCCAACCTAAAAGAGATAGTGAACGCCATATATAAGGGGGCCTGAAGAATGTCGCAGAGGGCAGACAGAATAAATGAAATTCCTCACATGATAATGGAATTGAAAAAAGAAAGGACTAATGCGGTCAAGAAAGACTGGATAGGCGCCGCCGCCATGATTCAAAAGCAAATTACGGATTTGGAAAAAGAATTTAAAGAAATATATGATTCATTCGGAGAGAAAAAATGAAGAAAAAGAAGTGGAAAATTAGAGAGAAAAGCCTTTTATGGTATTTTAAAGAAATCGCGACAAGCCTGTGGATTTTCGTAATCATTGGAATAATGATATTGGTTATAATTGCGTTTTCACACCCGCCGGTAGACGCGGCGGAAGGAATGACGGAAATAGCCGCCGAAATCAAAGAGGAGCCGGCGGACAAGCTGTACGACGTACCGCTGGAATCTGATTTGCAGCTACATATAAAAGAGTTATGCGATAGCTACGGAGTGGACATGCCCTTAGTTCTGGCCGTTATAGGGCAAGAATCTAACTATAACGCCAATGCGATAGGAGACGACGGAAACAGCTTCGGACTTATGCAGATACAGCCAAAGCACCACGAGGGGCGAATGGCGCGGCTTAAAGTGACCGACCTGTTAGACCCATATCAGAACGTGACGGTAGGCGTGGACTTACTCGCCGAGCTGTTAGAAAAAAGTGGCGATACCGAGTGGACGGTAACGGCATACAACGCCGGAGCCGGGACTGCGGATTTCAACAAGGCGATTGGAAATAGAACTGAATATGCGGAAAGCGTACTAATACGAATGGAGGAAATAGGAAATGAAAGAAGTGATAACATATGAGGGTGTATGCAAATATTGCGGACAAACAACGCCGGTTTTAGCGGGCACGCAAGAAGAAGCCGACACATTAGTAACTGAAGAATGCGATTGTGCAGGAGCGGACGCCCAAAAACGCAGAGAGTCGGTAGAAAAAAACGCGGCTCTGATTGTAGAGGGAAAAGACGGGGATATTATAGAAATTTTAAGGACCGCCGGAATAATGATTTTAAATGAAAAAATCAGCCAGCTATCGCTAAATACCGGTGAAATAAAATACAAGGTAAGCGTAAACAGCAAAGGACAGATAAAATTTATAAAAACGAAGACTAAACAAGAGGAGCTACAAGGATAATGCTACACGAACACATATGTGTAATCTGTGGCGGCACATTTTACTCAGACCGCCATACAGCCTTCACCTGTTCAGAACAATGTAGGCGGGAACGGCAGATAATGACTAACGCTATAAAACGGGAAGGCTGAAAGGATGAAGTGATTATGAAAAAGTATATGGTTTATTTGGATGATGGCAGGGATTGTTATAAAGTGGCTGTTCCCGCTGCAAACGAAAAGGCAGCAAGAAAGTATGTTGAAGGTAACGGTGAAGTGATTGCTGTAAAGGATATTACAGATGATTACCCAATCAGCCTTGATAAAGTGGTACAGGCTTTGAGAAACGCACAGTTCGGACAAACCGAAATTGATCTTATCACAAGATGCTTATCCTTCAACGATATAGCGGAATAAGAAAGGCGGTACAGGAAATGAAAGAAAACAGTTTGAAACCCGTAATTGAAAAACTTGAAGATTTATTTTCAAAGTTCAATGAAAAGTTCTATAACAATGAACTTGATAAACCGATTATCACAGTAAGCCCGGACACAACAAAGGGTGCTTATGGTTGGTGTACCGCTTGGAAGGCTTGGAGTACACAGGAAAAGGTAACTGACTTTTCCAAAATGAAGCCGGAAGATATTGAAGCAATGAAGAAGGAAGGCTTCTATGAAATCAATATTTGTGCTGAATACCTTTCCCGCCCGTTTGATAAGGTTGCTGAAACACTTCTTCACGAAATGGTTCACCTTTACAATTTACAGGTTGGGGTTCAGGACACAAGCCGGGGCGGTACTTATCACAATAAGAAATACAAGGAAGCTGCTGAAAAGCACGGTTTGACCGTTGAAAAGGATGCAAAATACGGTTGGACGAAAACAAGCCTGAATGATGAAGCACAAGCCTTTGTTGATAGCTTACAGGATAAGAAATTCCAGCTTTTCAGAAAGAGCCTTCCGAAATTGCCGGGTGCGGCTAAAACCAAACAATCAACCCGCAAATATGTTTGCCCGGTGTGCGGCTGCATTATCAGGGCAACAAAGTAAGTTCATGTTATATGCGGTGATTGCAATGTAGAGTTTGAGGAAGAAGCCTAAACAGCTTCTTCCCCCACCAAAAGAAAGGATGAAAGAAATGAATAAGATCAGAAGAAAGAACATTCAACAGCTTATCACCAAAATTCAGGAATTGCAGGGCGAAATTTATTAAATGGCTATACGCCGAACCGGCGCCTACACTGACAAAACGGGAACGCACATTTTGTGAAATAATGGGAGAAGGATATATCGCAAGAGATGAGGACGGAACCCTTTTTTATTCTCAAAACAGAAGAACCATGGGCAGTAGAAGACCTTTTAAAGCTGGAGGTAGAAGAATGCGACTAATAGACGCAGATAAGTTGGTAGAGGGCAGAGATGAGAAAGACCCTGTAAGAATAGCGGCAATGAATGAACCAACATTTGTATTTTCAATGATTGAAGAAGTGTATGATAGGTCTTATCTAATGGAATGGTCGAAGGAAAGATTGGTCGACTATGCAATAACGCTTGCATATAACAACAAGAGCTTTCGTGAACAAATAAATCAGCAATATATAAACTTTCGGAAACTACTGAAGGAAGCAGAGGCAAAAGAATGGATACCATGCAGCGATAAACTACCACCGGATAATAAAATAAATCCTGTAACGCGTGATTTCTGCAAATATTTAGTAACGGTAAAAATAGGTGATATTTATGACGTTCGGTGTTACGCCTTCGGCCGCGGCCAGCCGAGGAAATAAATAAAAAAGAAATCAGCTCAGATGAAGCGTCACTTAAGGCTGTTTATAACAATTTAGAAATAGCAATGTGCATTTTAAATGCCATGATTGGGGAAAACGCAAGGGGACAAGCTGAAATAAACGATATGGACGAACGACACACGATAAGAGTAGACGAACGGACAGAATACAACGCAATATACTGCTCAGTATGTGGAGGAAGATGCAATGACAACTTTTTAAACTTTTGTCCGGGTTGTTTCACAGATATGAGAGAGGAAGAAAATGGCGATTAAAAATTATACAACGACTAAACACCCACTTGAGAGTATAGGTGAAATACAAGCAGCTCTGGCTAAAGGTGGAGCCAAGAAAGTGATGATTGATTATGACGAAAAAGGAGAACCAAAAGGCCTTGCTTTCGCAATAGAAACCGATAGAGGTTTTATGGGGTTCCAACTTCCCGCAAATGTAGACGGGGTCTGCGAGGTTTTTAAAAGACAAAAAATTAAAGCTGACATGGAACAGGCAAAAAAGACCGCATGGAGGAATGTGCGTGATTGGGTTCTTGCCCAAATGGCATTTATTGAAGCGGGAAACGCGACATTGCAAGAAGCGTTTTTACCATATTTGACTAACAAGGAAGGGCAGACGCTCTATCAAGTCTATATTAGCGGGCAGTTATTACTTGAATAATAAGGAGGCAAAAAATGAGTAAAGCGGAATACATAAATAAAGAAAGCCTGTTAAACGGAATATATAACCGGCAAGATGATAAAGATTTCGATTTGATGTTATATATCGCTCAATTTCCGGTACGTAAGCACGACAGCTTTCTGGACCTTGTAGGTAGGCTAAGAGAGTTATTAGAAGACGAATTAGAAAGAGCCAATAAACATTTCTCGACATTCCATTCATACCATGAGGGTTTAAGCGTAATAGAAGAAGAAATATGGGAAGCTAACACAGAAACAAGTAATTTATCGGACTTACATCTAAAACTAAAAAAGAAGGTATTTATGGACGAAGACAATAAAAAGGGGATTTGCATACCTATGAGAGATACGGCTTTAAAGGCCGCCGCGGAACTCCTACAAGTAGCGGCTATGTGTCAGAAGATGATAGACAGCGAATCAAAATGGAAAGAAAAAGATTATCAAGTCGGAAAGGATAAAAAATGAGTGAAGAAGTTATTAAAATATTGGACAACCTTGGAGAAAAATTCGGAGTCGCCATTGATTGGACATCTGAAAACATAGCCCCATATTTAACAAAATTACATGAACGGGCAGAAAAATATTTAATTGTCACCTCCGTTATATGGTTCATAATGACCCTCGCCTTATTCGCGGCGAGCCTGTTCGCGATAATAAAAATTACTAAATGCGTGAATCGCGACTCAAAGATTGGGACAAGGACTATATGGTTTGACAGCTATGGACGTTGCGGCTCAGGAGTTTCTTTTGTATGCAGAGCCTCGGCGGGATTTGTTCTAATTATAACGGCCATACTTATTCCGATTACAATAGACGAGCTGCTAAAATCAATGTATACACCCGAAATAATGATGATACAAATGATACAAGACGCGGCGTAAAGGAGATAATAAAATGCCATACAATTACGGCGGTCAGGACGTAAAATGCCCCTTTTATATGTATGAAAGGGAAAGAGCGATACATTGCGAAGGTCTCATAAAAAACGCGAGAAACACTATAAATACTTTTAACGGCAAAAAAGACTTAAACATACATAAAAGCAAATTTTGCAATTCTAAATATCAAAAATGTGCGCTTTATCAAGCGCTTTTAGGGAAATATGAGTAAGCCGGAGGACAAGTTTCCTCCGGCAAAGCTATAAAATTTATTCTTACATTATATATAAAATAAATCGGCGCCCGGTATGGGCATTAACACTTGCTAAGATTATTATTGTTAGGACAAGAAAATGTACATAAGAGAAAGAATTGTTGCAGGGTTAACAGTCATAACAAGAGAGAGAGTAAAAAGAAAAGTGGAAAAAGGAGTTAAAAGAGCTCCAAAGCAAAATATCACATCAGAAAAGGTTTGGCTTAATAATCTCAGATACGCTATATTTAATTTAACCGTAATACTGAACGCGAACTTTAAAGGCGGAGACCAACTTTTGTTATTAACCTATACCGCAGAACCGTCCAAAGATGACTATAAAAGACTTTTAGAAAAATTTTTAAGAGATATACGCAGAGAGTGCAGAAAAAACAAAATAGATTTTAAAAGGGTGGCTGTTACAGAAAGGATTGGCACAAGAATACATCATCACATTGTATGTAACAATATTCCGATTGACATGGTAAAGAAATGCTGGCCGCACGGTAGAGTATTCCATAAACCTCTTTGGGACTATCCCAATTACGCCGACCTTGCGAATTATTTATTAAAGCAGGCGGCTAAACTGCATATGGAGGAAGGAAATATATCTAAAAAAAGATATACAACGAGCAGAAATATAATAGTACCGGAGAGCAAGGAAGAAATAATACAAAGGGGCGATATTGAAGCAGAGCCGAAGCCGAGTAAGGATTATCAGATAGACCAAGACAGCGTGCAAATTTACGAAAACGAAATAACGGGAAGCATTTGCCGCGAGTACATAATGGTTTCAACGACAGAGACTCCGAGGATAAAAAAATGGCGGACAGGAGTTACCGCTAAGGGGGAGCGAATAAATTTCAGCAAAGCGTTAAGAGAAGCATATACAGAAATTCAAGAATCTATAGAAAATTTAATTCTATAGAGCTTTATAATACAAAAAAGTCGAAGCAGAGGGTTAGAAAGAGACCCTTCTTTTTTTGTACTCTTTAAGCAGGAGGTTTGAGATGAGCAGGATAAATTGGCGTAAAGTTGAGCTTGATTATATAAAAGGCACGGTCTCATACAGAGATATCGCGAAAAAATATAAAATATCAACTCGTCAGGTTAGCGACCGAGGAAAAAAGGAAAATTGGGTAGAAAAGCGAAAACAATTTCGCGACGAAACCTACTCGGAGGCTCTCGCGCGTGCGCGCGTGACAGAAGTAGACAATTTAAAGCGCATAAACGGGCTGACGGAAAAGATGATTAGTCAGCTTGAGGAAGCCTTGGCCGACGCCTCGCAGTTTAAGAAATATATTGTTTCTAAGACGATATACAAAGACGGCGTGCCCGTAGAAGATGAAATGACAGAGAGGGAATTTACTAAATTTGACGCTAAGTCGGTTAAAAATCTCACTTCCGCGTTAAAGGATTTGGCCTCTATAACTAAAAGCATTACTGAAGACAAAGACGGAGACAATGAAATTTTAGTGAAATTCATATCCGACGATAAGGAGGACGGCATGGAAGAATGGAACTTGTAATTAAATCGCCGCAGCCAAAACAAAAGGAGTTTTTGCGCGCCAATGAAAAATACATAGGATTTGGCGGAGCTCGGGGCGGAGGAAAGTCTTGGGCTGTCAGAACTAAAGCGAAACTGCTCGCGGTAACATATCCGGGAATAAAAATTTTGATTGTCAGAAACACCTACAAGGAACTTATAAACAATCATATCGACCCACTTAGAGGGGAACTTCCAAAGGGTATGGCGCGGTATAACAATACGGAGAAAATCTTTAGATTCATAAACGGAAGTACGATAAACTTCGGATACTGTAATAACGACAAGGACCTTAACCAATATCAGGGTGCGGAATACGACGTTATTTTTATAGACGAAGCGACTCAGCTTGACGAGGTGTGGCTTAAGAAAATAACAGCGTGTCTCAGAGGCGTTAATAATTTTCCCAAAAGAATTTATTATACAATGAATCCGGGAGGCAGAAGTCACGCCTACATAAAGCGATTGTTTATAACAAGACAGTACAAAGAGGGAGAACGGCCGGAGGATTATAAATTTATACAGTCTCTGGTAAGCGATAATCAAAAGCTGTTAAGAGAGCAGCCGGATTATCTGAAGCAGCTGGAGGCGCTGCCGCCTAAACTTAGAAAGGCGTGGCTTTATGGAGATTGGGATATTTTTGAGGGACAATTTTTTGAGGAGTTTAGAGATAGACCCGACCATTACGACGACAGAAAATGGACCCATGTAATAAATCCTCTGCCTCTTGATATGATTAGAAAAATGAATATCTACAGGTCTTATGATTTCGGATACGCCAAGCCGTTTTCGTGCGGCTGGTGGGGAATTGACGCCGACGGCGTGGCATACAGGCTTGCTGAATTATATGGCTGTAAGAGGGACGAACCTAACGAAGGTGTGAAGTGGGACGCGGCAAAGCAATTTAAAGAGATACGAAAGATAGAAGAAGAACATCCGTATTTTAAAGGTAAGACCATTTATGGTATAGCAGACCCTGCCATATGGGACGCTTCGAGAGGTGAAAGTATAGCGGATACGGCCGCAAAGGAGGGCGTTTATTTTACTCCGGGAGACAATAAGAGAATAGCAGGCTGGATGCAGGTTCATTACAGAATGGCATTTGACAGCGAGGGTTATCCAATGATGTATGTGTTCAACACTTGTAAGGCGTTCATAAGGACTATACCGGCATTATGTTATTCTGAGACTCACGTGGAAGACGTGGACACGGATATGGAAGACCATATCGCGGACGAGACGAGATATTTTATGATGTCAAGGCCATTGTCTCCGAGGACAACGGAAGTAAACGCTATACCTGAATTTGACCCGTTAAATCTATATGAGGAAAAGAGAAAGGAACTGATAAGCTATGGAAGACGTTAAGAACACTGAAGAAGAAATTATTGTTCCGCCTATAGGAGAAAAGGAAATAAGGAAAGCGGACGAGACTTTGAAAAAATATAAGACCGGCAAGAAAAATTTAGAAAACAGGGTTGTTGAAAATGAGAAGTGGTGGAAACTGCAAGGTGAAAAGGCGCAAGGAATAAGCAATGATTTTGAAAGCTCCTCCGCGTGGCTTTTCAACTGTATTGTATCAAAACACGCGGATTCAATAGACGCTTATCCTGAACCTAACATATTGCCGAGGGAACAAGGAGACGTGGAGGAGGCTAAGAGATTATCATCTATTCTTCCGGTGGTATTAAAGTACAATAAGTTTCTTAATACCTACAGCAAGGTGAGCTGGGCAAAGATTAAAAGCGGTACGGGAATATACGGGATATTCTGGGACAAAAGCAAGTTGAACGGACTTGGAGATATCGCCATAGAAAAAATTGATATATTAAATCTGTTTTGGGAACCGGGGAAAACTGAGATACAAGATAGCAAGAACATATTTTACGTATCTCTCGCTGATATCGAGGATATTGAAGCGGCGTATCCTTTTATGAAGGATAAAATAAAACCGAATGAAGCAGTTATAAAGGAGTATGCCTACGAAGATAACGTTGATACAAAAAATAAGGCTTTGATTGTGGATTGGTACTATAAGAAATATGATTTGGCTACGAGAAGGACTGTCGTGCACTATGTAAAGTATTGTAACGAGACTTTGCTGTTTTCAAGTGAGAATGATAAAAACTACAGCAGAGGGTTTTACGAACATGGGAAATATCCGTTTGTTGTAGATAATTTATTTCCTCAAGAGGGAAGTCCGGCCGGATTCGGCTATATAGATATTTGCAAAAATCCGCAGAAATATATCGACTCTCTTGATAAAGCCATACTTGATAACGCTCTGGCAGGCTCGACGGCTCGGTGGTTTGTAAGGGACGACGCGAATGTAAATGTGGAAGAATATCTTAATTTTGGAAATCCGATAGTAAAAGTCGCCGGCGCGGGTTCTCCGTCGGATTCGGTTATGCCGATTCCCACACAAGGCCTTCCGTCGATATATTATCAAGTCCTCCAAGGCAAAATAGACGAATTAAAAGAAACATCGGGAAATAGAGACGTAAACAATGGGGGAACGCCGTCGGGGGTTACGGCGGCTTCCGCTATAGCGGCAATGCAGGAGCAGTCGGGCAAACTATCCCGCGACGCTAATAAGATGTCGTATGAGAAATTTGAGGAGCTGATTGAAATCTGCATTGAACTTATAAGACAGTTTTATAATCTTGAAAGGCAATTTAGAATAATCGGAGAATCCGGCAGAGAGGAATTTATAAGCTATTCAAATGCTAATATAAAGCCTCAAGTGCAGCCTATAAGCATTGACGGCTCAAAGGGATACAGAGTTCCCGTATTTGATGTAGACGTAACGGCTCAAAAGGAGAATCTATATACAAAAACCGCGTACAATGAGTTTGCCTTGCAAATGTATCAAAATGGCTTTTTCAATCCTGATATGGCCTCGCAGGCTTTGGCCGCGCTTAATATAATGGACTTTAAAGGAAAAGAACGAGTGAAAGAGGATATAGAGAGGAACTATACCTTACAGCAGCAGCTCATACAGTGGCAGCAAATGGCGATTACTCTCGCGGCAAAATATGAGCCGCAAATAGCGAACGGGTTAGCTTCGTCTCTTACAGGCCAGATTATGCCGACAGGCGCGGATGAGGCAGATATAAAGAATGTGGAGGCAAAAGAGGACGCGCGTGTAGCAAACGCGAGAGGAGCGGCGCAAGAAAGGACGAAACCGAGATGATAGAAGTAATGTACGAAAGGCCTGAAGGGAAAGAAGGAATGTTTAGCCTTAAACTAAAAGGGCACGCGTGTTACGGCGGAAAAGGCGGCGATATTGTCTGCGCCGCGGCTTCGTTTATGGCTCAGTCGCTTGCGTTTAGGCTTGAAGATAACGAGATTAGAAAAATAAAAACAGACCTTAATTCGGGGAATATACTGATTGAGTGCTGTTCTTTAGGTGAAACGGTAGAGAAGAAAATAAGGATAGAGGAAATCTTTGAGTTCGCGGCTGCGGGTCTTAAAGTCTTGTCTGAAAATTTTGAAAAAAATTTGAAATTTTCAAAAAAAGTTGGCCCACAGGGTTAGAGAAAGCGAGAAGCATTAAGATAATATATAAATATAAAGGGTCGCGCCTTAAACGCAGAAAGGAAAAAATATGAAAAAAAGAAAGATAAACCTGCATTTGCTCGACGGGGCTGAAGCAGGTTCCGCAGAAGGAAACGCTCAGGTCGCGGAGAGCGGTAAGGCAGAGACAGATGACCGGGTCGCCGCCGGAGAGGGAGCGAAGTCGAGCTTTAAAGACCTAATCGAAGGAGAGTATAAGGCCGATTTTGAAAAAGAGATTAAAAGCAGAGTTGAAAAAAGACTAAAAAATTCGGGAGAAGCGGAAGCGAAGTTGAAGGCTCTTAACCCGACGCTCGGTTTGCTTGCTAAACGATACGGATTAAATGCTGAAGCGCTTGACTACGAAGCCTTGTCGAAGGCTATTACCGAAGACGACGCGTATTATGAACAAGCCGCTATCGCGGCGGGCATGGATGTTCAGACATTCAAGAAAATGGAACAAATCAAAATGCAGAACGCTCAGCTTGAGGCGGAAGTAAGACGTAATAGAGCTGAGGCGGAGCAAAGGGAGATGTTTAACGCTTTAGCCGCGCAAGAAGCGGACGTGAAAGCGGTTTATCCGGGGTTTAGTCTGAGCAATGAACTTGGCAATAAAGAATTTGCGAGGCTGGTATTTAATAACGTGCCGGTTAAGACGGCGTATGAGGTTGTCCACAGAGACGAAATTATAGGCGGGGCAATGCAATTCACGGCGAAAAAGGTTGAAAAGCAGATTGTCGATAATATTTTGGCCGGACAGCAAAGACCAACCGAGCAGGGCCTTTCAAAACAGCCGGGAGTAGTTACGAAAGTTGACCCAAGCAAACTTACTAAAGAACAAAGAGAAGATATAAGAAAAAGGGTAATGCGGGGCGAACGTATAACATTCGATTAAGATTTCCCCGCGCATAGGAGGAAATATGGAAAAGATAAAAAGAAATTTGAATTTACAGCTGCTTGCGGAGCCTAACACGCAAACGACTACTACAACGGGGAGCGGCAATGATTTGTCTGCTGAAATGAAGACATATTATGATACCGAGCTTATAGAAATGGCGGGGCCTCAGCTCGTGCATCATCAGTTCGGAATGCAAAAGCCGATTCCTAAAGGCAAAGGAAAGAAGATTGAGTTCAGGAAGTTTTCAAACTTTAAGAAGGCTACAACTCCTTTGACCGAGGGCGTAACGCCGGACGGAAGCAAGATGAACGTTACCACTATTGAGAAAGAAGTGGCGCAGTACGGCGATTACGTAACCATTTCCGACGTGCTTGAGCTTACCGCCATTGATGATTTTATCTTAGAAGCTACGAACAAGCATGGACAGAACGCCGGACTTACGCTTGACACGATATGTAGAAATGAGATTAACTCCGGCACGAATGTGAGGTACGCGCCGAAACTTGCAGACGGAACCGAGACAGAGGTTACTAAGAGGGCTGATATGGACGCTACGTGCGTACTTACGCCGGATTTGGTGGCAAAAGCCGTCGCCGACCTCAAAGGCAACAACGCTCCTAAAATAGATGGAAGCTACATAGCCATTATTCACCCGTTCGTAGCATACGACCTGATGAAAAGCAAGGAATGGATAGATGTAGCTATATACGCGGATAAAGAGAGGATTTTTGAGGGAGAGATAGGAAAGCTGAGAGGCGTAAGATTTGTGGAGACAACCGAGGCGAAGATATGGAACGACGCCACTTGCCCTATCGCTAAGGCTGCTTCGGACCCTGACCCGGCGGAGTATTATTCGGTGTTTTCCACACTGTTTATAGGAAAGGACGCCTACGCTAACGTAGACGTTAACGGTGGCGGACTTGAAGTTATCGTAAAGCAGAAAGGCTCCGCGGGTTCGGCGGACCCGTTAAACCAGAGGTCTACGGTAGGCTGGAAGGGCATATACGCGGCTAAAATACGGATACCTGAATATATCGTAAGAGTAGAGAGCGTATCCGCGTATAGCAAGACGGCGGAAGCTAACTAACGAGGTGAGAAAATGGATAAAGAAATATTAGAAAATACGCCGGAGATTCCGAAGGAAGAAAAAAGTTCCGCGAAAGAAGTTAAGGCGTCAAACAAAAGGACGGTAAAAGAATCGGCCGGAAAAGATGAATCAGAAACGATTTTTATACCGAAAGGCGGACGTAACGAAGAAAATTTCGTTATAGTTACGATAAACGGAAAACGCTGGAAAATACAAAGAGGCGTATCGGTTGAAGTCCCTAAATGCGTCGCTGAAGTGTATAAACACAGCCTTGCCCAGCAGGCCTCGGCGGACGAGTATTTGGATTCGATTGAAAACAATAACGCACGGTAAAATCAGTAAAGCGGGCAAATTGCCCGCTTTATTAAATAGGAGGAAAGATGAAAACTATTAAGGCAATAATCGACTATGTAGATAGCGTAAAGCCGAATCAATATACGAAGGAACAAAAGATAGAGTGGCTTTCAGAAATAGATTATCAGATATTCAATGAGATAATATTGACTCACGCGCACGAGGAGGGCGCGTCGTTTGACGGATATAAGACCGGTGATGAAAATAAAGAACTTCTGGCGCCAGAACCGTACGCGAATCTTATATACACGTCTTATCTTGAGGCGAAGATAGATTATAATAACGCGGAGTATTCAAAGTTTAATAACTCAATGGTATTGTTTAACAACGCCTATGAAACATTCCACAAATTTTATAAAAGAAATCATAGACCTTATCCTGAAAAATTAAAGGTTAAGTTTTAAAGGGGTGAGAGAATGTTATTTCCCATGCTGGACGAACAAAAGCAAAGCAGAAGCTATATACAAGCATTTAAAGGCTATAACAATAATTTAAGAATAAATGAAGATGAATTTAGCGACACAAGGAATATGACTTGTGAATTTTATCCTATTTTATCGACAAGGCGCAAGCGTTCGGTTAAAGCGTCGCTGATTGAGGGAAAAGGCCTTATAGCAAAGGACACTCTCGCGTGGATAGACGGCAATAAACTTTACTATAATGGCAATGAAATAGAAGGTATTACGTTAAATAACCAAGAGCCTAAGCAGCTTTTATCTATGGGAGCTTATTTATGTATATTTCCGGATAAGATATATCTGAACACGAAAGACTTTACAGATTGCGGGTCCATGGAGGCGGCATACGAGACTGAGGAGAATGTGGTACTTACGTTATGTAAACAAGACGGTTCGGCGTATGAAAATGTAAGTATGAATGAACCGGAAGAACCTGAAAACGGAGATTTATGGCTCGATACGAGCGGAGAAAACCATATTCTGAAACAGTATTCCTCGACGACGGCAATGTGGGTACAAATTCCGACAGTTTACGTTAAAATCGAGGCTACAGGTATAGGAAAGAGGTTTGAGGAGGGAGACGGCATAAAAATATCCGGTCTTGAGCTCGCGGGAGTGCTGGAAAAACAAATAGAAGCGCTTAACGGAAGCAAGGTGATTCAAAGCAAGGATGATAACTATGTCGTTGTTATAGGAATTATAGACGAACGGGCGACGGTAAAGGGAATAACGGCGGAGAGAAGGCTGCCGGATATGGATTATATTACGGAGGCGGGAAACAGACTGTGGGGCTGTTTTTACGGAGTAGCGGACGGAAAGACCGTGAATGAGATATATTGCTGTAAGCTGGGAGATTTTAAAAATTGGTATTGCTATCAGGGCTTATCGACAGATTCTTGGGCCGGGTCTGTAGGAACAGACGGAGAATTTACCGGCGCGGCTACTCACCTTGGTTATCCTATATTCTTTAAAGAAGACTGTTTCCATAAAATATATGTATCGTCTCAAGGAGCACATCAAGTTGTTACCGTTAACGCGAGGGGAATACAAAAAGGTTCTTGGAGAAGCGCTGTTATAGTGAATGAAACTTTATTTTATAAATCAAGGACTGATATATGCGCGTACGACGGTTCTCTGCCTACAGGGTTATCAAATTCTCTTGGTGGCGGCAAGTATTTTAACGCGTCGGCGGGCGCTATAGGCTCAAGATATTATATTTCAATGGAAGATACAAACGGAAATTGGCATTTATTTGTATATGACATAGATAAAGGCATATGGATACATGAAGATAATTTAAAAGCGAGTTATTTTGCTAAAAAAGATGATGAACTTTATGTCATTGCAGATAACAAGATTATAGCCATGCTTGGAAGCGAGGGCGAAGTTGAAGAAGATTTCGATTGGAAAGTGGACACGGGCAATATAGGCTACGATTCGCCGGATAAGAAGTATTTATCGAGGTTTAACTTGAGAATGAATATATCTCAAGGCACGGTAGTAAGAGCGTATATTCAGTATGATTCTGACGGGATATGGGAGTCTAAAGGGACGGTAAAAGGCAATACTCTCGGAACGTTTACTCTGCCGATAGCTCCGAAACGCTGCGACCACTGCAAGATACGGCTTGAGGGAAGCGGAGATTTTAAACTTTATTCGATTGCTAAAATATTAGAGGACGGAAGTGATGTCTGATGTTTATTGAAAGCCCCAAAATGGCGTCTACAGGAAGTGAAAAAAAGGACATAGAACAATTAAGGTCTTATTTATTCAGAATGTCAGAGCAGCTTAATCTGGCTTTGGAAAACGTAAACGGGACGGCTTTATATACTCAAAACGCGTCTCAGACAGGCGGGAGCGGGAGTTCTGACGGTAAGGACGTTTCTTCCGGCGCAATAAGTTATGACGAGTTGCGAAGTTTGATAATAAAGACCGCGAATGAAATTCATGTTGAAATGGATACGATTGTCACGGAACTTGAAGGAAAGTATGTGGCCGTATCGGACTTTGGAGTTTATAAAGAGGAAACTGACAGAAGAATAGAAGAAAACGCCAAGGGTACTCTCGATTATTTTACTTTTAAGCAGGAAATAAGCCCTAAAGTAGAAACGCTTGAAAATGATGTCGCAACTGCCACAAATACAGCTAATGAAGCAGTGGAAAGAGCAGACGCCCTTGAAACTGATATTGAAAATGTATCTAACACGGCTAACGCGGCAGTGGAAAAGGCCGACGCTCTTGAGCCCGACGTTGAGAATGTTTCCAACGCGACTAACGCGGTGACAGAAAGGACAGACGCCCTTGAAACCGATATTGAAAATGTCTCCAACGCGACTAACGCGGTGACGGATAGGGCGAACGCAATCGAAAATACTATAAATGAACAACAGTCAGGGCTTAACGAGATATCGCAAAGGGTATCTGGCGCTGAGGCCGATATAACAGCAAGCCAGCAAGCTATCAGGGACAACGAAGCGTTGATAAAAAGCGAAGAACAAAAAAGAGAAGAAGAAATCGCGAGAACTGATAATGAAATAGAGGCCTTAAAGGAAAACGTCGATAGCATAAGCGATAAACTTGGAAAGTATCAGGTGAATACAGAGCAATTTATAAGAACGGGGCTGTTGTATTACGAAAAGGCCGTCATTGACGGAGTAGAGGTTTCTATACCGAGAATCGGCGTCGCTATAGGTGAAAATTTAACAACAATAACGATAGAAGACCCTGAAACCGGAGAGAAAAAAGAGGTATTAAGCAGACAAGGATTATATACGACGTATACCTCGGATAAATTGAGCTTTTATCTTAATGACGTTGAAGTAGCTTATATATCTAATGGCAAACTATACATATCTGAAGCGGAAATATTTGGCTTTAAATTAAAAACAGGTAAATGGCTCGTAAATACAGAAAGCGATTATTGGAATTTAGAATGGGAGGGATGATATGGCTTTATCACTATCAATAGGAACAAGTCAGCTTAGCCAATCGGTATCAGGAAACTATACTACACTTAGAGTAAATGTAAATATAAGCTGGACATTTGGTTCATGGGACCATTACGGCTCAACAAAATATGTAACCATAAACGGCTCTACATACTATTTCAGCAGCGCAAAAATAAATCCAAACAGGACAAATTCCGGTTCGCAAACATTATATAGCGTAGATGTGAACATTCCTCACAACTCGGACGGAACTAAAACCGTAAGTATATACGCGTATGTAGTGACAAGTACAGGAAGCGGGACTGTCACAGCGTCGGCTTCTCCTACATTATCGAGGATACCGCGAACATCACCGGCCACATTATCTGCCTCAAGCGTGACTACAGGCGGCAGTTTTACTGTATATACAAATAGGTATTCTTCAAGTTTTACGCATACGATAAAAATTACGCTCGGGTCAAAGTCCATAACGAAGACGGGTATCGGAACATCAGTGACGATTACAATACCAAGGGATTGGGCGGAGGCCTTGCCTAACGCCGCGAGCGGTACGGCTACGGTAGTATGTACTACTGACGGGATAGGTTCTGTTAGCAAGAATATTACCGTAAATGTAAACTCTAATGATATACCAACGCTTACAGAAGTAACAGTTGCTCCTTACAGCGCTAATACTGTGGTAAGCGGCTGGAATATATATCTGCAAGGATATTCGGCCGTACAGGTAACCTTTAATACGGCGGCGGGGGTTTACGGGAGCAGCATAGCAGGATACAAGGTGGTTTACGGAAGCAGTGAAGTAACGAAGTCACCGTATAGGACGCCTGTAATAAATAACAGCGGCGCTCAAAAAGTATATTGCTACGCGAAAGATTCGAGAGGACGCTGGAGCAAGGCTAAAGAAGTGAGTGTAGAGTTCTTGAGTTACGCTAAGCCGTCGTTATCGAACGCGCAGGCGTACAGGTCTAAAGATACAGGCGTAAAGGATGAGAAGAACGGAACGTCTCTTTCAGCTATTGCTACAGCGGTATTTTCGTCTTGCGGAGGGAAAAATAGCGCTACGTTGAAATGCCGCAGGAGACGGCGCGACGGGGATTGGATGAGTTATGTTTCAATGCAGTCGGGCAAATTAACTACTTTTGCACAAGGAGCGGTTTCCGTTACTTATTCGTATGAAGTAGAAATAAAAATTACAGACGCTCTTGGCGAAACAAATGAAGTGATAATCGAAATCCCTACAAAGGCGGCCGCGCTAAGTTTTTTGCCAGAAGGAAAAGGAGCGGCTGTGGGTAAAGTAGCTGAAAAGGAGGGAGTGCTCGAAGTCGCCTTTGACATTGAAACAGAAGGGAGCGTCACGACAGGGGATATACTCATTAACGACCCGGACCTTGAGGAGTTATGGGAATCGGTCTTCGGGGGGGGGTAATACCTAAGTTAATAGACTATATTTACCCGCTCGGCAGCGTCATAGCCTCTGTAAATTCGGCCTTTGACCCTAACGAGGCATATAAATCTCAGACATGGGTCAGATTCGCGGAGGGAAGGACATTGGTCGGCGTCGATACGTCAGATACAGATTTTAAAACGGTTGAAAAGACGGGCGGCGAAAAGACGCATAAATTAACGCTATATGAGATACCGAGCCATGAAGGGCATTTATATAGCAATTATGATATGAACTCTATTGGTAATTGTAATCGCTATTTGGCAGAGTCTACTTTGGGACAATATGGCTCAGCGGGAAGAGGCTGGAACAGTGTGAACGGCGGCGAAATACAGCCGGCGGGAATGTCAAGAGGCGGCGGAGCCGCGCATAACAATATGCAGCCGTATATATCGGTATATTATTGGAAACGAACAAAATAATCGCCTTCCCCGCAGCGGGATAGGCGGGGGAGGGAAAAATGTTTAATCAAAAACAAGGATTTAAAGATGTGACTAATGTAATAAAGAAATTTACAGGGATAGAACCTATGATACCGGAATCTTTGAAAAAAATCGTCGGGGGGGGGTACTACATGAGCGCAAAAAGGAGGTGGCGGTATGCTGCCTTTAAAACAGTGCTTGAAAGATATTGTAAAAATATTTACGGAGCAAACATTAACAACGAAAAATCTGAGCGCGGCAGAAAACAGAGTATCCATAGATTCCGGCGGATATATGGTTTTGGGAAATTGGGTGTTTGTACAGATAACTTTGAAAATAAAGGTAACTCTAAACGGAAACACTTATTGGACACTCATGGATGGCTTTCCGGAACCAAAAACACCATTTGCGGCCTTGGGGGCAAACTATCACTTCATGGACGCGCCCGTGAATGTTTCACTTTATGGCTCGGCCCTAACTATAACTTGTGGGAATCAGGAATTACAGCCGGGAAGAATGTTGGTGATAAGTGGATTTTACATAAAAGCGTAAGGTTTAAGAGGTGTCGTCATGCTTAATATAAAGACGGCGCTTACGCAACTCGCTAACAGAGTTAAGGCGGAAAAGGACTATGTAGTAGAGTATAAGATAAACGACGCGGATAAATGGTCGTATAGAAAATGGGCGAGTGGTATAGCGGAATGCTGGTTGTTTTATTACAACACTATAGCGCCATATTCTTCAGGCGGAGTTGATAATTTTAAATATTCTTATACTGCCGCTTTTGATTTGCCATTTGCGTTTGTAACTAATAGCGATAAAAATCATCATTGCGGATATTCAAAAACAGCATCTGTGTCTGTGAGCAATGGCACGGGTGTTGTAATTTCTGGACATTTAAACGATACTCCGTCGAAGGTTCACCTCCATTGGACAAGTAATACGACGGGCGTTAGCTATATAAATATTCACTTAATGGGAAGGTGGAAATAGCTATAGCAAAGCTGCCAAAGATTTGATATAATGAGAAAGTCAAGAGGACGAGCGAAAGCGGTTGGCCTTCCGAGATTCAAAAGGGATTTTGAATTTTAAGGAAGGTGGTAATATGGTGAGAATCACTATTTTTTTAGGAAATTCAGAATAACCATTTACATAAAAAATAACCGCCACGGCTGCGAACCCTTAGACGGCTATTTTAGTCACTGACGGTTAACCGTTTTTAGCGGTTTCCTCTTGACCTAAATATATCATAATGAAAATATAAACGCAAGAGATAATTAGACCAACCGCGAAGGTTGGTTTTTATTATGCAATATTTGATATTTTGTCGGGGCAGCGGGTTAGAAAATAATAAATAAATTTGAGAAAATATAGATAAAGTAAAAGTTAGACTATGAAAAGAAAGGGAGATAAAATGGCATATTCACAAATAGGATACGGCTCATCAGGAAGTGATGTAAGGAAGCTGCAAGAAATACTGAATGGCAAGGGATATAATCTTTCTGTTGACGGACAATTCGGAGCAAAAACCAAGTCAGCTGTAAGAGACTATCAGTCTAAGAATGGTTTAAGCGTTGACGGAATTGTAGGCGTTAATACGTGGGGAAAACTTACGAGCGATTCCTCGTCGTCTCAGACGCCCGCAACAAGTTCAAATACAAAATCGAACTTGCTCGGAGTATCAGATTATACCGCGAGTAATTTAAGCAAGTATGAGGAAGGATATAAGCCTTCTGACGCGGTTATAAAAGCGCAGGAATATTTGAATAAAGTTTCAGAAGAAAAGCCTTCGCCATTTGTATCATCATATAAAGAACAACTTGAAGATATATATAACAAGATAATGAACCGGAAGGAATTTTCTTACGACCTTAACGGAGACATGCTCTACCAGCAGATGAAAGACCAATATCAAGTATTGGGGAAAACAGCTATGCAGGACACTATGGGAGAGGCCGCGGCATTAACGGGCGGATATGGAAACACATATGCGCAAAGTGTCGGACAGCAAACGTATGACGAATATTTGAGGCAACTTAATGATAATATACCGGACCTTTATCAATTAGCCTTACAGCAGTATAACTCCGAAGGCGAGCGTATGTTACAACAGTACGAGCTTACGGGAGATATGTATAACGACGAGTATAACAAGTACATGGACGCATATAATCAGTGGCTTGCGGAAAGAGATTTTGTAAGCAATAGATATGATTCAGAACGTAATTTTGATTATAACGATTTCGCTAATATGCTTTCTTATTGGCAGTCTATGGCGGGAGCCGAAAATCAAAACTATTGGAATCAGAAAGATTATGATTTTCAGTTGCAACAGTTTGAATATCAAAAGCAGCAGGACGCTATAGCAAATGCTTTAGCGAGGCAGAAATTGGCTCTCGCGTCGTCGGGCGGCGGAAGCTCGGGAAGCGGCTCAGAGGAACCGGATGTGTCAAAAGGCGCGACACAAAACGCAAAGAATGTTTTAGGAGAATACGGAAAATATTTAGCTCAAGGAGGGGCAGGAGCTGATAGGCTGGCCTATGTTATAGAAATGATAGAAAACAGAACGCAAGAGGATGACGGGTTAAATAATAATGAAAGAGCTTGGGTATTGGCGCAGTTAGCCAAAAGATAGGAGGAAGAAATGGCAAAAACAAAAGCTATAGAGTATTATGCTAAAAAGGCTAAAATGTTGGCACAAGAGTCAATAGATTATGAAAGGGAAAACGTTGTAAAATATTATTCCCAAAAAGCTAAGGCGCTGGCGCAAGAGTCAATAGATTATGAAAGGCAAGTAAAAGATTCGGCGCAGAAAAGAGAAATTAAAAAATTAGCCTCTACATATGGCTTTACCGAATCCAATATAGCAAATGCTTCACCTTTTGTACAGCAGAAGATAACTACAAGCGAGAATAAAAAGAATACGAATATTACGCCGAGATATAAGACGGCGAAAGAAACAAAAGAGGCGATAGAAAATCTTAACAAGGATATTGCGACTAATGGAATGGCTTTTCCCGCTATTGAACACGGAGAGGCGTATCAATCGTTTTTAAAGGCTCGTTCTGAATATACGAAAGAGTACAAAAAGGAGAAGAAAACTCTGACAGATGAATATAACTTTCTTAAAGATAAAGAAGATGAAGCTAAAACAAAAGATTTGCCGGAGGACCTTCTGGAATTACTTGACGAATATAATAGGGGCCATATAGATACTACATATAATCCGTTTAGTTACGCGAGGTCTCAAGACGGCTATAAATATTTCGGGAAAGAACTTAAATATGACGGTTATACAGAAAAAGAACTTAAAGAGCTCGCGGCGGCAAGGAAACGCAAAACTGACGAAATAGATACGATTAAGGCGTTACAAGAAGCATATGAATTATCAAAAGAAAGCCCCGTGCAGGGCAGTATAGGGTCTTTAGTAGATAACTTCGCGGGAGGGGCTACAGGCTTATTTGATTTGGCCGGACAATATATAAAGGACCCTGACAGAGATTTTAATGTAAACACTATGTCTCTGAGAAAGAGCCAAACCGCAAACGCGGCGAGGTCCGCGGTGTCTGAAGACATAGAAACCCCACTTCTTAGGAAGTTATATGATGTAGGAATGAGTATAGGAGACATGGTTACCGCCAGCGCTGGAACTTTGGGTTATGGAACACTCCCTATGTTTTTCGCTGAAGCAGGCGTTCAAAACGCTATAGACCTTACAGAAAGGGGCACTGATTCTTCAACGGCGCTTGCGGGAGGCTTAGCCGCCGGAACATTCGAGGTTTTATTTGAGAAACTTTCTTTGGGCAATTTAAAGGCTCTTTCACGAATGAACACTTCTACGCTGAAAGGCTTTGGAAAGGAGTTTGCGAAAACTGTAGGCGTTAACGCCTCTGAGGAAGCCGCGACAGAAGCAACTAATATTTTATACGATACTCTGGCTAACGGCGACATTTCTAATTACAGTCTTAGAAAAGAGCAAATTATGGCTGAGGGTAAAACTGAAGAAGAAGCAAAGACGGAGATTTTTAATGAATTTTTATCGCAAATTGGAGACGCCGCGTTATCAGGCGGTTTAATGGGAGGAATGCTTGCTCCGGCGGGAATAGCGGTAGGCAACTACAGATATTCAAAGCAAGGAAAAAATCTGTCAGAAGGGCAAACCGAGGCCCTAAAGGACTATTCTTCAACGTCAGGGGGAGAAGCAGGGAGGTTGTATAAAGAATATCAATCTAAATACAGTGATAAAAACGCGGCTCTCGGTATGATGAAAGAAGCAGCGGATAATGAAGTAATATCCAATCTGATTGAGTCGGAATCTTTGAACGATATTACGGAGGCATATGACAACGCTGTAAAGTTAAATACAGATGAAGGTACGAGACGAATTTTAGATAACGTATATAACGCTCGCGTAAGTCAGATATTTAATAAAGAGACGGCGGGAGAAACAAACGCCGTTGTAAACAGTAACGGCCATACTATTGGTGTAAACAGAAGCGAGGAAATCAGAGGCGGCAGGAATTACACTTTAAGTAAAGATGATGTTGAAGTTATAAAAAGGACTGCCGGAGCAAAATTACAGGACGGAAGCGAGGTTATAATAAACGGTATTACTGATGATAACGGAGAATTAAAGTATAAGACAATAGAGGGAAAGGCAGTAGCACCTTCCGAGGTGACGTTTAACAATGATACCACAAGGGAACTGTATCAGAAAGCCGCGGAAATAGAGGAACCGGCAAGGAATCTTTTCATAAATACCTACCCGGGAGACGTGTCTGTAGGCAAGTTCAAAAATGGGTTTGAGAATTTTTATGATTCGGGCAAATTGAGCGGCGCGGTTTCTTTTGATATGGCAAAAGAGATGAACTCGGCGTTTCTTGAGAATGTAATAAATGAAAGCGCGGCAAGAAAGGCGTACGAAGCCGGACAGGCGAGCATAACGGGAAACGTTAATATAAACGACAGTATTATAAGAAAATCTACCGCCGGAACCGTGGTAGACAATACTGTTGTGAATCACTTAGACGAAGGAGTAAAAGAGCTTATTGGCAGTATAGCCAAGAAAACGGGCATAGACTTTGAACTTACTGACGAGATTATAGCGGGAGAGACGGCAAGAGGGGAGAGAGTATACGCCAATGGGTATTTTGACAAAGCCGTAGTTAAGGCTGTTATATCAGGAGACGCTGATAACGCTGCGGAGGCGGCGGCACATGAGACTACGCACTTTGCCTTTGCTTTAAATAATAAAGATATGAAAAAGGTTTCAGACCTTTGTATTGCTTATCTTGCCGAGACAAGCGACGCCAAAACGGCGGAGGCCCTTATAGAAAACAAGATGAAGAATGTTGAGACAAGGGAGGATGCTATAGAGGAACTGACGAGCGACGCTATAGCGGGCATAATTTCGAGCGAAGAAGGGGCGAAGGCGTTTATAGAATATCTTGAAACAGATAAAAATTTAACTACTGCCGAAAAGAGGACTATTCTTGAGAAAATAAAAGACTTAATAGAGAGAGTTTTGGAATCAATAAAAGCTCTTGCCGGACAGGGACATATTTCCGATACGGCAAAAGTCTTCGCTGAGGCTGAATATGACCGCGTGAGCGAAATCTTAAACTTATACACCAAGGCTTTGGACAAGGCGAGTGAAAAGTTAAGAAAGGGAGAGAGAGCCGAAGAAGGGGCAGGAAAAGTAAATACAAAGTTCTCTTTAAAGAATAAGAATATAACTGAAGACACAAAAATTCCTTTTGTAATTGCGGAGGAATATATTGACGTACCTAAAAATAATAAAGCTGCTTTAAGCGAGTTACAAAACAAGGTGAAGCAGCTCCCGAGAAGTACTTATGAGAACAAGGCTACGGGATATAGGGCGGATATAACGGAAGAAACTATTAAAAAGGCTATAAACCCTACACATAAAAATTTTAATAAACATAGTTCAAAATATATAAATAATTTAAACGCTACGCTGAACTTTTCTGAGCTTTTTGAAAATGCGGTATATATAGATACCATAGAGAACCAAAAGAGTAAAAACGCAAACAAAAATATCAAAGGTTTTCACCACTTCGTTGCACCTCTTAGAATGAAAGGAGCAGACTACAGGACACTTATTACAGCGAGAGAAAAGAAAAATTCTAACACGTTATATGTACTTGGAGTAGAGGTTTTACCTATGAAAAAGAAGATGTCTCAATCGGCAACTTCTTTGAGTGGTTCCCGCTCTAAGGAGACATCTTCTATGATTACTATACCTGACCTCATAAGAGATGTCAAGATATATAATTATGATACGCAAGAAAATCAGACATATACACAGGAAAACATAAAATTCTCCTTTATTGGGGAAAAGGCGTTGAATAAAAACAATAAGTCTTTGGAAAAAGCTAAAGAAATGGAATCGGCCGGAAAAACGAGCGAGGATATAAGGAAGAACACGGGCTGGTTCAGAGGAGGAGATAATAAATGGCGTTTCGAGATTGATTCCAGCAAGATGAGAGTAGACCACAGAGGTAAATTCCATAGAAATTCGGCGATACGCCGCCGCTGGGAATTATTCGATAAACTACATGTTACCAATACGGCCACAAAAGCAGATTTTCAAGAGCTTATGCAGCTTGACAGAACTCTCGGAACTTTAACGGAACCAAAGAAATTAGGGGATTTAATTGACTATCCGCAACTTTTTGAGGCATATCCACAGTTAGCTGATATGGACTTTTCATTTGTAAATTTGGGAGATATGGACGGAGGATATAGCCCGCTTGTTAATAAGATTTTTATAGATGAAAGTTTGAAAGAAGACTCTCAGCAGATGAGACAGACGCTCATACATGAAATTCAACACGCCATACAGGAAGCTGAAGGATTTGCCAAGGGTTCCAATCTTATAGGGTTGAATAAAGCTATTGAGGAAGCAAAGCGTATTGAAGAAAAAACAGATAAACAGCTTGACGTGGCTATAGATGAGCTTTTTAGACTTCTTGATGAAAGTGGGTATATTGAACAGTATGGCGAGGATATTGATGTACTCGCCGAAAAGGAACAGGATAGAATCAGGGCATTTTTCAAAGAAAACAACAAAGACGGTGCGGAAGCATTAGAAAAAGTTATAAAGCTATGGGAAGAAAATACGCGGGCAATCACCGAAACGGCCAGACTCCAAAAAATATCAAGCCACGATTACTACATGAATAGCGCAGGAGAAATAGAGGCAAGAGATGTTTCAAACAGATTGTATTTCACTGAAGAACAGATAAGAAATATAAGGCCCGATATAGATAATGACGCCGCGATTGTAAGATTCTCTCTAAAAAATAAAAATATAACTGAGGACACAAAAATTCCTTTTGTTATTGCGGAGGAATATATTGACGTGCCTAAAAACAACAAGGCGGCTTTAAGCGAGCTACAAAACAAGGTGAAGCAGCTTCCAAGAGGTACGTATGAAAATAAGGCTACAGGATACAAAGCAAATATAAATTCAAATACGATAAAAAAAGCGTTGACTCCTACGCATAAGAAATTTAATTGGTTTTCTGAGGAATATATCAACAATTTAAATGGCATTTTAAGGTTATCAGAACTTTTTAAAACAGCTATATATGTGGACACTATATCTCCGATGAAAAATAAAAAAGATAATCCAAACATGAAAGGCTTTCACCATTTTGTCGCACCGCTTGGAATGAAAGGAGGGGCGTACAGAGCGTTAATTACAGCAAGGGAAAAAGAAAATTCTAATACACTATACGTTCTTAGAGTAGAAGTTCTGCCAATAGAAAAAACGCCCCTATTGACAGCTTCTTCGATTGGCTCCCAATCTGTGAGGGCGTTTTCTGAAATCAGTATACCTGACCTCATAAGAGATGTCAAGATATATAATTATGATACGCAAGAGAGCCAGATTTATACACAGGAAGATATAAAATATTCATTGCTCGATTCTTCCGGAAGGAAACTAACAAAGAAGCAGGCTGAATACTTTAAGGGTAGTAAAGCGAGAGACGATAACGGTAACTTACAGATTGTATATCATGGCACAAATGAAGCCGGTTTTACTGTGTTTAATAGGAATATCAACTTTTATTCAGACAGTAAAGAATTAGCTAAAACTTACAGTAACACTAATGGGCTGTATGAAGGCTACGCAAATATTAAAAATCCTTTAGTCATCGACGTTAAAGGTGAGAAGTGGTCAGGCATTCCTGTAGAATATATCGAACTCGAAAATATAGAAGATATTTTCAATGAATACGGAGTAGATACCTTTGAAGATGGTGGAATGGAAAGAACATCAACTGCTGATATTGCAAGTGCTATTGATGAGGCGGTCGAAGAGGGTCAATTAAACTATGACGGAATCATTTTCAAAAATATTTATGATGAGGGTTCCTATAGTTCGGGGATTGGCATTATATTAGCAAACGATTATGTAACATTTAACAAAAATCAATTTAAAAATATTACTAACGAAAATCCAACAGACGATCCGGATATAAGATTTTCTCTAAAAAACAAAAACATAACTGAAGATACAAAAATTCCTTTCGTGATTGCCGAAAGGTACGTTGACGTACCTAAAAATAATAAAGCTGCTTTAAGAGAGTTACAAAACAGAGTGAAGGAGATCCCAAGAGGCACGTATGAGAATAAGGCTACGGGATACAGGGCTGGCATAAATGGCAAAACGATAGGAAAAATTCTTAATCCAAAACCTAATTTTAATCCGTGGGGGAAAAATTACATTGATAATTTGAATGCGGCGCTATATTTACCAAATCTTTTTAAAAATGCTGTATATATAGACACCATAGAAAACCAGAAAAGTAAGAATGCCAATAAGCAAATAAGAGGTTTTCATCATTTTATAGCACCTATAACGATGAAAGATAATAATTATAGAGTAAAAATAACCGCAAGAGAAAAAGAAAACTCAAATCTTCTATATATTGTAGATACTGAAATACTACAAAATAAAGAAGATGTCGCATTACCAAACAATATGAATGGTAATTTCTTGACGACATCTTTTAAAATTAGTATACCCGACCTCATAAAAGATGTCAAGATATATAATTATGATATGCAGGAAAATCAGACATATACATACGAGGATATAAAATTTTCCATAAAAGAAAACGCTACAAAGGCGGGAGAACTCCTTGAAGAAAACAGAAAGTTAAAAAGGATAAACGAAAATCTCATAGCGCAGTTTAAGATTACAGATGGCATGAAAATAAGAAACAATATAATAGAGGGTATAGCCCAAAGCCTTTTAGAAGACTACGATAGCGAATATACTATTGACGCTTTGAAAAATGACCTTATGGCTCTATATAACTATATAGAAACAGCCGAAAATCTTACGATTCAAGACATAGCTGCCGGAGCGCGTATAGTAGGAGAAAGAATAGTAGAAAACAGAAACAAAAAAGGGATAACAGACGAAACAAAAGAAATCCTTGAAGACATTAGAACTGTCAAGATAACTCTGGACGATGTTCAGAAAAAGGAGACCGCATATCATTTCGGAAGTTATGACAATTTCAGAAGAAAGAATTTCGGAAAGTTGAGAGTTACTGATAACGGAACTGCCCTTGATACGAAGTGGCAGGAATGGGCGGTAGCCTATCCTCAACATTTCGATCCCAATATTTCTCCGGCGGACCAACCTATTAAGTTAAACGATATAGTAGAAAGCCTTAGCGAAAGCTATATCGATACTCTCGGCATGAACGAAGACGAAGCTGCCATAATGGTAGGCCTTGACGTATACGAAAGGTATTTCGATGTTCCGAGCGTAAAGACCTTCGCGGATAAAAAGAAAGCTGAAATGGACAAACTGAAGGCCGAGACCAAGGTTCTTATAAGGAGCGTAAAGGAAGAATACAGAGATAAAACGAAGAAATGGGCGGCAGACAGAAGGGAAACTGAATTAAAGCAAAGCTATAAAAGACGTATAACGACGGTAGTGAGAAGACTGAATAGCACAATGGAGGCAAACAGTTACAGTAAAAATATACCGGACGCGATGAAAGGAGCCGTGTCGGAATTTATTAAGCCTTTTTTAAATGATAAAGAGGTCTTTGAAGAAGGAAGAAGTGCGAGGCTTGCTGATATGTATAACAGAATCGGCGAGAGAATGAAAGATGCGGAAGGAAATGAAGCGAGCAAGGATGACACATATGTTGACTTCATTTCCGCATACGACAAGGACATAGAGGATAGCATAAAGACCTTTAAAGAAGTTCTCAAAGACAAAACCCTCAATGACCTTAACAGCAGCGAGCTTTCTATAATCAAGGACACTCTTGACAATCTCTCAAAGATGTTAGAAACAGCAAATACTGTTTTTATCGCCGGAAAGAAAGCGAAGCTGGCGGAAGTAGGCGACGCTACCATAGCAGAGCATACTAAGGAAAAAGTGAAAGAAAGGCTGGCTATAACCGAAAATCAGTATTACAAGACCGTCAAATCCTTTGCAGATAGTAATATTACGCCGGGATATTTTTTTAAAAGGCTCGGAGGGGCTTTTAGCGACCTATATAACGATTTTTTGGACGGTCAGGATAAATATGCCAACATCATGCAAAACTCAAGAGAGAAGTTTAAGGAGATAGCTGAAAAGAACGGATATTATAATTGGGACAAGAAACAGAGGATAAAAATAGAAATAGGAGGAGACGAACACGAGGTAACTCTTGAGCAGTTAATGCTCCTATATGCTACAGGCAGGCGTGAGCAGGAAAACGGCATGGAGTCTATGCACATATTTTCTGGCGGAGTCACGTTCAGAAATGCGAAAAAGACGAAAGAAAAGAAAATAGGGCCTATAAATGGGAAAATAAAATACACGGACAAACAAACCGGAATACCTATTACCTTTGACGAATATATAGAGGCGTGCGGAAAGCTGACGGAAAAACAAATCAATTTTACGGACGAGCTTGTAAAATATTTGTCTGAGGATATGGCCTCTTACGGCAATCAGGTAACGAGAGAAATGTACGGTATCAGTAAGTTCAATGAGAAATATTACATACCTTTTAACTCGGATTCTAATTTTATATACAGCAATTCCGGAGGTACGCAAGGGCTTGAAAACAGGCTCAAACACGCCTCATATACAAAAAATCTGACTTACGGGGCTAATAACCCGCTGATTTTAGACGATATTACGGACGTCTGGTCGGCGCATGTGGCGCAAATGGCTATGTACAGTTCGTTGATGAGGCCTATTGAAGAATTAAACAAGGTTCTTAATTATAAGAATGAGAATGGAATTACTGTAAAGGCGCAACTTAATGCGACATATACAGGTGACACGGTTAATTACATACAAACCTTTATGCGAGACGTAAACGGAGGTTTGAGTTTGCCTAAAGAAGAACAGGTGATGAAGAAGCTGACTACACAGTTTAAAAAGGCCGCCACTTATGCTTCAATGTCGGTAGCCGTTCAGCAGCCTACGTCAATACTCAGGGCAATGTGTATGATAAATCCAAAATATTTTGCGGGCAGAAAAATAGAGGCGCCAAAAAAAGAGAAAAGACTTCAAACCTCGTCGTCGGCCGATTACGAACAACTGAAACGATACGCTCCTATAGCTATAATAAAGCAAATGGGAAGATTTGACACAATGGTAGGAATGACGAGTAAAGACTATCTTACTCGCCGCGAATACGAAACGGTTAAGGGGAATGTAAAAAATATAGCTACAGATAAGCAAATGCTTCAGGATATATTAGGTTACGGGGCGAGCAAGGGAGACGAGATAGGCTGGGCCTCTTTGTGGAACGCCTGCAAGCGCGAGACTGCTGATAGGACTAAATTAAAAGGAGAGGCGCTTCTGCAAGAAGCGGGAAAACGCTTTAGAGAGGTGGCGAACTTAACGCAGGTTTATGATTCTGTTTTGTCAAAATCACAGCTTATGAGGCAGAAGACGTGGGGCGTGTCAATGATAACCGCGTTTATGGCCGAACCGACGATAAGTCTTAATATGCTTATTGACGGAGTAATGGACGCGAAAAAGACGAAAAAAGCGAAATACGCGACTAAAACTCTCGCCGCTTTTCTAACTTCACAGCTGGCGGCGGCTATTCTTAAGTCATTTGTAACAGCCGCGAGAGACGACGACGAGGACAAAACCTATTGGGAAAGATTTTTCGGAAAGGCGGTCGGCGAGTCTTGGGGTAATATAAATCCTTTGTCATTAGTGCCTATGGCGAGGGATATAAACTCGCTTTTTGAAGGTTATTCCGTAGAAAGAGCAGACGTAGAGGTTATTTCAAAGCTGGTAGACGCGGCTAAAAAAATATACGATACGGATACTCCTATAGGAGAGAAAATATCAAATATGATATTTGCCGTAGGCGATTTTGTAGGAGTACCGGCAAGAAACATTTGGAGAGATTTCAGGGCCATAGGTAATGTAGTAAGCGAGGCGGCGGACCCAAACAGGAAAGAGACGACGGCTTACGGAATAGAAGAATCTGTATTAGAAGAACTCGGAATGAAAAAAAGCTATACGGATTACGCCGAAGACTTATATAAGGTAGTAGATAAAGATTATGACGGTCAAAAGAAGATTCTTGAAGAATTGTCGGAAAGCTATAAACGGGAGATAGAAAACGGAGGGGACGCCGATAAGGTCAGGAGTAAAGTAAGAGGAGCTATAACAAGATATCTAAAGCCTAAATATCAAGAGGCGGATAATTCCGAAAAAATAAAAATAAAGAAACTTCTTTTCAGAATACGAATAGGAGGAAAGGCGATTTATGATAACGAAGATATAAAAAAATGGAACGAAGAATAAAAAGACGAGGCAGCGGGTTAGAAAAACGCTGCCTTACTTTTTTATAATTAAGATATATTAAATTCGGAAAGAGAGGAATTGGAATGGACAATAAAATTTACGACGTTTTAAAATGGATTGCCATGGTAGTATTGCCGGCATTAGGTACGCTGTATTTTGCTCTGGCCGGTATATGGAACTTCCCTTACGGCGAGGAAGTAGTGGGAACCATAACAGCCGTTGACGCGTTCTTAGGCGCGCTGCTGGGGATTAGTACGGCAAACTATAAAAAGGCAAGCAAAACAGAAAGTGAGAAATAATATGAGCGACGAGAGCATTGTATTGATTTTAGGCTTCATGGCTACCTTAATCGGCGTTATGACCCCTATCATTAAACTAAATACAACGATAACAAAACTAAATACCACTATGGAAAATTTCCAAAAACAAACTGAGGACAACCACAGGAATTTGGCTGACCGAGTAACCGTACACGGGCGCAGCATAGACGAATTAGAAAAGACCGTGGCGGGAAACAGCCAGAGAATAAAATATATAGAAAAGGAGATAGGGAAATGAGCTACGAATACATAACAAAATACGACAGTCCTAATTACGGATACCCGTCCAGCATGCCATTAAACCAGAGAACAACGGGGAATAATAAACCGGAGGAAATAGTAATACATCATTGGGGTGAAGACGGCCAGAAGTTTGAGAATGTGGTTAATTGGCTGTGCAATCCGAAAGCGGGGACCTCAGCCCACTACGTGGTTGAGGCGGGAAGGGTCGCATGTATAGTAGACTGCAAGGACCCTGCGTGGCACAGCGGAAACAAGCCGCATAATTTAAAGTCTATAGGAATAGAGTGCAGGCCGGAAGCCACGGAGGAAGACTACAAGACAGTTGCGGAGCTTGTGGCCTACCTGTGGAGTGTGTACGGTAAATTACCGCTCATGCGTCACAAAGATATCGTCGCGACGGCGTGTCCGGGCAGGTGGGATATAGATAAACTAAGAGCCATGGCCGAGGAAATCTACAAGGGAGAAGAAGTATCGGAGCCGGCCAAAGAACCGGAAAAGCCTTCCGCCCCTGTCAGGACTATATCGGACGTATACGACGCCCCTAAGCCCCTGACAGTAAAAGAGGCTATAAAGGCCGGACAGGCTATATCGAATATCATATTAGGGACAAATATACCCGAAGACGGAGAGTGGGGACCAAAAACTAAAGCTAACTGCGTGAAGATATTGCAGTGGGCCATAAATATGGATTATGGTGCCGGCCTTGAGATAGACGGAATCGCCGGAACTGCCACCAAGGACGCCTTGGGACAGCATACCGTGAGATACGGCGAAACACAGTACATGGTAACAGCTCTTGAGGTGTTATTACTCATGAATGGGTATAACCCGCACGGAGTGGAGCTGCCGGGAGAGTTTGGCGCCGGCTGCCAGAAAGCTACAGGACAATTCCAATCGGGGAACGGCCTTACGGCGGATAAGATCGCTGGGCGAAATACATTTCTAAAGTTGATATTGTAATGGAAGCGGGGCCTTTTAGCCCCGCTTTTTTCTTTCTGATTATTGACATATTAACTTCCCGCTTCCGGGGAACCAATATGTTAAAGCACTGGACTACACACAAAGGTATAACATCCTGATATTTTTTGGTTGTAACTACTTCATTCCCTGTAAATTAAATAAAACAGCGTCGAAGACTTTCTGAACATAGATAGGCTCACTCTTTAAGCTATCGATGTCACCGTTGAATTCACAGATAGTATTGGCGTTACAGCAGTTTTGATAGAGGTCTTGGGATACTCTCCCACCAAAGCAGCTCATATATTCTACCTCCTTAAATAGTCCAATATCTTTCTCTGATAGTATATGAAAACTGCGGAAAATGTGTTATTATATAAATTGAAATTTTTTGGAGGGGAAACTATGGGCAATATTGATATAAGAACACTGGACTGCGGCATAAGAGTAGTCATGGAAGAACTTGATCATGTCAAGTCGACTGCCGTAGGCATATGGGTCAGAAACGGAGCGGTGGACGAGGCGCCTGAGGTGGCAGGTATTTCGCACTTCATCGAACACATGATGTTTAAGGGAACGGAGAAGAGAAATTCCAGACAGATAGCAGAAGATGTGGATAAGATAGGCGGCCAGATGAACGCTTTTACGGGAAAAGAGGCTACCTGTTATTATGTAAAGACTATAAGTTCTCATCTCATTGACGGAGCCGACGTCATAATAGATATGGTTTGCAATGCTGTATTTGACAGCAGAGAGATGACAAAAGAGAGACAGGTGATCTTTGAAGAGATAAAAATGATACAAGATCAGCCTGACGATCTGGTGCATGACAACATAACAGAACTGGTCTTTAAGGACGCTCCTTTAGGTAATTCCATAATAGGAACTAAGACTTCACTGTCGAGGATAACCAGGCCTGTAATAACTGCATACAAAGAAAAAGCTTATGCCAGAGACTCGATAGTAATATCGGCAGTGGGAAATTTCGATAAGGATGCTTTCTGCGCTTACTTATCAGATAAATTCGACAGATTGGCCAAAGAACGCCGGGCGGAAGAAAAGAAAGTAGAGGCCTATGTTCCGAGATTCAAGGTGATAAAAAAGGATATACAGCAGTCTCATATCTGCATGGCGACAAGGAGCATAAGCTTAGACGATCCCAGATACTATACTTTCGCCGTACTGAACAACGTCATGGGCGGAAGCATGAGTTCGAGATTTTTCCAGAATATAAGAGAAGAAAAAGGACTGGCTTACAGCGTATACTCTTCCAACAGCACTTTCAGCGACGCCGGATATTATAATATATATGCGGGAGTCAGCCATGATAAAGTAGGAGCTGCTATAGAAGGTATCAAAGAGGAACTTGATGTTTTAGACAGGAAAGGGCTTACAGAAAAAGAAATTTCCATGTCCAAAGAGCAGCTTAAGAGCAGTTACATATTCGGGCAGGAGAACGTAGCCAGCAGAATGTTCAACATAGGAAAGAACCTGCTTTTGCTGGGCAAAGTGTACGGACAGGATGAAGTGATAGAAGGTATAGAAAATGTCACGAGAGAATCGATAGACAGCATTAAACCTATAGTGTGCGATATAGAAAACTATTCGGCAGTATGCCTGACAGACAAAGATATAAACTTAAAGAAAATGGTAAGGTCTTAGATGATGACAAACACGAAAATAAAGATAATAAGCAAGAGCGGAAGGCTTCCGTCGTATGAAACCGAAGGGTCTGCGGGAGCAGATCTGAGAGCCTATCTGGCAGAACCTGTCACGCTCATGCCCGGAGAGAGGAAGCTCATACCTACCGGGTTGTTTGTGGAACTTCCGCCGGGAGTGGAGGCTCAGGTCAGGGCGAGGTCGGGTCTTTCCATAAAGCACGGAATCGGCCTGGTGAACGGAGTGGGAACCGTAGACAGCGATTACCGGGGAGAGTGGAACGTACCTGTCATAAACTTCGGCGACCAGCCATATACCATACATGACGGAGATAGGATAGCTCAGGTGGTCTTTTCATCCTATCTGAAAGCCGAATTCAAGGTCTCAGAAGAGATAGATGAAACTGAAAGGGGATCCGGAGGCTTCGGCCATACCGGCTTAAAATAAGAGGTGGTGAGCGATATGTTGATGAGAGAAGATCTGGAAAAGAGAGAAAAAGAGATACTGTCCCCCATGGCTGCTAAGAGCGGGGAGAGCAGGGGAAGAGCGTTTCCCGAAGATAAATGCCGGATAAGGACCGAGTTTCAGCGGGACAGAGACAGGATAATACATTCCAAGTCCTTTAGAAGACTCATGCACAAAACTCAAGTCTTTTTAGCTCCGGAAGGAGATCATTTCAGGACCCGGCTCACACACACCATAGAAGTGTCGCAGATAGCCAGAACTATAGCAAGAGCCCTCAATCTTAACGAAGATCTGACAGAAGCTATAGCCCTCGGCCATGACCTGGGGCATACTCCTTTTGGCCACAATGGAGAGGACGTGCTTAACAGCGTGCATCCGGGAGGATTTCATCATAATCTGCAGAGTTTAAGGGTAGTGGATGTCCTTGAGGCTACTTCAAGCAGAAGAGGGATGAATCTGACAGCTGAAGTCAGAGACGGTATAGTCAATCACACGGGAAGCGGCAGGCCCTTTACCCTCGAGGGACAGGTGGTCAAGATAAGCGACAGAGTGGCATATATAAATCACGATATAGACGATGCACTGCGAAGCGGCGTCATATCTATGGAAGATATTCCAAAGACAGCTCTTGAGCTGTTCGGATACAGCCATAGGGAGAGAATCAACAATATGGTGACAGATCTGATAAAAAACAGCGACGGCAGAGAAGAGATATCTCAAAGCCCGCAATTCAGAGAAGAATTGAACAGATTGAGAACATTTATGTTCTCTCACGTTTATAAGAGCGGCAGAGTAAAGAGAGAAGAAGATCTGGCAAAGGTAGAAGTAGTCATAAGCTCTCTGTATAATTATTTCCTCAGAGATCCGTCGAAATTGCCGGACGATCTGCGGCAGGTTGCTGAAGAAGACGGCGTAAACGAGGCGGTAAAAGACTATATAGCCGGCATGACAGACAGGTTCGCGCTGAATATATATACTGAATTGTTCGTGCCTAAAAGTTGGAAATGAAAATTTTTAAAATAAAAAAAGGAAACGGCTCATTTTTTGCGTATAAAAACATATAATGATGTTTTTTGGAGCGGAAGATGAGTTTTTCTTTTAGCAAAGAAGCGATAGAAGAATTAAAAAATCAGATTGATATAGTAGATGTCATAGGAAGAAGCGTAGAGCTTAAGAGAGCGGGAGCCAACTATAAAGGACTGTGTCCTTTCCACAACGAGAAGACTCCTTCTTTTATCGTATCTCCTCAGAAACAGATATTCACCTGCTTCGGAGGCTGCGGAGCTTCCGGAGATGTGGTTACTTTTGTAAAGAGATATTACAACCTGGATTTTAACGAGGCAGTAGAAAAACTGGCCGACGAATACGGTATAGAGATACAGAAAAATTCTCATAAAGACGACAGAGAGAAATACTATGAGGTAAACAGAGAAGCCGCTCGACTTTTCTACAGAAATCTCACAGAGAAGAAAAATCCCGGCTATACATATTTTCAGCGCCGCGGAATACAGGATTCAACCATAAAAAAGTTCGGTCTGGGATATGCGGAAGATAGCTGGAACAATCTATACGACTATTTTAAGAAAAAAGGCACCGATGAGAAGATACTCATAGAGCTGGGACTTATTTCAAAGAAAGGCGACCGCTGCTATGACAAATTCAGAAACAGGGTAATATTTCCTATAATAAATACAGCAGGAAAGGTGATCGGATTCGGCGGCAGAGCTCTCGACAACGAGGCCATGCCTAAATATCTCAACTCACCAGAAAACAAGGTGTTTCAGAAGAAGAACAATCTGTATGCGCTGAATTCGACGCGTCAGGATATAGGCAAAGAAGGTTCGGCCATCATAGTAGAAGGATATATGGACGCTATTTCTCTTTATCAGAGCGGAGTCAGAAATGTAACCGCGTCTTTGGGAACAGCCCTTACGGAAAATCAGGCCAAACTCATAAACCGGTATACCAAGAATGTGATATTGTCTTACGACGCCGACGCGGCAGGTCAGAAAGCAGCACTGCGGGGGATAGAAGTACTGAGGGGAGAAAACTGCAAGGTCAAAGTACTTCACGTCACCGACGGCAAAGATCCCGACGAATATATAAAGAAAAACGGAAGAGAGGCCTTTCTGAGGCTCACAGAAAACGCTCTCCCTTATATAGATTATAAGCTCGAGGCGGCAAAGAGAGGCCTAAACATATCTTCCGAAGAAGGCAAACTTGACTATATGAAGAATATTTCTTCTATTTTGTCTGATTTAAGCCCTGTAGAATGTGATATATATATAAAAAAGATTTCAAGAGACACCGGAATTTCCGAAGGCGCTATAAAAATGGAAATACTAGGTAATAATAAGCAGGAGAAGCATCTGCCGGAGAGGCACAGAGAAACAGGGGAAGAAGTCCTTGAACTCTCTCCTTTAGAAGCTACTGTGCTTAAGTGCCTTTTCATAGACCCGGAATTTTCCGAAAGCGTATTGCCTTATAGTGACATATTCGAAAGCCAGCTGGGAAAAAAGACTCTCAACATCGCCTTCGAGTTTTATGGTTTAAACGGAGATTTCAACAGAGGGCAGGTCATAGACAGACTCGAACCTGCAGAGAGCGAGAAACTGCAGGAAAGCCTGGATAAGGTGATAATAACCGGAAATGAAAGAGAAGTTCTAAATCAGTGCATACATAGATGGGAATTTAAACGTCTTGAAAGCCGGGAGCGGCAGCTGAGAGATATTCTGTCTCTCGCAGACGAAGAAAATAAGGAATCAATAGACAGACTTACTATAGAATTGATGGAAGTTCAGAAAGAAATGAAAGCACACGGAGGAAAAATGTAATGAGCGCAGAAAAAAATACTACAGAAAAGATAGAAGTCCAGGCTGTTCAGACAGAGCAGACGAAAGATGCGGCAGATAAAAAGCAGGAAATGCTTTGCGCCTTGCTGGAAAAGGGGAAAAATTCGCACAATCAGCTTACCTATGCTGATATTGCAGATATCCTCGATTCTGCGGATCTGGATAAGAACCAGATGGACGATATGTATGAATTGCTCATGGCCAAGGGAATAGAAATAGTATCGGAGACTGAACCTGAGGATTTTGATGTTATATTGGCAGAAAACCCCGATGTGGCAGCTGACGCTGAGCTTATCGTAGAAGAAGCCAGCGAGATAGATATAGAATCCACCATTCCAAAGAGCATAGCGGTGGACGATCCCGTCAGAATGTATCTTAAGGAGATAGGAAAAGTACCGCTTCTCTCAGCCGATGAGGAAATAGAGCTGGCCAAGAGAATGGAAAAAGGCGATGAGGAGGCTAAAAAGCGTCTCTGCGAGGCCAACCTCCGTCTGGTAGTGAGCATAGCTAAGCGTTATGTAGGAAGAGGAATGTTATTTTTGGATCTGATCCAAGAGGGAAACCTGGGACTGATAAAAGCTGTAGATAAGTTCGATTATACAAAGGGCTATAAATTCTCCACCTATGCTACATGGTGGATAAGACAGGCTATAACCAGGTCTATAGCCGATCAGGCCAGGACCATAAGAATACCGGTCCACATGGTGGAGACTATAAATAAGCTGATAAGAGTCTCAAGACAGCTTCTCCAGACTTACGGCAGAGAACCAAGCCCGGAAGAGATTGCCAAGGAAATGGGAATTTCAGTAGAAAAAGTGAGAGAAATACAGAAGATCGCACAGAAACCCGTTTCCCTCGAGACTCCTATAGGAGAAGAGGAAGACAGTCATCTGGGAGATTTTATACCTGATGAAGATGTTCCCGCTCCTGCCGAGGCTGCGGCCTTCTCCATGTTAAAAGAGCAGCTGGTAGAGGTCTTAGATACTCTGACTGAAAGAGAGCAAAAAGTTCTTAAACTGAGATTCGGCCTCGAAGACGGCAGAGCCAGGACTCTGGAAGAAGTGGGCAAAGAATTCGACGTCACCCGAGAAAGAATAAGACAGATCGAAGCAAAATCTCTACGTAAGCTTCGCCACCCCAGCAGAAGTAAAAAATTGAAGGACTACCTCGAATAAGATGATAAAATTAAGCGACAGACTGAACGTAATTGCAGAGGAGATAGAAATGGGAGAAACCGTGGCCGATATAGGAACCGACCACGGTTTTCTGCCGATTTTTTTATGGGAAAACCGTATATCCCCCAAAGTGATCATGACAGATATAAGCGAGGGATCTCTCAATAAGGCCATAGAGAACTGCCGCAGATTTCACCCGGAAACAGAATTTGATTTAAGGCTGGGCAGCGGCATTGACGTACTTTCGCAAGGGGAGACAGACGATCTGATAATCGCTGGAATGGGCGGTATGCTGATGACTGAAATACTTGGCAAAGACCCATATAAAGCTAAAAGTTTTAAAAAGATCGTGCTCCAGCCCAGGAACAATATAGGGAGGCTTAGACACTGGTTGTATAATAACGGGTTTTCTGTAAAAAACGAAAAACTGGTGCGGGAGGGCAGGTTCATCTGCGAAGTGATAACTGCAGTGCCTGTAGAAGTGGCAGTCACAAGGTCCATGGGACCCGAACGCATAGAATATGAATATCCACATACACTTATAAAGTTTCAGGGACCCTTGACAAGGGAATATTTGTCAACTAAACTAAGAATAGAGAAAAATATCCTCAGCGGCATGATGTCTTCCTCTGCCGTTTCGCCTAAGGAGCTGAGAAGTCAGGAATACAGGATAGAGTATATCGAAAGGTTGATGAGAAAACTATGAGGATTGAAAAACTGGCAGAAATCATAGAGAAGAAGAGTCCCCTCTGTATACAGGAACCGTGGGATAATTCGGGATTTCAGATAAAATTCGAGGCGTCTCCTGTGACCAGGGTGCTTACGGCTATGGAGATCACAAATCAGGTCATAGACGAGGCCGTAAACTTGAGAGCTGAGGCTATTGTAACTCATCATCCCATGTTCTTTAAACCCATAAAAGAGATTTGCGATAATACAGTTACGGGAAACTACATAGTGAGGCTCGTACAAAACAGAATAAACGTATATGCCAGCCATACGCCTTTTGACAAATGTGACGGCGGAAACAACGATTATCTGGCGAGACTCCTTCATCTGTGCGATATTCGCATCGCAGGAGAGGACGGATTTTGCAGGATAGGTACTGTAGACGGAGAGTGCAGAGTCAGCGAATATATAGAGCAGATATGCAGATGGCTCAATATTGACAGAAGATCTGTCTCCTTTGCGGGAGATTTGAATTCCGAAGTGAAGACCATAGGCCTTTGCAGCGGATCAGGGGCGGAATTTTCAAGTAGTCTCAGGCGGCTGGGATGCGACCTTTTCATCACGGGAGATGTGAAGTATCACGATGCCCAGGAGGCGAAAGAATCGGGATTGAACATTCTCGATATAGGTCATTACGGCAGTGAGAAAATCTTCACAGAAAATATGGCAGATTATCTCAGAAACAACACAGACCTAAATATAATTGAATCTGAGACGGATTTAGATCCGTTCATCTTGTTATGAAAAATTCGGTATGCGGATGCGGCCTCAATAAGAGGACGCTCAGTATTAAAAGAGGTTTAATATGAAAAAGAAGAATCAAACTTTAGCAAAGATCATAGTGGTAGGACTGATTGTAGCAGTGGTAGTCACTTATTCCGTATCTTTTGCAGTTTATTTGTTTTGATTAAATTCGGGTAGAGCAGGCAGTCGCGTTTACAATCTTGTAAATGAGGAAAGTCCGGGCTCCGCAGGGCAGGATGCCGGATAACGTCCGGCGTAGGTAACTATAGGGAAAGTGCAACAGAAACATTCCGCCGAAACGGGTAATGCCGTGGTAAGGTTGAAATGGTGAGGTAAGAGCTCACCGGCGGCATGGAGACATGTCGGCCGTGTAAACCCCATCCGGAGCAAGACCAAACAGGGGATAGAGGCAGTTGCCCGCTGCCTCCCGGAAGGTAGGTCGCTGGAGCTTGTCAGCAATGGCAAGTCGAGATAGATGATTGCTTAATACAGAACCCGGCTTATAGCTCTGCCCGATTTTAATGGTAATATATTTAGGAGGGAAAATATGAAAAGAAAGTTTGCTCTGATTATGCTCTGCATCCTTACGGTAGCAGCCTTGGCCGGATGTCAAAGCAAGGATCCGGAATATCCGGCGCTGGAGGATCCTCAGCAGCCGTCAAATGTGAAAGACGCTACATACAGCGGGTTTACGGGCTCTTATGACGCAGATAAATGGTTGTTCGACAGTAGTTTAGGTCTGTTTGCCATCTACGACAAAGAGGTATATGAGGCTGGAAATCCGGACGGAAAGTGCCCTAATATCAATGTCGTGATCTCACAGGATTATGAGGGACCTCTGACTTCAGAAGATATGGATGATCTCATGGCTGAAATCGAGAATATGAATGTTTCAGGTTTTTCCATAGAAAAGAATGAGATGAAGACCTTCAGCGGCCAGCCTGTAATCTATTATGAGACTAAGACTCAGCTTACCGACGATATGATAGACATCATGATCGAAAATGGCAGCATTACTGAATCAGATATAGATGCTGTGGGCGGAAGAGATGCGCTTATGGCCATGGGTGAAACTGATCAGATCGGTATTTATGCCATCGTAGACGGAAAGATCGTGATGGTCACCGGTACATATTATGACAATTCGGATGATGTCATGGAAGCTATGAAACTCCTGCTCAAGACAGGAAAAGTCAGCTGATAGAGAATGACAGACTCAAAAGGTCTACAAACTTTAATATATGGAAAAAAGCCCTGCGCCGGATGCAGGGCTTTTTTCTAAAACTGTTTTACGTCTAATGCTTCTAAAAGTTTTATGTCAGGATTCTTTTCTGCAAAATAATTGAGAGTGAATTGATTTGCAAACAGTATCAGCGGCCTGTCAAAGTGGTCGAACACCAGCATCGTTCTTGAATCCAGCACCTTTTTAACAGTATCGAAATCTTCTGCATGTACCCATCTGGCCAGAGAAAATTCCAGTCTGTCCATACGTATTTTTGCGTTATATTCGTTTTCCAGCCTGTATTGAAAGACTTCGAACTGCAGCTGGCCTACGGCGCCGATTATAACCTCGTTATATTCGTTGCGATATACCTGGATAGCTCCTTCCTGCGCCAGCTGAGAAACTCCCTTTTGAAACTGCTTGGCCTTCATGGTATCTTTAGGCGTTACGAGCGCAAAGAGCTCCGGAGGAAAGGTGGGAAGAGGTTCAAAGAAAAGCGTCTCTTTTCTGGTGGAAAGAGTGTCGCCTATCTGATAATTTCCCGTATCATATATTCCGATTATATCTCCGGCTATGGCCTCTTCTACATTTTCACGATGATTTGCCATGAGCATGGTGGACTGGGCCAACTTCATCTCTTTACCTGTACGTGACAGCTTCACCGTCATACCTCTTTCAAATGTTCCTGAGCATATCCTGAAAAATGCCAGACGGTCTCTGTGGGCGGGGTTCATATTTGCCTGTATTTTGAATATAAAGCCGCTGAAGAAATCGTCTCCGGGATTTACAAAGCCGTCGGTAGTCTTTCGAGGTCCCGGCGCCGGCGACATGTCGAGGAAATGCTGCAGGAATTGGGTGGTACCGAAATCTGAAAGTGCAGAGCCGAAGAATACGGGAGATAGTTTTCCGCAGGAGATGGCTTCTATATCGAATTCGTTTCCGGCGCCTTGTATCAGCTCTATCTCATCTCTCAGAGAAGATAAGTTAAAACCTGAGATTTCTCCCTCAAGTTCCGGACCGAAGACGCCGTTTTCACCGAGTTTGATGATCTTATCAGCCTTATATAACACGGCCTCGTTTTTAAGAATGTCGTAGATGCCCTGAAAATTCAGTCCGCAGCCTATAGGCCAGGTGACGGGTACGGAGGGCAGCCCTAAAACATCTTCCAGCTCCTGTATGAGATCGAAAGGATCTTTCGTTTCTCTGTCCAGCTTATTTATAAAGGTGAAGACAGGGATATGCCTCATGGCGCAGACCTTAAATAGTTTTCTCGTCTGAGTCTCTATACCCTTGGCTCCGTCTATGACCATTACGGCGCTGTCTACGGAGGTCAGTATTCTGTATGTGTCTTCCCCAAAGTCATTATGTCCCGGCGTATCCATTATGGAGATGACTTTATCATCATATTCGAACTGCATCACCGACGACGTAACAGAAATGCCCCTCTGTTTTTCTATTTCCATCCAGTCAGAAGTGGCGAATTTGTCATTTCTTCTGGCTTTTACTGTGCCTGCCTGGCGTATAGCGCCTCCGTGGAGAAGCAATTTTTCTGTTAAAGTAGTTTTTCCGGCGTCAGGATGTGAAATTATGCCGAAAATTCTTCTTTTCTGTATTTCTTCATGTCTTGTGGTCATTTTATTTCCTCTTTCTAAAATCTCACTCAGAATATAATACCATAATTGTTGAATTTGTAAATAATTTGTTATATAATAACTCTTTGTCTAATGGGAGGTACAAAGAACTAGTATGAAAAAATCAACAGAAAATAATGCATATAATCAGATGACACATGAAAACAAGATGGGTACCATGCCTGTAAGAAAACTTCTCATGAGTATGGCCTGGCCCGCTATTTTATCGATGACCATAAACGCTATGTACAATGTGGTCGACAGCATTTTCGTTTCCAGAATAGGTGAAGATGCGCTTACAGCCGTATCCTTGGTAAATCCTATTCAGATGATGATAATAGCCATTTCCGTAGGAAGCGGAGTAGGTATCAATTCCTTGATAGCCAGAAGACTTGGAGCTAAAAATCAAGAAGCGGCGGATAAGGCTGCCAGCACCAGTATCAGGATAGGTCTTTTTAACTATCTGATATTTTTTGTGATAGGCGTCTTTTTTGCTAAGCCGTTTATTTCAGGATATGCGGAAGAAGGTACTTTTATATTCGAGTCTGCCTGCCAATATCTTCAGATAGTTTGTATAGGATCATTATTTTTGAATATTCAGGTAGTGCTGGAAAAAGTGCTGCAGTCTACGGGTAACATGGTCGCTCCTATGAAATGTAGTCTTACGGGAGCCATAGTTAATGTCATCCTCGACCCTATACTAATATTCGGACTCTTCGGCATGCCTCAGATGGGTGTAGCGGGAGCGGCTCTGGCTACTATCATAGGCCAGATGTGCGGTATGATAATGGGAGTCAGTATCGTTCTCAGAGGCGAACATCTCGTAAATATAAAGATCAGAGGCTTTAAGATGGACTGGAAGATTGTAGCCGATATCTATAAAGTAGGACTTCCTTCTATCGTTATGCAGTCGATAGCTTCGGTGATGATAATCTTCTACAACATGATCTTAGTCGCCTACTCAACTACGGCGGTAGCGGTACTGGGAATATATTTCAGGATACAGTCTTTCGTATTCATGCCGGTGTTCGGTCTGAACCAAGGTGCTATGCCTATATTGGGGTATAACTATGGAGCCAGGAACAAGGACAGACTGATGAAGACGTATAAAGAAGCTTTTAAGGTCGCGCTCATCGTCATGGCCGCAGGTACTGTTCTGTTCCAGGCTATACCGGCGCAGCTTCTTTTGATATTTGATGCTTCGGAAGAAATGCTCAGGATAGGTGTTCCGGCCCTCAGGTTGATAAGTCTGTGCTTCATACCTGCCGCCTTCGGCATAATAACGGGAACGTTATTCCAGGGAACAGGTCACGGAGTCTTAAGCCTGTATGCTTCGGTGATAAGACAACTTGTGGGAATTCTGCCGCTGGCGTATATACTGATAAAGATTGGAGGAGTGACGCTTTCTTGGCTGGCGTTTCCTCTGGCCGAAATATTAGGACTCATATACAGCGCTATCACACTCAGGTGGTTATATAAAAAGGAAATATCGAAACTTTAAAATCAGAGCCACCCGCTTATGCGGGTGGTTCTTTGCTGTACCTTTAAGAGACAGCCAAAAGGAGCCGGCGAATGTCTGCTCCTTATTGCATATAAAGACTCAAATTTTGTTGTATTGCAATGTAGGGCGAAAAAACAAATTCTGCATCTACGCCGGGCGCAAGCCGATGTGCAGACAATATAGGCGCGTGCTGTATTTTTTGGCCGTCACGCCATATTCTACAACATTCTGCTGCGAAATATAGCATAATCGGGCCACCGAGGCAGCTCATGCTGTAATTTTTGATTTTTCGTCCGGATTCTACAACCGTTTTTCCATAACTGGTTGTAGAATCCGCCGTTTTTTGTGCGGAATACATCATCGGAGGGTTTTGAGCCGCCGAAGCGGATTTTCAGCACGTCTCTTGTTGTATTTTTTATGCTTCACCTCTCGTTTATACAGCGTCCTGCCTCAAGAGATGTCAATTGCTGAGCCACTTCAAGATAGAAAAAAACTCCCGCAAACGCCATTTAATCTGAGAAGACCGGGATTTGCCAAGAAAAAATCCCCGTAAAGGAGCAAAAAAAGCTTCAATACCGGGAATGACGATGTCTCTGGACATTTTCGATTGACATCATCAATGCAATCAAGATGACTCTGTCATCGACAGAACTGCCGATAGTAAGACGGCCTTTTTACATCAAAAAATCCTGCGGTGGACGACAGAAGGCAGATTATTTATGTGTGCAGCAGCATACCTAAAGTTCCCGCTACAATGAGAATTAGGCCGATAAATGATTTCTTTGTCAGTTTTTCTCCGAATACGAAATAGGAAAAAATTATAGTCACGATTATGCTGAGCTTATCTATCGGAACGACTACGCTGGCCAGGCCGTCCTGAAGCGCCTTGTAGTAGCATAACCAGGATCCGCCCGTTGCAAAGCCTGACAGACATATATAGATGAGTTCACGCCTGTCTAAAGATCTGATTTGACCGGTTTTGCCCTCGGCAAATACCATCATATAGGCCATGATAAGAACTACGAGGGTACGTATCGCAGTTCCAAGATTGGATTCTACGCCTTCTATGCCTATTTTACCCAAGATGGAAGTTAGGGCGGCAAATACTGCCGAGAGTGAGGCATATAGGAACCATCCGTTTTTTGACTGGATTTCATCAGAGGTTTTTTTCTGAATCATCATGTAAGTTCCGGCACCTATAGCTATAACACAAAGCGTCTTAAGGAGGCTGATGCTTTCGTTAAGAAAGAAAAATGCCATGATAATGGTCAAAGCTGTACTGGATTTATCCACCGGCACTACTTTGTTTATGTCGCCCAGCTGAAGCGCTTTGAAATAACACAGCCAGGAAGCTCCTGTAGCAAGCCCCGAAAGTATCAGAAAGACCCACGTCCTCGTTCCGATTTCTACGATCTGATCCTGTGAACCGATTATAAGCACCATCATGTATGACATGAACAGCACCACTATAGTACGTACGGCGGTAGCTACAGTGGAATCAGTCTTTTTAATACCGCATTTAGACAGTATAGAAGTAAGACCGGCGAAAAGGGCTGATCCGAAAGCGTATAATATCCACATAACATTACCTCTGTAAATGATCGTCAATGTCCCTTGCTGCAGAATCCATTTCTACCAGATCATATATCAGAGGATCCCTCAGAAGATGGCTCCAGACGGTATACGTGGCCTTTACAAATGCTTCGCTGAGATGTATATCATCTCTTATAAGAGGACACTCATAAGGGAGTTCTTCATCGTTTTTGATGAGAATGAGGACGCCTTCTTCCGTTATATGCGGCGCAAGGGGATATGTGCGGCATTGAAAGGGGCGCATGTTTCTGGGACAGCGCGGCGGAGTCTTGCATCTTACAAAATGAACGTTGCCTGTCCATGAATCGGGAAACTCAAAGTCCTCCGCCCGCTGAACCGACCAGTCCAGCCAATCTGAGGACATGTCATGTATCTTTTCTTCCCCGGGGAACAGGTATATGCCCATATCCTCATCTTTCATATCGCCGCTGTAAGTACAGCAGGCAGCGTTACAGAGAGTTCCGCAGTCGTAATCTAAAGGGGAGACTTTGTCCAAAAGTCTGTATATAGCTTTCCATGTTTTCTTCTTTATTTTGCTTTTCATAAATCTATTTTAACATACGAGGAGAATGGTTGCCAACTCCGCATTATTGTAAATTTTCAAGGCGATACAAAACATTTCTGCAAAACCCGAAAATTTTTTCAGTACTTATATTTTTTAGCGAAAATAGTAAAAATTCTCACGACATTCTTAACGATATCTTAACGAAAATTTAGCGAAATGGTGGTAAAATATAATGCAAGTAAAGTTAAAGAGAAAGGGTTTATATGAGACTTGGTATAGATGTAGGTTCAACGACAGTAAAATTAGTTCTGATAGACGAGAATGAGAAAGTGATCTATCAGAGATACGAAAGACATATGTCCAGCGTATTTGATAAAGTCAGAGAACTGCTTGAAGACCTGATAGATACGGTGGGAGATATTGATGTAAAGTGCGTTATAACGGGTTCCGGGGGACTGGCTCTGGCAGAGAAGATAGGAGCCAGATTTGAGCAGGAGGTGGTCACCTGCTCTCTTGCCGTAGAAAAGTTGATTCCCCAGACAGACGTAGCCATCGAACTTGGGGGAGAAGACGCAAAAATTACATATTTTGGAAGCGCCATAGAACAGAGAATGAACGGTACTTGCGCAGGCGGTACCGGAGCTTTCATAGACCAGATGGCCATCCTCCTGAGTACTGACGGAGAAGGTTTAAACGAAGCAGCAAAAAAATACGAAGTGATATATCCAATTGCGGCCAGGTGCGGCGTCTTTGCAAAGACAGATATACAGCCGCTCATAAACGAGGGGGCGCCTCTTTCAAATCTGGCGGCTTCCATATTTCAGGCAGTGGTCAATCAGACTATAAGCGGATTGGCATGCGGACATAAGATAAAGGGAAACGTGGCGTTTCTGGGCGGCCCTCTTACATATATGTCAGAACTCAGGAACAGATTTATACAGACGCTGGGATTGAAGCCGGAAGAAGTGATATTTCCGGAAAACTCGAAGTATTTTGTCGCCTTAGGAGCGGCATTTACGGCTGAGAAATCAAGTCCTGTAAAGATAGGCGCTATACTAAATAAGGTGAAGCATGTAGACGCTCTGTCCATGGCCGGAGCCAAGAGAATAGAGCCTCTTTTTAAAGACGAAGAAGAATATGAGGCTTTTAAAGAAAGACATGCCAGAGCTAAAATAGAAAGAAGAGACATAAAAGACGCTGAGGGACCACTTTTCCTCGGTATAGACGCAGGCTCAACTACGACTAAGGCCGCCCTCATCGACAGGGATAAAAAACTTCTGTACAGTTTTTACAGAGGCAATGAAGGAAACCCTCTGGCTACCACCAAGCAGATGCTAAAAGAAGTCTACGATCTTATTCCTGAAGGCGCTTATATAGCCAATACCACAGTCACAGGATACGGAGAGGGACTGATAAAGGCAGGTTTCAACGCAGATTACGGCATAATAGAGACCATGGCCCATTATAAAGCCGCCGAAGAATTCTTGCCGGGGGTGGACTTTATCCTGGACATAGGCGGCCAGGACATGAAGTGCATGAGGATAAAAGACCACGCTATCTACAGCATAATGCTCAACGAAGCGTGTTCTTCAGGTTGCGGCTCGTTCATAGAGACTTATGCCAAATCTGTGGATATGCCGGTGGAAGAATTTGCTCAGGTAGGCATACATGCCAAGAACCCTGTAGATCTGGGAACAAGATGCACCGTGTTCATGAACTCAATGGTAAAGCAGGCGCAGAAGGAAGGAGCCGATATAAGCGATATAGCCGCGGGACTTTCCTATTCCGTGATAAAAAACGCTCTTTATAAAGTGATAAAACTGAGGAATTCCGAAGAAGCCGGCGAAAAGATAGTCGTGCAGGGGGGGACTTTCCTCAACGAATCTGTCCTCAGAGCCATAGAGAAGGTACTCGGAAAGGAAGTAGTCCGTCCTGATATAGCAGGTATAATGGGGGCTTACGGCTGCGCCATAAATTCTCTGGAAAATTTTGAAGAAAGACATATTTCTTTCGTCACACCTGCCGATTGCCTGGACGATTTTAAATCCGCCACATCAAATACCAGATGCAGGGGATGCGAAAACAACTGCATGCTGACGGTGACAAGATTTGCGGACGGAGCCAGATACATAACAGGAAACAGATGTGAAAAAGGCGCTGGAAAAGATGAAGAGCACAGCGATCTGCCGGATCTGTACGAATATAAATTGAAAAGACTTTTCGAATATGAGCCTCTGACGGATCATGAGGCCGTGCGGGGAAGAGTAGCTATTCCGAGAGTACTCAACGTATACGAAAATTATCCATTCTGGTTCACGTTTTTCACTAAACTTAAATTCAGAGTAGTACTTTCACCTAATTCATCTAAGGAGCTCTACGAAAAAGGCATAGATACCATATCTTCCGATACTGCGTGTTATCCGGCTAAGATGGTTCACGGTCACATCAAGACCCTCGTAGAGATGGGCGAGAAATGGATATTCTATCCGTGCATCAATTATGAACAGAAAGAGGACGATGAAGCTCAGAATCACTATAACTGTCCTATTGTCGCCACTTATCCGGAAGTCATAGCCAATAATATGGATGAATTGTTCAGAGAAGAAGGCGTTGTGTTCTCTCATCCTTTTGTGCCATATGATGATGATAAACGTCTGGTGAGACGTCTGTTGGAAATATTTGCTGATAAAGACATTCCCCAGACAGAGATAAGAGAGGCGGTCAGAGCAGCGAGAGAAGAAGAGAATAAGTTTAAAGATGATGTCAGGAGAGCGGGCGAGGAAGCTCTAAGATATATTGCCGAACACGGGAAAAAAGGAATAATTTTGTCGGGCCGTCCTTATCACTTGGATAAGGAGATAAATCACGGCATAAACAAGATGATAACGTCTTACGATATGGCGGTACTTTCAGAAGATTCCGTATGTCATCTGAGCGATCTCAAGCGTCCTGTCAGAGTGCTGGATCAGTGGACTTATCATTCCAGACTGTATAAAGCGGCTGATTTTGCCGGCACGAGAGACGATGTGGAACTGATACAGCTCAACTCTTTCGGCTGCGGCGTAGACGCAGTGACTACCGACCAGGTAGAAGAAATATTAGAAAACAATAATAAGCTGTATACCGTCCTGAAGATAGACGAGGGGACTAATCTCGGAGCGGCGCGGATACGCATACGTTCTCTTAAGGCTGCCATAGACGAGAGAAGCAAAAATGGTATAAAACCTGTCCATTATGACAGACCATACGAGAGAAAATATTTTACTAAAGAGATGAAACAGGACTATACTCTCATAATTCCTCAGATGTCTCCGATTCATTTTCAGTATTTTGAGGTTGCGCTTAAAGCCAGCGGATATAAAGCGGTGCTCATGCCTACGATAGACAAAAACGCCATAGACGAGGGCCTAAGATATGTCAACAACGACGCATGTTATCCAACACTTGTCACGCTGGGAAAGATGATCAGCGCTTTGAAGTCCGGAGAATACGACCTTGACAGGACTGCTCTCATAATGTCGCAGACAGGCGGCGGATGCAGAGCCAGCAATTATATCGCTCTGCTGAGAAAAGCCCTAAAAGACTTGGGGATGGAACAAGTGCCGGTGGTTTCTTTCAACATGGCAGGGCTTGAATCCAATCCGGGATTCAAGATAAGCGTATCCATGGGAAAAAGGGTGATAATCGGAGCCATGTACGGAGATCTGTTCCAGAGACTCTTATACGCTACCAGACCTTATGAGAAAATCGAGGGAAGCGCCGAAGCTATAATGAAGAAGTATGAAAAGGAGATATTTCAAAATTGCAGAGACGGCAAGATCTCAACATATAAAAAGCTTGTCAAAAAGATCGTCGAGGATTATGACGCCCTGCCTCTTACAGATGAAAAGAAACCGAGGGTGGGAGTAGTCGGAGAAATCCTGGTAAAATATCATCCCGATGCCAACAACAACATAGTGGATATCATAGAAAAAGAAGGCGGAGAGGCGGTAGTATTAGACCTGGTGGACTTTTTCTTGTACGGAATGTACAGCAAGAAATTCAACTACGAGAAACTTTCGGGCTCGTATATGAAATACAAGGGAAACCAGATTGCGATAAAAGTCGTGGAATGGTTCCGCAAGCCTATGAGAAAGGCCCTCAGAGAAAGCAGGCGGTTCTGCGAACCTTCTTACATAGAACATACGGCTAAAGAAGCGTCCCAGATAGCGTCCATAGGAAATCAGTGCGGAGAAGGCTGGCTCCTTACGGGTGAAATGATCGAACTCATAAAGAGCGGCGCCACCAATATAGCGTGTCTGCAGCCTTTTGCCTGTCTGCCTAATCACGTCACTGGAAAAGGAATGATGAAGGCTATAAGAGAGCGATTTCCAAAGGCTAACATAGTGGCTATCGACTATGATCCGGGGGCCAGCGATACTAATCAGCTGAATCGTATAAAATTGATGATGGCTACGGCTCACAAGAATTTTGATGAAGCCGAGCAAGTTTGCGAGAACCTCGGGGTTCCAAATATTTTCTAATTAAAAATCAAAACTGGTTTGAGAGCATTTTCAATGAAAATGCTCTTTTTTGAATTATTAGAACATCTAAAAAACAATTAACAAAAAATAAACATTATAATATTATAAAAATATATGTTGGTATAAAACAAATTAGAAAGGAGGCAAGATATTGGACAGAAAGAGCAGGATCTAAAATAATAATTGTTAATAAAAACTATTTTTTGAAATTATTGCTATTTAAAATGTAAATGAGATAATTAAAATGAAAAAGAAAAGTATAATTATTATTAGTTTCTTATGCACAATCCTTTTATTTACTAATGTTATATATGTTTTCGCTGATACAGATCAAAACTATCAAAATTTAGATATAATTGAAATAAATAAAGAAAATATTGATAATGGAAGTTTAAAATATGGCTTGACCGTTTATGAAGATGGGAGTGTTACTGCTACGCCTGCTGCAATTTTTGACTTTGGTATGCAGTCTTATGATGGAATTTTAGATTTACAATCGTGGTCCGGTACACAGATAGTGTTCTCTATCAAATTAACATCAACCAATGCGAAGATGCTGTCACATTCAGGTACTATTTCTATTCATAAGGTGGGTTTTTTGAGTTTGATAGGCGATTTATATAATTCTCAAACTTTAATATGAAAAGCGACGCGGGAGCTGTCTCTCATTTAAGCGAGACATATCGTATGTATGTAGGAAATGAAGATGAAATATATATTAAACTCTCAAATTTAAAGGTTAACAGATTAAACGATGGGCTGTTATCTATACCAAGCTCTCAAAAGAAATTTGATAAAAGTAATATTTAGCGTGGAAAGGAGGAGCTATGAAATACGTTTCTGGAGCGGAGATTTTCCAAAGTGAAAAGACGGTCAGCGTGCGCGCGGAAGAATGTCTTAAAGGCGAACCTGCCTTGGAATCGGAGATGGAAAGATTGATTACGGAAAACGTATGCTTGCAGAGGGCTCTCGCCGAAGAATATGTACTTCGAGAAGACGCCATGAGGAGTGACGAGAGCCTTCTTCCGGAGTTTTTCAGCCTAAACTGTCAGTTTTTTACGGGCGCCTTTGTCGAAAAACAGCAGCTTTTAAATATACTTAAAAGAATATATGAGACGATTTACCGAATAAGAAATGAAAAAGGGGAGATCATCGGCTATCACACGGCTGACACTTCTCCCGTAGCGTTAGATCTGATCAAGAATCTCTATGACAGGGGAATGTTGAATAAATATATCGTTCACTTCATGTCGCTTAAGGAACAGAATATTTTACGGCCTTACGCCATTTCCGCAAGGCCGAGAAAAAAGGATCAGCTGGTGGCAAGACTCAAGAAGTCTTAGAAACGGATTTTTATGATCAAATTGAAAGCAGCATCAGAAATGCGGGGTTTGGAGTCTTTATAAGCAACAGGCTGACCGCCCAGGAGCTGGAGCAAGACGCGTATATTCAGGCTCTGATAGAATCAAGCCATGATGTATATATCTATGCCTCAGAGGATGAGGGATTCCTACGCATCGTCATCAAATAATATCTTGAAAGTGGGACATCGGGGTGGTATAATATCACAGTAGAAAATTTCACTTAAGTTAGGAGGTGTCTCCATGGGAAGACACGGTACGATAGCCGGAAGAAAAGCGGCACAGGACTCAAAGAGAGCGGCGATGTTCACCAAATATGCAAGAGCCATCACCGTCGCGGCTAAGGACGGAGGAGATCCTGAATACAATGCGTCACTGAGACTGGCAATAGAGAAGGCCAAGGCCATTTCTATGCCTAACGATAATATCAACAGAGCCATCAAAAAAGGTACGGGAGAACTGGCGGGAGAAACTTACGAGGAGCTGAAGTTCGAGGGCTACGGCGTAGCCGGCGTGGCCGTCATAGTCGAAGCGCTTACGGATAACAATAACAGGACTACCTCGGCGGTACGTTCCACTTTTGACAAGTATGGCGGCAACCTGGGATCTCCGGGATGCGTATCATACATGTTTTCGAGAAAAGGCATTATACTCATCGAAAAGTCTGACGATATAGATGAGGACGCTTTATTGGAGGCGGCTCTGGAGGCCGGCGCCGACGATATGATAACAAATGAGGACAGTTTCGAGATAGTCACAGATCCGGCGGTACATACAGAGGTGCACCACGCACTTACAGATGCCGGATATGAGATCGCTGAATCTGATGTGGAACAGGTGCCTTCCATGGAGTCCACTCCTACAGATCCGGGAGATATAAAGAAACTGGCGAAGATGATCGAAGTCCTCGAAGATAACGACGACGTTCAGAAAGTCTATACAAATTGTTCCATCGACCTTTATGAGGAATAATTTTTCCGAAGGCTACTTATAATTAAAATATTCCTGGGTTATGCGTTGAGGAATCATAATTGAACCTACAGTTTTGCATCGGGAATTCGGAGTTTTCGAAGCGTTATGTCAGGCCCATATTTCAGGGGAAGACAGAGGTTAGAAACAGAATACCCACCTATCATAAGATAGGGCATCAATTATCTCCTCGACGGTATCCCGGGTCTTGAATTCCAACAGTTTAACTGTTGGAATTTCTTTTAGAATCATTATTTTTGCCTTTGTGAATTATTTATAAATTTGCCAAAAGGGGGTAGTCAAATACTCCCAAATATTATAGAATAGACCAGGTAATTCATCACAGGAAAAAAGGTAAGGTAAGGAATAATGAATCATTTAAAACCGTCAGAGATATTGGAGACAACGGTAGAAAACGGCATAGCAAAATCCGGCAGTTCTTTTAAAAAACTGTTTATACTCGGAATAATGGCCGGAGCATATATAGCCTTCGCAGGAGCGGCGGCCAACATGGCCTCTTTCAATCTGCTGTTGAGTTCAGAGACTTTCGGTCTCGGAAAAATATTGTCGGGTACTATATTCACAGGAGGGATCATAATGGTCACTCTGGCAGGAGCAGAGCTGTTTACGGGAAATAACCTGATGACGCTGGCGGTTCTTGAAAAGAAGATTGCCGTATCCGGACTCCTGAGAAATTGGGCGATCGTTTACATAGCTAATTTTGCCGGAAGCGTACTTATAGCGTGGATGGTATATAACACCAGAACATTGTCTTCGGGAGGAGATATGCTGGGAGCCTTTACAGTAAAAGTAGCGGCAGGAAAAGTAAACATGGACTTCCTGCAGTGCCTTGTTTCGGGAATCTTGTGTAACTGGCTTGTCTGCCTTGCAGTATGGTCATCCACGGGAGCCGGGTCTACCGTAGGCAAGATCTTCGCATTGTTTTTTCCCATATGGCTCTTTGTCACAGGAGGATTTGAACACAGCGTTGCCAACATGTATTTTATTTCCGCCGGTATATTCGCCGCCCAGAACGAGGTGTTTGCAGCTCTTTCAGGCGCAGCTCCTGAAGCGCTGTCCAATCTGAACTGGGAGGGAATGATAACAGACAACCTTTTGCCGGTAACGATAGGAAATATAATAGGAGGAGCATTCTTTGTAGCCACAGCATACTGGCTTGCTTTAAAAGGAGGAAAAGGCGATGTCAAATAGACAGCTTACGGTCAGAGGACTTATAATAGGGGCCTTAGGGAGCATAGTTCTCACCATGAGTTCCATGTTCATAGCTTTGAAGCTGAGTTCAGTTCCATGGCCCATAATGTTTGTCGTCCTCGTATCCATGTTTATATTGAAGCTTTGCGGAAATACTAATCTTCAGGAGATAAACGTCACTCAGACCGCCATGTCCGCCGGGGCCATGGTAGCCGGAGGTTTGGCGTTTACCATACCGGGCATATGGATGCTTAATCCCGATGCCGACGTAAACCTGGGAGACCTTCTGGCAGTGACTTTAGGAGGAGTGGTTTTAGGTCTAATATTTACGGCATTGTTCAGAAAATATTTCATAGAGACTAAACAGCTCCCTTTTGCGATGGGCCAGGCCGCAGCGGCTACTCTTGAGGTAAGTGACAAAGGTTCTAAAAAAGTAATACTGCTCTTCGCTTCTATGCTGGCGGCAGGCATATTTACTTATTTCAGAGACTGGAAGATGAAGATAGCTTCTACCATCTTAAGTTCCAAGACGGCCGTATACGGTTCATTTATGGGCATATGGCTTTCGCCAATGCTGATATCCATAGGATATATAATAGGGCCTGTCGTCATAGGCGTATGGTTTCTCGGAGCGCTTATAGGCGATGCAGGTATCCTCATAGGAGGAGTAGAACTGGGACTGTGGGATTCTGCTACAGCGGCAGATATCAAGTCGTCCCTCGGTATAGGTCTCATGGTAGGAACGGGAATAGGGATACTTGTCAAAGGTATCATCCCCAAAGCTAAAGATATTTTCGGCTCCATGTTTGTCAAGGATAAGCTGGGAGATAACTTTATAAATATGAGATGGGCGCCTCTGATAATGGTGATATTGGCCTTTGTATTTACAGTGGTCACAGATATGGGCATCGCCGCCTCCATCGTCACTATCCTGGGGGCTTGGCTGACCACGTCCATGTCTGCTCAATGCGTGGGGCAGTCCGGCATCAATCCTATGGAGATATTCGGAATAATAATCCTTATAGCTGCTAAAGCAGTTTCCAATATAGGGGAGGTAGAATCCTTTTTTGTAGCGGCAGTCATAGCGGTAGCCTGCGGCCTGGTAGGAGATGTGATGAACGATTTCAAGGCAGGACATATGCTTAAAACTAATCCAAAAGCCCAGTGGATAGCAGAAGTAGTCGGCGGCCTGGTGGGAGGCGTAGTATCGGTATGTATCTTGTTCGTCATACTAAAGGCCTACGGTCCGGAAGCCTTCGGCAGTGAGATGTTCCCTGCCGCGCAGGCGTCTGCAGTTGCCGCCATGGTAGGCGGGATTTCACATATGCCGGCCTTTATAATAGGACTCATAGCGGCGACGGTTTTATACTGTGTTAATTTTCCCGTCATTACATTGGGACTGGGAGTATACCTGCCGTTTTATCTGTCGGCTACGGCGGCTATAGGCGGAGCTGTAAGGTTTATCGTCGACAAGGCAGCTCCTAAGTTTGAAAGAGACGGCAAGGGAACGATAATAGCTTCCGGACTTTTAGGCGGAGAGTCCATAGTGGGAGTTGTCATAGCTATGTACTACGCTTATCAGATAATAGTATAAAAAAACAGAGAAAGACGGGGGTTTTATGGAAAGCAAAATCGTTATCATAGATGGAAACAGCCTGATAAACAGAGCTTTTTACGCAGTTCAAAGACCGATGATAACTAAGGAGGGGATTTACACCCAGGGAGTGTATGGGTTTCTTAATATGCTTCAAAAAATAGAAAGCGATTATGAACCGGAATATCTGACGGTGGCCTTTGATCTTAAAGCCCCGACTTTCCGCCATCTTGAATATGAAGATTACAAAGCCGGACGAAAGGCCATGCCGCCTGAACTGGCTATGCAGATGCCTATAATCAAAGATGTCCTCAGAGCCATGAATATAGAGATACTTGAACTCGAAGGATATGAAGCCGATGACATAATCGGCACTGTCGCCCAAGAAGCGGAAAAAGCCATTATACAGCCTCTGATAATAACGGGGGATAAGGATGCCCTGCAGCTGGTATCAGAGCATACCAGAGTCATAATAACCAAGAGAGGTATAACAGATTTTGAACTTTATGATCCTGCGAAGATGAAAGAAAGATATAATCTTACTCCGAAGCAGTTTATAGATCTTAAAGGCCTCATGGGAGACTCATCAGATAATATTCCCGGCATACCGGGAGTGGGAGAGAAGACAGGGATAAAACTTTTGGAACAGTTCGGCTCCATCGATAATATGCTGGCCCATACAGACGAAATTTCTGCTCAGAAGCTGAGAAACAAAGTAGAGGAAAATGCTCAGCTTGCGCTTATGAGCAAGAGACTTGCCACAATCAATGTAAATGTTCCGATAGATATAGATATAGAGAAATTCAGACTTAGGGAACCTGATTACGACAAGCTCATAGAGATTTACACCAAACTTGAATTCAACAGTTTTCTCAAAAAGCTCAAGATAACTCCACAGAAAAATGCTCAGATGTTCAAGTCTGCAGAAGTGGAAAAAACTATAATAGAAACTGCTGATCAGATAGATAAATTATCAGAGCTTTCAAAGAGCGAGAGAGTGTATCTCAAGACTTTCGGCAGCCTCAGCCATATAGAAAGACCTTTTATAGAAGGTGTGTTTTTAATGGGAGAGGAAAAAGCATACCTCGTGGACATGGTATCTGTGGACTGTCGCATGTTGACAGAAAAACTCAACCGGCTGAAATTGAATTTTATAGGCCATGAAATAAAAAACGACATCTACGCCTTGATGTGCTACGGCCTTACCGACTATGATATCGCTTTCGATACTTCAATAGCCGAATATGTTCTGGACCCTTCCAGAAATAAATATGAGCTTAAGAACCTGACTCTCGAGAGACTTCACTGCGATATAAATATTGATGAAGAAAATCAGAGTGAAGATAAGCAGCTGGATATGTTCCATGATAATAGGGCTCATATGACGGAGCTGGGTCTCAAGACAGGGGCGGCGGTATACGCTCTGATGGAAATTGAGCAAAAGGAACTCGAAGAACAAGGCCTTAAAAAAGTGTTTGAAGAGGCTGAACTGCCTCTCATAGAGGTTCTGGCGTCTATGGAGGCAGAGGGAGTAAAAGTCAACGCCGACTTTATAGAAGACTTCGGCGTTGAATTAAAAGAAAAGCTCCGCCTTCTGGAAAATGATATATATACCAGAGCCGGAAAAGAGTTCAATATAAATTCGCCTATGCAGCTTGGTAATATTCTCTTTGAAGATATGAAACTTCCGTTTTATGGTAAAAAGACTAAGAGGGGATACAGCACCAGCGCCGAGGTTCTTGATAAAATAAAAGATGCGGATCCGATAGTGAATCTGGTTCTGGAATACAGGAACTTTGCAAAGCTGAACTCTACTTATGTGGAAGGTATGAAGCCTCTCATAGGCAGCGACGGCAAAATCAGGGCTCATTTTCAGCAGACCGTCGCAGCTACGGGAAGAATAAGCTGCACCGAACCCAATCTGCAGAACATACCTATAAGACAGGAGCTGGGACGGACTCTCAGAAAGGCTTTCGTTGCAGATGATGAGGATCATGTGCTTATCGGCGCTGATTATTCACAGATAGAACTCAGAGTATTGGCTCATCTTTCCGGAGACGAGGAACTCATCGAAGCTTTCAACAGAGGCGACGATATACACAAGCTCACAGCCTCAAGAGTGCTGGGGGTGCCGTTTGACCAGGTTACTCCTCAAGAAAGAAGCAGGGCCAAAGCCGTCAACTTCGGAGTCATATACGGCATGAGTGGATTCGGCCTCAGCGAGGAACTGCAGATTTCGAGAAAAGAAGCGGAAAACTATATAAACGATTATTTCTCCAAACACAGAAAAGTAAAAGAGTACATGGATAACCAGATAGCCAGCTGTAAGGAAAAAGGATACTCAGAGACAATTCTGGGTAGAAAACGTCCTATTCACGAAATAAGCGCCGTAGCTTATATGGTGAGACAGCTGGGAGAAAGACTGGCCATGAACAGCCCTATACAGGGAAGCGCAGCCGATATCATTAAAGTAGCGATGATAAAGGTATACAACAGCCTCAAGAAGAATTTCCCCGATACCAAGCTCATACTTCAGGTGCATGACGAACTGATTCTCTGCGCTCCGAAGAGAGATTCAAAGCAGGTAAAGGAACTGCTGCGCCGGGATATGGAAGAAGCAGTGAAACTTTCGGTGAAACTGGTGGCTGATGTAAACGAAGGATATACCTGGTATGATTTAAAATAGAAACAGATGAAGATAATAGGTTTGACTGGAGGCATAGGGACCGGCAAGTCAACTGTCTCCGATTATTTAAGGGAAAAAGGATGCCATGTCATAGACGCCGATGAGCTTTCGAGAAAAATGACTGAAAAAGGCGCTCCCGCTCTGAAAAAAATTGCCGAAGAATTCGGAGAAAAGTATATATCCGTAGACGGAAACCTTGAAAGAAAAGCTCTTGGCGACCTGGTGTTCAGCGACGCCAGCTCTCTTGGCAGGCTTCAGTCGATAATTACAGAAAGAGTGATTCAGGAGATAGATTCTGAAATTCAGGTCCTTAGAAAAGAAGGCGGCACAGACATCGTGGTCATAGACGCTCCTCTTTTGTTTGAGTGCGGAATGGAATCCGTTGCAGATGAAAATTGGCTTGTCACTGCAGATATGGATGTGCGCGTAGAGAGGATAAAAAGGAGAGACGGTCTATCGCAAAAGCAGATAGAGAACCGGATCAACAATCAGATGACCGAAGAAAAAAAGAGGGGTATGAGCCAATATATATTGGATAATTCGGGAACTGTCGCCTCCCTTTACAGACAGATAGATCGAAGACTTGAGAGGTTAAGAGATGAAATTTAACAGAGAAGATATGTCGGAATCCAAATGGTTTGGATTTTTACAAAAATACTGGCTGTACATAGTCGTGGTGATCGCTGTGATTATAGTGGCTGTTTCAAGTATAAACATATACAGGGAAGAAGTATTGGAGATAGATCCGGACGTAAAGATGGAAGAACAAAATACTCTTTCCTTTGCTTCCGCATATATAGACACGCTGAACCCTATAGTATCCAAATCAGAAGACACTTATTATATCTCTAAACTTATCTACAACAGCTTGTTCGACTATACTGCAGACCTTAACGTAGAGGGAGAGCTGGCAGAAAGCTATACTGTGGATACAGAAAAGGCTTATGTAGATATAACTCTGAGATCGGGAGTGACCTTCCACAACGGAGATGCTCTGACTGCCAGAGATATAAGCTTCACTGTAAATGCGATAAAATCATACGGGTCAGAAGGACTTTATTATGAAAAGGCGTCTAAAATCGACAGCGTCAATGTAAAAGACGATCGAAACGTCAGAATATACTTCAGTGATAATTATGACTGTTCGCTGGACGCTCTGACCTTCCCTATACTTCCGAGAGGCGAGTATTCCGGCGCAGGAGCTCTTTTAAAAGATACCGACGAATTTGTGCCTGTGGGTACGGGGATGTACAAATATTCATCCTATGATTCTCTTAAAGAACTGGATCTGTCGCCTAACGAATCATATTTTGCAGATAAAGCTCAAAAGAGCGTAAGCATAAAGATATTGCCGGAAAAGACCATGGCGCCGAATATGCTGGAGATCGGATCAGTGACCTGCTATACCGATATAGGTTCAGACAGAAAATCTCTGGTTGAAGATAAGGGCCTGACCATGTATGATATGATTTCCAATCAGGTGGATTTCATTGTATTTAACACCCAGAGCCCGCTGTTTACCTCTAAAGAGGTAAGGAAGGGCATATGCTATGCCATAGATGAGAATCAGGTTCTGAGCGAGGGGTATATGGATGACGGAGTCTTAGCCGACACCATCTACTATCCCGGCTTTCTGGGAGTAGCAGATTCTAAGACCAACTATGCTTTTGACAGAGATAAGGCCATAGAAATACTTGCTGAAGAAGGTTATGAAGATACGGATCTCAACGGCAAGATAGAGGACGCGGAAGGAAACGATGTTACGGTAACTCTCCTGGTCAACAGCGACAACGCCAACAGGATAGCTGCCGCCAGGATAATAGAGAAGAACTTGGAACGAGCAGGCTTCAGCGTAGAGATCAGAGCAGTAGAATGGGATGAATACAACAAACTGATAGAAGAAAAGGATTTTGATATTCTCTTGACCGGTTATGAGATGGAAGGTTCATATGATTTAAGGAGCTTCTTTGACGGCGCCAACACCTGGGGCTACGAGAATCAGGAGATATTGGAAAAGGTGAGAGAGCTGGACAGACTCCATACTTCTGAAGAATATACTTCCATATATGCCGAAATAAAAGATATGCTTGCAGATGAAGCTCAGTATTATACTCTTTGCTATAAGAAGATGGGGCTCATAGGAGTCGATACCTTTGAGGCAAAGGAACTTCCGGTGTTCAACGATATATTTAAAAACTGTAATACGTGGACTTGGAAAAAGAAAATAACAGATGATGATGAGTCAAAAAAATAAAAATTCTTGAAAGAAATATTTGTAATATAGCAGAATATATGTTATCATATCAGTATTGTGTGAGCCGGCGTGATGGAATTGGCAGACGTGCAGGACTCAAAATCCTGTGGTGGCGACACCGTATGGGTTCGACCCCCATCGCCGGCACCAATAATACTTGCGGTATTACTTTTACTTAGGAGGAAATTAGAGTATGCAACAACTTATAAGCTTAGCTCCTTTATTGATACTTATCATTGCGATGTATTTCCTGATGATAAGACCCCAGAGAAAGAAGGACAAACAGATTCAAGAGATGAGGAGCAGCCTTCAGGTGGGTGACGAGATCGTCACTATCGGCGGAATCTGCGGAAAGATCGTAAAGACTAAGGATGAGACCATAGTTATCCAGGTGGGAGCAGATAAGATAAAGTTTGAAATGATGCGCTGGTCCGTTTCTACGGTTACAACTCCGAGCAACAGGCCTGTCAAAACAGAAGAAGCCACTGTGGAAGAAGAAGTTAAAAAGGTTGTGCCTAAGAAACTCAAGAAGGCTTCTGATGTCGAAGAGGATGTTAAATCCGAAAAAGATATGGAAGAAGAATAAACTCTCCGCTCTCCAATATTAAAATTACAAGAAATGCCCCGACTACTGTCGGGGTTTTTATATTTAAAATAAAATCAAGCGTGAAAAGATATTTACAACGGTGGGTTTATGAATTCATATGAAAAATATCAGAGTTTAAAGGATTCTTTTGAGAACAATCAAGATATACAAAATGCTTTAAAGATGTCCGGATATATGAGAGATCTGTTTAAGTTCTACGGCATAGCTGCGCCGAAGCGAAAGGCTGTCTATAAAAGCTTTTTAAAACAGGAAAAGCGAGAAAAGGTCATAGACTGGGAGCTGCTTGACAGATGTTATGAAGATGAACACAGAGAATTTCAATATTTTGTCTGCGATTATCTGCAGGAGATGAAAAGATACCTGTTATTTGAAGATATTACTAAGATAAAACAATATATAAAAGTAAAACAGTGGTGGGATACCATAGACTGCTTCGACAGGATAATAGGCGATATAGGTATCAGAGACCAGCGGGTAGGCCAACTGATGCTCAAGTGGTCGAAAGACCAGGACATGTGGCTCAGGAGAGTGGCTATAGATCATCAGCTGTGCAGAAAAGAAAAGACAGATACGGCTTTGCTGAAAAAAATACTCATAAACAATCTGGGCAGCGACGAATTTTTCATAAATAAAGCTATCGGATGGAGCCTTAGAGACTATTCCAAGACAGACCCCGCATGGGTTAGAAATTTCATTAGAGAATATGAAGGCCTTCTGAACACTTTAAGTATCAGAGAAGGAAGCAAATATATATGAAAGGATTTTAAAAAATGAAAGTAAATATAAGAAATGAGAAAGAGAGCGACTATCAGGCCGTAGAGGATATGACGAGAAAAGCTTTTTATAACCTATATGTACCAGAGTGCATAGAGCATTACTTGGTTCACATAATGAGAGAACACGAGGATTTTATTCCGGAGCTTGCTCTGGTCATAGAAAGAGACGGCCGAGTTATAGCAAATATCATGTATACTAAAGCCAAACTGACCGATATGGATAAAAATGAAAAGCAGGTTCTGACTTTGGCCCCATATCCGTTCTGCCTGAGTATCAGAGACAGGGATATGGAAAAATGCTGATGGAATATTCGTTTGAGAAGGCAGTTTCCATGGGATACGATACTGTTGTGATCTTTGGAAATCCCGGAAATTATGTCAGCAGCGGCTTTAAAAGCTGCAAAAAATACAACGTGTGCCTCGAAGGAGAAAAGTATCCTGCCGCTATGCTTGTAAAGGAACTTAAAACCGGCGTATTAGACGGAAGAAAATGGACATACTGCGACAGCAAAGTCATGAACATAGACGAAGAAAAGGCGCATATCTTCGATGAATCTTTAGAAAGATTGCAAAAAGAGACACGGCCGAGCCAGGAAGAATTCTATATATTGAGCAATTCTTTTCTGTAGGTGAGGATATGATCATACGAAGATATGAGACTAAAGACCTTGCCCAGATACTTCTCCTCTTTTACGATACGATACACAATATAAATAAAGCCGATTATGACGAAGAACAACTTTATGCGTGGGCAGACGGCAGGCCTGACCCTGATCGATGGGACAGATCTTTTTATGAACATTACAGCATAATTGCCGAAGAAAACGGCAGAACTATCGGATTTGGAGATATAGACCGCAGGGGATTTATAGACAGACTGTTTGTACACATGGATCATCAGGGAAAGGGAGTCGCTTCTGCGATATGCGAGGAGCTGGAGAAAAACGTGATATCGGATAAGATCACAGTACAGGCGTCTGTCACAGCGAGGCCCTTTTTTGAAAAAAGAGGATACAAAGTATTGAAACAGATAGAAGCTGTAAGGAAGGGGATCACTCTAACTGCCTTTATTATGGAAAAATAGATATGTTTTATTTCTTAAGCAGAGTGATCCCGCAGACTATGAGAATGATTCCAAGAAGGACTATCCACGCCTTGGGAGGCAGAAAGAAAGCGCACACTGTTACCACCCCGAAGACCAGAAGTACGAAACCGATATCTTTAGTTTCCTTGTATAAGCTGAAACATTTCTTTTTACGACAGTTATTGTTCATATGAAGCCTCCTTGCTTATATTATGAAAATCTGTATAAATTTGTGAGTAAATATGTTAAAATGAGAAAAAGAGAAGGTGAGAGGCCGAAGATGACACTGAAAAAGACTACTGCACTGGGCGATATAACCATAAATGACAGCGTTATAGCCAGAGCTATCATAAACTCTGCCGCAAAAGCAGGAGAAAGATTATTTTTAGCTACAGAAAAAGGTAAGATAATAGGCACATACCAGAGAGTCGGCAGCGGAGACTTGGCGGGACATTTTAAATTTGAAGAAGATAAAGATATATATAAGATTATCTTTTACGCCGTCATAAGTTTCGGCTCAAGCATAAAAAATGTTACAGAAGCAGTCTTAGATCAGCTTCAGAGCCAGATGCAGACCATGTTTCCCGAATACGGCGGATGCCTTACGCTCAAGATAGTAGGCGTGAAATCTAAGCATGTGGCCGAAAGAGATATAGAGGTAAAGAGAGAATATGAACCTGCAAGATAAAGTTTCGTCCATCAGAGGAGTGGGAGAAAAAAAGAGCAAGCTGCTCCACAACATGAAAATAGATACGGTAGAAGATCTTCTTCATCTTTTCCCGAGAAAGTATGAAGACAGAAGAAATATATCCTATATAATGGAAGCTCCATTTGATAAAGACGTCCTTATTAAAGGCAAAGTCACAGTTAGACAGATGAGGGGAAATCCATATAATAAGAGGACGCCTCTGAGGATACTGGTTCAAGATGAATCGGCTGATTTGGAGATTCTGTTTTTTAACGGAAGATATCTGACCAATTATTTTAATATAGGATCTGAATATACTTTTTTTGGAAAGATAGTTCTCAACAACGGACGCAGACAAATGGCTCACCCGGAATTTCATAAGCTGGGAGATAAAGAAGATATGCGTGGTATATTTCCCATATATCCTCTGACGGAAGGACTTACTCAGGCGAATATGAGAAAGCTGCAGCAAGAAGCCGCCTCCTGCATAGACCAGGCAGTAGAATGGCTGCCTGAGGACATAGTGAAAAGATATAACTTGTGCAGTCCGGCATATGCCCTTAAAAATGTTCATTTTCCCGATGATGAGAGAAACATAAAGGAAGCCAGATACAGGATGATATTCGAAGAACTCCTGATTCTGCAGACAGGGCTTTTGTATATAAAAAAAGGAAGCAGACAGAGAAAGTCAGGTACGGTCGTAGAAAGAGACATATCTGTAAGAGAATTTACAGACAGACTGCCTTTTCAGCTGACATCCGGCCAACTGAAAGTGTGGGAGGAGATACAGTCTGATATGGCCTCAGACAGGCCCATGAACCGGCTGGTGCAGGGAGACGTGGGTTCAGGCAAGACTGCCGTGGCTCAGCTTGCCATGTATAAATCAGTAAAGGCCGGATTTCAGGCCGTGATGATGGCCCCGACGGAGTTACTTGCCAAACAGCATCTGATATCTTTAAAACGTGATTTTGAGCCTCTGGGGATAAAAGTAGATCTTCTATGCAGCAGTCTAAAGGCTAAAGAAAAAAAACAGGTATTGGAAGATCTTGAAGGCGGAAATACGGACATCTTAGTAGGCACACACGCCATAATCCAGCCTGACGTAAAGTTTAAATCGCTGGGTCTTGTCATCACCGACGAACAGCATAGATTCGGAGTAAATCAGAGAAGCCTTCTGGCAGAAAAGGGATCTGACCCCAATGTCCTGGTGATGACGGCTACTCCTATCCCCAGGACTCTGGCAGTGATATTGTACGGTGATCTTGACATATCGGTTATAGATACTATGCCGAAAGGAAGACGGCCTATAAGGACTTTTCTCAGAAGCGGAGAATCGAGAGAGGACATATATAATTTTGTCAGACAGCAGGTCAAAGAAGGAAGACAGGCCTATGTGGTGGCTCCCCTCATAGAAGAGTCTGAGAATATAGACTGCCGTTCCGCAGAAGAAATATATAAGGAACTTGAATCTTCCTATCCTGACATGAAGATAGGCCTGGTTCACGGGGCCATGAAACAGGAAGAAAAAGATAGAGCCATGGAAGACTTTGGCGCCGGAGAGACGGATATCCTCGTCTCTACAGTAGTAATAGAAGTAGGTATAGACGTGGCCAATGCAAATGTCATGGTGATAGAAAACTGTGAGCGTTTCGGACTTGCGCAGCTGCACCAGCTCCGGGGACGAGTGGGGAGAGGAAAGCATCAGTCTTACTGCATACTCGTGTCGGGACGGGAAAGCAAAGTTGCCGATAAGAGAAATCAGATAATGTGCTCCACCGAGGACGGATTTATTATAGCAGAGGAAGACCTGAAATTGAGAGGACCGGGAGAAATGTTCGGAACGAGGCAGCACGGGCTTCCGGAGCTTAACATAAGCGACCTGGTGCGGCACGGCGACATTCTCGCCTCTGCCCGTCAGGCAGCGGACGATATACTAGAGAAAGACGGCGATCTGACGGATCTTCAGAATATCGCCCTGAGACAGAAAGTCAAAAAAATGTTTGGAGAAAATATTCAGCTAAATCTGTAAGGCGGCATATTATAAAACGGGGGTTATAATATGCTTGATTTGATTTTTTTGAATTTGAGATATATAGGATATGCGGCTGTACTCTTAGGTATAGTTTGGCTGGCAAATTTTTTACTTGATCTATATTATAATATAGCCATAGTTCATAAATGCTGGAACTGCAGGACTTTCTATGACGGAGTACTGAGGTTCGGAGCTGTCTGCCTGGGAGTCACGCTCCTCACGGTAGCTATAAGCACTTTCCCTCAGTTTCTTTCGGCCATCGGTCTTACTGTTCCGGAGGAATATGTGGACGCCATGTCAGTACTGGCGATAGTGACCTTGTTCGCTAAAGGAATATACGAATACACTATAAGGGCGATGGATAAGCTCAACAGCATTTTCAAGAGCGAACTTGCCGATATGGATCAGGATATTGAGAAACACGGATGAAAAAAGAATACCCGGAGACGTATTCGCTTCCGGGTATTCTTCTTTTGTTAAGAAATATAACGATAAATTTTCATTTTGCCGAAAAATTATTTTCCAGCTAACTGTCTTTCAGCCATTTCGACTAACTTCTTAGTCATATAGCCGCCAACATAACCGTTCTGTCTTGCAGTCAGGTTACCCTTGTCAGTCTGTTCGTAGTTAGAAAGACCAAGTTCGTTAGCAACTTCAGTCTTCAGACTGTTTAATGCAGGCTTTGCATTGATGTTCATCTTATCCTGTAATGACATTTTTGTTCACCTCCTATTACAGTAATAGTTTGATACGAAGTGAAAATAATATGTTATGAAATAATTGGATTTAATGGCCGTGACTGGAAATTTCAAAATTGCAGGCAAGATTCCTGAAGGCGCCATGACGGATGCTTGCCAAAAGCCGATATAAATTATATAATCGGTATGAAAGGATAATAATATAATGAGGATAATCGCGGGAAAATATAAAGGAAGAAGGCTGCAAACGCCGGATAATTATGATATACGTCCTACGACGGACAAAGTAAAGGAAGCCATGTTCAGCATACTGGCTCCTGATATTTCAGAAAGCATATGCGCAGATGTATTCGCAGGAACGGGTAATCTGGGGCTGGAAGCGCTGTCAAGAGGAGCCGCAAAATGTTATTTCTTCGATAACTCAAGGACAAGCATAGGAATAATAAAGACAAACATAGACCATTGCAAAGCTGAGGGAGCTGTGGTATACGCCGGGGATTCCATAAAAAATCTTGAAAAAATAAGAGAAAAGGTAGATATCTTTATACTGGATCCTCCCTATGAAGCGGAACTGTACGAGAAGTCTTTCAGAAAGATACGTCAGCTTGAACTTCTTTCGGAGAACGGTATAATCGTGGCCGAACACGAAAAGCGCCGTGACTTCCCTGACGAGATGGAGGGCTTTCACAAGATAAAGGACAGAAAATACGGACATATAATTCTGAGTTTGTACGGCCACCCGGATAAAGGTTGATTCCATCGCCTGCATGTGATAAAATATGTGATAAAGCATTGGAGGAAAATTTATGAAAACCAAGGCGTTATATGCCGGTTCCTTTGATCCGCTGACGCTGGGACATCTTGATATTATAGAGAGGGCTGCGCACCTGTTCGATGAAGTCGTCATAGGTGTGGTGGTAAATTTAGAAAAAAAGACCATGTTTTCTTTTGACGAGAGGATGGAGATGATCAAAGAAGCCACCTGCAGTATCGATAATGTAAAAGTGGACATGTGTGACGGACTCTTGGCCGATTTTGTAAATAACAATAATTTCAACGTGGTGGTAAGAGGTCTGCGAGGCATGAGCGATTTTGATTCTGAACAGCAGATGGCGCAGCTGCACCGCGGCTTGTATAATAAAGGCACAGAGACGGTTTTTCTCATGGCGGACGCAAGATATGCGTTTATAAGTTCCACCATGGCTAAACATGTGATATCTTTAGGAGGCGCGGGGGACAACCTCGTACCGCCGTGTGTATTAAAAAAAATGAAAGGGAGATTTAACAAGTGATGGAAGATACGATGAAAGTCTTAAAACTGCTCGAGGAATTGGAAGATATCGTTGATGACGCCACCGGGCTGCCTCTTTCAAACAAGATAATGGTCGACGCAGAAGAAATTTTTCAGATCGTGAGAGAGATAAGACTCGCTTTGCCGGACGACGTTCAGCAGGCTAAGTGGATAAGGGACGAGAGAGACCGCATACTGGGAGAGGCCAAGGCGGAATATGAGCGCATAATAAGAGAGGCTAAAAAACAGGCGGATTATCTGGTGGAGACCGATGATATCACTCTAAGAGCTACCAAGCTGGCTGCCGAGATAAAGCAGGACGCAGAGACTCACGCCAGAGTGATGAGGATGAGAACTTACGATTATGTGGATAAGATGCTTTACGATATGCAGGGCAAGATGGACGAGCTCAATATGAAGTATTTCGGAGAAATGTACACGAGCCTTGAGAACACTTTTGTCGGAATAAACGAGACTCTGGCCGCCAACAGAGAAGAGATGAAGAATCTGGCCTATAAGACTCAAAATGAAGTTGAAAGCGGCACTTTTGCGCCGGGAGAAGATGAATAGCGATATCAAGAGGTCACAAGACCATATTTGAGTGAAAATGGCCCCTTTTGTCAGATAAAAAAGTCTGATAAAAGGGGATTTTAGTTTACGGAATGACAGTCTTTCACATCTTCAGACTACGAGCCTTTCTCATATCTTATTCTAAAATCGCATCTTTTTGAATAATATAGCCTTATGAAGATTGATAAGGCCAGAAAAACTCAATTTGTAGTACTTCTGGCGGCAGTATTTTCTGTCGCTATGATAGTATTTCCGGAAGTGACCGAAACGGGATCAAAGACTGCCATAGTGCTGTGGATAAATTCCATAGTGCCGGTGCTCTTGCCGTTTTTCATCTTTTCCGATTTTATAAAAAGGACGGGAGACCTGGACAGACTGCCTGCGTCGGTCTATCCCTTTGTCGTTGCCTTTCTCTCAGGCTATCCCATGGGAGCCAAAATAGTAGGAGACTTTATAAAAGAGAAAAAGGTTACGGTAAACCAGGGGAGGTATATACTGAGTTATTCGCTGGTGACCGGCCCGGCGTTCATAATTTTTACTATAGGAAATTTTATCGGCAGTCAAAAAGCGGCCGCAGTGCTCGCCATAGCCCATTATGTCGGAGCCCTGATCAACGGTTTCTTTTACAGAAACCGTGAGGAAAAGAAGGAGAAGAGAAAAGGCGGCGGGAGGCCTCCTAAAGGCGACTATCTCGAAAACTTTACGGACGCCATAGTATCCGGCTTTAAAGCCATGGCTATGATACTTGCCTATCTGATGGTATTTACCATAGGAATCAATATACTGGAACATTTGGGCGTGTTCAGCGTCATAAATAACCAGGGAGTTGCCGCTTCGTTTAAGGGAATTTTCGAAATGACCATAGGAATAAATCTCGTGGGAATGTGCGATATGGGGATACGGTTAAAATCTGTGATAGCCGCATTTTTAGTTTCCTTCGGAGGGCTGTCGGTGGCAGGGCAGTCCATGTCCATGGCGAGAGGCTCGGGCATAGGCCTTGCAGACATATTAAAGATAAAACTGACTCACGGCATGATCGCCGCAATTATCACTACTATCCTCATACATATTGTGGTAATATAAGAACATGAAGAAAAAAAGCGTAGGAATAATAGCAGAATATAATCCGTTTCATAACGGTCATCTGTATCAGCTGAACGAATCCGTCAGACTTACAGGGGCAGAGGTTATAATCGCCGCCATGAGCGGAAACTTCGTACAAAGAGGCGAACCGGCCATAGCGGATAAGTGGGACAGAGCCGAAGCGGCAGTCAGATGCGGCGTGGATATTGCAGTGGAAATTCCCACAGTCTTTGCATGCAGTTCGGCCCAGAACTTTGCAGGCGCCGGCGTAGAGATACTGGAAAATCTCGGAGCCGATTATATTTCATTTGGAAGCGAATCGGGAAATATAGAAGAATTGGCGGAGATTTCCCGGGTAATGGAACAAAATCCCCGGGAAATAGACGAGTTTATAAGATTAAAGATTAAGGAGGGACTTTCTTACCCCAGAGCGCGCATACAGGCTATTGAGATGATCACAGGAGAGGAACAGGCCGGCATTTTAGATAGTCCCAACAATATTCTGGCAGTAGAATATATGAGAAAGATAAAGAGGGCAGTCCCCATAACTGTAAAGAGGACAGGCCCCGGATACAATGATGTGACGGCAGAAGGAGAACTTGCTTCCGCGTCGGCCATAAGATATCTGCTTAATGAAAACAGAGATATTTCCCCTCTGCTGCCCGGGGAATCGAAGAAAATTCTGATGAAGGCGGCGCCTGTAAGTGAGGAAAAGTATTTCAACATGTTATGCTACAGAGCCCTTTCAGCAGACATTGCGCAGATGGACAAGGCTCCGGCAGGAGGAGAGGGACTGAGCAATAAGCTCAAGAATTCAGTTCGACTGTGCCGCAGCCTTGATGATCTTGCCGATACGCTGAAATCCAAGAGATATACCAGAACGAGAATCGACAGATTTCTCGCTCAGGTGCTTTTGGCAATAGACAGAGACGTCCACACAGAAAATTATATCAGAATATTGGCTCTGAGCAAAAAAGGAGGAGCTTATCTCAAGGATCTGAAAAAGTCAGGCGCCTGTGAACTTACGATAATTACAAATATGAGCAAAGAAAATCTTCCCGAAGAGATACGATATGGCGTCTCGAGAGATATTCTGGCCTCAGATATCTATAATCTGCTGTGCGAAAGGGATATGTACCGATTTTCAGAATACGTGAGAAAGCCCTTTATAGCCGGCGAATAGAGGAAAGCCTTTGCAAATACGGCGGTAGTCCGAGTGATTACAGTTCAATTTTTCTCTGATACAAAATCCTTTGCAAAAAAACGGGCATACCCTTGCAAAATACCGAATTTTTGTTTATACTATATGAGGTTAATCAGTTAATTAAAATATACGGAGGATAGATATGAAAGTTTTAGTTATCAATTGCGGTAGTTCTTCCCTGAAATATCAGGTTCTGGACATGACTAACGAGTCGCTGCTGTGCAAAGGTCTCGTAGAGAGAATAGGCATGGACGGATCGGTCATCACTCACGAAAAGATCGGAATGGAAAAGAAGAAGACAGAAGTGCCTATGAATGACCATAAGGACGCTATAGAGCAGGTTCTTAAAGCCGTTCAGGATCCTGAGACGGGAGTCGTCAAATCCATGGACGAGATAGGAGCAGTGGGACACAGAGTAGTACATGCCGGAGAAAAATTCGCTTCTTCAGTACGTATCACAGACGAGGTGATAAAGGCTCTTGAAGAGTGCGTAGAACTGGCTCCGCTCCACAACCCGCCAAATCTTCTTGGCATAGCCGCCTGCCAGGAATTGATGCCGAGCACACCGATGGTGGGCGTATTTGACACAGCTTTCCATCAGACTATGCCGCCTGAATCATATATCTATGCTATTCCTTATGAATATTATGAAAAACACGGAATAAGGAGATACGGCTTCCACGGAACATCTCATAAATATGTTGCCGAGAGAGCCTCAAAGATGCTCAACGTAAATCTGGAGGATCTCAAGCTGATAACTTGCCATCTGGGCAACGGAGCGTCAGTATCAGCCATAAAGAGAGGAAAATGTATCGACACTTCCATGGGATTTACTCCTCTTGAAGGACTGGTAATGGGTACCAGATGCGGAGATATAGACCCGGCCATCGTTACCTACATCAGAGAAAAAGAGAACCTTCCTCAGGGAAAGGCCAACGAGATCCTGAATAAGAAATCAGGAGTACTGGGAATCTCCGGAGTATCCAGCGATTTCAGAGATATAGAAGACGCAGTAGCCGAAGGAAATGAAAGAGCTGCTCTTGCTCTCAAAGTGTTCGCTCATAAAGTTAGATTCTATATCGGAGCCTATATTGCCGAAATGAACGGCGTAGACGCTATAATCTTTACGGCGGGAGTAGGCGAAAACGACGTCACCATGAGAGAGATAATCTGCAATAACCTTGGAAATCTGGGCATCAAACTCGATCCTGTAAAGAACAAGATGAGAGGAAAAGAGACAGAAATCTCTACCGATGATTCTAAAGTCAAGATCCTCATGATACCTACCAATGAAGAATTGATGATAGCCAGAGATACTTACAACATAGTCACTAAGGGAAGAGCATAGAGGACAGGATAAAAGAGAAATAACAGTTAATGATAAAGTTTTTGTTGACAAACCTTGGGTAAAAAGTATATACTCAAATAGTTGACATTCATTTCATCCTTATTTGCGGCAGAAGCTTGCAAGAACAAGGGGATGAACTTCACATAGAAGCGCGAATAAGGAGGTGTAAGACATGGCAGTACCTAAACGAAAAACTTCAAAAGCGAGAAGAGATAAGAGAAAATCCGCTAACATGAAGATGACAGCACCGGGACTTTCGATTTGTCCTCAGTGTCATGAACCTAAGCTCCCTCATAGAGTTTGCCCTAACTGCAACTACTATGACGGAAAAGATGTAGTACAGGCGTAAGCTTAGATGGATTTTAAACGGCAGATGAATACTGCCGTTTTTTATTGTTTAAAATACGAAGGTTTGTGGTAACTAACCCAAGTATATAATAATTTTTTACAATATAAAGGAGGCAATCATCATGGAAAAGATGGACAACAAATGCAAAAATACCGGTCTCTTTGCAGCCGGAGTATTGTTTGGAACTGCCGGCATAAAGTTGCTTTCGAGCAAAGACGCCAAGAAACTTTATACTAAAGTGACCGCCGCAGTTCTGCGCGCAAAATCCAGCGTCATGAAGACGGCTACCACCATTCAGGAAAACGCCGAAGATATTCTCGAAGACGCTAAACAGATCAACGACGAATTGGAACAAGAACAGATCTTTGAAGACTGCTCTTCCAAGGCAAATGCAGAAGATGCGGTCAAAGCCGCTAAAGAGGTCAGAGAATCGGCCGCAGAAGAAGGCGAATAAAAGATGAAGTTTTCAATACGACATGATGGAAAAGGCAGAATACGAGCACATCTGTTTATTCCTGAAATGACGACGAGGCAAGCCGATATTCTGCAATATTATCTGGAACATGATTCATCGGTACTCAAAGCTAAGGTTTATGAGAAGACTCAGGATGTTTCCATATGCTTTCTCGAAAGAGACAGGTGCAGCATAATAAGGAGCCTCCAAGAGTTTTCCTTTGAGGACGTCCATGTCCCGGCGCATATCCTTGAAAGTTCAGGCAGAGAATTAAACGGAATTTATCGGGACAGACTAATTACGACTGCCCTGTGGCATTTCGGGAAAAAATTGCTCCCGTATCAGGTCAGGCTGATCTTCACGGGGGCCAATTCTTTGAGGTTCATCTGGAAGGGATTAAAATCTCTTGCAGATAGAAAGATGGAAGTAGCAGTTCTGGACGCTACCGCCATAGGCGTGTCCATATTGAGATCTGATATAAAAACAGCCGGGTCCATAATGTTTCTGCTGAAAATAAGCGGAATTCTCGAAGAATGGACCCACAAGAAATCGGTAGATGATCTGGCCAGGAGTATGGCTCTACAGGCAGGCAAGGTATGGCTCATAAGCGGAGACTCCCAGGAAATGCTGGTATCCTCAGATGAGATCAAAGAAGGCGATAAAGTCTGCATACATATGGGCAACGTCATTCCTTTTGACGGAACTGTAGAAAAAGGAGAAGGCATGGTCAATCAGTCGTCTCTGACGGGAGAGAGCCTAACAGTCAGAAAGACTTGCGGCGGATATGTGTATGCGGGAACCGTTCTGGAAGAAGGGGAACTCGTGATACAGGTAAAAGAGACCGCCGGAGACAGCAGATATGAGAAAATCGTCTCCATGATAGAAGAAACTGAAAAGCTTAAATCATCTCTGGAAAACAGGGCGGAAAACCTTGCGGATCGCCTCGTGCCGTGGTCATTGGGAGGAACGGCGGTTACATATCTTTTGACTAAGAATGTCACGAAAGCGTTATCTATACTCATGGTGGATTTTTCGTGCGCGCTGCAGCTTACCATGCCTGTAGCGGTACTTTCGGCCGTAAGGGAAGCCGGAGCGCACAGTATAACTGTAAAAGGCGGAAAATACATGGAGGTCATGGCGGCAGCTGACACAGTAGTGTTCGATAAGACGGGAACCCTTACTAAAGCTAAACCTTCAGTGGCGGGGGTCTATCCTTTTACAGACGATTACAGTGAAAACGAACTGCTCAGGATAGCAGCCTGCATTGAGGAACATTTCCCTCATTCCATGGCTAAGGCGGTGGTGGAAGCCGCTAAAAACAGAAATCTTACTCATGAGGAAATGCATTCTAAAGTAGAGTACATAGTAGCTCACGGTATAGCTACTACTATAAAAGATAAACGAACTGTCATAGGCAGCCGTCACTTTGTCATGGAAGACGAGAAGTGCGTGATTCCTCGGGGACGAGAAGAACAGTTCGAAAACCTTCCTGCTCAATATTCGCATCTTTACTTGGCGATAGAGGGAACTCTGGCCGCCGTCATCTGCATCGAGGACCCTATACGTGAAGAGGCTCCGGAGGTAATAGACAAGCTCAGAAAAGCAGGCATAGAAAAAGTGGTCATGATGACAGGAGACGGAGAAAGAGCAGCATCGGCCATAGCTGAAAAATTAGGGCTTGATGAGTACTATTCCGAAGTCTTGCCGGAGGATAAGGCTAAATACATCAGAATTGAAAAGGACAAAGGCAGAAAAGTCGTCATGATAGGAGACGGAATCAACGACTCCCTTGCCTTGTCCACGGCGGATATAGGCATAGCAATCAGTGACGGAGCTGAGATAGCCAGAGAAGTGGCAGACGTTACCATCGCCGCTGAAGATCTCAATGAGATAGTGGTCTTAAAGCTGCTGAGCAATGCGCTTATGAAACGCATAAAGGGTAATTACCGGTCCATAGTCGGCTTCAATGCGGGACTGATAGGCTTAGGTATTATGGGAGTGATTCCGCCGGCTACATCTGCGCTGCTTCACAATTCGTCCACTTTGCTCTTTACGCTGAAAAGCATGGGAAATCTTTTGACTGAATAGAAGGAGATAATAATAAATGGAACACTTGCGCATCGAAAAGGTGACAGGCAGAGAGATACTCGACTCGAGAGGAAACCCAACTGTAGAGGCCGAAGTCTGGCTTGCAGACGGCAGCCGCGGGATAGGAGCTTCTCCCAGCGGCGCCTCTACGGGACAGTTTGAAGCCCTTGAACTGAGAGACAATGATCCCCAAAGATATATGGGAAAAGGCGTCAGCAAGGCGGTACACAACATAAATACTGTAATAAACGAGCTCGTCTGTGGTATGGACGCCTCAGATATATATGCCGTTGACAGGGCCATGATAGAAAAAGACGGCACTGATGATAAATCCTCTCTGGGAGCCAACGCTATGCTGGCAGTATCTATAGCCTGCTGCCGGGCAGCCTCCGCTTCTATGAGGATCCCTTTGTACAGATTCCTCGGCGGAATATCGGCTAACCGTCTTCCGGTACCTATGATGAACATCATTAACGGTGGCTGTCACGCTTTATCTTCAGGCCTCGACGTGCAGGAGTTCATGATAATGCCGGTGGGAGCCGTATCCTTCAAAGAGGGGCTGAGACAATGCAGCGAAGTATTTCACAGATTGTCGGATATTCTCAAAGAGAGAGGTCTTGCCACTTCTGTAGGCGATGAGGGAGGTTTTGCTCCGGAATTGTCGTCTGATGAAGAAGCTATACAGATTATCTTAGAAGCTGTATGCAGGGCCGGCTATAGAGCCGGGGATGACTTTATGATAGCCCTCGACGCGGCCTCTTCAGAATGGAAGAGCGGCACGCCGGGGGAATACAAACTCCCTAAGTCGGGAAAGACTTTTACTTCTCATCAGCTCATAGATTACTGGAGATGTCTCTCGGAAAAATACCCGATCATCTCGATAGAAGACGGACTGGACGAGGAGGACTGGGAAGGCTGGAAAGAGCTGACCTGCCAGCTGGGCAAGAGAGTTCAGCTTGTGGGAGATGATCTGTTCGTCACTAATGTTTCAAGACTTTCTAAAGGTATATCGATGGGCTGCGGCAATTCTATCCTGATAAAACTCAATCAGATAGGAACTGTGTCAGAAACCCTTGAGGCCGTCAAGGCAGCTCACAAGGCAGGATATACCGCTGTTTCTTCTCATCGTTCAGGAGAAACAGAAGACACTACCATAGCAGATATGGCCGTAGCTTTAAATATGTGTCAGATAAAGACCGGCGCTCCTTCGAGATCTGAAAGGGTAGCAAAATATAACAGACTTCTTCGAATAGAAGAAGAACTGGGAAATTCGGCGGTCTATCCCGGCCATGACGTTTTTAATCTGTGATCGATCGGATACTGCAGATATAAATAAACTCCTCTGTCGCTATAAGGCAGAGGAGTTTATTTATATCTCGATTTGCAGTTAGTCTGATCTAAGAGGTAATCTATGCTGGTATTGTATATTCGTGCAAGTTTTATCAGAATCTGAGTGGGAATATCGTTTTCTCCAGTCTCATATTTACTGTACCCCGTCTGTGACATACCTAAGAGCTTGGCAAGCTCACTCTGAGTCATGTCGTTATCTGTTCTCAAATCACGTATGCGCCTGTACATTATCAAGCTCCTTTCAGTGTTCGCAAGTTACATTTTATTACAAATATAAAGACTCAGAGTATTTAAACCTGAAATAGGTTAAAATTAAAATCACACAGAAGATAAATTCCTCATAAAAAGTATGTCGATAAATATTAAAGATTATCCGATAAAACTTGACATAAACAGTCGTATTATGTAGAATTTATTTAACCTGTTTCAGGTTAAAAAGTTAATAAAATCCTACGATACAAAAAATTTTAAAATTATATAATCTGAAACAGGTTGAAATTGGAGCGAATCAAAGTGGATATACTCAAGATTATTTGCAATGAACATTTATTATACAGAAAACAGATTGTGAGGTTGGCAAAATCTGATTTAGTAAAAACATACAGAGGCTCTGCCCTTGGATGGTCGTGGGCCTTCATAAAGCCCATGGTAACCATATTCGTTTACTGGTTCGCCTTTAGTTATGGGATAAGAACAGGCGGAGATGTGGACGGATATCCGTTTTTTTTATGGCTTATAGCAGGCTTTGTCCCATGGTTCTATATGAGCGAGATGATAACTCAGGGAGCGGGGTGCATGCGAAGCAACAGACATCTTATCACGAAGATGAAGTTTCCCGTTTCTGTAATTCCAACCTTCACAAGTTTATCAAAACTGACGGTACATCTTATCCTTATGGCGGTAACCATCGTTATCTTCATCGCTTTTGGGTATATGCCGGATAAATATTTTATTCAATTGCCGCTCTATATGCTTATGATGTTTACTTTTTTTACATTTTGGGGGCTTTTTGCAGGAATGCTATCGGCGATAAGCAAGGATTTTCTCAATCTGGTAAAGTCTTTTACTACGGCGATATTCTGGATGTCGGGAATTATATATAACGTAAACAATATAGAAACGCAGTGGATAAGGACTTTGTTGCAGTTCAATCCAGTGACTATAATAGCCAGCGGATACAGGCATGTACTTACCGACAAGACATGGTTCTTTGAAGAACCGGTGGAACTCAGAAACTATCTGATAATACTAGCAGTCATGGTTTTGCTTTCGGCATGGGCCTACAAAAAGCTTCACAAGGATATGGCTGATGTATTGTAGAAAGGCTACATATGGAAGAAGCAGTTATTATATTTGATAATGTGACGAAGATATACAAACTTTACAGAAACGATAGAGAACGCTTCATGAGCTTGTTCTCTAAAAAGAAGAAATATAAGGAGAAAAAGGCAGCTGACAACATTTCTTTTACTGTAAATAAAGGGGAGAGCGTGGCGCTGCTGGGCAAAAACGGAGCAGGCAAATCTACCATAATGAAGATGATAACAGAAGTCACTTTTCCTACAGAGGGTAAGATCACTGTAAACGGGCGAGTCAGCGCGTTGCTGGAGCTTACGGCGGGATTTGACGGAGAGTTTACAGGGAGAGAAAACATTTACCTCAAGTGCAACATAATGGGCATGAATGATAAGCAGATAAGAGAGGTAGAGGAAACAATCATAGAATTTGCTGAACTTGGAGACTATATCGACCAGCCCGTCAGGACTTATTCCAGCGGAATGAAGGCGAGGCTTGGATTTTCGATAAATGTGAATGTGGAGCCGGAAATCCTGATAGTGGATGAGGCTCTCAGCGTAGGAGATAAAACATTTCAAAAAAAATGCATCACAAAGATAAGAAAAATAATGGCCGGCGGCAAAGTAACATTTTTATTTGTAACACATTCTACCGCTGCTGCAAAAGAATTTTGCCGAAGAGGAATCGTTTTGGATAAGGGAAAGATCATTTTAGACGGGGAGATAGAAGAAGCCATAGGGTTTTATGAGAGGCAAAAATGAAGCGAATAATAATCGGAGCGCTGTTAGCACTGCTTAAAGCGTTGCTAAGCCTGCTCTATAGCATTTTGAAAATTTTTCCTGTTCAAGGGAAAAAAGTGGTTTTTTGCAGCCGTCAGTCCAATGAAATACCGCTGGATTTTATATTGCTTCAGAATAGTTTAAAAGAAAAAGATGAGGAGATCAGATGTATCAATATGTGCAGGCATATAGGATACAATTTTCTTGATTACCTTAAGTTTTCGATAGTCATGCTTAAGAGCATGTATCATTTAGCCACAAGCAAGGTGTGCGTGCTGGATTCATATTGGCCGCCCGTAAGCCTTCTAAAGCATAAGAAGGAGCTGGCGGTAATACAGATGTGGCACGCTATAGGCAAGATAAAACAGTCAGGATTGCAGTCAGTCGGTAAAAAATCAGGTAGAAAAGCCGAATATGCAGACTTTTTTAATATGCATAAAAACTATGAGTATATCATCGCAGGTTCAAAATCGTGGAATAAATTTTATTGTCAGTCTTTTGGAACTACTGAAGATAAAATACTCAATTACGGACTGCCGAGAATAGATTATCTTATACAAAATGAAAAGAAAAACAGGGATAAGTTTTTTGAAGAACATCCGCAGGCGCGCGGAAAGAAGGTAGTTCTGTATGCGCCTACCTTCAGAAGAAATATGCAGTCGCGTTGGTTTGATATTTCGAAAGCCGCAGGGCATCAAAATCTCGTTATAATCGTGAAAAATCATCCGGGACAGCATGATCAGTACAGGATAGACGATGATAATTTTATATATGCCGATAATTGGAAGACTCTGGACTTGCTATGCGCATGCGACTATCTCATAACAGATTATTCCGCCATAGCTCTGGAAGCAGCCGCTTTGAATAAGCCGACTTATTACTGGATATATGATTATGAAGAATATCTTTTAAACAATGGCCTCAATATAGATTTAAAAAAGGAACTTGCCCCATATGCGTTTGAGGACATAAATATAATTACTGATAAAATATTAAAAGAAAAATATACATATGATAAATATAATGAATATAGGGCTAAATATCTATTTGACAATATCGGACAGTCTACCTTGAAAATATGTACGCTTATCATCAGTTTACTGGGGGAAGAGAAAAAATGATTCGATGGAAAATAAAACTTTGTCTACAGTTTTTTTATTATGTATTGTTTAGCAAAGGAAACTTTAAATTAGGATGGATAAAACGCTTAAATATAGCGTTCAATGGAGGTTTTACAGCAAACCAGTTCTATATATTCAATCTCAAAGAAAATAACAAGGGCGAGTACCTTTCAGAGTATGACTGGTTTAAATCGAGGCGTCTAAATAAACCTTATGATTATATATTAAACGATAAATTCTTATTCAATGAAATAGCAAAACAATATGTAGCTGTACCTGAAATATATGCCGTAAAGAAATACAGTAGAATTGAAAACCGATTAGGTGACAATTCTGTGGAAGATATATTAGATTTAATAAAAGAAAAGAAAGATGTCATGTTAAAGCCGCTTTCTTCCGGCAAGGGTAATGGTGTGTCGCACATACGATTTTCCAATGAAGATGGCATGTACATTGACGGCAGATTTTCAAATGATGGTGAGGTTATATCTACATTGACTGAGCAGAAGAACTGGATTGTTACGGAGAGGCTCAAACAGGCCGATTACTCAAAAAACATATATCCCGGCTGTCTGAATACCATCAGAATTTTAGTGATAAAAGACTACGAGAGCGGACTATTTAAAATAATCAATGCTGTTCACAGATTTGGAACATCTGCTACAGGAGCAGTTGACAATGCCAGCCGCGGCGGGATTGTTTCTCAGATTGATATCGGTACGGGAATGCTGACAGAAGCCTTAAGCATTAAAAATCTTAACATTTATTATTTTCACCCCGATACTAACGTGAAAATAAAAGGGACTTCCGTACCCGACTGGGAGAATATCAAGGAAGAGATTATTGAGCTGTCAGAACGGTTTTTCTATCTGAAAATGATAGCCTGGGACATAGCGGTTACTTCCGAGGGTCTGTTTGTAATAGAGGCCAATTCATCCTCAGGCGTGAATATTCTTCAGCTTTGGGAAGGTCAGAGAAATAAAGAACTGGGAGAATTTTTAAAGCACCACAAAATAATAAGGTGAATTTTATGAAATACATAATTATGGCTGATGGTGAAGGAAAACGCTGGAAAAATTATAACGGTCTACCCAAGCACCTAATCCCTGTAGACGGAGAACCAATCATTAAACGCACTATAAACCAAATAAGGAGTATAGATAGTCGTGGAGACATAATAATAACATCACATAATGAGTCATATGAGTTTGAAGGAGCAAAAAGATATGCGCCTGAGAACAATAATCTCGAAATAGACAGATTTACCGAAGAGCTTATAGAAGATAATATATGCTTTCTTTACGGAGATACATATTATACAGACAGATGCCTCCGCCGTATATCGGAAGAAGACTGTGGAGTTATCAGCTTTTTCGGCAACGAAAAAAGTATCGTAGCGGTAAAGATACGCTGCGGTGAGGAATTCAGAAAGCATAAAAATATAGTTAGAAACCTGTATATTCGAGGGAAAATTGACAATTGCATAGGATGGCAGGTATATCAGTCTTGTGCAGGTCTTGAAATAGGTAACGATAAAAAAATAGGGAAGTTTTTTATAAATATTTCTCAGGAGACATTTGATATAAACACGCCTGAAGATTACATAAAGTCTTTTGGCAACATAGGAAGGCGAAATGAATATTAAAAGAAAAATTAAAAGAATCAGAAGAATAAAGAATATCTTAAAGATAATCATCGTCTATAGATTGAAAGGCTATCCATATTATATCGCCAAATCGTGGGGAAGAAAGGTTCATAGGGATCTGATATCTGATAACGGAAGAACTAAAAAAGAAAAGAGATGGGCTCATAGAAGAGGATTTCTTTCATATAGCATTAAAAAATATGGCCTGACAGAAGATAATTACAAAGAGTTTTTTTCTGATTTTCAATATACCTTGTTAGCACCTATAAACAATGCATATAAGAAGTGGCTCTCAGACAGGCTTACTCCTTGTTATATTTTGAAGGGGTATGAGGAATATCTGCCCAATCTATATTGCAATATCATACGAAGAAACGGCGGACAGATTTATATACCGCTTAATAAGGACAGGCCTTTGGACGGTATAGACGACCTTTTGAATCTTGTAAAAGAGAAGGGTGAAGTCTTACTCCTACCTTCAGAAAACAATTACATAAAGGCATCGTATGATATTAAATACGACGATGGGAAACCTAAAGTAAATAATGAGGATATAGCAGAGGAACAGCTGAAGAAACTGATAACCGGTTTAAGGAGATATTATGTGCTGAGGGAGAGGGTTGAAAACTGCCGTGACATAAAAGAATTATTTGCCGGTTCAGAGATGGAATTCGTATTTATCCTTTCTAACGATGAATCGGCGAAAACACGAATACTGTGTTCTTATGCCCGTTCCGAAAGACCGTATAGCTTTGGACTTGATATAAGCGCGAGAGTAAAAGAACAACCGATGCAGGTGATAATAGACAAGGAAAACGGAACTTTCAAATACGAAAAATCAGAGGAACAAATAGAAGGACAAGTTCCACTATGGAAAGAAATGTGCTCGCTATCTGAACAAATCGGGAACCATATCTCGGAAATAGAGTACATGTCAATAGTTTTTAAGGTTTCACAGGAAGGCCTTAAGATAGTTGGATACCATGATATGCCTACGATGCCCAAGGGGATTTCGCCTGAAAACGAACTCAATTTATATCTTAAGAAGAGAGCTGAAGACAAGGCGCAACGGATTTGCTTCGGCGGCATAAAAACTAAAGGAAAAATTAAGAGAAGGGCAATCAGATTTCTGAAAAGGCATTATTTCAGGAAAGGGTTCAGAGAATACATGCTTGCGTCATGGTTGAACTTGGTAAAAGACGATTTTCTCAATACAAAGAGCACTACACTGAAAGAAAAATTATGGGCATGGAAAAGAGGGTTTACATCCTACAGAATACAGCAGTATAGTCTGACAGAAAAAAATTGCAGGCAGATTCTCTCTGATTATGATTATGCCTGGCTTAACAGGATAAACAACGGGTACCAAAAGTGGATAAATGATAAGACCACGATGAGATATGTGCTTGATGAAGCAAAAGAGTACATGGCCGGCTATTATTTTTTCATAAGTAAAAAGAACGGAAAGCTGTTCATTAAAAAATTGCAGGACTGTCCGGAGCATATCGGCAGGGCAGACTCCGACGGAATTCTGCAGCTCCTCAGAGAAAAAGAGAAACTTGTAATGAAACCCAACGCCGGAACTCACGGAGACGGCTTTTATAAGCTGGAATACACAGATGAAGCCTTTTTCGTAAATGAGAAAGAATCTTCGGCAGACAGGATAAAAGAACTCATATCGTCTCAGAAAAGCTCTTATGTGATAACGGAATACATAGAAATGCACCGAGACCTTAAGAAAATATACCCCGGTTCCGTAAACACCATAAGAATGATGGTCATAAACAAAACCTGCTTTGAGCCCAAGATAGTTCAGACATATATGAGAATCGGAAGTTCGAAGACCGGCGTCACGGATAACATAGCCTATGGCGGCTTGGCGGCATATGTGGATAAGGACAGCGGATATTATGACAGAGCTGCCTTGCTTTCAGATCACAGGTATATCAGCATGGATCATCATCCCGATACGGGAACTTTGCTCGAAGGCTATCTGCCAAATTGGGAAACGGTGAAAAAAGGTGTATATGACATTTCTATGATGATTCCTCAGCTTGAATACCTCGGCTTCGATATAGCTATAACTGAAGACGGTTTTAAGATACTTGAAATAAATATACATCAGGATATACATAAAGCCCACGAATTCACTGAAGAAATAAACCGATTTTTTTCCGAAAAGATACAGTATAAAAAAGAGTTGTTTAATCTGACAAAATAAAAAGAAAGTGGTGAAAAGTATGAAAATTTCTATTTTAGGAGCAGGAAATTCAGGATGCACTATTGCAGCGGATTTGACGCTGAAAGGCCATGAAGTCACTTTGATAAAGACTTCAAAAGCGATGCACAACGACAACTATAAGTTCATGACACAGAATAATAATGAGCTTACCGTATGGGAAGACGGAAACACCGTAAAAGTGAATATCGCCGAAGTTACTGACGATTTGTCAAAAATCGCCGGAGCCGAAATAGTAATGATATTTACTCAGACCAATTATCATGAGCAGTTGATAAAGAGAGCGGCAAAGTATTTTGAAGACGGGCAGACGATAATAATAAACCCGGGTTATTTATCTACGGCATTTATATTAAAGCATTGCGGCGACAAGGATCTCACCGTTGTCGAGGCGACCAGCTCCTTCATAGATTGCAGAATAACGGAACCGGGATATATAAAGGTCGGCTTCAGAAATGTGAGAAATCCTATCGGAGTATATCCGCATAAGAATCAAGAGATTACGAGAGAAAAGCTCGAGAGCCTGGGCTATAACTTTCACTACTTTTCTATACCTGAAATCGCTCTGCACAACCCTAACCTTATAGTACATACGGTGGGAGCCGTTATGAGCATACCCAGGATAGAGAAGACCAACGGGGATTACTGCATGTATTGGGAAGTCTGGACGCCAAGCGTCTGGAACATATTGGAGAAGCTGGATTCAGAAAAAATGGACATATTAGAGAAGCTGGGATACGAGAGGCTGGCTTATGTGGACGCATGCAAATTCAGAAATACCCTTGAAGACGACCGGGACGGAAAAGAAATATTCATGTGGTACGCCAACATGCCGACGAGAGCCAAAGGACCGGTAAAAGTAGATTCCAGATATATTTCAGAGGATATACCTCAGGGGCTTGTGATGCTTGAGACTCTTGGTGAAAAGCTGAATGTAGATACACCGGTATGTACATCTCTTATCGAGATGGCCTCAGCGGCTTTGGGACGTGATCTCAGAGCAGAAGGAAGAACTATAGACATACTCGGAGAAGATAATATATCTACGATTTTATCAGATATAAGAGAAAATGAGTAAATTCCTGAGATGCTTAAAAAGATATGGACTTATTTACAGAGGGTTTTCGGATATGGCCGCGCGCCTGCTGATTGAAGACAAGTCAACGGGCCAGCGGTATAAAAGAAATCTGAAACTATACAGAGACTATCTTTTTATATATCCCGTCATGGGAAAATATAATAAGCTTGCCGATAACTTGCTCACCCTTAAATATATTTTTAGCGACGACGACCGTCTTCCGGATGTATATTTTCAGGTGCTCAGGAGAAACGGGGTAAGGGAGACAGTGGCTCTGAGAGACGCCGCCAAATACGGAGACGATATAGGCGTGGCTGACCTACTGCGGCTCAAAGGCTCCCTTCTTCTCATGCCTTCGGACCTTTCCTGCGGTAAAAGAGACGTTTTAAAGTATTCTGAAAAAGAGTTTTTCGTGAATGATACCCGCGTTTCTGAAGAAGAACTTTATGATTTTGCCTGCGGGGCCGAGGATTCTTCTATAGTGACGGAAAACTTTGCAGGAATCGGAGAAGAAAGCGGCGAGGAAGCCCGTGAGTTTACATATATAGTAAAAAACCTTGACGGATATTCTCCTGAAATAATCGGCTGTTATTTAAAAAAATCTTTCGGCGGCGCGGTTTCAGAGCCGAGGGAGGACATCTGCGGCTACGTTAAAGATGTTGCGCTGCGCTTAAAAGAGCTGGAACTTTTCGGCATTAAAATAATAGCGCAGGGAAACGACTTTAAAGCGGCGGGCATAAGTTCGCTTCCTATCGTTCCCGGCAGTCTTTTTGAAGTTGCTGAATTTTCCGACTTCATCACGGAGAAGACTCGGCAGAAAAGACGGAGTCTTCACCTTAAGAGGCAGCTTTTTCTTTTAGCAAAGGCCGTGTATTCTGATATAGCGGAAAAACGGGGCTATATGGGATTTATGATGAAGAATTGGCAGAGAGATTTATTTGAAGATTGGAAATTCAGAGGAACTACCATAAGAGAGAAGCTGTGGAGCCATAAGCGAGGTTTTTTCTCCTACAGGATAAGACAGTACGGGCTGACGAACGAAAATTACAGGAATTTTTTGCCGGACAGGACTTATCGAAAGCTGAGACCCATAAACAACGGCTTTGTTTCATGGGTTTATGATAAAGTCATCACCAGATACGTACTGGAAGGAAAGAAGGAGTATCTGCCTAAGTATTACTATCATTTGATACGCGGCGGAAAAGACCTGAAGATACTCGCTCTTCCGGATTGTAAAGACGGCAGTAAGCACGACGCTGGAGACATTATTGGGCTGCTGAAAAAAGAAAGAAAGCTGGCCTTAAAACCCAGCGAAGGCTCCCACGGAGAAGGCTTCTTTAAGTTGGAGTACAGAGACGGCAGAATTTGCGTGAATGACGAGGAAATGGAAGAAGAAACCTTCATAGATTTTCTGAGGACCAGAAAGATTCCTTATAATATAACGGAATATTTGGAGAACAACAGAGCCCTCAGCGAATTTTACAAAGACACCACTTTTACCATAAGAATAATGGTCATAAACGACAAGATTACCTCCCCGCAGATAGCCAACGCTTACTTGAGAATCGCCACTAAAAAAACGGGAAATACCGACAACATAGGAAGCGGGGGAGTCTGCGCCAGAATAAATTTGGAAACGGGGGAAATATTCGAGCCCGAAAAGATAGAAAATCACATCATAACGCCGTGTCCCGTTCATCCCGACACGGGAGCCATTATTAGGGGAGTCATACCTAATTGGCGGGAGATAAAGGAGGGCGTTAAAGATGTGAGCAGATATATATGCCAGCTTGAATATATGGGCTTCGACGTTGTGGCCACCGAGGATTCTTTCAAAATATTGGAGATAAATACTCATCAGGACCTGCACAGATATCATCATTACGGCAGCGAGGTCCACCGATATTTCATGGAAAAAGTTGACGAGCGTTTGTCAAAGAGAGGAAGGGATAACCATGATTTTCAGGAATAAGAAAGCGAACCTCGCCGAGGGTTTAGCAAAATACGAAAAGGAACCGCCCGGCTATAAGAAAAAGACGCGTACCGTTCCGGAAACCGCGCCGAGATATGTTTACGACAAAGAGGAAAACTGCTACAGGAATACGGAAACCCGCTCCTCGAATACGGCTAGACTGATGTGCGTGGGAGACTTGATGTGCGAAGAAAAGATGTACAAGGCCTACAATTTCGACGATAAATTTCTTCCTTACGGGATTTTCTATTACGTAAAAAAAGTTTTTGCCGAAGCGGATTTTGTCATAGGAAATCTGGAAACCACCATATGCGAGGAGGCTCCTTATACCGGAGAAGAATATAAGATAAACGGCAAGTATCACTGCAACGCTCCGGCTTCATATCTGGATATATTGAAATACGCCGGATTCGACATGTTCGCCCTCTCAAACAATCACAATTTGGACTGTGGAGCCTTGGGAATCGGCGAAACTATCGAAGAAGTAGAAAAGCGAAAGTTTCTCCATACGGGACTGTATACAGACCCCAACGAGAAGGACAGGTATGTGGTGGTAAATATCAACGGAATAAAGGTCGCCTTTCTTTCTTATTCCACATGGTTTAACAAAAACCTAAGCAGGCTTACCGAAAAGGGACAAGGCCTTTTAAATATATATGATATAGAAAAAGTGAAAGAAAATATAACCGCTGCCAAGGGGCCAGGGGAGGCAGACCTTGTCATCGTATATATGCACTGGGGCGTCGACAGAGAGTACAAGCATCAGTTCGGAGACAGCCAAAGGCGTCAGGCCGAAGAATTGGCTGCCGCAGGAGCCGATTACATAGTTGGCAGCCATACCCATTCGCTTCAGGGTTATGAGGAAATAACTGCACCCGACGGCAGAACTGTGCCTGTAATTTATTCCTTGGGAAATTTTGCTACCAGCGAGAGAAATTATCTGAGCAGGGACAACGCTATCTTGACGCTAAATTTAAAAAAGGGCGGCGACGGAAAGGTAAGCGTCAGCTCCTCATACATACCTTGTCACGTGTTCGATAATTTTTACGGAAGGAAGTATCCTATAGTTCCGGCGATAAGTAAATATAACGAGAACTGTGAATCGGAGTATTTGATAAAGACAAGAAATCTTGCCGAAAAGATAATGGAATATAAGATTCCCGAATACGGCGCGGAGATAAGTGAAAGAATCTGCAAAGCTCTCATTTTGGAGGCGGCCGGCAAAAGAATTTCCACGGAGGAGGATAATGAAAGATACACCTGCCTCAGATTTGCTCAGGACGCGGCGGAAGGCTGCGCAGCGTTCGTCAACGTGACTTCAAACCCGCATATTAAATTTTCGCAGGCGCGGATAGAAGAAATGGCAGATTATGCGATTTCCAAAGGTGCAAAAGTAATAGTCAGCGACAGACAAGTGAAGGAATATCCGTGCATAATAGTTGAAGATGTTTGGGAAACATGGGCTAACGCTCATGGAATATTGAGAAAGACATATGAAGGAAAAGTAATCGGTATAACGGGAAGCATAGGAAAAACGGCCGCCACGGGAATGGTGTACAGCATTTTATCAAGCAGATATAAAACCCACGGCCTTACTTCAAATGCAAATACGGTTAGATATTCGGGAATAGTCCTTCAGCGTTTAAAAAAGGAACATGAAGTTTACGTTCAGGAAATAATGGAGGGGCCTCCTTACGGATGCGCCCAAAACATTTCACATTTCATCAGACCTGACATAGGGATAATAACTAAGGTCGGATCTTCTCACATGGAGGCGTTCGGAAGCAAAGAAAGAGTAGCCGAGAGCTGTTTCGGCATAGAATACGGCATGGCTGAAAACGGGGTTCTCATTATAAACGCGGACGATCAATATCAAGCTTCATTTAAGGACGCGAAACACAAAATAGTTACCTATGGCGTAGAAAACGAGAAGGCAGATTATAAGGCTTCACAAATAAGGCAGACTATTGAAGATATAAATTTTGTTCTTAGCTATAAGGATAAATCATTGAATATAACCTTAAAGTGCATAGGAATACATAATGTATATAACGCTTTGGCGGCCTTTGCCGCAGCCAAAGAAACGGGTATGAAGGACAGAGAAATAGCAGAGGCTTTGTCAAAATACAGAACAAGCGGAATACGCCAAAACCTTACGAATATAGGAGGACAAAGATTTTTCTTAGATTGCTACAACGCTTCGAGCGAGTCCATAAAAGGCGCTCTTGATACTTTAGATTTTTTAAAGAAAAGTACGGATATAAAAACGACAGCTGTAATAGGAGATGTGCTGGAGCTTGGTGAAAGCAGCAAGAAAGAGCATGAGACTATAGGAAAGCACATATTAGATTCAGATGTCGATTCAGTCTTACTTTACGGCAGTGAAATGAAAATCGCTTATGAATACGCCTCAAATAACACTACTAATAAAAATCTGTTTTATACTGACAATTATGATTTATTAAAAGAAGAAGTAGAAAAGAGCATGTCCAAAGACAGCATAATTATGCTAAAAGGAAGCAGAGGAATGGCACTTGAGCGAACCGTAGACGACATTTTCGGAACTTGGTATCACGAGGAATTTGAGAGAGACGAGCATACATACGAAGAACAGGATACAGAAGAATATGTTATAGGCGAGTATTTAAAGTACGTTGTAATTAAAAAAGGAAAGACAACGTCAGATAAAATAAGTATCCCCGACTTGATAAACGAAAAGCCTGTAATCGGAATAGACAAAACAGCGTTTTCCCAAAACAGCCGAATAAAAGAGGTGACGCTTCCGACGGTTTTAAAGAGCATAAGATATTGCGCTTTTTATAAATGCTCCGGTCTTACGGAGGTGACGATACCGGAAAGCGTGAGAATTATCGACAGAAGCGCTTTTTCAACATGCGCCAATCTTCGAGTTGTAAAAATAGAAAACGGAACGGCGGAGCTGGGTTACAGGGCCTTCGGAAACTGCGCGAATTTGGAGAAAATTTATATACCCGAATCTGTAGTTAAAATCGGAGGAGAAGCCTTCCTTAACTGTAAAAACCTTACGATTTACTGCGTTAAGGATTCCTTCGCCGATAAGTACGCTAAAAGAGAAAATATCGAGACTTGCTATATAGAATAGTAGGCCGCTGAAGTAAGAGGTCGGAGAAGACATGGAAAACAAAGATAAATTGACGATTTGCTTTTTATGGGGAGGACAATCTTCCGAAAATCAGGTGTCGAGAAATTCAGCCGTCTCGATTTTAAGAGAAATAGACAGAGATAAATACAATATAATCTGCGTCGGCATAACTTCACGGGGAGAATGGCTTGTAACAGACGCCAGCACGGATGAAATCGCAGACGGGAGCTGGGAAGACAGAAAAGGCAACAGGCGGGCTATTCTGTCACCCGATACATCAACGGAAGGTTTAATATCAGAAGACGGAGAAAAGATAAAGGTCGATTTGATATGGCCTGTGCTGCACGGCAAAAAGGGTGAAGATGGAACTATACAGGGCCTTTTTGAATTGTCGGGAATTAAATATGTGGGCTGCGGTGTCGCCTCATCGGCTTGCTGTATGGACAAAGTTCTTACGAAAATATTAGTATCCAATCTAAATGTAAAACAGGCAAAAAGTTATATAGCCGGTAAAACCGACTTTGAAGAGGATCAGGACCGGATAGTATCGGATACGGCCAAATACTTTTCCGGATTTTGGCCGCTCTTTGTAAAACCTTCATCTTCCGGTTCATCGGTAGGGATATCTAAAGTCGGAGACCTTCGGGAACTGAGGAACGCCTACGAGACGGCTTTTAAGGAGGATAGTAAGGTCATAGTGGAAGAAGCTGTTGTCGGACAAGAAGTGGAAACAGCGGTCTTGGGCAACGAAGTCCCATTGGCTTCAAGCGTTGGTGAAATATTGTCTTCAGGAGACTGGTATGACTATAATTCAAAATATAATAACATTCGGTCAAAAACCATTATTCCCGCCCGCATTGACGACAATACAGCTGAAAAGATAAAGAAACAGGCCTTGGAGACATATAAGCTTCTGGGTTGCCGTAATTTAGCCAGAGTAGATTTCTTTGTCAGAACGAACGGTGAAATAATTTTTAATGAAATCAACACCCTGCCTGGATTTACCGCTGTAAGCATGTATCCTAAATTGTGGCTGTACGACGGGATTACATATAGCAGACTGATTGACGAAATCATAAAATATGCCATGGAACAGTAAAAATATCATAAGATTTTTAACGGAGAACAGATATATGATTTAAAAAAAAGAATATATAGAAATAAAATCTACCAACAATACTAAATATGCGATGCAAGGATCGGCAGTTTCCTTTTGTGTTTCAAACAACAAAAAGTCATACAAGGGGGGGGTATGATAAAATAGAAATGCAGTTCTCAGAAGAAGATAATATTGAAATAGTGTCAAATAATTCTTTTCTGATTCTGGAAAGAGACTTTGATTTTACGGTTGAGGTCGATGTAAAGTATAAAAACATTTCAAAAGCTTTTAAGTTTGAAACATTTAGACAAAAGAAAAATCCGGAGAATACTCTGATTCTCATAAATAAACTTACTAAAATAGATGAAGGATATGTTCCGAAACTTGAATATATCTTTGGCAGGCGGTTAAACCCGATAGTCGTACCATCTTTGTGCGAAATGTTTAAGGCTGCTATCTCTGATGGTATCTGCATTTATCTTGATTCGGCGTACAGATCATACGCTATGCAAAGGGACATATACGACAGATATGTACAAAAATACGGGCAAGATCAAAGATATGCGGCAATGCCGGGAGAAAGTGAACATCATAGCGGGCTGAGCGTAGACATATTATGGGGAGGTCCCAGCTCAGATGAAAAGAGGAGAAAATCCGATGAATTTAAATGGTTAGAAAAAAATTGCATGAAATTTGGCTTTGTTTTGAGATACCCTTTTAATTCTGAGAAAATTACAAAATATAATTTTGAACCGTGGCATTTCAGATATATTGGCCGGCAGGCTGCGAAAGATTTTTATCAATCGGGATGCGCAGTATTGAAAGAATTTTTATCTTATTACGGCAGAAATATATAACTTCCCCAACAGACAAGCCCGAAAACTCCATAGCCTTAAATAAGGGACAATTTATATTCAAATCCTGCGTTTTGTGTTATACTTTATCTGCGAGATGAATTCTAAAATCGCAGAAAGGGGAATAGTACATTGAAAAGAGATGAAAATAAAAGCAAAAATACAGCAGCCAATGTTCTCACAGCCGTCTTCTTGCTGGTAGAGGCCTTGTTCATAGCGATGATGGTGACGGCAGGTATCTTTTCTGCCAAGCACATCATCTTTGCAGGTGTCATACTTCTCATAATTACCTTGATCACACTGATACTTTTACGTTCAGACAGACAAAAGAAGGGAAGAAGGCGTACAGGGGCAGCTCTGGCGGTGATCTTTTCGGTCATCTTAGCCATAGGAAGCTACTATCTGTACAGCACTTTCGATCTCTTTGGCACAATATCCAAAGACGATAAACAGACAGAAGATTTCTATGTGGCAGTATTGAAAGACGGCAGCTATGATGACATCTCAGATATAAAAGGAGAGACCGTTTTCGTAAGCGAAGGAGAGAACGATGCCTATAAAGACGCCAAGGACAGGCTTAAAGATGAATACGAAGTCACTTATGAGAATTCAGGGGCTTATGTAGATCTGGGACGTAAGCTCATAGGAGCAGACGGAAACAACTTCGATAACATCATCTTTGTCAGCAGCATAAACTACGATATGCTCTGTGAAGAGATAAGCGATTTCAGGGATAATACAAAGATCTTATATACTGTTTCCATAGAGATAGAAAACGAAGACGTGGCTAAGCCCGCCAACGTGACGGAGCAGCCGTTTAACGTGTATATAAGCGGCATAGATACCTACGGCAATATCAATAAAGTTTCAAGGAGCGATGTCAATATGATAATGACGGTAGATCCGGCCAGGAAAAAGATATTGCTCACTTCTATTCCAAGAGATATGTATGTAACTCTTCATTCTTACGGAGCTAAAGACAAGCTCACCCATACGGGCATATACGGAGTGGACGAGACTGTCACTACTGTCGAAGACTGGCTGGGGATAGACATAAACTATTACTTGAGAGTAAACTTCACGACTCTTGAAGACGTAGTGGACGTCATTGGCGGTATAGATGTGGAATCGGAGTACAGTTTTAAATCTTCTGCTTCCAAGTATAGTTACGTCAAAGGAATCAATCACATGAGCGGAGAAGCAGCTCTCTATTTTGCAAGAGAAAGGTATGCTTTTGCTTCCGGCGATAATCAGAGAGTGAGAAATCAGCAGCTGGTGATACAGGGGATAATCAACAAGATCATGAGCGACAAGAGCCTGCTGATAAAATACCCTCAGCTCCTGGGCGCAGTCAGGGATCAGATGAGAACCAATATGACAGACGACGATATTTCATCACTTGTAAAGATGCAGCTTGATGATATGACAGGATGGGAGATAGAAACATGCGCCATTACCGGAACAGGAACCATGGCGGCCACTTACAGCGGCGGCTCTCAGAACCTTTCCGTCATAATCCCCAGTGATACGTCGGTCTCTTATGCAGCAGGAAAGATAAGAGATATGATGAACCGGTCAGAATAATGCTGAAAAAATTGTATACGAGATAGAATATGACATGTAAAAATCCCGCGGCCTTGTATTTACGAGACAGGCTTGCGGGATCTTTTTTACATATTTTCTATATTTAAGAGGTCATCATATCAAACCGAACTCTTCTAAAGCGTCATAGACCATGTACTGAGTTTTGTTGCTGGGAGGGCACATAGGCAGCCGGTATTCCAGATTGCACATTCTCATCATGTTCAAAGCGGCTTTGACAGGAACAGGGTTTACTTCTACAAATAAAGAATCGATCAGAGGTTTGATCGCCACCTGTTCTTTACCTGCCTGGATATAATTTCCGTTCAAAAAATCGCGGGTCATATTTGCGAAACGAGCAGGTATAATATTTGAGACCGTCGAAATACAGCCGATTCCTCCCAGAGACATCAGCGGCACTGTCTGATCGTCGTTGCCCGAATACATGTCGAAGCCGTCGCCTATATAAGAAGCTATCTGACATATCTGAGATATGTTGCCGGAGGCTTCTTTTATACCTGCGATATTCGGATGCTGGGAGAGGGCCGCAACTGCAGAGGGAGTTATATTTACACCCGTCCTTGAAGGAACGGAATACATTATTATCGGTATAGATACGTCGTCGGCTATTTTTTCGTAATGCGAAATAAGCCCGCTTTCTGTACATCGATTATAATAAGGAGTGACTATTAAAAGACCGTCGGCGCCGGCGTCTTCCATCCCCTTGGACAGATCTGCCGCGGCGGCCGTGTTGTTCGTACCCGAACCTGCGATTACAGGAACACGGCCGTCTGTCAAGTCCACGGCGAATCTTACCAGCTGAAGCTTTTCCATGACCGAGAGAGTCGAAGCCTCGCCTGTGGTGCCGCAGACTACAAGGGCGTCTATGCCTTGGTTTATCTGCCACTCTATCAGCTTGCCCATGGAGACGTAATCTATTTTTCCGTCCTTGAACGGAGTGATGAGAGCGGTGGCAGCTCCTTTGAATAATGACACAGCATACACATCCTTTCATAGAATATTAGTGTTAAATTATTATATTCAATCGGTTCTATTTTGTTGAAACATCAATAAAAAAGTGATACAATAAATTGTTATGAACCTGAATTAAATCAATTTTAAGCGAGAGGTATTTTTATGAATGAAAAATTAAGAGTAGGTATATTAGGCGGCACAGGAATGGTGGGCCAGAGATTCATATCACTTCTTGAAGATCATCCATGGTTTGAGGTGAGAGTAATAGCTGCGTCGGGGCGCAGCGAGGGACTTCGCTATGAAGATGCGGTCAGCGGCCGTTGGAAGATCGAAAAGCCGATGCCTGAGGCCGTTAAAGATATAAAGATAATGAATGTAAGCGACGTAGAGGGCGTGGCTTCAAAAGTAGATTTTGTTTTCAGCGCCGTGGATATGACTAAAGAAGAAATCCAGGCTATAGAAGAAGCGTATGCCAAGGCGGAGACTCCTGTAGTATCCAACAACAGCGCTCACAGATGGACAGACGACGTGCCTATGGTAATACCTGAGATTAACTGCGATCATTTTGAGATCATAGAGGCTCAAAAGAAACGCCTCGGAACGACTAAAGGATTCGTTGCCGTAAAGCCAAACTGCTCCATACAGAGCTACGTTCCCGCCCTCAATGCATGGAAAGAGTTTGAACCATATGAGTGCGTTATAACCACTTATCAGGCTATTTCCGGAGCGGGCAAAGACTTCAAGTCCTGGCCGGAGATGGTAGAAAACGTGATACCGTATATAGGCGGAGAAGAAGAAAAGAGCGAACAGGAACCTCTTAAAATCTGGGGACAGGTAGATATGCAGGCAGGCAAGATAGTCAAGGCAGAAGAGCCTAAGATAACTTGCCAGTGCATAAGAGTACCGGTGCTCAACGGACACACTGCTGCCGCTTTCGTGAAATTCAGAAAGAAGCCTACCAAGCAGCAGCTTATAGAAAAGCTAAAAAATTACAGCGGATTTCCTCAGGAGGAGAAACTTCCTATGGCGCCTGAGCAGTTTATAAAGTACTTTGAAGAGGACGATCGTCCGCAGGTTAAGGCTGATGTGGACAGAGATAAAGGAATGGGTATCTCCATAGGAAGAGTCAGAGAAGACAGCGTATACGACTATAAATTTGTAGGGCTTTCCCACAATACCATAAGAGGCGCGGCGGGGGGCGCTATACTCTGTGCGGAGACTCTGAAAGCAAAGGGATATATAAACAAAAAATAAGGAGAAGAGATTATGTCATATATTGAAGCTATAGTCTTAGGCCTGGTTCAGGGCCTTGCGGAATTTTTACCCATAAGCAGTTCCGGTCATCTTGCGCTGCTTCAGCAGTGGTTCGGTATAGAAGAGAACAATGTGCTTCTCTTCGCCGTACTCCTTCATGTAGGAACGCTCATCTCAGTATTCATAGTATACTGGAAAGATATATGGGAACTTATAAAGGAACTCTTCCTTACTATAAAGGATCTGTGTACAGGCAAAGGCCTCAGACTTGAGGAGAGGCCTACGAGAAAACTGGGAGTGATGATAATAGTAGCAACCATTCCTACAGGCATAATAGGCCTTTTATTCAATGACTTTTTCAACGGACTCTACAATTCTGTCGTACCTATCGGCGCAGGCCTCATAATAACCGGTTTTCTTCTGGTCATCGCCGAAAGAACGGGTCATTCCAACAGAGGTATAAAGCAGATGAATTACAGGAACGCTCTGTTCGTGGGAGCTATACAGGGTATAGCCATATGGCCGGGAATATCGCGGTCCGGCTCCACTTTGTTCGGAAGTTTGTTATGCAACCTCGACAGAAAATTTGCCGTCAAATTCGTGTTCCTCATCTCTGTTCCTTCCATATTGGGGTCGGCTGTGTTAGAAGCTCCGGCCGCCATACAGAGCGGAATACAGATGGCGGATCTGGGCCCTATAATTGCGGGAATGGCAGTTGCGGCGATATCGGGACTTATAGCTATCAAATCTATGATCAAGATAGTTTCAAACAAGAAGCTCAGCTACTTTTCTTATTATGTATGGCTGCTTGGGGCGGTGGTCGTCGGATACGGACTTTTCGTCGCATGATGATTACGGCAGAGAAGATAAGCTGACCTAAAGAGAAAGGATTTTACAATGGCTGAAAAAAAGAGGGGACCAGGCCGTCCTCCCGGCTCTAAAAACAAGTCTTCAAGAACTAAAAGTTCTGCCAGGACAGGTTCAAAAGCCAGAGAGAAGGCGCAGGAAATTCAGTCTAAGAAAAAAGCAGACAGACGTGTGATAGATGAGATATGGGCGATAATTTCCATCGCCCTGGGAGTATTTCTTATAGTCGCGACTTTTACAGAAGGAGCGGGACAACTGGGCGAAATGATAGGCGACTTTCTCAAGGGCCTGTTTGGTTTTATGGCTTATGTCCTGCCCTTCTATCTTATAGTATTCGGAATACTGCTGTTCACAAAGAAAGCCGTGTCTATATCTGTAAAGACGACGCTTCTCTTGCTTTTGCTGCTTTTGATGCTCTCCACCATGAATTCTATAAGATTTGTAGAAAACTATCCTTCTTTAGATTTTTCTTTGGACAAGATTAAAGAGTTTTACACTGCGGGAGTGACCCTTAAGAGCGGCGGTTTCTTCGGCATGATATTGGCAACTTTGCTGATAAAAGGTTTCGGAACGGCGGGATGCTGGATATTTTCTCTGTTGGTCTCTATCATCTGTCTGCTTCTGATCATCAACACGCCTGTTTCCAGGTTTATCGGCAAGATAAGCGACAAGAGAGAAGAGCGGAAGCTGGCCAAGGAACATTCTTATCTGGACGCTGATGAGAATGTGATAGAAGAGGGGCGCCAAGTAACTATAGACGACATGAAGAAAAAGGCGGCCGACAGAAATGCTATGCCGCCAAAGAAAAGTGAGATAAAGATAGTAGACGGCAGGGCAGCTTCTTTTGATACAAAGGAGGCGGATGCCGATATACACGAAGGGTCTGCTGGTCAGAATAACAATGCGGCCGATGAAAAGAACAGCGTTCTGAAATATATGAAAGACGATTCCCTGTTCGGCAGAAACAACGTTTCAGGAGGATTCGGATTGGAGGAGTCCTCTGATTTTGGTTCAGGTTACGGATTAGACGGGAGAAGCTTATCGGCTGAAGTTTCGGGATTCGGGCTGGACAAGCCTTCTTCATCCATGGCAGGCAGGGGACTTACCGATTCTGATTTATCTTCAGGACAGATACCTGATGAGAACGGTATTTTGACCGGCGATGAAGAAGTTTCTGGCGAAAACAAAAAGATTTCAAACAAAGAGGCCAGAGAAGCCATGCTCTCTGCCGAAGAGATAAATACGGCCAAGCTGAAAAAATATAAGAAGCCTCCCGTAAACCTTCTGAAAAGACCTGAAGGAGGGGTCAAGGCCAATAATCGACTTCTTACAGAGAAGGCGCAGAAACTGGAAGAAACTTTAAAAAACTTTCATGTGGACGCCAGAGTGATGCAGGTGACTCAGGGACCTACGGTCACCAGATATGAGATACAGCCTGCCGTAGGAGTAAAAGTAAACAGCATAGTTCGGCTGGCCGACGATATAGCGCTGAACCTTGAGGCTAAAAGCATCAGGATAGAGGCTCCTATCCCGGGAAAAGCAGCGGTAGGCATCGAAGTGGAGAATGATTCGGTGACTATGGTACATATAAGGGAGATCATAGATTCACGGGAATTTAAAGACAGCAAGTCCAAGATAACTTTCGCCGTGGGAAAGGACATAAGCGGAAAAGCTATAGTAGCCGATCTCAAGGCTATGCCCCATCTTCTCATAGCAGGTTCCACAGGCTCAGGAAAGTCCGTATGTATAAACGGCATAATAACGAGTCTTTTATACAAGGCCAATCCCGACGAAGTAAAGCTCATATTGGTGGACCCTAAAGTGGTAGAACTGGGAAATTATAACGGAGTTCCTCATCTGATGATACCTGTGGTCACAGACCCAGGTAAAGCGGCTGCGGCGCTGAACTGGGCTGTAGCCGAGATGACAGACAGATATAAAAAGTTTGCAGAAGAGGGCGTAAGAGACTTAGAATCATATAACGAATATGTGAGAGCCAACGACGAGACTGAAAAAGTAATGCCTCAGGTAGTCATAATCATAGACGAGCTGGCGGATCTTATGATGGCGGCGCCTTCTCAGATAGAAGAATCCATATGCAGATTGGCTCAGATGGCAAGAGCTGCGGGGATGCACCTGATCGTAGCTACTCAGAGGCCTTCCGTAGACGTTATCACCGGAGTCATAAAGGCGAATATTCCTTCCAGGATAGCTTTTGCGGTCTCATCTCAGGTGGACTCCAGGACTATTTTAGATATGCAGGGGGCGGAGAAACTTGTAGGAAAAGGAGATATGCTCTTTAACCCTATGGGAATGGGAAAACCTGTGAGAATACAGGGAGCGTTTATCTCTGACAGTGAAGTCAATAAGGTTATAGACTTCGTCAAAGATCAGGTACAAGATGCCGCTTATAATCAGGATGTCCTTACCCGAATAGAGAGAAATGATGTACAGGGGCCGGAGGAGGAAGCCGACGAGCTTCTTTCTGACGCCATAGATCTGGTGGTAAAAAGCGGACAGGCCTCGGTATCCATGCTTCAGAGACGATTCAGGATAGGTTACAACAGGGCGGCCCGCATAATGGATATGATGGAAGCCAGAGGCATCGTCAGCGCGCAGGATGGCAGCAGGCCTCGTCAGGTATTGCTGTCAGAGGAAGAATTGAAACAGATGGAAGAAGATACAGAAGGAATATGACAATGAAGATATATATGGAGACTCTGGGCTGCCCGAAGAATTTCAACGATACGCAGACAGCCAAAGGGATTATGACCAAGGCGGGCTTTGAGGTGACAGAAGATGCTGATCTTGCAGATGTCATCATCGTCAACACCTGCGGATTCATAAACGACGCCAAAAAAGAATCCATTTCAAGGATATTTGAACTCGCAGAATATAAGAGAGATGGGAAAAAACTATTAGTCTGCGGATGTCTGTCTGAACGCTATTCAGAAGAACTCTTCGAAGAGATGCCTGAAGTTGACGGATTTCTTGGAGTAAACGAATACGAGAGACTGCCGGAAATACTCTCTTCTATCGAGTTTTCGAAGGATGCGGATTCACCGGCGAGATATAACTGGGTGTGCGGGCAGGCGCCTGATACTCTGAAGACGCTTCCAAGACTTCTGAACGAGGAATCTTATACGGCAACGCTGAAGATCTCAGAAGGGTGCAACAACAGATGTGCCTATTGCGTGATACCTTCCATAAGGGGCCCTTTCAGAAGCAAACCCAAGGAGGAGGTCATAAGAGAAGCAAAGTGGCTTTCGGATAACGGATGCAGGGAGCTCATCCTCATAGCTCAGGACGTTACTCTTTACGGAACAGATCTGTACGGGAGGCTGGCTCTGCCGGAACTTCTCAGAGAGCTGTGCAGGATAGATAAGTTAGAATGGATACGTCTCATGTATTGTTATGAGGACAGAATAACAGACGAGCTCATCGAAGTTATCAGGACCGAGCCTAAGATATGCAATTATATAGATATTCCTATTCAGCATGCCAGCGACAGAGTTTTGAAAGCCATGAGACGCCGTTCCACCGGCGAGTCCATAAAAAATACGATAAAGAAACTTAAAGCGGCTATTCCTGATATTCATATAAGGACTACTCTGATAACGGGATTCCCCGGCGAGAGCGAAGAGGATTTCGACATCTTGCTGGATTTTGTCGAAGAAATGAAATTCGCCAGGCTGGGAGTATTCGCCTATTCACAGGAGGAAAATACTCCTGCAGGGGAAATGAAAGATCAGATTCCCGATGAGATAAAACAGCAGAGGCTCGACACTATTATGAGAAGGCAGCTGGATATTTCCCTGGAAATGAACAGGGAAAAGATCGGAAAAATTTTAGAAGTACTGGTAGAAGAAAGAGACGAGGACGGCAGTTACGTAGGCAGAACCAGATATGACGCTCCTGAAATAGACAATTCCGTCATATTCACCTCAGATAGAGATCTTTCGCCGGGAAATATAGTAAAAGTTCTGATACAGGACGCTTTCGATTATGATCTTACAGGCATGGAGGTATGAGAGATGAATTTACCAAATAAACTTACTATCGCAAGAGTCATCGCCGTTCCGTTTTTTATAGGAGCATATTATTTTAGTTGGTATCTGCTGGCATTCATAATATTTGTGGCGGCTTCGCTGACAGATATGCTGGACGGAAAGATCGCAAGAAAATATAATCTGGTGACTAACTTCGGCAAAATAATGGATCCTTTGGCTGATAAAGTACTGGTCTATTCGGCTATATGCCTGATGATACCTGTTTATGTACCCGCCTGGATGCTTATAATAATTCTGGCCAGAGAGTTTACGGTAGCCGGAATGAGAACTGTAGCGGCCTCGGAGGGCATCGTCATCGCCGCAGGAATGAGCGGAAAAATCAAGACCGTTCTCCAGATGATAGCAGTCTGCCTTTTGCTTCTGGTCCCTGCGTTCCCTCTCTTCATTCCGCTCTGGTATATAGCTCAGGCTTTCCTCTGGGCCTCACTGATCATGACGGTATACTCGGGAGTGGAATACGTGATTCAGAATAAGAACGTATTCTCCGTGAAATAGGTGTCTGCGATGAAAACAGCTATTCTTACAGTAGGGACGGAAATACTCTTCGGACAGATAGTCAATACCAATGCTGCGTATCTGTCCAGAGAACTTAATAATCTCGGGTTTGACGTGATGTATCATTACAGCGTGGGAGACAACCCCAAAAGGCTTTTGGAACTTATACATCTGGCCTTCAGAGACTGTGACATGATAATAACGACAGGAGGCCTCGGACCGACTCAGGATGATCTCACAAAAGAGACTATTGCAAAGGCCATGGGAGAACGTATCGTGGTCAGCGATATGGCTATGGAAGCTTTAAAGAGCCATTACAGAAAATCCGAGAGACCTATGACCGAAAACAATCTGAAACAGGCCTATATGCCTGAAAGCGCCGAAGTTCTTCCCAACGATCAGGGAACGGCTCCCGGATTTTGGCTTGAGAAAGACGGCAAGATCATAGTCTCCATGCCGGGACCTCCCCGGGAGATGACAAATATGTTTTCCAAGGAGGTCATGCCTCGGCTCAGGAGCTTGCAGGACAGCGTGATTCATTATAGAATACTCAGAACTTTCGGTCTCAGAGAGTCAAAGATGGAGACGGTACTTCTTCCTCTGATAGATGAACAGACGGATCCAACCATAGCTACGTACGCTAAAGAGGGGGAGTGCAGCCTCAGGATAGCTTCAAAGAGAGCCACGCTCCAAGAAGCAAAGAAAGCTGTAGACGACATGAGCCAAAGAGTCATGGATATAATCGGAGAATACGTCTACAGTCAGGATAATGAAGACCTGAAAGATGTGGTGGGAAGGCTTCTTATCTCAAAAAATATAACTGTCTCCTGTGCAGAATCGTGTACAGGAGGGCTCTTCGCCGGAACGCTTACTGATATCCCTGGAATTTCCTGCGTATTTGACAGAGGAATAGTCACGTACAGCAATAAGGCAAAGATGGAGGAACTGGGAGTTAAAGAAGACACCCTTGAAACTTTCGGAGCCGTAAGCAGTCAGACCGCAGCAGAGATGGCTGAGGGACTGGCGGAAAAGACGGGGTCAGATCTGTGCATTTCTGTCACGGGAATTGCCGGACCGGGCGGAGGAAGCCTCCAGAAGCCTGTGGGAACAGCTTATGTAGGCATACGATGGAAAGGGAACACTGAGATAATAAAAATCCAGCGTCGCAATGTCAATCGAAAATGGAACAGGAACTATGCCGTTCTCAGCATGCTTTATGAGATATATAAACGCATTTCTGCCATATAGTGCTTGACAAATCTTTCTCGCGGAGATATTATATTTACATAAATTTCCATATTTAATTGCGAAATAACCCTTGACCCAGGGGGAAAAATATTGTATCATACAAATAAGAACAAATGTTCGATGAAGGAGAGATAATTATGGCTTCAGATAAGACAGATAAGAAAGTCGAGAGAAAAGTGGACCAGAGCGAGAAAGACAAGGCCTTAGACGCGGCTCTGTCCCAGATACAAAAACAGTTTGGCAAAGGCGCCATAATGAAGCTGGGCGACAAAGGAGCGCAGATGAACGTGGAAGCCATATCCACAGGCTCCATAAGCCTTGATGTAGCTACAGGCATAGGCGGCGTACCGAGAGGCAGAATCGTCGAGATATACGGACCGGAGTCATCAGGTAAGACAACGCTGACTTTACATATAGTAGCGGAGGCTCAGAAGAACGGCGGCAAGGCTGCTTTTATAGACGCCGAACATGCTCTTGACCCCGTATATGCGAAAAATCTGGGGGTGGATGTCGAAAACCTTTTAGTCTCACAGCCTGATACGGGCGAGCAGGCTCTGGAGATCTGCGACATGCTGGTGCGTAGCGGCGCATTGGACGTAGTCATAATCGACTCGGTAGCGGCGCTGGTTCCTAAGGCAGAGATTCAGGGAGAGATGGGCGACGCACATGTAGGACTGCAGGCACGTCTGATGTCTCAGGCTCTCAGAAAGATAACCGGAAATATAAACAAGTCTAACACATGCGTCATATTCATCAACCAGCTCAGAGAAAAAGTCGGCGTGATGTACGGAAGCCCTGAAGTGACTACAGGCGGACGAGCCTTAAAGTTCTATTCCTCCATGAGACTCGACGTCAGAAAGGTGGAGACTATCAAGGCCGGAGACAACGTGCTGGGTAACAGGACAAAGGTTAAAGTAGTCAAGAACAAGGTAGCTCCTCCGTTTAAACAGGCCGAATTTGACATCATGTACGGCGAAGGTATTTCCAAAGAAGGCGATATCCTCGATTCTGCGGTCAATGCCAAGATACTGGATAAGGCAGGCTCATGGTACAGCTACAACGGCGAGAGGATAGGACAGGGACGTGAGAATATCAAGGTATACTTTAAAGATCATCCTGAGATCGTAGATGAGATAGAAAAGAAGATCATAGCGCAGCTTAAGAGCGACGGCGAAGCTGAGAAGGAACCTGAAGTTTCCGAAGAGGAGTTTTCAGAGATCATGGATATGATAATCGATGAGGACGGAGTAGTCATAGAATAAATTTAAGGGAAGATGCCCCGGATAAGAGGCGTCTTCTTTTTATTTTACCTTAAGAGAGGGTTAAAGATGTTTACGGGACTTTTCAGGGCAAAATTGAAAATGAACAGCAGTAAGATGCTATTTGCCGCCGCAAGATGACCAAAAACTCCAGCAGCTGAATCCACATATAAACGCAAAATAAAATGTAAATTTATGTTAAAACGTTTATAAAAGTATAAAATAAATAAACCATGTCCTTTCGTAAACGGGGAAATAAACAGTTATTCTTTATAATCTAATAATTAACGAAAGGAGGAAACGTTTATGGATAACGAAAAACGTTTGGAATCATTGACTACCGAAAAAACGGAATTTAAACGAGAAATCGGAGTTTTTGGCGGAGTCAGCATTATCGGAGGTATCATGATCGGTTCCGGCATCTTCTATCTCGGTTCTTACGTACTTGAAAGAACCGGTATGGACAGCGGACTGGCGCTGGTATGCTGGATCTTGGCAGGCCTTATTTCACTGTTCGGAGGCCTTTGCTATGCAGAACTTGGAACAGCTATGCCTAAAGCCGGAGGTCGTCTTGTCTATCTCGACGAAGCTTTTCATCCTGTAGTAGGATTTATGGCAGGCTTTACCGACTGGCTGATCGGAGGACCCGGCTCTATCGCTGCGGTTTCCATAGCTCTCATGACAGTATTTCAGCCTTATTTCGGGCTCAGCGATTTTGGAGTAAAGGCGGCGGCTATCGTTCTCATCGTAGCGGCGACCTTATACAACCTTGTAGGGGTAAAAGTTGCTTCTATCATTCAGAACTTATCTATGGTCGCCAAGTTGGTGCCTGTCATGATAATACTCTTTGCTGCTATCTTTGTAGGCCGCGTCAGCCCTGATCTGTCCTTTGCACAGGCAGGAGAATATGCTCAGAATAACGATACAAGCATCATATCTATGATCGCTATAGCAGTAGTTGCGGCTCTTTGGGCTTATGAAGGATGGACAAATCTGAACACAGTAGCAGAAGAAATCAAAAACCCAAAGAAGAACCTGCCTCTGGCGCTGATCATCGGTATAGGCGGAGTTACTGTAATTTATACTCTGTTCAACTTTGCAATCATGAAGGTGCTTCCTCATGATGAGATAGTAAGCATGATAGAAAGCGGAGACTTATACTTGGGTACTGCCGTAGCCCATAAGGTACTGGGAAGCGCAGGAGCATTTGTAGTTACTGCAGGAATGGTTCTTGCAATGTTCGGTTCCATGAACGGAATGATTTTAGCTCAGCCGAGAATGTACTACGCCATGGCCGAAGAGGGACACTTCTTCAAATGCTTTGCTAAGATCCACCCTAAATATAAAGTGCCGTATGCGCCTATTATAGTGCAGGGAGTTCTTTCGGTCATCTTAGTACTTATCAGGAATCTGGATCAGCTCACCAACCTGGTAGTTGTCTCGGCTATGGTATTCAACGTACTTGTAGTACTTGCAGTTCCTATCCTGCGTAAAAAGTACCCTAATATCGAAAGACCTTATAAAGTCTGGTTCTATCCGGTATCTGTAATAATTACCGCCTTAATTTTCGCAGCTCTCGTAGTAAATTCGGCATTAGACGATCCTGTAGTAGGACTTACAGGTTTCGGAGTACCGGCATTTGGAGCTTTGGTATATTACATATTTGATATAAAGAACAAGAAGGCGAAGAAATAAGATGAAAACGATTCTACACAATGCTAAGGTTTATGTTGAAAAAGGATGTTACAAACAGGCCGTCCTGATAGACGACGGAGTCATCAGAAAAGTAGGCGCAGATGAAGAGATACTTGCTGCGGCCGACGAATTTACTCAGGTCATAGACTGTGAAGGAAAGACTCTGATTCCCGGACTCAACGACTCACATCTTCATTTTATGCAGACAGGCGAGGTCATGAATCAGGCTAAGATAGACGGCGTCACTTCCATAGAAGAGATGATACAGATCTGCAGGGAATTTGCCGATACTCATCCGGATCAAGTAAAAAAGGGACTTCACGCCATAGGATGGAATCAGGACCTTTTCGTCGGCAGCGATCGTATGCCTGACAGACACGATCTGGATAAGATAAGCACAGAATTTCCGATAGTGTTAGAGAGAGTATGCGGACATATCGTTTCTACTAATACTAAACTTATCGAAATGCTGGGTATAGACGGAAGTTCGCCTCAATTTCCCGACGGGGAATTTCTGATCGGAGAGGACGGCTATCCCAACGGTATATTCACTGCCAACGCGTGCAATATTGCCAAGGCGCTGATACCTGACTTTTCCATGGAGGAGAGAAGAAGAATTCTGATCGAGACCATGAAAGACGCAGTATCATGCGGTATCACCAGTGTGCAGAGCAACGATGTCGGAACTACCTTCATGGACGGACCAGCGGCGTTTGCTCTGCTCCATGATATATACGATAAGGGCGAGGCATTGATACGCTACAGGCATCAGGTGTGCTTCAACGACTTTTCTGCTTTTGAAGAATATCTTAAGGAAGGCGAATTTGCCAAAGGCAAATATGAAAGAGATTCCTGGCTGACTCTCGGACCTTTGAAACTGTTCAAGGACGGCAGCCTGGGAGCCAGGACTGCTCTCATGAGGAACGGCTATGAATCTGACAGGGAGAATCACGGACTGGAATGGATCAAACCGGAAGAGATGGAAAAATACTGTCAGCTTGCCAAAGAATACGGTCTGCAGGTGGTGACTCACGTCATAGGAGACGCCGCTGTAGAAAGAACCATAGACTGCTACGAGCATGCGTTTGTAGACGGCAAGAACAAGCTAAGGCACGCTCTCATCCACTGCCAGATAACAGATGAGGCTCTTCTCGATCGTATAGCGGAAAAAGACATTCTGGTATTCGCTCAGCCTATATTTCTCGACTACGATATGAACATCGTAGAGGAATTATGCGGCAGTGAGCTAACTTCGACTTCCTATGCGTTCGGCTCGCTCTACAGAAAAGGAGCCCACGTATCATACGGTACGGATTGCCCTGTAGAATATTACAATCCTTTTGAGAATATCTATATGGCAGTCACGAGAAAGAACAGAAAAGGACAGCCTGCGGGTGGATTTTATCCTAAAGAATGTGTGGACGTGGAGACTGCGGTAGACGCATATACTTATGAGAGCGCTTACGCAGAATTCATGGAAGACCGCAAAGGAAGGATCAGAGAAGGATATTATGCAGACATGGTGCTCTTAGACCGGGATATCTTTACTGTGGATCCGATGGAGATCAAAGAAATAAAACCCGTCATGACCATGGTCGGCGGAAAGATCGTATACACAAAATAAATCTTTTTTGCTGCCGCTTCGGATTACAGCTTGTCCGGGCGGCAGTTTTTTTGTATTATAATATAAAGACGACAGAGGTAGTTTTTATGAAAGAAAATACGATCATTATCAACGGAAAACTGATGACCATGGATGAAAAAGGGACGGCCGACTGGATGGTCATCGAAAGAAACCGTATCTTAGAAGTAGGAACGGGAGACGGCTATAAAACTCATCTTACCAATAGATCAAAAGTGATAGACGCCAGAGGAGGAAGCGTCACTCCGGGATTCATCGACAGCCATTTTCATGTGGTGATGACAGCCGTCAGCGACAGCTGGGTATCGCTGGAGGGCGTAAAAAATTACAGAGCGGCGGGCAAAAAATTAAAATCGGCATATTCAGGAAAAAAAGGAGAGCTGATTATAGGAACCAAACTCGATCCTCAATATCTTGAAGAAGGCGAAATGCCGGGCAGAACGATTCTGGACAAATACTGCAAAGACGCTCCTGTAGCCGTGTATTCTGCAGATTATAAAATTCTTGCTCTAAACACCTACGGCATCTTATATTTTAAAGTACCGTTCTCACTCAACGGAGTAGAGGTAGACGACAGCGGAATGCCTACCGGTATATTCACCGATCAGGCAGGAGCAGTGCTGGATAATAAGATCTTCAGCGCCATGACAGACGAAGACCGCAAAAAAGCAGTAGACCGTCTCGTGCCGCAGCTGTTTGGCTTGGGGCTTACGACTGTAGCGGCCATGGAAGGAGGAAATATGTCCTCTTCCTTTGACGAGAGTCCGGATGCTGAGTTTATATACAAGTACGGAGAAAATTACAAGATTGCGATGGAATTGTTCTATCAGACCACCGATATAAGATCAGTAATAGAAAAGGGACTTCACAGGATAGGGGGAGCGCTCTATGTGGACGGAACTATCGGAGGAAGGACTGCGGCTCTGTGCACAGATTATTCCGACGCCCCAGGAAAAAAGGGCATATACAGCATACCGCCTTCGCAGCTGAGAGAGCTCGTAGCGGAATGTTACAGAAATAATCTTCAGGTGGGCCTTGACGCCATTGGCGACGGCGCTATAGAGGAGTGTCTAAAGGCTTTTGAATATGCGGAAGAGCGATATCCTGCCAGAAAGCTGAGAGGAAGAATAGAGCACGCAGAGATGATCACACAGTCCCAGATGCTGCGGGCGGAAAAACTCGGTGTCATACTTTCCATGCAGCCTACCTATGAGGGACTCTGGGGAGGAGCCGGAAAGATGTATCAGCACAGGCTGGGAGAAAGATATAAACAGACAAACGCTTTTCGCGAAATATTAGACTGCGGTATAGTCCTGTGCGGAGGCTCTGACAGCAATGTGACGGACCCAAATCCTATGTTGGGTATTCACTACGCAGTCAATCATCCTGTAAAAAGACACAGAATTACTGTGGAAGAAGCCATAAGGATGTATACTGCCAGCGGCGCATACGGCCTCTTTTTAGAGGAGCATTTAGGCAGTCTCACTGCAGGAAAATATGCTGATGCAGTTATCTTTCCCGTCGACCTTAAGTCGACAGATCCCAAGAGTCTCAAGACTATCAGGCCTTTGTGTACCATCAAGGCAGGAGAGATAGTCTTTGACAGAGGTGTTTATCATGTTAAAGATTGACTTTTTAGGAACTCTTAAAATTGAGTCCGAAGGCATGAATATTACTGATAAGCTGAGCAGCAAAAGCCAGGCTCTCATAGCTATCCTCATGACAAAAAAGAGATTGAGATGTTCAAGAAAAGAATTGATAGGCTATTTGTGGCCTGAAAGCAGTGAAGAAGCTGCAAAATACAACCTCAGATTTAATCTGTGGCAGCTGAGAAAGACTATATGCGTGCAGCCGTCAGGCCAGCCTTTTCTGATAATTACGCGGGATGACTGTCAGATCAATGAGAAATACTCATATCAGTGCGATTTCAGACAGATCATCGAGGCCGACGTTGAAAACTGCGATATAGGTAGGCTGGAAGAACTGCGGTGCATGTTCAGAGGAGATTTCTTTGAAAACAGATATTTTTCCGATCTGGAAGAATTTGAAGAACTGATGATAATGCAGCGCTATATTCTGGAGAATAAGAAACAGGTCATACTCAAAAGGCTGATGGAGTTATACAGAGAAAATAAAGAAATAAGAAAATGCCTGGATATAATAACAGATCTTGAGACTATGGATCCTTATGATGAGAAAAATGCAGAGATAAAGATTTCTCTCCTTTTAGAAGAAGGACAGCGAAGCGAAGCTGCACGCTTTTATCAGAAATTTTACAATAGGATGGTCTACGATATAGGAATGGAACCGCCGGAAAGACTTAAAAACCTCATAGGCGGATTTGCCGAAGTGCGAAAAAAAGATGAAAAGATCATCGACATGACAGTCGAAGCGATACCTTCTGTAGACGCCTTCTTTATGGCGCAGACTGCGGAGAAGCTGTCGGAGTTTTCCGAATTGTCATTGCCGGATTACCTCGACAGCGGGCAGATAAAGGATCTGGCTTTTATCACCCGCAAACTGGGTGCTGCGAGCCAGACAGGAGTTCCTTTTGTCCGGGTTTCATCGGCTTTTATGGAACTTATCATCGGGATATGTCGGTCGGATTTTCGAATCTGCCTGAGATTTGATTCATGGGAGAATGTGGACAGGATGTCCAAAGATGTATTGAAATTGCTGAAAAATAAATTGGGAGAGTCTCTCATACTGATATGTTCAGATCAGTAGTCGCTACTTGAAAAATGTTTTGACTTTTTGTCCAAAACCCTTGACATTGAGCCATTTTAATGGTATCATAACCAAGTTGAGCCGCGCAGAATGGGTAATAAGAGATCTTCACTGCACTTTTAGTGACCAGAAGCGTCCACCCACGATGGCGAGACCGGATAGAGGAGGAGAAAAACATAATGTACGCAGTAATCGAAACAGGCGGAAAGCAGTACAGAGTACAGGAAGGCGACGTTATCACAGTTGAAAAACTTGATGCAAAAGCCGGAGACAAGGTAACTTTTGATAAGGTACTCGTTCTCAACGACGGAAAAGAAATGAAAGTCGGAACGCCTTATTTAGACGCTGGCGTAACTGCAAGCGTAGTAGAAAACGGAAAAGGTAAAAAGGTCATAATCTTTAAGTATAAGGCCAAGAAGGACTACAGAAAGAAACAGGGTCACAGACAGCCGTATACGATGGTTAAGATCGAATCACTGGGAACAGGATCTAAAAAGGCCGAACCTGTAAAAGAGGCTCCTAAAGCAGAAGCCAAAGAGGAAGTTAAAGAAGCAAAGCCGGTAAAAAAGGTATCAGCTTCGATGAAGAAAGACGAATTGATTGCATTCGCTAAAGAAAACAACATAACTATCGATGAAAAAGCTACAAAAGCAGTTATCATCGAAGCTATCGAAGCAGCGTTAAAGTAATCTGACAATAGAGCATAGGAGGCGAGAGTAATGGCAAGTAAAAAAGGTGTAGGTAGCTCCAAGAACGGTCGTGACTCCGAGTCCAAACGCCTTGGACTCAAAGCTGGAGACGGTCAGTATGTAAGCGCCGGAAGCATTTTGGTAAGACAGAGAGGAACTAAGTTCCATCCCGGCAATAACGTCGGTATAGGCGGCGATGATACTCTCTTTGCCAAGATAGACGGAGCTGTCAAATTCGAGAGAAAAGACAGAAACAGAAAGCAAGTAAGCGTTTATCCAAAGGAAGCTTAATTGAAAACTTGAGACCCTGTAACTAACATATTACAGGGTCTTTTTGTGACAGAGGGGAGGCTGATGTCCAAGATGTTCGTAGATAGAGCAAGGATAACAATAAAATCGGGAAAAGGCGGCAACGGTGCCGTTACCTTCAGAAGGGAGCCGTATGTTCCCGAAGGGGGACCGGATGGCGGAGACGGCGGCAGAGGCGGAGACGTAGTTTTTGTAGCTGACAGAAACTTGAGGACTCTCATGGATTTCAGATATAAGAGAAAATATGAAGCGGAAAACGGACAGGACGGCATGAAGCGCAAGAGATTCGGAAAAGCGGGAGAAGATCTTGAGATCAGGGTGCCCATGGGGACTGTGGTCATTGATGAGGAGACGGGACTCACCATGAAAGATCTTACAGAAAACGGTCAGCGTTTCGTGGCGGCCAGAGGAGGCAAAGGCGGCAGAGGCAATGTTCACTTTAAAAATTCAGTGAGACAAGCTCCTAATTTTGCTGAAGCCGGAGGCGAAGCCAAAGAACGGCAAGTCATTCTTGAAATGAAGCTTATAGCGGATGTCGGTTTAGTAGGGTTTCCCAACGTGGGAAAGTCATCGCTTTTGTCTGTGGCTACCAGCGCCCAGCCTAAGATAGCTAATTATCATTTTACTACCATAGATCCGAATCTGGGAGTAGTAAATATTTTCGACGACAGTTTCGTGATGGCAGATATCGCCGGAATAATAGAGGGTGCAAGCCAGGGACTAGGACTGGGATTCAGATTTCTCAAACACATAGAGCGCACAAAGGTACTGATCCATGTAGTCGATGTGTCGGGAAGCGAGGGAAGAGACCCCAGGGACGATTTTGACAAGATAAATGCCGAATTGGCTGCCTATAGCCCTAAGATACTGAAAAAACCTCAGATAGTAGCAGCAAACAAGATAGATATGACAGATGAGAATTCTAAGGAGTATCTTGAGTTCAAGGCTCATGTAGAAGATGCGGGATACAAGGTATTTCCCATATCGGCTCCTCTGAATTTAGGAGTCAAGGAGCTCCTTTCCGCAGCGCTTTTGAAATTACAGCGAGTAGAGCAGTCTCCGGCCGAGGATGAGGATCCTGCCCAGTACTTCGATTTTGAGGCGGATCAGGCTGATCCTGAATACAGAGAAATCCAAACAGGTTATGACGAAGAAGACGGCGTATATACCCTCAGAGGAAAACAGCTGGATAAGATATTTCGCTCTACCAATTTTAACGATATGGGCTCTCTGCGCTATTTGTATAAATATATAGAGAAGAGAGGGGCCATAGACCGACTTAAAGAAATGGGCCTTGAAGAAGGCGATATAATCAGAATAGAAGATTACGACATGGAATACTGGGACGAATGATCTTAAAAAGGCAGGTATATACTGCCTTTTTAGGTTTTGATGCCGTCATGTTTTACCCCCGCTTCTCATAAAATGAATGAGAGGCAGAAGGAGGGGACCATGAGAAGATATCAAGACAAACTTTTAATTCAGGCAGTAATATGTCTTGCCATATTTGCGCTGGTCAGAGTGAGCGCCATGATAGGCGGAGATACCGTCACGAAGATAAAAGATTCCATAAGAGAGCAGGCGCAAAAAAATTACTCAATAGAAGAGATAAAAGAGGCGGGAGATCAGCTGACTTCAAAAATAGTAAACGCCCCCTCAGCTTTGGTTTCCGTCATAACTCAGGCCAATGAAGCCGGTGAGTTCGGCGCACCTGTAAATGAAGACGACAAGGACGATATCAAGACTGTTCACGCCGCAGGAAGCGGAGAAGTGACTTATGCGGGCATCGACAGAGAACTGGGAATGTGTGTTAAAATCAAACACAAAGATAAGTTTTCGGTGTATGGAAATCTTTACACTCTGACTGTCGTCGCCGGTGATAAAGTGAAAAAGGGAGATATTATCGGAACTTTTGACAGCAAGGGTGAAGAAGAATTTTATTATCAACTGGGAGACTCTGTGGTATAATGAACCCATCGATCATGATAGCGGCGTTGCTTGCCGGGAGCTTGCGCTGTGATTTTAAAAGAAGGTGACAGATTTGACTAAGCGAATTTCGACAGAAGAGATAGACAAGCTGTACAGAGAGTGGAACACGCCTGAAAAGGTAAAAGCTCATTGCAGGGCCGTTTCCGATGTAGCAGTAAAATTAGGCCGAGAATTGAACAGATGCGGCTACAGCCTGGATATAGATCTCATAAGGGGAGCCGGGCTCGTTCATGATGTGGCCAGGACAAAGGAGCGCCATGATCTGATAGGATATGAGATTTTAAACGACATGGGATACCGGGACGAGGCTGAAATAGTAAAAGTACACATGAGATATCCTAAGTTTAACGATGTGGAAAGGCTTAATGAATGTGACATGGTCTGCCTGGCCGACAGGCTTGTAAAAGAGGATAAGTATGTCGGATTAGATGAACGTTTTGACTATATCCTTGAAAAAGCTAAGGATTCTCAGAAAGCAGTAGAACAAATACTTAAAAACAAAGAGGAAATACGATTGCTGATAGACCGGATAGAAAAAGTCATAGGAATCAGTTTGGACAGGCTCTTTGAAGGAGGATGAAATGGAGTTTGAAAAAAGACTCGATAAAATATTGAAACAAGTTGAAAAACCGGGACGTTATATAGGCGGAGAAGTAAACTCCGTTAAAAAAGAAGCAGAAGAACGTCTCGCCTTTGCTTTTCCGGATCTGTACGAGATAGGCATGTCTTATCTGGGAATGCAGATACTTTATAATGCGGTGAACGAGATTGATGACTTAAGCTGCGAAAGAGTATTCTCACCTGCTCCCGATATGGAAAAACTGATGAGAGACGAAGAGTTTCCCCTGTTTACGCTGGAGAACAAGACGCCTTTAAAGGACATGGAAATGATAGGGTTCACCCTCCAATATGAGATGTCCTATGCCACTATTCTCAATATGCTTGAATTAGCCAAAATACCGCTGTACTCTGATCAGAGAGACGACAGCTTTCCTATAATAGCTGCCGGAGGTCCCTGCGCCTTTAACCCGGAGCCTCTGGCCGACTTCATAGATATTTTCCTGATAGGCGATGGAGAAGAACTGCTTCCCAAGATAATGCAGCTTCATCTGAACTGCAGAAAAGAGGGACTGACGAAAAAGGAATTCTTAGAGAAAGCCGCCGCCATGACGGGAGTATATGTTCCCGAATTTTACAGGCCTGAATACGGCACGGACGGAACTATAAAAGGTGTATATAAGCTCAATGAGTCTGCGCCCGATATTGTTCAAAGATACATATTGCCGGAAACAGAGAATGTTCAGTTTCCGGTAAAACCTGTAATACCGATGGTAGAAGCCGTACATGACAGAGCAGTCGTAGAGACTTTCAGAGGATGTACAAGAGGCTGCAGATTCTGTCAGGCAGGGATGATATACAGACCTGTCAGAGAGAGAAGCAAAGAAAAAATAATGGAACTGGCTAAAATGCAGATTGAAGCCACCGGTAATGACGAACTTTCCCTGCTTTCCCTGTCTACCAGCGATCATTCTCAGTTTGAAGAACTGACTATGGAGCTGATGGATTACTGCAAAGCTAATAACGTTTCTCTTTCCCTGCCTTCTCTTCGCATAGATAAATTTGCTTTTGACGTCTTAGGCAGAATACAGGAATACAAAAAATCCGGTCTAACTTATGCTCCGGAAGCGGGAAGTCAGAGACTCAGAGACGTGATAAACAAAGGAGTCACGGCAGAAGATATATATACTTCGGTGGAGCAGGCCATATCTTTAGGATGGCGTCATATCAAACTATACTTTATGATAGGCCTTCCTACCGAGACGGAAGAGGATCTGGACGGTATTTCCGAAATCGCAGCAAATATAATAGAGATAAATAAGAAGTATAACGGTCCTAAAGGAGGCAGATTCAGGCTTACTGTGAGCGTATCAAATTTCGTTCCAAAAGCAGATACACCTTTCCAATGGGAAAGGCAGAATACTCCCCAGGAGTTCATGGAAAAGCACAGGTATTTAGAAAAAAAGCTGAAGATAAAAGGTGTAACTTTTAATTACCATGACAGTTTCACCAGCGTATGCGAGGCCGTACTGGCAAGAGGAGACAGGCGAGTAGGAAAGGCCATTGCCTTGGCGCACGCTTACGGCTGCCGTTTGGACGGGTGGACAGAGCATTTTTATCCTGAAAAGTGGAAGAAGGCATTCGAAGAAAGCGGAGCCACTCCCGAATTTTATGCTTTCAGAGAAAGACGTCAGGACGAGGTGCTGCCGTGGGATCATATAAGCTGTGGAGTCAGCAAGAGTTTTCTCGCTCTCGAACGCGAAAAGAGCTATAGAGAAGAAACTACCAAGGACTGCAGAGACGGCTGCCGCGGATGCGGAATAAACAAGATAGTAGAATGTAAGGCGGGAGGAAATTTATGTCCGAGAGATATGTGATTAAATTCAGCAAAGGCGGATATGCCAAATATACATCTCATCTGGATCTGCTCAGGTTCTTTAAGAGAGCTTTCCGCAAAACGGGGGTAGATCTCAAATATTCCCAGGGATTTAATCCCCATCCCAAACTGAGCTTTGCTCAGCCGTTGTCCTTAGGATATCTTGGAGATAACGAACTTGTGGAGTTTGAGACAAATACCTGCCAAGATCCCAGGGAACTTGAGAATATTCTTAAGAATGAGATGCCAAAGGGTCTTGACATCAAGTGGTGCGGGAGACTTGAAGAGTCTGTGAAATCACTGGCTGCCGAGGCGCAGAAGGCCGAATATGAGATAATAATACCTGTCTGTATAAAGCAGGAGGATCTCGAAAAGGCTCTAAGCGGATATCTTGCGCAGGAACAGATTGTCGCCATGAAGAGACGTAAAAAAGACAAGAAGATGATTGAAGTAGATATAAAGGGTAAGATAAGAGATCTGACCGGAAAGTCAAGAGAAGAAAATATCGCCCTTTCCATGGTCTTAGACTGCGGAAGCGCTTCCAATCTCAGCCCGGAGCTGGTCATATCGTCCTTTTGCAGTTTTGCTATGATAGATGTGCCTCGATACATGATGGAAGTAAGGCGGAAAAAGATAATATTTTACAATAATTTACAATTTTAGCATTGACACACCCATTTTTTTGAAGTAAAATTCTGGTAAAAGGGGTGCAAGAAAATATGAGAAAATTAAAAGACATCAGGAGCATAGATGACTTGAAAGAATTTATTCTCCTGAACAAAGAAACGATCAAAAAGGCAGCCCTGCCCATTACGGTAGCGGCTGCCCTTTTATTTTTCTGGGCTTTTGGAGGTGAGAAAAAAGAAGAGATCAAAGAGAGCCAATCGCCGGCCGAGACGAAGGAGCAGGCAGAGAGTACAGAAGAAGATAAAGGAGGAGACATATATGTTGATATAAGCGGATGTGTGAAAGAACCGGGAGTATATCAGGTTTCTGTGGGAACCAGAATATTTCAAGTGATAGAAGAGGCGGGAGGCATAACAGACGGGGCGGATATCAGCTCCGTCAACAGAGCAGAGGAGGTTACAGACGGCCAGAAGATAGTGATATATTCTAAAGAGGATATTTCACAAGAAGGCGAAGCCTCTGAAAGTTACGCTCAGACCGCCGAGGACAAGGTAAATATAAACAAAGCCGATTCTTCAAAACTTCAGACAGTTCCGGGCATAGGTCCTGCTACTGCTCAGAAGATAATAGAATACAGAGAAAAAAACGGACGTTTTTCTTCTGTCGATGATCTGAAAAATGTCAGCGGCATAGGCGATAAAACTCTTGAAAATATGCGGGAATACATAACTGTATAATATTTTCCAATTCGGCAAACAATAGTCACGAGGTGATTATATGTTTACTAAAAAGAAAAATTACAGGACCTTTATATACACTGCTCTTGTTATAACGCTTTGTCTTCTGATAATAGCGCTGCTCTGGCCAAAAGATCAACAGTCTGGCGATCAGAGAGTAAATGCTCAGACTCAGACGCAAGAGGACCAGAGAGAAGATGTGAAGACTCCGCAAGATAAAGATGAGGATAACGGCGATAAGCAAGCGGAAGCATCCGGGGAGACGGAGCAGGATGACAAAAAGCCTGACATCAGTGAAGAAGCACAATCATATTATGTAGTTAGGAAAGACGGCAGTCAGATTTGTGTATATTTTTCCAGCGGCAGCGGAAGTGAGGTAAAGCTTGAGACTACCGATATTCTTTACGATCTGCTTCCCCTCGATGACCAGAAAGCCTTTGAGGAAGGTGTAAAGGTGAATACCCAGGAGGAGCTGGCTGCTCTCTTACAAGATTTTGAAAGTTAGAGGCGGATTTGATGAAGAAAAACGTAAAAAAGGCTCTGATCCTGTTTTGCCTTACCATAGGCTTTATAGGAGCTTTCGGCCTTATTTCGGATCATTTTAACAAATCGGAAGAAGCAGTAGAAGTAGTCAGTGAAAAAGTCCTGGTTCCCGGAGGCCAGTCGGTGGGTATCAGGATGAACGTTAAAGGCGTACTGGTGGTAGGACTGGAAGAGATAGAGACAGAGAACAGTGTGGTCAGCCCGGGGTATGACGCAGGGCTGCAGATAGGTGATATAATCCTGTCCGTAAACGGACAGGAGGTATATTACGCTGACGAGGTGACTTCCATAGTTGAAAAAGCTGAGGGTTCTGTAAAAGTACAGGTTTCCAGAAAAGATGAGATACATGATTATACCGTAGAACCGGTAAAGGAGTACGGCAGCGGACAGCAGAAGATAGGAGTATGGGTAAAGGAAAAGATCGCAGGCATAGGAACTCTGTCCTTTTATGACCCGGATACCAATGTATTTGCGGCTTTAGGCCATGGCATATACGAGAGCAAAACAGAAACTCTGCTGGAAGCCGGAGACGGAAAGCTTTTGAGAACCGAAGTCAAGTCTATCAAAGAAGGAGAAGCAGGTGTTCCCGGAGAAATAAGAGGGATATTTTACGAATATGAACTTCCCCTGGGTGAAGTAAAGAAAAACTGTGAATACGGTATATATTCCATTGGAACAAACAAAGATGAACTGAATATGGCCGAACCCATGATAATGGCTACGCAGGATCAGATAGAGAAAGGCCCCGCTTATATACTCACCACCATAGATGGAGATAAGGTAGAGAAGTTTGAGATCAATATAAGCAAGGTAAACAGACAGCGTGAAGCAGGCAGCAAAGGTCTGGAGATAGAAGTTACCGATAAAAGGCTTCTTGCATACTGCGGAGGCATCGTTCAGGGAATGAGCGGAAGCCCTATAATACAGAATAACAGAATAATCGGGGCAGTAACCCATGTTTTTGTAAATAATCCCACAAAGGGCTATGGTATTTTTGCTGAGTGGATGGTAGAAGAAGGAAGAACTTTGGCTAAGTAAAGCACAAAATATAGTATAACGTCGAAATGAGTAACAATTTGAATGAAATTAATTTACCAAAATTTGAGAAATTATATTAAACTTAGAGAAAATAATGAAAAAGTTTGACAAAAAAGAAAGCTTTGTGTGTACAGGAGGAAAAAATGAAAAAAATCAAAGTTGGAGTAGTAGATGATAATTTGGACTTTTGTGAAGTCGTAAGGGACTATCTTAAAAAACAGGAAAATATAGATGTCCTTTTTACGGCGCCTGACGGAGTGAAGGCAATGGAGTACCTCAAGACAGAAGATCATTGTCCCGACATACTGATCTTGGATCTCATCATGCCGCATATGGATGGATTCGGTGTTTTAGAAGCGCTGAACAGCGCCGAACTCAAGAAATATCCGAGAGTAATAATCGCTTCCGCCATAGGTCAGGATTCTATGATACAAAAATCCATGGCGTTGGGAGCACAGTATTATCTGGTAAAGCCGGTTAATCTGAGCCTGCTGGTAAAGAGAATAAATCAGCTAAGCGACGCTCTGTACGGAGGGATACAAGGAGACGAGGCCAATTCCAATCTCCGCAAATCTCTGGTTATGAAAGAATCATTACTTAACAACGATTTGGAAATAGATATAACGAATTTGATACATGAAGTAGGAGTACCTGCACATATAAAGGGATATCAATACCTCAGAGACGCCATAACTCTGGTAGTGAACAATATGGATTACTTAAGCGCTGTGACGAAGGAACTTTATCCGGCCATCGCCAAGATGAACAACACTACTCCAAGCCGTGTAGAGAGAGCCATTCGCCACGCTATAGAGATCGCCTGGAACAGAGGTAAACTTGAAACATTGGATTCTCTGTTTGGATATACGGTAAAGACTGACAAAGGCAAGCCTACCAACAGCGAGTTCATCGCTATAATTGCAGATAAGCTAAGACTTGAAAGAAAAGTGGGATAAAGGGGATAAAAACGCCGGTGATTCGTCACGGCGTTTTATGTTATAAATATATAAAGTACTTATTAAAAGCAATCCTATGTTGAAACCTCTGCTCAGTCATGGTAAAATACTTTTGAAAAGATATGAGTTTTGGTGATCCGCATCGAAGCTTTAAAGATATTAAGGAGAAATCATGATAACACAGGAAAAGATAGATAGGATAAACCAGCTTTCTCATAAAAAGAAAAATGAGGGACTTACAGAAGAAGAAAAGCAGGAGCAACAGATTCTGTATAGAGAGTATATAGATGCGTTCAGAGAAAATCTCAAATTTCAGCTGGATATGATAGAAGTGGTGGAAGAAGGTAAACAGCCGCCGGCGGCAGAAGAAAAGAAGCACCCAGAGAAAAACTGATTTGCTTTACATCTGTTTACAAAATAAAAATATATTTATACAGGACCGAAATTCTGACAAGTTTTTCGGTCCTTTTATTGTAAATTAGAGAAAAGAGAAGAGTTTTTGTCAAAAGGCAGACCGAAAGTTCAGGGGGATCTTTCTGATTTTCTCTTAGATTTTAAGACAAGCATTATTAAAAGGAAAGATGGGGAATTTGCGATGGAAGAGAACAGAAGCCGCATCAGGCGGCAGGAAAGAAAAAACAAGAAAAGACGCGAGTATATAATTATAACAGCAGCTGTTTTGGGTCTTATAGCTCTCAGCAGCGTATTTGCGTCTGCCCGTACAGACGAAGATATAATAAGAGAACTTGTTTCTGCAAGGACAGATACTCTCAGCGGATTTTATGCGGGAGAGATAGAAAGAGAAGATGCAATAAAAATGATAAATTCTATTGAAGGAGATCATCTCCTAAAAGAAGATCTTCAAAATATAGATCTGTATTTTCAAACTGATATAGAACAAGTAAAAAAATATTCATTTGAAAAAATATACGTGACTAAGTCAGAAGAAGATATGATATGCGCTGATGTGACCATGGAATGGGAAGCAGAAGGTATAGACGGAACAGATTATTTCACTGTGACGTATAACGTGATATGTCAAAAGGATAAAGAGTCCTACAAATTGGTACAATTTTTTTAGCCAAGTGTTTAAATTTTGCGGTTTTTTGGTATAATATTTAAGATCAAAAATGAAGGAGCACTGACTAACATGAGAAAAGTTTATTTAGATTATTCGGCAACTACTCCTGTTAAAGAAGAAGTCTTGAAAGAAATGATTCCTTACTTTACGGAAAAATTCGGAAACCCGTCAAGTTTATATGATATAGGTCTCGAATCAAAAGAAGCTGTGACCCATGCGAGAGAGCAGGTAGCAGCTCTTATAAATGCAAAACCGCAGGAGATCTATTTTACTGCCGGCGGAACTGAAGCTGATAACTGGGCTGTTTTCGGTACGGTAGAAAAGCTGAAGTCAAAGGGAAATCATATTATAACAACTAAGATAGAGCATCACGCGATGCTTCATTCTTGCGCTTTTCTCGAAAAAGAAGGCTGCCAAATTACTTACCTGGACATAGACCAGGAGGGAAGAATAGATCTGAAACAACTTGAAGATTCGATCACAGATAAAACTGTACTTATAAGCATAATGCTGGTGAATAACGAGATCGGTACGATTCAGCCTGTCAAAGAGGCGGCGGCCATAGCCAAGAAGCATGGCATATTGTTTCATACCGACGCTGTTCAGGGCCTGGGAAATGTTCCTATCGGCGTCAAAGATATGGGCGTTGATATGATGTCAGTTTCATCACATAAAATTTACGGTCCCAAGGGATCGGGAGCTCTTTATATCAGAAAGGGAGTAAATATTGCAAATTACATGCATGGAGGCGGCCAGGAGAGCCGCAGGAGAGCCGGAACAGAAAATCTGGCGGGAATAGTAGGTTTTGGCAAGGCTGCTGAATTAGCGAGAATCAATTTCGACAGTCACGTCAAACATTGCGCTAAGCTCAGAGACTATTTAAAAGATAGAATCCTGTCAGAGATACCTGATACTTTCGTAAACGGCGCCATGGAGGGAAGACACCCCGGAAATCTTAACATAACGTTCAAGTACATCGAAGGCGAGTCCATTCTGCTTTTGCTCAATCAGTACGGAATAAGCGTATCCACAGGTTCGGCCTGTTCTTCAGCCTCACTCGAGCCGTCTCACGTTCTTACAGCTCTTGGAGTCCCTGTAGAGATGATTCATGGTACGGTGAGATTTACTGTAGGAGACTTTACCACGAAAGAAGACATCGACTATGTAGTGGATCATCTTAAAACGATAGTTGAAAAACTTAGAGAAATTTCTTCTGTAAACTCAAAGAAAGGTTGGTAATGACTTATGGCTTTATATAACGATATAGTAATGGATAACTTTTTAAATCCAAAAAATGTAGGTGAACTGGAAAACCCCGACGGCACAGGAGTATACGGAAGCCCTGTCTGCGGAGACATGATGCAGATTCAGATAAAAGTAGATGAAAACGACAAGATAACAGACGCCAAGTTTAAGACGTTCGGATGCGGAAGCGCTATAGCCTCTTCCAGCATGGCCACTTCCATGATAATAGGTAAAAGCGTAGAAGAGGCTCTTGACCTTACCAATAAACAGATAATAGATGAGCTTGGGGGTCTGCCTCCTGTAAAAGTTCATTGCTCTGTTTTAGCGGACAAGGCGATAAAAAATGCCATATATGACTATGCTCAGAAAAACGGTAAACATTACGCCGCTCTCGAGGGTTACGATCCGGAGGCGGACGAGGATGATGAACATGGTGAAGAAGAATAATAAAGTTTTGTTAGGCTTAAGCGGCGGGGTGGACAGCACTGCCGCTGCTTTGTTATTAAAAGAAAAAGGGTATGAGGTTACAGGTTATTATTTCGATGTTCACGGGGATAATAATAATGACAGGGCAGAAGCCCAAGAAACAGCAGAGAGTCTCGGAATAGACTTGATATGCGAGGATGTTTCGAGAGATTTTTCCGATATAGTTGTCGATAATTTCTGCAGGGAATATCTGCGAGGACGCACACCTAATCCGTGTATAATCTGTAATCCGGCTATCAAATTCAAAAAGCTTATAGAAAATGCCGATAAAATAGGCGCATATCATATTGCTACCGGCCACTACTGCCGCATAAAATACGATGAAGAAACAGACGAGTATTTTGTCAGACGGGGAGTTAGTCTTAAAAAGGATCAGTCATACATGCTATACAGACTTGATCAGCAGGTGCTGAGACGTCTTATTTTCCCTCTTGGTCAGTTTGAGAGCAAGGAGGATATCAGAACCCTTGTCAGGGGAAAAAATCTTAGTAACGCTGAAAAAAAGGACAGTCAGGAGATATGTTTCATAAATACCGATTACGCTCAATACATAGAATCTTTAGGATTTGCTTCTGAAGAAGGCGATTTTGTTGATGAAGAAGGGAATATTCTCGGCAGACACAAAGGGATACTTCATTATACCGTAGGACAGAGAAAAGGCCTTGGGATCGCCTTGGGAAAACCCGCATTTGTTACATCCATAGATCCTGAAAAAAACAGGGTGGTTCTGGGGGACAACTATGAACTGTTCAATAAAAAAGTAATAAGTGAAGACTATTTCTTCACTGCAGGATCTCCGAAGAGGTTTGAGGGAAAAAAATTATACGCTAAAGTCCGATATTCTGCCAAACCTGCAGCTGTATCTTATGAAGTTTACGATAAAAAAATTATTGCTACTTTTGACGAGCCGCAGAGGGCTATAGCTCCAGGACAATCTTTGGTTTTTTATCTCGATGATGTAGTTGTAGGCGGCGGGTTCATAGTAAGTACTTAAATTTCCTCCTTCAGATAATAAAATTCTATTATCTTCTTGTCATATTGAAAGGGCTCTTTTCAGATAATAATCTTGGAAGGGAGTGATTATATGCATAAGACAGCAGCTACTATGGTAACTATAGCCGCTTTGAGTACGGCGGCAGCAGTGGCATACGGATGTATGAAGCCTGCGGCTAAACAGCAGCTCAAGCGTGATATGAGAAATGCAGCCAAAGACGTTGAAAGTGTAAAAGACGAGATGCTGAATGTGGGACAGGACGTTACTGATATGGCTAAGAATATTAAAAATCAGATGATGTAAGATCGATAGTTAAAGACAGATATGCTTCTCCGGGACTTATAAAGTCTCTTCGGAGAAGCATATTTTTATTTTTTTCGATATATATTTGATTTCATAAACTAAAAAATGAAACAAAAATAAAATCGTTTCTGTCAATGGACTTTCACTTTTCATTATGGTAAAATATTAGTCAGTTTAGGAGGAATTCACATATGGAAAAATTAGGCTTAAATGAGATAAGAAAACTATTTAGAGACTTTTATGTTTCCAAGGGTCACTATGCGTCCAAGAGCGCATCGCTGATACCTCAGGACGATAAGAGCCTCTTGATAATAAATTCAGGGATGGCTCCTCTTAAAAAATACTTTGCGGGAGCGGAGACTCCGCCTTCCAAGAGGATGACCACCTGTCAGAAATGTATAAGGACGGGTGATATAGATAATGTAGGCATCACTGCAAGACACGGTACTTTTTTCGAGATGCTGGGCAACTTTTCCTTTGGCGATTACTTTAAAAAAGAATCTTTATCCTGGGGACTGGAGTTTATGACCCAGTGTCTTAAAATGCCTTTCGATAAGATATGGGCTACCGTATATCAGGACGACGACGAAGCTGTGGAGATCTGGAAGAGCCTCGGAATGCCCGAGGAAAGGATAGTACGCCTCGGAAAAGAAGATAATTTCTGGGAAATAGGACTGGGCCCGTGCGGGCCGTGTTCAGAGCTTTACTTTGACAGAGGCCCCGAATACGGCTGCGGAAAGGAATCCTGCAGGCCGGGGTGCGACTGCGACAGATATCTGGAATTCTGGAACCACGTATTCACCCAGTTCTCGAAAGAAGAGGACGGCACTTATACGCCTCTTGAGCACCCTAACATAGACACGGGAATGGGTCTTGAAAGAATGGCCTGCATAATGCAGGGAGTTGACTCTATCTTCGACATAGACACTATACGCCACATTTTGGACGGCGTCGTAGCAAAGAGCGGAGTAGAATATAAGGACGGACAGGCGCCGTCAGATATTTCCATAAGAATTATAACCGATCATCTGCGCTCCATAACTTTTATGATAGCCGATGGAATAATGCCCAGCAACGAGGGCAGGGGATACGTCCTCAGAAGACTTTTGAGAAGAGCCGCAAGACACGGCAGACTTCTAAGTATAAGAGGAGCTTTCCTTGCGGAACTGTCGGACAAGGTTATAGAAGTGTCCGGCGAGGCTTATCCTGAACTGGTAGAAAAGAAAGATTACATTCAGAAGATTATAAGCGTAGAAGAAGATAAATTTGCAGCTACCATAGATCAGGGTGAGAATATAATCGCCCAGTACATAGAAGAGCTTAAAAAAGACGGAAAAACAGTGCTGGACGGAGAAAAGGCCTTTAAGCTGTACGATACCTACGGTTTTCCGCTGGAACTGACTGAAGAGATATTGGCCGAAAACGACATGTCAGCCGATACTCAAGGGTTCGCCGAAAAGATGAGATGTCAGAAAGAACAAGGCAGAAGATGCCGCAAGAATACCGAGTGTGAAGCGTGGAAAGAAAATAAAAATCTTGTAGACGTACCTGAAACAGAATTCACAGGATATGATACTGCTTCTGATACTGCGAGAGTTCTCGCTATAATAGATGAAAACGGTGTTCTTCAAGAGGCTTCTGCCGAACAGAATGTGAGAATTTTTTTAGATAAGACTCCGTTTTATCCGGAAGGAGGGGGTCAAGTAGCCGATAACGGAATTATGTCAACTGAAACTGGAGAGGGATATATATTCTCGGTAGAGAAAAATGACGGAATAATAGCTCACTGCTGCGAGATGACAGAAGGCGTAATAAGAGTCGGAGATGAAGTTAAATGCAGCGTTGATGCAGTAAAGCGCAACTGTACAGCCAGAAATCACACTGCGACTCATTTATTGCAGAAAGCGCTGAGAGAGATAATCGGCGCTCATGTACAGCAGGCCGGCTCCAGCGTCAACGAGAATATGCTCCGGTTTGACTTCAGCCATTTTGAGGCAGTAACTAAAGAGCAGCTTGAGAAAATACAGGACAGAGTCAATGAAAAAATAAATGAATTTCTGCCTGTGACTTGTGAAGAGATGTCTATGGAAAATGCGAAGAAATCAGGCGCCATGGCTCTCTTTGGAGAGAAATATAAGAGTACTGTGCGGGTAGTAAGCGCAGGCCAATGGTCCCGTGAGCTCTGCGGAGGAATTCATGTAAAAAATACAGGAGAGATAGGAGCGTTTAAAATAATATCCGAAAGCGGTATCGCTTCCGGCGTCAGAAGGATAGAGGCAGTCACAGGAACCGGCGTGCTGTCCGAATCCTTAAAGTCTGACAGGATATTAGAAGCTGCCGCAGAAGTTTTAAAAGCCAATAAGAGCAATTTGATTGAAAGGATTATTGCTGCAGCTGAAGAACTGAAATCTCTGAAAAAAGAAAGAGAAGAGATGAAAAAGGCAGCCATGGGGGGAGAGGCTGACAGCCTGATCGCCGGCGCCTTGTGTATAAACGGTATAAACTTGATCACAAGAGAGTTCGACGGCTATAATATAAACGATCTGAGGAGCCTATCCGATGATATAAAAGCTTCTGAGAAGAATACCTGCATGGTATTTGCAACCAAAAACGGCGAAAAGGTCACATTCCTGGTCTCCCTTACTGATGACGTAGTAGAGAGAGGATACAACGCCGGAAAGATGATAAAAGACATCGCTGCTGCCGCAGGAGGCGGAGGCGGAGGCAAAGCCGATATGGCTCAAGCAGGTGCAAAAGACGCTTCTAAAATAAAAGACGCCTTTGAGGTTGCTAAAAATCTCTTGTCATAGTATAATTCAATTAGGACAACTATAGTTTAGCGCAGAACAGGAAGGGGTGTAAAATGGATAAGAATACAAAGATGTTTGATTCTTTCAAAGCCCAAAAGACAAACAAGCAGATAGTTAAAGAGGTTTATGAGTGTTTAGAAGAGAAGGATTATAATCCCATAGATCAGCTGGTAGGTTATATTATTACTGGAGATCCGTCCTATATAACCAGCTATAATAATGCCCGCGCTCTGATAAAGGGCGTAGATCGAGATGAACTTGTAGCTGAAATGCTCAGAACTTATATCGATGTAAAGTGACGAAAACGAGCGCTCTCTCAATATAGGCGGCGCTCGTTTTTATTTACTAATATATAGAGGAGATTAAAATGAGAAAGATATGCCTTGATGTAGGTGATAAAACCGTAGGAATAGCCGTGTCCGATCCTTTAGGATTCACGGCTCAGGGAATAATGACCTTGGAGAGGGTAGGAATACGCAAAGACACTACTAAGATACTGGAAATGGTCAAAGAATATCAGTGTGACACCATAGTAATCGGACTTCCAAAAAAGCTGGACGGTACAGACAGCATACAGACAGAAAAGGTATATGAGTTTAAAAACATGCTGGAAAACAAGATGAGAAGCACAGGAATTAAAGATGTAAGCATAGTTTGGCAAGACGAAAGACTTACTACCGTCATGGCTGAAAAAGTACTTATAGAAGCAGACGTTTCCAGAGCAAAGAGAAAAAAGGTGATAGATAAGCAGGCAGCAGTAATAATATTGCAGAGTTATCTTGATAGGATATGAGAAGATATCAAAGCTATACTTAACTATTCCTAAAATCAAAATTTTGGGAATAGTTGGATATAATTAAATAAGAATGGATCGACTTTCATCCGTAATATGGCCGAATTACGATCCATTCTTGTTTTATCGCTCTCTTTAACTTTTAATATTTATCTTCAGCCGCCTATCAGAAAATCTATGATATCCATCCCATCGGAATTATTTCCCCTGTATAATTCTGTATAGCCGCATCTGGTACAAGTAACAGTAAAAAATTTCTTATTTTGAACGTCAAATATTTTGGCAAAGTTCCCTCCTGTTGCCTGAAACTGGTCTGTTTCATAGTTAGTATTGCCGCATTTTGGGCATGAGTATTGTATCTTTTCCATCTTTGATCCTTTCTTATAAATCGATTGTATTTATCTAATATAAAAATATTAACATATATAGAATTAAAAAACGAGGCTTTATTTTGCGTTTTAAGCGATTTTTTATCATATGTTAGTACTTCTTTACCTGAGTTTTACGTTACGAAAAAACGGCTCAGCGCCCGAATCGCTTTATGAGCCGTTTTTTCTATGATTAGTTGATTGGGACCAGTATCGTCATGCCGGCATGGAGCTCAGAAGCGCTTATACCGTTGATTTTTCCCAGTTCATAGATAGATTTTCTTATATCTGATTCATCGGACATATAGCGGTCGGCTATGGACCACAGAGTGTCGCCTGAAGAAACTTCAAGTTCCATATATTGAGGTATGGTCGAGCTGTCAGCGGTGTTCATACCTAAAGCGAAGTTAGCTGTCATAGTAAATAATATGATAGTAAGTACTATAAATAAAGTAAATTTAAATCTGTTTTTTATTCTATAGGTTTTCATGATGAACCTCACTTCCCTTCAAACGTTTGTTCTTTCCTATAATATAACAGAATAAATGTTCGATGTCAATAGAAAAAACGAACGAATGTTTATGAAGGGGATTTTTTTAAATCGGAGTATGGTCCCTGGCGAGGCGGAACGGATCATAGGGCCGCAAGGCCGGAGAAATACAGCGTTGTAGCAAATGCCAGGGCTTTCAATTCCTTATACTTTTGTTAAAAGTGTTGCTTTTCACTTGCTGCAGGATATATAATTTAAATATGAAAAATGAGGTGAAATTAAATGAGAAACAAAGAAAATAGTAAGAATTCCGGTAGAAAATATATAATCTTATCATTGGCATTATTCTGCATTGCTGCCCTTCTTACAATAGGAATCATGAAACTAAATGATGCCGAGGCTAAAGGCCAAGAAGATACAGAACAAAGATACATATTGAATGAAGCTATCAATGATTCCTCGGATTTAGCTGCAGCAGTTATAAGAAATATGTATGAACAGACAGACAGCAGTGATCTGGCACATCTGAGAAAATCTCAGTACGGTATCTTGTTTGACGATTGCGCAGTCATGGGAGATTCTATAGCCTCCGGGCTTTCGGGATATGGATATTTGCCTGAAGATAAAGTATTTTGTGAGGTCGGAGGCTCTGTCATGAAGAATGACGATAAGGTGGCACAGGCCGCCGCCGCAAGGCCAAAGACTGCATTCTTTTCTTTCGGCATGAATGATCTGGGCATGTACAGCGGAAATGCATTGACGTTCATAGAAAAATATACATCCCTGATCGATAGCTTTATGAAGGACTCTCCTGAAACTGTGATTTATGTAAATTCCATATCTAAGCCTTCGGATGAAAAAATATCCTCAGGCGGATATTTTTATAAGTGGGAAGAATATAATGAAGCGATAAAAGATATGTGTAAAAGTCTGGATATAGAATACATAGACAACACCTCTATATTATATGACAATCCGAATCTGTATGCCGGAGACGGAGTACACGTAACTTCGGCATATTATCCTATATGGATAGAACGAATGATAAAAGCAGCTGATCTTTAATGATTCAGCTGCTTATTTTATCGTATATCTCATCGAGAAATTTATTTATCTTTTTTCTGAAAACTATGCACAGGATAAACGCTGCTACTGCCAGCACAGCTAAAATTATCATTCCGATATATTCTTCTTTATGCCACATGCTTCCGATCATGATGCTTCCCATCATTCCCGGCAGCCGACCTACCAGAGACAAGAGCATAAAAGGCTTGAATTTCATATCCGATACGCCTGCCGCATAGCTTACCACATCTTTAGGCAGTCCGGGAATAAGATATAAGAAAAAAACTACAGTATATGCTTTCTTTGAGTTCAGCTTTCTTACGTATTCCTGAGTCTTTTCCTTTCCGAAAAACAAATGTACAAAATCGCTTCCCAAAAGTTTTGCCAGCGTAAAGGATATCAGCGTGCCGAGAAAAGCTCCGATTATCGAAAACAGCAGAGCCGGAAAGAAGGTGTACAGGTATCCTGCCGCCAAGTTGAAAAACTGACCTGGTATCACGCTTATGACTATCTGCAGCACTTGTATACCGATGTATATCGGAATCGACTCCAGCTTATACCCTTGCAGATAAGATATTATATCGTCGAAGTTACGAAATTGAGAAAGCCAGTCCTTCTGAAAAAAGTATATATACAGAGGAATACCTACCACGATAGCTACCAGAAGAAGAACTTTTAAGACTGAAACTATCACATTTTTCTTATTATCTTGTTTCTTTAAGTTATCTATTCCCATTGCAAAACCTCTAAGCTGCTATAGTGAAATAAGACCTTGCTTTAATAATTCATCCACGGATTTTATGACGCCGAATTTAGAATGTTCATAAGTAAGTCCGCCCTGAAAATATACATTAAACGGCTCCCTCATAGGTGCGTCAGCCGAGAGTTCTATGGATGAACCCTGAACAAAGGCGCCTGCTGCCATTATTACCCGGGATTCATATCCCGGCATATCCCAGGGAATAGGTGTTACGTGTGAATCTACGGGAGCAGCTGCCTGAATAGCCCTGCAAAAGGCTTCGAGAGCCTCCGGAGTTTCTAATTTTACGGCCTGAATGATATCGCTCCTTGGCTCCTCTGCTTTTGGACATACATCGAAACCCAGTTTTTCATAAGTTTTACCGCACAATACAGCTCCTTTTACTGCGCCGTTGACTACGCGTGGAGCCTGAAAAAGGCCCTGGAACATAGTTCTGGTCTGACCGAAAGTGAGGCCGCATTCGCCTCCTATTCCGGGACAGGTCATCCTGTATTGGATCTTATCTATCAGGTCTGCCCTTCCTGCTACGTACCCTCCGGTGAGGGCCAGTCCCCCTCCGGGATTTTTGATCAGAGAACCTGCCATTACATCTGCCCCCACGTCTGTAGGTTCATTTATATCTAAAAATTCGCCGTAACAATTATCGACCATCTTTACTATCTCAGGATTTATTTCATCTATGAAAGCGGCCCACTCTCGTATCTGATCTATGGTTATGGCCTTTCTCCACCCGTAGCCGGTAGCCCTCTGGACGGTCACCATCTTAGTCTTATGAGAGATTGTCTTCTTCAGTGATTTTAGATCTAAGGAACCGTCGGGAAGAAGCTCTACCTGTTTATAAGTGATACCGTAATCTTTCAGAGAACCGTTTCCGCTTCCGCGTATGCCGATGACTTCTTCGAGAGTGTCATAGGGGCCGCCGGTGCAGTATATCAGTTCGTCTCCTGGTCTTAAAATACCTAAAAGAGTTATGGCCAGAGCATGAGTGCCGTTTACTATCGTAGGCCTTACGAGAGCCTTATCCGCAGAAAAAATATCGGCGTACACTTTTTCTATGGCGTCTCTTCCAGGATCATCATAACCGTATCCGGTATTCCACCCGAAATGCATGTCGCTCAATCTTGCTCTCTGAAATGAATCGAGCACTTTATACTGATTATACGCCATTATATCATCGAGGTCTTTAAACTGAGGAGAGACTTCCGCCTCGGATTCTTCTATGAGACTGAGGACTCTTTCATCTATTTTAAATTTTTCGTGAAGTAAATTGCTGGTGTGGTTCATACTACTTTTCTTTCCTTTCTTCTTCCCATTCCATATTCTTTACAAGATCTCTCTTTATACCCGCCTTTTGACGCGCATAAAGCTGAGTGGTGGTTACTTGTTCATGGTCTAAAAGCGCTGCTACATCAAATATGGAATTTCCCCTTCCTATGAGGCTTGTAGCAGCCGTAGCTCTGAGCTTATGAGGACTGTATCCAGAATCTCTTGAAGTACTGAGAGCTATAGAAGTGTATTTTTTTACCAGTTCTCTTATCTGGCGCTCTGTCATCCTCTTCCCCTGAAGAGAAAGAAACAGGGCGTCTTTATGTTCTTCAGATATCTTATCTTCGCCGGGACGTTCGTTTTCTGTGTAATCCAGTATCACAGCTGTAGACGACTTGTTGAGGGGCATGAGAGACTCTTTTCCCCTCTTTCTATAAATCTTGAACTCCCCCCTCTTGAAATTAAAAGAAGAGATGTTCAGCTGCTGAAGCTCTGACAATCTCAGGCCATATGTAAGAAATAGGATCAATATGGCCTTGTCTCTGAGTTTAGTCTTTTCCCAGTATATACGTTCATGATCTGTCAGCCCTGTTCCTGAGGACACGGCATCCAGCATTATCATCACCTCGTCGTCCTGAAGGGCTTTTATCTCTTTTTCGCCGGGCCTTGGGACTCTTATAGGGTCGAATCCGTCAGTGATATTTTTTTCCACAAGGCCGTCCCTGTAAAGATATTTGAATAAAACTGAGACGGAGGATTTTTTACGCGCGAGAGTCTTATTGGCGTTTTCATACATGTACACTGCTTTATCTGTTTCTACTTTGTATTTTCGGCAGTAATCTATGAATATATTGACGTCGGCGGCCTGAATCTCATTGAGATCTTCAGGCTTTAGATCGGAAAGCTTGTCTGCCTTTGTAAGGTCGGTTTCTGATATCAGATATTCCAAGAAGAATTTGACATCATGAAGATATGCAAGCCTCGTCATGGGCAGAACGTTGCCCTTAAGATAAGCGAAGTATCCTCTCAAAAAGCTGGGAAGTTCTTTTTCTATGGCCTCGCACTGCATATAGATGTTATTTTCGCGTTCTATAATGTTGTCGGGTCTGTCGCTCTTGTTGTGTATGCGTATCTTTTTTTCAGCCATTCTAACAATTCTCCTAAAGCTTGTTCCTCGCCCGGGTAATCGCTTATATTGAGCCATGTAGCGTCTTCATATCTTTTGAACCAGGTTATCTGACGCTTGGCAAGGCGGCGTGTATTTTTCTTTATGAGTTCTATAGCCTCTTCCCTGCTGTATCGTCCGTGCAGAAATCCCATGACTTCCTTGTAACCTATCCCCTTCATGGATATATCGCTTTCGGTAAGTCCTCGGTCAAGAAGAGATTCTACTTCGTCAAAGAGGCCTTGTTCCACAAGCAAGTCAACTCTTTTATTTATTCTATCATAAAGTTCAGGTCTGCTTCTTGTCAAAATAATAAAATTTATGTCATAATCCTTACATTTTTGAGTACATTTTTTGAAATCCTCGAGATTATTTCCCGACATAGCGATTTCAAGCGCTCTTATTACTCTCTTTGTATTATGCGGGTGTATTCTGTCTGCCGCTGCGCGATCCAGGACGGACAGTCTTTGGTAGAGCGCGTCCGGGCCCGCTTTTGCCGCTTCTTCTTCGAGTTTTTTATGCAGAGAAGGGTCTGTCTCAGGGCCTCCGAAATCCATATCGTAAATGAGAGAATTTAAATAAAGCCCTGTTCCCCCTGCCACTACAGGCACTTTACCTCTTCGGAATATATCCGCTATGGCCCTTTTTGCCAGTTCCTGATACATGGCAGCCGAAAAAGGAAGCGACGGGTCTACCATGTCTATCAGATGATGCTTGGCCGCAAGCTGCTCCTGCTCAGTAGGTTTTGCACTCCCTATATCCATATACTTGTAGATTTGCATTGAGTCGCAGGAGACTATTTCTCCGTCCAGAGCTTTTGCTGCTTCTATGGCAAATTTAGTTTTTCCGACGGCCGTAGGACCTGCGATGATGGTAATGGCCTTCATCAGACTCTCTTGAACATCCTTTCGATCTCATATTTTGAAAACTTCACAAAGGTCGGTCTGCCGTGAGGACAGCTGAAGGGATTGACGCAGGCCTTAAGGTCTCTGATGAGAGCCTCCGCCTCATCAGAAGAGAGAACGTCCCCGCCTTTCACTGCCGATTTGCAAGATTTCATTATAAGTTTATCAATGACTACAGTATTTCTCGCCTCAGAAATATTTTCTAATCCTGAAAGAAAATCTTTAAGAAAAACTTCTGCTTCCAAAAGATCCATGAACGTAGGGATCTCTGACACCCTGTAACTATTCTGCCCGAAATTATCTATAGTATATCCCATGGCAGTCACTATAGGGAGCCACTGCTCTTCTTTATCTGTCACTGCAATATCTGTATCTATGATTATAGGCATCAATATAGGCTGCCGAAGCTTTTCACTGCGTTCGTACTCGCCTACAAGTTTCTCATAGAACACTCTCTCGTGAGCTGCATGCTGATCTAAGAGATAAAAATTGTCCTCATCTGAGGCCATTATATAAGTGTCGAAGATGATCCCCTTTAATATCAGATCATCAAAATCAAAGGGTTTTATAAGAGGCTTTTCTATCTTGAGAGAGATATCTTTAGGTTCGGCTGGAAGCTCCACATCTTCCATCGCCGAAGGCATGTTCTCATATTCTTCTCTTTCTGATTCGTATCCTTTTTCTTCAGAAAAAGAAGTTGACATAATATTTTTAAAGTTGAATTGTTCTTCTCTCACTTCAGCCGGCTTCTCTTTCATAAGATCTTCGGGTATCTTGAATATATTGGCAGCCCTCACAACGGCGGAATCGTTTCCTAGAGCCTCTTTTATTCCCCGGGAAATAAAGTCCTCGACTTCTTTCTCGTCGTCGAAACGCACTTCTCTCTTGTTGGGATGTATGTTCACGTCAAGATCTCCAAAGGCTATGTCCATGAATAGAAGCGCCACAGGATATCTGCCTTCGAAGAGCCTTTGCCTGTATCCGTCTGACACTCCCCTGTCCATGACTTTGCTCACAACTGAGCGTCCGTTGACAAAGAATATCTGTCCCGTCCTCGAGGTTCTACTCATGGCCGGCGTAGATATGTATCCCGTAAGGCGCATATTCCCTTTCGAATATCCAACCGGCGTGAGGTTTCTCACATCTATGGAAGGAAAAACTCTCGATATGATGTTCAGCCTGTCTCCGTCGCCTGATGTAGAAAACACCACGTTGCCGTTGTTTATAAACCTGAAAGCTATATCATCATATGCAAGAGACATCCTGGAGATAAAGTCTGTTATGAGACTGCTTTCTGCAGAATCGTTTTTCATAAATTTCAGCCTTGCCGGAGTATTATAGAACAGATCGGTGATTATCAGAGTGGTTCCGTCGGGACAGCCGTAAGGACGGCGGGATATTACTTCTCCGCCATGAATGACCAGTCTCGTGCCGACTTTATTCTCAGCTTGTTTAGTGAGAAGCTCCGTTCTGGTGACGGCACATACCGAGGCTAAAGCCTCTCCTCTGAATCCCAGAGTTTTTATGGCGTCAAGATCTTGGGCCGTGTTTATCTTGCTGGTAGCATGACGAAGAAAAGCCCTCTCCGCCTCTTCGGCCGCTATACCGCATCCGTTATCTGTGACTCTTATATATTCTTTGCCGCCTTTTTTGATTTCTATAACTATAGAATCGGCTCCCGCGTCTATGGAGTTTTCCACCAGTTCTTTAATTATGGACACAGGGCGCTCTATGACTTCGCCTGCTGCTATTTTATCTGCTACTTGTTTGTCTAAAATTCTAATCATCTATAGATCCCTTTAATTCCTCGAGAATCCTTATGGCTTCTGACGGAGTCAATTCCATCAGGTTCAGGTCTCTCAGCTTTTTGGAAACTGCATCTTCAGCCGTATCTTTTGAAAAGATAGAAAGCTGCACTTCGCTCTCTTCTTTCAAAGTTTCATGGTCAGCGCTTTTATGAGCGCCGCTTTCCAGTTCGGCGAGCTTTTCTCTGGCTCTGGCAAGCAGCGTCCTTGGTATCCCCGCCAATTTGGCGACATGTATTCCGTAACTTCTGCTGGCGGAACCTTCTACTATTTTATGGAGAAAGATTATGTTGCCGTCCTCTTCACAGACGTCTACATTGAGATTTTTTATCCCTCGTATTCTGTCTTCAAGTACTGTAAGCTCATGATAATGAGTAGCGAACAGAGTTCTTATATGAGTATTTTCGTTGCACAGATATTCGCATACTGCCCAGGCGATGGAAAGTCCGTCATAAGTACTGGTACCCCTTCCGATCTCATCTAAGATTATCAGGCTGCGCGGACCTGCCGAATTGAGTATATAAGATAATTCGCTCATTTCCACATAAAAGGTAGATTGCCCCTGGGCCAGATTATCTGAGGCGCCTATTCTGGTGAATATCCTGTCTACTACGCCTATCTTGGCTTTTTCACAAGGGATGAAACAGCCCGCCTGAGCCATAAGCACCAGAAGCGCAGTCTGCCTCATATAGGTGGATTTACCTGCCATGTTAGGTCCTGTTATCAGCAGCAGGCTGTAATCTTTATCATTGAGATAAGTATCGTTTGAAATGAACAGACCGTCTCCGATGGACTGCTCTATCACAGGATGGCGTCCTTTCAATATCTCAATTTCCATGGAATCATCAATCACAGGCTTTATGTAGCCCTCTCTCTCGCTTACGTGAGCGAAAGCGCAGAGAACATCCAGTTTTGCTATTGCTTCTGAAGTGGACTGCAGCTTTCTTATGAATCCTCCTATATATTCTCTTATAGAAGAAAATATATCATACTCCATCTGATTTATCTTGGCCTCTGCATTGAGAACCAGATTTTCCATATCTTTGAGTTCAGGTGTTATAAACCTCTCTGCGTTGGCGAGAGTCTGTTTCCTTATATAATTCTCAGGTATCTGGTCGTAGAAGGATTTTGTGATTTCAAGATAATAACCGAATACTCTGTTGTAACCCACCTTAAGATTGCGTATGCCGGTACGCTCTCTTTCGGCGCTTTCCAAGCCTGAGATCCATGACTTGCCGTCTTTTATGGAATCCTTCAGCGCGTCCAGCTCTTCAGAATAGCCCCATTTGATGAGGCCTCCTTCTTTTATGTTGAAAGGAGGATCTTCGCATATGGCTTTTTCTATTATATTGCAAACCTCGTTCAGAGGATCGATTTCCTGATTTATTTCCTTAAGTATATCTGAATCGGTATAAGATAAAAGCTCTTTGATTTCCGGCAATACAGACAGAGAATTTTTCAGAGCAATCATATCTTTGCCGTTGGCGCTGCCGCAGGCGATACGCCCTGCTAAACGTTCAAAATCGTATATTCCCTTCAGAGCCTCCTTAAGGTTGTTTCTTATGAGAAGCTGTCCGTACAGTTCTTCTACTCCGTCCAGTCTTCTGTTTATTTCTGATGAATCGTTGAGAGGTTCTCTAAGCCATCTCTTCATCTTTCGGCTTCCCATTGCGGTATGGGTCTTGTCCAGGACTCCCAAGAGGGAACCTGAAATCCTTTTATCATATAGCGTTTCCGTAAGTTCAAGGTTACGCAAGGTGGCCTTATCGAGAGCCATGTGTCTGCCGGTTTCATAAGTCTGCACCTTAGTTATCTGATTGAGGCTGTGCTTTTGAGTCTCCAGCAGATAGCTGAGAAGGGCTCCCAGAGAAAGGACTGACAGTCCGTCTTCTTCGAGACCTATAGCTGCTACTGAAATGCAGTCAAACTGCGCCTTTATAGCCTCAAGGCTGCTCTTGCGAGAAAAAAACTCGTTGCTTGCGGTATTTATATAGGCTTCTGTAATTTGATGTATCTCATCTACAGGATAATTTGCAGCAAAATCCTGACTTGTTATTATCTCTTTTGCATTGATTTTTACGAGTTCGTTCAACAGAGTCTCATAAGGATCGGAGTCTGTGTATTCTGTGACTTTGAGTTCTCCTGTGGAGATATCGCAGTATGATATGGCCATTCCGCCGGTTTGCATATCAGTATATACGCAGGCCAGATAATTGTTTTCTTTTTCTGCCAGCATAGACTGAGCCGTCACCGTTCCGGGAGTAACTACCTGGATAACTTCTCTCTTCACTATGCCTTTAGCCGAAGCAGGATCCTCAATCTGCTCGCATATGGCTACTTTATACCCCTTATCTACCAGTTTGGCTATGTAGCTTTCCGCGGAATGGAAAGGGACTCCGCACATGGGAGCCCTTTCCTCTTGACCGCAGTTTTTGCCGGTCAGCGTTAATTCTAATTCTTTCGACCCAAGCTTGGCGTCGTCGAAGAACATCTCGTAAAAATCACCCAGCCTAAAGAACAGTATACAATCTTCGTAGTCCTTCTTGATGCTGATATATTGCTCCATCATAGGTGATAATTTCATATGTTTCTTCCTTTTATCTCTGATACGTAAATGTTTACTATCTGTTGTTGTATGCTTTGATACCTTCTTTGATGATATTGATTCCGGCCTTCATGTCTTCTGCGTTGAGTACATACGCTATACGCATGTCAGACTGTCCTACGCCCTTAGTGCTGAAGAATCCGCCTGCAGGCGCGAACATACATGTTTCGCCGTTAACGTCGAATTCTGTGAGAAGGAACATGAGGAACTTTTCTGCATCGTCCACAGGAAGCTGAGCAGTTATGTAGAAAGCTCCCTCAGGTATTCCGTATTTGATGCCTTCTATCTCGTTGAGAGCCTCGACAGAGACGTCTCTTCTATGCTCGTATTCTTTCTTGATATCATCAAAATAAGAAGGATCCAGATTATACAGAGCAGCAGCGCCTACCTGATCTATAGTAGGACAGCACAGTCTTGCCTGAGCAAGTTTCATTATGTTCATCATCAGTTCTTCGTTCTTGCAGGCGATGGATCCGATTCTGGCGCCACAGGCAGAGAATCTCTTGGAAACAGAGTCAACGATGATAACGTTCTGCTCAGCTTCTTTGAAAGAGCCGAAAGAGGACATCTCTTTGCCGTCATATACGAATTCTCTGTAAACTTCGTCGGCGATGATGAAAAGATCATTCTCGAGAGCTATATCAACGATGAGCTTCATTTCTTCTCTGGTGAGCACTTTGCCGGTAGGATTTCCCGGATTTATTATTGCGATTATCTTAGTCTTAGGAGAAAGAACCTTCTCGATCTTTTCTCTTACAGCATACTGGTAACCGTCGTCTGCTGTAGTAGGTATGGCTACGACTTTGCCGCCTGCCTGACCTACGAAAGTCTTATAGTTAGTGTAGAACGGCTCTGCCATGATAACTTCATCTCCGTCATCAAGAATAGCAGTCATGAGCATATTGATAGCCTCTGATCCTCCGTTGGTAACCATCAGATCCTTCTTTTCGAAATCAAGGCCGATCCTCTTGTAGTAACCTACTAAGGCGTCCAGAAGAGAGGAAACTCCCTGTGAATTAGCATAAGCCAAAACTTCTTCATCATAATTCTTAACTGCGTCGAAGAATGCCTGCGGAGTCTTGATATCAGGCTGTCCGATATTAAGTCCGTAAACCTTTTTTCCTGCTGCTCTTGCGGCATCTGCATATGGAACAAATTTTCTTATAGGTGAAAGTTCCATGTTCAGCACTTTTTTTGATAGTTTCATTTTCGTCTCCTTTGATTTACTAATACTTACTTTTATTCTAACTCCTCGTGGGAGGTGTTGACAACTTTTCGTATACCGAGGATTTCATCGTCGAATATTTCGTCTTGTTTAAGTTTTCCGTCTATATAGAGCAGAAACTCGATATTGCCCTTGGCCCCTGTCACAGGACTGTAGGTCAGCCCGGCAGGCCGAAGGCCGTTCTTAATTGTATATTTTATCACATTTTCTATGACTTGTACATGGACTTTTCTGTCTCTGACTATGCCTTTCTTGCCCACCTGCTCTCTTCCGGCTTCGAACTGCGGTTTTATGAGACAGACCATCTTGCCCGAATCCTTTAACATATCAGCAGCTACCGGAAAGATCAGCGCTAAGGAGATAAAGGACACGTCAACGCTGATGAAGTCCAGAGGCTCAATAAGACCCCTGTCTATGTATCTTATGTTGCACTTCTCCATGTTGACTACCCGCGGATCGTTCCTGAGCTTGTAGTCCAGCTGGCCGTATCCGACGTCCACTGCGTAGACCTTAGAAGCGCCGTTTTGAAGCATACAGTCGGTGAAGCCGCCGGTAGAAGCTCCTATGTCCATGCAGACTGCCTCGTCAAGGCAGAAATCCCATGTTTCCAAGGATTTGGCCAACTTAAGGCCTCCACGGCTGACATACGGGCATAAGTTTTCCTTTACCGTTATTTCTGCTTCTGTATCGACCATAGTTCCGGCCTTATCACTTATCTGTCCGTCCACATATATGATACCGGCCATTATGGACGCTTTAGCCCTTTCTCTGGAAGGAAACAGGCCTCTTTCCACTAAAAGTATATCCAATCTATTTTTCAAGGCAGTCACATATCCTTTCGGCTATTTTTTCAGGTGTAAGGCCGTATCTGTCGGTCAGCTCTTCAAAAGTTCCCTGAGGGACGAAATCATCGGGCCATGCAAAGTTTATGACTTTAGTCTTCTTTCCTGCCATGGCTGAGGCCATCTGACGGCCGAAACCTCCCGCTATACTGTTGTCCTCTATGGTGGCTATGACAGCAGGAGCCTTGTTAATATCCGAAAGAGGAGAAAGATCTAAAGGTTTAACTATAGCAACGTCTACCAATCCCGCCGCTATTCCTCTTCGCTTTAGTATCTCTGCAGTGGCTTTTCCGCAGCCGGCCATTTTTCCGCATGCCCAGATATCCACCTTCTTTCCGATGATGAGTCGCTGGTTCTTTCCGGAAAAAGTTGACATAATATTTTTATCATACTCAGCAGTGCCGCGAGGATATCTTATGGCTACGGGCTGATCTATCTTCAAGGCATAATTTAGCATAGATTTCAGCTGATTTCCATCCTTTGGGGTCAGAACTGTCATATTGGGAATGGTAGACAGATAAGACAGATCGAACATACCGTGATGAGTCTCTCCGTCAGCGCCTACGCAGCCGGCCCTGTCTATGGCGAATACTACAGGAAGCTTCTGCATGCATACGTCTTCAAGTATCTGATCATATGAGCGCTGAAGAAAAGATGAGTATATGCATACTACAGGTTTCATTCCGCCCTTGGCCAGCCCCGCAGCAAAAGAAACTGCATGTTCTTCTGCGATTCCTACATCAAAAAATCTGTTGGGATATTCTCGGGAAAATTTGTGAAGGCCTGTAGCCTCGCACATAGCCGCCGTAATGGCCACTATGCGATCGTCCTTTTTCGCCTTTTCCATTAAAAAGTCCCCCATGAGGGAGGAGAATGTTTTGGCGTCGCTCTTACCTATCACGCTGCCGGTAGTAGGGTCGAAAGGACCTATTCCGTGGAATTTACCGGGAGCTTTCTCGGCATTGATATATCCCTTTCCCTTTTTTGTTATGACATGGATGAGAACCGGTTCATCTAAAGATTTAGCCTTTCTCATTACGTCGGTGAGCTCTTTTATATCATGGCCGTCTACCGGGCCGAAATAAGTAAATCCCAGTTCCTCAAAGAGGACTCCCCCATCGTCAAGGATAGAATATTTTATATCGTTTTTAAAGTCGGCCAGGCCGTTTACCAGAGACTTTCCTATGCTGGGAATGGCGCTGATCCTTCTCTTGATAAATTTTTTGACATCCAGATAACCCTTGGAAGTCCTTAAATTGCCCAGATGTCTGGAAATCCCTCCGGTGTTGGGAGAAATAGACATGCCGTTGTCGTTTAAGATAACGATGACTTTCGACTTACTGCCTGCGATGTTGTTGAGTCCTTCGTAGGCCATGCCCCCCGTTAGAGAACCGTCTCCGATGACGGCTATCACCTCATGATCTTCACCCTTTATATCTCTTGCGGCGGCAAGTCCCGCCGCGGCAGAGATAGAGACACTGCTGTGTCCCGTATCGTAGACATCGTGAGGACTTTCCTTGGATTTAGGAAAACCGCTCAATCCGTCAAGCTGTCTCAGAGTATCGAAGTCACAGGCTCTTCCGGTGAGAATCTTATGTACGTAAGCCTGATGTCCAACGTCCCAGATGATCTTATCTTTTGGGCTGTCGAACATCTTGTGAAGGGCTATGGTAAGTTCAACTACTCCTAAGTTTGAAGCCAGATGTCCTCCCGTAACGGAAACTTTGCTTATCAGAAAGTCTCTTATAGAGTAAGATAACAGCTGCATCTCGGATATAGTCATCGACTTCAAGTCCTGTGGAAAATTATATTCCGTAATATCTGATTTCATTTAATATGCCTTCATTTTCTAAAGATTTTACTTAGTGCGCTTTGCCAGATCCAAAACGAGATTTCTGAAAAATTCGGCATTATCATAATATTTTTCTATGGATTCTACTGCTTTTGCCGTAAGTTCATCTAATCTGTTTCTCGCATGATCGATATCTAAGATAGAAGTGTAAGTGTTTTTATGCTTTTTCTCATCCGAACCTGCGGCCTTCCCCATTTCATCGGGATTGCCCACCACGTCCATTATATCATCGGCTATCTGATAAGCTATTCCTAGGTTCTCTGAATATTTTTCCAGATCGTTTATCATTGAGTCTGTAGGATTGCCTAAATACAGACCTGCTTTTATGGCGGCTCTGATAAGCGCACCGGTCTTGTTGAGATGTATATACTCGAGCATCTCTTTAGAAGCTATGGCGTTTTCTGCTTCTATGTCCGAAACCTGACCTGCCACCATTCCTCTGACGCCGGCGCCTTTAGCTATCTCGTAGGCGGCGTTTACTCTCTTTCTTATCTTTTCGGGAGAGTCGTAGAAGAGCATCATATCTTTGCTTATGGCTTCAAAAGCACAGTTTAAAAGACCGTCTCCGGCCAATATGGCTATGGCGTCTCCGTAGACTTTGTGATTGGTAGGCAGACCTCTTCTGAGATCGTCGTTGTCCATAGCAGGCAGATCGTCGTGAATGAGAGAATAAGTATGGATATATTCTATGGCGCAGGCGTAGGGAATAGCTTCTCTTATATTGCCTCCTGCGAATTCACATGCCGCCAGAAGCAGAACCGGACGCAGCCTCTTTCCTCCTGCAGTGAGGCTGTACTTCATAGATTCATAAAGCGAGATGCTCTTATTGTCTATATTGGGTATAAAATCCATCAGATGCTGGTCTACTAGTTCCTTGTACTCGTCAAAGCTTCTTTCTTCCATGATGACCTATTAGACTCCTTCCTCGTAAATCTCTATTTTTTGTCTGGCGTCCTTGAGAATCTTGCTACATTCTTCATAGCTTTTTATACCGTCCTCGTAACATTGCAGCGCCTCTTCTAAGGTTATGTCTTCATCTTTTATCTTTTCTGACATTTCTGCAAGCTTTTTCGCCGATTCTTCAAAAGTCATAACTTTCACCTTCTTTCAAGTCTGAGATTGTAAACTCCACGCAGCCGTCTTTCAGATATATTTTATAGCGTTTTAAAGGCTCTAACTTCTTCACCGAAGCGACGACTTTTCCACCGCTCTCTTCTAAAATAGCGTAACCCTTTGAAAGTATAAATCTCGGGTTATTTTCCTCGAGACTTACATGCTTCTGTTCTATCATATGCGTCAGGCTTTTTAGTTTGGCGTCCATAGAATTTTTCATGGACTCATACATCCTGCCGCAGCTCATTTCATAATAAGATGTCTTGTTCTTCAGTTGAGTCAGCAGATTTCTCCTGCTCAATTCTATATCTTCTCTGAGCTTGCCGTCGTCCGGAACGGCCATTTCGGCCGCTGCCGTAGGAGTCTCAGCCCGCATATCGGCTGCAAAATCACATATGGTGATATCTATCTCATGACCTACTGCGGAAATTATCGGTATTTCCGATCTGTAAACGGCTCGGGCGAGTATTTCCTCGTTAAATGCCCACAAGTCTTCGGAGGATCCGCCTCCCCTGCCTACTATGAGCACATCTGTATCCGGGAACTTTTCGTTTATCATATCCAGTGTCCCGGCTATGTCTGCCGCAGCTTTCTGTCCCTGAACGAGGACCGGAAATACTGTCACGTCGGTCAGACGTGTACGGCTTTTTATTATCTTTATTATATCTCTGACGGCGGCTCCCGTTTCAGAGGTAACAACACCCAATTTCTTTGGGAATTTGGGTATGGGCTTTTTATGTTCCTTATCGAAGATTCCCTCTTTATCCAGTTTTTTCTTGAGGATATCGAAGGCCATGGAGAGATTGCCCTCTCCCGACACTTCTATATTCTTGACAAACAGAGTATAAGTGCCACCTTTTTTGTATACGTTGATATATCCCTGTACTGTCACTTCAAGACCGTCTCCCGGCGCATAGCTGAGATTCTCTGCATAAGATGACGGGAGAAAACAGTTCACTTTTGAATTGCCGTCTATGAGTGAAAAGTATACATGGCCTGAACCGTGAAATTTCAGGTTAGATATCTCTCCCGTCACCGATATGTTTCCAAGCAGCGGGTCTGTAGACAGTACTCTGCTTATATATTCGTTGAGTTGTGAAACTGTTACAGGTCTTAGCGCCATGACTTTTTTCCTCCTAAGAGAGATATTCCGACTGCATTGTCGCAGGAGAGCTCCGGACGGCCGAATATTACGTTGATCTTTGGGCTCATATTTGCAGAGAGAAAGTCTCTCAGATATGAACTTGCTGATACTCCTCCCATATAGATAAAATTTTTAACGTCATATTTTTCTGACAACTGATGAGTCATCTCCAATATGGATAGAGACAGTCTCTGAAAAAGGTCTGAAACTACAGGCAAAGGGTCGTTATCTCTGAGGGCCCTGCCGGCCTGAGTCTCTATACCTGAAAGGTTCACATATCCGTCACGAACCTTGATCTTTGACAGTATATGGCCGGTTCCCGTTTCTATAGCTGCCGCGGCCATCTTATCGAGAGCCTCGCCGCAGGGAAATTCGAGCCCCATACAAACGCCTACTCTATCTAGGACTTGTCCGTATGACAGATCTTTTGATCCGCCTACTACTTTTATTGTTTCGCCTTGGAGGAGAGCCTCGGTGGTTCCCCCGCTGAAATGAAAATATATGGCAGGTTCGCCGTCGCTGAGGGGCGAATAAAACCTTACCGCCTCCATATGGCCTTCCTGATGAGAAAACCGGTATAGGGGTACATCTAAAGCCGCGCTTATGCATTTAGCTGCCGATATTCCGGCTAAAAATACAGGCATATAAGAACCGTCTACAGGTCTGGGTCTTGAAGATACGCAGACGCTGCATATGTTGTTTCTGATGTTTTCGTTTTCTAAAGCTTCTGAAAGTATGTCCGGCAGACGGTTTGTGTGCTGAAACAGGGCTTCTGACTGTCTCAGTCCCCTCTCCCCTTTTTTTACCGTAAGGAATATCCTCTTGTCAAACAGGATATTGCCCCGGCGGTCTGTCACCGCCACCGATGTCTTGTAATTGCTGGTATCTATACCCAGCGAAAGATCCATAGGCATCATGGCTGCACATTCTTCAATACGGCGTTGATAAATTTTGGCGACTGATCCGTCCCATAGATCTTAGCCATATCTACGGCTTCGTTTATGGCTACGGCCTTGGGGAGGTTTTCTATGTACATGATTTCACATGCTGCCAGCCTCACTATAGCCAAGTCGGTCTTAGTCATTCTCGACACAGGCCAGCCCTTGCTATGTTCATTTAAGATGCGGTCGATCTCTTCCTGATGAGTGCATACATTATTTAAAACATCATAGATGTATTCGGATTGGTCTCCAAGTACCTTGTCTTTTAAAAACAATTCCGCATTATCTGTAGTAAATTCTCTTTGAGCTTCCATCTGAAATATACATTTCATGGCAAGTTCTCTGGCTTCTCTTCTATTCATCGTTTCTCCTGAATCTCTTAGGCAGAGCCACGCCCTGAACGTGGATATTCACTGCGCTTATTTTTTTATTAGTGATCTTAAGCACGTGTTCTTTGACTGCGGTCTGTATATCCCAGGCAAGCTGAGGTATCTTGACGCCGTAGTCGGCTACTATAAACACATCGAGTGTTATCTTTTCTTTATCTTTAGAGACTTTTATCCCTTTGGCAAGAGTGTCCTTGCCCACTATTCTGTCGATGAGATTGTTGTCGCTCAGGTGGTTTACTCCCGGCACGCTAAGAGCAGCTCTCACTGCAGTCATAGCTATGATCTCTTCGGAAATCTTGTTTAACGCTTGCTTTTCGGACATAGTCTCACCTCACTAAAATTATAGCAGATGTATATGATATTTTCAATAAAAAAGAGGTTCCCCCAAGAGAACCTCATATCTTGACTAATATGAATACAACTATAGCTGCAAACAGAATGAAACTCAAGGCTATCAGCCAGCCTACAGGCTTTTGAAGAACATCGTCATCTTCGAGGCAATCTCTTGACTTAGGCGGCTTATCGGTGATGAGAAGTCTCGGCTCATGCAGATATTCGTTGACCCTTTCAAAGAAAACTCCAAGGCTGTCCCCTGCTTTTCTTCTGACATAGTCAATGCCTTTTGATAGACATAAAACCGTATATTTTAAAGGTTTTCTGTAGAACCAGTCTGTATCCAGTGTTATCTTTTCTTTAGGCTTCATGTGATCTATGTACATGACGAAGGCTATAGCCGCCGCTGCAAATAGCTGAATGTACTGAGTGACATGATCGACAGTAAAAGGATGACCGTCAGTACCGTAAGGCGTAAGGCTATATATCAGATCAGGGAACAGTCCTGTAATTATACATGCCAAAGCTCCCAGTATCATAGCAGCCTTTCTGCTTAAAGGAACATCCTTTTCACAGGCTTCGATGTCTTCAGTGCTTTTGCCCCAGAACACGAAGTAGTTCACTTTAAGAGTAACCGACATCAGCGTTCCCACGCTTGCTATCATGAGCAGCAGTTCCGCCCAGTAAAAGCCGCTTTCCGCAGCGGCGTTCATTATCAAAGATTTACTGACAAAACCGTTGAGAAGAGGAAATCCGGCTATGGCCATTGAGGCGATGAGAAAGCAGCTGGCCGTTATAGGAAGTTTTTTTGCCAGCCCCGAAAGCTGGCTGATCTTTCTCTTGCCGGTGGCTGCTATTACAGTTCCGGCGCACATCAGCAAAGTGCCCTTATAAAGTATATTGTTAAAGGCATGAGCAGAGGCTCCGTCTATGCCGATTTCTCCTCCTATGGCCAGAGAGGCTATCATGTATCCCACCTGACTTATTATGTGATAAGCAAACAGCCGTCTGAAATCGTTTTCTATGAGGGCCATACAGACTCCCCAGACTGCCATGAATACGCCGAAGTACAGCAGCAGTTCAGTTCCCGCAAACAGCTTTATCAGGCAGAATACACCTACCTTTGTGGTGAAAGACCCCATGTATACTGTTCCGCCCATGGTAGATTCAGGGTAAGCGTCGGCGATCCATGCATTGAAAGGAGGTATAGCCGCATTGACTGCTACTCCTGCCAGAATGAGCCAATATGCGGCGTCAGCCTGACCCGTCAGAGACTCTATGACAGTCTGGCCCTGAGACAATTTTATTACTATACCGGCCAGAAGAAGATTTCCTCCCAGCATATGAACCATCAGGTATCTGAATCCTGCTTTTCCGGCTTCTTTAGTCCTGGACGCCGTTACGATCAGCCATGAAGAGACGGCCATCAGCTCCCAGAAGATGAGCATGCCTACCCAATGTGCGGCAAACACGACGCTGCTGCCTGCGTAGACAGCTTCTGCCGCCAGTTCAAAGCGATCGTTTACATGTAAACTATATACAGCCGCTATAACTGATATGATGCCGAAAATGATTCCGAACATGACAGACATCTTATCCGCTTCGTAAAAGAATATCCAGCATAAAGTTACGGCAGGGCCTATGATGACGGCAGCTTTCTTTAATTGAAGGGGAATTACCAGCATCAGCAGTCCGAATATTATTAATATTAGTCCGGGCTGCAAAAAATCACTGAGCATTACTTTCACCCCCGTCGTCATAATAATCTTCTCTTCTCTGAAAAAGTCCTGCTATTATCTTCTTAGACAGAAGTATGAGAAGCCAGCCTCCCCCAAAACCTATCAGAAGATCTGCTCCGGGAAGAGTGTTCCATATATTGGAGTAATGAGGATCAGCGAAGAATATCTCTGTTACCGCCGCAATAACACATATAGCAATGAGGATTATGTAGATTTTCTTTTTATCCGGCAAGGTAAGCACCTCCTTCTCCTGTTATAGACTCGGCCGACATCTGAGCCATATCGTAAAGATGCGGCCCTGCGTCAGGCAAAAATCCCAAAACGACGGCTATTATCGCTGTCAGCATCAGCGGAATAAGCATGGCAGGAGCAGCGTCTTTTACACATCTTCGGCTGCTTATTTCATCGTTCTTCATCTCTTTTGCGAAAAATATTCTGACTACAGGTATAAGATAAGTCAGGGCCAAAAGAGCTGCGGCTATCAATACGGCTATGGCAAGAGGCCAGCCTGCCTTCAGAGCGCCTTCAAGTATATTGAACTTGCTCACAAAACCTGCCATTAGCGGGAGCCCTGCTATCCCGAGGGAAGATACCGTAAAACATGCACAAGTGATTGGCATCCTTTGGGAAAGGCCCTTCATCGAACTGATTTCAGACAGGCCTGCCGTCACGAATATAGCTCCTGCGCACATGAACAATGTGATCTTTAAAAATGCGTGAGCGACCATGTGAAATAATGCTCCAGTTATGCTGTAAACAGACAACAAGCTTATTCCTAAAATTATATATGAAAGCTGTCCTATAGTAGAAAAAGCCAGTCTCGTCTTGAGATTGTCCTGTCTCATGGCAATCAGCGACGACATAATTATAGTAGCGGCTGCAAACCAGCAGAGAACAGTTGCTCCGCCGCACCATGAGGCGCTTTCAGGTCCGAACACATAGCACACTACCCTGAGAACGCAGAAAGCTCCTGCTTTGACAACGGCCACTGCATGAAGCAGAGCGCTGACGGGAGTAGGCGCCACCATAGCCGACGGAAGCCAGCCGTGTACAGGCATGACGCCGCTCTTTACTGCTCCGCCTATTATCATCATCAGAAACATGATGCACATGAGCCCCTGGCTCATGGAGCCCTGCTCTATGAAACCTCCCGGTGTAAATTCGAGGGTTCCCTGCTCCGCATATACCCATACGATAGCGGCAAAGAAAAGCTGACCGCTTATGAGCGTATAAGCCAGATATTTTCTTCCCGACGCTTTAGCCTTATCATCTCGGTAATGCGCTACCAGCGGATAAGTTGCGAGAGTGAGTATCTCGTAAAATATGAAAAATGTTATGAGATTCGACGCCAGAGCTATTCCGACGGCAGAAGCCAGACATGCGGCAAAGGCCGCAAAGTATCCCGTCTGATTTTTCTCGTGATGTCCTCTCATATAACCTATGGAATATACAGAGGTGAGGATCCAAAGCGAGGAAGCTATACAGGCAAAGACCATGCCTGCTCCGTCCGTTTTTAAAGTGAGATCTATGCCGCCGGCTATAGTCCAAAGCCGCGATATATATACGTCTCCCGAAAGAACTGCCGGTACCATCGAAAACACTATACCGGCCATTATGACTGAGGCTGCCATGGTAATAGATTCCCTCACGTTGGGCTTCATGCGGTTTCCGAAAAACAGGATAAGCAATGCGGCGATAAGAGCCGTTCCTACTGCAAGAGCCGGCCTGAGGCTATGTATCATCATGAAAGAACCACCTCCCTCATGGCAGGTCCGAGGATGTCTTCCACTATATAAGAATTGAAAAGTCCCAAGAATATCACTGCGCAGATGGTCACTATCATAGGAACTATTATCTGCCACGGAAGCTCAGATCTTCTTAATATATGCAAATTTTCTTTTTCTTTTGCAGTCTTCTTATCCATAAACATCTTTTCCATCACTCTGAAGAAATAAATGGCGCTCAGCAGACTGCTTGCTATCAAAACAGCTACGAAGACGTATTGACCGTTCTGCATGGCTCCAAGAGCCAGATACCACTTGCTGAAAAAGCCTGCAAACGGAGGAAGACCTATCATTGACAAGGCGCATACGCACATAGTCAGAGAAGTTACAGGCATATCCTTATAGATCTGCCCCAACTGAGAAGTCTCATGTATTCCGTATCTGAATTTCAGCGCTCCTGACGTATAGAACAAGCCTGATTTCATAAAAGCATGGCTTACTATATGCAAGATTGCCCCTACAAGTCCGTAAAAATTGCCTATGGCAAAGCCCATAGCTATGTATCCCACCTGACCTATACTCGAATAAGCCAGTATTTTATTATAGGTGTCGTATCTCAGCGCCTTCAGAGAGCCGAACAGGACTCCGCATACTGCCATAATGCCTATTACGTCCATAAATATGTCCATTACAGGACTGGTATTCTCAAATATGCAGAAAAAGAATCGAAGCATGGCGTACGCAGGTACCTTGATCATGATACCCGCTATCATAGGGTCGGCCGCAGGATGAGCATATGAATGAGCCGCCGGTTGCCATCCGTGAAGCGGGAACAATGCCATCTTGATGCCGAAACCGATTATGAGACATCCTATGGAAAGGATGATGAGCGGACTTTCGGCAAGATGAGGCATGTGAGAAGATAGATCTGCCATATTCAGCGTGCCTGTAGCGGCATAAAGGAAACCTACTCCCATCAGGTACATGGAAGCTCCGACAGTCCCGAGGAGAAGGTATCTGAATGCTGCTATAGGGCCTTTTCCTTCTCCGCAGGCGATGAGGCCATATCCGGAGATGGCCGTTATCTCCATGAAAACATATAAGTTGAAGGCGTCTCCCGTAGATGCCATGCCTAAGAGTCCCAGCGCCAGAAATGCCAGCATGGAATAATATCCCGCCGACTTGAGATTGTTGCCAGCTCGTTCTGACTTTTCAAAGAGACTGCTGAACAGCGCAGTGGTCCACGAAATTACTGCTACCAGGACTACTATGACGCCGTTCACCGCATCTATCACGAATTCTATGCCGAAAGGCGTTTGCCAGCCTCCCAGCTCGTAATGAAGCGCTTCTTTGCTGCTGATCACCTGCCAAAGCTGCACGAGAGAGCATATTACGGCGAGGAAAAGAGTACAGATCACAGTCCTTTTTCCCCAGTCTGCACTGAAATGACTTATCAGGGGACAAAGAAGAGTTCCGCATAGAGGCAGAAGTATGACCAGTACCGGCAGATGAGACATGATTTGGCTCATTTATTCTTACCTCCCTTTCCTGTTATATCTTTTTCCTCTATGGTACCGTATATATCTTTGATCCTCATGAGTAAGGCAAGTCCTACTCCCGTAATACCTAAACTTACTACTATTGCCGTAAGCATAAGAGCATGAGGAACAGGGTTTATATAAGCGTCTGCCGAAAATAAATTGTTCATAGTAACCGGGATAGTGGCTCCGTCTTTCTGTCCGAAAGTCAGAAAGAAAAAGATTATCGACACCTGCATGATATTCATGCACATGAGCTTTTTCATATAATTGCTGCACACTATCATTCCGTAGATTCCTATGGCCAAAAGGACTATGGTAAGCATATATATTCCTCTGTCAGCCAGGAAGTATTCGAGTTTTTCAATCATATCAGTCATCAAAATCTGTCCTTTCGAGGGCTACTTCCAGAATGGTTATTATAACTCCTGCCACGCATACTGTAACGCCTATTTCAACCATCAGGATACCGCTGGCATGCAGGTCCGCAAGAGTATCTCCATGGAATGGCAGTTTATCGAATTCGAGGAACCTTCCTCCGTTAAACATCGGTATAAGACCGGTGAGCACATAAAAAAGAGTTCCCGTTGCCGCAGCTATCAGGCCTGTCTCCACCTTGGCTTTTCTCTTAATACCTTCAAAACTGGGTATTATTCGGTCAAGCAGATAGGCGCACGCCATCAGGGCTCCCGCCTGAAATCCGCCTCCAAGGCTGACTTCGCCGTGGAATAATACGTAAACGGCATAGATCAATATGACCGGAACTACTATTCGGAAAGCTCCGTCCATAAGAGTGCTGCCAAAGGTAGACTGCCTGTGATATTCCAGATATTCTTCATGTTTTCTCTGAGGCACTTTTTTCTTGTCAGACAAGATAACCATGGCGGCTATGCCTGAAAGAAACAGCACGCACGTTTCAAAGAGTGTGTCAAACCCTCTGTAGTCTGCTAAAACGGCCGTTACTATATTGTTGGCATGAGTATCCTCTGCCGCATGCGAGATATAATACATAGATATGTTGGTGTTGGCCGGAGTGTCTAAAGCTCCTATGGTAGGTAGCGCCTTGCCTATTTTAAGAGCGCCTATTCCTACGAGAATTATTAAGACTACGAGCCCTATAGCTTTTTTTCTCCTAATCCTCTTTTCTTCCATCGCCGCTCTCCTCTTCTGTCTCTGATAAAACGTCCTCTGCCTGAGCTTTCTTTGTCAGGGAAGATTTTCTTATGGATTTGATAGCTATTATGAAATATACCGTAGAGATGGTTCCTATGATAGCCTCCGTAAACGCTACGTCTGCGGCTCCGGCTATGGTATAAAGAACCATGGCGGCTAAACTGAAGGCGCAGTAGATTACAGCGGCCGACAAAAGTTTTCTGCCTAAAATTATGCTTATGGCTATAGCGATCATAGCCATGAGAAGCAGTCCTTCGAGTATGAGAATAGGCATTTATTTTGCCTCCTTGTCTTCAGTACCGGCTTTGACAAAGTTCTCGTCCACATCTTCGTCGATACCTCTTATACTATTCTTGTAAGCTACCCTGGCTATGATATGAGTTCCTATGGGGCTTGCTATAAATACGGCTATGAATATGGCGAATATCTTCAGCCCATTGACAGAAAATCCCTCATATATCAGAAATCCGATGCTGCATAATACCAGCCCTGCTGATTCACATACGCCGGCTGCATGGAGACGGGAATAGAAATCTTTGAGCCTGAATACTCCGACGGCAGTTATGACAAAACATATAAAACCCAAGAGCAGAAATATAACTGTGAGTATGTTTCTAATGTCCATCCTTATCCCCTCTTCCTCCCAATATTTTCGCGACAATTACGGAGGTTATGAATCCCAGCACCGCATAAGAAATAGCTATATCTACATACATGTCTGTTCTTCCGTCTACAAAACCTATCAGCACCAGTATCAAAATCACATTGGTACACATGACCAGGATTCCGATAAAGCGGTTGTAAAGTCCTTCGTCGATAAAGAGGCGAGCCAGCATTGCCAGTGTAAGCAATATCATGGCCACTAAATAAAATACAAAAAAAGTGTCCATATATCAGCATACCTCCTTTAGAATATTAACGATTTCAAGTTCCGGTAAAGGACGGAATTCGCATGTTTCTCCAAATACAGAAGCAACTTTTTTTGCCATGCTTCCGCTGAGCATATCGCAGGCTGCGCCTTCATTGATGGCATGAACCTCAAATATGCCCCCTTCCATAACGTCTAAAGTGATAGTTCCGGGAGTCAAAATAATAGAATTTGCCAATACAACATTGGCCATGGGATTTTCAAAAGGCATGGAAAAATAAACTATACGCGGTTCATAGTCTGTATGTATCTTTAATATCTCCCGCGATACGTCTATGGTAGATTTGAAGATTTCCTTGATCACCCATATGCAGTAAGGAATGAGTTTCAGATAATTCATACCGAATACGAAGAATGATTTACCCGTCTTTGGGTTTTTTATCATCAGAAACGGCAGACAAATAAAAGAAACGACGAGGGACGAAAGCAAGCCTATAAGCAAGAACTTTATCTCGAATTTCCCTGAAAGTAACACCCAGATTGCAAAAAGGCCTACGGCCAACCCTAAGAAATGCGACAAGCTGTGCTTGTGCCGCCTGTTCATCCGATACCTCCTGTTTAAAAAAGAAAAAACTTAAGTGGTTTTAATTATACATAAACAAAAAGAGTGTGTCAAGAAATTGCTTAATTTTGCACACTCTTTTACTGGATTCGAACCGTCTCTTTTTAAGTCACTTCTTTTCTTTTATTATATAGACGGGCCGCTTTTTATTCTCCATATAATCTTTTGACAGGTAAGCGCCTAAGATGTATATGAGCAACATCTGAAGACTGCTCAGCATGAGTACTGCAAAAAGTATCATGTCCAGGCCCGTCACTGCGCCGGGAGACCAGACAGACTGTATGAGATTTATCAATAGAAATATAAGGCCTGCCGCAAAGAGCGCAAGGCCTATGAGGCCGGCGATCTTAAGAGGAGCGGTGGAAAAAGAAAGGATTCCTTCAAAGCCATAAGAAAACAGGCTTTTTATATTCCACTTGGTCTTTCCCATGATCCTCTCCACACTTTCGTACTCTATCCATTTTGTTTCAAATCCCACAAAAGAGAAAAGTCCTTTCATGTATCTGTTGTATTCTTTCATTTCTAGGATAGCTGCAACTACGGGACGGCTCATCATTCTGAAATCTCCGTGACCGTCAGACATATCCATATGAGTGAGGCTCTTGCTTATCTTATAAAATGCTTTTGAAAAGATACTTCTTATGGGACTGTCGCCTTCCCTGCCCATCCTCAAACCTCCGCAGCAGTCATATCCTTCTGAACTTACGGCTTTGTACATGTCAGGCAAAAGGGCCGGAGGATGCTGAAGATCTGCGTCCATTATGACGCAGAAATCACCGCAGGATTCTTTAAGGCCGGCGTACATTCCCGCTTCCTTTCCGAAGTTTCTCGAAAAAGCTACATATGGATGTTATCGGTGACCATATGAGTATCCTCTTCTGTGAGCATGTTTACGAACTTAAGATCGCTGTCTCGTATCTTATCGTCCATATCGGCAAAGATCTGTTCTATCAGCCTATTTAGTTCTATAGATTCCATGTTGAACTGCATATTTCCGCTGCTGGCTTTAGCCAGTGAAAACAAGCTTTCTATCATCTCTTTAAGCTTTTGCGCTTTGTCCGATATCACATTCACATAGTCTTTAGAAACATCGTCTAATTCTTCTTTTTTCAGCAGTCCCAGATATCCCACCATAGAAGTAAGCGGCGTCTTCAGATCGTGCGAGACATTGGAAATAAGATCTACTTTAAGCTGCTCGCTCTTAGCTGCTTTCTCTATACTGTTCTTTTCTATCTCTATAGCTTCGCGAAGCCGTTCTTTGTTTATCTCGTTGACGCTGTCCATGAGAAGATCCAGTCTTCTGTTCATAAAACGTGTAACAGTAAGCTTTGCTATGCCAAACTGCACGACTGCCGTCGCTACCAGAAGATAGCCGAAAGCAAAATTGCTATAATAATATCTGCTGTATGTCATCTGAGAAATGAGAAAGAACATAGCAATGAAAAACAATGCGCCTCCTGCTGTCCAGAGGATTCTCTGCTGCTTTCTCCATACGCTCTTCCAAGAACTATAGAAATCGCTGTTTTCAGGAAGCCAGTCTCTGTAAATATTTTTAAGCACGTCTGAAAGGATCAGATAGACAGCTATGCCTATGAAGACATTCATAATTATGCCGAATCCCCACGTTTCCTTTGAACTGACGTAATATTTAACTTTATCAGAGAGAAATACAAGCATGATCAATCCAAGAATAAAAGCTACCGTTCCTGTGACCGAGCTAATATTTTCTTTTAAAAACGCTTTTGCTTTATCGGCTGTATTTTTCCATCTTATATCCAATTCCCCACACCACCTTTATATATTTCGGATTTTTAGTATCTATCTCTATCTTTTCTCTTATGTGACGTATGTGAACCATAACAGTGTTTTCCACTGCATAAGTAGCCTCTTCGTTCCAGACGCTTTCATAGATCTGTTCGGCCGGAAACACCTGTCCTGCGTTTTCCATCAGCAGACTTAATATCTTGTATTCTGTAGCAGTAAGCCTGGTCTCTTTCCCTTCGGCTATGACTATACGCTGTTTTTTATCCAGCACCAGACCTCCGTTTATGATCTTATCCTTTCCAGATGCCGGAGAGCCCCCTCCCCAGGAGTTATATCTGCGAAGCTGCGCTTTTACTCTTGCGATCAGTTCTGTGGCGTTATAAGGGTTGCTGACGTAATCATCGGCTCCCAGTACTAACCCTGATACTTTATCGCTTTCCTCCGTCTTTGCAGATAGGATAATGGCAGGTATCTTATAACTCTCTCTTATCTTCATCAGTGCGGACAGGCCGTTGAGTCTGGGGAATCTACTATTTCTCTGTTGTCGTCTACTATCAATATTGTTTCGGTACTCATATACCAGAGGGATCCTTTCTTATGCGTGCTTTTAACGGGAGTATAATAACTGCCTGTTAAGAAAAACTCTATAAAATTCTTAAAAATACCTTAATACTCAATATACATCATGATTCTAAAAAAGGCAACGACCGTATTCTCACGATCATTGCCTCGCTTAGATAGTCTAACCTATATTTCAACACTTTCTTTGTCTACATATTAACAGTCTCTATCTGAGATGTCAATAGAATAAAAACACTTTTATTAAATTTGTGACAAACTGTGTTTTGTCATACGGCCTGATCTGAGGTAGAGAATATCAAAACGCCGAAAACTCTTCGGAGTTTCCGGCGTTTTAGTAAGTATCTCAATATTTGCTCTGTATGACTATTTTATCTGCCGACTTACCTGTCTCTCTCATGACTATGTCGCATATCTTTGCCACCGTGTTGGTATCAAGCTCCTGCTGATCTACCGTGACGCTGATACTGCTCTCGGTGATGAGTACGAAGGAATCAGGCAGACTTTTGGACTCTATGATACTTTCTATGGCAAGCTCTGTCTCCATATAGTCCATTATTCTCTGCTTCTGTTCAGAGGCATTTTTCTTTTCCCCGTCGTTGTTGCTGTTGTTTATGGTAGAATCCAGAGTTGCTACCAATTTGTTTCTTTCCAGTTCTATCTGAGCTCTCATGCTTTGGAAATCTCCGCCTGTCTCAGCGGCGGTTTCCTGCTCTTCTTCTGTGACAGCCAGACTGTCTACCAGAACTTCACCGTCATGTACGGGCACTTCCCCCTTCTTATCCAAGTTGGAAGAAACTATTATTCCCGTTCCGAAGACCACCACCAGTCCCAGGACCATGAGCCTTTTGCTCTTATACAAAATATCCTTATAGCTAAACTTCTTTTTCAAAGTCATTCCTCCTGTTCCTTCTCAAAAACTATCACGCTTGAAACCGGTATGTTATACAATGTAGCCACACCGTTGGTAAGGGCGTTTGCAGTCACAGGATCGGCTCCGCCTTCTGCTATGACTATGACTCCCGCCACGCTGTAATCATCGTTGTACTGAACCATCACCTCTACGTCTCCTGCTCCTTTTATACTGGAAAGAACGCTGCAAAGCTGCTCTTCCTAAGCCCCGTCGCCGTCGATTATCTGTTTTCGGCCGTCGGAATTTTCTGTCAGTATACTCAGAGCCAAAATACCGATGGAGGCTATGAGAAGCACTGTGATGAGCTTAATGAAATTTTCTTTACCGGCAAATTTTTCAAACATAATCTCACTCCTATTTATATGAAACTCCCTTCTAAATATTACTCCCCATTCAGCAGAAAAATGACAGGCTCCACTATAATTGCAAGAACGATCATAGAAAAGATGAATTTAAGGTATTTTTCCATCTGAGAGTTTGGGATCAATATCTGGAAAAAGGACAGGGATATTATGACGAGGAATATGTCCCTGACCCAAACATACACTTGTTCCATCATCCGCCTCCGATCTTTATGATCGTAGTGATAAACATTATGAAAAGCAGCGCGGTAAAAAACATTATCGATCCTATTGAAATCATGCAGCTGCCCATATCGCTGAGACTTGCGGCTATCTTGGAATCGGTTATGGGCTCTGCCAGGGCGGCTGTTATCTTATATATGACGGCGATCACAAGTACTTTGAGCAGAGGAGAAAGAAGCAGGAGCAATATGAGTATTATTCCGAAGACTCCCACTACGCTTTTTATGGAAGACATACAGCGGAGAAACAATTCTACCGTATCGGAGGTAAATCCACCTACGATAGGTATAAAATTGCTGAGAGAAAACTTAGCCGTGTTCAGCAAAAGCCCGTCGGAAGTATCTGTCAGGAGTCCCTGTATGCTTATTATCCCCGTCAGAACGACCAGAAGCAGTCCCGTGACAGCCACAGAGGCATTTCTCAGCAGCTTGGAAAGTTTATTTACATAATCTTTTTCTGTTAAACAGTTGATGAGACTAAGCACAGTAGCCGCAAACAAGGCCGGGAGTATAAATGTCTTCAGTATAAAGGCGGTACCCGTAATGCTTCCTATTATCATCGGGCTGAGAATAGTACCTGAAGTTATGGAACCTGTGGCTATCAGTATCCCGATTATTATGGGCATCAGTATTCCCATGGTGTTGGCCATAGTAGTAACCGAGTCTATAGCCAGCGTATATGTAGTCCTGAAGTTGTTTATTGATATGCCTACTATCACCATGGAACAGACCAACATGCTTATATCCGATACAGATTTGCTGTTGAAAGAGCCGGACAGGCCTTTAAGGACTCCTATTATAATACATATGCTGAGTATCTCAACGCACAGCAGCAAAGCGCTTTTGATCTCTAAAAAAAACAGTTCCTTTAGGTTTTCCACTATGGCAGGATCATCGAATATGCTTCGGCCTTCCATGGTAGCATTCAAGATATTTTCTGCAGAAAACTGCTGAGCCAGCCCTCCCGTTATATCTCCGGCTTCGGAAAGTATGCTGTTTATGGAGTCTTCGTCTACTACATTATTAAATTGTTCTTGTAGAATTTCTTGATATTCCATCAGATTAAACTGTTCAGCAAGTCCAAAAGTGAAGTGAACACTGGTATGGCTGCAAAGAAAATAGCGATTTTACCGGCCAGTTCCACCTTACTTGCTATGGATTTTTCTCCTGCGTCCTGACATATGGCGGCGGCAAATTCCGTTATGTAAGCTATACCTAAGACTTTCAGTATGATAGGGAAGTACTCTTTACCGTAGGAAAGATCTTCATAAATGTTTGCTATAAAACCAAAGCCATATTTGAGGCTGTCTATGATGAAGTACAGCAGTATCATTCCTGCACAGAGAGTAACTTCCACTGTGAATTCGGGCTTATAAGTCTTTACTATAGATATGATGATGAGGGCCGCTATGCCTATGGCACAGATTTTCAGTAACGTTTCCATAATATTTTAAAATTCCAGGAAGGTTTTTACGGTGTCAAAGAATTCGCTTACCATGCTTATTATTATGGCCAGCACTATTATGACTCCTGCGAGAGTAGTCATCATGGCCTCCTCTTCTCTGCCCGCCTTGGTAAGGATCATGTTGAGCAGCGCTATGGCTATACCTATGGCTGCTATCTTAAATAATACGCTGACGTCAAAAGACATATATGTACCTCTTAAAATAATATTATCGCTCCTATGCTTCCCAGAAAGAAACCTATCTTGCTGTACATAGGTCCTTTTTTCTTATAACTTTCCTGAGCCTCTATTATCTGTTTTTTCAGTTTTTCTTCCAGATAAGTGAAATGATAGATGTGATTTTCAAAATCAGTCTGTCCTATAAATTCACCGGGATATTTCATTATTTCCATATCGTCTGCAGTGACCGGCTCAGACTTATATATTTCTTCCACCTTCTCAGGCCATATTTTAACGATTTCACCGCCTTTCTCTCTGAGCTGCGTGCCGAGACTGTCAAGAATGATATAGGCGGCAGAACGATCGTTTTTTTTCAGTTTATCGAATATGTCGGGCAGAGGCTCCCTGAAATAATTTATCTGTCCTTTCAGCTCTATGATCATTTGCAGGTAATCCTCCAGCAGCGCTACTCTTTTTTTCAGATCTCCGGTTTTCATGATACCTGAAAGTCCGCAGGCTATCACCAGCCCCAGGAGACCTATGAGTTTAAGCATCGGAATCCTCCTTTGAAACTACAGCCTTGATGGTGCCCGGACCCGATTCGGCTGAGAGATATATTATGTTGTCGAAGGCCCCCTTATGGATAAGAGAACCTATGGAGCTGTTTATTATATCTTTCTCGCAAGAACCATGTATGGATGTGATCAGAGATACTCCTGCCCCTGCGCATTGATCTGCTGCGCCCACATCTCGGGGCTTTCCCATCTCGTCGGTTATTATTACATCGGGAGACATGGAACGTATCAACATGGGAATACCGTATACTTTATCGCAGCCGTCCAGCACATCTGTCCTAGGTCCGAGATCAAAACTGGGCTTTGAATCATACATGCCTGCTATTTCTGATCGCTCGTCACATATAGCTACTTTTATATGTCTTCTGCTCAAAATTCTGGCTATATCTCTGAGCAATGTGGTCTTACCGCAGCCGGGCGGAGAAACTATCAGCGTGTTTGCAGGTTTCCCTTTTTTGATAAGTATAGGTATGAGTGCAGATGCGCATCCTCTGATTTCCTTTGCAAAGCGTATATTCATAGAACTTATCTCTTTTATGAGAGTGGGCTGATCGCTTTTGAGCACAGTTTTGCCGCATATGCCTACTCGGTGTCCGCCTTCTATCGTTACAAACCCTTTTGAAAGATCATCTTCGTATGCGTAATATGAGAATTTTATGAGATTATTCAGAATTCTTTGAAGATCTTCTTTTGTTGTTATTTTTGTGAGAGTTTTTTCATTTTTTCCATATTGTATCCGTACACTTTGTCCGCATATCAGGCGTATTTCTTCTGTCTGTTGTATCACCTGAGAAGGCAGCAATTCAAGTTCTCTGCTGATATCCTCAGGGAGCTTTGACAGTATTTCCCCGAATGTATCCATATGTTGTCCTCTTTTCATCTGATTATTACATTGTATGAACAGTCATCGGTTTTATGACAGAAAAAGAAAAGAACGGTTGATGATAGACAGACGATGCAGTAAAGACAGCACTCCACTCGAAATTGTTTTTTTATCGAAAACGAGTGGGTGTTTGCCCACTCGAAGTGATTATTTTGAGAAATTGAGTGGGATCAAGCCCACTCGAACTCATGTTTTTTTGTTATTCGAGTGGGTGCACTCCCTTTGCAAAATATCCATATAATTACAATAAATGCGAGAAAAGTGGTATTTTAATCTTACAATAAAAATTTTCACCCACTCAAAAGATCTTTTATTATCAAAACGAGTGGGCGCATGCCCACTCGAAAAGACTATTTTTAAGAAATCGAGTGGAATCACCTCCACTCGAAACAGTAATTTTTTCAAAATCGAGTGGGATCGGCCTTCCCCTTGAGACACTTAAAAGCCATCAGAAAAACCCAACGCTCAAAATGAACGCCGGGCTTTTATCTTACAGTCAAAACGATATTTACTCTACAGGCACAATCCAGCCTCTGGTATCTTCTTTTTCTCCCGTCTGGATGCCGTATAGCTCGTCATAAAGTCTCTGAGAAAGTTCGCCTATCTCGTTGTTGTTTATAACGAGCTTCCGATCTTTCCAGTGAAGCTCGCCTACAGGTGAGATGACCGCGGCAGTTCCCGTGGCGAAGACTTCTTCCAGTCTTCCCTCCTTGCCGGCCTTGAACACTTCGTCTATGGTAAATCTGGTTTCGTTTACCTTGTAACCCCACTCTTTCATTACTTCTATCATGGAAGCTCTGGTGATTCCCGGAAGAATGGTTCCCACGAGAGAGGAAGTGTAAATTTCGCCGTCTATCTTAAAGAAAGCGTTGGAGGTTCCTATTTCTTCAACATATTTCTTGTCGTGGGCGTCCAGCCAAAGAACCTGATCGTATCCCATATCGTGAGCCTTTTTCTCGGCTATCAGCGCGGCCGCATAGTTTCCGCCTATCTTGGCGAAGCCCGTTCCTCCCATGGCGGATCTGATGAATTCGTCCTCGACATAGATCTTGGTAGGCGCCAGACCGTTCTCATAATACGGGCCTACAGGGCTTAAGATTATCACGAACTTGTAAGTAGCGGAAGCCGCAACGCCCAAGAAAGGCTGAGTCGCGATTATAAACGGTCTGATGTAGAGGGCGGTGTTTTCCTTGCTCGGAATCCAATCCTTGTCCACGCTGACCAGCGCCTTGACGGCGTCTACGTAGAGCTCCTCGTCCATCTCCGGTATGCAGATTCTCTTGTTGGTGTTGTTGGTTCTCTTGGCGTTCATGTCAGGTCTGAAAAGCTGAACCTTTCCGTCCTTGGTCTTGTATGCCTTGAGACCCTCGAACATTTCCTGTCCGTAGTGGAATACCGAGGACGCCGGATCCAGCTCCAGAGGAGCGTACGGAATTACCTTTCCGTCATGCCAGCCTTTCTGAGGATCGTAATCCATAGTGAACATATGATCGGTAAAAATCTTTCCGAAAGGAAGTTTATCCGGATCCGGTTTTGCCTTCGGATTTTTAGTAAGCGTAATGCTGAAATTATTATTCATAGGTATCTTTTCCTTTCCTTCTATTTTAAAACTGCTCCTGTGTTGGCGGAAGATACGAGTCTTGAGTATCTTGCCAGCCACCCGCTCTTCACGTTTGGTTCGGGTTTAACGTAAGACTTCTTTCTCTCTTTTAGCTCTTCATCCGAAACACGAGCGTTTATCGAGTATTCAGGAATATTTATGTCGATGATGTCACCTTCTCTTATAAGTCCTATCACTCCGCCGTCGGCGGCTTCAGGGCTTACATGGCCTATGGAAGCGCCTCTGCTGGCTCCGCTGAAACGTCCGTCGGTAATGAGAGCGACGGTCTTGTCGAGACCCATTCCGGCCAGCGCGCTGGTAGGGTTGAGCATTTCTCTCATGCCCGGGCCGCCCTTAGGACCCTCGTATCTTATTACGACCACCTGACCGTCCTTTATCTTGCCGTCGTATATGGCGGCTATGGCGTCGTCCTCGCAGTCGAACACTCTTGCGGGGCCTGAGTGAACCAGCATTTCCGGAGCAACTGCGCTCCTCTTTACTACACAGCCGTCCTTGGCGATGTTGCCCCACAGTATGGCTATGCCGCCGGTGGCGCTGTACGGATCGTCTATAGGTCTGATGGCTCCCGTATCTCTTATGCCTCGTCCCTCTATGTTTTCTCCGACGGTCTTGCCGCTTACGGTAGGAAGAGCAGTGTCTATCAAACCCTTTGAGGCCAGCTGAGCCATGACGGCAGGAACGCCTCCCGCATTGTCCAGGTCGTGCATGTGAGTGCCTCCGGCAGGAGCCAGATGACACAGATTAGGAGTAACCTGACTGATTTCGTTAAATACGTTCAAATCCAAGTCTACCCCCGCCTCGTGGGCTATCGCCAATAAGTGAAGAACGCTGTTTGAGGAGCATCCAAGAGCCATGTCGCAGGCTATGGCGTTTCTCACGGATTTTTCATTTATTATATCTCTGGCCGTGATGTTTTTTTCGATGAGATCCATTACAGCCATCCCTGCATGTTTAGCCAGCATTATTCTCTTTGCTGAAACAGCCGGAATACTTCCGTTTCCGGGAAGCGCAATACCGATGGCCTCGCACAGACAGTTCATGCTGTTGGCGGTGTACATTCCGGAACATGATCCGCATCCGGGACACACGTTCTGCTCATATTCTTTCAATCCTTCATCGTCAATGATGCCGGCCTTTCTGGCTCCTACAGCCTCGAACATCTTGGATAGACTGGTTTCGGTGCCGTTGACAAGACCCGACATCATCGGACCTCCGGAACATACGATGGCCGGCAGATCCATTCTGGAAGCCGCCATGACCATGCCCGGAACTATCTTGTCGCAGTTAGGGACCAGTACCATGCCGTCGAAAGCGTGAGCCATCACCATGGTCTCCACGCTGTCTGCTATCAGCTCGCGGCTGGCGAGAGAATACTTCATGCCGATGTGTCCCATGGCTATGCCGTCGCAGACTCCGATGGCCGGAACCATTATGGGAGTTCCTCCGGCCATTCTTACGCCGGCCTTTACGGCCTCGGTAATCTTATCAAGGTGCATGTGTCCCGGCACTATCTCGCTGTGAGCCGAAACTACGGCTACGAGAGGTCTCGACAGCTCTTCTTCCGTATATCCCATGGCATAGAAGAGGCTCCTCATAGGAGCTCTCTCTACGCCTTCAGTAACAAGTTTACTTCTCGTTTTCATACCTATGCCTCTTATTTCTTCAGCCAGCTCATCATCTTTCTAAGTTCTGCCCCTGTCTTGCACAGCAGATGAGCGGCTTCCTTCTTTCTCGTAGCCAAGAATCTCGCCTTGCCTCCGGCGTTGAATTCCTGTATGAACTCGCTGGCGAAAGTACCGTCCTGAATTTCCTCGAGAACGTTCTTCATCTCTTTTCTGGTGTCTTCCGTGATGATTCTCTTTCCTGTTCTGTAGTCTCCGTATTCGGCAGTATTGGAGATGGAGTATCTCATCTTGTCGAAGCCGCCCTCGTTGATCAGGTCTACGATGAGCTTCATCTCGTGGATACATTCAAAGTAAGCCATTTCAGGCTCATAGCCCGCTTCTACCAGAGTGTCGAAGCCTGCCTTCATCAACTCGCATACGCCGCCGCAGAGGACTGCCTGCTCGCCGAACAAGTCTGTTTCGGTCTCTTCCTTGAAAGTAGTCTCGAGGATACCGGCTCTGCCTGCTCCGATTCCGCTGGCATAAGCCAGAGCGTAATCCTTAGCCTTGCCGGAAGCGTCCTGATATACGGCGATAAGGCTCGGAACGCCCTTACCCTCTACATACTGGCTTCTTACGGTGTGTCCCGGTCCCTTAGGGGCGATCATGATTACGTCCAGATCCTTTGAAGGAACTATCTGGTTGTAATGGATGTTGAAGCCGTGAGCGAATGCCAGAACGTTGCCCGGCTTCATGTGCTTCTCTACCTGCTCTCTGTAGATTTGAGCCTGTAATTCATCCGGCATGAGAATCATAACGATATCGCCTGCTTCTGCCGCTTCTTCGATTCCCATTACCTTGAGTCCTGCCGCCTCTGCCTTGGCAGTATGAGCAGAGCCCGGTCTGAGGCCTACAACTACGTTGGCGCCGCTTTCCTTAAGGTTCATTGCGTGGGCGTGGCCCTGGCTTCCGAATCCCAAGACGGCTACTGTCTTTCCGTCGAGCATTGCGAAGTTACAATCTGAATCATAATACTTATTAACCATTTTTCTGTCTCCTTTAAATATGTGATTATTTATTTATTTTTCGATACCGGTTACTCCGGTTCTGCAAATATCAATTATGTCGTAATCTGTCAGCATGTCTAAAAATGCGTCCAGCTTTTCGGGCGCTCCCGTAAGCTCCAGAACCATCTCGTCCTTTGTCAGGCTGATAATCTTGGCTCTGTAAATGTCTACGATTTCCTTTATCTCTTTTCTCATCTCCTTGCCGGCGGCTACCTTTACCATCAGCAGTTCCCTGAAAAAACTCCTCTTGCCGTCGAGAGTCTTGACGCTCCTGACGACCTCCAGCTTTTCCGTCTGAGACACTATCTGGTGCAGCGTGAGGTTGTCGCCTTCAAAGGTGACGGTTATTCGAGATATGTCCGGATCGTTGGTGGCCGAAACGGTCAGGGAATCTATGTTGAACCCTCGTCTTCCGTAAAGGCTGACCACTCTCGTCAATACATTGGCCTTATTGTCCACGTAGATACTGACTACTTCTTTCTTCATGGTTCTTCCTCCTATTCAAACAGCATGTCATCTATAGTTTTGCCGTTTGGAATCATCGGCAACACCTTGTCGTTTACTGCGATATTGCAGTCTATCCATACAGGGCCTTCTAACTTGAGAGCCTTTTCAAAGGCTGCGGAAAGCTCATCCATGTCGTTTACTCTGAAGCCGTGACCGCCGAAAGCTTCTATCAGCTTGACGAAGTCGGTCTTTCTCTCAGGAGTGGTGTTGGAATAGCGTTTTCCGTAGAAAGCCGTCTGCCACTGGTATACCATGCCCAGAACCGTATTGTTGAATATTACGGTTATTATAGGCAGGTTGTTGGAAACGGCGGTACAGGCCTCGTTGAGGTTCATATGGAAGGAGCCGTCGCCTGTAAGGTGAATTACTCTCTTGTCCGGATTGCCCATCTGAGCACCTATGGCGGCTCCGTAGCCGAAGCCCATGGTACCCAAGCCTCCGCTGGATAAGAAGTTTTTAGGGGCAGTCTGCTTTACGTACTGGGCCGCCCACATCTGATGCTGGCCTACGTCTGTAACGAAAATCGTCTCTTTGTCGGTGTTGTCGCACAGATGCTCTATTATCTCCTGCGGGTTCATCTTGCCGTTGGCGTCATTTACCTTGAGCGGCCTCTCCTGATTCCAATTTCTTATCTGATTCATCCAGTCGCTGCGCTCCGCCTTTTCTACCATAGGTGTCAGAACTTTCAGCACGTCCTTGCAGTCGCCTACGATGTGATCCGCCACGGATACGTTCTTTCCTATTTCGCTCTTGTCTATGTCCACCTGTAATATTCTGGCGTTTTTGCCGAACTGGTCAGGCTTGAGAGCCACCCTGTCGCTGAACCTGCATCCGAGAGTCAGGATAAGGTCTGCCTCCGCGATGGCCCTGTTGGCCGCATAGGAGCCGTGCATTCCCAGCATGCCGAAGTATCTCTCGTTGGAGGACGGAACTGCGCCCATTCCCATAAGCGTGGTTACCATAGGAATATCCGCTTTTTCTGCCAGCTCCATTACTTCTTTGCAGCTTTCGGAGGCTATTATGCCGCCTCCCACCTGTATCACAGGCTTCTTGGCTTCGTTTATGTACTTGGCGAACTTTGCCGCCTTGGCCTCGCAGTTTTCCGCCTCGGCGTTGCGGATAGGATACGGCTCTGCCGGCTCATAATCTATCATGGCTTCGGTAACGTCCTTTGTGATATCGACCAGTACAGGACCCTTTCGTCCTTCGTTGGCAATTCTGAAAGCGTTTCTCAGAGCGTCCGCCAGATCCTCCTTATCGTTTACAAAATAATTATGCTTTGTTATCGGGAAAGTCACGCCTGTTATACAGATTTCTTGGAACGCGTCCCTTCCTATCAGATGCTTTCCTACGTTGGCTGTGATGAACACCGTAGGTATGCTGTCCATGTAAGCCGTGGCGATTCCCGTTACCAGATTTGTGGCTCCCGGTCCGCTGGTGGAAAAGGCGACTCCCGTCTTTCCCGTGGCTCTCGCATATCCGTCGGCGGCGTGAGCTCCTCCCTGCTCGTGGGCCACCAGAACGTGCTTTATCTTGTCGCTGTACTTATAAAGCTCGTCATACAGAAACAACGCCGTCCCCCCGGGGTAGCCGAACACGGTGTCGACGCCGTGTTCCAGCAGTATGTTCATTACCAGCTGCGCACCTGTCATTTTCATTTTAATATTCCCTCCGTTCCCTTTATGTAATCGATGAATTGACGGGCGCTTCTTCCCGAAACACCGCCGTGACGCACTTCCCACTTGTTTGCTTCGCTGTGAAGCACGTCGGAATCGATCTTTACCTTTTCTTTTATAGCTAAGACTTCTACTATATGATGAAATTCTTCTCTGGTAGGCTTACCGTAATAAATCTGTACTCCGAATCTGTCCGCCAGACTTAATTTTTCTTCTATGGAGTCGCTTCTGTGGAGATCGCCTATGTGCTCCATGTCATCCCTGTCTTTCCAGGTTTCTTTTATCAGATGCCTTCGATTTGAAGTCGCATATATGAGTACGTTTTCAGGCCTCTGTTCAAGACCGCCTTCGATTACGGCTTTCAGATATTTGTATTCCGTCTCGAAGTCCTCAAAGGACAAGTCGTCCATGTATATTATGAATCTGTAATTTCTGGCTTTCACGGCGGAAATAATCCTGCCCAGATACTGCATCTGATGCCTGTAGACCTGTATTATCCTGAGGCCGTCGTCATAGTACTGATTGGCCAGAGCTCTTATGCTGGTGCTCTTGCCCGTGCCTCCATCTCCGAAGAGCAGGACGTTGTTGGCCGGCCGCCGTTTAAGGAATGCCTCGGTATTGCCCGTCAGCTTTTCTTTCTGCACCTGATAGCCTATGAGGTCGGAAAGCCTTATGTCAGCCAGCACTCTTACAGGCGTAAAAGAAGCCTTTCCTCCTTCTGTATCCACGGAAAAAGCTTTATTAAGGCCCAGGGTACCTACTCCGTTTTTCATGTAAAATTCCGAGATGTCCTTGAAAAAGTCCTGAGAATCACAGAGTTTTTTCCTGAGACTTTCCACTACTCTTCCGGAGTCCGACAGGGGCTGTATACTGCTGTAGTTCTTCAGCAGGCAGAAACAGTCGTTTCCCAGTTTTTCATCTAACACTGCCGGATCATAGCAGAATATTTTCTCGAGAAGCCTGCAGTCTCTCCTAGCAAAGATATCGTCTTTTTCCTCTTCTGCTCTCTCGGCAGAAAGGGAAAAGGGATTCTCGTTATAGGCTATATATAAGGCTACAACGCTCTGCCACAGATTGCCCGAAAACCCGTACTTTGACGAAAGTTTCAGGATATGTCTTATGGTATTATATGCTTTGGCTCTGAAGTCTTCTGAGACGCTGTCGGCTTCTCTGCACAGATCTGCCATCTCGGCCATGATATCCGCGCCTTCTCCTTCGGAAAATATGATCAGATCTTCCAATAATCTATACATGTATTCTACCTCAGTTTATCTGCTATCAGACTGCCCATCTCAGAAGTAGCAACTTGTTTCTTTCCCTCTGTCATTATGTCAGGAGTCCTGTAATCGTCTGAGAGGACTGATTTAACAGCCGCCTCGATCATATCGGCTTCTTTTGTAAGTCCAAAGGTATATCTGAGCATCATAGCTGCGGAAAGTATTGCCGCAATAGGATTGGCTTTTCCCGTGCCTGCTATGTCGGGAGCAGAGCCATGTACAGGCTCATACATTCCGAAGGCTCCCTCTGCCAGACTGGCCGACGGAAGCATCCCTATGGAGCCTGTTATCATGCTGGCCTCATCAGAGAGAATATCGCCGAATATATTGCTGGTCACTATCACATCAAACTGTTTTGGATCATATACCAGCTGCATGGCGGCATTATCCACATAAAAGTTTTCCAGTGTGACTTCAGGATATTTCTCGGCTACCTTAGCTACTGTCTTTCTCCACAGTCTGGAACTTTCCAGCACGTTAGCTTTGTCTACGCTGGTGACTTTCTTATTTCTCTTCATGGCCATGGAAAATGCGATTTCCGCCACTCTCTCCACTTCTTTTTCAGAATAGAGTTCCACATCATAAGCGGCCTTTCCCATGTCTTGTGTATCTTTCACGCCTCTCTCGCCGAAATATATGCCTCCCGTCAGCTCTCTCACTACCAGAAGGTCCAGCCCGCCCCGGACTTTTTCTTCTTTGAGAGGACAGGCGTCCTTAAGCTGATCGAACATTATGGCAGGCCTCAGGTTGGCAAACAGTCCCAGCGCCTTTCTAAGCCCCAGCAGAGCTTTTTCGGG
>ENA-OPSZ01000007-OPSZ01000007.1-human-gut-metagenome-genome-assembly--contig:-NODE-7-length-214589-cov-23.163783_pt1 | contig 214589 bp, 205 predicted proteins | sample MGYA00241814_ERZ501919 | MGnify/ENA primary metagenome ERZ501919 (study PRJEB25962, sample SAMEA2042440) | human gut metagenome | biome: human gut; feature: human-associated habitat; material: faeces... | reverse complement strand
GGTAGATCCAGTCGTGCATCAGGCACACGCTGGGTTCGTCCTCCCTGGGAACCAGACGGTAGGTACATTCCCCATAGACCGTGCGTTTGTCCTCGATCTCCATGCCATAGGCTTTATAAAAGCGGTATTCCAGATTGGAGATAATACAGCGAAGGGTTTGCAGAGCCTCCCTCTGAGCTGATACGATCAGGTCACGGTCAATGCTGCGCTTCAAAAACAGCAGCGATTTGTAAAGCTGTACCTCTGTGCGGTAAGGGCGGCAGTCTTTCGTTTCCAACCATCCGCAAAAAGCGACCGGTCCGCTCTGGATCACACTGCGGTCCGGGTGATAATACTCGTAGCAGTCCAGGTTTGCCGTATTCAGAAGATAGAGCATTTCCCGGACTTCATTTTCCGGCATGTCGTAAAACCGCAAAAGCGAGCGGTAAAGATGGACATAGCCAGGAATGGAAATCATGGTATTTACCATAAAATAAAATCCTCCTTGTAAACAACAGGTGCGGGAGCTTTTGCCCCCGCACCGTCTAAAATCTATATTTCGTTATCTACTTTCACGAGTTTTCCCATGACAAGGAAGCGTCCTGTGCCGCCCGGCGTACAGGTAGAAAGGGTCACTACCTTATCGCTGCAGGTCACAGTCACATCACTTTCCACCGCAGAACGTTCCTTCATAGCCGTAAGCCAGGTAGTATAAGCACCGTCATCCTTCCAGGAAAGCTGCCAGGGAGAAGTTTCACTGCCGGATTCTTCCGGCTTTGCTGCAAACGCCGCAAAGATCTCCATGACATAACCACCCTTCGGAGTAACGAGATACATCTGCCTGTGGGTATCAAAGTAACTTTGTTCATCGTATCGGTTCAGCAGAGCAAACATGGAACCATCACGCATATTATGGCCGTAGACGATCGTATTGCGGTCTGAAAAATCTGCCCGGTTTTCATAATCGGCAAACAGGCAGCCAACCTTGTTGTAGGTCCCGTCATAAAGATGGTTCAGGTAATACTCGTTGTTGTCAGTCTGCGTCACCGGATAATTGATCACCGTATCAGGAAGGGAAAGCCATCCGATGATGTCCGGTCCATTTTCACGGAGCGCTTCAAAGTCTACCGAAGGCAGGACAATATCGGCATCGTCCTGTTTTGTTTCCGTCGGATCGGTTGCCTGTTCCGGGGAGGCTGTCTGCTCCGGTACTTCCACATATCCGGCAAGATCCCGATAGGCGTCTTTACTTTCGGCATACTGGTTTAAGTCACGGAACACCAAAAATCCGCTGCCAAGAGCCACCAAAGCGCAGAGTGAAAGGACAGAAGCCCCGACAGCCGTTCTTTTTGGGGAAGTCCTGCTGTATTTTCCCTTTTTGAAATAATACACAGCAAATACGCTGCCGCCGATCAGTGCGGCTGCCAACAGTCCGCCATATAGGAAAATATACGGATCATCCCCGGTCTGCGGTACCGGCTTTTGAGGGGTGGAAGGATTGGACGGAACAGAAGGTTTTTCCGGCTTCTCCGGCTTTTCCGGTTTTTCATTAAAAAACTGGACCGTAGATGTCTGGTCAGCTTTGATCTCCACCGTAGCGGCATCAGGAATGATGTAATCCTTGCTTGCCCGGTTTGCAACTTCTGTTACGGTATAAATACCGACACGAAGGCCCTTGACTTCAATCACGCCGGATTTTGGAGTGGTGAATGTCTCGCAGTAGGAGCCGTCCGCGCTCTTGACCTCGATGGCAAAACCATCTTTGCGCCCGTCGCTGGAATCCTTTGTGATCTTTAAGTTGCCGCGGTAAGCCTCATTGGTAAATCCGTGCCCGGCTTCTCCATTTTCCACAACTGCGACCTGTCCATCTTCTGTGATGGAAAAATAGTAAGCGTTTGGATCAGGCTGATAGCCCTCCGGCGCTTTGCTTTCTTTGATAAAGTAGCCACCAGCCAGAAGGTTTTCCGCCGTATGATAGCCTGCATCGGTTTCTTTCAGCGTACCGATCTTTTGATCGTCAGGATCATATTCCTGGTTGGCATTGGAATCCGCATACAGGTCGAACACCGCACCGGGCAGGAAGCGCAGGAAAGAATTCTTGTCTTTCTTATCCTCCTTTTCCACAGGGGACGGTTCTTCCACAGCTTCGGTTTTAGTTACCTGCACGCTGCCGCGGATCAGGGTGTTTTCCACACGGATCTCGATATGCTGTCCGTCTGCACCGATATATACATGGTGCTGCTGCGGGCTTACCGTATAAAGGTCAGGGGCAGAGATCTCCTTGACAATCCAGTGTCCGTAAGGAATGTTCTCAAAGGAAAAGCTGCCGTCTTTTCCGGTAACAGCAGTAAGCAGTGCATTTTCTTCGGTAAATTCTTCTGTATCAGGTCTAAACAGTCCCATGAGCGCACCGGCCAGCGTGACATCTTCGCCGCCTTCCGGGTTTTCCCCAACTTTTACACCGTCTACACGCCCGCGGAGAAGTTCATTGGAAACAGCCTCGCCTTCATTGACAAGGATCTGTACCAGGGAAGTTTCCTGTCCGGCATATTCAAAGACGACCGGATATTTCTGATCCGAAAGGATATAGGCGCCGTTGGTCGTGCGTTCCTTGACATAATAGCTGCCAAAAGGCAGGTCGGAGGCGAAGGAAGCGCTGTAACTGCCGGATTCATCAGACGAAACAGAAACCACTTCCAGAAGTCCGTCTACTGGGATCACGCTGCCATCTGCCGCCGTCAGGTCTGCGGAAGCATAAAGTCCAAAGGAAATATCCTTATATTCCTCGTTCATGCCAAGACCGAACAGGTCATCGGTCTCCATTGCCTTGAAAAGTGTGACATCCACTTTCTGTCGTTCGTCATAAAGACCTGTTGCTGCCTGTGTGACCTCCACGGTCTCACCCGCATAGGTCAGTTCCACATATTCCGGTTGAGGATTCAGCACACAACCGGAAGGAGCCTGACGTTCCTCCAGACGGTAACGGCCAAGATAGAGAAGCCCGCTTTTCGCTGTGCCGTCCTCGCCAGTCGTAAGGGTTTCCACAACCGTATCTTTTTCTGTCCGCAAGGTACCGTCACCGGTATAAATATCTTCATCTGCGATCACGTCATAGACCGCTCCGGGAAGTCCGGCAGCCTCATACACCGGCTGGTACAATCCGTCGTTTTCCTGGACAGAAGCAAATACTTCTCCGGTCTTTGTGATGGTAAGCTGGCCTTTCTGCGGCATATTGTACTGCGTGACCGTCACAACCGCCTCGCTGCCGTCAATGGTAAACGGTACCGGCTGATCGGAAAGCACATAGCCATAAGGGGCAGCCACCTCATAAAGTTCATAATCCCCGGCGGCCAAAGGCTCCGGCAGCATCAGCCAGCCCTCGTCAGAAACGTAGAAGGTATCCAGTGTTTCCGGGTTCGGATAGTAGACTGTCTGGGTGATAAATTCCCCGGTGGAAAGATCCTTGATCTGAAAACCGGTTCCGGTCACAGGGATAATCTTTCCGGTCTCTGCGTCACATTTTTCAACTTTCAGACGGGCTGTGATGGTGCGGTTGTTCAGGATATAGCTGTAAGTCTTTCCATCAGAGGAAATGAATACCGTAAAGTCCGGGACAAAGGCTTTGCCTTCCTCGCCTGCAATCTGATGGACCGTATAATGCCCATAAGGAAGCGGTTTACTGGAAGCAAAACCATCCGCATCCGTGGTAAGAAGGTCACGTTCACTTTCCTTTGCCGCGTCATAGCTTCCGGCTGCCTTTAAGTAAACTTCAAAGACTGCGCCTGCTTCCGGGCGTTCGATAATACCGGCATTGGGATCGTCGGTATTTTCGCCCTCGGGCACATCCTGGTCCAGGTCATCGGTGTGCTTAACAAGCTGGATATTTCCGTAAATAACCGTTTCCGTCACCTGATTTTCTGTGGTATTGAGTTCCACTTCATACAGGGAAGGGGATGCACCCACTTCATAAATAGTTTCATTCAGAAGATACCCGGTGCTCGGTTCGATCTCCCGGATCGTCCAGCCATCCCCGCACACATAATAGCGAGTCATAAAGCTGCCATCCGGTCCGGTAGTATAAGTGTCAATCAGTTCGCCATCACGGAAGATCCCATAGGTCGCTCCTGCAAGAGTGGCATCCCCCTGGGCATTTCCGGTGTCAGCATCACTCTTTACCACATGGACACGGAACTTCTTCAGGATATTGCTGAAATGTACCGAAGAAGTCTGCCCGCTTTCAATGGTCACGTACTGTGCGGAAGGGGTCACATAGCGGTCCGCCGGAAGTTCTTTTACCAGATAGGTTCCCGGCAGGAGCTTCTTTTCAATCTGGCCGTTTTCTCCGGTCGTAACTTCCTCATTGACTTCATTTCCCAAAATGTCCGTACCGGAGATATGGAAGGTGATACCGGAAACAATGCCGTCCTCACTGGTCTTGACAAGTTTTGCAGTACCGTAAGTTTCCGTTTTGATCTTTACAAAGAAGGAAACCGGATCGCTGGCGCCGGTCATCATGGTCTGGTAGCCGGGTCTGCCCCAGATCAGCATGTCGTTTGCCACCGGGATATTCTTTCGGAATTCAAACAGCACCGGGTCCATCATCATCTGCCTGCTGGTAAAGGTGTATTCATTTCCGTTTCTTGTCACAGAAACGCCGCTGCCTTTCAAAGCCTCCAGGTCGATCTTCAAGTTGTTGGTATCTGTGACCGTCAGGGTATAGACCTTTTTTTCTACATCCCATTTCAGTTCCAGTTCCGGTGCTTCGCTTTTCTTAGAAGAAGTAAAGGAAGGGACTGTGGAATGGGAAGCAACCTGTGCCAGAATCCAGTCATAGGCTTTTTCTGCCGGTCGTCCGGCAATCACGCTGAAATACTGATCGGCGTCTGCGTGGCCGTTTCCGTGGCGGCTGTACGGATCGCTTCTAAGCTGCTGCTGGTATTCCCAGAGGATGATCTGGGTCGCCATCTTATAGTCGTCCTCGTTGATCCCGGAAACAGGGAGCGCCGCACCGGGTTTCCAGCCATAGATCGCAGTCAGGGTGATCCCCCTCCTTGCCTCGGCAGGAAGCAGGTTCAGGTATTGGCTGTTGGTCCCGCTTTCCGAAACATAGGTGTTTTCCGAAGTATGGTAAGGAATCCCGCTCTCCACACAGTAAACCTGGTGGCTGATCCCGTCAGAGTCCGTCAGCATATAATGCCGGTAAGCATTGCCCCCGGAACTGGTGTGTACGTCGATGGTTCCGTCTGCATGGTAGGCAAGATAGGTGTAAGGCGCCGGGGCGCGGTAGTGGTTCCCATCAGAGCCCACATACTGGTCGCCCAGCCAGGAGCTTGCCGTCTGTCCGACAGACATGGCAAAAGCCTGAGCCGGAAGAAGCCCCAAAATGCTTGCCATACAAAGCAAAAACGCCAACAGCTTGCGAAAGCCGCGGCGTCTGGTTATGATATGTTCCATGAAAAAATCCTCACTTTCATAAAATCTAAAAGGACAGCCTTATTTGCTGTCCTTGTCGTCAAAATCATCCTCGGAAAGATATTCCGGTTCCCCGTATGCCTCATCCGGGTCAAAGCCTTCGCCATAACCGTCATCCTCAAATTCCGCATCGTCCTCGGCCTGCTGTTTCGGACGCACGATTTTTACATAGTAACCGATCCCACCGACCGCAAGTAAGGCAGCAAGGATAAACAGGATCGTGCCGACGCTGCCGGTTTCTTTCTTCGGCTTTTCCGGTTCTGCCGGTTTTTCAGTTTCCGCCGGCTTTTCTTTTCCTTTGCAGCCATTTAAGTCATTTTTGCAGACCGGACAGCCGGTATTAACCTTTCCTGCCTCACATTTTTCTGTGCAGTTACAGCTTTCTTCCTGAGGGATCATGCTCATGCTGCCATTGTTCTTTTCTGCAAGCGCCATCAGGTCGGACTCTGTGACGCCGTTTAAGAAGTAGACATTGTTATCTTCCCGTTTCCCATCGATCACCAGATAAAAAACATTGCCCGCGTCCGTAGTGATGGTGTAAAACTGTTTTTCCCCATCCGTACCGCTGATGTTGTCCTGTACCGTTCCGGTGCCTTCCGGGGTAAATGCACCTTCAGGGATCGCAGAAGTATTTTCCTGCTGTCCGGTACTATTATCTGAACCAGAGGAATTTCCGCCGCCGGAAGGAGTTGTAGCGTTTGAGCCGGAAGGTTTTTCTTCCTTAGGCGGTTTTGTCTGTGTACCGGACGGACTCTGGGGTGCTGCCGCAGCAGGTTTCTTTTCAGGCGCCGGTTCTTTGTAATACGGATTATCCATCTTTACCGCATCAGAACGGTTTCCTGCATAATCTTTTGCGTATATGCTTACCTGTTTTTCTGTTCCGGCATAATCTTTCAGTGCGACCGACGCTTTCCCGTCGGTGAGGGAGTTGATACGGTTTTCATCAACAAAGACTGCCTCCACACCAGAGAGATCGTCACTGCTTTCTATTTTCAGGGTATCGCCCTCCAGGGAAGCAGTCAGTGTTGGCGGTGTGGTGTCTTTGGAACCGCCGGCATGAGCCGTTACAGGTAATGCGCTGACACTTACAAGAAGCGTAAGCGCCAGCAGCAGGGAAAGTTTTTTAAGCCTCATGCACATCCTCCTTCTCCTGCGGTAAAACAGTTTCCGAAGGGGCTGCCTGCTGTGATTTCAAAAAATCCGCAAGCTGCTGGGGCGTCAGTTTGAAACTGCGCGCCACCGCCACATAATCGGTATTTTCCAACTCCGTTTTCTGTTCCTCCAGCTTATGGAGCTTTGCCTGCATTTCCGCAATCTTTGTTTTGGTCTTTTCAATTTCCTTTTCCAGTTTTTCAATTTTAGGATTCAATTTATTACCTCCAATCTGTTAAGGCAGACGCCCAAATGTATAAAAATGCTGCTGCCAGTAGCTTGTATTGATGTTGGCATAAGAGATCGGGTCTCCGCAGTGGATCATCATTCCATTTCCTACATAGATCCCTACATGGCTTGCACCGCTGGTATTGTAGGTCCCCTGGAAGAAGATCAGGTCGCCCGGTTTTGCATCTGCGCTTGATACCGGCGTACATACACCTAAAAGACCGTCCGCAGTCAGCCTTCCAAAATTCCAGCCGACGCCGCAGTTGTTGATCACCCAGGACACATAGCCGGAACAGTCAAAGGAAGTGGAAGGGCTTGCGCCTCCCCATACATACGGATAGCCAAGATATTTTTCCGCCTCGGCCATCATTGCGGCAAACTGTTCATCCGCAAGGGCTTCCGGTGGAATGTCATAATCGAAGTAGTTTCCTGTGCCGCCTGAACCAACTTCCGGCAGGTGCCGTTCGCTGGTATCGCCGGTATCAGCAAAATACAGGGGATTCAAATACTGGCCGTCAACCAGAACTTCTAAGTGCAGGTGGGGACCGGTGGAATTTCCGGTATTCCCGACCTTTGCGATCACATCCCCGGCTTTGACCTCCTGCCCGGCAGAAACAAGGATCTGGGAACAGTGCCCGTATTTGGTCGTCAGGGTATGTCCTTCGTATGCCTCGCCTTCAATGGCGACACATAAGCCATAACCGCCGGCATTTCCCGCAAGGGTGACCGTTCCGTCATGCCCGGCAAGGATCTCTGTGCCCTCCGGCATCCCGATGTCCACACCGGTGTGATAGTTCTTTTCCCCACTGATGGGATGTACCCGGTAGCCGTAGTAGCTGGTCACATAAGGGAGCCAGTTGGTGCCAAAGACATTTTTGACATACTGGCGGTTTCCTTTTGTCTGCAGCAGGATCTCGCAGATCTCTTTCTGGTCTGCGTTCATCCGGGAAACGACCAGGTTTTCCAAAGGTGTGACCGTGAGCTTGACATTTAAGATGCGCCATTCATAAGGCACTTCCTCCTGGGTTTCTTCCCCGGTTTCCGGGTCAACGGAAGTTTCTGTGCGGTAACGGATCTCGGTTTCTTCTGAAAAGGACAGGGTATATTGTTCCTGGAAAAGCTGCCGCAGCACGCTTTCCACTTCATCGTAAGTAAATCCCTGATAAGCAGAAGTCAGATACCCCATCAGCACATACGGGTCATGCTCGATCGCACCCAGGTTATACCGGTATTCGTCATAGCCGGGGCGGTCTGATTCCACCCTGTCTATTTCCATTTGCAAATCTGTTTCCCACTCGGTATAGGTAAGCTCCGCCTGATTGATGTCCTGATCGTCTGCGAGATAGGTAGAAGCAGCCAGACTTCCCAGACCACCGGTTCCAATATTGGAGAATGTGGAAAACAGGGACATGATCAGGAAAATTACCAAAAGGAGAAGCAGGAGGACAAGGCAGATCACAGGGTGCCGTTTGACCGCATGGACAATACCGACGCTGACCCTCTCTGTTGCGACTGCGGCATTTTTTGCCTGTTTCCCGGCTTCACGGGCAGCCTTGGCATACTGCCTTTTCAGTTTTTGTTTCTGCCATATCCGGGCAATCGCATGTTTCTTCAGCTCCGGGTGGTCGCTAAGAGCCTGCCGGTAAGCAAGTCTTGCGTTGGCCTTTGCTGATTTTTGCTGTAATTTCGCTGCCTTTCGGTAGGGGGCAGTTTTATGCCGGTGATATGCCGTGCGAAGCCCCGCCTCGCCCACAAGTTCAGAGCGGTGGGCTGCCTTGATCCCCACATTTTCATCCTCTGCCTCATAAATCTTTTTATGGGCGTAACCAATGGCAGTATTGGCGCCCGCCTTGACCGGACGCAGGGGTACAGGTCCTTTTACATGGGCCTTTTGGGATTTAACCTCCTTTTCAAATTTTAAGTGTTTTTTGGCTTTTCCGGTCTCCAGGTCGGAAACCGTCTCCATGCGCAGTTTTTTCCGGGCCGGCAGACGATTTTGCGCCTGCTCTGCTTTTTGTGCAGTCCGTTCCGCCTTCCGTCTTGCATGGGTGAGCTTTTTATCCTTTGTCTCCGGCGGCAGTTCATCCGCAGTAAATTCCAGCTTGGATGTTTTCGGCGGTTCGCTATCCACACCCTTTTCCTTCTGTGCTGCCTGTTCCTCCGCCTGTGCCGCTTCCTGAAAACGCTGCTGATATTTGTTCCCATGCTGATGTGTCCGGTAACGGTGTTCCTGACCGGATCTGTCTGTGCCGCTCGGTGGGGCTGATCCTTCGGAAGAAGGTGCATATTGTCCGGTATCATGGTCTGTCACATCCTCTGTTACAAGAGAACGCCTGGAAACCTCCTGCCGGAAATTGCTTCGTCCGTTGTCCTGTGTCGGGGGCTCTATCCTGGCAGCCTCCGGCGTCTCAAAGTGATCCGAAAAAACATCCAAAGCGGCTGCATAAGCCTCGCCCTGTTCCAGCAAGGACGCCGGTGTTTCCGGTGATAGCTGGGAAAATTCCGTCTGTACAGGGATGTCCTGCCTGTGTGTCTTGCCGTTGACAGAAGAAGGGGTGTCCCGTGCCCTGCGCAGGTCAAAATCCTGTTCGGTCTGCCTGGCTGCCGGTTGATCTTTCCCGTGGGAATCACGCACCGGCATCCGGGTATCTTTGCGCTTCCTTTGAAATTCCCTGTCGTATGCCATTGTTCTCACCTCCGATCCATTTTAATTTTTGTCTCACGCTTTGGTCCCCGCTACTTCATCCGGTCTTGTGGTAAGCACGCTGTACAACAGTGTGTCCTTCGGGAAGTGGTCCACAAAGGGGATGATCACATTTCCAAAGAACAAAAGCCCCTCGCCGGGACCGGAATGGGTCACATAGGAAAGCTGGTGCGGGGAAATTCCCAACTGCTTTGCCAAAATCTGACGATCTCCCTGGGCCTGGTTGAGCATATAGATAAAGTCCGAGTTCTCAAAAATGTTCTCGATCTCACGGGAAGCCAGAAGGTCCTTGACGTTCTGCGTTAAACCTGATGGGATTCCGCCCCATTTACGGAAGCGTTTCCAGATCTCCACGCTGAAACTTCCTGTCTGCCCTTTCAAAAGAAGGTGGAATTCGTCAATATAGAACCAGGTTGTTTTATGTTTGGAACGGTTGGCCGTGACACGATTCCACACCGCATCCTGCATGATCAAAAGCCCGATTTCCTTTAAGGCTTTTCCCAGTGATTTAAGCTGGAAACACAGTACCCGGTGTTGATCCATTTGGATATTGGAACGGTGGTTGAACACGTTAAGGGAACCATTGACATAGATTTCCAGCGCCGTTGCGATATTCTGTGCCTCCGGTTCAGACTGTTTCAAAAGCAGCTCGTAAAGATCGCCTAAGATCGGCATATTTTCCGGGCACGGGTCCTGCAGGTATTCCCGGTAAACCAGTCTGGTACAACGGTCAATAATCGTCCTTTCAATAGGGGAAAGCCCTTCTTTGCCGCCGATGATAAGGTCACACAGCGACAGGATAAAATCACTTTTCAAAGTGATCGGGTTTTCATCATCGGAATAGTCCAGATTGATGTCCATAGGGTTGATGTAGTTCGTGGAAGTAGGGGAAATATCAATGACCTGCCCCTGGGAACCGAACTGCTGTACCAGCGGCCCATACTCATTTTCCGGGTCAGCGATAATGATGTCGTCCTCCGTCAGAAGGAACACATTGACGATCTCACGCTTGGCAGAGAAAGATTTGCCGCTTCCTGGGGTACCGAGAAACAGCCCATTGGGGTTTTTCAGCGTTTTTCTGTTCGCCATGATCAGGTTATTGGAAAGGGCGTTCAGGCCGTAATACAACGCCTCGCCCTCCTGGAACAATTCACAGGTGGTAAACGGTACAAAGATCGCTGTGCTGCTGGTCGTAAGCCCGCGCTCAATTTCAATCTGGTTCGTACCAAGAGCAAGCGAGGACATAAGCCCCTGTTCCTGCTGGTAATCCAGCCGCTTTAAGGCACAGTTGTATTTCTGCGCCACACCCGAAGCAGCAAAAATATCATTGAACAGTTTTTGGCGTTTGGCAGCGATATTTTCCACCAGTACCGTTACAAGAAACATGCGCTCATTACGGCTTTGTAAATCCTGTAAAAGATTTTTGGCTTCCTCTCCATAGGTGGCAAGGTCGGTGGGAATGATGTCCATGTCATACCCGGATCTAACCGCTTTCTTTTGTTCCTCAATGGTCATTTTCTGCAGGTCCGACATTTTGCGCTTGATGTTTCGGATTGCCTGTGCCTGGTCGATAGACTGGATATGCAGGTTGACGGTCACGGCGTCGTTTAAGTCAAGAAGATCCGCTAAAAGCCGGTCGGTAAGCTCCGGTGCCAAAATCTGCAAAAAGGAGACAGCACCGGAATGATCGCCTACCCGGAATGTCTTTCCATCCTTTGAAAAAGACAGCCCGGATGGTGAAATGAAATCTTTGGTGGAAAGACCAGTCTTAGGCAGATCCGACCACTGGAAATGAAACTTTTCCTGACCGTCCGGGTGAAGCTGGCTGTGAAGAAGCTCCAGACGTTCCAGTCCGTTTAAGGATCTTGCCTGTACTCCCAGAGTTTTGAAATTTGCCAGCACATCCGTTTCAATGCGTTCCAGACGCATTTTCGCAGTACGCAGGTCATCCGCCTCAATCCCGAAGGTAATGTATTTGCGCTTGGTGAGACCGTTATTTCCTTTCTGCAACTGGTTCTTTAACATATCCCCGTATTCCCTGCGGATTCCGTCATACTCGTCGCCGCGGGGAGGAATGTCAATGCTTCTGGTAAAATCCTGCATATTGGCCCGCTGGTTGATAAAGGTAAGCTGCACATGGATCGAGGCGTCGAAGTAATTTAAGAAATCACAATACCCCTCGAAAATCTGTGCTTTATCATCTGCCTGTGCAAGCTGATAGTTAATATCAAAAAACTGCACTGTTTTGGTGTAAAGGGTATCGGTCAGCCGGCAGATCCCATCCCGGTACATTTCACGGTAGGGAATGCTCTGCTGGACCGTCTGCGGGGCATCTGCTTTCAGTCCGGCAAAAAAGCCGCCTTTTTTAGACGGCTTGGAACGGGCAGACTTAGTTTTTCCCTGCTTTGCATCGGCTCTGGTCTTTTTGGCCTGCCTGATGTTTTTTTGCAGACGCTTTTCCTGAGCTTCCTGCTGTTTGTTTTTTGGCAATCTTTGTAACCTCCTTCTTTGACATAGATTTATACAGGTTATCCGTCCTGTACGGACGGTCCTTCGGCCAGAGCTTATAACGGAGCCGGTTCTTCAAGATCTTTTCTGCCGGCTGCCCGTCACGCTCATACATGGCGAAGAAGAAAAAGGGCATCATCAGCCCGATCATCAAAAGTACAGCCGCCGAATTGCCGATCGCCCCGCGGGTAAAGAAATACACCGGAAGGCCGACAAGCCCGGCAAGGCTGAAACAAATAAGCTGGCGCTTCGTCAGATTGAAGGCCAGCTTGGTCTTAACTTTGGTTAAATCCTTTGGTACAGGTACATAAGGCACTTAAAATCACCCCTTTCGCTCCGGCATAGTCAGCGTACAGTTCACTTCATTACCCCATACATCCCAGCCGGGTGTCTTTTGTCTTGCAAACAGCTCCACTCTGGGCTGATCGCCCATGAGTTTTACGATCTTATCCCGCACCTCGTCCGGTTTCTTGCTGTGCTGCTCAATATGGGAGATCACAAACTGGTGGATTCCCGCACATTGGCGTTTCGGACGGCCTCTGGTTGCCAGCAGGCAGACCTCCGCGTTTGAGCGGGTCCAAAAGCCCATGCCATAAAACCAGCTATCCGCTTTCCGGTTCTGTTTGAGCCATAGAAAAGCCAGCGTTTTATATTTGAATCCCCAGGCATCGATCACCCGGAAGGCTTCATTGAGTTGCGGGAAGGTCGCCCACAGAAAGAGGGCGCTGTCTTTTGCGGCAAGCTCCGATACCGGCAGGGCACAGATTTCTTCAATGCTCATCGTGGGATAATGGTTTTCCGCAACGCCGCTTCCATGTTTCCTGTCATAGTGCCAGGGCGGATCGGCATAGATAATGCCGTACTGTTTCGTTTCCGGCATTAGCGAGCCTGCTCATTCTTAGATGGGGCAGGTTTGGTCGGCTGTTCTTTGACCTTACCGGCATTTTCCTTCAATGCACCGGTCAGGGAAGGCTTTTCCGCAGCTCCCTTTGTTGCTTCAAGAGTCGCCTGCAAATTTTCAATAGCCTGCCCGTACCCATCAATCAGGGCGTCGTTAAGCTGCTTGCGGAACTCTGCCGTAACCGGCCAGCAGACATCTTTCCAGTTGCCTCCCTTATCCTGGGTTGCGGGCATATTGACATACAGCCCCTTTTCACTGGAACAGATACGGAAGCCGTCGATCTTAAAGCATCCGCCAATCGTAACATTGGCAAACGCCAGCAGGTTTCCCATTGGAGCGATCGGACGCACGCGGACATCCAGTTTCAAGCTGTTTGCCATTTCCGGCGTCTGTGTCTCCGGCACCATTTTTTCTGTATTGGTTTTACTCATATATAAAATCCTCCTTTTTAGAATTGGTTTTGTTCATGCTATCTTGCATTAAATATGGATTTGGATAACGAACCTGTCTTAAACAGGGCAAAGGCCAGCAGTACCGTATAACCCGCCGTTCCCCAGATCGCGCCGTGCACGTCGCCGGACGATGGGATAGACTGGACCAGCACTGCATAAATGGCAACACAGATCAGGATCAAAAAACCCTGAAAGCCCAGGGCAAAAAGGGAACGCAGATACCCGGTTCCCATTTGTCCCCATTCCCGGTTTGCCATTGTGGAAAACGGGATCGGTGCAAGGCTCACGGTTAAATAAATCTCGATCATACGGCCATATACAATGACAAAGATCACGATGGACAGTACCCACATACACAGATTGATGATGTTGGTTTCCAACCACAGTCCAATCAGTTCCCACATTCCCATTGCTTCAAGCTGGGTTTCCAGATCAGACAACACCGCCTGCACATCCAGGTTCCCGTTTATGACACCGGCACTTTGCGACACCACATTTTGGGCCACATCAAAGACCGCCATCACAATCGTAAAACAGTTGGTGAGCAGGTAAGTGGCAACAAAAGTCTTGAAAATCCACTTGAAGATGTTGAATGTATCGAATTCGTGCATGTTGTTCTTTTCGAGAATCATCTGGATCAGTTCATACACTAGAACAAAGGTCAGGATCATGCCCGCAATAGGAATGACGACGGTTTCCGAAAGATTCTGGATCATGGAGAACACGCCGCCATTCCAGCCCTGCGGGGTCTGTCCTACCTGATTTGCCACATCCGCAACCTGATTGTTGACGGAGTTGAAAATGCTGGTGTACTGTCCGGTGATCGCATCGATCAGGCCCTCTTTAATCCAGTCTGTTATCCATTCAAACAGACTGCCCATAAGTCAGCCCTTAACCGAACAGGCCGGAAAGCAGCGGAATCAGCGTTGCACCAACCAGAGCGATACCTCCGCCTGCCATAAGCTGTTTGATCCCTTGTGATTTTGCACCTGGGTTATCATTTCCGTAACCTTCGAGAAGGTTTACAACACCCCATGCGCCCAGACCTGCGCCCAGGGCGATCACAAGGATCTTCAAAGTATCAATCGCGCTTGCAAAAAATGCCATATAGTTCCTCCTTTAATTTCAGAAATTTTAATTTGTGATATGGCCGTATCAGGCCGGAAACAAAAAAAGCCGCCGCACTGTTTTAGAAAAAATCTGTTTCAAACAGCACGGCGGCATGGGGCAGGAAAAATCCTGCGGTTATTTACTTTTCAGGGAGAATCACGAATCCTCAAAAAATCCTCCTTTCATCGTGACAAAAACAAAGCCTGCCGGGGCATCATGCTTTGACAGGCAGGAACAACTTTATAAAGTCTGGGAAGCCAGATCTTCGGCTGTGACTTCATAATTGCGGTATCGTTCACCGGGACGCATCGGCATCCGGGTAGAAAGAAACTTTTCGATATTAAAAGCGTTCTTCTCATTAAAATCGGAAAGCAGTTTGTAATTTGGGTGTTTGGTTATATCATATTTCCGGGAGAGGAACGGCCGCACACCCCTGATCTGCAGCAGACATTTACCCCCGTCCATGACCGCCAGTTCATCCACCGACATCAGATCCTTTCCCAGCTTTTGAAAATTTTGTCCGTGGGATTCCTGATTGCCCTTTGTGACACTGGTGTTATACAGGTCGATGGTCTCTTTCCCCAATAGGGAGTTCCAGCTTTTTAAGGTGGTTTCTTCTTTACCTCCTAAGAAAAGGGAGGCGTCACAGTTACCGATGATGGTGTCCATGTTGTCTTTATACAGGGCTTTGAGCTGGCTTTGCGCCTGCAACACCAGGCAGGCAGAGATCTCACGGCTTCGGATGGTCGCCATAAGACGTTCCAGATTCGGAATCTGCCCAATATTTGCCGCCTCGTCGATCAGGCAGCGCACATGGATGGGAAGCCTGCCCCCATACACATCATCCGCCCGCTCGCACAAGCGGTTAAACAAAATGGAATAGATCAGACTGATCAAAAATGCAAAGGTTCCGTCCGTATCACTCATAATAAGGAAAAGAGCGGTCCGTTCATCCCCCAGCATATCCAAATCCAGTTCGTCATACATGGTAATTTCCCTGACTTCTTTAATGTCAAAAGGAGCCAGTCTGGAAGCACAGGAAATAAGGATCGACTTCGCTGTTTTTCCGGCAGCGAGCTTATATTTCTTATATTGACGCAGGGCAAAATGATCCGGGTCTTTCTGTTCCAGAGCGTCAAAGAGAAGGTCAACGGCATTTTTGAACGATTCATCATCCTCACGGACCTCCATTGCGTTCAGCATTTCTACCAGTGTGGCAAAATTCTGTTCGTTTGCCGGAGCCTCATAATAGATATATCCGATCAGTGCCGTATAGAGCAGGGTTTCTGCCTTGACCCAGAAATCGTCTCCGGCTTTTCCTTCGCCTTTGGTATTGGCGATCAGAGTCGTGACGATCTTCAAAATATCTTTCTCGGAGTGGATGTAGGCGAATGGGTTAAAGTGCATACTTTTCTGGAAATTGATCGTATTGAATACCCGTATTTTATAGGGCTCATAGATGATCTTTCCTTTTTCATTACGCACAGGCTTTCCGTCCTTGTCCAGCTTTGGTGTGCCTCGCTGCAACATCTTTCCGCATTCCACAAGGACTGTACCTTTCGGATCGGTGACGACGTAGGAACTGTGCATTTGCATCAGATTGGGCTTGATGAAAAAGCGCGTTTTTCCCGAACCTGATCCTCCGACTACCAGTACATTTTTATTTCTTGCATTGGCCGGATTTTTGGGCCTTCCGTTTAACATCAGTCCTTCACTTTGGGTAAGAATGATATTGTTTTCCGGCTTTGGGTCCATAAACGGGGCAATATCGGCTTTATTTCCCCAACGGGCTGAACCGTATTCCACATTTTTGCGGTATTTCTTAGCGTCTTTCCCTCTAAGATAGACTGCCAGCCGCATAATGGCTGCACCGCATAAACCGATCAGCCAGTCCATTGCCGCCCCCGGCCACATACTCTGAAACGCAAGGGCAAAGCCTTCGGACAGTCCTAACAGCTTTTGAGAAGCGTCCGCTCCGGGAGCCAGACGCACCGCCTCGCCCAGCTTGGCAAATACCAGAAGGAACAGAACATAAGGCAGATGGAGAATGACCTGTTTTTTCAATGTTTCTGCATCGATCTTCATCGTTCCGGTCCTCCGTGTTCTTTGTTCTTTACACGGTCACGGCCAAGCGACTGCGCCAGTTCTTTGAACTTATGAAGCTGTGTAAGCAGCGACGGTCTAGTGCTGCGTGTAAGGTCTTTCTTCGTATATTCCTTAAAAGCTGCCGTCAGTGCATCCGCCTGGTTTGCCTTGAAATATACCGTCCATTTTGGGGGATCGGTCCCAAGTTCCTTTTCTATATGGTAGCGTACCTGATGTTTCCTGGCATACCGTTCAAAAGAGCGGATTCGCCCTGAAACTTCAATGGTATTGGCTCCGGGGTCTTTATAAGTCAGCCGCTTCATGCTGTTGCGCCCGACTTTTGGCATTGTGCGTTCCTGTTCCATCTTTTGGAGTACCGCAGCAATAGCCGCACGCAGTACCCGCCCTGACAGTTTTGCTGCCTGTATAGAAACAGAAACCGTTCGTTGTTCGAGATCTTCCTGCAAGAGCATCCTCCTTTCTGATAAAATCGGTATTTATAATATGGAAATAACTTTTTACCGGCTTTTCCCAAGAACCTGCTGTCGGGAAGCGTGTTCAAAGGCTTTTGCTGCCTGATCGACCTGGATTTTAGCGTGTTTCAAAAGCGTCTTGATGATCGTAGCCGGGCGTTCCTGTTCCTCCAGATGATCGACCATCCCTTTGCACTCATCCGGGAGGTATTCCGCCATATCTTTCAACACATCGGAAAAGTTACCCATAAAGCCCCAGCAGCTATCCGACAGTTCCCCGTTTTTATAAAGCTCAAACCCATAACATTCGCCACTCAGATAGGAATCGTAAGCAGCGACTTCACTGCGCATCAGTGCGTCCGCTTTCTGCCGGATGGCGCCGGTCATCTTGTCAGAGTCAAATTCCTTTAGGGCATCTTCTTTGGAAACATAGATCCAGCCGACCTGTCCGCTGTCCCATTCTGCATGAGGAGCCCTGCCTGAGAAACTTTCTGTACTCATGGCAAGACCTGAGTGGTCGTAGAGATAGAGGGGGAGCATCAGATACTTTTCCGAAATTACTTTCTGCATTGCTTCATCGATCGCCCGTTCCTCTGTCTTTGGTCCATGCCGGAAACGGCTGCTTACAATGTTTACCATCCGTTCATAGCGTTTCATGCCGGCTTCATCATGTCCTACGGTATCTAAATACATTTCCCGCAGAAAGTCGTCTTTGTCCATATAGTTGTGATGGTCGCCCAGCGCATAGCGGGGATGAAAGCATACCATCGTCCCAAAATGTTCATCTACCTCACGGGGAGAGATCATAATATCGTCCGGCTGCACCATAAGGGCATAAGGTTCATTTACTGCCATTAACATAATTGGCTCCTTTCTTTCTACAAATCCGGGCCGGAATGGTGCATCATCGGTTTTTCCCGGTGTTCATTGGTTGCAGGCTGCTTGACTGCAATGATCTCGCCGGCAATCCTTGCAAATTTTTCAGGGTACTTGAACTGCTCCCCATATTTCTCCATCAGATCCGGGGAAAGGTCTGTAAAATTTTCCTCGCCAAGACCAACGATCAGAAAATTCCCGGACACAATATCATAGATGTGGCCGTCATCGTCAAAGAGAGCACGGTTCAGAGGCAGCCCCATCAGCTTGCCTTCTTCATTACAGATCAGAGCTACCGGGTCCTCATACGGATAGACCGCCTGAATATCTCCGCCCACTGCTGCCTGCAAGGATTTCAGACCACTTTCGATCTCCGCAGCATAAGGGGACTTGCCCGGCTCTACCATTAACACTTTCATAATTGTATATCCTCCTTCTTTTTCATTGCCGTACCGGGAGCGGTTGGCGTTTTTTCCTGAGTTTTTGCCACAGAGAGCTTCTCAAGGACAGAAGAACGTCCTTCATTAAACATGGATAGCTGACCGTCCGCTGCCTCACGAAGTTCAGAAACAGAGAGGGGAAGCGTTACATCAGCATGGGTCAATAGCTGTTCCCGTTTCAAATCCTGAATGATCTCGTCAAAAACGGCGTTGATCGCACGGCGTTCTTCCTCCACAGGGAAGGCTTTCAATACCTCCATTTCTCCGTCTTTACCGGAAACCAGGGTAAGGGCACAGTCGGCATGGCCTGCCAGATAATCCGATGTGTAGGGCAGTTTGTCCTTGATATAACAGGCAAAGGCTCTGGCTGTCATTTCCACATTGCTGTCCCAATAACCGCCGTCTTTTTCACATTCTTTTCCCATGCGTACTGAATTACGGTAAAAATCAGTTTCCGTCCGTCCAATCTGCGGAGCTTCCTGCGCCTGCATCCCGGAAAGCATACGCTCAAAAATTTCCAGCCGTTCTCGTTCACTTTTGGGAATTACCCGGCCGGTAACATTCTTCTTAAATGCGTTGATCTGTTCCACAGAGCCGGGTTCGCCGGACAAAAATGCTTCCCGCAAGACTGCGTAGGTTTCCATCTGTTCCTCATTGCCATACCGTTTCAGGGAGGCAAGAACCGAGGAATCCAGCCAGCTTGCCGCATTTTTCCGGGTGCGTTCTGTTTGTGCTTCCGTGCGCTTTGCTGCCTGTTCCGGTGTTTCCGGTTTATACTTCATGGTGTCAATGAGTTTTTGGAACGGCGCATAGAGGCGGGGCTGTTCTGACAGCATCCCTTTTGCGCCCATCTTTGTACCAAGATAATCGTCAAGTCCATGCCACCATTCATGTGCCAGCGAACCGGCCCCGTGCATTTTCGTAAGATTGATGACTGTACGCAAAGGTTCATAATGAGCCGCAGCATTGCCGCTGCCTCTTGCACCAAAAGCGATAGCAAGCGTTCCCTGATAAGCAATATCTTTATCGCTGATCTTAAGGGCTGACGCCAGATCCTTTAGTGCTTCAAATCCCATGTTAAGGGAGGTCTGACGGTCGTTCTGGTTCATCCAGTTTCCAAACTCGCCGCCGCGGAACCCAAATGTATCAAGATAATGCTGTCCGGTGATCTCCACACCATTCCGGTAATCCGGCCCGGTACGTTTGACATGGGCGAGCTGGGGAGGGACAAACCGGATCTTTCCGTTTTTGTTCCTGCCTTTGGCAAGTTCCTGCACCCATTTCAGGGCAGCTTCTTTGGTCTCAAAATTGGTCCGCAGGATCGAATAGCCTTTTGTCACATAGTAGGTACCGGGTTTCCAGTCCTCATTTTTAGAATAGGTATGTTTCCCGTCGTTGAAGTGGATCGCATAACCTTTCGGTATTTTCTGCTCTTTGGAAACACAAAACTGTTCCTTTTTTGCTTTCTGAGTAAAGTTGCGCTCAAAATATTCAGCCGAGCGGATCAGCATGGTATTGGACAATTTGTTTGTGATCACGGGATTGTCCTGTCCCTTTTTCGTTGCCCGGTAATGGATTCCGCTTCCCCAGCCCTGTACCTTTTCTAAATATCCATTGTCAACGAAAAAGCGGTCATAGGCTTTCGCAGCATCCTCCACAGTACGGACATCCGAAAGCACTGTCTGCAATTCCCAGACTGTTTTTATATATTCCTTTTGTCTCGCGGTCCGTTTTTCCGGGGTGTCATCCGTGCGGTAATACTGAGGGGAAGCGTTTAAGCCGTCCCTCGCTTTTTTGATAAAATAGACCACGCCAAGAGGAATCCCTTCCTCCAGCATGGCTGCATAGTCCGGCTTTTTCCAGACATTATCCTTTTTCACAAATTTTTCGGCTTCGCGCTCATTCATGGCTTCCAGATCATCCGCATACAGCCCGCGGTCTTTCCACAGGTCTTTTTTCGCACCGCCGATCTTTTCGCCGAAATCTTCATGCACTCCTGCCAATCTTCATCACCTCCAGTCAGTGTAAAATTCTTATCGCTCCGGGGCAGGGCGGCGTTCTTCGTTTTTGTGAAGTTGTGGGAGGTTTCCTGTGAGCCGGTCAGTTTCCCGGCAGATCAGTTTGTCCAAAGCGCCTAAATCCTCCGGTGCAATGGCAAACTCCCGGTAATTTTCATACCACAGGCCCGTAGAGACTGCTGCGATGGGCGCAATTTTCTCCGAACCGGATGGAAGAAGGCGATACACAGGGGCTTCGTCATAAAGAAGCATCTGCTTTGCCGTTCCCTGTGGTATGCGGTACTTATCCATATCCGGGTTCTGGGCTGCCTCCATATATTGCATATTCAGGCGTTCTTCTAAATCCTGGGGCATATAACGAAATGCCTGATCCATCCACTGTCTGAACATCGTGGAATAGTGGTACTGCCATTCCGTAACTTGATTCGGGGCATAAGAAAATCCCCAACTTTTCAGAGCATCTTTTTCGTAAAGCTCCATTTCAGTCCATTCTTTCAGGCTGACCGTAGCCGCTGAACCATCTTTGCGTTCGATATTGACGCCGCAAGGATAGAGGATATTTCTTTTTATATCCTGCCGTAGCGTGTCTAAATCCATCATCAGGACATCTCCGTACAAGTGACCGCCCTCTCTGCGATCCGTATGAAACAGGAAAGCCCTCGCTCCGATGAACTCCGTTGTTGAGATCATTTGATGAAGATCCGCCGTAGAACAATAAGCAAACAAGGCGTCGGAAAGCCACATGTGATTTTTCCCCATGATGGCAATGGAATCAGCCCCGGTATTTGTCGCCAGAGAACGCATATTAAATTCGCATTCCCTAAGAAAATCTCCGGCAAAAATATGGATCTCATACGCAAAGACGGATAAGTCTGTATCACGGATCAAATGAATCTGCGGTAGTGGTTCCTGATTCAATCAAATTCCTCCTTTCATGTGAACCTGACAATTACCGGCTTTCCTTATCATGGGAAGGTGCCGGCTGCTTTTTTGCCGGTTCCGTTTTTGCTGCCTGTTCCCGCATTGCTTCCAAAACAGAAGGGCGCCTTTCCGCAGTCTGTTCCAACCGGGCAAGGGTATTAAGTGCCCATTCCGCATTACGGTTAATGGAGAATATAAGGGCGCCCTCCACTTTGAAAGCACCTTTGAACACCCTGGCAACCTTTCCGTTTTCTTTTGCGTCTGCCTCCGCAGGTTTTCCTTGAAGGGTACGGCCCATATTTTTGAGATGCCGCCCCATTTCGTGGTATTCCGTACTGAAAGCGTCAATTCTGGCAACAGCCCTGTTGCTGGCCTGCATACTTTTTTCTGCTGCACTTTGAATGGACTCCAACACCGGTCTGACATGTAAAAACTGTGTGATCCCATTCAAAGCGACAGCACCGCGTTCCCTGAAATCGGCAAGGATATTCCTGCATCCGTTTATGATCTGGCCTTTGAGTTTGGAAAGACGGTGACGCATAACGGAAATATTCGTCTCCATAGCTTTACAGCTCTTTTGGAGAGCATCTTTCAGGGAATGGTTCTGTAATCCCTGCATTTCCTGACGCACCGCCTTTAGTTCCTCGGTTGCCTCCAAAAGACGCTGCTCCATCCCGGTCACATGCTCAATCAACTTGGCAAATTCTTCATACCCCGGTGTATTGTTGTCTTTTAGGAGAGCAAGCAGCTCTTTGACCTGCTCATTTTCCGCAATCGGCTGGCTATCTGTCTCCGCCATTTATCAATCCCTCCCATCTGCCGGTAGCTGTCCTCCGGCAATCTTGCCGACAATCTCCGGACCGGTTTCATAAATCTGCATGAGGCGTTTTGCTGTACCGCAGGGCTGTGCAGCTCCGCTGGTCCAAAGACGCACTGTGGATGGGGCAACATTCATCAAAAGCGCAAAGCCCTTTTCGTTCATGTCCAGCTTTTTCATCAGCGATTTAACCATATCGGGGCCGTAGTCTGGACACCGGGAAGCCTCGGCAATCATCTGCAAAGCGGTATTTTCAATTTTTTTCATTTTCAAATCCTCCTGTTATTTGTTTTCCAGCCCTATGCCGGGGCAAAGCTGATCTGGTTGTGTTTCATCCTTTTGGCAAAGTCCGGCAGCGAATAATTTACCCCGTCAATTTCTGCATGGGTGTCATCCAGACGATGGCAAACAGCAAAGTGCCTGTCCCCGTTTCCATAGAACAGGCAGAGTAAACCATTGTCAGGAATGGAAAACAGCGCTTTTCCGGCACTGTCTGTAAAGCAGATCTGTTGAGATCCATTCATGTTGAAATCCTCCCTAAATTGAAACAGCCGCCTCTTTTGGGCGGCGTTGGTGCTGGCTGGTTTGCAGTTGTTCCCGAACCTGCAGCAACTTCTCATTGTAATCTTTTCCCATCCGGGGAGGGTTGACACTTACCCGGATATGACGGAAACGTTTATCTTCGTGGAGCATGGTCTTGATTTTCCGGGCATTGACAAATCCGGCAAGGTCGTGATCCATATAAAGGGTAACACACCGGATCTCCGGGTGGCGTTCCAGGAAAGAAGTCAGCGCCACATGGGAAGTACCTCCCAAAGACAAGCGGTAACCATTCCATTTCCATCCCTCCAGCTCTTGAAGTGTTGCATGGGAAAGCGCATCAATAGGAGCTTCAAAAACTGCCACATGCCGGCTGCCCGGACTTTGCGGGGGATAACAAAAGTTATATCCTTTGTCGCTGCCATAGACATCCTTTTTGAGATTGCCGCCGATACTGCGCATACAGGCAAACTTCGCTTTCCCGGAATCATCTTTGCCTCCAAACACACAAACCGGTTCTCCATGATACCGGGCTTCGTAAAAAATCCCGGCTTGTAAACACTGGCGAATGACTTCTGAGCTGATCCCCCGTTTCTGCAAATAGGAGACCGCAGCGGTCGCGCAACGTCTGGCCCAGGGGAGAGGGAATGCTTTCTTTTCCGGTTCCTTTGATACCTGTATTTCTGCCGTATTTCGGTAGGCCGGTTCCTGCCGGATTTCTCCACCTACCAGAGCATGAACCGCATCCACAAGACCATATCCACGAATCTGGATCAGGTAGTCCAGCGCATTGATACTCCGTCCACGGCTGTTCCAGTACCAGTACCTTTTCCCGGTCACATATACCAGACTGTCATGCTCCTTATGCCGGAAATTAGGTCCATCCCGTTTCAGCACGCCGGGTTCATGGAATTGCAGGTAAGTAAACAAGTCAGCTTCCCGCGCTGCCCGAATCTGTTCTTTGGTTACGCCGGGCATAGTACCGACACAGTGATTCTTTTCATCGTGCTTTGCCTCCTTCCTGTGATGGAATGAAAAAAGACACCCAAAGGTGCCTAACAGCCGTACAGATCGTGATTGACCTCGGCACGGTAATAGCTGTCCATTGTAGCCGGGGCATTATACAGCGCCGCCAGCAGATATGCTTTGATATTTCCGACCTTCGTCGTGTTCTTGTCGATACAGTCAAAGACATACTCTAAGTGGCCGGAATTGATCTTCAGGAACCGGCTCTTGACGATCTCCCTCGGAAAATCATCTCCGGCAATGCGTATGTAAGGGCGTTTAGACAAAATCACTTCAAGCATAAGTTCAAGGGCTTCGTCCAGACGTTCCCTGCCATACCGTAAGACCAGTAAGTCATATTCGATATTTTCTTTGATGATTTCACGATAAGCTTCTATCAGCTCTATCCGATCCATCCCATCCGTGCGGCTTGCCGCTTCCGGCTCTGCCGGATAGATTGATGGATAAGTTATTGATTTATCTTTTTTTGATTTTTTTGTTTTTAATGGATTAGTATTTAATTGTGCCGGATTTGCCTGTTCAGGTTCCGCCTGTTTAGGTTTTGCCTGTTCAGGTTTTACCTGTCTTGGATTTTCCCGTTTAGGTGAAAGCCCTGTGTTTTCGGTGCTTACAGGCTGCTCATGGATCGTATATTCAATGTCTCCCAACTGCCCGTTATCATAGCGGAGACGCTGTCTGGTGAGATAACCATGCCGCTCCAGTTCCTTCAGGGCAGTAGTGATAGAATCCACACCGTCCTTGCAGATATGGGCGAGTCCCTTCGTGGTATAATCCCAATCTTCCGGCAGCGACAACATAAGTGATAAAAGCCCCTTTGCCTTTAAGGACAACTCCGTATTGCGCAGATGGTGATTGCTCATTATCGTAAAGTCCTTTGTTTTCTCTACACGGAATACTGCCATTGTATCGCCTCCTTTCTTCGACTATTCCGTTACAAAGCATGATCCCTGTGGTCATAATGGAGATGACCGCCAGAGACCTTCGCATGGTTTTTCAGTTTCACTTCGCCCCGTTCCTGGCTCTCTAAAAATTTCTGATAGCCGGCATCTGTAAGGAACAAGCGCATCTTATCGCCTTTGTCGCCAACAGGGGAATCGTAAGACAATACATCAAAAACGATCATGTGCCTTACCTCCGGGTCAAAGCGTTCAAGTGCCATGATGTCATGCCCCTTCAATTTTTCTGCACCTGATTGCTGTCTGGCTTCGGCGATCTTTTCTCCAATCGTCCGGGCTGGATAGGGCAGACGGTAATTCTTCTGAATATCTTTTACCAAGTCCATGCACTCTGCATTTGACAGAACACGAAGTTTTGCCATAAGACCTTCTGCCGCCTCCCGCTGTTCGGAATTATTTGAATACCTCACGGTCATATAAAGTTCATTCAGGATCTTTGTCTGATAATCGCCCTCCACCTGAAAGAGCAGCTTTTTTTCCATTTCGTTTAATTCCATGGGGATCTCCTTTCTCTTGAAAATAGGTATGAAAAAAGGGCGCCCACCTTAAAAGTGAAACGCCCACGGCAATCAGCGGTCAGACATAAAGCCGGACCGCTGGCACTATTAAATTTTGTCGTTAATAAAACAGCCTCCTTTTTTCTTTATAGTTTTCGTCAATTTTCAACTTGGAAAAGGAATTGAATAAAAGACGACAAACGCTCAAACCCCTTGAAAATAAAGGCTTTTTCTGTTTGTCGTTATTATACCGTAACGGCACTCCCACATCTCCCTCTTGATTGATATGGGCTTTACGGCCCTGGCAATCGCTGACCGGGTGGGGCATGAGAGCATCGACATCACTTACCGCTACGCTCACCTGTTCCCCACCCGGCAGGCGGAGATGGCGGACAAGCTGAACATGGAGCGAAAGGGGGCTTAAATCATGTCTGCGAAAAATCTCGACAACCACAACCGATGGAGAAGCAAGACCATAGCGTTCCGGGTGTCTCCGGAGGAAAACGAACAGATTGAGATTGCCGTCCGCCTGTCCGGGCTGACCAAACAGGACTACATCACCCGGCGACTTTTGAACCGGGACATTGTGGTGCAGGGCAATCCCAGGGTTTACAAGGCCCTGCGTGACCAGCTCGCCGCCGTCCTGGGGGAGCTGCGGCGCATGGAGGCCGGGGGCGGGGTGGATGATGAACTGCTCGCCACCATCCGCCTTATCACCGTGACGCTGGGCGGCATGAAGGAGGATTGATAGATTGATGGATTCCAGAGAAACGAAAAGGACTGTCCCATATCCGTCTGTTGGCGCAGGCGGGGAACAGCCCAATTCACAAATATGTACCACGGACAGTATATCAGAAGCGGCTACCGAAAACAACCCCCAGGATGAAAGTATGGAGGATATTCTTCGGGAGCTTCAACGGACAAGCGACCCGGCCTACCTCCACACCGTTTCCATGAATGAGCTTTACCGGAATGTCTACCAGAGCAGACCGCCAATCATTGACGGTCTGCTCTACCCTGGGACGTACCTCTTTGCGGGAGCGCCCAAGGTGGGCAAGTCGTTCCTGATGGCCCAGCTTGCCTACCATGTCAGCATGGGCCTCCCCCTGTGGGGCTACCCCGTCCACAAGGGCACCGTCCTCTATCTGGCGTTGGAGGACGACCACCGCCGCTTGCAGGGGCGGCTGTATCGGATGTTCGGCATGGACGGCACTAACGACCTGCTCTTTGCGATCTACGCCAAACAGCTCGGCCTGGGCCTGGAGGAACAGCTAAAGAAGTTTGTCCGCCAACACCCCGACACCAAGCTGATTATCATTGACACCCTCCAGAAAGTCCGGGAGGTCGGCGGGGACAAGTACAGCTATGCCAACGATTACGAGGTGGTGGGCAAGCTGAAACGCCTTGCCGATGATTGCGGTATCTGTCTCCTGCTGGTACACCACACCCGAAAGCAACAGGCCGATGATAAGTTTGATATGATTTCCGGCACCAACGGCCTGTTAGGAGCGGCGGACGGGGCCTTTCTTCTTCAAAAGGAAAAGCGGACGGACGGCAGCGCCATTCTGGATGTGGCCGGACGTGACCAGCAAGACCAGCGGATGTATCTCACCAAGGACAAGGAGCGCCTTGTGTGGGAGCTGGAGCGGCTGGAAACGGAGCCGTGGGTGGAACCGCCCGACCCGGTATTGGAGGCCGTTGCCGCCCTTGTGACGGTAGACAGGCCCGCCTGGGGCGGTACGGCCACGGAGCTGGCGGCAGCTCTCCAAACCGACATGAAGCCCAACGCCCTGGCTATGCGGCTGAACGTCCGGGCCGGGAGATTGGCGGCAGAGTACCATATCCGCTATGAGAACAGCAGGAGCCACGCCGGGAGAAGTATCACCCTCACCCTGGAACCACCCCAGGCGTGACGACCGTGACGGCTTTTTTGAGAGCGGGGGCGGTGTGTAAAACATCGTCACGGTCGTCACGGCCGTCACGGGGAGCGGGGCCAAAAGTCAAGGGGGCATACCTGGGGGTGGAGATTGCCGCAAGGCAATACAACCCGAACCCCTTGACTTTTGGCCCACGGAGGACACTGGCCGGGTGGGGGGAAAGGCTGTGCCTTTCCCCCCTGCCCAACGGCGAGTGTCAAAGTTTAGGCGGGGTGCAGGGTGCCCTTTTCAAAGGGCAGCCCTGCTGGGGGAGCCGTCCGCAGACGGCGGGGGCAACGCCCCCACTCCACCCCGTAGGGCGCAAATGCGCTTTTGATGGCCGCAAGGCTGTCAAAAGTGCTTTTGCGTTACTTTCGCAGAAAGTAACAAAGGCCGCCGCTGGCGCGGCGAAAGGAGTGTTGATTTGAAAAGGACGATTAGCGCAATGGTGGGGCAGGGTTCGGTGAACCACAACAGCAGGGCGTTCAACGCCAAGAACACCGACCGGTCACGCTCCCACTTGAATATAACCTACTGCCACGAAAATATCAAGACGGTTTTCCATGAGCTTTTTGACGAGGCCCTCAAGCGGTACAATGACAAGCAGACCAGGGCAGACCGCAAAATCGAGGACTACTATGAAAAGATACGTTCCAGCAAGCAGGAAAAGCCGTTCCATGAAATCATCCTGCAAGTGGGCAATAAGGACGACATGAGCGCCGAGGGCGAGGACGGCCAGCTTGCGGCGGCGGTGCTGGACGAGTACATGAGAGGTTTCCAGGAGCGCAACCCCCAGCTCCGGGTGTTCTCCGCCCACCTCCACATGGACGAGGCCACACCCCATCTGCACATCGACTTCGTACCGTTCACCACCGGGAGCAAGCGAGGCCTGGACACAAGGGTATCGCTGAAACAGGCGTTAGCGGCCCAGGGATTCAAGGGCGGCACCAGGGGCGACACGGAGTGGAGCCAGTGGGTACGCTCTGAAAAGGAACAGCTTGCCGCCGTGATGGAGCGCCACGGGATAGAGTGGGAGGACAAGGGCACCCACGACAAGCACCTGTCTGTGATGGACTACAAGAAAGAACAGCGGGCCAAGGAGATTGCCGAGCTGGAGGCGGTCAAGGCCAAGAAGCAGGGCCAGGTGGAGCGGCAGGAACAGCGCCTAAAGGAGCTGGCCCCGGCTGTGAGGAACATGGAGCAGTTGGCGGCGCAGTTCTCCGATGACCCGGAGCGGATATTACCGGAGCCGGGGCCGCTGGAAAGCGCCAAGTCCTACCGGGAGAAGAAAGCCAAGCCCCTGTTGGCGCAGATCGTCAAGGTGCTGCGTTCCCTGTACCGGGCCTATGTCGAGTTGAAGAGGAAGTATGAGCGGTTGCAGGGAGACTATGGACGGGCCAGGGAAGGAAACGAGCGGTTGTCCGACCGCTTGCAGGAAACGAAGTTGGAGAACAAGGCCCTGCGGGGTGCTGTTGCCGACTTTGAGCGGGTCAAGCGGGCTTTCGGCCCGGAGGAAGTAGAGCGAGCCGTGGAGGACGCAAAGCGCCGGGAGGCGCAAGAGCGGGAGCAGAAGAAAGCAAAGCGGAGGTTTAGACGGGGGGCGAGGTAACGGACAGCAGGAGGGCACTCTATGGGGTGCCCTCCCGTTTTGTACTTGTCAGCAGGGAATTTTACTGTTATAATGTAAACGATAAATTCCCATTGGAGGCCGCACATGAAAAACAGAAAACTAATTTTTATTGGACTATTTATCTTTTTAAGTGTGGTAATTGGTTCTTTTATATACTTTCCTAAAAGTATTGATACTGCACTTAACAGAATAAAATATCCGTTTGAAGTAGGCGAAATCTTAACCTCCCAACAAATTGATGAAAATCTTATTGTAGTAATATATACTAACAAAAATAATAATAATGAACTCCAGAACGCTATCATACAAAAAAACAGTATTTTTTATAGCGTTGTTGAAATGAATGGCTCTCTAAATATTGAAATACCTCAAAAGCTCGACAGTGGTGACCTTAGAACGCAAGTATTGGTTTCTTGGTATGATAAAAGTGATAAATATGTTGTGATGGCTGTCGCTTATGACGAAGATGTAGCCGCTATTACCTATCAAAATCAAGAGTTGACACCTTTAGATATAAACGGTTATCACTTGTTTTATGGGACTGGAACTGGCAAGTATGAAGTATATGAATTGTTTGACCAAGAGGGGAATCGCTTAGAACATATCAAAGAATAGTATTAAAGAAAAATGAGAAGTGATTTGGAAAAGGCGGGGAATGTGGTTGCATTTCTCCGCCTTTTGTGATACTATTTTGATACTAAGAAATTGAGCGGCCAAAAATAACAGGTGAAACATTAACAAATTTGCGAATAATTTATCCGTGAAAACATAGAAAATACAGTCCCATATAATAGGATTTGTCGAGTGGGAATAAATTAAATTAGGCTTTTGAGTCCCGAAAAACCTTGATATTACAGGGTTTTTCGGGATTCTTGTTTTTTGCTGGCTACAAATTGGCTACATCAGGACATTTTTTCGTAGCCATCATCGTTTGTGGCTATGGCATCAAGCTGAGCGGCTACTTCGGTCTGCTTGTTCGGGTACAGATGGCTGTATGTCTCCATGGTGGTTTGCACCCTTTCGTGACCCAAGCGTTCTGCTACCAGAAGCGGTGTACAGCCCATGTCAATCAGCAAACTGGCGTGGGTATGACGCACATCATGCACCCTGATCTTCTGTGTTCCGGAGTGGTCACAACCATACTTCATCTGTCTGCCGACCCAGCCCCTATCATAAGGGAAGATGCGGTCTGTCGGCTGTACCTCGTAAAGCTTTGCCAGATAGTCTTTCAGGCAGTTTTCCAGCACCTTCGGCATGACCACTTCACGGTAGCCAGCTTCCGTTTTGGGCGGATAGATGTAGTCCTTTCCGTTCAGACGCTGATAGTTCTTGTTGACAGAAATAATGTGTCTGTCAAAGTCGATATCCTCTGGTGTCAGAGCCAGTAGCTCGCCAACACGCAACCCGGTGTAGTACATCACCGTAAAGATTGTGTATCCAACAGGTCTTTCCTCCATGGCTTCGATAAACACCTTGAATTCCTCGTTCGTCCAGAACAACATTTCATCGGCGTTTTTCTTACCCATAGTTCCTGCCTTGTGACAGGGGTTCTCTCTCAGTCCATAGAACTTCACTGCAAAGTTGAAGGCTGCAGTGAGCTGGTTGTTGATGGTTCGCAAATAGGTCGGCGAGTAACATTTGCCGTTGGGACGGCGGTAGTGAATCAGCTCGTTTTGCCAATTGCGAATATCGGTCGGCTTGATGGCATTGATCGGCATCTCACCGAAGTAAGGAAGGACCTTCTTATCGAACAGGTAGCGCTTGTTGGCTAAAGTTGTTTCTCTGAGACGAGGATCAGCATCTTTCATATAGAGTGCAACAAAATCCTTAAACTTCATACCCAGGCTGCCATCTGCCTGACTGATAAAATCACGTTCCCATTGTACGGCTTCTTTCTTGGTATTGAAGCCTCTTTTCTTTTTGTGAATCTCCTTTCCTGTCCAATCCTTTACTCGGATTTGAGACATCCATTTTCCTGTACTTTTGTCTCTTGTTACTGACATTGTGTTCTCCTTTTCTATCCCAATGTCAGACCTTAATTACTTCTCAGAGCCAAACTCCTTTTCAAGATAAGCCCTGCGACGAGCCAAGCACTCGTCCTCGTCAAGTTCTTCCGGTTCTACACATTCCACGGAAGCCCCAGCATAGTACGCAAGGGTCTGCTCTTGCCAGCTATGTAATGCTGCAGGAGTACAGTTGTAGCTGCGCATATCCTCACGCATCTCTTCCCATTGTTCCAAGAACAGGCACATATCCGCATTATGGTCGGCATCCATTTCCTTGCCGTTGAAACGGATGGAGCAGGTCCACTCATTGCTACGGGGCGGTTTCTGCACATCCACATCGAATTTAAGCGAAGAAACCTTGTCCAGTTCAAACAGGAAGCTCATTATGTCTGCAAGACTTCTGATCGGCGCCGTATTGGTTTCATAGCCCAGAATAAAGGTCGGCGTAGTATCAAGATGTTTTGCCAGTGCGTTGACGACATCAATGGAAACCTCGATTTCTCCGGTTTCATACTTCTGCATAGTGCGCAGAGATTTGCCGATTAGGTTTGCCAGTTGTGTCTGATTCAGCCCTTTGCGTTTTCGTAGCGTTTTTATCCGCTGGCCAATTATGGAATAATTGAAATTGTCCATATATCATTCACCTCGTCCATATCATATCACAGGATAATGCGAATTTCAAGTACATATTTTTATTTCACAAGTATTGACAAAAGTATCCTTTGTTCATATAATGAAGATGTATTAAAAGTGCGTATTTAGAAAACGTATCGGAGATTAGTGAATAAAAAATACGCAAATCAACTTTTGAACACAGGAGGTACTAATGAGAGCACAGTTTATCACCGCAGAAGAAGTCCAGCAGATTTTGAATGTGAGCCGCAGCAAGTCCTATCAGATCATCCGAGATCTGAACAAAGAACTGAAAAGTATGGGCTATCACACCATTGCTGGCAAATGCCCTATTCAGTTCTTCAAGCAGAAGTTCTACGGTCTGGAAATCGGAGGTGAAAGCGCTTGATAAGAGAAAAAGAAAAAACGACCGTCCCGATTCCATCTGTTGGCGCAGATGGGGAACAGTCGCTTTCCTATGTGAGTAATGAAATTATAGCAACTGAAAGCGAAGAAATCAATCCTACGGATGAAAACATGGAGGAAATTCTTCGTCAAATGCAGAGAATGGCAGAACCTTCCTATCTGCCAACCATGACCATGAGCCAGCTGTATGACACAGTGTACGAGAGCAGAGTGCCGATCATTGATGGGTTGCTCTATCCGGGAACCTACCTGTTCGTAGGCGCTCCCAAGGTCGGCAAATCATTCCTGATGGCGCAGATTGCCTATCATGTCAGCACAGGACAGCCGCTCTGGAATTATCCTGTCCATGCAGGTACCGTTTTATACCTTGCCCTGGAGGACGATTACAGACGTTTACAGGAGCGTTTGTTCCGTATGTTCGGAGTAGAGGGTACTGATACCCTCCACTTCGCAACTTGCGCCAAACAGCTCGGCGCAGGGCTTCACGAACAGCTTAACCGCTTCGTGTTGGAGCATCCGGACACCAGACTGATTATCATTGATACTTTGCAGAAAATCAGAGAAGCTGGCGGTGATAAGTTTAGCTATGCCAATGACTATGAAATCATTGGTCAGCTGAAACACTTTGCCGATCAGACAGGTATCGCCCTTCTGTTGGTGCATCACACAAGAAAACAACAGGCCGATGATCGTTTTGAACGCATTTCTGGAACAAACGGCTTGTTTGGAGCTGCGGATGGAGCGTTTATTCTGGAGAAAGAAAAACGCACCGGAGATACAGCAGTTCTGGAAGTGTCTGGGCGAGATCAGCCGGAACAAAAGCTCATTCTGAAAAAGAATATGGAGCGTTTGACCTGGGAACTGGAACGAGCAGAAACGGAACTATGGAAAGCGCCACCCGATCCCATTCTGGAAAAGGTTGCAGATATGTTATCCGAGGAACGTCCAGAGTGGAATGGCAGTCCGACGGAGTTGGCGGAAGCATTGCAGTTGGATACGAAGCCCAATCTGCTTACAAAGCATCTGAATGTAAACAAGGCAAGGTTATTCAATGAGTATCAGATTGATTACGAGCCTGTACGCACACACGCCGGAAGAAGGATTGCCTTAAAGCGAGTTTCAGAACAGCGTGACGATGCGTGACGGTTGTGACGATGATTTTGAGAGTGGTGGCGGTGTCTAAAACACCGTCACCACCGTCACCACCGACACGGAAAGGAAGGGAACGGAAATGAAGAACGTACAAATCCCCTACGATTTATTTTTGGCTTTGCTTCAGTACCATCTGATGATGGATGACGATTATGAGGATGAAATCCGACAGGGCTTGGAGCAGAAGCTGGAAGCCATGGTAAGGCACGAATTGTATGCCAAGTACAAGACTGCCCTTGCCCCGGAAGAATGAGAAGAAGCTCGCCAGCGTTATCTGGATGAGCGTGGTATCCCTCAGAGCTACCGCTGGACTATTTCTCCTTGGGAGCTATAACAGGAGCGTGCCACGCTCCTGTAAATGGCAGACAAGGCAAAGCATTGGCTGACACAGACCCCAGCGCATCTCCCATCCCCGCTGAAAATCCGCAGATTTGAAGCGGACAGTCTGAGAGAAATAGTCTCTGTTTCTCTCAGACGATGGGTGGTGAATGTTCTGAAGGACAGGCAGCGACCACGCCGTGTTTTGAAGAACCTGTACAGGTTGCAAACATGGCATAGGCTTCCGCAGAAGCCGCATACCCCCTCGGAGAGCGCAATGCGCTTTTGATGCGTAGTGTCAAAAGTGCTTTTGAGTACTTTTGACAAAAGTAACAAAACCCGCCGCCGAGCGGCGAAAACGAGTTTCGATAAAAATACCGCAATTATGGAGGTGACAGCTATAAAACGAACAATCAGTGCTATGTCTGGTGACGGCGTTGTTGCTCATAACCGTCGTACCTATATCGCAGAAAATGTAGATGCAACACGAACCCATCTGAACGTCGAGTATTGCTACATGCCTATCGAGGATGCTTACCATCAGCTATTTGATGAAGCACAAGCTGAATACAACGCTAAGCAGAAACGCAAAGATCGCCGTGTTGAAAACTACTACGAAAAAATCTGCAACGGCGATCAGGAAAAGCCTTTTTACGAAGTGATATTCCAAGTAGGAAACAAAGATGATATGGGCGCTGCTGGAGCAAATGGCGAGCTGGCAAAAGCCATCCTGGACAAGTTCTATCACAGTTTCCTTGAACGCAATCCCCAGCTCCATGTTTATTCAGCTCATCTGCACATGGATGAAGCTACACCCCATCTTCACATTGATTTCATCCCATTTACCACTGGAAGCAAGAGAGGACTATCCACCCGTGTTTCACTGAAACAGGCGCTTGCTGATCAAGGCATTACTGGAGAGGGACGATCTCTGACAGAGCGTGATTTGTGGGTACAAAAAGAGAAAGAAACACTCGCAGCGATTATGTTGGAGCATGGTATCGAGTGGGAGCAGAAAGGCGAACACAAGGAACATCTCAGCGTTCTGGAATTTAAGCGACAGAAACGAAAAGAGGAAATTGCGGAACTGGAACAGACCCTTGAGCGTGTCCAGCAGAAGCAAGTTTCCGTTCAAGCGGTGGAGCAGATCGAAGCCAAACCCTTGCCGCTAACATCCAAGATGGCTGTAGAGCGTGAGGACTATCAGTCGCTGGTGACAGCAGCACAGAAATTTGTGGTGCAGGAAAAGCAAGAAGGCAAGCTGAAAAAGCTTCTGAAAGAAGCCAAGAAAACCATTGCCGAACTGAAAGCAAAAATTGAATCGCTTGTAGCAGAGCTTGCAACGGTAAAGGAGGAATTGGCACAGTACAAGTCCGTCCGTGGTCAGCTCCGCACAGCGGATCTGGAGCAGGAAAATGACCGGCTACGCAAGAGGATTCGCACCTATGAAGATGTCATTTCCCGCAATAATCTGTGGTCGTATTTTTCCAAGCATAAAGAAAAAGTAGCTACAAAACAAGATACACGATGATTTCCTAAGTCGATTTCCGATAGCATCAGTCCACCGCAGGTAATTCTTCTTGCAAAAAAGTGATAAAGATGTTATATTTATGATATATACCTGCGGTGGAGGTGCTATAAATGAGTTTTAGTAATGATATAAAGATGATCCGCCACAAATGTCTGATGAGTCAAATAGAATTTGCAGAAGCATTAGGCGTGTCGTTTGCTACTGTTAATAGATGGGAATCCGGAAGAAGTAAGCCGAATTTCAAAACTATGAAGTTGATCAATAGTTTTTGCGAAACTCATGGAATCGACTTCGATGTAAGCAAGCAGTTAACGGAGGAAGAACAAAAATGATATATAACGTGATAGATCTGTTTGCAGGAGCCGGTGGATTAAGTTTGGGCTTTAAGCAAACAGGACAAGTAAAAATAGTGGCTGCCGCAGAAAACAATCTGAATGCCAGAAAAACCTACAAGAGGAATTTTAAGTTGGCCCGGCTGTATTCTGATGTGAGAACAATAGACTATGCCGAATTGCAAGATACCGTTGGACCTGTTGATATTGTTATTGGCGGTCCGCCATGTCAGGGGTTCTCGAATGCAAATCGTCAACACACTACGGTAATCAGCATGAACAACAGACTTGTAAAAGAGTATGTCCGTGCAATCTGTGAATTGAATCCGAAAGCTTTTGTTATGGAAAATGTTGCTATGCTACGTTCTCAGGTGCATAGATTTTTCCTTGAAGAACAAGACCTTGATAACGAAAGAATCATGGCACTTCCTTTGTCAGAGGATAAAATTGAGATTTTGCCCGAATGTGTGAATTTTAGTAATTCTATTGCTTTCCTCGAAACTGCACGGGCAGAAATGGGATATGCATGGGCTGAGAGTTTTTATAAGATCATCAATATCCTTTATCGCTATCGAATCAACCCTGCCAAATTTGATACTACCCTTGAAAAGTATCAGAAGAAGCTGATTGCACAGCTCAATGAGATTTTGAAGATAACTGCCGAAACGGAAGAACTCAATGTTTTGCAGGAAAACGATGCAAAAATGGCAAAGGCAATATTACAGTATATTGACCAGAAAGATAACTTTGATGATGCTGTATTGGCAATTAGCAATTCCATCATGATGCAGCGAGCAATTATGAAAATCAAAGAGTTAACCGACAATGACATTCATATTTTTGAATACAAAGAAGATAACGGTAGCTTAGTTGCGGTAGTTAAGTCTTACCCTGTAATGGATTACATTAGAGCGATTTTGGAGAATGAGCCTTATAACTACACGTTAAGCGAAAATACGCTTAACGCAATCCATTATGGTGCTCCGCAAAGAAGGGAACGCTTCATCATCGTAGGCCTCAAAAAAGAAATGAATGCCAAATATATTGCTCCTGAAATCAAATTTACAGAAGGCAACTATAGAACTGTCTATGATGCGATTGCAGATATTCAGGATGTGATCCCCGTTACCGAAGTGACTGGAGATTACATTGAATTGGAAGCTCACCCAAATGCGACAGGACTTGAAAAAGAGTTGAGAGGTCGAGCACTGTATAATCACATTACTACAGCTACCAGAGAAACAGCGATGGCGAGATTCAAGGCACTCAAAGCGGGCGAAAATTTCCATGATCTTGATCCTGAGCTTAAAATGACCTATAGCAACGCAGACCGTACGCAAAACACTATCTATATGCGTCTAAAATATAACGAACCATCTGGAACTGTTGTTAATGTACGTAAATCCATGTGGATTCATCCTGAGCTGGATCGTGCTATTTCCATTCGTGAAGCAGCCAGATTGCAGACGTTCCCGGATACCTTCATTTTTGAAGGAACAAAAGATTCTCAATACCAGCAGGTTGGTAATGCAGTACCTCCGTATCTGGCAAAGGCTATCGCAGATAGTGTTATTAGTATCTTGAATAATGCGACAGAATAAAAAATGGGTCACTCCTACGGTTTTAGGGGTGACCCATTTACTTTAAGCGGTTACTTTATCGGGAACCTTGCAAATCTCATTTGCTTTAGCAAGAATCTTATCGTGAATGCGCTGTTCGGGCAGACAGTCAAGGATATAAATGCCGCCAAGCAAGTTGAGGTACTTAGCCAGTTCGCCAACAATGTTTGTGTCAATCGGCAAGCCCTGTGCTTTTGCCTCGATTATTGCGCTAAGGAAAGGACGGATAATGGATGGATTGTTGGAAGTGTTACGTTCCAGAATGTGCATAATGTAGTCCGAACTTTCACAGACAAATTTTGTGAGTTCCCAAGGATCGGAACGCTTCTCGTCGTATGTAAGACGACCAATCCACCACAGTCTGGATAAAGCATTTCTCGTTAAAGAACGTCTGGCACCAAAGCCAAAGAAAAAATGCTGTTGCACGTTGCCGACGGTGCATTTCTTATTAATGTCCCATCTGTATTTCACATAGTCCCAGAAAGGCCCAAGGCACAGACCAGCCCACAAACGCTCGTCCGAAGCCTGAGAATCGGACAGGAAACGCAGGTTTCCATAAATTCGTTTGACATTTTCAGCTTCTGTAAGGAAAGGTTTATCTGCAGACATATCCAAGCTGAAATCAGGTATTTCAGCAAATTTGGTGTCGGAGAACAATGCGTTTCCCAGTTCATCCTGTAGCCAGTCAGAGGAATCCTGCTTAAAATTATCAACCCAGCTTTTTAGATTGGACTTGATAATGTCGATGTTATCGTAGCTTACAAACTGTAGCTTCATTATTCGTCACCTCCTGCTGCACCAAAGCTACTTGTCAAAAATGTAAATGCATCCGTAACCGGATTGTTTATCAGCTTTTGAGCAAGAATTAAGCAGTTTTGGTTGTTGAATTCTTCGCTTTCAATATCGCAGTCAAACTGCGTTAACAGTGCTTTTGATAGAACTTTGTACCATAGCGTGTCAGAGTTCTCACTTCGTTCCTGAATCGGTAAAGCTCTCAGTTCTTCCAAAACATATACAAGGGCAGGCACAACAGTGAGAGAGTTAAGAATTGGCTGTGCCAGAGGGGTAGCACTCAAGGCTTTGTAGCTATAAAAATCGCTGAGAGGGAGCTTAATGATAATTTTGCGCTGAGACATATCCACCAGCATTTGCTTGCAACTTTCGTCAGGGTTCTTGCTGATATTAAAAATGGACGGTGTATTTGCAAGATCATCAATATCTTTGGAAATATCCACTGTTACCATTTTTCCAACAGCCATAACACAGCCAGCTTCGATGTCGAAAGCGATGCCCTGATAATCTTCATGGAAGTCAGGACTTGTAAAGCCCTTCAAATCATCAACTGCCACAACAAACGGACAGATTTGCAATTTGCCATTTACTGCCTTGTTCAGCAGAGTGTATACTTCGCTGACCTTGTCTGTTTGGACAACCGTACGGAAGCCAGTCTGCGAACACTCCAAGTGATATACAAACTTTGCAACACCCTGTTTGATACAGTCCTGAAGGCTTTGGCAAGTGAGGGTGGCAAGGAAATCAATACGCAGATCGTAACCATCACGTACAATATCAATGGCTACATCAAAAGCACCAGTTCCATAATCGTTTGAATAAGAGGACAGAACAGGATACGGATATAATTTATACTTGATTTCCATACGCTTTCACCTCCAAAGAACAATAATCGTGATAATCAAGCTGAATATTGAGCCTGATAGCTTTTTTTTCGGTAAAAGACAGATTTGTGATTCTGTTTTTATCGAACTTCAGATCGGGGCACTCAGAACAAGAAGCTGCAATAATGGAAGCATCGTAGTTCTGAGATTCAGCCGACATGAATACTTCCAAAATGCCATTCGTAGCAGAAGAACCAGGGGTAAATACAATCGTATATTCACCTGTGGCCTTATTACGAACCACATTACGAACACTGGCTGCAGAAATAGCAGATAGCTTCTTGTGGTGCTCTACAGGAACATTGCCACCGCCATCACCAGGATTGCTACCGCCGCCGTTGCCACCGTGTCCGCCCTGGCCTTGGCTACCGCTACCACCTTCGCCGGGAAGATCGGTAACGATAATATCGCCTTCCTCATCATCTACAAGAGTTTGTCCGGGTTCTCCAGTCTGGGTTCCAGAAGGCTTAGGCGCAACTTCGGTCACACGGATTTTAATATCTTTAATACTATCCTGCAATGCCTCAGTACGTTCCTGATTTGGGGACTTATCAAAGTCACTGGCAGAAAGGTATTCACCGACGGTCGGATCAAGAGCTTCTTCACTTTCGTCGTTTTTCATTTCATCCAAGGATGCCTTGATGAAACGTGTCAGCGTAGTAAGCAGGCGCTTGGCTTTGCTCTTGTTTTCAGCACGTTCCACTTCCCATTCGAGATGCTGTGGGTTTTCAAGGCTACGGAGATACGAGTTGATAGCATCCCCCTCAATGAACAGTGTGCCAGCAAATGGAATCAATCCGTTAATGTTTCCCTTGTCTTTGATTTTCATGCCTGTCTGACGAATCATTGCAACTCGTCTGCTAAAAGATGGCATAATCATCAGTTTCAACGTGAGCTTGCCGATAGTTTCAGGATCATCGGTAAGTTCCTTGGTGAAGGTTCTTGCTAATTTTTCATCTGTAAGCGCCTGATAGTATTCATCGGCGTGCTCATTAAAGTATTCTTTGTGAGAAATCATCAGGTCAGCGAGAGAGTCCTTGCTGATAATAGTTCCATCAACATCTACCACCAGCGTTCCGTTATAAATGGCATAAAGGAAGCCATCCAAAACGGAAGCAACCATCTGGTGTTGCCATCCTTTATCGCCATTGAAAGCGGCGATAAAAATATCCGTTCCAGAGTTTTCGGCACTGCGAGAGTAAGCAGGATCTAACGAAAACTGCTTGTACATAGGGCTATTCTTATCATTACCATAGAATCCTGTTCCCTGGGTGATTTCATTCTTCTTGCTTTTGAAGGAAGTCAATCTGGAAACACCCTGAGATGCACAAAGCCCATCTTTGTCGCTGGTGCTGTAGAAAACAGTTCTAAGAGAAGAACAGGCATATGGGGCAAACTTGCCAATGCCAAAAGATCCGCCATGACTGCCGGATTTATCGGATGCACCTGAAGATTTTGTTAAGTTACACCAAGGAGAATTATATTCTTCACGGGAGCCAACAAGACCGGAAGTGTTAAAGTCGCTGATTCTTAAGCAAGTGATAGTAGACTTATGTATTACATCCAGTGCCTGCTTAAAGAAGGTTTTAGCTTTGGTAGATTGTTGCTGCGACCAAAAATCCAAAGCTCGCTTAAGGGCATCTTCTAAATTGCTGTAGTCGGGAATTTTATGAGGGTCGATTTCAAAGGTTTTGAATTCGATGCGGGTAGGTTCTCCATTTTCAAGCGCAGCGTCCAGAGAGTTTTGACAGATTTCTCGTGCCAAAGATTTGATGGGAGTACCCTTAAAAGTTTCAACGCCAGAATCGGCAATGCCAAAAATCTGGCCATAGTTATTTGATGGGAAGTTCCACTTCTGTATAAGATTGAACATATTTCTCACCTCTTGCGCTTGCTCAACGAGAATCTGGTTGCTTTTTCAGGTTCTACTTTTGTGAATTTCTTCTTCGCTTCTCGCAGTTCTTGTTCGATTGCCTGGAAAATCTCCTCTACTTCATCCTGTGTGTATTCATAGACTGAAGTATTTGAACAATTGCCAAGGAGCTGCAAGGTATCAATGATTTTGTTTGTTCTGGCTTCAGCAAGCCTAACGAACTTATCGTGCTTGCTTTCTTCGGCCTGTTTCTTCATAGGAAATCCTCCTTCCTGTTTGATTATATAGTAGCACTCAAATGTCGAATAGTCAATAATATTTTCGAAATATTAGATAATATATCGAAAATGTTGTGTGCCAGAATTATAATTCAAACACGATTACGATGCAATATTCTCAAAATGTTATTTTTAGAATTGGTTTTGATAGCGTTATTGAACATAACATTTTTGAAACATTACCTGCTAATATAGAAGAAAACCATCAGTTTTGTCGCTATTGGAATGCTACAGCCGCTATACAAAGAATCAGCCGAGCAGCTCATACCGCCCGGCTGATTGTCAGTATTGTTATTCTTCCATGACCTCCAACATCATCCTGGCACCCAATTTAAAACCATTCTGGAATATCAGGCAATCTGTTGTCATTTGATGCTCACGAACGGCATCTGTGTAGCGGGAGAACAGTTCTTTCTGCTCGTCCGTCATGGTGGCTTGGAGCTTTTCTTCGTTCCTGCAAATCAACTCCAGCATTTTTTGTACTCCTTACAGGAGGATGTGTCGTACTCGGTCGGCTCGATATTGCCATACCAGAATTCTTCAAGGATTCTCATACTGCATCCTCCCCATAGATCAGCTCTTGGAGGACGATTTCCTCTGCACGGTTGCGGATGTTATTCATAGCTCTGACCCATGCCAGTTGATCCCGTGCTTTCAGTTGCTCATTGATACCTCCTTTTTCTGCCAGCTGCGTTACGAGCAGGTCGAGCTTATTGCGAGCCTGAGTGTCAATGTCTGCGAGGTAGCTGTACAGCTTGCCACTGAGAACCAGATCGGCATACAGCACCGGGCGGTGTTCTTTAATGTAATCCAGGTGCTTCCTACCCCAGATGCCGACAGGGCGTCCTTCGGCATCCGGCAGAACCAGACAAGGGATGTAGTAATCTCCATGCAGCTCATACCAAAGTCCGTTGCTGCTGTTATAGATGTATTCTTCCATATTGCAAACCTCCATGTATTTACTTAAAATAGATAGTAACAAGCGGCTTTGAGGTGAATCAGCCAGCGGAGGTTGCGTCGCAGCCAGTGGCTACAAAATGGCTACAGAATTTCCAAGGACGCTACGGATAGCCTAAAATGTGTGGAATATGTGGATGAAAAGCGTACTATCAGTGCATATTATCACGAGAAATTAAGGTCTGGCACTCGAGTGGGAGTAAATCGAAGAAGTCTGAAACTCTAGTAATATCAAGGGTTTCAGGGTTTTTAAAGAGCCCGTTGATAAGATTTTGATAAGATTCTGCTCGGTACCCTTTATCGTGTGTATCGAGTGGTTTGTGAGTAAAAAGTAATATCTTGTGGCTCGCAAAAATACCATAGTAACATTAAAACCCGTACTGACGGATTAAAGTCAGTACGGGTTTTTTGTCGTTGGCAGGGTTATTGCAGCTTACACTTGAACTAAAAAGCTTGAAACGCCGATACGATATTTTGGGTGCAGAAGATGAATAATATTCGTAATAGTGCGACAGAAATTGTAAATGCGGATATAATTTACAAGGTATAAACACAACAGCGGCAGGGAGTAATCCCTGCCGATTTTTTGTTGCTATTTCTGATTTGTTTAGTTATAGATACAAAAGTATTGCGTTTGCAGTACTTATATGATACAATCACAACATATAAAGGAGTGATGGATTTGTCTTTTACATATAAGCCATTATGGAAGTTGTTAATTGATAAAGAAATGACCAAAAAACAACTGATGGAAGAAACCAACATATCAAAATCCACAATGGATAAAATGGGAAGAAACGAGAAAGTGTCAATGGAAATATTAGATAGATTGTGTTCTCATTTTTCATGCGATGTTTCCGATATTATTGAACATATTGACGAGGTTGAAAAGCAATGAATTATATAGGATCCAAATATTCGCTTCTTGATTTTATTCATAGAACAATATCGGATGTTACCGGTTACAAGCCAGGTGATGATTATATTTTTGCAGATTTGTTTGCGGGAACCGGAGTTGTTGGAGCGAGTTATAGAAAAGAAGGCTGTAAGGTCATTTCAAACGACATTCAATACTATAGCTATGTAATTAATAAATATTTAATTGAGGGATCAGAAAATATAGACGAATCATTGATAAGCAGTTTGGATTTATTGGAAGATGTTGATGGCTTCATATTTGAAAACTATTGTGCAGGATCAGGTAGTGGTAGAAACTATTTTACAGATAGCAATGGCAAAAAATGTGATGGTATAAGGATAGAAATCGAAAGACTTTTTAATCAGAATTTGATATCTGAAGAAACATATTTTGGACTTTTAGCAGGTCTTGTGAATTCGATAGATAAGTACGCAAATACAGCATCGGTATACGGAGCTTTTCTTAAACACATAAAAAAATCAGCTCAAAAACAATTTAAGTTAGAGTTACTGCCAAGAATTCAGGGCCCAAAAGGAGAAGTTTATAATGAGGATGTTAATAAACTGATAACGAGAATTCACGGGGATGTTTTATATCTTGACCCACCATATAATGCTAGACAATATTGTTCAAATTATCACGTACTTGAAACTATTGCACGATATGATTATCCTGAGTTGAAAGGCAAAACCGGTTTGAGAGAGCCCAATGGACAGAAAAGTAAGTATTGTTCTAAGAGGACATTGGAAAGTGAATTTGAAAATTTGATTGCTAATGCGAATTTTAGATACATCTTTTTAAGCTATAATAATGAAGGCTTAATGAATGTAGATGCAATAAAAAATATAATGTCGAGATACGGAATATATAGATGTTTCACTCAGTCTTATAGGCGATTTAAGGCAGATAAAGACAAAAACAGAAATATTTCAGGAAAAGAAACGACTGAGTATTTGCATTGTTTAATAAAAGAGGAATGAAATGGGAAAATATAATGATTTAGACTTATCTCAATGGAGAGAATACACGGACATCGAAACGGATTCTTTGTGGATAATCGACAAAAGAGATAATAGCGGTGCGCATAGTGGACATTATCATGGAAATTTTGTTCCACAAATTCCACACCAATTATTTTCTAGATATACCAAAAAAGGAGATTGGATTTTAGACCCATTTATGGGAAGTGGAACATCATTAATAGAAGCACAACGCATGGGGAGAAATTCAATTGGAATAGAAATTCAACATGATGTTGCAAAAGAAGCTTATGACAGAATTAACACTGAAAAAAATGATGTTGCAAGAACAAAGGTTGTGGTTGCTGATAGTCAAACATGTGATATGAATAAGATATTACAACTCTAAAATATAAAGAAATAGAATTCTCTTTTGTATTTGATAGAAAAGAGTTAAGATTGATACCACCAGAGGACAAGTATCACGATGTACATATGTGGTTTATGAAACCTTTAGGAAAAGGAGCATATACATTTGGAAACCCAGTGTATATTGAGGATGATTATTTAATAGGTAAATGTAATGAAAACTGTCAGAAAATTATTTTCCTGCCTAAATATAAAAACATTGGAAGTTGTAATTCGGTCCTAATTATACAAATTGAAGCCTATATTATTCAAAGGTACGAAAGAGAATGGATAGACAGATTGGGATTTACGAGTCCGGAAATAGACTGTATTTTTCCGACGAGTCAAGCGTTAGAAAATCCTGAATGGACAGAAGACGGCATTATTTCTATTAAAACCAAAGATTTCGATAATACAACAAGCCATAAACAAAAATTTTCGGTTGATGGTAAAAAGGTATCTGTCTTTTTTGGTATCTCAAGAACAAGTTCTGGGAAAATAGGAAAACCTCCGTTAGAACTCCATTCGGAAATGTTTTTTGAATTTGATAAAACAAATGACTACAAATTTATTTTGAGGCTTTGGAGTATTGCAAAATGCTTTGTTCAGTATTTATGTTATAGAAAGAATGTTGATTTATTATCTGTCGAAGTTTCAGCACCTTTCGAAGATGGAAAACACGAAAAATTTGCAACACTTTATACTATAGACGAAAGCATAGATAATGAACCTGAAATTCTTGAAAAAAGAAGATACATTAAACAAGAGTATATTAGTGGTGCTGAAGGGAAAATATTGAATGATATTGGAAAAGATAAAATTTATTTGCGTCATCTTCCTGAAACATATCGAATCGGCAGAAGTATAGATGCCGCACGTTTTGTTATGATTACGGCGGCATTTGAGTGGACGTTTAAGAAAAAACATCCTGATGGTATTTCTAAAAAGCCCACTACTATTAAGGCAGAAGAAACAGCCACCAAAAAATTAAGTGAGTTAGTCGATGGTTCAAAAGGTAAATTGAAGAAAATATATAAGTTTCTAAGGAAACTTATCGGATCAAATTCGTTGCAGGCGGAAATTGAACAAACTGGAAAAGATTATGCAGATATAATTGATGTTTTCGGAAAGCATCTATATTCTATGAATAAAGAAACTTTAAAATATAGTGAAATGGGATTACGCCTATCTCAACAACGCAATAATTTTGCGCACGGAAATTTAGATAAAGATTTTATTGGATTGTCATTGCTTGATTTGATATACCTTGAATATATAGTCTATGCAATGCAACTTAAAGAATATGGCGTCGATAATAAATCGATTCAAAGGGCAATCAATGATTTATTTGGTTGTTTGCTTGCTTTATAATAAGTCAAAAAACATTTCTAAATTGATAGCAATCTCGTGATAGCAAAATGATAGCATTAGTCAGTACACCCTATGCAAATAGGATAATCTGAAACAATGCGAGTCAAATCGAGTCACATTCCCTAAACAAAGTCGTTTAAGACCGGCTTTGCGTTTGCGAGTGGGAATAAATCGAAAAAGTCTGAAGCCCAGGTAGCTATGCGGCTTCGAGATTTTCAAAGAGCACATTGTGGTACGCATACATGTGGAGAGATTCCGGAATTTATCTTTTCTATGTAATTTTGGCGGTAGCGGTTCCGATTGTAATCAAGAATATTTCAAATAAAGTGATTTTGCGTGTAAACAGTCGCAAAAATATGTCCGCCGAGGAAAAATGAACGTAAAATCACACGGCTTCGATTTTTCGCTTGATATGAACACACTTGCTCAAGGGCTTCGTAAAACGGAGTCCTTATTGTTTATTTTGCGATACCGCATTTTGCGGACTCCGATAAATTTTTAAATAATGCGGACAGTTTACTCTTCAATTTCGTCTTAATAAGTGAAACGCGCTTCAATAACTTTTAAGAGGAAATTTGAATTATGGATAAAATTGTTTTAATTCAGTTCGCCGACGGAGTTGTGCGGATAATAGCGTTACTTTGCATGTCGTTTGGGTGTGTAATCGCAAGTAAAAATAAATTGAAATAATACGGACAGTTTTTATTTTGAATTCGTCTTAATAAACGAAGTGTGTTTCAAAGCTTTTAAAGGGGAATGTTTATGCTTAGAAAAACCATAAAAAACATAGCGCTTCTTGATTTGCAAAATTTTACTGCCGAGGCGTTAAGGGATATTAAGAAAATCGAGAGCTGTGCGATGCTTCTTATTCCGAAAAATGCGAGTGACGAATGGAAAAATGCCTATGCCAAGATAACAATCCGAAATGTTGCAAGCATTATAGAGGTCAGCTACAGCAAATACAGCGTTTTAAACGGAATGGTAATATTAAACGATAAAAATGTTTCCGATGATTGCCTCTATATTGTCAACGGCATTATTATTCTTGAGACCGTTGAAAAGATTCCGGATTTATGCGTGAACGGGCTTCTGCTTAAAAGAAAAAAATCACGCTATGAGATGACACGTATGAACGGCAGAAGTGTTGAGGTTGAGGATAACGTCGTAATTAAGCCTTACCCTAACACCATCGAAATCGACGGCGATACGGTGAGGAGCTTCGATTACAATACATTGGTGGCCGCAGGCAACAATGTCGATATTGACGATGATGTGACCGAGCAAATGCTCTCCGATAAAAAGATAACATTTGCGGCAGGCAATGAGGTAAAATGCGGCAAAAGTATTTTGGGCTATGTTAAAGTAAATTCAACCGTAGGCAACAAAATCACGGAAAAAAATGAATAACATTGAACTGTTTAACCAAATTTATGAAAAGTATTATAAAAGCATAGTTTCGTATTTTTCAAGGCGATTTGACAGCGACGAGGCAGAGGATTTGGCTCAAATCACCTTTATGAAGCTGTGGGGTTATCTGCCGACGCTCGGTTATATCAAAAAAGAAAAGTCCTTGATTTTTAAAATTGCAAAGAATGTGCTTGCCGACAGACTTCGTAAAAACAATTTTGCCGACTCGCTTGATGAGCTTGAAAGCATTAAATGTCTTGAGGTGTTTGATGATATCACATCTGTTGAAATTCAGCAGATACTTTTGAAAATGAGCGAGATCGACCGAGAAATAGTGACTCTTAAAAGCTACGGCTGGTCGAGCAGAGAGATCGGCAAGATAAAAAATATGCCGTCGTCAACGGTCAGAAACAGGCTGGCTGCGCTTAAAAAGCAAATTGAAAAGGAGCTCGGCGAGCCTTGCGGACGTCGAAATCACCATAATACATATAAGACCTAAGAGCTGTCGGGCTATATGTCCGACGGCTTTTTTGTACAGAGATGTTTATTGATATTTGTTATTTTTTTTGATATTATATTTTTAAAACATAAATGTGTAAATCGGTACGTCGAAAACAAACGGGTATTAACAAAATTGAAAAACAGTGTGAAAAAGGGGAGGTACCTATGCAGCAAAAAACAGTCAGCAAATACACAAAAGAACAGACCCGCGAATTTGCAAAGGAAGTGCTTTTCAGACATTACGGGAGCCGAGCAACGCAGATTAAATACATAGGCGGCGGCTCCTTCGGATATGTTTACAAGGCCGAATTGCCCGTGATGCCGTACACTCTTACGGTAAAGGCCTGCCGCGTCGCCGGTATGCAGCATAATGAGAGCGCCGCGCTGAAAAAGCTTGCCGAAAGCTCGTCGGTTCATATTCCCGAGGTCTATTTTACCTTTGACGCAACCGACGAAATCCCCATGGATTTTATAATTGAGGAATTTGTGAACGGAACAGACTGCTTCACCGACTTTTCGAAATTGTTTTTAAGCAAAAAAAGAAAAGCGAAATTTGCAGATGCAATAGCGGATTGTCTTGCAAATTGGCACAACATTACCTGCAAAAAATTCGGCAGCCTCGATTTTCCAGAGTACGATAATTGGCTTGATTTTTACCGACCGTTTGCGCAGGATATTTTACAGACTGCCGCAGAGCTTAACAGAAAAAAACGGCTGAAGGACAGCACGCTTAATGTTATGCAAACAGCGTGGAAAAATTTTGATTACATTTTCAGCGAGCCCGTAAAAGAGGCGTCTCTTATCCACGGCGATTTGAATGTTATGAATGTAATGTCCGATAAAAGACTTAATATCACCGCGATAATCGACCCCCTTGAGTGCAAGTGGGCTGACAAAGAATTTGATTTGTTCCAGCTGAGAAACCTGACCGGGGAGCTCTTCGGGCTTTACGAAGCATATAAAAGGAAATATCCCGTTTCGGAAAAGTGTGATTTGAAGTGCGCGTTTTATGCGGTTTATCACGAGGTGTATTGCCTTATTTCAACCGGAACAAACACCGAAATCATACTTGCAGCGGCAGTCAAGAGACTGAAGAGAGAACTAAAAAAAGCCGGCATTACATCTTGAAAATCCGACTCAAACGGTGATTCGAGCACACCTGAATGTGCCGAAAACGAGCATATAGTTAAAAACCGTCTAAACATCTTGCGCTATAATTTGCAATCGGAGGATGACATTGAATATCAAAGCCACGGATTTCTGCGACGTCTCAAATTCTGCCGGAGGCGTTATAAAAGCGATAAATGAATTACAGAGCGGAGACACTCTTATTTTCCCGAAGAATGAGTATCATTTTTACAAGGACCGCTGTATTCACAAGGTTTGCCATATGACAAATACGGACTCCTTTAAGGCACCCGACAAGTATTTTGCGGTGCTTATCGAGAATAAGGAGAATATTACCGTGGACGGCTGTGGTTCTACCCTTGTAATTCACGGCGATATGTGTGCGTTTTCTCTGCGCGGCTGTAAAAATGTAAGGCTTGTAAATTTCACCGTAAGATATGCCTCCCCGACGAATTTTGAAATGGAGGTCGTAGAGCGTTCGCTCAATAAAATTACATATAAAATCCCGTCGGGAAACGACTTTGAGGTCAAAAATAACAAGCTTACGTTCTTTGAAAAAAGTCCGTTCAGCGGAGAGAATTACTATACCTATACAGCCAACGGCGAGTGCTACTGCAACGTAATTCACAGAGGCGACGAGGTTTTCAGAACGTTGCGCTCACCTACGAAAACCGCCTTAAAAATCAAAAAAACGGGGGATCATACCGTCGAATGCAGATATTTTATGTCGCCTAAATTCAAGGTCGGAGACGTCGTTGCGATGTCTCGTAATAAGCTGCGCGACAACTGCGGATTGTTTTTCGAGAGCTGCTCCGATATCTTCTGCGAGAGGATAACCGTCAACTATATGCACGGCTTCGGGTGGCTGTCCCAGATGTGTGAAAACCTGAGCTTTGATAAGCTGACATTTAAGCCGGCGATCGGTTACAGAGTTTCTTCTTTTGCCGATTTGATTCACGTATGCGGCTGCAAGGGCTATGTGAAAATAACCGACTCGCATTTTGAACACCCGCACGATGACGCAATCAATGTGCACGGCGCATTTTTAAGGTTCAGAAAGGCTTGCGACGAGCGAACCGCCGAGCTTGAATTTGTACATCATCAGCAGGGAGGTTACAAGGCGTTTTACCCCGGCGATAAAGTGAAAATATACAGCAGAACCGATTTGTCGGAGCTTGACGGCGTTTATACCGTAGACAGCACGGACGACAACATTGATAAAAAGACGGTCATTGTGAAATTCAAAGAAAAGCTGCCGCCGATGAAGCCGGAAATGTATGTCTTTGAGAACATCACGTATAACCCGAATCTCACCGTGAGCGGATGTACCTTTAATGCGATCCCGACGCGAGGCATTCTCTGCACTACCGATAAGGAGTCGGAGATTTTCGGTAACACGTTCAAAAGCGTCGGTATGCCCGATATTTACATCTCGTGCGATTGCAGGGATTGGTACGAGAGCGGCCCGTGCAGGAATATGAAAATTCACGACAACACGTTTTCTAAAAAAGACCCGATTAAGTTTGAGCCTATTTGTCTTTTGAAGCCCGTCAAGGATGTTCACAGAAATGTTCTGATATATGACAACATTATAGCCGAATGAGCATCGGTTCCGTTTGCAGACACGGCAAAGGCACGTTAGTTATTTTTTAACTAACGTGCCTATTTTACATTAAGATATAATTTTACGCGGCCGGATTATTCGGCGGATACGGCGCCTTTAAACCTGCGCGACGGGTGATAGGCGAGCAGAGCTATAAATATCAGTACCGCCGTAAGCGACAGGCTTATCGGGTACGCATACATAATGGTTTTGAAGGTAGGCGACGACGGGAAAACGACATATATCCAAAATACTCTTGTGCCGCAAACGCCTATTGTTGTGAGGAGAGCCGGTACCAAGGATATACCGAAGCCGCGAAGATACCCCGACATAATTTCGTAAAGCATTGAAAACGTGTATGCCGAGAAAATCAGTAAAAGTCTGGTGTAGCCGAGCTCTATTACCTGTGGGTCGCTTGTGAATATCGAGAGCAGGAATCGTCCCGAGAAAAGAACAAGCCCTATTGTGACGGCTGTTGCGATTGTGTCCTCCGCAATCGACAGAAGCAGGGTTTTCTTGCAGCGGTCGAGCTTGCCGGCGCCGTAGTTTTGACCTACAAAGGTCGTGCACGCCTGACTGAACGAGTTAAAGACATCGTAAGCTATTACCTCTATATTAAATGCCGCGCTAGACGCCGCTATAACTATTGTTCCGAGGCTGTTGATAGCCGCCTGAATTATTATGTTCGAAATGGCAAAAACAGCACTCTGTATGCCTGCCGGCAGACCGATTTCCAAAATCTGACCGAGTACTCTTTTGTCTATGCGCAGCTCCCTGAGCGACAGCTTTATGTACTTGTCGGACTTCATTAAAACAATAAACAGCACAACCGAGCTGATTGCGTTGGATATAACGGTGGCAATGGCAACTCCGTTTACGGTCATTTTAAGAACTATTACAAAGAATAAATTCAAAAGCACGTTGAGGCATCCGGAGAGCGCAAGCACTATAAGCGGCGTTTTTGTATCGCCCACGCTTCTGAAAACGGCCGACAGGAAGTTGTACAACAGTATTACGGGCAAGCCGAGCAGATATATGCGAAGATACAGAACGGCATACGGCAGTACATCCTCCGGAATGCTCATAGCCGATAAAATTTGCACGGCAAAAATTTCACCGGGTATCATTACAAGAAAACCGCCGATTATTGCGGTGAGCACCGAGGTGTGAACCGCACGCTGTACGGTTTCTCTGTCGTCCCTGCCTATTGCGTTCGCTATTATTACATTTGTACCGAGGGCTATACCTATAAACAGGTTGAGTATCAGCCCGATTACCGGGCTGTTCGCTCCGACGGCGGCAACCGAGGCCGTTTTGGCTGCGCCCGTGAAGTTTCCGACTACGGCTATATCCGAGGCGTTGAAAAGCTGCTCAAGTATTGCTGTTGCGGCCACGGGCAGCGCAAATCGCGGAAGCTTGTTCCATATAGGGCCGTTTATCATATCCATTTTGTTACTGTTTTTTAACTTCGTCTTTTTCGGCATAATTATCCTTTTTGCATTTACGTATTTTTTATTTCGGTATTGTTTTTTAGCTGTGTCGCCTTGTAGGACGCAACACAATTATATCACCAAAAAAATTAACATCAATATACAGATATGATAAATTTGAGCACCGCATCGCGCAAAGTAGTGTAAAAATCGCAAAGCAACGCTAAATTATGCGTTGAGGTAACCGAACTTACTCTTGGTCGGTTAAACCTATAAAATAATCGGCGGAAACATTATAAAATTGACAGAGCTTGATTAAATCCTCGATTTTCAATTCCGCTCTTCCGGTTTCGATATGGTTGTAGCCCTGTTGGGATTTGTTGATGATTTCACCTACTTGCTTTTGTGTTAAATCTCTGTCTTCCCTGATGTTTCTCATCCTTGTTCTGTAATCCATTTCCACAAAACCTCCATTGTAATTTGTGAAAATGTTAGCATACTCAAAAGCTGAGTATTGACATATACTCAATAATTGAGTATTATTATAAATGAAGTATTTTATTATTGAGAAGGAGTTGTAAATAAATGGAAAAACAGAAAACGTCATCAAAACGTAAAGCGGCAATCAAAGTGATTGTGGCGGTATTGCTGGTAGCTATAATGACCGGCATATCGTTCGCAGTCGCAAATTTTGTGCACAACAAAAAAAGCGTGCAGGCATCAAGCGTTAAAAACGGCTTGTCCGCATACGAGCTTGCGGTGCAGCAGGGATATGCGGGAAGCCTTGATGATTGGCTTATTTCTCTCCAGGGTAAATCGGCATATCAGATTGCCGTCGATAACGGATATTCGGGCAGTGAAAAGGATTGGAGCAAAACCCTTACCGCAATGTCGAAAAAAGACAAATCCGATATCAGCTCCGCAGCATTTTCGGAAAAAGGCGACCTTGTAATTACGCTTTCCGACGGAACAAAAATCAACGTCGGTAAGGCGGTCGGCGCAAGCGGCAAAGACGGCAAGGACGGTAAGGACGGCATAGGAATAAAATCGGCAAAAATCAATGATAAGGGCGAGCTTGTCATTTCCTATTCCGACGGCAACAGCGTAAATCTTGACAAGGTTGTCGGTGAAACAGTAAACAACGGAGTCGGTATTGCTTCTTCGATTATAAATGAAAAAGGCGAACTGGTGTTGACTTATACAAACGGCGAAACTGCCAACCTCGGCGGAGTAGTCGGCAAAGACGGTCGTGACGGCAAAAACGGTGCTGACGGAAAAGATGGCAGAGACGGCACGAGCGGAACGGACGGTATAAGCATTTCCGCAGCGGTTATAAATGAGTCGGGTGAGCTTGTTATTTCATATTCGGACGGGACGACGGCAAACCTCGGTAAAGTAGTAGGTTCCGACGGTATAAACGGTGTGAACGGCACAAACGGTAAAGACGGCATAAGCGTTTCTTCCGCCGAAATCAATTCGTTGGGTGAGCTTGTGCTTTCGTTCTCTAACGGTCAGCGCGCCAATGTCGGAGCGGTTGTCGGCGCAAAAGGCGACAAAGGCGATAAAGGCGAGCAAGGCTTGCAGGGAGCTCAAGGCGAAAAAGGCGACAAAGGCGAAAAGGGTGACAAAGGCGAAAACGGTCTTAACGGTTCGGACGGTATAGGAGTTAAAAAGTCCGAAATCAACAGCGCAGGTGAGCTTGTAATCACATATACAAACGACCTTACCGAAAACCTCGGCCCCGTTGTCGGTGCAAAAGGTGACAAGGGAGACAAAGGCGACCAAGGCGTACAGGGTGAAAAAGGCGAAAAAGGTGAAAGAGGCGTTCAAGGTGAAAAAGGCGAAAAAGGTGACCAAGGCGTTCAAGGTGAAAAGGGTGACGCGGGCCTTGGCGGTGCCGACGGCAAAGACGGCACGAACGGCACCGACGGTGTAGGCGTTGCAAGCAGCGAAATAAATGCTCTCGGCGAGCTTGTTATAACATACAGCGACGGTAACACGGTAAATCTCGGCAAGGTAGTCGGCAACGACGGCGCACAGGGAGCTCAAGGCGAAAAAGGCGAAAAAGGTGACAAGGGCGATCAAGGCATTCAGGGTGAAAAAGGCGACCAAGGCGTTCAAGGGGAAAAAGGTGAAAAAGGTGACAAGGGCGACCAAGGCATTCAAGGCGAAAAAGGCGAAAAGGGCGACCAAGGCATACAGGGCGAAAAAGGCGACGCAGGTATCAACGGTACTGACGGTATCAACGGTACAAACGGAGCTGACGGTGTAGGCATTACAGAGGTTACAATAAATGCCGATAACGAGCTTGTGCTTTCGTTCTCAAACGGCAACGTTATAAACCTCGGCAATATCAAAGGCTCAAAGGGCGACAAGGGAGATAAAGGCGACAGCGGACTTAACGGAAAAGACGGCGTCGGTATACAGAATGTCGATGTGACGGCTGACGGCGCATTGACCGTAACGCTTACAAACGGCACGGTTCTTAACCTCGGTAACATTAAGGGTGCCGACGGCTTAGGCATAACCAAGGCGGAAATCAATACCTCCGGCGAGCTTGTTTTGACCTATTCAAACGGCGACGTCAAAAATCTCGGCAAGGTAACGGGCGAAAACGGTGCGAATGGTGCAAACGGCGCCGACGGACTCGGTATTAAGTCGCTCACACTCTCCCCGGACGGCGAACTTGTGGTTACAATGTCCGATAATTCCATATCCAACCTTGGCAATATCAAGGGCGAAAAAGGCGACAGGGGCGAGCAGGGTCAGCAGGGACTTCAGGGCTCCAAAGGCGCCGACGGACGGGGAATCGCAAAAACCGAGCTTGTAAACGGCGAATTGGTAATAACCTATACCGACGGAACAAGTGATAATCTGGGCAGCGTAAGCGGAACGGGAGACGGTATAGATGGTTTGGAGTATTATCTGCTGTCTGATGGCACTTATGCGGTTTCGGGAGGCACAACAACTTATATGACAGATATAGTAATTCCCGACACGCACAACGGAAAACCGGTAACCGAGATACTTCCCGAAGCATTTAAACGATGCCGTAATTTAAAAAGTGTTCAGTTACCGTCATCGTTAAAAATAATTGGTAAGGACGCTTTTTATCACTGTGGTATCTCAACAATTGATTTACCGTCATCATTGGAAACAATAGGATATGGTGCTTTTATGTATTGCTCAAAATTAAAAACAATTACTATTCCGGCATCCGTCAAAACAATCAACGCAGGAGCATTTGCAGGAACTGGGTTAACGGATGTTTATTTTGAGGATACAACATATAAATGGACGAAAACTGAATATCAATACGCGACGCCAAATGTAAATAGTGAATGGAGTTATACAGAACACGATAAGTATAATTATAATAAAACCTTTTCATATACAACATCTGCCAAAGCTGCTGAGGAGTTGTCATATTTTAATAAAGATGATTACTATACTTACTATTGCTATTCGTTTACAAGAGAATAATTATATCTGATAATGGTGCTAAGATCAGTATGAAATATTCAAATAAAATAGGAGGTGTAAAAGATGTCTGACAATAAACCAAAAGAAATTCCGACAAATTTAACGCATAAACCCATTTATGCAATAAATGATTATGAAAAAATTGACGGTAATTATAAAACAAATACCGATGTTGTCGGGATTTCAATCGGAAAGGCACAATGGGATGAAAATAATTTTGTTCCGGCAGTTAAGGTTTGGCGATATAAAAATCGGTGGTCCCGTCAAAGCGAAGAAACGACTGTTACACGGGCTTTGGATATGGCAACTCTGGTTGTTAATGTCTTAAATAAAAGTTATAATGATGTTGATTTTTCGCCGTACTCAAGCGTTTTCGGCAAGGTGTCGATTGAACAAGTATCAAAAAATCAAGATTTAGTCCGGGAACTTAATGAATATCTGAAAGAACACAAAGCCGATATAGAATGTCATATCGAATTATTGAAAAAAGCTTTGGCTGATTACGAAAAACATAATAATTGCTGATTGAGCATGTTAAAAGAATTAAGAAAAATTATAAAATTAGATGATAAGGATTGTGAAATTTATCATCTTACACAGTTGTAATTTGTAAATGTATTTTATACATAACAACCCCGCTGCGTAGAATCTACGGAGCGGAGTTGTTTTTTATCTGTATGGTGTGGGATTTTTTGCCGTGAAATTCGGCTTTTGCACATTAAACCGTTAAATTTATCGGCGATTTTATGTATTAAATCGTTGAAATATTTTAATTTGTGTGATAAAATAGCTTTTATCGGAATCGCACACGGCGATACGGGAATGAGAGCTGCCGAAGCATCTCGGCGGCTCGTTTTATTTTTGCTTTTAAGAGGAGTGCTGAAATGACGTCATCAACTGTATGCATTTTGGCGACGATATTTGTTTATCTCGTCGGAATGCTCGTAATCGGATTTCACTATGCCAAAAAGAACGAGTCCTCAACCGACTTTTATCTCGGCGGCAGAAAACTCGGCCCTCTCGTCACGGCAATGAGCGCCGAGGCGAGCGATATGTCAAGCTATTTGCTTATGGGCTTGCCGGGCCTTGCGTATCTGTCGGGTGTTGCCGACGTTGGCTGGACCGCCATAGGACTTGCCGTAGGTACATATCTCAACTGGCTTTTAACCGCCGGCAGACTTCGCAGATATACCCATAAAACCGACTCTTTCACCCTGCCGCAGTTCTTTTCGCACCGTTTCCGCGATAAGAAAAACATATTATCGTGTATGGCGGCTTTGATTATAATAATATTTTTCATTCCCTATACGGCGTCGGGCTTTGCCGCCTGCGGAAAGCTGTTTTCGTCGCTGTTCGGTATGAATTATATGACCGCAATGCTGCTTTCGGCAATAGTAATAGTTGGCTACACGGCTGCGGGCGGATTTTTTGCTGCCTCTACCACCGACTTTGTTCAGAGCATTATTATGACCGTGGCTATTGTGTTTGTACTGATATATGCCACCGTGTCGGCAGGCGGCGTCTCGGCTGTTGCGGAAAACGCAAAACAGCTTCCCGGTTATCTTTCGTTCGTTTCGTCATATTCCGAAACTACGGGCGAGAGCGAGCCGTACAACCTTTTGCACATAATCACAACTCTTTCGTGGGGACTCGGTTATTTCGGTATGCCGCATATCCTTCTTCGCTTTATGGCGATTGAGGACGATAAAAAGCTTAAACTCTCAAGAAGAGTTGCGTCTGTTTGGGTCGTTATAGCAATGGCTATGGCTGTGCTTATAGGTTTAGTCGGCAGAGGCCTTTCGAGTACGGGACTTATCGACAGCCTCCACGGAAATGACACGGAAACGGTTATAGTTCGCGTAGCCGGACTTCTTTCGACCCACGGTGTTTTCCCGGCACTTATGGCAGGTCTTATTTTGGCGGGAATTCTTGCAAGCACAATGTCCACGGCGGACTCACAGCTTTTGGCTGCCGCATCGAGCGTATCCGAGAACATATTGCGCGAGACCTTGGGACTTAAAATTTCGGAGAAGAAGAGTATGCTTGCCGCAAGAATTACGGTAGTTATAATAGCGATACTCGGCGTTGTTATAGCCAGAAATCCCGACAGTTCGGTATTCGGCATAGTTTCGTTCGCTTGGGCAGGCTTCGGCGCGGCGTTCGGACCGCTCGTTATATGCGCGCTCTTCTGGAAGCGCACAAATCTCCCGGGCGCAATCTCGGGCATGGCTGTCGGCGGAATAATGGTATTTGTTTGGAAATATCTTATAAAGCCGCTCGGCGGAGTTTTCGGAATATATGAGCTTTTGCCGGCGTTCCTTATGGGACTTATCACAATAATTGTTGTGAGCCTTTGCACCAAAGCTCCGAGCAAGGAAATAACCGATGAATTTGACGAGGTCAAAGCTATGGGTAAGGCGAAATAAGCGGTAGCTTTGTCAGGTTTTAATTTTGACTTTTTGGGGTGCCGGATTTTGTTCGGCACCCTGTTTTTATGATGCTGTTAATAATTTGTTTGCAATTTCAACAAGAAATAACATTCAAAATATACCGTTGTTTATTCTGTTCTACAAAAATAAATTTTGTCCTGTAAGATTATTGACAAATTATTCTAAAAAGACTATTGTATTAGCAATGTATCAGTCAAATGCAATGAGCAGGACATGACTATTCGTATCACCGCTTTCAGAAAGCCGTCGGCAGTGCGAGACGGCAGCAAGGCACGTTTGGCTCTCACCTGTTAGCAGCTTCGGTGAAAGATTTTCCAGTAGTCGAAGCCGGAAACCCACCGTTAAAGGGGCGCGCCATCCATTATGGGCGGCGGTCGAGAGGCCGACAGTAAAATATCGGCAAGCAAAGTGGTATCGCGGAAGTAAATTTGCAACGGCGCAAATATACGTTTTGTAAGTTTAGCCTTCGTCTTTGCACGGGCTACCCGAAAGCGGGTATGCTGTGTGAGGACGAGGGCTTTTTGTTTTGCCAAAATGCATTCGGCTGAGAATCTTTTTTAAGAGAAGGGTTAGAAAAATGAACACACTTGTAATTGTGCTTATCGCGGCGGTTGTCCTTGTGGCAGCGTATCTGCTTTACGGACGCTGGCTTGCGAAAAAATGGGGAATAGATCCCAAGGCGCAGACTCCTGCCGTAAAATACAATGACGGCAAGGACTATGTACCGACAAACGGCTGGACCGTTTTCAGCCATCAGTTTTCTTCGATAGCCGGTGCAGGCCCCGTAACCGGCGCTATACAGGCGGCGGCTTTCGGCTGGCTTCCGGTACTCCTTTGGGTGTTGCTCGGCGGCGTATTTTTCGGAGCGGTCACGGACTTCGGCGCTCTTTACGCCTCGGTTAAAAATGACGGTAAATCCATGGGCGTGCTTATTGAAAAATACATAGGCAAAACAGGGCGTAAGCTTTTCCTTTTGTTCTGCTGGCTGTTTACTTTGCTTGTAATAGCGGCATTTGCCGATATGGTTGCAGGAACATTTAATGCATATACCGTAAAGGACGGCGTTTCGGTACTTGCCGACGCCGCAAATACAAACGGCTGTGCAGGCACCATTTCAATAATGTTTATGGTATTTGCCGTAATATTCGGACTTATCCAAAAGAAATTCAATCTCTCCGGCTGGAAGGAAGCCGTTGTCGGTCTTCTTTGTGTGGTGGCTTCCTTTGCTATCGGTATGCATTTCCCGCTCATTCTCTCAAAGGACGCATGGAGCTATATTACATTTGTTTATATCTTCTTTGCGGCGGTGCTTCCCATGTGGCTCTTAAAGCAGCCGCGTGATTATATGACCACGTTTATGTTTATCGGTATGATAGCCGGTGCGGTTATAGGATTGCTTGTTGCTCATCCCACAATGAATCTTCCCGTATTTACGGGCTTTACAAACGAAAAGCTCGGCACACTGTTCCCGATACTCTTCGTAACGGTTGCGTGCGGTGCTGTTTCGGGCTTCCACAGCCTTGTATCCTCCGGAACCTCATCAAAGACCATTGAAAACGAAAAAGATATGACAAAGGTCGGCTACGGCGCAATGGTACTTGAGAGCCTGCTCGCAGTACTTGCTCTTTGTGTAGCAGGCGCGGCGGCTTCTCAGGACGGCACACCTGCATCGGGCACGCCTTTCCAGATATTCAGCCGCGGCGTTGCCGGCTTCTTTGAAATGTTTGGCATTCCCGTACACTTCGCTACGGTATTTATGACAATGTGCGTTTCGGCACTTGCGCTTACAAGCCTTGACGCCGTTGCGCGTATAGGCAGAATGAGCTTCCAGGAGCTGTTTGCGGTTGACGATATGAAAAACGCGAAGCCTTGGCGCAAGGTTCTCTGCAATCCGTATTTCTCAACAATTATTACGCTTCTTTTCGGCTTTGTACTCACAAAAATCGGATATGCAAACATCTGGCCGCTGTTCGGTTCGGCAAACCAGCTTTTGAGCGCTCTCGTACTTATAACCCTCTGCGTATTTATGAAGGTTACGGGCAGAAGCAACAAGATGCTCTTCCCGCCGATGATAATAATGCTTTGCGTTACGTTTACGGCACTCGTTCAGCGCCTTATAGCTATGGTAAAGGCTATAAGCACAGCCGCAGCGGTTACGATTCCCGCAGGCGAGACCACTTGGGGCAAGGTGTTCTTAAACAACGGACTTCAGCTTGTCATAGCTGTTTTGCTTATAGTGCTCGGTCTTACAATAGTTATCAACTCTATGAAGAGCTATGTTAAGAGCAAAAAGAACAGCGAGAAAAAAGAAGAAAAAGTAAACGGCTAATCAATACCGTTAAAACGGACAGGGGACTGTAAAACTAAGTTTTACAGCCCCTTGTTTTTTTGTTATATTATTTGATTTTAACGAGAGCTTTTATGCTCCTATAACACCCGAAGAGGGACAGCCGAAAATACCGACCGTTTTGTCGTTAAGCTTATATGAAGAGGTTGCGAGATTTTCCTTTGACCACAGCTTTTCGTACAGCTCATAGAGCTCCTGCGGCGAAAGATTTTCGAGCGACGGTATTTTTTGCCCGCTTTCGGCGAGTATTTTGTTCTTTGCTTCTTCCGAAGAAGCCATGGCGGCTATGTCATTTATCGCAAGAGATTTGTTGTAAAGTCCCCAATCGGAGTCTTTGTAAGAGGTGGTTTTGTAATTCCACAGCGTGTAGCTTATAAGAGCGCTGTCCATAAGCGAAACGGCGTCACCGCAGAATACTGTCGGGTTAAATTCACCCATATAGACCGCAACCTTGTATTGGCGTCTTGCCTTTTTCATAGAACGGATAAGCTGTTTTGTCGTCTTTTTCTCCTTATCGTAGGAGTGAAGCTGATACATCATATTCGACCAGCCCATCTCGGAGGGGCCCGGGAGCTTATCCATTCGCCAAAGTGCCTCTACGGTTATTATGTGGTCACGGTCTGCGGAGCGTATGGCTTTTATCATTCTGTCGTATACCGCTTTTCTGAGCGTCACGTCCTGCCACGGGTCAGCGGCGTTTTCGGGCAGAACACCGTGTTCGGTGTCCGCGTTGTTGAGCGGCTCGTTCATAACGTCGTATGCTGCAACGCAGGTGCGGTCTTTATACCGTGTCGCTATTTTTATCCAGAGATTTTCCATCATGACCTGATAATTCTTATCACTATACAAAAGATTTCTCCCGGTCTTACCCGACGAATGGTCGCCGTTTTGACCGCCGGGGCAGCCGTGCATGTCAAATATCAGATACAGGTTGTATTTTTCCGCCATTTCACAGGCAAAATCAAGCTTTACAAATCCAGGATTTTCGTCATCGTTCTCGGTTATGTATGTGCCGTTTTCGTCCGACATAAAGTTTCTGTACCAGAAGGGTATTCTGATGCAGTTAAATCCGAGAGCTTTAACATTTTCAAAGTCCTCTTCGGTGATGTAATTGTCACGGTAGCTTTTAAAAAGCTCTGCGGTTTTTTCTTCCCCGAAAAGAAGCGTGAATTTATTTAAGGTGTCAAGTTCCGCCCAGCCGTCGTCCGTTCCGCCCTTTACGGTAAGACTCCTGTCGAGGCTCATAACGGGGCACATCCAGGTCTCCTGCAAGAGCCAACCTCCGAAGTTGACGCCGCGAAGCTGTATGCCGCTGTCGCTGCCGTCTGTGAGGTAGCCGTCCTCGCTGACTCGCAAGAGCTTGGAGTTGTCGATTTCACGCCGCATTTTCGGCTTCTGCCCGCAGGACGAAAGACAAAACAGCAAAGCCGCAGACAGTATAACGCAAACTAACCTTTTCATAACACCGCTCCTATTGTTAATTGTTTTTTATTATTCGATTGACGAGTAATCTATTTTTCTGTTTTTAAAATAGTATTCCCTGTCGTGCTCGCCGACATCACGCATTACGCGGCACGGATTTCCGACGGCGACCACAGATGACGGAATGTCTTTTGTAACAACGCTGCCCGCGCCTATGACGGTGTTATCGCCTATCGTAACGCCGGGCAGAATAAGCGCGCCTGCGCCTATCCAGCAGTTCTTGCCTATGTGAATCGGCATATTGTATTGGTATTCCTTTGCTCTGAGCGTGGGATCTATCGGGTGACCGGCGGTTGCCACGGTAACGTGAGGGCCGAACATTGTGTTGTCGCCGACGTATATGTGAGTATCGTCAACAAGCGTCAAGCCGAAATTGGCATAGATATGATTGCCGAAGTGTACATGCTCTCCGCCGAAGTTTGAGTGAAAAGGAGGTTCTATGTAGCAGTCATCGCCTATTTCCGCAAACATCTCCCTGAGCATTTCCTCGCGCTTTTTAAACTCGGTCGGCCGAGTCATATTAAAGTCGTAAAGCCTGTCGAGACGCTTTAATTGATGCCGCATTATCTCTTCATCGCCGGGTAAATACAATTCACCGGTGTGCATTTTGTCTTTCATGGAGCTCATTTAAATTCCTCTTTCTCTCTTTTATTGACATGAATTATAATTGATATTATCATAAGTATATCATTTTTGTATACAGCTTTCCACTATAAAGTTTAACGGAGGAATTACAATGGATTACAGAAAATTCGGAGATACCGTGGTTGCGAGATTTGACCGCGGAGAGGAATTTACAAGCTCGCTGCAAGAGCTCTGTGAAAAGGAAAACATTAAGCTGGCGTCCGTTTCGGCGATAGGCGCATTAAATGCGTTTACCGCAGGAGTATATATGGTGGACGAGAAAAGATATGTGAAAAACGAATTTAAAGGCTGCTTCGAGATCGTTTCGCTCACGGGAACCGTAAACACCAAGGGCGGCAAGTATTACAGCCATCTGCACATAAGTGCCGGAGACGAGAGCGGCCGTGTTTTCGGCGGACATCTTAATGAGGCACATATCAGCGCGACCGCCGAGGTTGTAATAAGGATGATAAACGGTGAGGTTGACAGGTTTTACGACGATGCTACGGGCCTTAATCTGTTTAAATTTTAAGCCGACTCAAATTAGAATATGCGTCGTGCGCTCTTTGGGGCGTTCGGCGCTTTTTTAATTTCTGTTGACAAACGGATAATATGTGTTATACTAAATTAGTTCAATTTAGAACTAATTGAGGTGATGCGATGACCACGATAGAATTTCTGTCGGACTCGGCAAAACTGTATCAGGATACGGTCTTGCCCGTCTGCAAAAAGTACGGGCTTACGTATATGGAATTCGGTGTATTGATGTTTCTTTACAACAATCCGCAATATAATACTGCGGCACAGATAGTTTCGATGCGGCACATACCTAAGTCGCACGTTTCAATCTCTGTAAAATCGCTTATGGAAAAGGGGCTGCTGCGCGGCGAAAAGTGCAAGGACAAGCGTGCTGTGAGACTGTCGGTGACGGAATTTGCCGAGGAGATAGCAAGAAGCGGAAAATCGGCTCAAAAAAACTTTGTTGATACGCTTTACGGCGGGTTTTCCGAGGCGGAGCGCAGCGCATTTTCCGCGTTGCTTGATAAAATGGAAACAAATGTTGCGGAACATTTTGATTTGAAACGGAGTTGACACAATGGATAAGGACAAAGAATTTCTCGGAACGGAAAAAATAGGCAAGCTGCTGTTTCGCCTTGCCGTGCCTACCGTAATTGCGCAAATTGTAAATATGCTTTACAATATTGTTGATCGCATATATATAGGGCATATCCCCGGTGAGGGCAGCGCGGCTCTGACGGGAGTGGGCGTATGTATGCCTATAATTATGATAATTTCGGCATTTGCGGCGCTTGTAAGCGCCGGCGGCGCACCGAGAGCCTCGATAAGTCTCGGCAAGGGCGATAAGGACGGCGCAGAAAAAATACTCGGAAGCTGTTTCTTACTTCAGCTTATATTATCGGTCGTGCTGACTGCCGTTTTGCTTATATGGGACAGAAAGCTTCTGCTGATGTTCGGCGCGAGCGAAAATACAATAGATTACGCTGCGGCTTATATGGATATTTATGCCGTCGGAACGATTTTTGTTCAGCTTACATTGGGCTTAAACGCGTTTATAACGGCTCAGGGCTTTGCAAAAACAGGTATGCTCACCGTTATAATAGGCGCGGCGGCAAATATAGTGCTTGACCCGCTGTTTATATTTGTTTTCAATATGGGAGTGCGCGGAGCAGCTGTTGCCACGGTAATTTCTCAGGGCGTATCGTGCGTTTGGGCGGTGTGCTTTTTGCTGTCGAAAAAGACCGGACTTAAAATTCGTCTCAAAAATATGCGCCTGTCGCTTAAAATCATAATGCCGTGTATTGCCTTGGGACTTGCGACATTTATTATGCAGGCGAGCGAGAGCGTAATTTCCGTGTGCTTCAATTCTTCTCTTTTAAAATACGGCGGCGATATAGCGGTCGGCGCCATGACAATACTAACAAGCGTAATGCAGTTTGCATTGCTTCCCTTACAGGGAATAGGGCAGGGTGCCCAGCCTATAATGAGCTACAATTACGGCGCGCGAAATCCGGACCGTGTAAAAAAGACATACCGTCTTTTGCTTATTGTCAATATGATTTACGCTGTGATTTTGTGGGCGGCGATAATGCTGTTCCCAAAGGCATTTGCCGGAATTTTCAGTTCCGATTCGGAGCTTGTCGGGTTTGCCGCAAAGGCACTCAGAATTTACTTAGGAGGTATGTTCCTTATGGGCGCGCAGATAGCCTGCCAGATGGCGTTTGTGTCAATAGGCAATGCTCCGTGCTCTATAATAGTAGCCGTTGTGCGCAAATTCGTTTTGCTGATACCGCTTATCTATATAATGCCGCATATAATATCCGATAAGGCCATTGGTGTTTATACCGCAGAGCCGATAGCCGATGTTTTGGCCGTAACCTTCACGCTCATACTGTTTGCGTTCAGATTCAGAAGCGCAATGAAAAAGCTTGAAAAGCCCGAAGCAGCCGAAAAATGACATTGAAAAAAGACACGATGAAAATCGTGTCTTTTTGTTTAACGCATTTGTTTTACAATCGGAATTGTGCCGACTGAAATATACGCCTAGTTACTCCGAAACATCATTCTCCGGTCAGCAGCATTCTGTCATTGTCAAGCTCTTTTCCCGACTTTTGACGGTAGAGTCCCAAAAGGTCCTGAACTGTCATATTGTTTCTTTCGTCACCCTTTAGGTCAAGCACCGATTTGCCGCATTCAAGCATAATTGTGCGTGTGCCGAGCTTGAGCGCGGATTTTATATTATGCGTAATCATCATGGTTGTGATACTGTTTTCCGCCACAATCCGCTGCGTGATGTCAAGCACCTTTTCGGCTGTGAGAGGGTCGAGCGCCGCGGTATGCTCGTCAAGCAAGAGAAGCTTCGGCGTTACAAGCGTGCTCATCATAAGCGTTACAGCCTGCCTCTGACCACCCGAAAGCTGACCCATTTTTGTCTTTAGTCTGTCCTCAAGGCCCATATTGAGTTTTAGGAGCTTTTCTCTGAAGAATTCAACGTCTCTTTTTTTGAGCGCAGGTGAAAAGAGGTGCCTTGTCGCTTTTGAATAGACAAGCGCGAGATTTTCTTCAATCGTAAGGTCGGGAGCCGTGCCGCGCATCGGGTCCTGAAAAAGCCTCCCTATGTCTTTGGCTCTGATGTGCTCTTTTTGGTAAGTTATGTTTTTTCCGTCGAGGACTATTTTACCGCCGTCACACAAAAACTCGCCCGCAATCGCGTTAAACAGCGTGGATTTGCCTGCACCGTTAGAGCCTATTACGGTGACGAATTCGCCCTTATCAAGCGATAATGAAATCCCGTCAAGAGCCTTATGCTCGTTTGGCGTTCCCTTTAAAAATGTTTTGGAGAGATTTTTAATTTTAAGCATTTTTCATACCCTCCCTTTTCATTTTTCTGTCGGAGATTGCGTTTTTAACGGCTGGCACCGACAGCGTTACGGCAACTATAACCGCCGACAGCAGCTTTAGCGCGTTTGCCGAAAATACATTTGTCTCAAGCGCAAAGGCGACTATCATTCTGTAAATTACGGAACCGACGACTGCCGAAACAAGCCCTACTGAAAGCGAGCGTTTGCCGAATATGACTTCGCCTATTATTACCGAGGCGAGACCTATAACTATCATACCGCTGCCGGAGTTTACGTCGGCAAAGCCCTGTGTTTGAGCTATCACGGCACCCGAAAGTGCAACGAGCGCGTTTGATATTGCAAGTGCGGTTACGGTGGTTATGTCGGTATTTATCGAGGAGGCTCTTACCATATCCTTGTTGCCTCCTGTGGCTCTTATACATAAGCCGAGAACGGTTTTAAAGAACATAATCAGCAGTGCTACGCATATCGCGCAGATTACCGCCGCCAAAATCATTTTAGGCAGATCCCCCGAGCTGTTTTCGCCGAACAGTGACGCGAAACCGTCATAAAATCTCTTTTTGCCTATCAAAGATACATTGGGAGCACCCATAACAGTTATATTGACTGTGTAAAGACCGCTCATGGTGAGTATTCCGGCAAGTATCGGGTGAATTTTTGCTTTTGTTTGTAAAAATCCCGTGACAATTCCTGCGGCAAAGCCGGCGAATACGGCCGCCGTAAGACCAAAAAACGGATGACCCGAAGCGCACAGGACTGCGGAGACGGCAATACCGAAGGTGAAGCTTCCGTCAACGGTGAGGTCGGGAATGTTCAGTATGCGGAATGAAATATAGACGCCGAGTGCCAAAAGAGCGTATTGAAAGCCGAGCAGCACCGCGCCCGAAACAACAGAAAGCATAAGCTTTCCTCCTAACAAAAAATTAAAGGGGCTGCAAAATACTCGGAAAGCGACAATCAAAGCGGCGTGTTAAAGCTCTGCCGCCGAGATGCTTTTCGAAAATTTTCCTAACCCCTGAAAGACTCAAATTATGCGCCGATGAACTGATAGTTGTCACCGGTAGGTGTTTTAATACCGAGTGTGCTTGCGGTCTTGCTGTTTATGACATACTGATAATCCGTGAGCGCAACTGCGGGAACCTCCGATACGGGAGTACCTTTTAAGATTTTATCAGCCATATCGGCAGCTTTTTCGCCGAGCTGTGTGTTGCTTACGCTGACGCTTGCAAGCGCGCCTTTCTGAACCATTACGGGGTCGCTGCCGTATACGGGAATCTTTTTGGCTGTTGCCGCCTCTACTACCTGCTCCATGGCAGCCTGTACGGTGGAATCTATGGGAATGTAAAGAGCATCACACTTTGCGGCGAGCGAGGTTGCGGCCGACTGTACCTCTGAGGAATTTGTAACGGTTACCTCTTCGTAGGCATAGCCGCTCTGTGAGAGGTAATCCTTAGCCTTAGCGGCGGTTTTTACGGCGTTATCTTCGCCCGAGCAGTAGAGTATGCCTATTTTTTTGACATCGGGAGTAAGCTCTTTTGCAAGGCCGAATATCTGGTCAACCGGAACTATGTTTGAGGTACCGGTTGCATTTTTATCGGGCTTTTCCATGCTTGTCATAATGCCGGAGCCGACGGGATTTGTAACGGAAATAAATACGACGGGAGTTTTAAGGCCTTGATTTACGACTGACATTGTGGCGGGCGTAACTATCGGAACTATAAGGTCGTAGTCGCCGTTTTTAAGTCCCTGGCTTATGGTGTTGAGCGCGGACTGATCGCCCTGTGCATTTTTGATGTCAAATATCATCTGCGCTTCATCGTAGCCGAGTGTTCTCATCTCCTGAATAAATGACTCGCGCATCTCTGTGAAGGCTCCGTTGTCTGCGAGCTGAACTATTGCGACCTTGTACTTCTTACCGGTGTTGTTTGTTCCGGGGTCGGAGTTCGTGGTGCTGTTTGTTTTGTCTGTGCTTTGGCAGGATGCAAATGTGAGCACCGTGAGCATAAGTGACAGCATAACTGCAAAAAACTTTTTCATTTTAAAATCCTCCTGAAATCTTCTGTATAATAAAAAAACTGCCCTTGTAAAAATACAAGGACAGGAAATTACCTGCGGTACCACCTTGATTAGCGTAAAACGCTCACTCTGACGGAATACTGACATATTCCTCTTTCTGTAACGTGAAAGCTCCGTCGCAACTTTTCATTGCGCCCTCAGCGGACCATTTGTCTGCACCGTAACAACCGGACTCACACCGCCTCCGGATCGCTAAATGTTCGTTTTGCAGTTTTACTTCCGTTTCATCGGTTTAGGTCATTAAAACACACTTTAAATTTTTTGTCAAGGGTTTATTTTTGATTTTTTTATGATACAATAACATCGGTATAGTTGCTTTGCGCGGTACCGATATTTTCCCAAAGGGCGTGTTACACAATGGTAAGGCATATTATTTTTTGGACATTTTCCGACAATGTCAATGATTCAAACCGTAAAGAGGTACTGAAAATGATGTCTGACTCGGCTAAGAATCTCGTCGGAAAGATTCCGGGACTCATAAAAGCGGAAATCGGTGAAAACTTCGCCGACAGCGACTGCGATTTTGTATTTTATGCGGAATTTGAGCGTATGGAGAATATTCCGGCATTTCAGGTGCATCCGCTGCATGTTGCCCATAAGGAACGTTCGGCGCCGTATGTAAAAACACGCTTTGTCGCAGACTTCGTTTCGGAGTAATCAAAACATTATTTAATATCGTTGAGCGTCTCGTAAGCTAAGTCCGGCAGGTCTGTAAAGACTGCGTCCGCACCGTTCTTTTCGAGGCGCTTCATTATTTTCGGGTCGTTTATGGTCCAGTACTGAACGGCTATACCGTAGCTGTGGGCGTAATTTATAAGCCTTGTAGTACCGAGGTTGAAGAAGTAATCCTTATACGGAATGTGCAGATATTTAAACTTGAAATGACCCTGCTTATACGGAATGTGAAAGAAACTCTGAAAATAGAATCTGACCACCTCGTGTATTGTGGCCGAACGTGTTATGTCGGGATATTTTTCGTCAAGATACCGAATATTGCTCTTGTGAAATGAGGCTACGGCCGTGCGTGAGAGCATATTATACTTTACCAAAAGGCGGTGAAGCTCATCTGCGGCACGATAGCCGATGTCACCGTCGTTTTTAATATCAACGGTAAAGGTGTAATCCCCGTACGGAGCAAGAAAATCAAATACGTCGCTGAGCCTTATAATGCGGAGTGAGTCCGGAATTTTGTCGCCTCGCAGACCCTCGTAAGGTATAGAACCGTCGGGAAGAACAAACTTTTCGCCCATATTAAGCTTTCGCAGCTCCTCAAAGCTCAGGTCGCACGGCAATACGCCGGACTTGCCAAAATATTCCTCCGAATCGCTTGTGCGGTCAAGCGTGTCGTCATGCAGGACTATTATTTGGCCGTCCTTTGTGAGGTGCAGGTCAAATTCAAAGCCTTCAAGTTCGAATTTATCCCTGTTTTTGATCATATTCTGAAAGGCGAGCAGAGTATTTTCCGGAGCGAGCCCTGCCCCGGAGCGATGAGCCAAAACTCCCGTCTTGCCATATGGCAGTATAGCCGGATTGTCGCTCTTAATGTTCTTCTTGGGCTTGTCGGGCGTTTCCCCTCTGAATATGATACATACTAAAAATACAACCGCTGCCGTAATAAACAGCACCGTAAAAAATGTTTTCATTTTTGCCCTCCCGCTTACCGCGCATATAATGTGCATAATTAACAATATATATTGTATTATAATGTGATTTATATAATAAGTCAATAAACAAAGACAAAAAGAAAGACGGACATAAAACACAAGCTTTATATCCGTCTTTTAAATTTATTTATGAGTCACCGTTATATCAGTCGTCCTTGCCGCAGCAGTATTTGTACTTTTTACCGCTTCCGCACGGGCACGGGTCGTTTCTGCCGGGCTTTTTGGCTTTTCTGACCGGCTGCTTCTTTTCACTGCCGTCGGTAGCTCCGCTTGTGGAGGTAATCTTGCCCTGCTGCTCGCGCTTTGTGTCCGCTTCGGTGCGGATTACAACCGTAAGAATGCCGGTGACCGTACCCTCGCGAATGGCATCGGTCATTTCCTCAAACATATCGTAGCTCTCCATACGGAATGCTACTATCGGGTTCTGCTGACCGTAGGAACGAAGGTAAATACCGCGCTTTAATTCCTCCATTGCGTCGAGGTGATCCATCCAGTGGCGGTCTACGTTCTGAAGAAGTATTTTTCTCTCGAGCAGGCTCATAATCTCCGCTCCGTACTTCTGCTTGCGGTCGTTGTAAAGCTTTTCGGCTTTTGAGAGGAAGTATTTAAGATAATCGTCGGGGGTCTTGAGCTCGTCGAGCGAATCGGAACCTATAATCCAGCCGAGCTTTGTCTTCATACCGGCGAGGTTCCACTCGTTTTCGGGAAGTGACGACGGGCAGTAGAACTGAACCATACTGTCAAAGTAGTCGTTTATCATCTTCTGAATCGTTTCGTGAAGATCAGCTCCGTCGAGCACCTGATTGCGTTCGCTGTAAATCTTTTTACGCTGCTCGTTCATAACGTCGTCGAATTCGAGGACGTTGCGGCGCGTTGCAAAGTTGTTGGCCTCTACCTTTTTCTGAGCACTCTCAATTGATTTTGAAAGAATGCCGGCCTCTATCGGCATATCGCCGACTGCCTTGAAGTTGTTAAGGATGTTATAGAATCTGTCACCTGCAAAGAGTCTTAAAAGGTCGTCCTCGGCAGAGAGGAAGAACTGGCTGTGACCGGGGTCTCCCTGACGTCCCGAACGGCCGCGCAGCTGATTGTCGATTCGTCTCGACTCGTGGCGTTCCGTACCTATGATGTAAAGACCGCCTGCATTTCTAACCTTTGCGGCTTCGTCCTTGAGCTCTTCCTTGTGCTTGTTTTCAAGCTCACGGAATGTCTTTCTCGCTTCGAGAATCTCTTCGTCGGAAGTCTCCGCATAACCTGTTGCCTCGGCGATAAGCTCATCCGAATAGCCCTTTTTACGCATCTCGGCCTTTGCCATGTATTCGGGGTTTCCTCCGAGAATAATATCGGTACCGCGGCCTGCCATATTGGTGGCTATCGTCACGGCTCCGAATTTACCTGCCTGAGCTATGATTTCGGCTTCTTTTTCGTGGTACTTGGCGTTGAGTACCTCGTGCTTTATACCGCGTTTTTTGAGTGCCTTTGACAAAGCCTCGCTCTTTTCGATGCTTATCGTACCCACGAGCACGGGCTGACCGTTTTCGTGACATTCTATAATGCGGTCGATTATCGCATTGAATTTAGCCTGTTCCGTTTTGTAGAGAACGTCCGGGTCGTCGATTCTTATCATCGGCTTGTTAGTCGGAATCGAAATGACATCGAGAGAGTAGATCTCCTGGAACTCGGTGCTCTCTGTCATGGCGGTACCGGTCATACCCGAAAGCTTGTCGTAAAGTCTGAAGTAATTCTGGAAGGTGATGGTGGCGAGCGTCTTAGACTCTCTCTCTACCTTAACGCCCTCTTTTGCCTCGATAGCCTGGTGCAGACCCTCGCTGTAACGACGGCCGAGCATTATACGTCCGGTGAATTCGTCAACTATGAGAACTTCGCCGTCCTTTACAACGTAGTCAACGTCGCGTTTCATAACGCCTATGGCTTTTATTGCCTGCTCTATGTGGTGGAGAACGGTTATGTTCTCGCTGTCCATAAGGTTTTCGAGGTTAAAATATGCCTCTGCCTTTGCAATACCGGATTTTGTGAGCGTTGCGGTTTTTGCCTTTTCGTCAACTACGAAGTCGCCGTCCTCGGAAAGCTCCTCCTCGGCGTTCTGCTTTGAGTCAAGCTCCTTTACGGTAACCTTTTTAAGGGTTTTTGCGAAGCTGTCGGCAATCTTATAAAGGTCTGTCGACTTGTCGCCGACGCCTGATATGATAAGGGGTGTTCTCGCTTCATCGATAAGGATCGAGTCAACCTCGTCCACGATGGCAAACGAGTGACCGCGCTGAACTCTCTGCTCCGCATAGGCTATCATATTGTCTCGAAGATAGTCAAAGCCCATCTCATTGTTTGTGCCGTAGGTTATGTCGGCAGAGTATGCCGCCCTTCTCTCGTCGTTGTTGAGCTCGTGGACTATAAGTCCTACGGAAAGACCGAGGAAGCGGTAGAGCTTGCCCATCCACTCCGAGTCGCGGCGGGCGAGATAATCGTTGACGGTTACTATGTGAACGCCTTTTCCGGAAAGAGCGTTGAGGTAAGCGGGCAATGTTGCGACGAGGGTTTTGCCCTCGCCTGTTTTCATCTCGGCAATACGACCCTGGTGAAGTATGATACCGCCGATTATCTGAACCGGGAAGTGCTTCATATTGAGAACTCTTGATGAAGCCTCGCGGCATACCGCAAATGCCTCGGGGAGAATATCGTCGAGCGTTTCGCCGTTTTTAAGTCTTTCTTTGAACTCCGGAGTCTTCGCCTTCAGCGCCTCGTCGGAAAGGCGAGAATATTCGTCCTCATAGCTTAATACCTTTTTTTGAATGGGCATTACGCGTTTTACTTCTTTCGACGAATAATCTCCGAAAATTTTGGTTAACAGTGACATTTATCGTGTTTCCTTTCGTAAAAAGAATGGAGTTTGCCGTATACGGGTTACATTATACCATACATATTTAAAAAAATCATTAAAAATTTTTATAAAATTGCAAATGCTTTTTAAATAAAATTTATTTGGAAAGTGTTCGGTTTTCGTTGACTTTAGATAAAGATTTTGTTATTATTAAATGCATAGTTATATGCTATTTCGGTTTATTTATTAAAAGAAGCGAAGGAGGAATTAAATTGACCGACACAAAAACACTTGCATACATCAATATGTATGCCGTCCTCGGAACTCTCGAAAATCTCTGTGAGCTTGACGACAAGGCCAAGGAGATATTATCCGGACTTAAAAAGCCGGTATCCGTTTGTTTCGATGTTAAGCACGGACCGTCTGCAACAATTAAATTTACAAAGAGCGGCTGCCGTATGGAAGACGGAGTGAGAGATTGCGATATTTACATACCGCTTTCTTCCTGCGAAAAATTCAACGGCGTAATTGACGGAACCGTTACTCCTGTACCGCTTAAGGGTCTTACCAAGATAGGTTTCCTTCTCAAGACCTTTACGGCCCTTACCGACCGACTTTCAGAAGTAATGCAGCCGAGCGAAGAGGCTCTTAAGGACAGGGCGTTTTTTGAGCTTTCGACTAAGCTTACATTCTACACCATTTCCGTTGCGCTGTCTCAGATAGGCAATCAGGATAAAATCGGCCAGGCAAGCGCTTCTTATATGCTTGACGGCGATATAGCATTTTGCATTAAAGACGGCCCCGCCGCAACAATTCGCGTTAAGGATCATCACCTTGTAACAATCAAGGAATATCCGAAAAAACCGAGAGCTATTATGCAGTTCGACACCATTGACCTTGCTTACGATCTCTTCAACGGCAAAGTTAATTCTCTTGAATGTATAGGTAAGGGTACCGTTGAGATTCGCGGCATGCTTTCCATGGTAGACAATATGAACAGAATACTCGACAGAGTAGCTCTGTATTTAGCATAAGGAGGGCGATAAATATGAGTAAATTCCCGGAATACAAACACACTAAGAGCCATGAATACTTTGACAGAGCCATTAAGGTAATACCCTCCGGTATTTACGGTCACCTCGGCCCCGCAGAGGGTCTTTGGGTTCCCGTTTCAAAATGGCCTTTCTATTCCGAAAAAGCAAAGGGTACATATTTTTGGGACGTTGACGGCAACAAGTACATAGATTATATGTGCGCTTACGGCCCCAATGTGCTCGGCTATAACGACCCCGATGTTGATGCTGCCGCTATGAAGCAGATGAAGCTCGGCAACTGCACAACCTCTCCGTCAAAGGTTATGGTTGAGTGTGCCGAAAATCTTGTAAATACCGTAGCTTCCGCAGACTGGGCATTCTTTGCAAAGAACGGCTCCGACGTTACAACGCTTGCGGTTATGACCGCTCGTGCACACACCCACAAGAAAAAGATGTTCTTCTTAAAGGGCTATTATCACGGCGACTTCCAGTGGGGTCAGAAGATAGACTACCCCGGCATTCTTCCCGAAGAGGTTGCAAACAACGTTGTTGTTCCGTGGTTTGATCTTCAGGCTCTTGAGGACGCTTACAACGCTTGCGACGGCGACGTTGCAGGCCTCATAGCTCAGCCGTACGATCACGGCAACTTCTACGACAACCGCTGCGCCTCCAAGGAGTATTGGCAGGCTGTTCGTAAGTTCTGCGACGATCACGGTATGGTTCTTATCTTTGACGACGTAAGAACGGGCTTCCGCCTTGATATAGCCGGCTCAGACCATTATTACGGAATCAAAGCCGACCTTATCTGCTTCTGCAAGGCTCTTGCAAACGGATACAATATGTCTGCTCTCTGCGGCGGCGAGCATATGAAAGCCACCGTTTCAGGCGTTACATACACAGGCTCTTACTGGATGAGCGCAATCCCCTTCGCCGCTTCCATAGCCTGCATCGACAAGATGAAAAAGCTTAACACACCCAAGATGTTCCGCGAAATGGGCACAAAGCTTACCGAGGGCTTTAAGGCTGCCGGTAAAGAGCACGGCTTTGACCTTGTGGTTACCGGTGAACCGGCACTCTTCTATCTTCGTATCGCAAACGATGACAGCCTTATGCTTCATCAGGAGTGGATATCCGAGTGCGTAAGCCGCGGCCTGTTCCTCGCGTCACACCACAACCACTTTATGAATGCCGCCGTTACCGACGAGGACATCAAAAAGTCCATAGAGATAGCTGAGGACGCATTCTCGGTAGTTGAGAAAAATCACCCCGAGCTCAAGGGCTGATTTCAAACACGGATTTAAGGCGGCTGTGCGTGGAGCGCGGCCGCCCGTAATACAAAACTTTACATTCAGGGAGGAAAATTATGGAAAGAGCACCTTTGACCAAGGAGGAATGGCTCGCGCTTGAGAAAAAAGCCAATGATTTAAGGCATCTCTGTCTTCAGACCACGGTTTGGGCGGGAAGCGGTCATATTGGCGGCGGAATGAGCGTTATGGACATTCTTACCGTTATGTATCACAGATACCTTAACATTAAAAAGGAAGACCCGAAGTGGGAGGATCGCGACAGATTCATACTCAGTAAGGGTCACGCCGGCATAGCTTATGCACCCGTGCTTTGCGATTTCGGCTACAATGATCCCGAACAGCTCAAGACCTTTAACCTTACAAATTCCAAGATGGGTATCCATCTTGACTCAAATAAGGTTGCAGGCGTTGACGCTTCCACCGGCTCTCTCGGCCACGGCATTCCGATAGCGGCCGGTACTGCAATTGCCGCAAGAGTTCTCGGCAAGGACTACTACACCTACGTTGTAACAGGCGACGGTGAGCTTGACGAGGGTTCAAACTGGGAAGGCCTTATGACCATCCGTCATTACAATCTTACAAACTGCATCACGATTGTTGACCGTAACCATTGCATGATAGACGGCAACACCGAGGATGTTATGAAGCTCGAACCGCTTGCGGATAAATTCATTGCATTCGGCTTCCATACAATCGTTTGCGAGGGCAACAACATCGTTTCTCTCTGCAAGGCTATTGATGAGGCACACAAGACCAAGGATAAGCCTACCGTTATAGTTGCCGATACCATTAAGGGTGTCGGAATTAAGCTTACAAGCGGTAACTACAAGTGGCATTACGGCGCCATTGATGAAGAGATGGCAAAGGTTGCCGCAAAAGACCTTGATGAATACAGTGCTGAGCGTATAGCTCGCTGCGGAAAGGAGTTTGAATAATGGCAGGCGGATTTGTATATAACGTAATTGAGACTCCCGAGCTTTCCACCTCGGAGATTTACGGAAAAACCTTGGCGGACCTTGCCAAGGAGCATAAAGAAATAGTTGCGGTCACAGCTGACCTTGCAACCTCCACAAAGCTTCAGGACTTCACAAATGCGTGCCCCGACAGAGTTTTCAATGTCGGTATCGCAGAGCAGAATATGATCGGCGTAGCGGCAGGTATGGCAAGAGCGGGACTCGTTCCCTTTGCTTCCACCTTCTCGGTATTTGCATCACTTCGTGCGGCAGATCAGCTGCACACAGATATCTGCTATCAGAATGTCAACGCTAAAATTATAGCTACGCATTCCGGCACCTCTTTCGGTCAGGCGGGTTCTACTCACCACGCTATTGTTGACCTTGCGGTTACAAGAGCTATGCCCAATCTCACCGTTATCTGCCCGGCAGACGGTTATGAGACGGCAAATGCAGTTCGCGCCGCTTATGAAAACTTCGGCCCGTATTACATCAGAATTAACCGCGGTTTTGACCGTGTTCTTTATGATAATGAGGATTACGGCTTTGAAGTAGGTAAGGCTGTTGAGGTTCATCCCGGCACCGACATTACCGTAATAGCCTGCGGCTCCTGTGTATTCCAGGCTCGTGAGGCTGCCAAATTCCTCGAGAGTGCAGACGGACTTAAGGTTCGCGTGCTCAATATGCACACCATTAAGCCCATCGATAAAGAGGCTATCTTAAAGGCTGTTCAGGATACTCGCCGTATAATCACGGTTGAGGACCACAACATAATCGGCGGTCTCGGCTCTGCCGTTGCCGAGGTTGTTGTTGAATCCGGTAAGGGCTGCGCCTTCAAGAAGCTCGGTCACCCCGACAAGTTCGCTCCCATCGGTCTCCACGAGGACATTATGTCCATGGTCGGCATCGACGCCAACGGCATAATCGAGGCGGTTCGTGAGCTTATGCATAAGGACTTTGAGTTAGACGACAACTGGGACGATGAGGTCTGATTTTGTCTGATATTCTTTGATAAAACGAATTAATTTTTCCCTTGCGTACCACAGTACGCGGCGGTCAAACTTTAATCCGTTTTCTCTAAAGCCTGTTAAACGATCGGAGATTGTTTAATACATCGCTTAAATTATTAACGGTATGCCGGTGCTTTTTCGGTTTCGGCGTACCGCTTCGGCGGAAAATTCGTTGTGATTTTTCGCGCTTTCGAGCAAATAAAATCCTCAAAAAAGGAGAGTGAAAAATTTGCATACAAAAGAAGAATTATATTCAAATAAAATATTCTTTAATGCAGCCTTACCGCTTGTTAAGGTAATTGCGAACGATGTACCCTCGCTTAAAAAGCAGTTTGCGCACGTTCATGCGATTATTCAGGTAAGCGCTAAGGACCCGGATGCTCCGGGCGGCAAGGTCGGCATGCACTTTGTCGTAAACAGTGATGAGTGGCTTGTTCATTTAAACAAGGTAGACCCCAATCCTCACGTTGAGCTTGAATTTAAGAGCGTTGAGGCTATGAATGCATTCTTTAAGGGTAAGATGTCACCTGCGACTCTGCCTAAGATGAAAGGTGTCGTAACACACTTTGGTGCGTTCAAGGCATTCTTAATGACGCTACTTAAAATGTCGTCGCTTCTCGGCGCAACCGAGGCTCCGAAGGACGAGGCAACAAAAGAGCTTATGGTTAAGTGCTTCTTCTATCTTTTGTCAAGCGGTATAAGCCAGCTCAACAAGATGGGTCACGAGGATATTCACGACTGGACCAGCAAGAGCCCCGACCGTGTTTATGCATGGGCGGTTGACGGTTATCCGTCGGTTTCCGCGTATCTACGCATTAAAGCCGGCAAGTCAAGAGCAGGCAGAGGCGATTATAAGCGTGCTATGCCGTTCTTCACCTTGCGCTTTGACAACCTTGACAGTGCGCTCGGAATACTCCTCGGCACAGATGATATGCTTGAGGCGGTAAAGACGGGTCATCTTATCATGGACGGTGCTCCCGAATTCGGCGGCCAGATAGGTACATATATGCTTGAGGTTGCTGCTCTCGCAAAATAAAAAAAGACTTTATATGCCCTCCGTGCTTCTCTCGGGGGGTATTATTTTTGAACGGAGATGATATTTATGGCTGATTCATTGAAGTTTTACCTTATTACCGACCTTCATCACTATGCTCCGTCGCTCGGAACAAGCGGCAAGGCATATGAAAAGTGGAACAACAAGGAACAAAAATGCCTTGCCGAGACAGGGGCGATTATTGATGCCGCATTTTCAAAGCTCATTGCAGACAAGGACATTGACATAGTTTTGATAGCCGGCGATCTTACAAGCACGGGTGCTATGGAAAGTCATCTCGATTTGCTGCCCAAGCTGCAAAGGCTCCGTGACGCCGGGAAACAGGTGTATCTTATAACGGCTACACATGACTTTATAAGCTCGGAAATGGAACCCCTGCGGTGTGAGGGCGACGAGCTTTTACCCGCAACGCCTACGCCGCGTCCGAAGCTTCGCGAGCTGTATGCGGATTTCGGCTGGGACAGAGCCGTTTCCGAACACAAGGAGTCGTTTTCCTACTGCGTAAAGCTCAAAAAAGGATTTAGGCTTCTCTGTATGAATGACGACGGGACACCCGAACGTCACGGCTATACCGAAAGTCAAATCGAGTGGATGTTCTCGCAGATAGAAGAGGCGAAGAAGAACGGCGACTACATTTTTGTTATGAATCACCATCCGTGCCTGCCGCCGAATCCGATTTATCCTTTATTCTCGAAAAAGGATATGCTTGCAGACTATGACGAAATTACTACGCATCTTGCCGATTCGGGAGTGAATCTCGTGTTCACGGGGCACACTCATATGCAGAATATCGCCGTAAAGCGTACCGAAAAGGGCAACGTTTTCTATGACGTAAACACCTCGTCGCTTGTAGGCTATCCCACGGCGATAAGAAAGGTAACAATAGACGGCGAAAAGATTGATGTGAGGACAGAGCAGATAGATGATTTTGATTTTGACCGCAACGGCCTTTCGGTCAATGATTATCTGAAAAATCACTTTACGTTTTTCCTGAATGATATAATATCATCAACGGCTTATGATATAGACCACCTGGCGGACTTGGCGCCGAGCTTCAGTATGACGGCAGAGACGGTTTACAAATTAAAGGTGCCGCTGAAGATAATCGGTACGCTTTTGAACAATCGTACCGTCGGAGCGGCGGCTAAATATCTCGGAGTATCCGGCAAAATAGATGACAGAGCGCGCGGAATAGTCCTGAAGGACCTTGTTTTGCAGATAATGATAAATCTTTATCACGGTGACGAGCCGTTTTATCCGGGGACACCCGAGTACGGAGCAATGGATGCCTTTATGGAAAGAATAAAAAAGCTTGTAAGGCCGTTTGACAAGGACGGTAAAATAAAAGGAATACTTGACGCGGTTTTGTCATCAATGTATGACGCGCCGCCCGAGGATTGGAATGCGGTGCTTCCGCAAAAATAAGGTGATTAAATGAAATTCAGGTTTTTTCTTAGATTTGCCGCCGTGTTCTCCGCTTTCGGAGCGGCTGCCTTGGGAGCAAAATATCAAAAGCTTAAAGAGCAAAAGCTTTCCTTGCCGCATGGCTTTACAGTCACCGCTCACACCGGCTGCGACGGTAGCCCCGACAATTCCATAGAGTCTATACAAAGGGCGATTTTTTTGGACGTCCCCGTAATAGAGAATGACTTAACGCTCAGGACTGACGGAACGCCGGTCTTTATGCACGCCGAATCGGCAGGAGACGGCGGCTTGCTCTTTGCCGAGGCGCAGTATTACATAGCGTCAAATTCGAGCACGGTTTTGCAAAATCTTGATTTAAAGGTATTTGAAAATCTTGACCAAATACAAAGCATCGTAAAAAAAGCAGGGCTTATAGGCAGATGCTTCTTTACGGGAGTTGAGAAAGATAACGCGGCAAAGGTCAAAAAATACGCGCCGGAAATACCGTATTATCTCAATATGAAGCTAAATGTACTGAGGCTTCGCGATAAGGAGTATTTACGTCGGACGGCAGATGAAATAAAGAACGCCGGAGCCGTGGGTATAAACTGCAAATACACATATTTGTCAAAGGCCTTGGTTGATGTTATGCACGAACGTGGGCTTTCGGTATCGGTTTGGACTGTGGATAAAAAACCGCTTATGCTGTATGTTTTGAGCCTTGCTCCCGATAACATCACTACGCGAAATCCGCGGCTTTTAATGTCGCTTATTAAGTGATTTTTTAATCGCTCCGTTTTTCGGGGCGATGTTTTTTTGCGCGGATTATGTAAGCCGCTGCGTTTCTTGTCCGCTGTACCGTAACGCACATAAAAACACGACCTGCGGCATATACTTGTACAAAGTAAAGGAGGTTGTGTTATGAACGGCAGTAAAGCTGCGGTAGGTGCCGCCGAGGGCGTAAAAGCTCCGCATAATGTCATTATGGAGGACAGACACACACTTACGGTTTCGGGAATTTCCGATGTGGACAGCTTTGACGAACAGACCGTAATAGTCTTTACCGATATGGGCGAGCTTACGGTGAAGGGCGAGGGTCTTCATATAAACCGCTTGAGTCTTGAGGTCGGGGAAATTATGATAGAGGGAAACATCAGCTCTCTCTCATATTCCGACAGCAAGCCGACGCAGGAGGGCGGATTTTGGAGCAGGGTGTTCCGCTGATGGATTACATAGTCGGTATGCCGCGGCAGACGACAAATTTTTTGCTGTCGCTCGGCTTTGGGTTTTGTATAGGCGTATTGTATGACGTTGTCAGAACGATACGCCTTATTTTCGGCGGCGGAAAACGCACGGTGCTGATATTTGACATATTGTATTCGGCTTTTGCCGGCCTTGTGACATTTATATTTTCGCTCGTTATAACAAACGGTATGGTTATGGCGTATGTGGTTTTCGGAGAGATGCTCGGTTTTTTTATATATTACATTACGTTCGGCGTGTTTGCGGTGCGATTTTCCGAGCGCGTTACCGAAGCCGTTAAAGGCTTTTTTATTAAAATTTTTAAGACCCTTGCAGCTCCGTTTTTAAAGCTATTTGGGTTTTTTAAGCGAGTTTTTGGAAAAATATCACAAAAAAGTCGAAAAAAAGCGGTAAAAGCGGCAAAAAAATCAAAAATCCACTTGAAACTATGCGGCTCTTTGTTGTATAATCAATTAAATAATAAGCGCAATTATCCGAAAATGCGGAAGGAAGTGGAGCAAAATGGCTGCCGAAAAAAGAGCGGTAAAAGCAAAGAAGAAAAAAGGTAAAGCCAAGCACAGCTTCATACTTACTTTGCTTTTGGTGCTTGCGGTCGGGTATTTTACAATAAGTCTTATCGATACGCAGCTCAAAATTAAGGAGAGGGAAAAAACGGCGGAGCAGGTTTCTGCCCAGTATGAGCAGCAGCTCGCCGAAAACGAACGCTTGCAAAAGGTAGCTGACGGCGGCAGTCAGGAAGATTATATCGAACGTGTTGCACGCGAAAAACTCGGATACGTTATGCCTGATGAAAAGGTATACTATGATATTACACCGGGCAACTGAGAGGTTGGCTCACGGGGAGGATAAAATTCTTTTATGGTCGAAGTAGGGGAAATACTTGAAGGCAAGGTTACCGGACTCACAAATTTCGGAGCTTTTATAAGCCTGCCGGGCAATCTTACGGGTATGGTTCACATCTCGGAGGTTTCGCAGTCTTATGTAAGTGATATTCACGAGCATCTGAAAGAAAATCAAACGGTCAAGGTAAAGGTAATTGACATTACGCCGGAGGGCAAAATAAGCCTTTCCATCAAAAAAGCATTGCCGGCGCAGCAGCAGCCGCAGGGTGAACGTTCTTTCCGCCAAAATAAGGGGCACAGAAACAGCACTACCAACGTTTGGAAGGGTCAGCCGTCCGAAAAGAAGGACGGTCCTATGTCTTTTGAAGATATGATGGACAGATTCAAAAAGGTCAGCGACGAAAAAATGACAGACCTTAAGCGTGCCACGGACGGAAAACGCGGCTCGTATTCAAGAAGAAAATAAAATGTACGGCAGGCAAGTATTTGTCTGCCTGTTTTTATGGAGCTAAATATGAGAGAAATAGATGTCGGCGAAATAATCAAAGCCGTAGAGGAGCTTTGCATAAAAGCCAATAAAATTTTACCGGACGATTTGTGCGGCTGCATATCCTGTGCCGAAAAATCCGAGACCGATGAGCTGCCCAAAAAGATAATGGGCACCTTACTTGAAAACCTCGACGCGGCAAAGGAGCTTAATTTGCCTATTTGTCAGGATACCGGTATGGCGGTAATTTTTTGCGATGTGGGTCAGGACGTGCATATTGTCGGCGGTGATTTTGAAAATGCCGTAAACGAGGGTGTTTCAAGAGGCTACACAAACGGGCTCTTGCGCAAGTCAATAGTGCGCGATCCGCTCGACAGAGTTAATACAAACGACAATACGCCTGCCGTAATTCACACAAGAATAGTCCCGGGTGACAAAATAAAGCTTACCGTCGCTCCGAAGGGCTTCGGCAGCGAAAATATGAGCAGGCTTAAAATGTTTACGCCCTCCGCTTCAAAGGACGATCTTATGGACTTTGTGCTTGAAACGGTGAAGCTTGCCGGGGGGAATCCTTGCCCTCCAATGGTGATAGGCGTAGGCTTCGGCGGAGATTTTGAATACTGCGCATATCTCGCAAAAAAGGCACTTTGCCGCCCCGTAAGCGAGAGAAACAAAATCCCTGTTTACCGCGAGATGGAGCAGGAGCTTTTGCGCCGCATAAACGCGACGAATATAGGCCCTCAGGGCTTCGGCGGCAAAACCACGGCTCTTGCCGTAAACATTGAGGCGGCACCGACGCACATAGCCGGGCTTCCCGCAGCCGTGAATATAGGCTGCCACGTAACGCGCCACGCCGAAAAGACAATTTGATTAAGAAAAACGAGCGGCGCCCTAAAGTGGGCACCGCTTTTTTTCAATCACCGCTTATTTAAATTTAACAAAAAATTTAAAAAATGTCTTTATTTTACTGTAAATATATGCTATAATCAAATCAAGCTAAAGAAATTCAGCGTATTGTCGCAACAAGGGCCTCGGCCTTTGAATATATAAATAAGGGGATGTCTTAATGAACATTACCATTATCGGCAGAAAATGCACACCGAGAGAATCCTTCAAAGAAAGGGCGGAATTAAAGCTCAAAAAGGTCGAAAAGTTTTTCGGACCCGAAGCTGATGCCAAGGTTACCGCTACGGTGGAAAAAAACATTAAAATTGTTGAGATAACGCTCTCAAAGGGCGGTTTTATATTCAGAAGTCAGGAGCGCTCACAGGACCTTGAGGACGCGCTTGATAAATGTGTTGATTCACTCATTCGTCAGATAAGAAAAAACAAGACAAGACTTGCAAAGCGCATACGTGATGTATCCTTTGACGAGGCGTTTAATTCGGCTGACGACTCCGCTGAGGAAGAGTATGACATAGTCAGAACGAAAGCTGTGATTTTAAAGCCGCAATCGCCCGAGGAGGCTATACTCCAGATGAATATGCTCGGACACGAGTTTTATATGTTCCGCAATGCCGACACGGACGACGTAAATGTGGTTTATAAGCGTGCTGACGGCGGCTACGGTATACTTGAGCCGACCGAGGGCTGATAAGCTCGGCGGCATAATATAATAAAATAAACAGCACCGCTCGGTCTTTGACCGGGCGGTGCTTGGCATTTCGGATGAACTATATTATTTCATAAAGAAGAGTCTTACGGGCGAAATCAATGCCGTAAACAGATTTGTTGCAGTGTCATAGTCATAGTCGTAGTCATAAGAAAAGCTGTCGTCGATGTACGGCACAGCCGCCCATACCGCTGTCCACATAATCACCATAACAATTATGCTTAAAAGCACCTGCACGCCGAAGCTTATTGCGGCACAAAGAAGATATGATTTTGCGGCGCGCGGAGTATCGTTTTTCTGCACCAAAAAAAGTATAAGACCGACAATCGGAAAAAACACCGATGCAACGCACAGCCCCACGTTTGCCTTTTCGTTGGGATTACGATATGTCTGCGGATTATAGGCTCCGCCATTTTGACTGTACTGATTGTATTGCTCCGGTCGGTTTTGCTGATAAGCGGCTCCGTTTACCGGAGCATTATATGTGTTGTTTACGGGATTGTTTTGTTGAGAGCCGTAAAAGCCGTTTGTGTTTCCCGAGGGGCTGTTGTAATTCTGATTACAGCTCTCCGGTTTGTACGGAGCGTTTTGCCCGTTATAATTCACATTTGATACAGGGGCTTCTTCTTGTGCGAAGCTTGACCGGCTGACGGGTCGGTTGCAATTCGGGCATATATCCGCACCGTTCGGTAAAGCCGCACCGCAATTTGTACAAAACATAATAATCACCCTATCCTTTTGAATTTTTTATTTATGGTATTTTCCTCCGGAGGATATTTCGAATGCTCTGTATATCTGCTCAAGGAGCATACAACGCGCGAGCTGATGCGGAAAGGTCATTTCCGACATTGAAAATTTAAAATCCGACATTTTTTTGATTTCGTTACTGAGTCCGAAGGAGCTGCCGATAATAAAGGCTATATTGCTTTTGCCGGACAGCGCAGTGGCGGATATTTTTTCGGAAAAGTCAACGCTTGACATCTGCCTGCCTTCAATGCACATCGAAAATACATAAGCACCGGACGGTATTTTGGATTTTATAAGCGCAGCCTCGCTGTCGAGAGCCTTTTTTATTTCACCCTCGCTCGGATTTTGTGAAAGACGTACGGGACTTAGCTCTGTTATGTTTATTTTGCAAAACGCCTTGAGCCGTTTTTCGTACTCTGCGCAAAAATCGCGCATATAGCTTTCCTTGAGCTTGCCGAGTGCTATAACGGTAACGCTTATCATAATATCATCGCTTTCTCGTCGCAGACGGGCTTTGCAACCTTGAGTATATAGTCGCTGTTCTCTTTTGCTCCCGCCATGGTAAGTGCCGAGCACGTGGTTTGATATGCGAGAGCCGGCATATTGTTCTCACGGCTTAAGTGGCCGAGATAAATTCTCGTGGTACCGCCGCTTACGAGCCTTTCGGCGGTGCTTGCACACGCGTCGTTAGAAAGGTGTCCTTTTTTGCCGAGAATTCTCTTTTTCAGAGAATACGGGTAAGGGCCGTTTTCGAGCATCATAACGTCGTGATTTGACTCAAGCATAACAAGGTCTGAGCCGCTTACTGCTGAAAAAACCTCTTCGGTCATTTCACCGAGGTCGGTGGCTATGGAGATTTTTCTGCCGTCGCTGCAGTCTATTTTGTAGCCGCAGCTTTCTCTCGCGTCGTGCGAGGTGTGAAACGGGGTCACAAAAAGAGGACCTGCTTCGTTACCGGAAAACGAGACCTCCTCCGTCTCAAATTTGCCGTTTAATATGCCCATATCGTCAAGTGCCGAGAGCGTACCCTTTGTTCCGTATACCTTTATGTGATATTTTGAAGCGAATACGCGCAAGCCCTTTATATGGTCGGAGTGTTCGTGTGTGACAAAAACGGCGTTTAAACTCTCCGGGGCGACGCCTATGTTAAAGAGCGCTTCGCCGATTTTTTTTGCGCTCATTCCCGTGTCTACGAGTATTCCGCCGTCGTTATTGCCTATGTATATTGAGTTGCCGGAGCTTCCGGAAAAAAGCGGACAAAATCTTGCCATAAAGTCTCCTTGCTTTTGTGTCTGTTATTCCGGAAGAATGGAATTTGTCGTGATGTACTCTACGCCGGCGTCTATCATTGAGGCGAGCATTTCTCGGTTGTCAACCGTCCAGCAGGCGGTTTTAAGACCGTTGTCATGAACCTTGCGTATCCACTCCGGACGGCAGGCGTTAAATTCCGCAGAGAAGTCCATACCGCTGCAGCCTGCGTCTCTCGCATCTTTAATGTTTTTGCTGTCGAGATAGTTTACGAGATACCACATATTAAGCGTCGGGTCTATATCGTGCAGCTCTTTAAGGTCGTCAAGTATAAACGAAATTATAACGGCGTCCTTAAGCAGATCGTTTTTGAGAAGCACATTGTAGAAATCCTGCATTTTGTCCTTACGCGGATCCTTGATTTCGATTATCGGGTGGCAATTATACTTTTTGCAGATGTCGATGTATTCCTGAAGCGTGCAAGCTTTGAGTCCGGGGAATTTATCGGCATTGGAGCCTCTTGCGACGTGCATTCTTTCAATTTCGTCAAATGAAAGCTCTTTAACGTCGCCCGTGCCGCTGTATATGGTCGAAACGTCCGGGTCATGCATAATTACCCAAACGCCGTCTCTTGTCATGTGCGTGTCGCATTCAAGGCCGAAATATCCGCCATGCTTGCCTGCCGCCTCAAACGACGGAGCGGTGTTTTCGGGATATGCTCCCGAAAGTCCGCGGTGCGCCACGAGCTGAACCTTGTCCTTATCGAGCGGTGCTAAGTCCGAGAGCCTTTTAAGCTCTTTCGGAACTATCGGTTTCCTCCGCATATTTCTATATACTATCTTGCCGAATACCGGCTGGAATTTATTTCCCATAAACGCTGTGAATTTGTTAAGCTTGCCCATGAAAATCACCTTAACCTTTCTTACTGCTGTTTAATACATATTATAGTTTAAAAACCTTAAAATGTAAACAGTATAAAGCCCTGTTGCTTTGGGATAATAATAAAAAAATCCGTTTTTTCGGCAAAAAAGGAAGGAAGATACACTTGAAGGAAAAAAGCAGAACCGAAGAATTTTTAAATAAGGTATACGAAAATGCCGAGATGTGCTGCGAATCCATTTCAATGATAACCGAAAAGGTTGAGGACTCGAGCCTTTTGTCGGAGCTTCAGAGCGAGCACAGGGATTATACCGATTTGTCGGGCGAGGCTGTAAATCTGCTCGCAAAGGAAAACAAATTGCCTAAGGAAAAGGGACCGCTGGCGCAGTTCGGAGTTTGGTCGGGTATACAGATGAATACGGCATTTGACAAAAGCCCCGATAAAATCGCCGAAATGATGATGCAGGGCAGTATGATGGGCGTTATAGATATGTCGCGAACCCTAAAGGAATACGGCGATACCCCTGAGGATTGCCGAAAACTCGGTGAGAATTTGATTAAGCTTGAGGAAAACAGCATACAAAAAATGAAACAGTACCTCGGTTAATTGTAATATCGGGTGGGGCGTAAAAAATCGGGCAGTTTTACGCCTCGCTCGATTTCGGCTGAAAACGTTGAAAATTTCGCTTGCTCCGAAACGTCCGCGTAATCGGCGATTAGGTCTTTTTAAACGTCCTTTTTTGTTGACATAGATTTGGTTATATCTTATAATAACAGAGTATATATTATGGAAAAGAAGGTTTTTCTATGCAGTTCCAGGAAAAGGAATTTTTACCGGTAATACTCGGAGCCGATATAACCGCTTATTCCCTCGCGAGGAGCTTTCACGAGGAATACGGCATCAAATCACTCGTGTTAAGTATGTCGGAGGGCGGTTACATAGCTAATTCCGATATTATAGAAAACAGAATATTCCCCGGTCTTGAAAACAAGGATGTGCTGGTTAAGCATCTTATCGAAGTCGGCAAGGAATTTGAGGGCAAAAAGAAGCTTATTGTATTAGGCTGCGGCGACTGGTACGTCAGAGCGCTCATAGAGAGCAAAAAAGAGCTGTCTCCGTACTATATCATCCCGTATATAGACGTTGACCTCTTAAATAAAATAGTTCTCAAAGACAAATTCTATGAGATTTTTGAAGAGCTCGGCCTTAATTATCCCAAGACATATGTCTATGAGTGCGGCAAGGAAAACGATCTGAAGTTTGACTTTGATTATCCCGTTATAGCAAAGCCCGCAAACTCGGCTATGTATCATTATGCCAAATTCGACGGTAAGAAAAAGGTGTTCCGCTTCAATAATGAAGAGGAGCTTCGCGATATGCTCGCAAAGCTTGAAAAATCAAGCTATGACTATAAATTCCTCATACAGGATTGTATACCCGGCGACGATACCTATATGCGCGTTTTAACCTGCTATTGTGACCAAAACCACAAGGTTCGTTTCGCATCTCTCGGCAGAACTCTGCTTGAGGATCACACGCCCACGGCGATAGGCAACCCCGTTGCCATAGTCAACGAGGTGAATCCCGAAATAGTGGCCGCCGCAACAAAGTTCCTTGAGCATATCGGCTACACGGGCTTTGCAAACTTTGATATAAAATACGATGAGCGTGACGGTAAGTTTAAATTCTTTGAAATAAACGTCCGTCTCGGCAGAAGCAATTTCTATGTTACGGGCAGCGGCTTTAATACCGTCAAATGGATTGTTGACGACTATATTTATAACAAGCTTGACGATTACACCGTAGCCGACAATATAAATCTCTATACGGTTGTCCCGAAAGGCGTAATTAAAAAATACGTTCCCGACAGCGATTTCAAATCTCTCGCTTTAAAGCTCTGGTCCGAGGGCAAGGTTTCCGAGCCTCTGTTCTACTCCGCCGACCACAACCTCAAGCATAATTTTTACGCGAGAGCGGCTTATATCAATCAGTTCCGTAAATTCCGTAAATATTTCTGATAATACGCACCCCGCACTTTTTTGCCGTCCTCTCGAGTACCTTCGTACACTTCGGGGCGTCAAAAACGCATGGTTCACGTATTCTCAGAAATATTTAAGCAAAGGTTTCTAAAGATAATACTCACCCCGCAAGCTTTTATCGTTCTCTCGAGTACCCTTGTACACTTCGGAACGCTAAAAGCGCACGGCTGCACGCATTTTCAGAAATATTTGGTATTAAGGTTTCTGAAAATAAGACATAAGCACCGCACGCTTTTATTGTTCTCTCGAGTACCCTTGTAAAATGTGTTCTCGGCGACAGCGAAAATTGCGGTAATTTGCATTTAGCAGAAAAACAACTAAGCTCACAAACAGAGTAAAAAGAAAGGACACCTCAAAAAATGGAAGAAAAAACTCTCGGTGTTCTGGGCGGTGTAGGGCCGCTCGCTACCATATATTTTGCAGACCTTGTCGTTAAAATGACTGACGCCAAGACCGACCAGGAGCATATATCCATGGTTATTTTAAACCACGGAGCAATACCTGACAGAACGGACTATATACTCGACCACTCAAAGCCGAATCCGCTTCCCGTTATGATTGCCGACGCAAAAAAGCTTCAGGCTGCAGGGTGCGATTATATCGTCATCCCTTGTAACACCGCGCATTATTTTTATGACGAGATACAGAAAAACGTAGATATTCCGATAATCAACATTATAGAGGAGACTGTAAAATACGCAATTAAGACAGTCCCCGGGCTTAAAACGCTCGGAGTTTTGGCAACAGAGGGAACCATCAAGTCGGGATCTTACGAGCGTGTTGCCGACAGGTATTCGATTGATTGTAAATTCCCCGACGAAGAGGACAAAAGGTCGCTTATGAACATCATTTACGGTGAGGTCAAGGCGGGCGAAAAGGTCGATATATTTGAGTTTATGAGAATTATCGGCGATATGAAAAAGAAGGGGTGCGACGCCGTTATACTCGGCTGCACCGAGCTTTCGATAATTGACAAGGACTTCAATCTTTCAAAAAAAGACAGCAAAATTATAGACTCCATGGAGGTTCTTGCGCGCAGAAGCATAGATCTTTGCGGTAAGAAAATCAAGGAATAACGGAAGGAACAATATATGTGTGGTTTTGTAGGGTATGTCAACGACACACCGGATAAGTCTGTGAACGAAAAAATTATAAAGGATATGGCGGATCGCATACGTCATCGCGGTCCCGATCAGGACGATTATTATGTGGATTCGTCCGTTTCGCTCGGATTCCGTCGCCTGAGTATAATAGACCTTGACGGCGGCAGCCAGCCGATACTTAACGAGGACGGAACAAAGGTTCTCGTATTCAATGGCGAGATTTACAATTATCAGCCCATAAGAGAAGAGCTTATAAAAAAAGGTCACGTTTTTCGCACAAAGACCGATTCCGAGGTTTTGCTTCACGGCTATGAGGAATACGGCTGTGAGCTTTTAAACAAGCTGCGCGGAATGTTTGCCTTTGTAATTTGGGACAGCACCGAGAAAAAGCTCTTCGGCGCGCGTGACATATTCGGCATAAAGCCGTTTTTCTATTATCTCAAAAACGGAAACTTTCTTTTCGGTTCCGAGATAAAGTCGTTTTTGTCAAATCCGCTGTTTGAGAAAGAGCTCAACGAGGAGAGACTTCCTGATTATCTCTGCTTTGAATATATCCCGACTACCGAGACTATGTTTAAAAACGTATACAAGATGGAGCCCGGCAGTTATTTCACTTTCTCGGACGGCAAATTTGAAACCAAAAGATATTTCACTCCCGAGTATTCGATTGACGATACAAAGTCCATTGAATATTGGGAAGACCTTATTGACGAGACATTCAAGGGCTCGACTGTGGCACACGGTATTTCAGACGTTGAAGTAGGCTGCTTCCTTTCAAGCGGCGTGGATTCAAGCTATGTCGTTCATGAAATGGCAAAGCGCAACGACGTTAAAACCTTTTCCGTAGGCTACGCTGAGGAAAAATATTCGGAGCTATCCCATGCACAGGAATTTGCAAAGCACGAAAACGTCAAGAATTTTTCCAAAAAAATAACCGCCGAGGAGTATTTTAACATTACTCCCATGGTTCAGTATTATATGGACGAACCGCTCCCGAACCCCTCTGCAATAGCACTGTATTTCCTCGCAAATCTCGCTTCGCAGCAGGTAAAGGTCGTTTTGTCGGGCGAGGGTGCCGATGAGCTTTTCGGCGGCTATCATTATTACCGAGAGCCGCTTGATTTCGCAAAATATATGCGCTTGCCGCAGGGCCTTCGCAATATGCTCGGCGGTATTGCCGAAAAAATGCCCTCGTTCCACGGCAAAAGGTTTTTGACCCGCGGCAGATACCCGATTGAGGAACGCTATATCCGCAATAATTACGTGTACAACCACCGGGATGTCGATAAGGTGCTCGCAAAGCACATTCCGTCAAAGGATCCCGCCGTTTACACAAAGCCGTTCTTCGACGAGGTCAAAAACGAGGACGACGTTACAAAAATGCAGTATGCCGATATTCGCACATGGCTGGTTCAAGATATACTCGTAAAAGCCGACAGAATGAGTATGGCAAATTCGCTTGAGCTTCGTGTTCCGTTCCTTGACAGGGAAATGCTTAAAATAGCACTTCAAATACCGTCAAAATACCGCGTCAATAAAGAGACGACAAAGTTAGCTCTCAGAGGCGCAGCCGCAAAGGAGCTTCCTCCGCAGACTGCCGCTATGAGAAAAACCGGATTTTTAACGCCTCTCAACGATTGGCTTCGTCGTGACGAGTATTACAATATGGTCAAGGAAAAATTCGAGGGCGAGGTTGCGGCAAAATTCTTTAACCGCGACTATATAATGAAGCTTTTGGATGAACACAAGGCAGGCACGGCGCACAATATGAAAAAGATCTGGTCTGTTTATTCGTTCATTCTCTGGTACGAAAAATATTTTATTGAGAACTGATTCGCTTTAACACAAGAGCTGCAAGAGCTTTATTCTTGCGGCTCTTTATGTTTTTGAGCGATATTTTTTTCTTTTAGACGTCTTGTTTTCGCTTAAATTCATTGATATATCGATGTGATAGTGATAAAATATAAAAAAGCAAAAAGGAGGCATATTTATGCAGATGACCTTTCGATGGTTCGGTAAGGATAAGGATACCGTAACCCTTGAGCAGATAAAACAAATTCCCGGTGTAACAGGTATAGTACCGGCTCTTCACTATCTGCCGGCAGGAGAAGTGTGGCCCCTTGAGGACGTTACCGCAATGCGTGACGAAATAGCTGCCGCAGGCTTTACCATGGAATGTATAGAGAGCGTAAATGTTCACGAGGATATAAAGATAGGTCTTCCGTCAAGAGATAAATATATAGATAATTATATTGAGAGCATACGAAATCTCGCAAAGGTCGGAGTTAAGGTTATTTGCTATAACTTTATGCCTGTTTTCGACTGGACAAGAACCGACCTTGCCATGGATATGGGCGACGGCGCCACGTGCCTTTCTTATGACGGCGCACAGATAGAGGGCAAATCCCCCGAGGATATGTTCCGCGAGATAGATAATAATTCAAACGGCTATGCGATGCCCGGCTGGGAAACGGAACGTATGGGTGAAATAAAGGAACTGTTTGAAAAATATAAAAATGTGACTTCCGAGGACCTTTGGAACAACCTTGAATATTTTCTTAACAGACTTATGCCCGTGTGCGAAGAGTGCGACGTCAAAATGGCTATACATCCGGACGATCCGCCATGGGGAATATTCGGCCTGCCGCGTATTATAACCGGGCGTGAGTCATATCGCAGACTTTTTGATATTGTTCCGTCAAAATATAACGGAATCACCTTCTGCACGGGCTCTCTCGGTGCAAACAAAGACAATGATTTGCCTGCTATGATACGCGAATTCGGCGACAGGATTTATTTTGCTCACCTTCGCAATATCAAGGTTTCGAACAGACATTTCAACGAGACGGCTCACAAGTCGAGTGAGGGCTCTCTTGATATGTACGAGATTGTAAAGGCTCTTCAGGATGTCGGATTTGACGGATATGTGCGTCCCGACCACGGCAGAATGATTTGGGGCGAAGTCGCAAGACCCGGCTACGGTCTTTACGACAGAGCACTCGGCGCCGCATACCTTAACGGATTATGGGAAGCCGTAGAGAAATCAAAAAAGTAATTAAAAGTACGAACCGAAAGGACTGGACTTTATGAAACACGAAAATTTAAATGGCAGAGTTGCGGTAGTAACGGGCGGCGGCGGAGTTCTCTGCGGAGACTTTTCAAAGGTGCTCGCAAAGCAGGGTGTAAAGGTAGCCGTGCTTGATTTAAACGAAGCGGCGGCTCAAAAGGTTGTAGATGAGATAACCGCAGACGGCGGAACGGCAATTGCCGTAGGCTGCAATGTGCTTGACCCCGAGAGTATGCAGAAGGCGCGCGAGGTTGTAAACGAAAAGCTCGGCACCTGCGACATTCTCCTCAACGGAGCGGGCGGTAACAACCCAAAGGGTACCACGACCAAAGAAACTCTCGAAAAGATAGATTTGTCTCAGCACGACGAGAACATCAAGACATTTTTTGATCTTGACCCACAGGGAATTTCGTTTGTGTTTAACCTCAATTTCCTCGGAACGCTTATTCCGACTCAGGTATTTGCGCGCGATATGGCTCAGAAAGAAAACACCTGCATAGTTATGATTTCTTCTATGAATGCCTATCGTCCGCTAACGAAGATACCGGCATATTCGGCTGCAAAGGCGGCTGTTTCAAACTTTACGCAGTTTATGGCTGTTCATTTTGCCGAAGTAGGTATCAGAGTTAATGCCATTGCGCCGGGCTTCTTCTCGACCAATCAAAATAAAGCACTTCTTTGGAACGAGGACGGCACGCCCACGGCACGCACCGGCAAAATTCTCGCTGCAACTCCGATGAAGCGCTTCGGCGAGCCGAGCGAGCTTGACGGCACGCTTTTGTTCCTCTGTGATGAGGATTATTCGGGCTTTATAACCGGTACTACAATTCCGGTTGACGGTGGATTTAACGCTTATTCCGGAGTTTAAGCTCCGTTTATGGGAGAATATTATGAATCTTAATGTAAAAGATGCAGCTTCCTGCAAATATGATATGATTTCGCTCGGCGAAATAATGCTGAGACTTGATCCAGGCGAAGGCAGAATCAAAACCGCGCGTTCTTTCAGAGCATGGGAGGGCGGCGGCGAATACAATGTCGCAAGAGGACTCAGACGTTGCTTCGGTATGCGTACCGCGGCTGTTACGGCTCTTGCCGACAATGAGGTCGGCAGGCTCGTAGAGGACTTTATGTTAGAGGGCGGAGTTGACACTTCACTTATAAAATGGGTCCCGTATGACGGTATAGGAAGAACTGTTCGCAACGGTCTTAACTTTACCGAGCGTGGTTTCGGCATAAGAGGTGCTCTCGGAGTTTCTGACCGCGGAAATACCGCTGTTTCGAAATTAAAGCCCGGCGATATTGACTGGGAGCACATTTTCGGTGAACTCGGCGTTCGTTGGTTCCACACCGGCGGAATTTTTGCCGCACTTTCCGAAACTACCGCAGAGGTTGTTATAGAGGCTGTTAAAACAGCCAAAAAATACGGAACAATCGTTTCCTACGACCTCAATTACCGTCCGTCCCTCTGGAAAGACATCGGCGGCAAGGAAAAGGCGCAGGAAGTAAATAAGAAGATAGCAAAATATGTAGACGTTATGATAGGCAATGAGGAGGATTTCACCGCTTGCCTCGGCTTTGAAGTAGAGGGCAATGACGCAAATCTTAAAAAGCTCAATATTGACGGCTACTGCAAAATGCTTTCCGAAGTCGTTAAGGTGTACCCCAATTTCAAGGCTATCGGCACCACCTTGCGCACAGTGAAAACCGCAACAATAAACGACTGGTCCGCAATGCTCTATGCCGACGGCAGCGTTCATAAGGGAATGTCTCTTCCTTCACTTGAAATTATGGACCGCGTCGGCGGCGGAGACAGCTTTGCCTCCGGTCTTATCTACGGCCTTATGACCACCGGCGACCCGGACAAAGCCGTAAATTACGGCATAGCCCACGGTGCTCTCGCAATGACCACACCCGGTGACACATCTATGGCGTCGCTCAAGGAAGTAGAGAATATCGTATCCGGCGCGGGTGCACGCGTTCAGAGGTAAAATCTTACGCATCTTACGACTTTTCGGTGCCCAATCTCGCATATCAAAAATATGCTTCGGGGCATCAAAAAGCCGTAATATACGAAATCTTTTCCCTCTGAAATCAAGTGGTATAATCTTACGCATATCAGGGCTTTTCGGCGCCCAATCTCGCATATCAAAAATATGCTTCGGGACATCAAAAGCCGTAATATACGAAATCTTTTCCCTCTGAAATCAAGTGGTAAAATCTTACGCATATCAGGACTTTTCGGTGCCCAATCTCGCATATCAGGACTTTTCGGCGACCGAACTGAGTGCCCTTGGCTTTTCGAGTTAATATTAAGGCTGTGCGTAAGGAGCAAGACTAAATTTTAAAATAAATATATCCGGAGATGTTACTAATGGATAAAGAACAAATACTTACAAAAATTCAGGACTGCGGCATAGTTGCGGTAGTCCGCGCCGAGAGCACGGACAAAGCGATTCGTATTACCGATGCTTGCATCGAGGGTGGGGTTGCAGCCATAGAGCTGACGTTTACCGTTCCACACGCAGACAAGGTCATAGAGGAACTTGCAAAGCGCTACACACCGGACGAGATAATCCTCGGCGCAGGCACGGTGCTCGATGCAACAACCGCTCGCATAGCAATGCTGTCGGGTGCTCAGTATATAGTAAGCCCCGCTCTTGACCTTGACACGCTTCATCTGTGCAACCGTTACAGAGTTCCGATGATGCCGGGAATTATGTCGGTACGCGAGGGCTTGCTTGCCATGGAAAACGGAGCGGATATACTAAAGGTATTTCCTGCCGACCTTTTCGGACCGAAAATCATAAAGGACATTCGCGGACCTATTCCCTATGCCAAAATGATGCCCACGGGCGGTGTTAACGCCGACAATGTAGGCGAATGGATAAAAGCGGGCGCAGTGGCAGTAGGTGCAGGTTCATCGCTCACAGCAGGAGCCAAGACCGGCGACTATAAACAGATAACCGAAACCGGTAAGAAATTTGTTGCAAACATCAAGGCTGCAAGAGCCGAAATGAGCAAATAATCAAATCTTAAATAAAGGGGAAAATTAAAATGGAAAAAACCGTAATGGTGGAAACCTCCGCAAGACACGTTCACGTTACAGAAGAAACGCTTGAAATACTCTTCGGTAAGGGCTATCAGCTTACAAAGAAGAAGGATCTCTCACAGCCGGGTCAGTTCGCCTGCGAAGAGAGAGTCCAGGTTATAGGACCTAAAAACAGCTTCCCGGCTGTTTCAATATTGGGTCCCACAAGACCTGCCGATCAGGTTGAGCTTTCAGCAAGCGACGCGCGCTCAATAGGCGTTGCAGCTCCCGTTCGTGAATCGGGCGACATTGCAGGCAGCGGTGCTTGCAAATTGGTAGGCCCCAAGGGCGAAGTTGAGCTCAAAGAGGGCGTTATCGTGGCCAAGAGACACATACATATGACTCCCGAGGATGCTGAGAATTACGGCGTGAAAGATAAGCAGGTTGTATCGGTTAAAATTGATTCACCCGAGCGCTCGCTTGTATTCGGTGATGTTGTTGTAAGAGTAAGCCCGAAGTTCAAGCTTGCAATGCACATTGATACCGACGAGTCAAATGCCGTAATGGCAGGACGCGACGCAACAGGCGTTATCGTTGATTGAATTTCCTTTTAGCCTAAGGCTTTTGAGCGGGGCCGCGTTTAATGCGCGGTCCCGCTTTTTTTGTCCTCTATAATCGAGCTTTTACTGACGACAAACGTATGTAAAAGCGCAACAAAAAACCTCAATCTCTTTTGAGAGATTGAGGTTTTAAAAAAGTTACGTTTTAAGCTTCGGCTTATTTCTCGTCGGAATCCTTGCTCTTTTTGGTGAGCACAAGCGCGAGACCTGCTGCTACCGCAACACCTGCAACTGCATATATCGCAACGTCGCCGGTCTTCGGGATAGAAGCGGTCGAAGATTTTGAAGAGCTTGACTTTGTGGTAGATGCCTTCTTTGTGGTGGTCTCGGTGTTGTTGCCCGAGCCGCCGCCGATGCCGAGGCCGCTGAGAAGACCCGAAATAGCTCCGCCTATCTGAGAGAACGAATCAGAGAAGCCCTTGAAGAGGTCGCTGAAATCGCCGTTTGAGAAATCGGGGAAAAGCTTATCGAGCACGTTGCTGCCGCTGCCGCCAGGGCCGATGTTTGATGAACCTTCGCCGTTAGCAGCCTGATAGCGGCCGGTAATGGTTGCAGAGGTTCTCAGCTTCATGGAATTGATAAGAGCTTCATCGGTGAAGGGAACGGTGAGCTTTTCGTTTGCTGCGTCAAATGCCTCGCTGACATCATCGGTGATGGTTGCGGGAGAAGTAACGTCAGCCTTGTAATCAAGATTGCTGCCTACATAATTTGCAAGAGTATCAGCGGTGTTGTTGCCTGCGTTGAGACCGTCGAAAATCACTTCGGCAAAAACCTTCTGCTGAGCGGTGAGATCGGCGTTGTCATCGAAATTGCCTGCGAATGCGGGAATACTTACCATAAGCATCATGGCAATAGCGACAATAACAGAAATCGTCTTTTTCATAACTTAAACAAACCCTTTCATTTTTTTGTTAGGGAATGACCCCCTTATATACTCTTGTATTATAGCAACTAAAAAATTAAAAGTCAACCTGAAAATAACAAAAAAGATACATAAATATCCTGTTCTTTTTTCGGCATAATAATGTTATCACATAAAGAAAGGGTGATAAATTTGAGCAAAAAAAACAAAGACGAAAAGAAGCCTTCAAGAAAAGCCGTTAATAAGCTGAGCGAACTCGGCACGGAGATGGCGGAGATTTGGAACGGCTATAACGATACCACAAACTCCGATGTTTTGGGCAGCTATACGGGAAATCCCGCAGACAGCGACAAAAGGCCGGAGCAGGATTCCGACGACCTTTGAAAAAAAGCTTGCAAACCGTATATATATATGGTATTATAACACAGTAAGAATATTCGTATGATTGAGAGTGGGGCGACCCGCTCTCTTAGTTTTGTTAAGACTTTTTTATGAAAGGATATATCGAATGGCAGAAAAATTGACCGGTACCGTCGGAACGGTCTGGAATATCGCACAGCCGCTTGCCGAGGAACTCGGGCTCATTTTGTGGGACGTCCGCTTCCAAAAAGAGGGCGCAGAGTGGTATCTTCGCATATTCATAGATAAACAGGACGGCGGCATAGGAATTGAAGACTGCGTAAATATGAGCCACGCTTTAGACGAGCCGCTTGACGAGGCTGACCCGATAGACCGAAGCTATTCTCTTCAGGTTTCTTCGCCCGGCATTGAGCGCGAGCTTACAAGGGATTTTCATTTTATGAGATATCTCGGCAGCCGCGTGATAGTTAAATTCATACGCCCCGTAAACGGCAAGAGAGTTTACAAATGCACATTAAAGGATTACGACGCAGGTCTTATCACGGTTGAATTCGATGAGGGCGGCGGAATGTCCTTTGAAAAGAAGGAAGCTTCGTTTGTAAAGCTTGACGACTTTGATATGTAAAAGACAATAATCGCCGTGACGAAAAAACACGGCACTACCTTGAAAGGAATGGTTATTAAAATGAATAAGGAATTTTTTGAAGCTGTGCAGATGCTTGAAAAAGAAAAAGGAATTCCTGCCGAGTATCTCTATGAGAAGATACAGAACGCCATAATCGTTGCGCTCCGCAAGGATTATAACGGCAAGGACGTAGTTTCGTGCGAGATTGATCCCGAAAATTATGAAATGAACGTATTTGTTCGCAAAAACGTGGTTGACGAAATCGACGACGAGGATACCGACATAACCGTAGCCGATGCTCAGCAGTATAAGCCCGGCGCCGAGGCAGGCGACATTATCGAGATAATGCTCGACACGAAGGACTTCGGCAGAATAGCGGCTCAGACCGCGAAGCACGTTATCCGTCAGGGTATCCGCGACGCCGAAAAGGGTCAGATAATGATGGAGTTCCAGTCAAAGCAGCAGGAGCTTGTCACCGCTAAGGTTCTCAGTGTAGACCCGATTACCGGAAATGCCACTCTTGAAATCGGAAAGGCAGAGGCAATACTTCCGAAGGGTGAGCAGGTTCCCGGCGAGGAGCTTACCGTCGGTGAGCTTATAAAGGTATTTATAGTTGACGTCAGAGATACGGAAAAAGGCCCGAAGGCTATGATTTCACGCACGCATCAGGGTCTTGTAAAACGTCTGTTTGAGACAGAGGTTCCCGAGATTTACGACGGCACCGTAACCATCAACGCAATTTCACGTGAAGCCGGTGCCAGAACAAAAATGGCTGTCAGCAGCAAGGATGAAAACGTTGACGCCATCGGAGCCTGCATAGGTCCGAGAGGTTCGAGAGTCAACAAGATAGTAGAGCTGCTCGGCGGCGAAAAGATAGACATAGTCAATTACAGCGAAGACCCCAAGCAGTTTGTTGCGGCTGCTCTCGCTCCCGCAAACGTACTTAGCGTAGAGATACCCGATTCGGAGGTTAAATCCTGCGTAGTTACCGTACCGGACAATCAGCTCTCGCTCGCAATAGGCAACAAGGGTCAGAACGCACGTCTCGCGGCGCGCCTTACCGGCTGGAAGATAGATATAAAACCCGAAAGCGGATTTTACGAAGGCTGAGTCTTTTGATGTTTAAGGGAGAATAAAATGAAGCAGAAAAAAATACCTCTGAGAAAATGTCTCGGATGCGGCTGCCAAAAGCCTAAGCAGGAGCTTGTGAGAGTGGTCAGAAGCGCCGAGGGCGAGGTCTCGCTTGACCTCACCGGCAAAAAGGCGGGCAGGGGAGCGTATATATGCAAAAGCGCACAGTGCCTCAAGGCGGCGCGCAAAGCAAAGCGGATAGACCGCGCGTTCTCGGTGACGGTACCCGACGATGTTTACGACGAGATGGAAAAGGAGCTTTCGGAAAATGAATGATAGGGCATTAGGGCTGCTCGGTATAGCAAGGCGGGCTTCGGCTTTGAGCCTCGGTCATGACGCGGCACTGTCCTCCGTAAAAGAAGGCAGAGCCTCAGTGTGCATTCTGGCCTCCGATTCGTCCGAAAGACTCAAGGACGAATTTATCTCCCTTTGCGAAAAGACCGGCGGCAAAACTCCGGCATTAACCCTTGGCTGTACAATGAACGATTTAGGCAGGTGCCTCGGCGCCAAGATGACCGCGGTATTAACGGTCAACGACGGCGGCTTCGCACGTAAAATAACAGAATTGATCCGGGAGGGAAAGTAATATATGACAAAAAAATATAAGATACATGAAGCAGCTAAAGATTTTGATATTCAGAGCAAGGATTTAATAGAGCTTGTCTCAAAATACTTTGACGGCGAGAAAAAATATCAGACCGCGCTCGAAGAGAAAGAGCTTGATTTGGTTTTTGATTTGCTCTCAAAGCAGAATGCGCCGAAGAGCCTTGACAGCTATTTTGCAAGGCAGAAATCGGCGGAAGATGTTAAGGAAAAGCCGCAAAAATCCGCAGCCGAGTCGAAGAAGACGGCTTCCAAGGCGGACGCGGGCAAAACGAAGCAAAATGCAAAAACAGACAATTCAGCTCCGTTTAAGAGCAAAAAGGAAAAGAAGGAAAAAGATCCTTCAAAGCCGATGCAGTCACGCACCAAGGGCGAAATGCGCCACGTTGATACAAGAGGCAACTCAGTTGACCTTGACAAGTACAACGAGCGTTATGAGAACATCGCTCCGGTAAACAACCGCAACAACGGCGACAACACCGTCCATAAGCAGAAGCTTAAGCAGAAGTCTCAGCAGTACAGAAGGCAGCAGGGTGTAAGAAGCCATAAGCGTGAGACTGAGGTGGAGAGACTGAAGAGAATAGCGGCGGAGCGCGCCAAGAGACACATTAAGATAACCATTCCCGATGAAATCACCGTAGGCGACCTCGCTCTTAAGCTTAAGATGACAGCTGCCGAGGTAATTAAAAAGCTTATGGCTCTCGGCATTATGGCTACCGTCAATGATGTTATCGACTACGATACGGCGGCGATAGCAGCTTCCGAGCTCGGCGCAAAGGTCGAAAAAGAGGTCGTAGTAACGATTGAAGAGAGAATTATCGACGATACCGAGGATACAGAGGAAAATCTTGAGCCGAGAGATCCCGTAGTAGTTGTTATGGGTCACGTTGACCACGGCAAAACCTCGCTTCTCGACGCCATAAGAAATACCTCCGTAACAGAGACCGAGGCAGGCGGTATAACTCAGCACATAGGTGCTTACAGAGTAAACCTTAACGGTCAGATGATAACCTTCCTTGACACTCCCGGTCATGCAGCATTTACGTCTATGAGAGCAAGAGGTGCTATGGCTACGGATATTGCCGTGCTCGTAGTTGCCGCCGACGACGGTATAATGCCGCAGACAATAGAGGCCATAAACCACGCAAAGGCCGCGGGAGTCAGCGTAATTGTAGCCATAAACAAAATGGATAAGCCGGACGCGTCACCGGACAGAGTTCTTCAGCAGCTCACCGAGTATGACCTGGTTCCCGAGGAATGGGGCGGCGATGTAATATGTGTTCCCGTTTCGGCTAAGACTCATATGGGCATCGACAAGCTTCTCGAGTCGATACTTCTCGTTGCGGAAATGCTTGAGCTTAAAGCAAATCCGAACCGTGCCGCAAAGGGTATTGTAATAGAGGCTAAGCTTGATAAGGGCAGAGGCCCCGTTGCGACGCTCCTTGTACAAAACGGTACGTTGAGGACGGGCGACATCGTAGTTGCCGGAACGACCGTGGGCAGAGTCAGAGTTATGACAAACGAGCGCGGCAAAAAGCTTGAAGAGGCAGGCCCGTCCGTACCCGTAGAGGTTATGGGTCTTGATGAGGTTCCGACCGGCGGTGACAAATTTGACGCCGTTTCCGACGAAAAGCTTGCACGTGAGCTTGTTGAGCAGAGAAAGCACGAGCAAAAGGAGGAGCAGTTCAAGCAGTTCCAGAAGGTAACTCTTGATAATCTCTTCTCATCTATAAACGAGGGTGAGCTGAAGGAGCTTAACATCATTGTCAAGGCAGATGTTCAGGGCTCCGTAGAGGCTGTAAGACAGAGCCTTGAAAAGCTCTCGAACGATGAGGTCAAGGTAAAAGTTATACACGGCGGCGTCGGTGCCGTAAGCGAATCCGACGTAATGCTTGCCGCGGCTTCAAATGCGATTATAGTAGGCTTTAACGTCCGCCCCGACTCCGTAGCCGAGTCAATAGCGGAGCGCGACGGCGTAGATATGAGAATGTACAGAATAATCTATGACTGCATAGAAGAGATAAGCGACGCAATTAAGGGCATGCTCGCACCGAAGTACCGTGAGGTAACGCTCGGCAAGGCAGAGGTAAGAAACGTATTTAAACTCTCCTCCGCCGGTATGATAGCCGGCAGCTACGTTCTTGACGGCAAAATTACAAGAAATTCACAAATTCGTGTTGTCCGCGACGGCATAGTTGTTTCGGAGGACAGCATCGCATCCTTAAAGCGCTTTAAGGACGACGTAAAAGAGGTTCAGTCCGGCTACGAATGCGGAATCGGTCTTGAGAAATTCAACGACATTAAAGAGGGAGATATCCTCGAGGCATTCGTTATGGAGGAATACAAGGACTGATTCCTTTTATATGAAAGGAATTAAGCTATGGCAGGATACAGAAAGGACAGAGTCGCGGAGGATATTAAGCGCGAAATAGTTGCGCTTATCCGCGAGCTCAAGGATCCGCGCGTAAAAGATAAAATGCTCACCGTGGTAAGGGTTGAGGTAAGTCAGGACTTGAGCTATGCAAAGGTTTTTGTAAGCTCACTCTCCGGCATAGATGACGCAAAGCAGGCTGTAAAGGGGCTTGAGAGCGCAACGGGGCTTATACGGCACGAGGTCGGAAAACGGCTTCGTTTGAGAAAGGCCCCCGAGCTTAAATTTGCGGCAGATGATTCAGTTGAGCACGGTATGGAAATTTTCAGAAAGATTGAGGCTCTGAAAAAAGACGATGAAGAGGATAAATGAGGCCGAAGCGGCAGAAATTCTCAAAAGTAAAGACAACATTCTGATTTTGACGCACCGCAGTCCCGACGGCGACACGCTCGGTTGTGCTTTTGCGCTCCGACGCGTTCTCTCCGGGATGGGCAAAACGGTTATGGTTGATTGCTCCGACGACATACCTAATAAGTATTCGTATATGTGGGGAGAGTCGGAGGAAAATTACAATCCGCAAAAGAGTATGGATTTTTCTCCCGATTTTGTGTTGGCGGTTGATGTTGCCGATTCAAAGCTGCTCGGCGCGCGTCTTACGGAAAAATACCCCGAAATACCGCTGTGCATAGACCATCATATTTCAAATACGGGATATGCCGATATGCTCTGTCTTAAAGACAGTGCGGCGGCGTGCGAGATAGTTTACGACGTAATAAAGTGCCTGGGAGTAAAACCGGACGCTTGCACCGCGGACTGTCTGTATACGGGAATCTCAACGGACACAGGCTGCTTCAGGTATTCAAACGTAACTCCCGAAACTCATGTTAAGGCAGCGGAACTCATTTCGCTCGGAGCACGATTTGACGAGATAAACCGAGTTATGTTTGAGACAAAGACCAGAACTTATTTGCGGCTTGAGGAGCTCGTTTTAAATTCGATAGAAATGTACTTCGGCGGGAAATGCGCCGTTATCACAATCACCAAGGATATGTTTAAACAGAGCGGCTCAAACGAGACCGAGTGTGACGGCATAGCTTCTCTTCCGCGTAAAATCGAGGGCGTTAAGGTAGGCGTTACGCTTAGAGAACGGGCTGACGGCACGTTTAAGGTATCGCTCAGAACCTACGCTCCCGTAGACGCCTCGGCTATTTGCGCCAAGATGGGCGGCGGAGGTCACGCGCGTGCGGCGGGCTGTGATTTTTCGGCCGATTATGCCGACGGCAAAAAGCAGCTTCTTGAAATAATCAAAACGGAGCTTGAAAAAGCATGACGGGATTTATCTGCATTGACAAGCCTGAAAATATGACGTCGTTTACGGCGGCAAATTTGGTAAAGAGAATAACCGGCTCCAAAAAAGCCGGGCATACAGGCACGCTCGACCCTATGGCAACGGGCGTGTTGACTGTTGCCCTCTCGGGGGCGACGCGCTTTATAGAGCTTATTCCAGACCATGAAAAGAGCTACACAGCGAGAATTTTGCTCGGCGTAACAACCGATACGCTTGATATTACGGGCTCCGTAACGGGCAGCTTCCCGGTAAGCGTTACTCCGTGTGAAGCTGAGGAGGCGGCGCTCTCCTTTTACGGCGAGCAGCTTCAGACTCCGCCTATGTATTCTGCCGTGAGCAAGGACGGAGTTCGTCTTTATGATTTAGCAAGGCAGGGCAAGGAGATTGAGCGCGAAAAACGCAAGATAAATATAACCGAAATTCGCGCATACGATTTTTCGGATAATGAGTTTTCTCTCGATGTGACCTGTTCCGCAGGAACATATATAAGAAGCCTTGCCGACGATATCGGCAAAAAGCTCGGCTGCGGTGCGGTTCTCAAGTCGCTTCGCAGGACGAGGGCAAACGGGTTTTCTACGGACGACTGCATTACGATAGAGAAGCTGCGTGAAATATGCGAAAACGGCGAGCTCGGCAATTATGTTATGCCGGTTTCAAGAGTTTTGTCACAGTACAAAGAAGTACACGTAACTGCGGCGCAGGCGGTCAGATTTAAAAACGGCGGAGAGCTGTTTCTTGACCGCATAGGAAATCCGAAGGGCGACGGCTTTTTCAGAGTTTTTTCGCCGGAGAATGAGTTTCTCGGAATAGGAGAAAAAAACGTCGAAACGGGATGTCTCGCGGTAAAGAGGGTGCTTCAAGGTGAATGAATATAAAAAATCAATAGCCCTCGGAACCTTCGATGGTTTTCATTTGGGGCATCAAAAAGTTATAGAGCTTTCTAAAAAGAGCGGATATATGCCGTATGTGCTGTTGTTTTCCGTTCATCCGCTCAAGTGCATCAAGGGCGAGGCTCCTCCCGAAATACTGACGGACGGTTTGCGCAAAAGCTTGCTCGGAGAAATGAACGTAGGTGCTTTGGAAATAGATTTTTCGGAAATAATGCACCTGTCTCCCGAAAGCTTTGTGCGTGATATTCTTGTCGGAAGATTTTCGGCAGGGGCAGTTTCCTGCGGTGAGAATTACACCTTCGGAGACAACGGCTCCGGAAACGTTGAGGTGCTGCGCAGATTATGCCGAAAATACGGTATAGAGCTTTATGTGGCACCGATGGTTGAGTTTGACGGCATAGAAATAAGCTCAACGCGCATAAGAGAGGCGATAAGAAGCGGTGATATGCAAACGGCGGCGAAAATGCTCGGCAGACCGTTTTCCTACGACTTCACCGTGGTTGCCGGCGACAGACGCGGCCACCTTCTGGGCTTTCCTACAATAAATCAGTTTTTCCCCGACGGATTTGTGCAGCCGAAGCACGGAGTTTACGCTTCGTACGTAGAAATAGGCGGCAAGGCTTATCCGGCGGTGACAAATTTCGGTCGGCGTCCGACAATAGGTACTCCCTCGGTTCGCAGCGAGACTTGCATACTCGGCTTTTCGGGCGATTTGTACGGTACCGATACTGAAGTGCATTTGCTTGAATTTTTACGGGCGGAAAAAAAGTTTGACGGCCTTTCGTCTCTTTCCGCACAAATAAAAGCGGACAGCGAGAGTGCTGTGAAAATATTTGAAAATACTATTGCAAAAAATGCTTAAAAAAGGTAGAATTAACCTATAAATTCAATTTATAATTTACAAAAAGGGATGGTGTTTATCTATGTGGGCAATGAAGGTAGCTTATTACCGTGCTTTTCAGAAGGTCATGAAAATCTTTATGATGTTCCTTGACTGGTCTGAACCGCAGCTGCTTACAGGACCCGGAGCTATCAAAAAGCTTCCCGGCGTCATTAAAGACAAAGGTATCAACAATGTTATGATCGTCACCGATAAAGGCCTTATGAGCCTTCATCTTCTTGACGGGCTTTTTAAGCAGCTCGAAGAGGACGGCATTTCATATACCGTATATGACGGTGTTCAGCCCAACCCCTCGATTGAAAATATCGAAGAGGCTCGCGCTCAGTTCGTAGCAAACGGCTGCCAGGCTATGATAGCTTTCGGCGGCGGTTCTCCGATGGATTGTGCAAAGGCTGCCTGTGCAAGGGTAGTAAGACCTAACAAGACCATTCCGCAGATGCGCGGTCAGCTCAAGGTTATGCATAAGCTTCCTCCGTTCTTCGCAGTACCCACAACGGCGGGAACAGGCTCAGAGACCACTCTTGCCGCTGTTGTTTCAAATACCAAGACTCATGAGAAATATGCCATAAACGACCCGTGCCTTCGTCCGAAGTTTGCGGTTCTTGACCCGGAGCTTACCGTAGGTCTTCCTCCGCATATCACCTCCACAACGGGTATGGACGCGCTCACCCACGCGGTTGAGGCTTATATAGGCAAGAGCAATACAAAATCAACACGCGATTATGCAGAAAAGGCGGTCGCAATTATATTTGCAAACCTCGAGACCGCTTACAAGGACGGTAAAAACATAAATGCAAGAGGGCAAATGCTTCTCGGCTCGTTCTACGGCGGTATGGCTTTCACAAGAGCTTATGTAGGCTACGTTCACGCTGTTGCTCATAATCTCGGCGGTATGTACGGTATTCCGCACGGCCTTGCAAATGCCGTTATTCTTCCGGTTATGCTTGAGGAATACGGCGCAGCCATCTATCCGCAGCTTTCAAAGCTTGCCAACTTTGCCGGCATTGAAGGCACAAGCGATGATGATAAGGCCAAGAAGTTCATTGCCGAGGTTTATGCCATGAACGAGAGAATGAATATTCCAAAGGGCTTTACCCAGATTAAGGAAGAAGATATTCCGACTATCGTATCAAGGGCTCTTAAAGAGGCAAATCCGCTCTATCCCGTTCCCGTTATCTTTGACGAGGACAGAATGACTCAGATAGTCAAGAAGCTTATGATTACTGAATAAGCGATAACTCAAAGTAAAAAAATCAGCGAGTGTATTTTGGTTTGGTCAAAATACACTCGCTTTTTTATGCTTTTGTTTAATTGTGCTCGTTATTCTTTAAGGGAGACGCGGTATCTTTTTCCGCAGCGGTTGTGGCCGGTGTTGTCGTGCCGTGACTGCCCGTTGCGTCAGGCTTTGTTGCGGCTGACGGGTCGGTCGTATTCTGCGGCTTTGTTGTTGCAGGCGATGTTGTTGTTTCGGGCTTTGTGCTGCTTGGCGGTTCATCGGATGCCGATTTCGGTGCAATTACCACCGCTTGACAATTCAGCGCGTTGTATGCGGATATAACCTTACTCTTGTCATAACGCATATTTTTACATTGTAACGAATCGTTAAAGTAGTACCCGCTGTCATCGTAGCCCACAAGAAGCAGGCAGTGCATGGGAGTTATCCACGTGAATTGGTCGGATGTACCCGTGATATACCAAGTCTTGTATCTTCTTGCCGGAGCCATATTTTGCGTAGCCCATACAAGCACCGGAATGTCGTTATCTATATATTTTGAGCAAAGCTCGTCCATTGAGCTGCCGTATATTGTTTTTACAGTGTAATTTTTGCCGATGAATTTATTGACTGCGTTCTCAATTACCGGTGCCCAACAGCCCCACCCGTTTTTGCTGTAAGGGTCGCCCAAAAACACCTTGCGCGGATCGTCTCCGAATAAATTTCCGCTTTCGTCGCTGTACGGTGTGCGTCCTTTGTCGAGATAATTGTCTATAAAGGTTTCGGGCGAAATAGATATACCGAGGTATTGAAGCGCCATAACCGCAGAGATGCTTTCACAGCCTGTGGGATATTTTTTTCTCTGGTCGATAAACGGCACGTTTAAAAGCTTTGTGGGCGTTATGCTCGGCTTCGGCTGCGTCAGTTTTTTCGGTATCGCCGGAGCGGCTCGCTCTACCGGAGCTGTTGTGCCGACGGGCTTTACAATCGGAGCTGTTTCGGATGCTGTCTCCGACACGGTTTCTTCCCCAAAGAGAGCTTCTTCCGATTCCTCCGAGTAAGTCTCGGTTTCGGGCACAAATTGCGCTGCCGCCGCTTTTTTCTTTGCTCTCGATACAAGCACAGCGGCGGTTATGCATATCGCAACCGTAACGATACCGATTATAATAATAATTGCATTTTTCTTTTTACCGCATTTGAAATTCACTTTTTTAGCCCCTTAAAATTATGATTTATTTTTCTTTTCCTTGTAAAATACGCTGATGATCCAATAATACAGCGGAATTATAAGGAAAATAAGCCATTGCGGATGCCACATTCCCGCGGTAAAGCCAAAGAGCAGGTACACCGCGACCAATACAAGATGTATCGGCATAGTGAGAAGCATTGCCTTTTTGGTTCGGCAGCAAAGAGCACCGCCGACGCAGTAGTAAACAGGTATAAGCAACAGTATTATCCAGCCGGGATGCCAGTTACCGTTCATAAAACCGAGAAGCAGATATGCTGCGGCAATTAAAATCGGAAACGGGAATTTTACCATTTTGCGGCCGACCCTTTGTCTCTCGGACATATCGGCAAGCTTCTTTTCCTTAAGCTCTGCCTTTGTCGGTTCTTCCTTTGCCGGCTCTTCCTCATGCGCTTTGGGACCGTTGAGAATTTCGTCAAGCGGTACGCAGTAAAGCTCCGCGAGAGCGACTAAATTATCCGTGTCGGGCGACGCCTCCGCGCGCTCCCATTTCGAAACAGCCTGGCGGCTGAGTCCGAGCTTTGAGGCAAGTGCTTCCTGTGAGAGATTATGCTCCTTGCGAAGCTTAACGAGTCTGTCGGCTATTTCTATATTCATCTGTTATCTCCTGTTCGTGAATGTATTATTTTGCTGTGTAGCCCATTCTTGTGCAGTTCTCTATATGCTCATCGTATGTCGCCGAGAATGCCGAATCATAGGGCGGCTCGGTGTTTATTACAAAGTATAGATAATCCGTGTTGTCGGGCTTCAGCGCGGCGTTAATCGACTCTATGCCGGGATTACAGATAGGGCCGGCCGGAAGTCCCTGACAACGGTATGTGTTATAGTAATACTTGTATTCGTCTATTTTATCGGGGTACTGAAGCTCTATAACGCCGGTGCAGTATTTTACTGTTACGTCGCATTGCAGCTTCATTTTTGCGTTGAGCCTATTGTATAAAACGGAGGAAATAAGCGTCCTCTGCTCAGGAGTGTACGCCTCTTTTTCGATTATGGAGGCTACCGTGAGAACCTCGTGAACGCTCCTTCCCATAGAGGCAGCCTTTGCCTTCATATCATCGGTAAAGCGTGACTGAAACGTCTCGACGAGCTTGTCTATTACCGCTGTCGGGTCGCTGTTTTTCTTGAATGTATATGTAGCGGGGAAAAGATAGCCCTCAAGAGGGAAGCAAACGTTCTGCGCATTTTTGACGTCTGCGAGAATCCCGTATTTCGAAAGGTCGTAGCTTTGTGCCGCGGAAATGAAATCCGCAGAAGAGCAAACCCCGTTATCCTCCATAAGCCACGAAATTTTAACGAGCGTATATCCTTCGGGAATTGTCACCGTAGCGGTGTTACTGTCCGAGGAGCTCTCTTTAGTGCCCGATTTTTGCGTAGCGGGTGCGTCGGGATCATATGTTGCGGTTGTGTCGTTGGCGGTCTTTTTTTGGCAAGCCCCGAGCAGCAATACAAGCACGAGACACATAATAACCGATACGGCTTTTTTAGTTGATGATTTATTCATATGTAAAAATCCTTTTTTAATTGAATATTAATATATATTTTAACATTTTACGAACGCTTTTGCAATTACTATATAAAAGAAAAGGGGAGCAATCGTCTGAGACGACAGCTCCCGATTTTTTTGTAAACTGAACGGCTGAAAAACCGCGCCCTATTTTCGGTGTACGGATTATTTTCGCTGCTTTATTTTTTTTCGCCCGACTCTATAAGCACATATGAGCCCGACCAAACGACCATTCCTATATAGAGGAAGAGCAGCATAAACCAGCCGGAGCTCACCTGAACTACGGTGAATTTGGCTATGTACGGAATTATCTGCGTTATTACGGCAGAGCCGAAAAGGCCCGATACACCGGAGAGAAAATCCGCGATTGTAATTGTGCCGTTAACGATAGCGGCGGAAATAGATTTAAAGCAAATCAGCATTCCGATTACGGATACAAGCCCGACGCCCGAAATTATGAGCTGAGGGATTTTCTTCTTGCTTATAAGCGCAAAGAAGAATATGACAACAGCCAAAAGAAGAGCTATCGCAAAGAATATCAATGTGCCGAGCAGTGCGCCGTGTACCGGTGACAGAGCGTCCCAAATAGATGAGAGGCTGCCCTTGTCGCCGCTGCCGTCGTGAACGAGCGAGACAACACGCTTTATGCTCCAATAATCATATGATGTGCCGTCGTCGTTTGAGTCACCCTTTAGCTTGGCTACAAGCTTATATATATCGGACTCGATAACGGTGTAAACAAGATTCCCGAAATATGCAACTATCGGTACACACACCGCCATTGCCGCCATAATAATGCGGTACAGAATATCGGTGCCGAGATTTTTATTTTTTTGCTTGGTTTTTGCCATTTAATACTCTCCTTTATTTGCCCCACGAGGAATTCAGCGGAACAGTCAGGTTGAATATAATATTATCACAAGTTGAATTTTTGTCAACACAGAAGTAGCCCTTGCGCATAAACTGGAAAACATCGCCCGGTTTTACGTCCTTTAAGCCGCTCTCTATAAGACATCCCGTTAACACCTTTAAAGAGTCGGGATTTAAGTTGTCCTTAAAGCTGCCGGTGCTTTCGTCGGACGGGTTCGGCACGTTAAAGAGCCTGTCGTACATATTTACGGTAGCCTTAAAGCTGCCTTCTGCCGATACCCAATGAATGGTTCCCTTTACCTTTCTGCCGTCGGGTGAATTTCCGCCGCGGCTCTCTGGGTCGTAAGTGCAGTGAACCGCGGTGACTTCGCCGTTTTCGTCACAGTCGAAGCCGACGCATTTTACAAAGTATGCACTCTTGAATCTTACCTCGTTGCCGGGGAAAAGCCTGAAATACTTTTTAACAGGCTCAGCCATAAAGTCCTCGCGCTCAACAAAAAGCTCTCTTCCGAAAAGAACTTTTCTTGTGCCCATTTCGGGGTGATTAGGGTGAACCTCAACTTCTATTTCTTCGGTCTTACCCTCGGGATAATTGTCTATAACTACCTTGAGCGGGTCGAGAACAGCCATTGCTCTCGAAGCGTTTTCGTTAAGCTCGTCACGTACGCAGGATTCGAGAAGATCCATACTTACTACCGAGTAAGCCTTTGAAACGCCGATCTTTTCGCAGAAGGTGCGTATTGCCTTTGCCGGGTATCCGCGGCGTCTCATACCGCTTATTGTAGCCATTCTCGGGTCGTCCCAGCCGTCAACTATGTGCTCGTTTACAAGTGCGAGACATTTGCGTTTGCTTGTGAGACAGTAATTCAAATTGAGTCTTGCAAATTCTATCTGTCTCGGCACATTTTTAAAGCCGAGCTCACGAAGGAACCAATCGTAAAGCGGTCTGTGATTTTCAAATTCGAGAGAGCACAGCGAGTGTGTTACACCCTCTTTGTAGTCAGAGAGCGGGTGTGCGAAATCATACATGGGATATACGCACCACTTGTCGCCGGTTTGATGATGCGGAACGTGCGCAATGCGGTAAATAACGGGGTCGCGCATATTTATGTTAGGCGACGCCATATCGATTTTTGCGCGCAAAACTCTTGCACCGTTCGGGAATTCGCCGTTTGTCATACGCCTGAAAAGGTCGAGGTTTTCCTCTGTTGTTCTGTCGCGGTAAGGACTGTTTTTGCCGGGCTCGGTAAGAGTTCCGCGGTATTCTCTTATTTCGTCTGCGGAGAGGTCGTCAACATATGCCTTACCGTCCTTAATAAGCTTTACCGCACATTCATAGATAAAATCAAAATAGCTCGACGCATAAAGGCACTTGTTCCATTTGAAACCGAGCCACTCTATATCCTCTTTTATGGCGTCTACGTATTCGGTGTCCTCTTTCTGGGGATTTGTGTCGTCGAGACGCAAATTGCATACTCCGCCGTATTTCTGCGCCGTACCGAAGTTTATGCAAATCGCCTTTGCGTGGCCTATATGCAGATAACCGTTGGGCTCCGGAGGAAAACGTGTCTGGACGTGGTCGTAAACCCCTTCTTTTAAGTCCTCGTCGATAAAGTCGTGAATAAAATTCGACGACATTATTTCTTCGTCCATTATTTTACCTCCTTGTAGTAATTTATTGCGTCCGCGATACGGCTTTCTGTTTCGTCTTTGCCGAGTATTTTCATAATCGCGCAAAGGTCGGGCGTGTTTGTTCTTGACGTTACGGCTATTCTGATAACCGTGGAAACATCGCCGACGTGACCCTTGTATTTTTCGGGATTTTGCTTGTATTCCTTGACATTAGGCGTGAAGCCGAGGGGCTCGCAAAGCTCCTTTATCTTTTGGAACCAGATGTCCTTTTCGTCCTCCTCGTTGTATACCTTTAAATACTCGGTGAGAATTTTTTCGGCGTCCGAGGGAGTGATGTTTTCGGGCAGCGTATAGTCTTTTTTGTAATACATGGGATAAAAGTAAGAGAAGTAATCCTTGACTTCACTCCACTTTGCTATATCCTTGCGCGGCTTTTTGCCTCCGCGGTCAAGGTTCATCATAAGCTTTGCTTTGCTTTCGTTTTCCGAAAGAACGGTATAATATTCGTCGTCGTATTCCTTTGCCCATTCAAGGGTTCTCTCATACACCTCGTCTGCGGTCATAACGGAAATTACGTTTTTACTTATATCATTTAATTTCGCAAGGTCAAAAAGGCAACCGCTGACGCTCATCTTTTTAAGGTTGAACGGGAAAGAAAATATATCCGCCGTCTTGTTTGCTCTGCGCCAATCCTCGAAATTTGAATTTAAGAGAGTCATAATGTATTCGGTGAGCGCTTCCTTCGGGTAGCCGCTCTGCGCGAAATAGCTTACCGACGCCTCGGGGTCCTTGCGCTTTGAGAGCTTGCGCTTTGTGCCGTCTGTTTCGTCCGTTTTCATAACCTGCGGAGTGTGCGCGTATTTCGGAACCTTAAAACCGCACGCTTTAAATAAAGCTATGTGTTTGGGGACGGAGGAAATCCACTCTTCGCCTCTTATAACGTGAGTTGTACGCATAAAATGGTCATCGCAAACGTGCGCAAAGTGGTAAGTGGGTATGCCGTCGCTCTTTAAAAGCACTTCATCTATAATGTTTTCGGGCATTTCGATTTTGCCGCGTATCATATCGTCAAAGACAATCCTTTTGTTTTCATCGCCGTTTGAACGGAAACGAAGCACATACGGCTTGCCCTCTTTTATGTTCTTTTCGATTTCTTCGTAGGTTAAATTACGGCACTTTGCATATTTGCCGAAATAACCTCTTATAAGAGCACCGTCCTTTTCCTGCCTGTCGCGAAGAGCCGTAAGCTCCTCCGCCGTGCAAAAGCAAGGGTATGCAAGTCCCTTTAAGACAAGACTTTTTGCTACTGTTTTATAAATCTCTTCACGCTTGCTCTGCGTGTAAGGGCCGTAGTCGCCCTTTTCGCTGTCTATGCCGGTAACGCCCTCGTCAAATGTAATGCCGAACGACTTAAAGCCGTTTATGATGGCGGAAACGCCGTCGGCAATTTCTCTCTTTTTGTCGGTATCCTCAATTCTCAGATACACTATTCCGCCCGAGGCCTTTGCCGTCAAATAGTCCGTCAGCGCGCCGAAAAAGCCGCCGAGGTGAAGGTAGCCCGTGGGGCTCGGTGCAAATCGCGTGACGCGCGCACCCTCCTTCAAATTTCTTTCCGGATAGAGCTTTTCGTAGTCCTCCGGTGTTTTTGTGATTTCGGGGAACAAAAGCTCCGCGAGTTTTTGATTGTCAGTCATATCGGTACACCCCTGAATAAAAGCAAAAAGCCGCTCTCGGCGGCTTAATATTAGGATAACATTAACCGGCGTTTTTATGAGATTTTTTATCTTCGTCCGGGAAGGTCTTTCTCTCAATAACAGCGCCGAGCGAGCGGAATTTTTCAACGACATTTTCATATCCGCGCTCTATGTGATAAATTTCTTCAATCTCTGTAACGCCCGTAGCGACCATGCCTGCTATCATCATAGCCGCGCCTGCGCGAAGGTCGTCCGCTCTTATAGGTGCACCCTTAAGCGATGGAACGCCCTCGATAATAGCCGTTTTTCCGTCGACGTGTATTTTGGCACCCATTCTTGTGAGCTGCTCCGCATAGCGGAAACGATTGTCCCAAACGCTCTCGGAAATAATGCTTGTACCGTCAGCCAGGCATAAAAGCACGGCGAACTGCGGCTGCATATCGGTCGGAAATCCCGGGTGAGGCATAGTTTTGATGTTGCACTTACCCGGCCTGCGGTCGCATGAAACTCTTACGGAGTCATCATATTCGGTGACGGTGACGCCGCATTCTATAAGCTTTGCCGAAATGCTCTCGAGATGCTTCGGAATAACGTTTTTTATAAGCACGTCACCCCTTGTGGCGGCTGCCGCAACCATATAGGTTCCGGCTTCAATCTGGTCGGGAATTATGGAATATTCGCAGCCGTGCAGGTGCTCTACGCCGCGAATTTTAATAACGTCCGTGCCTGCGCCTCTGACGTCGGCACCCATGGTGTTAAGAAAGTTTGCAAGGTCTACTATGTGAGGCTCTTTCGCTGCGTTTTCGATTATTGTAAGACCCTTTGCCTTTACTGCTGCCAGCATCACGTTTATGGTAGCGCCGACCGACACAACGTCAAGGTAAACAGCGTTGCCCAAAAGAGACTCGGCTCTTGCGTTGACCATCGCGTTTTCCTCCATGGTCACCTCGGCACCGAGAGCCTCAAAGCCCTTTATATGCTGGTCAATGGGGCGAACTCCGAGATAGCAGCCGCCGGGCATTGCAACTTTGGCCTTGTTAAATCTGCCGAGAAGTGCGCCTATAAGGTAATATGACGCGCGAAGCTGTTTTGAAAGCTCGTGCTCTACTACAAATGAATTTATGTGACGCGTATCTATTTCAATAGTGGAATTGTTGATGAATTTAATTGACGCACCCATATTGCTCAAAATGTTGAGCATTGCGGTAACGTCGCTGATATTCGGTATATTTTCTATGCGGCATACATCTTCGGCTAAAATTGTAGCCGGAAGGATGGCAACAACGGCGTTTTTTGCGCCGCTGACAGTAACCTCTCCCTTAAGCCTATGACCGCCGGTAATAACGAATTTATCCAAAGGACGGTTCACTCCCTAAAGTTTTTATGTAAAGAAAAAATTAAAATCAAGCAAGCCTGAGGCAAAAACGGGCGCACTTCGCCGCACCTCGAGGCATATAATATGGTTATTATACCACCGAGCAGCGTAAATTAAAAGTTATTTTTTACTCTTTTTTTGTATATGGTGATTTTTTGTTGAAAATAATAAAACATTTGTTTGAATACGTCCGTTTTCGATATAATACGCTTTATATTTGCATTTTTTTGTGTTACAATGTCTGCAAAAAGAAACGGTGCTTATAGAAAATGAAACTTACATTTTGGGATGCGGTAAACCCGTTTGCCGGCGAATATATATTCGACGAGCCGCAGCAAAGACTTGAATTTATAATTACGGCGGCAATAGCCGCGGTGCTTTTGCTGCTGTTTTGTATTTGCCTTAAAAGGGCGATAAAAAAACACAAAAACGATTCGGAGAAAAAGTGATGTCACTCAGTAAAAATCAGAATGTAGAACTCTATATAGACAGCTTTACGAGCGAGGGCAGCGGCGTCGGAAGATATGAAAATATGGCTGTTTTCGTTTCGGGCGCAGCGGCAGGCGATAAGGTAACGGCGCATATAATTAAAGTTAAAAAGACGTATGCCGTCGCCCGCGTCGAAAAGGTGCTCAAGCCCGCAAAATCGCGTATAATGCCTGCGTGCCCGTATTTTCCGTCATGCGGCGGTTGCGCTTTTCAGCACATATCGTACGAAAAAGAAAAGGAGCATAAGAAAAAGCGCGTCGAAGATGCGTTTTCTCATATTGCCCATATCAATATAGAGGCGGAAACGCTTCTGTCCGACAATAAAACGACCTGTTATCGCAATAAGGCACAGTATCCCGTATCGTTTGACAGGCAGCTTAAAATAGGCTTTTTCGCTCCGCGCTCGCACCGCGTGGTAGATTGCGAAAACTGCATATTACAGCCGCCGATATTTGCGGATATAGTTAAGATTTTCAGAAAATTTATAATTAAAAACGGTATAACGGTCTATGATTCCGAAAAGCATACAGGGCTTTTAAGGCATATATATCTCCGTCTTGCCGAAGCTACGGGCGAGGTTATGGTATGCGCCGTTATAAACGGTGAGGATTTGCCGCACAAGAACGAGCTGATTAAAAGGCTTACCGAAATACACTCGGTTAAGAGCATAGTTTTAAATATCAACCGTGACAGGACCAATGTGATTCTCGGTAAAGAGTGCGTGACTGTTTGGGGAAACGACTGCATATATGACGTGCTTTGCGGAGTTAAGGTCAGATTGTCGCCGCTGTCGTTCTACCAGGTAAACCACGATATGGCACAGCAGCTTTATGAAAAGGCGGCAGAGTATGCCTGTCTCAGCGGCAAAGAGACCGTGCTCGATATGTATTGCGGAACGGGTACAATAGGTCTTTCCATGGCAAAAAAAGCAAAGAGGATAATAGGGGCGGAGATAGTTCCGGAGGCTGTGCTTGACGCAAAGCGCAACGCCCTCGAAAACGGCATAGAAAACGCCGAATTTATATGTGCCGACGCAGGAGAGGCGGCACAGGAGCTGTCGTCACGCGGAATAAAGCCCGATGTGGTGCTGCTTGATCCGCCGCGCAAAGGCTGTTCCGAAATGCTTTTGGCGGAAATCGTGAAAATGTCGCCCGAACGCATAGTTTATGTGTCGTGCGACCCGTCTACTCTCGCAAGGGACTGCTTTAGGCTTAAAGACCTCGGATACGAGACAAAACGGCTCGCCGCCGCCGACCTTTTCCCCCGTACCGTTCATGTTGAGAGCGTTGCATTGCTTACAAAGCAAAAATAAGGTGTATTTGTTTTTTACGGGCTGTGCTTGACAAATGTGCTATATTGATGATGAGGATACGATTTTTTGTGCCCGAAAAGCTACTTAAATTAAAAAGACCTGAATTGTCGGAAAGGATAAAATTATGGAAGCTATCGAAAATATGAAAACGAGAAGAAGCATAAGAAAGTTTAAGCCCGACGCAGTACCGCAGGAGCTTATGGATAAGATTATCGAGGCGGGACTTTATGCGCCGTCGGGTATGAATAAGCAGTCGCCGATAATCATTGCCGTTACCGACAGGAAAATGCGCGACGAAATATCCGAAATGAACCGCGAAATAGGCGGTTGGCAGGAGGGCTTTGACCCGTTTTACGGCGCGCCCGCAATACTTATTGTGCTGGCAAATAAGGAGTGCCGCACAGCTGTTTACGACGGCTCGCTTACAATGGGAAACCTTATGCTTGCCGCACATAATTTCGGACTCGGCTCATGCTGGATTCACCGCGCAAAGGAGGAATTTGAATCCGAAAAGGGTAAGGCGATTCTCAAAAAGCTCGGTATAAACGGCGAATATGAGGGGATAGGACATTGTGCCTTAGGCTATGCCGACGAAGAGCCGAAGGAGCATATCATAGCCGAAAACCGCGTTTACCATATCAAATAAAGCGAAAAATTACTGCTTAAAACAGATGATTTATAAGTAAAAAACAGCCGTCCGAATCAGGTTTTCGGACGGCTGTTTTTATGTGTTTTATGTGTTATGTGGGTTATATGGCTTTAAGAGCATTATCTATGTCGGCGATTATATCGTTTACATTTTCAATGCCGACGGAAAGTCTTACGAGGTCGGGGGTTACGCCGCATTCCGTGAGTTCCTCGTCCGAAAGCTGACGGTGAGTGGAGCTTGCGGGGTGAAGAACGCAGGTTCTCGCATCGGCGACGTGCGTGACTATGGCGGCAAGCTTTAATGAGTTCATAAACTGTTCGGCTTTTTCTCTTCCGCCTTTTACGCCGAAGGAAATTACGCCGCAGGTACCGTGCGGTAAATATTTTTTGGCAAGCTCGTAATCCTTGCTTGATTTAAGCCCCGGGTAATTTACCCAAGCGATTTTATCGTTCTTTTCAAGATATTCGGCAACCTTTTGTGCGTTTTCGCAGTGGCGTTCCACACGTACCGCGAGCGACTCAAGACCTATGTTCAAGAGGAACGAATTAAACGGCGACGGAGTTGAGCCGTAGTCGCGCAAAAGCTGTGCTACTATCTTTACGATATAGCCGTTTTTGCCGAAGTCCTTAGCGTATGTAACTCCGTGATAGCTCTCATCCGGAGTTGTAAGCCCCGGGAATTTATCATTTTGATACCAGTCGAAATTGCCGCTGTCAACGACGCATCCGCCTATTGTAGAAGCGTGACCTTCCATATATTTTGTGGTAGAGTGAGTTACTATGTCTGCGCCGAATTCAAACGGACGGCAGTTTATGGGAGTGGGGAAAGTGTTGTCAACTATAAGCGGAACTCCGTGCGAATGTGCGATTTTTGCGAACTTCTCAATGTCCAATACATCAAGCGACGGATTCGCTATTGTTTCGCCGAACATCGCCTTTGTGTTGTCGCGGAAGGCTGCGTTTATTTCTTCTTCACTCGCTCTCGGGTCAACGAATGTGACCTCAACACCGATTTTACGCATAGTCACGTTTAAAAGATTAAATGTGCCGCCGTAAATAGTGGCGGAGCTTACTATATGGTCGCCTGCACCGAGTATGTTTATAAGCGCAAAGAAATTTGCCGCCTGACCCGATGATGTGAGCACCGCGCCGACACCGCCCTCAAGGCATGCGATTTTATTTGCGACCGCGTCGTTTGTCGGGTTCGCAAGGCGCGTATACATATAACCCGGCTCAAGGTCAAAAAGCTTTGCCATTTCGGCACTTGTGTCATATTTGTATGTTGTAGATTCATAAATGGGCAGAACTCGCGGCTCGCCGTTTTTCGGCTGCCAGCCTGCCTGTACGCATTTTGTCTCTATTGCGGAATCAGGATTGTATCCCATTTTTTTAATCCTCCAAAAATCTCTTCATAATGTCGGGGCCATGCTCTATAAACAGGCCGGTCGTTTTTGCGCTCTCTTCGTTTATAGAGTCAACGCCGCTGTCCTTTTCGTCGTTTTTATGATAAATCATAAACGGTACGGGGTCTGAGGCGTGCGTGCCCGTAACAATGGGAGTCGGATGGTCGGGGAGCACCATTATTTTGTAGTCGTCATACTCCTTGAGCGCGTCGAGAACTATGGGGAGTACGCGCGAATCTATCATCTCAATGGATTTTACCTTGTTTTCGGGTTCGTTTCTGTGGCCGCACTCGTCGGGAGCCTCAAAGTGAATATATACGAGGTCGCAGCCGTTTTTAAGCTCTTCGACGGCGGCTCTTGCCTTGCCCTCAAAGTTAGTATCAATGTAGCCTGTGGCACCCTCAACCTCGGGAGCGGCCATACCGGCGCATTTTGCTATTCCTTTAAGAAGGTCAACCGCCGAGATTATAGCACCTTTTTTGCCGAAGGTCTCGTAAAACGACGGCAGAGCCGGCTTTTTGCCTTCGCCCCAAAGCCAAATTGAATTTGCGGGGTGCTTGCCCTCGCTTATTCTCTTTTTGTTGACGGGGTGCTGCATTAAAAAGTCGTAGCTCTCCTTCATCATGGCAATAAGCTCTTTTGCGTTTTCGGAAGAGGAGAGATATTCGCCTATAACTCTGCCCGAAATATCGTGAGGGGGAGTCATATTTCCGAGCTCTGTTGTGCCGTTTGACCAGACAAGGCAGTGGCGGTAGCTGACTCCGGGGTAAAAACGGAATCTGTCGTTCCCGAATTTTTCCTGTACCGATTTGATTATTTCGTGGGCCTCCTCCGTCGAAATATCACCGGCGCAGTAGTCCACCATGGTCTTGTCCTCGTAATTCGGCTCGTCGGAGAGAGTTACGAGATTTGTCCTCAGCGTAACGTCCGTGTCAAGAAGCTCAACGCCCATGCTTGCCGCCTCAAGAGGAGAACGTCCGGTGTAGCACTTCTTTGGGTCAAAGCCGAGAACGCTCATATTGGCAACGTCGCTGCCGGGCTTTAAGCCCTCTGCAACGGTTCTTACAAGGCCTACCTCGCCGTGCTTTGCGAGAAAGTCAAGATTCGGTTTTTTTGCAACTGCCATCGGTGTTTTGCCGCCGAGAGCGGGAACGGGGTAATCTGCCATTCCGTCATAGAGAACTACAACGTATTTCATTAGTTTTCACCTTTCATATTATCTGAATTATCAGAGTCCGGGTTGCCGGGCTTAAATGTATCCTCGGGATTTATGCCGACAGCCTTGTAGGGGTCGCTGTCGACGGGGGCGGAATATGAGTTGCCGGCCGCGTAAGAGCTTTGAGAATCGCCGTTTCCACCCTGTTCGCCGCCCGTAACGGGAGCTATACCGAACGCCTCGGGAGCTACAATGCCGTTTTCAATCGAATATCTCTTGAGGTTCTCATAGTACATGGCAGCTGTCGTCTCAACATATGGAGTGACATATATTGAGAGTATTCCGCCGGTGAGCCCCACCAAAATATACCAGCCTATAAAGCTGAGATACATCGAAAAGAGATCGCCCTTGAAGCCGTTTGTCATTCTTTTGCTTATCTCGATAGCCTCCTTGCCCTTAAGGCGCGGATTATCGTGGATAACATATTTTGCCTGTGAGTAAGAAAGAGCCTTTATTATGCCGGGAACCACAAACAGAAGCGACCAAAGGAAGGTAAATACATTTACGAGCACACCCGTTACGAGATATGAGCCGTAGTTGTCTATACCCTCCTTATATAGGCTTTTCCATTCGGGGTTAAAGCCGCGTATGTGATTAAGGTAGTAGCCTGATGCGGCTATGGTAAACGGTATAAGCAAAAGAGTAATTATACTGCTTGAATAACCGACTGTTGTCGAAGGGTCGTCGCGGTTTATGGCTGTGACAATATTTACGTAAATCGAAATTCCGCCGTTGAGCAGATATAAAGCAATCGTTGCGAGCGTCATTTTCCACCAACGCGCATTTTGACCGATAAAGCTTTTTGCCTCAGCCTTTATTGCCGGGCGATTAAGAATTTGTTGCATAAAAGAAACCTCCGTGAATTTCAAATCAATAAAATAATATCATTATAGTAGGGCAAATACAACACTTTTTCGCATTTTGACTTTGTTACCAGCCGCTTATTCCGCCTCTTTGCAGTGCACCCACGATTTTTTCTCGGAGTGCCGGGTATTGCCTTTCGAGAGACGCGAGCAGCTCTTTTGTGCTTTGCCGCTCCGTTACCCCGTCAGCCGGGCATTTGCTTTTGACTATCGGCAGGTCAAGGCTTGCCGCCGCACGCTTTACGTCTTTTTCGTAAGCGAATATCAAAGGGCGTATCAAATACAGCTCTTTTCTCGAAAGAAACGAGACAGGAGAAAAGCACTTAATTGTGCCGCCGTTCAAAAGATTCATCATAAAGGTTTCGGCGGCGTCGTCAAGGTGGTGACCGAGGGCGATTTTGTTGCAGCCGTATTCCTTAGCTGTATCGTGAAGAATGCCGCGACGCATCTTGGCACAGAGGCTGCAAGGATTTTTTTCTTTTCTGATATTGAATATAACGTCCCAAAGGTCGGTTTTTTTTACGACGTATTTAACGTCAAGGCTGTCGCACAGCTTTTGTATTTCCGAATAGTCGCCGTCCATGCCGCCGAAGCGGTAGTCGAGCGTAATTGCAATAACCTCAAAGTGCTTAGGATAAAACGAGCGAAGCCGCGCGAGAGCATATAAAAGGGCAAGCGAATCCTTGCCGCCCGAAACGCCCACGGCGATTTTATCTCCGTCATCTATCATGTCGTAACGGTCAACGGCCGCTCTGACAAGGCTCAAAAGTTTTTTCATAAACAGTACCCCGAATTTTAAATGCCTACGAAAACGAAAAAGCGCTCTCCGGTAACCCGGAAAGCGTCGTAATTTTTCGTCCGTATAAAGTTTGCTTTATGCCTCAGACAGCTCTTGTGACCTTGCCTGAACGAAGGCAACGAGTGCAAGCATAAACTCTTTTAGGAGAGCCGTTTACGATAGCCTTAACTTTTTTTACGTTTGGCTTCCAGGTTCTATTAGAACGTCTGTGTGAGTGAGAAACTTTAATGCCGAAAGCTACGTCTTTACCGCAGAATTCACATTTTGCCATAACGAAGAGCACCTCCTTTAATGATTAGCAAACAGTATTCTAACAGAATACGGAGTAAAATGCAAGCATTTTTTTAAAATTAACTATTTTTATAAAAACTCTTGCTTTTTTTGCACTGATATTATATAATGACGTCAAACGAACATTTGTACGATTGAGAGGTAATTTTAGATGTCCGATAAAAGTAAAGCGCTTGATACAGCCATACTTCAGCTTGAGAAAAAATACGGCTCCGGCACCATTATGCGTCTCGGAGATAATAATGCGCTCAATGTCGAAGCTATTTCGACAGGCTCGATAACTCTTGATTGTGCTACCGGAATAGGCGGCTTCCCGCGCGGCAGGATAATTGAGGTTTACGGCCCGGAGTCATCGGGTAAAACCACACTTGCGTTGCACGTTGTGGCAGAGGCGCAAAAGCTCGGCGGCGAGGCTGCATTTGTTGATGCGGAGCATGCTCTTGACCCGGTATATGCAAAAAATCTCGGCGTAGATGTTGATTCCCTTTTGGTATCACAGCCCGACAACGGCGAGCAGGCGCTCGAGATAGTTGAGGCACTGGCGCGTTCGGGCGCGCTTGACGTAATAATAGTTGACTCCGTAGCGGCTCTCGTTCCGCGCGCGGAAATAGACGGCGATATGGGCGACAGCCACGTCGGTCTTCAGGCCAGACTTATGTCGCAGGCTCTGCGCAAGCTTGCCGGTGTTATTTCAAAATCAAATACAATAATTATATTTATAAATCAGCTCCGTGAAAAGGTCGGTGTGGTCTACGGAAATCCGGAGGTTACAACCGGTGGCCGGGCACTTAAATTCTATGCTTCCATACGTGTTGACGTAAGGCGCATCGAGCAGCTCAAGGGCTCGGGCGGTGAATTTATCGGATCGAGAACAAGGGCTAAAATAGTTAAAAACAAGGTGGCTCCGCCCTTTAAGACAGCTGAATTTGACATTATGTACGGTGAGGGCATCTCAAAGGTCGGCGAGATAGTTGACCTCGGAGTTAACTACGGCATCATCAAAAAGAGCGGCGCGTGGTTCTCTTACGGCGAGACAAGGCTCGGACAGGGCAGAGACAATGTTAAAAATCTCTTTAAAAACGACAAGGCGCTCTCTGACGAAATCGAGAAGCAGATTCGCGAAAAGATGGCGGAGGAGCACGGTGCGGGAGACGAGAAAAAAGAAACCGCCAAAAGTGCCGCCGACGATGACGCGCCCATAGCTTATCGCCCCGTAAAGACCACCAAGACCGCGGCAAGAGCCAAAATCGACGTGGCGGTGGATGACGACGAATGAAACTGAGCTTTAAGGACGGCAGGCAGGGAAAAATACATATATATGTTGACGACGTATATACCCTTACCGTCGATGATACGTTTTGGTTTTCCGAAAAATGGCATAAAGTAAATGAAATTAACGACGAGGAGCTTGCGGACTTAACTTTGTCCGTGAACTCCCGTCGCGCTTTTTTAAAGGGTGCCGAGCTTCTGTCGCGTCGGGCGCACGGCAAGGCGGAGCTTACGAGAAAGCTTACGCAGAAGTACCCGAGGGAGTGCGCCGAGCAGGCGGCGGATAAGCTCGAAAAGCTCGGACTTATAAATGACGGCGAATTTGCCGATATGCTGGCGCAGGAGCTTTATACGCACCGCAAATACGGCGTCAGCCGTGTCAAACAGGAGCTTTTGAGGCGCGGAATTGATCGGGCTTTAGCCGAAGAAGCGGCTGAAAGACTTGACAAAGACGATTTAAATCGTATTATATTATTGTTGCAAACGAAGTACAGAAATAATCTCGGAGACGAAAAGGGCATAATTCGCACAAAAAATTCCCTTCTGCGCCTCGGCTATTCGTATTCCGACATACGTGCGGCGTTTGAGAGCATAGAAAACGAATCGTTTTGATTACAGCGTGAAAGGCTATGTGTGAGTTTTATGAGTAAAAAAGTCGGTATGATATCTCTCGGCTGTCCCAAGAACCAGGTTGACGGTGAAATTATGCTGTCTAAGCTTGCGGACAACGGCTTTGAGATAACAAATGACGTAGACGGAGCCGACGTGGTCATAGTTAATACCTGCGGCTTTATTGAGGATGCAAAAAAAGAGGCCATTGAAAACATACTTGATATGGTCGAATTGAAAAAAGAAGGCGTAATACGTAAAATAGTTGTCACGGGCTGCCTTGCGGAAAGATACAGGGACGAAGTGTTGTCGGAAATTCCCGAGGTTGACGCCGTTGTCGGCATAGGCTCGAATTCTGACATATGCGAGGTATGCGAAAAGGTTTGCGGCGGCGAAGAGGATATTAAAACCTTCGGCGAAAAAACCTGCCTGCCGCTTGACGGTAAACGTATGCTCACCACACCGTCCTATTACGCATATATAAAGATAGGCGAGGGGTGCTCAAACAACTGCACCTATTGTGCAATACCGTCAATTCGCGGAAAATACAGAAGCCGCACGCCGGAGAGCATTTTGGAAGAGGCTAAAGCACTTGTAGACGGCGGAGTAAAAGAACTTATAGTCGTTGCGCAGGACACAACGCGTTACGGAGAGGACCTTTTCGGTAAATGCGCGCTGCCGGCTCTTTTGACATCGCTGTCAAAAATCGAGGGCCTAGAGTGGATAAGAGTTTTATATCTCTATCCCGAAAGGCTCAGCGACGAGATAATAGATACATTTGCGAATAACGATAAAATCGTAAATTATATGGATATCCCGATTCAGCATTGCAATTCGGATATTTTAAGGCGTATGAACCGCCGCGGCTCAAAAGAGGAGCTTACGGCACTCATAACGAAAATAAGAGAGAAAATACCCGATGTGGTGCTTCGTACTACCCTGATAACAGGCTTCCCGGGCGAAACGGAGGAGCAGTTCTCCGAGCTTTCGGAATTTGTCAAGGAAATGAAATTTGACAGGCTCGGCTGCTTTGCCTACTCTCAGGAGGAGGGAACTCCGGCGGCGGAATTCCCCGACCAGGTGGATGAGGAGATCAGAAAAAAACGCGGCGAAATCATAATGGAGCAGCAGTACAATATATTTGAAAAGCTGAATCACGACAACATCGGCAAAACAATGCGCTGTGTTGTTGAGGGCTATGACGGCTACACCGACAGCTATTACGGCAGAACTTGGCGTGACGCTCCGGATATAGACGGCTCTGTAAGCTTTACCTGCGGTTATGAACTCAATGAGGGCGACTTTGTGGATGTGGAGATATTCGACGTAAATGAATACGATCTGATCGGAGAAGTCATATGAAGATGAATTTGCCCAATAAACTGACCATTGCCAGAATAATAATAACGCCGTTTTTCCTTGCGGCATTGCTTTGGGAAGCACTTCCGCACCGTTTTCTTATCGCAACGGCGATTTACGCTGTCGGAGCGATAACGGACGCCGTTGACGGCCATCTTGCGAGAAAAAACGGTCAGGTGACGAATTTCGGAAAGCTGCTTGACCCGATAGCGGATAAGATTCTCACAACCTCCGCTCTGCTCGCGTTTATGACTATGGGGCTTTGCAATATTTGGATTGTTATGATAGTGCTTGCAAGAGAATTTGCCGTGGCTTCGGTCAGAATGATAGCGGCCGCGGACGGAGTTGTAATTCCCGCCAACAAATGGGGAAAGGCCAAAACTGTCAGTCAAATGACCTTTACGATTATAATAATGCTTCTTTGCGAGGCGGACTATATAGCCGTAACGTCGTTTTCAAAAGAGCTTTTTGCGGCGGCAAATACTTGGTTCACATTGCCGCATATTTCAAATTTACTGCTGTGGATAACCGCCGCTCTGACAGTAGTTTCGGGTGCTGTTTACTTAAAGGACAGTAAAAATGTTATCGATTATTCAAAATAATTGGTGCAAAACACGAAAAATGTGATACAATATATTAAGATGTAAAAATGCATTGATCGGAAAGAGTAGCGATTTTACGCGATTTTCAGAGAGAGGGCACCTGTGCTGAAATGCCCTTAAGGCTGCGTGTCGTGAAGTGCGTCCGTGAGCAGGCGAAGGGAAAAAGAGTATCTTCGCACGTTTTCCGCGTTAAGGATAATGAGTTATAAAACGAAGTGGAACCGCGTACTCACGCCTTCGCAGGATGATTTTTTTCTGCGGAGGCTTTATTTTTTTGCGGGAGGTGTTTTAAATGTTTGACCGCTTAAAGGAAGATATACAGTCGGTTAAGGACCGCGACCCGGCGGCAACCTCGACCATACAAATATTGCTTTTATACCCGGGGCTTAAGGCCATCAGAATGCATAGAAGAGCTTACTGGTGTTGGAACCACAATATGAAATTTCTCGGCAGATATATTTCTCAGCGAGCCGCCAAAAAGACAGGGATAGAGATTCATCCCGCGGCTAAAATCGGCAGACGCTTTTTTATTGACCACGGCACGGGAGTTGTAATAGGAGAAACCACGGAGATAGGCGATGATGTAACGCTCTATCAGGGAGTAACGCTCGGCGGTACCGGCAAGGATACCGGTAAAAGACATCCTACAATAGGAAATAACGTGCTGATAGGCGCCGGCGCAAAGGTGCTCGGCCCTTTTAAGGTAGGCGATAATACAAATATAGCGGCAGGTGCCGTAGTGCTTGAGGAAATACCGCCGGATTGTACAGCCGTCGGAGTTCCGGCAAGAGTCGTAAAGCATAAGGGCGTGCGTGTCGATTGCCTCGACCAGATTCACATTCCCGACCCCGTATCTCAGGAGCTTTGCAGAATGTCGCACCGCATAGCGCTGCTTGAAAAAGAGCTGAAAAAATATCAAAAAACCGAATACGAAGAACAAAACGAAAGGAATTACGAGGATGAAAATATATAACACGATGTCACGAAAAAAAGAGGAGCTTAAAACCATAACTCCGGGCGAAGTCAAAATCTATGCCTGCGGACCCACCGTTTATAACTATATCCATATCGGCAACGCGCGTCCTCTTTGCGTTTTCGATACGTTCCGCCGTTACCTTGAATACCGCGGCTACAAGGTGAGATTTGTTCAGAATTTTACCGATATTGACGATAAAATAATCAAAAAAGCCATCGAAGAGGGCTCCGATTACAAAACCGTGTCGGAAAAGTATATCAAAGAATATTGGACCGACACACAGGGTATGAATGTGCGTGAGGCGACCGTTCATCCGAGAGCCACCGAAAATATCGACGAGATAATCGATATCATTTCGACTCTTGTCGAAAAGGGCTATGCATATCCCGTTTCAAACGGTGATGTGTACTTCAGCCCGTCCAAATTTAAGGATTACGGTAAGCTTTCTCATCAGCCGCTTGAGGACCTTGAGGCCGGCGCGAGAATCAATGTCGAGGAGCTTAAAAAAGAGCCTATGGACTTTGCACTTTGGAAGGGCGCAAAGCCGGGCGAGCCGTATTGGGAGTCACCTTGGGGTAACGGCAGACCGGGCTGGCATATTGAGTGCTCGGCAATGGTAAGACGTTTTCTCGGCAAGACCATCGATATTCATTGCGGCGGTCAGGACCTCATATTCCCACACCATGAGAACGAAATAGCACAGAGCGAGTGCTGCAACGGCGTTCCCTTTGCACATTACTGGATGCACAACGGATATATAAATGTTGACAACGTAAAGATGTCGAAGTCGCTCGGTAATTTCTTTACCGTTCGCGATGTTGCGGAAAAATACGGCTATGAGCCGATACGCTATCTTATGATTTCCTCTCAGTACAGAAGTCCCATAAATTACAGCGTTGACATTATAGAGCAGTGCAAGGCCTCGCTTCAAAGGCTCTATACCTGCCGCGACTCTCTTGATTTTGCACTTCAAAACGCAGAGGACGCTCTCCCCGACAATGCCGAGGAAATTAAAAAGAGCCTTCTCTCTCACAAGGAACGCTTTATAGAGGCTATGGACGATGACCTCAACACCGCCGACGGACTTTCAGCGGTATTTGAGCTTGTCAGAGACATAAACTCAAATGTAATACCCACTTCGTCCAAAGAGCTTTTGATATTTGCAAAAGAACTGTTTTCGGAGCTTACGGGCGTGCTCGGTCTTGTGTACGAGGAAAAGGACAACGACCTTGACGGCAAGGTTGAAGAGCTGATAGCCGCAAGAACCGCTGCGAGAAAGGCTAAGGACTTTGCTAAGGCGGACAGCATCCGTGATGAGATAGCCGCCATGGGCATAGTTTTGGAGGATACTCCGAACGGCGTAAAATGGCACAAAAAATAATATTGATGTGATTTTAAAAGCAGCGACCGACATCGTTTTTACCGTGTCGTCCGCTGCTTTTTTACAAATGCTTACAATCGCTTGTTTTAATTGACATATTTAATGTATAAGTATATAATAAATTAGTTAAATCATAGTGTTTTTTAGGGTGTGTAACGGTGAGAGGCTTTTATAGGGCAGTCAAGAGATTTTTAGATGTCACAGCGTCATTCTTGGGGCTTGTTTTGTTGTCTCCGCTGTTGCTTGCGGTGTCGATACTAATTAAAATCGACAGCCGCGGTCCCGTTATTTTCCGTCAGAAGAGAATAGGCAGAAACGGAAAGGTTTTCGAGATATATAAATTCCGCTCATTGTGCGTCGGAGCGGAAAAAACCGGCTCCGGCGTTTATTCCGGAAAGGGCGACGCCAGGGTTACAAGGATAGGTAAAATTTTACGAGCTACGAGCATAGATGAGCTGCCGCAGCTTTTAAATATTTTAAAGGGCGAGATGAGCTTTGTCGGGCCGAGACCTCCGCTTACATATCATCCGTGGAAATATGAGGAGTATACCGATTTCCAAAAGCGTATGTTTGAGGTGCGACCCGGTATAACCGGCTGGGCGCAGGTCAACGGCAGAAAGGACGTCGAGTGGCACAAAAGAATCGAGCTTAACGTTTGGTATGTTGACCATATGTCGCTTTTACTTGACATCAAAATTATGTTTAAGACCGCGTTTAAGGTACTTACGAATGCCGACAACGAAAACAGCGGTGCAACCGTAAATAAGAGTACCGAACCGTCAAATGATGCAAAGGTTGTGAAAAAATAATGGCTCTTAAGCTGATGTATCTCACAAACGACCCGAAGATTGCAAAAATCGCACAGGACGTTTCGGTAGACCGAATATTCCTTGACCTTGAAACCCGCGGTAAGGCAGAGCGTCAGGCAAATATGGATACCGTAATATCCCATAACAGCATTGACGACGTGAAAAAGCTCAGCGCGGTTTTAGACAGGACGGAGCTTTTGGTCAGAGTAAATTCGTTTTACGACGGCTCACGCGAAGAAATCAACCGCGTAATAGACGACGGTGCGGATATAGTTATGCTTCCGTATTTTAAGACTGCGGAAGAGGTAAAAGGCTTTACAGACTGCGTCGGAAAAAGGGCAAGGACATGCCTTCTTGTGGAAACGCCCGAGGCGGCGGAGCACTTAGACGAAATTCTTGACGTTCCCGGTATAGACGAAGTGCATATAGGGCTTAACGACTTGCATCTCGGCTATAAAATGGACTTTATGTTCCAGCTTGTTGCGGACGGTACGGTGGAAAGACTGTGCCGTAAGCTTCGCGAAAGGGGCATATTTTACGGCTTCGGCGGCGTGGGCAGAGTTCACAGCGAGGTTATGCTGCCTGCGGAATACATAATAGGTGAGCATTACAGGCTCGGCTCCGGTATGGTTATATTGTCGAGAGCCTTTTGCGACGCTTCAAAGCTTCGTGAGGATGAAATCTTTGACAGATTCAATGTCGGCGTCAAAGAGTTTCGTGAATATGAGGGAGTTGTCGAAAATATGAGCTCGGACGAGCTTGCGGAAAATCACGAAAAGCTTGTGGCTTGCGTCAATTCAATAGTTGAGGCAAAAAAGGCTTGCAAGGTCTGAAAAACTTCGTTTTATAATCATTTACAGGGGCATCTTTTAATGAAAATCCTTTTGACCGGTGCATATAAATATACGGAAGGTCAGCTTTCACGGCTTAAAGCCTTGGGGGCGGACTTTTTATATGTCGAGGACGAGAGAGAGGAGCTCTCTTTTGACGTTTCGGCTGTTGACGCCGTTGTGTGCAACGGCCTGTTTTTATATAACGACATCAAAAAATTCAAAAATCTTAAATTTATTCAGCTCACAAGCGCGGGGCTTGACAGAATCCCTGCGGAGTATATAAAAAGTAAAAATATTTCCCTTTTTAACGCAAGGGGTGTTTACAGTGTGCCGATGGCGGAATTTGCCGTTCTCGGTACTCTGTTAATTTATAAGAAGAGCTTTTTCTTCCGCGAAAATCAAAAAAATCACGTTTGGCAAAAAAACAGGGAGCTTTTTGAGCTTTGCGGAAAGACCGTTGTGACAGTCGGCTGCGGCTCCGTAGGCAGCGAATGTGCGAGAAGATACAAGGCTTTAGGTTGCCGTGTTTTAGGCGTTGATTTGTACCCGACGGAGAATGAGCTTTACGAAAAAATTTATCCGCTGTCGGTTCTTCCGAGCGTACTTTCGGTTTCAGATGCGGTCATTTTAACGCTGCCGCTTACCGATGAGACGAGAGGGCTGTTTGACGGAGAAATGCTTTCTCATATGAAAAATACAGCCGTGCTTATCAACATTTCGAGGGGCGCGGTGGTTGATGAGGACGCCCTTACGGCGGCACTGTCGGAGAAGAAGCTTTACGGAGCGGTGCTCGACGTTTTTGAAAGCGAACCGCTGTCGCAGGACAGTCCTTTATGGGATATGGAAAATGTCGTTATAACTCCGCACAATTCATTCGTTTCGGAGAAAAATTCGGAGCGGCTGTTTTCCGTGATATACGGTAATTTAAGAGGCTTCCTAAAGGGGGACAAGGCAGAGTGAGGTTCATATTGGTTTCGCCGAAAAACAGAACGGCGTATAATTTCAGAGGCGACTTAATAAAGAGAATCATCTCTTGCGGATACGAGGTTATTGTCACGGGTCCTAACAGGGTGGGTGTTGAAAAAATCGAGGCTCTCGGTGCACGCTTCGTCGAGATACCTATGAATAAAAACGGAGTAAATCCGAAGGAGGACCTGAAATATCAAAAGGCTCTTTACGAGCTGTTTAAAAAGGAAAAGCCCGATGTGGTTCTCGGGTACACATCGAAGCCCGTAATATACGGCTCAATAGCCGCAAAAAAAGCCGGCGTTCCGCACAAGGTTGCCATGATAACGGGGCTCGGCTACGCGTTTACCGCACAGACTAAGAAGGCAAAAGCCATAAGAGCCGTTATGTCGGTGCTTTATAAAAAGGCTCTAAACTGTGCCGATACGGTGATATTCCAAAATCCCGACGACAGAGAGCAGTTCGTTTCATCGGGACTTGTTAAATCCGAAAAATGCCGAGTTGTAAACGGTTCGGGCGTCAATACAAACCGTTTTTCCGTTGCGGATTATCCCGATAAAATCACGTTCTTTATGCTGTCGCGCGTTATGTATTCAAAGGGCATACGCGAGTATTTGAGGGCGTGCGAGCTTGTCAAGGAAAAGCACCCCGAGGTCAGATTTATGCTGCTCGGAGCGTGCGAAAATATACAGGATTCTCTGTCAAAGGAGGATTTGGCGCCGTATGTCGAAAAGGGAATAATAGAGCATTTCGGCGAGACGGACAGAGTTGAAGATTATTACAAACAGTGCTCGGTATATGTTTTGCCGTCATATCGCGAGGGTACTCCGAGAACGGTCTTGGAGGCGATGAGCATGGGCAGGGCGATTATAACGACCGACGCACCCGGATGCCGCGAAACCGTGATTGACGGGAAAACGGGATTTTTGGTTCCCGTAAAAAATGCAGAGGCGGTTGCCGAAAAAATGACGGAATTTATTGAGAATCCCGAGCTCATAAAAACGCTCGGTGCGGCATCGGCGGAATATGCCCGCAAAAAATTCAGCGTTGATAAGGTTAACGATGATATGTGCTGTCATCTTAACATAGAAAGGACGAATAAATATGCAGTTGTATGAAAAGCTCGTTTCGGGTGATGAAAAATTGGCTCTTGTCGGCCTCGGATACGTGGGTATGCCGATTGCCGTTGCGTTTTCAAAGAAGGTTAAGGTTGTAGGCTTTGACCTCAATGCAAAGAAAATAGAGCTTTACAAGAACGGCATAGACCCGACCAATGAAGTCGGCAACGAGGCTGTTAAGAATTGCTCTGTCGAGTTTACGGCGGACGAAAGCAAGCTCAAGGAGGCAAGGTTTATAATTGTTGCCGTGCCTACTCCCGTAAACGACGACCACACCCCCGACCTTACACCGGTAGAGGGAGCGAGCGAAATTGTCGGCAGAAATCTTACAAAAGGCTCGGTAGTTGTATATGAGAGCACCGTTTATCCCGGCGTTACCGAGGATATTTGCGTGCCGATACTCGAAAAAGAGTCGGGGCTTAAATGCGGTACGGACTTTAAAATCGGTTACAGTCCCGAGAGAATAAATCCAGGCGACAAGGTACACCGCCTTGAGACAATAACCAAAATAGTAAGCGGTATGGACGATGAAACTCTTGATACCGTGGCGAAAACCTATGAGCTTGTCGTAAAGGCAGGCGTACACAGAGCGGAAAGCATCAAGGTTGCCGAGGCTGCAAAGGTTATTGAAAACAGCCAGAGGGATATAAACATTGCGTTTATGAATGAGCTGTCAATAATCTTCAACAAAATGGGCATAGATACAAAATCCGTTTTGGAGGCGGCAGGCACAAAGTGGAATTTTCTCAAATTCTATCCCGGACTTGTCGGCGGACACTGCATAGGCGTTGACCCCTATTACCTTACATACAAGGCCGAGGAAATGGGCTATCACAGCCAGATTATTCTCTCCGGCAGACGCATAAACGACGATATGGGCAAATATGTAGCCGAAAACACCGTTAAAAATCTTATAAAGGCGGATGTCCCGGTAAAAAATGCAAAGGTTGCGATTCTCGGCTTTACGTTTAAAGAAAATTGCCCCGACACGAGAAATACGAAAATCATCGACATATACAATGAGCTTCGCGAGTACGGAATAACCCCGGTAATAGCCGACCCTGAAGCTGATGCTGACGAAGCCAAGCGTCTTTACGGAATTGAATTTATCGATATTAACGATATAAAAAATTGCGACGCCGTAATACTTGCCGTTGCTCATGAGCAGTTTAAGTCATTAACAATGAATGACTTTGAAGCAATGTTCAAGCATAACGAAAACAAGAATGTCCTTGTTGATATAAAAGGATTGCTTGACCGTAAGAAATACGAAAACGCAGGATATATTTATTGGAGACTATAATTTAGCTGAAGCTACCGCTATTTATTAAAACTCTTATTTTTCTAAAAAAGGAAACGTTAAAATGAATTACGAGTCATTCAAAAATGCTGCTGTTATAAAAGATATACTTGAAAAAAAGCCACAATACCGTGAATGTCTGTTTTCGAGGGGATATTTAATAACCAAAGACGAGAATATAAGTCTTTCTGATTATCCGTTCTATTCGCTTTGGAACAGTGAAAAGGTCTGCGGCTTCGATGTAATTGTACATAAGGATCAGGATTATACCGTTTATTCCGAAAAAGAGGAAAAACTTGTTTTGATAGGTCATGCGTACAATCCGTTTAACGGAGTTTATGACGAAAAGGAGCTGCTCAAGCAAGCAGCCGAGGCGTATGAAAAAAGCAGGGATGAATTTTTTGAATGTATAAATGATTGGACAGGAATTTTTGTTGTTTTTGTCTTTGATGGCGACAGAGTAATAGGAGTACAGGACTGTTCGGGCATAAAAGCTCTTTATTACGGTAATATCGAGGGTAAGGTATGCTTTACCTCTCACCCTCAATTGGTTGCAGACATTTATTCGCTTAAAATGGATCCATTCGTTAAAAAGCTGGTAACAAATCGCTTTTATAATATAGGAAATCGCTATTTGCCGGGTGATTTGTCGCCGTTTAGCGAGCTTAAAAGGATAGGCGCAAATGTTTATCTTGAATACTTCGCAGATAATTTTGAAATAAAACGTTTTTATCCCGTAAAGCCTTTGGAGCTTTGCAAAACACAGGAGGAATACGAGCTTGGCATTAAAAAAGCTTATGAAATTTTACATAAGAACATAGAGCTTGCTTCTGAAAAATGGGAAAGCTGTGCCATTTCTCTTTCCGGCGGTACGGACAGCAAAACAACCCTTGCTTGTGCGAACGGACTTTATGACAGATTTCAATTTTTTAGCTTCCAGTCCAAAGATACCGAGATTACGGATTCCGAAGCTGCTCATGCCATTTGTGAAAAGTTAGGCTTGAAGCACAATGTTTATCCCATTCCCGCAGAAAACAGCGAGATTGAGGATTTCGATGAGCTTAAAGCAATAATTATACATTCATACGGATATGTGCGTGGACTTGCTGACAATGAGATAAGAAAGCATATTTGTATGTATAGATGGCACTATTTTGACACAGAAATTAAGTCGTGGATTTCGGAGATAGTAAGGGTCTTTTTTGAGAGAAAATACGGTATGAAATTTTCTGACAGGCTTACGCCGAGGCATTTCAGTATCCTTCAGACAAGATATTTTGCTTCGCCGTCTCTGCTTAGAAAATCTGACAAAATCTACGGCGAATACATGAAAAAATTTGACTTGGAAGAGCCAAAATTCAACTTTGAGCATACTGACTTGTATTATTGGGAAGTAAGAATGAGCAGTTGGGGTATGATGGTAACTCAAAGTCTGGATCTTTGCCACAGAATAACATTTCCCTTTAACAACAGGCGGCTTGTGGAGCTTATGCTCACACTTCCGAGGGAATATAGAAAAAGCGACAAGGCGCATCAGGACATTATTAAATATGCCAACAAAGAAATATACGACGCTGACATCCATATTCTCAATAATTATTTCCATTCGGGCAGGATAATGCTTGAAAAAATTTACTTTAAGTATCGTACTTTCTTAAAAAAATAGAAAAGAAGGAGAAAATCTAAATGGGTTTTACCGAAATAAAATTTCCGTCGGATACACTGTTTCTTGTAACGGGTGCGGCGGGCTTTGTCGGCTCGAATCTTTGTGAAGCGATACTCAATATGGGCTATAAGGTCAGAGCGCTTGACGACCTATCGACCGGCAAGCAGGAAAACGTTGATATGTTCCTCGGCAATCCGAACTATGAGTTTATAAAAGGCGACATAAAAGACCTTGACACCTGTATGAAGGCATGCGAGGGCGTGGACTATGTGCTTAATCAGGCGGCGTGGGGAAGTGTTCCGCGTTCGCTTGAGATGCCGCTGTTTTATTGCAAAAACAATATTGAGGGAACGCTCAATATGCTCGAAGCGGCAAGACAATGCGGTGTTAAAAAGTTTGTATATGCATCTTCTTCGTCCGTATACGGCGACGAGCCGCACCTACCCAAAACCGAGGGCAGAGAGGGCAATTTGCTTTCTCCTTACGCTCTTACAAAGCGATGCGACGAGGAATGGGCAAAGCTTTATACCATGCACTACGGACTTGATACATACGGAATGAGATATTTTAACGTATTCGGCAGACGTCAGGATCCGGACGGCGCGTATGCGGCGGTAATTCCGAAATTTTTAAAACAGCTTATGCACGGCGAGGTGCCTACAATAAACGGCGACGGCAAGCAGAGCCGAGACTTTACTTATATCGACAATGTTATTGAAGCGAACCTCAAAGCTTGTCTTGCTTCTCACGAGGCGGCAGGCAACGCGTTTAATATCGCCTACGGCGGCAGAGAGTACCTTATAGACATTTATTACGGTCTTACAAAGGCACTCGGCGTTGACGTCGAACCGAATTTCGGCCCGGACAGAAAGGGCGACATAAAGCACTCAAACGCCGATATTTCAAAAGCGAGAAAACTCCTCGGCTATGATCCCGATTACAGCTTCCGGGACGGCATCAAGCTTGCTATCGAGTGGTATAAGGAGAATTTGTAATGAAGAACATGAAAGTGTTATTTGTTACCAGCGGCGCCATCGCCTACGATGTCAGCAGCGGCAACACCTTTCTCAATCTGTTCGGTGAGCTTGCGGATACAGAGCTTTACAGCCTTTTCACCCGCAGCGGTGCGCCCGACAAAAAGATAATTGCCGCTTTTCGCATTGCGGAGGCGGAGTTGCCTCGCTACATTTTTCGCCGCAACCGCATCGGCGAGCGCGTCACGGCGAGTGACTGTGTACTCGACGAGCATGCCATGCAGTTGGAGGCGGTCGCCAAGCGCAATGCCTCCCAGCTCAAATATATCGCCCGTGATATCCTCTGGAAGATCGCGCCGTGGAAAAACCGCAACCTGCGTGCATTCATTGAGGAAGTACAGCCCGACCTTATCGTTTCCATTCTGAATGAAAACCTCTCGCTCGGCGCAATGACCGCCTTTGCCCAAAAGCACAGCGGCGCACCGTTGATGCTGTTTGCGTGGGACGATAACTACAGCTATACCGTCGGTTGGTCTGCTCCGCTGACGCGCCTGTCGCAGACGGTGCATCGGCGATACATGCGTAAAATAGCAAAAAGGGCAGATACGCTGTTTGTCATTTCCGAGACACTAAAGGCAGACTATGAGCGTATTTTCGGGCGTTCCTGTGAGATCATGACGAAAGGTGCGGACTTTTCCGAAAGGCCGATGCCGACGCCGCACCATGAGCCGCTTAGGCTACTTTATGCGGGCAATCTGGCGCTCGGCAGGTGGGAAACGCTTGCCGCCATCAAAGAAGCGCTGCAGCATATCAATAAGAACGGCATGCGTGCCGTACTGCATATCTATTCGGCAACGCTGCTGTCCGATGCACAAAGGGATGCCATTGCGGACGGCAAAAACGCCGTGTTCATGGGTGTTGCGCCCGCTGCGGATATCGAAAAGATGCAAAAGGATGCGGACATTCTGGTGCATGCGGAGAGCTTTGACCCGCAATATTATCTCTCTATTCATCACTCGTTTTCAACAAAACTTGTCGATTGCTTTCACAGTGCAAAATGCATTTTTGCGGTAGGTCCCGAAAATGCGGCGTCGTTAGATTGTCTCATAAAAAACGATGCGGCGATTGTTGCAAAAAGTAATGACGAAATATACGAAAAATTAAATTTGCTTATAAACGACAAGGAACTGATTGACGCATATGCTGAAAAATCATGGCAGTATGGTAAAAAGTCCTTCGATATAAAAGATATTCAAGAATTACTTTTAGAGAGTATGGAAAAGTAATATTAAAAATGCAGTAAATATTTAATGATTTAGCTAACAGGAAAGAAAGATTTATGAAAGTATTACAGATAAATGCAGTTTATAATCTAAGCAGTACAGGCAGAAATGTAACAGAATCACATCTTTTAATGCTTGAAAAGGGCATTGATTCTTATGTTGCGTATTCAAAGACTAATAAACCTGACGACCCGAATTTATATCATATCGGTTCGGCTCTTGATGTTAAACTTCATGGGTTGCTTTCAAGAATTTCAGGAAAACAAGGATACTTTTCTCATTTGGCAACACGGAATTTAGTTAAATACATAGATAAAATTAAACCTGATGTTGTCCATTTGCATAATTTGCACGGGAACTATATAAATTTACCGATGCTTATGAAATATCTTGATGATAAGAAAGTTCCTGTTGTTATAACTTTTCATGATTTTTGGTTTATAACGGGAAAATGTATGTACTTTACGACTTCGAATTGTGAAAAATGGCAGGAGCAATGTGGCAACTGTCCTAATTTGCAGGACGGTAACAGAACATGGTTTTTTGACAAAACAGAAGAACTGCTTAAAGATAAAACGCAAATGTTCTCAAAAACAGATAGACTTGCTTTGGTCGGAGTTTCTAAATGGGCAACCGATGAGGTTTGCAAATCACCTATAGCTCGTTATGCGGACATTGTTAAGCCGATATATAATTGGGTGGATATTAGCAAGTTTTATCCGAGAGATATAAAAAAAGCTCGTGATAAGTATGGTATCAATGGGTTTATGGCGATAGGCGTTTCTTCGATTTGGTCTGAAAGAAAGGGCTTGAAAAGCTTTATAGAACTTGCGGAGAAAATGCCCGAAATAACAGTTGTTCTTGTTGGAACAATAAACGAAGGTATCGAATTGCCAAAGAATATTATAACTGTTCCAAGCACTTCTTCTATTGACGAACTTGCTGAACTTTACTCATCCGCAGATGTATTTATAACATTTTCTCTTGAAGAAACTTTTGGTAAAGTATCGGCGGAAGCGCTTTCTTGCGGTACACCGGTTATATGCTATGACTCTACTGCCAATCCGGAAATAGTGGGCGAAGGTTGTGGATATGTCTGCGAAAAAAGAAATTTAAATCAAGTTGTTGAGTCAATAAAAAAGATTGAAAATAAAGGAAAAGATTTTTACCGAGACAACTGCTTGAAATATGTATATGACAATTTTGAAAAAGAAAAAAAAATCGGTGAATATATAGATTTGTACAAAGAGATTTCCGATAAAAATTAGTATTAAAAGGGTATATTATGAACGCTTATGTAATTAACATTTTATTGATAATGTTTTGGGCAATGGCACTATTGCTGTTCAATCCTAATAAATTGAAGAAAAAAGCATTTATAGCCATTGCTACAATACAATGGATTTTCGTTTCGGGCTTGCGCAATATTACTTCAGGCGCCGACCCGGATACAATAGAGTATCTTCGTCATTTTAATAGCGTTAAGAATATGCCTTGGAGTAAAATTCCTGTGTTATTTTATAATACATATGTAAAAGGCGTCGGAAAAGACCCCGGATACACTGTTTTAGTAAAGCTTGTGCAGGTTTTTACAAAGAATTATCAATGCTATCTTGTAATTGTGGCGATAATTTTGTTCTCAAGTCTTGCTGTATGGGTTTATAAAAACTCAAAAATGCCCTGTTTTAGTTATATCCTTTTCTCAACATTGTTTTACAGTTTTTTTGCTGTAACAGGTACAAGGCAGACCATTGCAACTGCATTGGTTGTGTTTATAGGCACAGAACTGATTAAAAAAAGAAAGTTTTTTCCGTTTTTATTGATATGCTTAATTGCATCTACAATACATAAATCGTCAATGTGTTTATTGCCGTTTTACTTTTTATCTCAAAAGAAGATAACTCGTAAATATATACTGTTTGTACTTGCTCTATTCCCGATAATTGCCGTGTTTAGAAATCAATTTCTTGATTTATTGAATTTTATTTCGGGATATGAATATGAAGAGCTTTCAACAAGCGGAGCAAAAAGCTTTACATTCTTTTATTTTGTAATTGTAATTGTATCGTTAATTTTGCTTAGGTATGTCAGAGAAAATTCCAAAAACTATAAAATGTATTACAATGCATTGTTTTTAGGTATGCTGTTTATTCCGTTGGTTTTTGTACATCCGTCATTGATGCGAGTAGTACAGTACTTTTCCGTTTATCTAATGTTATTGGTACCCGAACTTATTATGTGTGTTCAAAAGAAGTATAGAAACCTTGTATATATTGCAATAGTTATTGTGTTGATGATTATTACCAATATATATACATCAAATTATTCATTCTTCTGGCAATAAGGTGGTAAAATGAAAAAAATATTTTATATGGCATATTATAATTCGACAAATAGCAGCGAAAGACGAAATGCAGTTTTATCTTCTGTTAATAAAATGAATTATATATGCGAAGCTCTTGAGAATAACGGTTATAACACAGAAATCGTTTCTGCATCAGGAACAACAGAGAAAAAGTTTTGCAAATCAAAAAAAGTTAAACTTACAGACAAAACTACACTCAAACTTTTTTCATCATTACCAAGATTAAACAGAATAGTCTCGGTTATAGACAGAGTGATCTTGAAAACAAAGCTGTTTTTGTATATGATTAAGAATACAAACAAAGACAGCATAGTTATGGTTTACCATTCACTCGGATATATGTCCCTCGTGAAAAGACTTAAAAAGCTAAAAGGTTTTAAGTTGATTATCGAAGCGGAAGAGATTTACGGCGATGTTATCGGAGACGAAAAAACATCACAAAAAGAATATGAATTTTTCAAAATTGCCGACGCTTTTATTTTCCCGACAGAGCTTTTATCCGAAAAAGTAAATACAGAAAAAAAGCCCGAAGTCATTATTTACGGTACATATCATATTGAAAAAGAATTGCCGAAGCTCTTTTCCGACGGTAAAATTCACTGTGTTTATGCAGGAACTCTTGACCCGAGAAAAGGCGGAGCGATAGCGTCGGCAGAATCCGCATTGTTTCTTAATGAAAACTATCATATCCACATTTTAGGATTTGGCAACGAAAAAGAAAAAGCGGAAATGCTTAACACTATCGACAGCATTTCAAAAAAGTCAAAAGCCAAAATAACTTATGACGGACTGTTATCCGGAGAAGAGTATATTAAATTTATTCAAAGTTGCGATATCGGATTAAGCACTCAAAATCCAAATGGTAAATACAATGACACTTCATTTCCGTCTAAAATTCTTTCCTATATGGCAAACGGACTTAGAGTTGTAAGCGTAAGAATACCCGTCGTCGAAGAGTCCGGTATTGGAAAGTGCGTATATTATTATGACGAACAAACGCCGGAAAACATAGCAAAAGCTATAAAGTCCATTGATTTTTCAGAGGAGTATGACAGCAGGAAAACCATCGGTGTACTTGATAAAGCTTTTATTTGCGATTTGAAAACAATGCTTAAAGGATTGGAAAATTTTAAATGACAAATATTTTGAAACTGCTTTTTACTATCCGTTAAAGTGTATACCAAACGAAATGTTCATAGCTTATGAAAGCGTTATTTAAGTGCGAAATTATCGCTAAAATAATTATCCCGCGGGAAGTGATAAATATTGAATAGAAAAATCGGAGTAATTTACTCCTATGCGCTGATGATTGTCGAGGTCGTTTCAGCAATGCTCTTTACACCTTTTTTGATAAGGATGCTGGGGCAATCACAATATGCGGTTTATCAATTAACTTCGCAGATTTCGGCATATCTTATGCTTCTTGATTTGGGCATAGGCAATGCGGTAATTCGTTATATGGCTAAATTCAGAGCCGATAATGATAAAAATAAACAAGAAGAGTTTTTGGGAATAGCAACTGTTTTTTATTTGATAATTGCAGTAATTACAGTGATAATAGGCATTGTGCTTGTTGTAATTTTTCCGAGTGCTTTCGCAAAAGGATTGACATTAGAAGAAATTGAACTTTCACAGAAAATGTTGAGCGTTACAATGCTCACTTGCGCTGTTACTCTCGGCACATCAAGCTTTGCCACAACTCTTATGGCTTATGAACGCTTTTCGTTTTCAAAGGGTATGGCTATAATTTTTTCCGTACTAAAAGTCGGCGTTTCGTTCATAGCTTTGCTTATGGGCGTAAAGGCTCTTGGCGTAGTGATAATCTATTTTGTGCTTACTCTTTTAACAAGAATAGCATATGTATTCTATGTCCTTTTCAAATTAAAAATAAAACCCAAGTTCAAAAATCCGGATATTTCATTTATAAAGGAAACTGTTACATATTCGGCATTTATTTTTTTGCAGATGATAGCAACGCAGATAAATTCAATGACAGATACCATTTTACTCGGTATTTTAGCAAAAAAAGCATCGGCAATTATTGCGATTTACGGAGTCGGTTCGCAGATAATTCAGTATTTTAAAACAATCGGCGGTCATTTCAACGGAGTGCTTATGGCGGGCGTTGTGCGTATGGTTGAAAACGGTGCAAAAGTTAAGGATCTTCAAAATGAAATGGTTCGTATCGGCAGAATAATACTTATGATGCTTGGTATGATTTTTGTTGTGTTTATCGCTTTCGGTAAACATTTTATGATATTGTGGGCGGGAGATGCTTATGAGCAATCATACTATGTTGCGATTGCAATTATGCTGCCTACTATGTTTACGCTTGTTCAGTCAATAGGCTCTCAAATTCTTTGGGCTATGAACAGACACAAGGGGCAGGCTATAATACAGATTATTTCCGCATTGATAAACATTGTCTTAACAGCCGTTTTGATAAGCTGGAAACCTCTTGAGGGTGCGGTTATAGGTTCTGTGATTGCATTGACTGTGGGCGATGTATTGTGTATGAATGTAATGTTTAAGAAAAAAATCGGAATAAAGCTTGGCGAGTATTATTATGGACTGCTTAAAGGTGTATTGCCGTCATTGTTGATTTGCTTTGTCGGCGGGAAATTGTTCTCACTTATTGGTCTTGAAAAATACGGCTGGCTTGGATTTGTTGTAAATTGCGTGGTTATGATTGTAATTTACGGTATATGTATGTTGGTGTTCGGTATGAATAAATCTGAAAAGGCTTTAGCCTTTGGATTGTTAAATAAATTATTGAGAAAAACAAATCTTGTAAAAGATAAAGGAGTATAAACGGTAATGTCAGTATTCAACGGAAAAACACTTATGATTACGGGCGGAACAGGCTCATTTGGCAATGCGGTGCTCAACAGATTTCTGCAGACCGACATCGGCGAAATCCGCATTTTTTCAAGAGATGAAAAAAAGCAGGACGATATGCGCCATGAGTTTCAGGCGAAAATGCCCGAGGTCAGCGATAAAATCAAATTCTTTATAGGCGATGTCAGAGACTTGGCGTCCGTTAAAAACGCAATACACGGTGTAGACTATATCTTCCATGCGGCGGCCTTAAAGCAGGTTCCGTCTTGCGAATTTTTCCCCATCGAAGCGGTTAAGACCAATGTTCTCGGCACAGATAACGTGCTTACGGCAGCTATTGACGAGGGCGTTAAAACCGTAATCTGCCTGTCAACCGACAAGGCGGCATATCCCGTAAACGCAATGGGAACGTCAAAGGCTATGATGGAAAAGGTAATAGTCGCAAAATCAAGAACCGTAAGTCCCGACAAGACTAAGATTTGCTGCACTCGTTACGGAAACGTTATGTGCTCGCGCGGCTCGGTAATTCCGCTTTGGATAGAACAGATTAAAGAGGGCAAACCGATAACCGTTACAGAGCCGAATATGACACGATTTATTATGTCTCTCGACGAGGCGGTTGACCTCGTTCTCTTTGCATTCCAAAACGGAGTGTCGGGCGATATTCTTGTTCAGAAAGCGCCGGCTTGCACAATCGGTGTGCTTGCCGAGGCGGTAAAGGAGCTTTTCTGCCCCGAAGCCGAAATTAAGGTTATCGGTATTCGTCACGGCGAAAAGATGTACGAAACCCTCCTTACTAACGAGGAGTGCGCTCACGCTACCGATATGGGCAATTTCTACCGTGTGCCTTGCGATAAGCGTTCACTTAACTACGATAAATATTTCAATGACGGCGATAAAGACCGCAATCCGTTGACAGAGTTCAATTCAAATAATACAGAACTTCTCAATGTTGAGCAGGTAAAGGAAAAGCTTTTATCGCTCGCTTATATCAGAGACGAATTAGCCGAATTCAAGAAGTGATTTTGTATTCCGAAAGGCAGCTTTTTTATGAAAATACTTGTTACGGGTTCAGCCGGATTTGTAGGCAAAAACCTTGTCGAGGCACTTAAAAATCTTCGCGATAACAAAGACCGTACCCGTCCGTCGCTCTCGATTGACGAAATATTTGAATATGATGTTGATACGGATAAGGCTCTGCTCTCCGATTTTTGCAGGGAGTGCGATTTTGTTTTCAATCTCGCGGGAGTAAACAGGCCGAAGGACGACGGCGAGTTTATGAAAGGGAATTTCGGCTTCGCTTCGGAGCTTTTGAAAACTCTTGAAAAGCACGGTAACCGTTGTCCCGTTATGCTCTCAAGCTCCATACAGGCGACGCTTGTCGGCAGATATGCAAATTCCGTTTACGGAGAGTCTAAGCTGCGCGGAGAAGAGCTGTTTTTTGACTATGCCGCAAAAACCGGCGCAAAGGTGTTTGTTTACCGCTTCCCTAATCTTTTCGGAAAATGGTGCAGGCCGAATTACAACAGTGCCGTTGCAACCTTTTGCAATAACATCGCAAACGACTTACCTATAAGAGTTGATAATGAAAAAACGGAGCTTGAGCTTTTATACATAGACGACCTTGTGAGCGAAATGCTCGATTTGCTCGAGGGAAAAGAGCACCGTTGTGATTTTTCGGGAGCGGATACGGTACTTAAAAGCGACGGCAGATATTGTGCCGTCCCGGTGACATATCGCGTTACGCTCGGCGAAATCGTGTCGTTGCTTCACAAATTCGATGGCCAGCGAAAGACTCTTATTATGCCGGAAATTCCGAACGGCAGCTTTGCCAAAAAGCTATACAGCACATACCTGTCATATCTTCCGAAAGAAAAGGCGGCGTTTGAGTTTAAAACAAATTCGGACGCGCGCGGCAACTTTACCGAGCTTTTGAAAACCGAAAACTGCGGACAGTTCAGCGTTAATGTGTCGCTGCCGGGTATAACCAAGGGCGAGCATTGGCACAACAGCAAGTGGGAGCAGTTCATAGTCGTTTCGGGAAAAGGGCTTATACGCGAACGCAAAATAGGCACGAACAGCGTTATGGAGTTTTATGTTTCCGGCGATAAGCCCGAATGTGTGCAGATGCTTCCCGGCTACACTCACAGCATAGTTAATTTAAGCGATACACAGCCGCTTGTCACCTTGATGTGGGCAAACGAAATGTTTGATGCAGAGCACCCGGATACATTCGGAGAAAAGGTTTAATACTGTCACACACGGCGGAGGTAATATATATGAAAACCGATTACAGCGATATCAAATTTAAGAATAACGGGAAGTTAAAGCTCCTTATTATTGTCGGCACGCGTCCCGAAATAATAAGACTTGCCGCCGTTATCGACAAGTGCAGAGAGTATTTTGACTGCATACTCGCACACACGGGTCAAAACTACGATTATAATCTTAACGGTGTGTTCTTTAAGGACTTGGAGCTATCTGACCCCGAGGTGTATATGGATGCAGTCGGAGCCGACCTCGGCGAGACAGTCGGCAATATCATAAGCTGCTCATATAAGCTGATGCGTGATATTCAACCCGACGCACTTTTGATACTCGGCGACACAAACTCCTGTCTCTCCGCAATATCGGCAAAGAGACTTCATATACCGATATTCCATATGGAGGCGGGCAACCGCTGCAAGGACGAGTGTTTGCCGGAAGAGACAAACCGCCGTATAGTGGATATTATTTCGGACGTGAATATGGCTTATTCCGAACACGCAAGAAGGTATCTCGCCGAATGCGGGCTCCCGAAGGAGCGCACATACGTCACCGGCTCCCCCATGGCGGAGGTGCTTCATAAAAACCTTGAAAAAATAGAAAACAGCGACATTTTAACAAAGCTCGGACTCGAAAAGAAAAAGTACATTCTTCTGTCGGCTCACCGCGAGGAGAACATCGACACCGAAAAGAATTTCAACAGTCTGTTCTCCGCAATTAACGGCCTTGCGGAAAAATATGATATGCCGATACTCTATTCGTGTCATCCGCGTTCAAAAAAACGTCTCGAGGAGAGCGGCTTTAAGCTTGACGAGAGAGTTATTCGCCACGAGCCGCTCGGATTTCACGATTACAATAATCTCCAGATGAACGCTTTTGCCGTAGTTTCCGACAGCGGAACGCTGCCCGAGGAGAGCAGCTTCTTTACTTCAGTCGGAAAGAGCTTCCCTGCGGTTTGCATCAGAACCTCCACAGAACGTCCCGAGGCTCTCGACAAGGGGTGCTTCGTGCTTGCCGGAATTGATGAAAAATCATTGCTGCAAGCGGTTGATACTGCGGTTGAGCTTGACAAAAACGGTTTTTGCGGAATCCCCGTGCCCGATTATACCGATGAAAACGTTTCGACTAAGGTTGTCAAAATAATTCAGTCGTATACGGGTGTAGTCGATAAAATGGTTTGGAGAAAGCTTTGACATATCAAATCGTCGGCTAAAATACGCTTTACAATGTAAATTTTGTTTGTTATAATAATCTTAGATTAAAAATAACTATTGGATGTGATTTGCCGTGAAGTGCCCTTACTGCGGATACGAGGAGAGCAAGGTAATAGACTCAAGACCTACCGACGAGGGCGAGAGAATTCGCCGCCGTCGCGAGTGCATCAAGTGCGGTAAGCGCTTTACTACATATGAGGTCATTGAAAGCGTGCCGATACTCGTCGTAAAAAAAGATAAGTCTCGCGAGGTGTTTGACCGCAATAAGCTTTTGGGCGGTATGATGCGCGCCTGCGAAAAGCGTCAGGTCTCGATGGATACCTTGGAGCGCGCCGTTGACGATATTGAGGCAAACCTTCAAAATTCCCTTGACCGTGAGGTTTCGTCAATGCACATAGGCGAGCTTGCCATGCAGAAGCTTAAGGACATAGACGAGGTTGCCTATGTCAGGTTCGCTTCGGTTTACAGGCAGTTTAAAGATATAAACGCCTTTATGGACGAGCTGTCGCAACTCCTCAGAAAAAGATAAGATTTGTATTCGGCAGAGACCTTGTATATAAGGCCTCTGCTTTGTTGTTCTGTTGACAATCTCAGCCGAAATAATATATTATATAATCAGATGATAAAAATTCGCAGAAAAGAAGGAATTGTCTTGAGAAAAGCTTTGAGTATGGTTTTTGCAATAGTCTTGACCATGCCGTTTTTGTCACTCTTATCGGGGGCAATGACAGAAAAAACGCTTTACGCGGATATGCCCGTAGAGTGGGCTGTCAGCTATGACCCGAGAACGGACGCTTCCGATTTGGTTCCGGAAAGCGACAATAAAGCATTGCCGTTCTTTTCGGACGGAGCGGATACTCCGTATACATTTTATACATTTTTGAATTCAAATCAACGAGCGGTTTATAACACGGTCAAAGAAAAGCTGTTTGAAAGCTCGATTGATGTAGCCTTGCCGTCGCCGCTTACCTGGGACGGCACAAGCACAAGTGTGCCGAGCAACATAAAATCAGCCCTGTCAGAGGCGGTCACGGGCGGATTATCGGCACTTTGCGACGATTACCCGATGATTTTTTGGATAAACGGGTACAGCATAAGCTACGGGTATTCCTATCATCAAACAAGCAGCGGTTATCACTTTACGATTTCATCGGTTACGGTGAAGCCGCGAATAAACACAAACGCCTATGCCGATATGAACAAGGTAAAGCAGGATTATAACGATATGGCGGCTGTTGTTGACAGCGTAGAAATCAAAGGCGCAACGCGCTACGAAAAGGTGAAGTTCATACACGATTTTATCTGCAAACGGGTCGAGTATGATGAAAAGTTTGAAATACCTACCGCACATGAGCCGACGAGCGTATTTTTGACACCGTACAAAACCGTGTGTGAGGGTTACAGCGAGTCGTTTAAAATCCTCTGCGACAAAGCCGGAATACCGTGCGTAATAGCTGTGGGCAATTCGAACGGCGGAGGTCACGCTTGGAATTACGTAAAAATGGAGGACGGCAAGTGGTACGGCGTTGACTGCACCTTTGACGATCATGGCAGTATTTTGTACGACTATTTCCTTGTGGGAACAGCCAGCGGAAACAGGCATTTCGGCGCGAGTGAAACCTTTGGCAGCAGCCATACCGAAACGGGAAAACGTTACGGCGGAAGCTTTACGCTGACATATCCCACCGTATCGGAAAATGCCTATTCGCCTATTGTACCGGAAATAAACTCCGGCGCAACGGTGAACGAAAAGTCAAAGCTTTTGTATATCACAAACGGTGCGAGCGTAAATTCGGCGGTTTATATGCAGAGCGGTTACAGTTTCGCTTCCGGCGGCAATAAAACAGGCTCGATATTTACTGTCAGCAATACGTCTTTGGGCACAAGCACGGGATATACCGTTATTATGCGCGGCGACGTTGTGCCGAGCGGATACGTGGACGGCAGCGACTTTGACGCCGTGGTTAATCATTCCGTTGAGGATAAAAAGCTCGGAGACGGTTCAAGCGAATACTTGGCTGCCGACGTAAACGGCGACGGAGTTGTAGATTTATTTGACGCCGCGGAGATAGACTTGATAAAAGCAGGCAAAGCTTCATAAAGCTGTAATTTGATAATAAAGGCGACACCGCAAAAATCGCATAAGACCGGGGCTCTTAAAGGCTGATAACCTCAAGGAGCCCCGTTTTTCTTTTATAAACACTTGACAAGTCCCGCTTTTGGGACTAATATTATATTTGTAAGCGAACAAATGTTCTATAAATCAACACCCGAAATTTGTTTTTCGGGTGTTGATTTGATTTTACGGACAACGGTTTCGGGCGACGTACCGATAATGCCGTCAGTCCGAAAGGAGAGTTATGGACGAAAAAATACTTGCGGAATTAAGCCTTGACGAGTACATCTATCTCACGGAAAATCTTGAGGTTATAGAGCACGGCGGAGACAAAAACGCGGCGGCGTATATTTTGGCGCGTAAAAACTCCGTTATCAAGAGGATAGTCGGGCTTGTTCTCCGAAACGAGTTGACACAAGAGGAACGGGATTTCCTTCTGGCGAGGCATATTTCGGGACTTAACAAATCTGAGATTGCGCGAAAAAACGGCGCATCACGCAATTATGTTGACAGAGTGCTTTTGAGTGCCGAAAAAAAGCTCTATGCCTATCTTAAATATCCCGTGATGATGCGATTTTCGCTTATCTGTCCGCCGGAAAGCATATTTGATGAAATAAAGGAGTATTTATGACGAAAACCATTTCTATCTATATTTTTTTAGAGGACGAGCCGTCCGTTGAGTGCATAACGGCAGGGAACAGTGCCGAGCACAACGCGACTACGCTGAAATTTATTCTTGAGAGCACCTTTACCGACGAGTTTAAATATTATCTTGATTTTGTGCTGCCGAACGGGAAAATTTTGCGCACGGATTATCTTCCTCTCGATAAGAATGACGAAAATTCGGTGTCGTTTGACGTGCCCGCGTCAGTCACAAAATACGGTACGGCAGAATGCTGCCTGAATGCCGTCAAGATTGACGAGAACGGAATTACCACAGAGGTTATGAAGCCGAAAAATGTAATACTTTATTTTAATACGCTTGCCGATGCCGACGGTGCGCTGCTCTCGGATTATGATTTCTCCGTGAATACAATGCTCGAAAACATAAAAAACGGTGTGTTCAAGGGCGAGAAAGGCGACAAGGGCGACAACGGTAAGGACGGCAGCAACTATATTCTGACAGAAAAAGATAAGAAAGAGATTGCCGCTCTGATAAACAAGAGCACATACGGTCTTCCGTATACTCGCCGTGTTTCGGGAGAAAATACGCTGACTCTTACGGATTCTCTTGCGATGCCGTTTAACGGCTTTACGGTATACGGCAAAACCTCGGTTACGGGCTCCTACGGCGGCACGGCAGAGCCTTCTTCTTCCGTAAAAATAAGCGGCGTGTCCTCCGTAAAAATCGGAATAAACGGCGCGGAGCAAATGGTGAATACGGGAAGCGAGCTTTTTTCTGCCGGTAATTACGCGGACAAAGCCGACGTCATAAGCGGAATCTTCACGAGAAAAATCGGCAAATATGCTCTTACGGGAACCGCCCAGACGGTGCTTGCCAAATCATATACAAGCGGCGGCGTAACTTTAAACAGGATATATACTCCGACCCCCGGCGGTGCAAAAATGGTTCGCGGAACCTGCCTTCCCGGATACTGCACGCATTTTGAGGTGTTTACGGATAATATCACAAACGACGAAGAGCTCGGAGCGCGTATTTCGGCGGGTGAAAATTATATCGGCGTAATATACGGTTACAGCAACGATGTAATATATTTCCTGACTACTCTTTCCGTAGACGGGCTCAAATCGTATCTTCAGTCGCAATACGCCGCAGGAACGCCTGTTACGGTATATTATCCGTTGGCATCGGAATCGGAGGAGAATATTACAGCGGCGGCGCTGAATTCGGAGTTTCCGACCACCGAGATTACGGTTTCCGAGCCGGGAGGTAAATTCGACATATGCTATTGTGCCGATATATCCGAGGCGGTAAAGCGCCTTGAAGAAAAGTAAAGAACGAAAGGAATATTTATATGGAAGCTAAATATAAGGGAATAGACGTGTCAAAGTGGCAGGGCGATATAAATTGGGAAAAGGTACGCGCTTCGGGTGTCGAATTTGCCATGCTGCGCGCGGGCTTCGGCAGGTGCCAAGGCCAAAATGACACTTCATTTGAAAGAAATTACCGCGAGGCAAAGAAAAACGGCATACTTGTCGGCGCATACCATTACAGCTACGCAAAAACCGTCTCGGACGCAGAAAAGGAGGCGGAGTATTTTCTCTCGCTTATATCCGGAAAAAGCTTTGAATTTCCCGTGGCATTCGATATTGAGGACAACTCGCAGAAAAACCTCTCACGTGAGGAAATAAGCAATATTGTCGAGGCGTTTTGCGGCAGAGTAGAAAAAGCCGGATATTTTGTTTCGGTCTATGCGAATCTGTGGTGGCTCAATAACAAAATTTCCGACAGGGTAAAGGAGCGCTACGATATTTGGCTCGCGCAATGGGCTGACGCACCCTCCTACGGCGGAAAATACGGTATGTGGCAGTATACGTCATCGGGCAAAACGGACGGCATAACAGGCAATACCGATATGGACTTAGCCTTTAAGGACTACCCGAATATTATGAGAGCCAACGGACTCAACGGCTTTTCAAAAGGTGCCGCAGAAAGCACAGATAACGTAAAAAGCGGCACATTTACACCGCGCCGGTCCGTGGCACTTTGCAATACACCCTTGTTTTCGTCTGCGTATTCAAAAGCTCCGTCGGCGAGAAAATCGGGTACTTACTATATCTACGACGGGATTGAGATAAACGGCAGGTACCGCATAACCTCCTCTGCGAGCTTTGCTCTTAAAAAGCCGATAGGTAAAAATGTCACGGGATTTGTAAACGCCGATGATATAAGGTGAGGCACCGCTATGAGTGAAAACGAGCTTTTTGAGCATCGAATCAAAACACTTGAAAACGACGTTAAGATACTGTACGGAAAGGTAAATACCTTTGCGATAAATCAGGCAGAGGAAAATACAAAGCTTGATAACTTGCTCTTGTCCGTCGGAGAGCTGAAGGAGAGCATAAGCGAAATTAAACGCAGACCATCGGCGTTTTGGGATAAGCTCTTATTTGCACTTATCGGTGCCGTCGGAACTGCGTTAGGCTATGCGCTTATCGGCTTTATAAATTAAGGAGGAAATATGAATTTGATGTCATATATAGTCGAACGCGCGCTGATTTTAATCCCGGCATTAAACGTTTTGGGACTGATTTTTAAATCTATTGAAAGAATACCCGATAAATTTATACCGCTTTTGCTGTTGATTTTCGGAATTTCCGGAAGCATAGCTCTGACGGGGCTGTCTGCCGATTCGGTAATTCAGGGAGTGCTTGTTACGGGAGCCGCCGTTTACGGTAATCAGGTGGTAAAGCAGTTAAAAAAGGATAATTGATTTTTAAAAGGGGCTGTAAAAACTTGTGTTTTACAGCCCCCGTATTTATGGTGAAGAGCGCGCAGTTATCCGAGCATTTCTTTGATAAGGTCGTCTGTCAGCCTGTCAAGAGCACCGAAGTCCATTTCGCTTATATAGCAATCTTCAAGCTCGTCGTGTATGTCCTTTGCCTCTTTAAGTATGTCAACGCATTTCAGCAACAGCGTTTTAATGTTTTCTTTATAGAAGCACAGCTCGCTGTCATATTTGCTCAAAATATTTTTATCACAATACTTATCTGCGGAAATATGCTTTGCGCCCTTAATATTTATCGGGAATGCGTCGCAGGAGGTCACATAAGCAAGGCGTTTTTCGGGAATCAGAACGTGTGCGGTCTTTTCGGGGAACAGTACATCTCGGCAGACTATGACGTCGTACCCGATAGAAGCCGAATAATCGGCAATGTCTGCAAGCAGCTTTTCGGTTATTCCTGATTCGTCGCGTATAACGGTTATGTCGTCGGCAAGATTTTTAACGGTATTTGTAAATGTTATAAGCCCTTTCGGAGTAACACCCGAAAGGAAACGGTTTTCGATTTTTCCCTTTTTATCGGAAACAGGCTCAAATTGCAAAAGAATATCGCCCGTAAGCTCGTGAAGCTTTTTCTTTTTCAATGATGTTTTATATATTTCCGACATATTTTGCTTTAATGCGGTTGCGGCACAAAGAAGCGATGCAACCCTCTTGTGACAAAAGCCGTTTTCATTTGACAGGCGTATAATTTCCTTGCTTTTCTTTTTGAGATTTTTTCTGTTCCAAAGCGCGGCAACATTAACTATCTGTTCTGCGGCGCCGGCAAATACGGGCTCAACCACGTGCGGAGCGGTTCCGTCGCAAACAGAACAATGCTTTTCGGGAATAAACACGCCGTCAAGCGAATCGGGGTCGGATGAGCACCAAAGCTTTTCATTAAAAAGACCGCGTTTTTCGCATTCTTCCGCCACTTTTTTCATAAGTCCGGATTTTCCCGTCCCCGGGCCGCCTTTTATTATAAAAGTGCTGTACGGCGTCGCGTGCTCGGTGAGGTCATAAAAAAGCGAGTGAAAGCCGGTGCCGGAATTTGTGCCGAGAAAAAAGGATATGTCGTTTTTCATTTTTTGTCCTCCTAATAATATATCCGTGTTATTATATGCGGCAAAACGAAAAATGATAAATAAAAAACAAGGATTGTAAAAAATACAATCCTTGTTTTTGCAGTTTTATACGGCATCATCAAAGGCGGATTATAAATATTCGCGCCCCGTGAGCACTCTGTAAAGCGCAAAGTACTTAACCGACGAGCGGCGTGTATGACTTCCGACCTCATAGTAAAAGCCGTTGGACGTTGTGAAATACAGCTTTGTTTCGCCGCCCATTGACATTTTGACTATATCCGAGAGCATAAAGACCTTTTTGCCCTTGCTTTCATCGACAAATTCGAGTCTGTCATCATAAATGCTCATCGTGCAGTTATCCGAGAAAAGCTCCTTTGTCTCGTTTTCTTCAATGCAGTTCAGTATCTGCTTTTCATCCGAGGTTATGGGCTTTTCCGTGAACGAATGCCACAGAGCGAGATTGTCCTTAACATAGCTTTTTTGCCATTTATCCCAGTCGAGGACATTGTCAAAGACAAGAGAGTCGCCCTCAAAAAATCCATATTCGTTGATGTGCATCTTATAGCCGCATTCACACGAAAACTCATTGTCGTGCGAATGTGTTTTACCTATGGCGTGACACTTGGGGCAAAGATAGAGAATCGTTTCGAGGTCCTCTGCGAGAGCGCGTCCCTTATATTTATGCGGGTCCTTTCTCTGCTGCTCGTAGGCGTTTATGTATATGTCGCGGCGAATTGCTTCGTTTATTTCGTCAACGGACATTCTTTGAAGCTCCTCAGGCATGTATTCGCGGACCACGCTGCCGCGCATTCTGCCGCGGCGCGAGTGCTTTGCCCATCTCGGGTCCTTGAAATAGCCGCCGACGGTGCGGAATGTGATAAGGCCGGCACCGCTGTCCTTGACAAGCTGACCGGTGCGCGGCGAAACAAAGCCCGTTTCACCGTTTATCGAGCAGAACCCCTCGGCGTGTATACAAACGCTGACGCCGTTCCTTACGGATTCCGCCATCATTTCCATGGTCTTTTCGGAGTCGGCACCGCGCCTTTTCGGAATGGGATTAACGCAGAACTTTATGAATTTTCCCCAGGCACCCATTCTGAGAAGATGGTCGCTCGTCACAAAGCGCAGATACGGTTTAAACGAGAGTGCTTCAAAAAACGGGTCGAACATTGTCGTATGATTTGAAATAAGAATAAAACTCTTGTTTTTCGGCCTGTATACCTTGCTTCTGAAATTGAAGTAAAGTTTGATTATCCAGCCGAGAAGAACCTTTGATGTGAAGTAGATACCGTGAGCACGTTTTATGTGAGATAATGCTTCGGGCGTTTCGTTATTTGTTTTCGTTGTCATTTCCTTGCTTCTCTGCTTTTTGCTGCTCATATTTTGCTGCCTCCTCTTCTTCAAGCTTCCTGTACGCTACCTTGCCTACAAGAGTCTTGGGAAGCTCCGTGCGGAATTCTATTTCGCGCGGCATGGCGTATTTGGATATATTTTTGCGGCAGTGCTCAAGTATTTCTTCTTTTATCTTTTCGCTCGGTTCAACACCGGGACGAAGAACGACAAAAGCCTTGACCTTGTGCATCTTGTACGGATCCGGAATACCTATGGCGCATGAGAGCAGTACATCCGGATGAGCGTCTATGGTGTTTTCAACCTGTGAGGGATATACGTTTATGCCGGAAACTATGATAAGACGCTTAAGTCTTTGCTTAAAGTATATGAAACCGTCATTATCCATGGTGCCGACGTCGCCCGTGTGGAGCCACACTCTGCCGTCTGCATGGGTGCGAAGCGTAGCAGCCGTTTCGGCGGCATTGTTGAGATAGCCCTTCATAACGGTGGGACCGCTTATGCAGATTTCACCCTCTGTATCGGGCGGAAGCTCGCTGTCGTCCTTCGGATCGACTATCTGATAGTATACGTCCGGATACGGTATTCCGATACTGCCCTCGCGGAAAAAGTCACGCGGGGTAAGGCAGGACGCCGTAACGCACTCCGTTGTACCGTAGCCCTCTCTAATCTGTACCTTAGCGTTGTGCTCCTTTAAGAATGCGTCAACCTTCTTTTTAAGCTCAACCGAAAGAGAGTCACCGCCGCAGAAAACACCCTGTAAGAACGAGAGGTCAACGCCTTCAAGTCCCTCTGTGCGAAGCAAAGCCTCAAAGAGCGTGGGAACACCGGGGATAACCGTAGGTTTGTTTTTCTTTATCATCTTGGCATATGTCTTAACGGTGAACTGCGGAACGAGTATGCACGTGCCTCCGTTGATAAGAGGCGTGTGAATGCCGACACCGAGACCGAAGCCGTGGAACAGGGGCATAACCGAGAGCATACGAAGACCCTCCATGGTAAAGCCGGCCGCCGCGGCAACCTCCATACCGAGCGCGTTCATATTGAGATTTGTGAGGAGTATACCCTTGCTTGTTCCGGTTGTGCCGCCGCTGAAAAGTATGGCCGCCGTTTTGTCGGCCGAGGGAAATGTTTCGGGCAGCGTTTCGTTTTTACCTGCCGCGATAAAGTCGTTCCAACGAATGACGTTTTCGCTGTCGGGTAGCTCCGGAGGCTTTTTCTTCAGTGTGAGCGGATACAAAATGTTAAGGGGAAACTTTAATTCATCCTGTATTCTCGCTACGATTATTTTAACGGGTCTGCCGAGATCCTTTACCGCCTGCTCAACCTTCTCATAGAACATATCGAGAACGAGTATTGCCTTACTGTCGGTGTCTTTAAGGTAAAACGTGATTTCGCCTGCCGCAGAGAGCGGATGTATCATAGCCGGAACGGCACCTATGCGGTTGAGCGCATAGAAGCTGTCAACTCCTTGCGGCGCATTGGGCATACAAATGGTTACGGTTTCTCCTTCTTTTATTCCGAGAGCTTTGTAAGCCTTTGCTGTTCTGTCGATTTTTTCTATGAATTTTTCATAGGTCGTTCCCTTACCCTGAAATTCATAGGCATTTACCTGCGAATGGGTCTTGCCTGCGTTTACAACGGCTTCATACATTGAGATTTGGGGGTATTCGAGAGTTTTCGGAATATCCCCGTAGAATTTCAGCCATGGTGCATTAGGTGTATTCATATTAAATCCTTTCCGTATTTTTTATTATTTGGTGTTATATGCTGCGGAACTTTTTAGGTGTGGTTCCGTAGAAGCTTTTAAATGTGCGTATAAAATTATTTATATCCGAAAAGCCGGCCTTGCGGCAAATTTCGTTTATGCTGAGATTGGTAGTCGTCAAAAGCTTGTTTGCGTTTACAAGACGTACCGCCGTGAGATACTGCTTCGGACTGAAGCCCGAGAAGCTCTTAAACGAGTGACTCAGATACGGCGGGGACAAATAAGCGCTTTCGGCGAGCTTTTCGACTGTGATTTCTTCGCCGTAGTGCGCGTCTATATACTCACGTATTTTCTGCATCGACTTGTTTTGGCGCTCTGTATTTCCGAACGGTGACGGGTTAAGCTTATATATTTCAAGCATAAGCAGCTTTAAAAGCACTTCTGCGGTATTGCCGGCAACAACGTAGGGACTTTGATACTCCTTTTCGAGCTGTGAGCATAACTCCTCGGCAATATTGCTTTCCGAAAAATCAAAAATATGATATGAGCTTTTAAATTTCTTAGCGAAAAATGAAGAAATGCTCGAATTTCCGAGAATTTTTTTGACCTCCTCGCTCGCGAGAGAAAATGAATAATATTTAAACGGTGCCTTTGTTACAGACATTGTTTTACCGTCGGCAGAGGAAACTATAAGCATTTGACCGCCCGACAAAATAAAATCCGTATCCCCGCTTTTTATTACGGCTTCACCGTCTTTTGCATATATAAAATCAAACATTGATTCCGGCAAAAGCTGAGAAGGAGTTATGTCTTTTTTTTGCGAGGATGATAATACCTGCATGGTTAACCTCCTTTCAACAGATTAAAAAGCAAATTTTACATATTTTTGCCAAGACATAATATATCATATAAAATCGCAAAATGCTACTGTTTTTTTAAAATATTGCAATTTGGCGTAATTTGGTACACAAAGCCGCTTAAATAATGATGCAAAACGGCTTGTTTCGGTAACTCGTTTTGCTTTCGTCTTCACCGGCAGAACGTAACTCGGTTCCTTTTCAAACATAAAAAATATGAAAAACGCCGAAAACGCCGTTTTTCGCCGTTACAGCGTCAAATCGGATTGACACTGCTTAGTTTTTGTTGTAAAATAAATAAAATTATAAGGGGCAGAATATACTTGCCCGACTTACGGCGATTTTGAGCGACGTCGCTTATAAACGTCATTTATATTTTGTGGTATAGAGGTAGTTATGAAAAAAGAAGATAAGGATATAGAAATACACTTTGAAAACGGTCATGTGCCGCGAAGACAAAATCAAAACAGCAATATTTCAAATACCGCCGCACGCAGTATGCGCGGAAAGAAAAAATCCAAGGACGCTAAGGAACCGGGAAAGCTTAAGAGAAAATGGAAAAACCTGAAAAAATGGCAGCGCGTTGTAATAATAGTTGTTGCCGTTATTCTCTTACTCGCTGCTGTCTCCTGCGCCCTTGTTTTCGGTATGTGGGGCGGTTTTAAAAAGAACGTAGATAAAGACAATCTCGGCGTATCGGATGATATAGCAAACAAATACGGAAAGACTGATATTGTAAACATAGCGCTTTTCGGCGTTGATACAAGAGATAAGAACTCTTTCTCCGGCCGTTCCGATTCTATAATGATAGTGAGCATAGATAAGGCAAAAAACGACGTTAAGCTGATTTCCGTTCTCCGTGACAGCTGTGTTGCGATAGACGGGCACGGCAATCAGAAAATAACTCACGCATATGCTTACGGCGGAGCGGAGCTTGCCATCAAAACGCTAAACCAGAAATTCAATATGAATATTACCGATTATGCCACGATAAACTTTTATAAGCTTGCCGAGGCAATAGATATCCTCGGCGGAGTAGATATTGATATAACCGAGGACGAGCGTCTTGAGCTTAACAATATCGGTGACGACGATAATCCGAATTTTCAATATGTCGAAAAATCGGGTATGGTGCACCTGACGGGCGAGCAGGCGTCCGTGTATTCGCGTATCAGAAAGCGCGATTCGGATAACGCCCGTGTGGATAGGCAGAAGAAGGTTATTGAGTGTCTTATCGACAAGGCGAGAAATATCAGCCCCACAAAGTATGCCGATTTGGTAAAGGCTGGTATGGCTCTTTGTGAAACATCGATGTCGGTTCCGGAGGTTCTCTCTTTCGCTCCGATGCTTTCAAATGATATAACCATTGAGACTATGGTTGTTCCCGGCGACGAGGATAACGCGGTAGGCGGTATTTACGACGGCGCATGGGTATGGAGATACGATCTTGCGGCGGCAGCCGACAGAATGCACCTGTTCATTTACGGCGAAGTTCCGGAAACAACTGCGTCGTCAAAGAAAAAACAAGAGTCGCAGACAACAACCAAGAGCTCAAAATCCTCTTCGTCCGCAACAAAGAGCAGCGGCTCTTCAAACGGCGGTTCAAAAGGCAAAAGTTCCGCCACGACATCGGCTAAGCACAGCGGCGGCAATAATAAATCCGAAACCACGACAAAACCGCAGACAACCGCCGAGGCAACCAAAAACAGCGAAACTACCAAAGAGCACAATACGGCTGAAACCAAGACAACGGCATCGTCCGACGAAACTAAGTCGGCGGCGTGATAAATTCAAACAATACATTTTTTAATTGCGCTTCGGCGCAGGAGGAAAAATTATGAAACAGTATGACTATCTTATCGTAGGCAGCGGACTTTTCGGAAGCGTTTTTGCCCACGAAGCGACAAAACACGGTAAAAAGTGCCTTGTTATCGACAAAAGAAGCCATCTCGGCGGAAATATTTATTGCGAGGATATTGAGGGCATAACCGTGCACAAATACGGTGCGCATATATTCCACACAAACGACAAGAGAGTTTGGACTTATGTAAACGACCTTGTTGAATTCAACCGCTACACAAATTCTCCGGTTGCAAATTATTACGGAGAGCTTTATAACCTGCCGTTTAATATGAATACCTTTAACAAGATGTGGGGTGTTGTGACTCCCGAGGAGGCAAGAGCCAAAATCGAGGAGCAGAAGAAGCAGGTTACGGGTGAGCCACAAAATCTCGAGGAGCAGGCAATAAGCCTTATCGGATATGACATTTACAAAAAGCTTATAAAGGGCTATACCGAAAAGCAGTGGGGCAGAGAATGCAAGGATTTGCCTGCATTTATAATAAAGCGTCTGCCGGTCAGATTCACCTATGATAACAACTATTTTAACGACAGATACCAGGGTATTCCGATAGGCGGCTACAATAAGCTTATCGAAAAGCTGCTTGAAGGAATCGACACCCGTCTTGATACCGATTTCTTAAAGGACAGGGAAGCTCTTTCCGCCCTTGCGGACACCGTTGTCTACACGGGCCCCATAGACCAGTATTACGACTATCGCTTCGGCAAGCTCGAATACCGCAGCCTCCGTTTTGAAAACGAACTGCTTGACTGTGAAAACTATCAGGGTGTAGCCGTTATGAACTATACTGACGAAAAGACCAAATTCACAAGAATTATAGAGCACAAGCACTTTGAATTCGGTACTCAGGAAAAGACGTATATAACAAGAGAATATCCGTCCGAGTGGCAGGAGGGTATGGAGCCGTATTACCCCGTAAACGACGAAAAGAATCAGTCGCTTTACAGCAAATACAGCGACCTTTCAAATGGCGAAAGCAATATTATCTTCGGCGGCAGACTTGCCGAGTATAAATATTATGATATGGATAAGGTCATAGCTTCGGCTTTGGCGGTAACAGATAAATTATTTTGAGCGAGGGACGGTCAAAGGCTATGAATGATGTAAAAGTTAGTGTTATAATGCCTGTTTACAACGTCGAAAATTACGTTGGCAGGGCTATCGAGAGTATACAAAATCAGACCCTTACCGATTGGGAATTTTTTGCCGTAGACGACGGAACTCCCGATAACAGCGGTAAAATCTGCGATGAATACGCCGCAAAGGACCCGCGTATAAAGGTTATCCATAAGGAAAACGGCGGCGCTCCCTCGGCGAGAAACGTCGCTATAGATAAGGCTGTCGGAAAATATATGTATTTTATGGACTCCGACGACTGGGCTGAAAAAACCATGCTTCAGGATATGGTTGATTTGGCCGAGAAAAACGATTTACAACTCGTTGTTTCGGGTTACTATATCGACACATATTACAGTGACACCGAAAAATTCACGCAGGAGCAGGTCTACAAGGATAAGATATACAAAACTCAGGCTGAATTCAGAGCCGACGCACACAACCTTTTTGACCGCAATCTTCTCTACACTCCGTGGAATAAGCTCTTCTCGGGCGATTATATAAGAGACAACAAGCTCTATTTCCCGCAGACCTTCTGGGATGATTTCCCCTTTAACCTCTCCGTTGTGCGCGACGTTGAGAGAGTCGGCGTGACGTCAAATAAGTATTACCACTTTATCCGTCAGAGAGCCGAGTCCGAAACCGCCAAGTACAGAAGCGATATGTACGAAAAGCGCGAGGAGGAGAACGAGTGGATGAGAGAGCTCTATGAGCACTGGGGAATTATGACTCCGGAGATAGAGGAATTTCTCTCGAGAAGATATATCGAGCGCATAGTCGGATGCGTTGAAAACGTTACAAACAAAAACTGCACCTTGCCTGCCGGCGAAAAAAAGGCGCAGATAAGAAAGATGATAAATGACCCCAAGGCGCGCGCGGCGGTTTCTGCGGCTGTGCCGAAGTCAAAGTATATGAAGCTTATGCTTATACCGATTAAGATGAAGAGCACCGCGCTCACATATCTTGAGGGCAAGGTCATTTCTTCCGTTAAGTCGGGCAATACAAAGCTTTTCGCAAAGCTTAAAGCGGGAAGATAAAATAATCCGAAAGGCTGTGAAAAATATGAGCGCACCGTATTTCAGTGTTATAATGCCGGTTTACGGCGTAGAAAAATATCTCAGGGATACGCTTGACAGCGTTCTTCGGCAAACCTTTGCCGACTTTGAGCTTATACTTGTAGACGACTGCTCCAAGGACGGCAGCGGCAAGATATGCGATGAGGTTGCAGCCTCGGACGGCAGGGTTCGGGTTATCCATAAGGAGAAAAACGGCGGAGCGAGCAGCGCGAGAAATCTCGGCACAAAGTCCGCTTCGGGCAAATATCTCTATTATATGGATTCCGACGATAAAATAGACAGCGATATATTTGAAAAAATGTATTCGGCTTCGCGTGACGCTTCTCCCACGGTTGTGATGTTCGGCGCGGTGGAGGAGTATTACGACAAGACCGGTAAGCTGTATATGACAAATCCCGTATCATATGAGAGCAAAGCTCTCTCGGGTAAAGAGAATGTGGCGAAAGAAGTAATTAAAATCGAAAACACCACGCTTTTCGGCTACCTTTGGAATAAGATTTATCTTAAAGACGCGGTGGTTTCCTCCGGAGTTACATTTTGCGATATGCCGCTTAACGAGGATTTTAAGTTTAATATAGATTTCTTCAGATATGTTGATTCCATGGTAATTCTTGACGACACGGCATACCACTATGCCAAGAGAGACAATCAAAGCCTTACGTGCCGCTTTGTCAAAAATTACTTTGAGCTTCAGGAAATGCGTATAAACGAGCTGCTCGGTTTTTACCGTGAAAACGGTATGTGTGACGGAGATATACTTAAAAATCTTGCCGGCATATACGTCAGAAGCGTATTTTCGGCTCTCGAAAAAAATAATGACAAACGCTCCGGAATGTCCGGGAAAGACAGAAAAGACTGGCTCAAGGCTCAGCTTAAAAGTGAGCTTTACAAGGAGCTTATGCCTTACGCCGAGCCTGACAGCAGGCTTGTAAAAATTATGGCGAATCAGCTTAAAGGCGGAAATACAGGCGTGCTTCTTTTCACGGGCAAATTTATTGCGGCGGTCAAAAAAAGCTTCCCGTCGCTGTTTTCGGGGCTTAAGCTAAAAAAATAATGTGGAGGGCAAACAGTTGAAAAAGGTGCTTTTCGGCTATATTATGAACGGAAAAGCCGGCGGAATTGACAAGTATATGCTCAACTTTTTTGAGCACTTTTCCCCGGGTGAGGTGCATTTCGATTTTCTCACAACACAAATAGATAATGAGCTTAAGGAAAAGCTTGAGAGCAAGGGCGCAGGGCTTTTTGAAATACCGACTCTTAAAAATCCGCGTGCTCAGTATAAGGCGATTTGCGATATAATAAAGAAAAACGGATATGATACCGCATATTTCAATATTTCTACCGCGATATGCTATCCGGGACCCAAAGCGGCGCACGACTGCGGAGTAAAAAAGGTTATCATACATTCTCACAGTGCGTGGTATGACTGTTCAAACCCGAAAAAGCGCGCGCTTATGATAAAGCTCAATAACCTTTGCCGCAATTTCCTTTATAAATACGGAACCGACTTTTACGCCTGCTCGGCTCTTGCGGGTAAATGGATATTCCCCGAAAAAATCGTCGGGTCGGACAAGTTTAAGCTTGTAAAAAACGGTATTGACCTTGCAAGCTTTACGTATTCTCCCGAAAAGAGGGAAGCAATGCGCGAAAAACTGCAATTGCAGGATAAATTCGTCATAGGCAGTGTCGGAAATTTCCTTTATCCCAAAAATCACGATTTTATGGTGCGTGTATTTTCCGAGCTGTGCAAAATCGACAGCGACGCACGCCTTTTACTCGTCGGTGACGGCTTGCTTTTTGACAGTGTAAAGGAGCAGGTAAAGAGCCTCGGCTTAGCGGACAAGGTTATATTCTCAGGCAGGCAGACCGATGCTTATAATTATATGATGGCTATGGATATATATCTTATGCCGTCGCATTTCGAGGGTTTCGGCATAGCCGCTGTGGAGGCCGAAGCAACCGGGCTTATGTGCTGCCTGAGCGATCATATACCGTCCGATGCCGTGATAACGGAAAACTGTGTTACCCTCTCGATTGACAAAGACGGTGACGCAAAGGTTTGGGCGGAAAAAATAGAAAAAGCCAAGGGCTATAAACGGATTGACCGTACCGATGAAATACGGAGAGCCGGATATGACCTTTCAGCGCAGAATTTTTATGAATTGGTGTGAGGAGTTAATATGAAAGAAAGTATACTCAGGAAGGGGTCGCAGGCGACCGGCTTTAAGCTGCTTTTCCTTGCGCTTACACTGCTCTCGTTCAACGGCCTTACGGCAAACCGCTCGGTACTTACTTGGATTGCGTATGCGGTAACGGCGATAGGAATAGCGGTACTTCTAATAAGAGTCGTCTGCTTCAAAAAATACTTACATGCAAAAGGCTTATTTTTGCTTATTGCATTTTGCGGAAGCTATGCGCTGTCGGCGCTGCTTACAAGGCAGTACGGGCTGTCGGAAAACGCAAAGGCACTCGTTTGGATGGCGTTCCAGTATTTTATACTGTACACTTATGACACCACGTCCGACGGCACGGCGGAGAAAAAGGAATTCTACATAATTTCACACTTCTTTATGGCGTATACGTTCCTGGCTGTTGCGGCGGGAACGGTTATGCTCTTTGCCGATTACTATTCGTATACGGAGGTAAACGGAGTAGTCGTAATTCTCGGATTCCTTTGGAACAGGCTTTGGGGTGTGTATTCCGACCCCAATTACGGTGCAGTATTCTCGGCAATAACCATAATAATGAGCCTGTATTTTTACAAGGACGCAAAGAAGCCGTTAAAGGCTTTGTACATCATAAATATCGTTTTACAGATATGCTATATAGCTTTTTCGGATTCACGAACCGGTATGGTATCGCTGTTCTGCGCGCTTTTGGTCTATGTGTATCTCACCGCGCTCAGGAGCAAAAAGCTCGAAGCAAAAAAAGCGTTCGCAAGGGGCGTAATATGCGTTTTGCTTGCTGTTACAGCGGCAGTCGCATCCTTTGCCGCGATAAAGGTTGTGTCGGTTTCAACCTCCGAATTCAAGAAATGGCAGTATGAGCACATCATAAGCAGCGATAAGGATAAAACCGATGCTCAGAAGGAAAAGGACAAGCAGAAGCTTGAGATCGGCCGTCAGAGTAACGACATAAACGGTGACGTGAGCAACCGCCGCTTTGCTATTTGGGGCAGCGGACTCGAAATATTCAAAACGAAGCCGTTAACCGGCGTAACCTTCAGGAACTATGTTCCTTATGCCGAGGATAAGCTCCCCGACACTTATCTTGTCAACAATGATTTTATTGAATTCCACAGTATGCACAACAGCTTTGTCGACATACTTGTAAGTCAGGGCATTTTGGGCGTTGTGATTATCGCAGCATATATAATATTGGTGCTGGTGCTCATATTTAAGAATTTCTTTAAATTCAAGGGTGAAAAATACAAATATAATACCGCTCTGCTCAGCATTATAGCTCCGATATTTGCCTCTATGATGTTCTATTCGGAGACGTTTTATATGAACACAGGCGGAGCATTCCTCTTCTGGCTTGCGCTCGGCTATCTCATTCAGTCCGTCACATCAAAGAATTCCGAGGCAAAGGAAATAACTCAGGGCAAATAAATTTTTAAATCGTATTGTTTCGGAGAGAATAATACTGCTTCACGGAACTTATTATTGAGGTGAAAATTATGGATAAGCTTCTTACGGTTGTAATACCGTCGTACAATGTCGAAAAATTTTTGAATCAGACGCTTGACTCGTTTGTTTGCGACGAGGCTGTAATGAAAAAATTCGAGGTTATCGTGGTTGACGACGGCTCAAAGGATAACACCGCAAAAATAGGCAAGGAGTACGCCGATAAGTACCCCGATACATTCAGAGTTATCTCAAAGGAAAACGGCGGTCACGGCTCCACCATTAACTGCGGCATTCGCAATGCCGTCGGCAAATACTTTAAGGTTGTGGACGGTGACGACTGGGTCAACACCGCCGATTTTGTGAAGCTCGTCGAGGATCTCGAAAAAACCGAATCCGAATATGTGTTTACAAACTATAATGAGTATTATGACGACGTTAACCGCCAAAAGGCTGTTGATTTTCCGCAGTTCAAAGACGGTACGGAATATGACTTCGCCGATGTTGCAAATAAGGTTTATATACCTATGCACGCCCTTGTAATAAAGACGAGCGTGCTTAAAGATAATAACATTGTTATTGACGAAAAGTGCTTTTATGTGGATGTCGAATATGTTATGTTCCCGGTGCCCTTTGTAAACAAGGTGACATTCTTTGACCTGCATGTTTATATGTACAGGCTTGCGCTCTCAACTCAGAGCGTGAGTATTCTCGGTTTCCAAAAGCATATAAACGACCATCTCAGGGTTACGTTCCATATGTTTGACTTTTACAGGGACTATATTTCTTCGGATAAGGCAGACAGCGCAAAAGCGGATTATATGAGGACCTGCATAGCAGACCTTATAATTACGCAGAGCGCAATATATTCGAGCTATCCCGACAGCGATATGGAAAACAGAAAACGCTTTATGGAATTCGACCGCAAGGCAAAGGAATTAAGCCCCGAAATATATGAGCTCAGCTCCGTTAAGAGCGGAAAATTGCGTTTGCTTCGCAAATATAATTTCAAGCATTACAGGCTCATACAGTCGCTCAGCCGTCTGCACTTCAAAATGACAAATAAATAAAACACATATTGCTTAAAAGCCGTTCGCACTCGTAGTTTTTCAAAGGGTGCGGACGGCTTTTGTCTGTCATCCGATTATCAGCTTTTCCCCGACGTATATGAGATTCGGGTTTTTAACGGAGTTCAGCTTTACCAGATTTTCAACGGTGGTGCCGAATTTCCTTGATATTCCCCAAAGCGTGTCGCCGCGCTTTACCGTGTAAATTACGGCTTGTTCCGAGCGGGCAGAGGGTATTTTAAACACTTCGCCCGCATATATGAGGTTCGGATTTTTAATGCCGTTAAGCGCGACTATGCTGTTTATGCTTGTGCCGAATTTTCTCGATATTCCCCAAAGAGTATCTCCGCGTCTTACCGTGTAAAGCGTGTATCCGGAGCTTTCCGCGGACGTCATATGGGGGATTATAAACACTTCTCCGACGTATATAAGATTGGGATTTCTGATGTTGTTTGCGTTTACGACAGCCGACACCGTAACGCCGAATTTCTTTGCAATCCCCCAAAGCGTGTCGCCGCGTTTTACCGTATATCTTATGGCATCGGGCGACTTTGTGGGCGTAGCTTCGCTTGCGCCGTTTAAAAATACCGACGAAGTAAACCTGTCGAGGTCAACATTGCCGTAAATCCCCGGAATTTCGCCGCGGTCGCTGTACTGAAATCCCGCATAGCTCTGCCAAATATTACTTGTAACATACGGTTCTTCCGCGTCATAATCGGCAACCCAGAGCGGAAACTGCGCAAAATTCCAGTCCCAGGTTTCCGAGGCGTTGTATGCGTCGGTGTAAAGAATCGGTACTATTCCCGTAAGTTCTCGGAGCTTTTGCATAAATGCGAGCCCCACAATATTTATGCCGTTTTTCCCGAGACTGCCGAATTCCTCAAAATCCATGGCAGGTCTTGCGGCAAAGGTTTTTCCGCTTATAAGCTCGGCAAAGCGCGTTGCCTGCAAATATGCCTGTTCGGTATTTCGTGCGGTCACAAAATAGTATGCGCCGCATTTAAGTCCGGCCTTTGTCGCGTTGGCGTAATTTTCCTCGAATTTCGGGTCTGTTACGGAAAAACCGTATCCCGCTCTTATATATACAACTTCGATTCCGCTGTTTTTAACCTGTTCAAAATCTATATCTCCCTGATAAACGCTGACGTCTATTCCCGAAAAAACCTCGTCGGTGTCGGCGGAAATTGCCGAAACATGTAGCACAGATGCCGAAATCGCAACAAGGAGCATTAAAAGAAAAGATAGTATCCGTTTTGCCCGCTTCATAAAAAATCACAGCCTTTCTGGTGTTTAAAGCCTCAATGCATTATATTTTAAATAGCACGCGAGTGTGACTTTGCTTGCCTGCCGTAAGGACGATACCCTTGAAAAACCACGGTATCGGCGATAAAATAACGCTGAAATAAAAAATTCGGAAGCGAGAAAAATGAAACTTGCGATTTTGTATCAACAAAGCGAACCGCCTGCAAAAGACGGCATAAAGGAGCTTGTTAAAATAAAAGAGGATTGTGTTGCCGCGTCACAGGCTTTAAAAATAAAAGGGCTTGTACGCATCGACTGCCGCGAGGATAAAAACGGTGTGTTTGAAATATTTGATTTTAACGCGAAGCCGAATATCACCGGCGGTGTTCGTCCGCACAGAAAAAATCAGGATTGTCTCACCATGACAGCGGCGCGTGCCGCAGGACTTACGTACCGCGACCTGCTTTTGAAAATGCTCGGAACCGCCTGGACCGTGTAAGCCGAAACGCCACCGTTTTATGCACCGCCGGGGTGCGCTTCATTTAAAAATAACAGCCGACAAAGTCGGCTGTTATTATACTGCATATTGTTATAATGAGACATCTTGGCTTTACACTAAAAATGAGGATAAAAGAATAATGGTTTGTGATACTATGGATTGCAAACAGCACAAGGCTCTAATCCTTTTTTTTCAGCCTCAGCTACTGTCATTTTAGAACCGTTGGCATATCTGCAACCATCATTATGGTAGTGACTTCCCGTTTTTGAACTATAAACAATTTTTTGCGAACGAGAAGTTGTAGATTCAGTAGTTTCTTTAGTCGTTTCTTTTTCAGTGGTTCTTTCCGCTTCAGTGGCTCTTTCCGTGGTGGCTTCTGTTGTTTCAGTTGCTGCTTCGGTGGTGGTTATGTTTTCTGTTGTTTCTGTGGTTTTTGTCTCTTTTGTTGCTTCAACAAATTCTGTTGTGGTTTGAGGCTCTGGATGTTTTTTTCCGCTTATTGAACCAATAATTAGTACAATTGCAATTATTATAAAAAATGCAACGATACCGGACAATAAAAATAATTTGTTCCTTTTATCGGTTTCAGTTTCTTTTTGCTTTTCTAAACCCTTTATTTCTTTTTCAAGCTTAGCGATTTTAGCTTTTAGTAATCTTGTTTTGGCTTTTATTTCGTCATTAAAATCTGCTTTGTTTTTGACATCGTACCACTTGAAGCTTGTGCTGTCTTTTTCAGAATTGATTTCATCAAGCTGCTTTTTGCAAGTATCTATTTCTTGCTGCTTAGATAATATTTCTTTTTTTATATCGTCAATACTTTTAATGCACTCTTTAAAATAGTTAATCGGATTTTTCATTTTTTCTCCTATCTTATAAGTTAAATAGTTAACATTATCGGCAAATGATCTGAATGTTTTAACCGATTTTCATTAATTATTTTGTAATCCTATATCCTTATTTTTACCTGTTCAAAATTAATTTGAAGCAAAATTTTTATAATCATTATTTGAACATAATAGGGGATTTTCGCATTCCTGTATGACATATATGTCGGCGTCTAATTTTTTAATAAAGTTAAACTCCTCTCTGAATTTCCCGTTACAGTTCCAACTTGCTATTTTCATATTTAACCTTATCACATAACATACAATATTATATCATTATTATATAGTTTGCTCAATGCTCTTTGTGTTTGTATTTTGAAAATTTATTACCTCACGATGTCATATGTTTTTACTCAGTGCGGCGCATTTTCGTTATGAGATTTTAGCCATACTTCATAAGCCGCAGGCGACTTTATTTTTATGCACCGCCGGGGTGCGCCGAATAAAAAAAGCACTCAGCCTTACGCTGAATGCTGCCGCCTCATTCGTCAAACCGTTTCTGTCGCATGCAACCGCTGCGATTATGAGCTTGGGATGGTTCGTATCGAAATCCATGCACCGAAAAATTCCCTTTTTCATGTTGCTTATCCTTTACATCAAAAGAATACCGATTTTCAACCCGCTGTATGCACGGTCTCATGATAGCAAGCGGTATGCCCCGTTTTTGTCCCTCGCCTGCTTGTAAAATTAAGGAGGGTCTGATAGAATTAAAAAGGGTGACCAACAGCAAGACCGGAGAATTGGAGGAGAGCTACATCCTTTCGGATTTTTACCTCAGCCGGGAATTCACCGACGGGGAGCTGCGGCTGCTGATCGACAGCTTGCTGTTTTCTCAGCACATTCCGTACAGCCGGTGCGGGAGCTGGTGAAAAAGCACGTTTATATGTATTCCGGCGGCAACTGCCGGGCGGTGTTCCGGGTCTGTCGGGCGATGATCGGCGATGTGATCGACCTGTTCGGCAAGGATGTGGTGTTTTCTGACGAAGCAGAGGAATCGGTGACCGTTTCGGTCTACACCAACGAGATGTCCGCCGCCCACTTCGCCCAGAGCTTTGCCCCGGATGTGACGGTACTGGAACCGAAAAAGCTGCGGGAAAATGTAAAAACCCAGCTGCAACAAGCACTGGAAAAATATCAATAATGGGAGAAAATGTAAAAAATGAATGATCTTGAAAGAAAATGCCATAATTTCATTTTACAGTGCTATTTTGGCGATATGGAGAACCCAATTGATGCCGCAATTGATCGTGCTTATGTAGATATGGCATCCCACACGCTGAAAGGATTTGCAGAGCATCAATATCAAGAAAAATGGGAACTTCGGTTTGAGGCATCATCAAAAATAAAAAAAGCGTTGGACCTTCTTGACGCAGAAAGCGATTATACCAGTTGGCATTGCGAGCTATGTGGGAAATTGCAGAAAGTCTATACCGAAAAGAGATTGTCTTATGGTCAAGCGCAGAAATGGGTAAATATGACCACAAAGTATCTGCAAGTCTTTGCTGTTATTTTTAAGAGCATAGATGATGACGAAGGTTTGAGCAAAATCCCGGAGTTCTTCTGGAATGCCGCTAATATTAAAAAACTCCATATACCGTTGGATAGATATATCATGGAAGCGTATAATATCGGCAGCTTTGGGCCGTGGAGTAAACTGAACGACAAGCAGTACGCAGAATGCTGCGCCCGAACAGGTGGGAAGACGCTGGAAGATGAACTCGCTGACTGGGGAGAAATTGCAAAGAAGCACCGTGCGGATAACCACAAGAGTTACGCATATTTTGTTGAGAACAAAAAGAAATAAGATGGCCATATTAGGACATCGGGAATTCTCTTCCCGGTGCCCTCTTTTTATCTCACCTGCTTTGATAGACTCTCTGTCAGGAGGCGAGACAAATGAACGATGAACCGAAAAAAGAAATCCTATCCCTGTTGGAGTCCCCGGAGCTGCGGGAGTACCTGGTGGCACCGCCGGAGAAGCTCAACTGCACGCAGTATGCCGAGATCATCTGCGGCGCACCGGTGAGCCTGTACCGGAAGCGGGAGCTGCTGCTCCGGCTGAAGGCGGAAGCATCCGAAGAAGAGAGACATGACGTGGAGGAAATGCTGTATGCTTTGGATACGGCACGAAAACCGCTAGAAAGCGCCGAACTTCCCGGCATCCGGTTCATCGTGGAGCTCCTTGGATATAATGAGAAAGAGCGCAGCGTAGACACGTTGGACGGGCCGTTCGCCGTGCGGAGTCTGGCGGAGGCGCAGCAGTCCATCCGTGCCTATCGTGCTGAATACGACGATAACTGGACAACGCAGTTCTGGACCATGGAGCTGTATGACTGGAATGCAAAACCACTCTCAGATGGGTTTCCCATTGCGGTACGCACCTATATTCTTTCGCCGGAGGGAGAGCCGCAGTATTTTATACAGCGGCCGAAAATGTCGGGTATCAATCCCCGCTGTGCACGGGCTTTTGGCGGCAACGATCTTATCCTTCCCACGCCATACAAGCCGGGGGATATTCTGCGCATCGACTGCCGTCCCTACACACCGCTGCCGTTTTACTGCCTGCTGATTCAGGTGCGCAGTGGCTGCTGCGGTCTGTGGTGTTTGTTTCCCAATTTGAATGGCAGCATTGGTCAGGGTGCCTTGCTGCACGGGCACTACTATGCCATGGAATATCAGTTTGATTTCTATCGCCTGATTTCTCCGCTGTACCGGGCGGAGCTGTTCACCGGCGAACTGCCGGAGAATTGCAGCTTCATGAAGCTGCTTTCGGAAAAAATCCATGCAGACCCCGGCTACGGCGATAAAGTCGACGAGGTGCTTTGTGATTTGAAGCTGTGAAACGAGGGATAGCGAAAGGACCGGCAGCCCTGCCGGTCCTTTCGCTATTTCCATGCGTCCGCCTCCGGCTTGCCGGCGTCGGACAGGGCTCCATTTGTGTACACATATTGCAAGGCGCTTAGCTGCGTTTCCCGGATTACCTGCTGAAGACGCACCGAGTAGGTATTGACCGGAAACTCGATATCGTGGTTGCCCTTTAGGTAGTTGCTGACCGGCCGCAAAAGGCGCTGGGTGCCGCTGAGGGGCTTGAGGTAATACTCCGGCTCCCAATAATTGCAGAAGGGAAAATCGTCGCAATACAAATAGGTGATTGTGTCTTGTGATGATATCCCCATGGTATAACCTCTTGCCATGGTGTCACCGCAGCACAAGACATCTCCGTTCACATTCAGGCAGCACGCATCCCCAATGTCATATAGTCAATCCCATACTTGCCTGCTTTGTACACTTCTTTCAGTCTCCGCTGTGTCTCCTGCCGTCTGCCGTAGCCCATATCCATCACCGTCCCTGCGAAGCATTTCCGCATCCAGCGCCGCTTTCAGCTTGTTGTAAACCAGTTGGTTGGGGTAGTAACGGTAATCCGCAAAAATCTCGATGCCCTCCCCATAAAAATGCTCCCGGATTGCTGCGGCACAGGCGGCGCTGCGGCTTTGCCCATACTCGCACTGACAGACAATGTTCCCTCCGTTCTCCATGGCGTCATAAATGAATGCGGCAAGAGCGGGCGCTTCCGGAAAATAAGTGTCGTAGGAAAGGCCGTATTCCTCCAGAATTTCAAGGTCGATGTCATGTAGAGGCACATAAAATACATCCGGAGGCATTCCCCTGTAATCCGGCGGCTGGGATACCTGCCCGGTTCGCTTGGATGGGGGATCATAGAAGCTGATGACGAACGTGTTGCGCGGAAATCCGTCCTGCAGCAGCTTTTCGGCAGCAGAGCGGGATAAAATATATGCCGGCTGATGTTTATCTTTCATGATATGTTGTTCACTCCCTTCTGCAAAAAGAATACCCCATGACATGGGACAAAAACGGGAGATGTCATGAGGTAATATCGATACGAAATAAAGAGAAGGGATGTGCATACAGGATGGATCACAGCAATACGGATACCGGGACACGGGTAGAACTGCACTGCCATACGAAGCTTGGCAGTATCGGAGCCGTCAACAGTGCGGCAGAAATTATAAAAGCGGCCATAGAAGAAGATATGTCCGCCGTGGCCATAACCGACGTTGGTGTTGCCTATGCTTTTCCGGAGGCAGCGGAGGCCTGCAAATCGCTGTGGAGCGCAACAGCCAAGGAGTGCCGGGCAACCGGAATAGATCCGGGCGCTGAACAGGACTTTTTCAAGGTCATCTATGGGATGGAGACTTGTCTCCTTCGCCCCACGCCGGAATCCCGGGATAAGGGCGGATATTCTATCGTTCTTCTGGTGCAAAACGAAATCGGAAAACGGAATCTCTATCGTTTGATCACCGCTTCGCCCCAACGAGCACCGCTTATAGTGCTCATAACCCGACAAAAAAAGAACTGCCATAAAAGACAGTTCCTAAATGGTTGCGGGGACAGGACTTGAACCTGCGACCTCCGGGTTATGAGCCCGACGAGCTACCAACTGCTCTACCCCGCGATATTAAGTTGTGCCCTCTTTCAGAGTGCCTAACTATTATATTATCATTATATGCGTTTGTCAAGTGTTTTATTTGTATTTTATATTTTTCGGTATGTTTCGGTTTTTCAGCGATTAAAAAGGCGGCGACATCTCAAAATAAAAGCCGCCGCACTTTGTAATTTTTCAGTTTTGAAAATTTATCTGCTCGTCTTTTTCGGGCGAATAACGTATCAAAGCGGAAGAATCGAGATTTTCGCGATGCATATCAACAGCCGAAATTTGATGGTTGTCATACGTTGTGTAATAGTAAATTCCCTTATCTGTATTGCAACAAGATGTGTAAAGCGTAATCTCGTATTTGCCGCTTTCAAGCTTGCAACAACCCCTTGGCTGGCTTACCGAATTTAGAATATGGAAAAACTGACTTACGCTTTTTTCTTCGCCGTCCTCGGACAGAGAATTTGCCTTGACGAACGCCGCTCTGACAAACCTCGACTGCGAAGAGAGATCTCCGGGAAGTCCGAGCGCGCCCATACCGCGAGAATAAGTCGAGAGATTTATATCGGGAGCAAATGTGTTTTTCGGGTCGGCCGCGCTGAGGCTCATATAGTTGTTTAAATTTTGAAGTTGCATATCAAACGGCGGATTGTTTGTAAGAACGCCTACGGGATTTTCGTAGACTTTAAGTCCGTCCTTTACGGACTCGACTACGATACAGCCGCTTTTGTCGGCTATTATCCAGTGAAGCTGTGCGGCGGGGAGCGACTCGTTAAACGGCGTATTTGTGATATTTACATTTGAGAGCAATTTTTTCGCTTCGTCAACGCTTGCGCATCGACATAATAGCCACGGTATAAATTCGCATTGCGCAACGTTGCATTTACCGCTTTTTTCGTTACCGTAATATGCGTTGCCGACAAAATTAAGTCCTGCCGCGGCAAGTCCCTTTTCGTTTGCTGCGTCGTAATAGAGCGGATAATTGTCCGCAACATATGCCATACCTATTATGGCATAGTGGCTCTTCAGAGGCTCCGCGAATTTGAATTTAAACGGGTAATTACGCGGCGTCACGGTAATTTCGTCTCCGTATGAAAATTCATAGTCGAGCGTGCGGCCGAAATAAAAATCGTTTGTTTTGTATGTTGCTGCGGTACACATATTAAGTCCTCCCGAAATATTTGATTTTTACAGGGAAAATGCTATACTTATGTTTGCCCGAAAGAACGGAACACTTAAAATATAGATTATAATTGTTTTAATATTATGAACTTTATGAAAACAGATTATGAGTTGAAAAGATCAAAAAGAAAAACTCTGTCGCTCACCGTGACAAAGGATTTAAAAGTAAGCGTAAAGGCGCCTGTCGGTTGCCCGCAAAAAACGATAGACGACTTTGTTTTATCGCATGAAAAGTGGATAAACGAGCATATAGAAAAGCAAAAGAGCCGTCTTTCTCTTGAAAAAACGCTTGACGAAAAGAGAGTGTCGGAGCTTCGCGCACTTGCCGCCGCGGAATTGCCGCGCCGCGTGGAATATTACAGCGAGAAAATGGGACTTTATCCGGCAAGTGTAAAAATAACCTCCGCAGCGACAAGATTCGGTTCGTGCAGCGGTAAAAATTCAATATGCTTTTCATACAGGCTTATGCTTTATCCGCCGGAAGCCGTTGATTACGTTGTTGTGCACGAGCTTGCGCACATTAAGGAAAAGAACCATTCGGCAAGGTTTTATGCCCTCGTGGAAAGGTATATGCCCGATTACAGGGAGAGGGAAAAATTGCTCAAAAAAACACCGAAGCTTTGATTTACAAGGCTTCGGTATATTTTTTTACATTGAAAATGTCTTGCGCATTTCTTCCTGTCTGCCGCAACAGAATCTGCCCTCGGGGCAGGATGAAATAAAGCAGCTCGGACCGTAGTATTTGAAAATCCCCGGAGCGGCTTTTCTCAAAAGCTCGAGTGCCTCTACCGCATGCGCTCTGATTTCCCACTGAGCTCGTGAGCAGGTGCGCAGCTTCATAAATGTCAGTAATTCGCGAGCGTTCATGGTTGTGACTATATCGAGCGTGTTGCCGCTGAGAAGGTAGTACACGAGGCTTTCCTCACTCTTGCCGAGTGTGCGAAGTCTCTCATATTCGGCGGCGTTTTCCTTGAATGCGGTTTCGTATTTAAGAAGCAGCTCAGGGTCTTTTTTGACCGATTCGGGGACGATATGCCGTTTTCTGTCCGCTCTTATCAGTTCGGGAATTTCTATACTCTGCATTCTGTGGCGTGTGAAGTGAGTTATTCCGGAGAGTGAAACGTCATTGAAACGAAGTGTGAAATCCGCCGCCTCGAGCGCTCTCGGCCTTGAAGAGTGAACAAGACTGTATGTTATTTTGTCGGCAACTGTGTCGTCCGATAAAATACGGTCTATATCCTCGGTTGAAGCGTTGGTGTAAGAGATGAGCGCGCTTCTCTGAACATTTTTTTCGGCGTCGCCCGTGTATGAGAGAAGCTCGACTTTTTTGCCGTTTGTGCGGCGCGGAACGTCGCCGATAAACGAGAGGTCGGGGTTATCCGGCATATAGTTTTTACTGCGCTCGTCAAAGCCCGTCATTATGCCGGGAGTGAGCTTTTCAGCCTGTTCTTTTAATTCGCGCCCGAGCTTTACTATTTCGGGGTATTTGCTGCCTCTGCCGTAGAGCATGGCTTTTAACAGGTGCAAAAATTCACGTCCGTTTATGCTGCAAAAGAAGTTGGAAAAAAGGCAGTACGGCAAAAGGAATCTCGCGTCCTCTTTGGGTACGCCGGCCTCGCAGAATTCGCTGTACAGAGCGAAGAGCTTTGCCATATGGCTTTTGTAGTTTTCGTCCGCATCCTCGGGAATAAAAAATCCCGCATCCGAAAAATCAACGTATCTGCGTGATTTTACGGTGAATGAAGCGAGCCTGAATTCGATGACGAATTGCTCGACAACCGCCGTGACATTTTGAAAGGCGAGATTAAAATATGTATGCTCCACTACCGAATTGTGACCGGAGCGCGTAACCTTGTCGATAAGCTTTGCGTTTTTTTCGCAGTCCTGCGATTTTTGCCATATACCGAGCACGGTGCCCTCCTGCGTAGACACTCTGCCACCGGCCGAGGTTATTTTTTCGCCGCAGTCGGAAAGGCCTATTATGAATGCTCCGCTTTTATTTAAATCTAAATTATCGAGATCCATCTGTGCATTTGCCCCTTTTCGATGTTTTACAATATTTTATCACATTATATCGGTTTAGGCAATTTGGAATATTGTGCATTTTTTGTTGTAAAAAATGTAATTGTTTGCTATAATAATTTAGATTAAAAATTAAAAGGGGTAAAAGGTATGCCCGGCAAACTTATAGTTATAGAGGGACTTGACGGAAGCGGTAAATCGACTCAAACGGAGCTTCTTCAAAAAAAACTTGCAGCTCTGTCTGTCGATACAAAGAGAATTAAGCTGCCGGATTACGACGACCCGTCAAGCACGCTTGTCAGAATGTATCTCGGCGGCGAATTCGGAAACGACCCGTCGTGCGTCAACGTCTATGCGGCGTCCTCGTTTTATGCGGTGGACCGCTATGCGAGTTACAGCCGTCATTGGAAAGAGGATTATCTTTCGGGTAAGGTCATTTTAGCCGACAGATATACTTCGTCGAACGCCGTTCATCAGGCGGTAAAGCTGCCGCAGAGCGAGTGGGACGACTATATTAAATGGCTTTGCGATTACGAATACGAAAAGCTCGCCGTGCCGAAGCCCGACAGGATTATATATCTTGATATGCCCGTTGACGTGTCACAGCGACTTATGACAAAGCGCTACGGCGGCGACGAGGTGAAAAAAGACGTCCACGAGGCAAATGTAGAGTATTTGCGTCGCTGTGCAAAAGCGGCGGCGTTTGCCGCTGAAAAAATGGGCTGGGAGACCGTGGTCTGCTCCGAAAACGGTGAGCCGCGCCCCATAGCCGATATAAGCGAAGAAATATTGGGTATAGTAAAAAAAGAACTTGGTTTAGGAGAATAATTTTGCTTGAATTCAGAAACCCCGAATTATCGGACAGAGCTTGGGTAACTGATGTAATGGAGCGTTCGGGCGATATGGCCTGCGAGTACTGCTTCGGTAACCTTTATATATGGGCGCCCGTGTATGAAAATACAATTTGCGAGTATGACGGTATGTTTTTGGCGCGCGACGGCGTAGGCGATCCGATGTATCTTTACCCGTGCGGCGACGGCGATAAAAAGGCCGCCGTAAACGAACTTATACGTTATGCCGAAAATCACGACGGTGCGCGTTTAACCATGTACTGCCTCACTCCGTCAAATGTCCGTGAGCTTGAAGATATGATGCCCGGAAAGTTTGAGTTTACCGAGATGAGGGAATTCGCCGATTACATTTACAATACCACCGATCTTATTGACCTTGCCGGCAGGAAGTACCACGGCAAGCGTAACCATATAGCTTATTTCAAAAATAACCACGATTGGCATTTTGAGCCGATAAACGACGGCAATATGCAATTGTGTCTTGATATGAACCGGAAGTGGGAGGCTTTAAACCGCGATAAGGACCCCGATGAAATAGACAGCGAACTTGAAGCCATAAAGCGTGCGTTCTCGAATTTTGACGAGCTCGGGTTCAAAGGCGGAGTTTTATACGCCGACGGCGAGGTTGTGGCTTACACTCTCGGCGAGGAGCTGAACAGCTCGGCTTTTTGCACACATATAGAAAAGGCGTATGCTTCGGTTCGCGGAGCTTACCCGACGGTAAACCGTGAATTTGCGGCAAATATGCTTGCTAATTATAAATTCATAAACCGTGAGGACGATACGGGAAGCGAAGGGCTCCGCAAGGCAAAGCTCTCATATTACCCGGAGATACTTTTGCAGAAGTACCGCGCTTTTTATAAGGGATAAGTTATGGAAATTCGGCTTTCTTCTCCGAAGTACAAAGAAAAGATGTATTCGCTGTGGCAAAGCTGCTTCGGCGACGACAGAGAAACAATCGATATGTTTTTCAAAAACAGCTTTTCTTATGAAAATGCGGTTATCTGCACGGACAAAGCAGAGGTTGTGTCACAACTGTTTTTGCTTCCGGAAAAGCTCTCGCTCGGCGAAAAGGAGTATTTTGCATACTATATTTATGCAGCCGCCACCGCAGAGAGTTACAGAAAACAGGGCATAATGGGTTCGTTACTGGAATTTACTTCAGCTCTTGCCGCCGACAGGAAAGCCGATTATCTGTTTTTGGTTCCGGCGACGGAGAAACTTTTTGATTATTACGAAAAATTCGGCTTTTATAAAGCCCTCTATGCCGAAAAAACCGTCTTTAAATTGACCGGCGGTGAGCCGCTCGACATTAAAAGCACCGAGCCGTCGGATATAAAAAAGGCAGCTCTCAAAAGAGAAAAGCTGTTAAAGGGCGTAAACCGTGTAGTGTGGCGAGAAAACGAAATAAAACTGTTTTCGGATTTTCTCGGCGACGACGGCAAAATAGTTTTCGGAGACGATTTTTATGTCTCGTACAGTCCGGCTGAAAACGGTGTTTTTGTCACGGAGCTTCTCTGCGGAGGAACATATGAAAACGCCTTGGACGTTTTGAAAAAAACGGGTGAAAATACGTTTTTTGTCTCTGTGCCGGAGGAAAAAGCCGCCGAATTAAAAAATTGCAAACGCACCGCCGTAGGTATGATAAAAAATATCAAAGGCGAGAAGATAAATGACAGCGTGTATACAGGGATAACGCTGAACTGAATGCTTAAAGAAAGGATTGCCGCATTCCCGCGCGGCGGTACAAAAAATGATTTATGTTTTTCTTGCGGACGGCTGTGAAGAGATAGAAGCTCTCACGCCGATTGATGTTCTGAGAAGAGCAAAAAAAGACGTTAAGGTTGTGGGCGTCGGTAAAAAAACAATAGTTTCGTCTCACAATATCAGGATTACGTGTGACGCCGAGACAACCGAGGTTTCTCCGAGCGAGGACATAGAGGCGGTTATTTTGCCCGGCGGTATGCCCGGTACTTTAAATCTTGAAAAGTCGGAAAAGGTAAATGAATTTATAGACCGCGCTTCAAGCGACGGAAAGCTTATCTGCGCTATATGCGCGGCACCGTCCGTGCTCGGCCATAAAAATCTGTTGAGGGGCAAAACCGCAACATGCTTTCCGGGCTTTGAAAAAGACCTTTACGGCGCTGTTGCCACAGGTGCTCCCGTAGAACGGGACGGAAACATAATAACTGCGCGCGGAATGGGCGTGGCTCTCGAATTCGGACTTAAAACAGTTGAGGCACTTTGCGGAAGCGAGGTTGCCGAAAGCATAAAAACATCTGTTCAAAGCGAGTGATAAAAATGACGGCTCAAAGTGAGGATAAAGCGTTTTTAAGAAGACGCGCCAAGGAGTACAGAAAATCACTTTTGCCGGAGGAGAAGGCGAGACGTGACAAATTTGTTACGGACAACCTGTTTGCCCTCGATGAATTTAAAAACGCTAAAACCGTTTTGTGTTATGTGTCGTCTTCACGCGAGGTTGACACATCGTGTATAATTAAACAGGCGGTGCTTTCGGGCAAAATCGTTGCCGTGCCGAGATGCGTTGACGCTTTCGGGCATATGGAGTTTTGCCGTATAGACTCTGTTTTTGATCTTGAACCCGGGGCGTTCGGCATAATGGAGCCGAACCCATCATGTGAAATTATGACCGCCTTTGATAACGGTATATGTATAGTACCGGCTCTTGTATTTTCCGAGGACGGATATCGCGTCGGCTTCGGAAAAGGCTATTATGACAGGTTTTTGCAGTCGTTTTCAGGCACAAAAATCGGGCTCGCATACGAAGAGCAGATAATAAAGAGAATCCCGCACGACAGCTACGATATTAAATCCGACATAATTGTTTCGGATAAGAAAGTACACAGAGTTTAATGAAAGGAGGAGCGCCCATGGATGACAATAAAAGAACTCCCGATGATTCATATAAGGACCTTTTGGATATTTATGCGCGTGAGGAAGACGAGCAGAAAAGACCCGAGCTTAAAAATATGGTTGAGAGAAACCGTAAGAGCGGCAAAAAGCCCTTTAAGCTTGAAATAAAAGACCTTGACTCCGAGTTTACCGACGCTCCGCAAAAAAGACCGCCTGTCAGACGAGATATGCCCGTGCATCACAGTACCGATGCGCCGGAAAGACATAACGCTCACAATGCTCACAAAAGACCGCCGGAAAAACACAAAATTCATAAAAGGCCGCCCGAAAAAAGCGGTACGGCACCGCGCGGAATAAGCTATGATGACGAATTCGGTCCCATAATTACACGCGGCGGAAGAAACGGCGGAAATGCCGCCTCTTTCGGAACAGCCTCTTACGAGCAAGCGTCGGAGCAGGGTGCCGTACGTAAAAGGCCGCCGATAAAGGGTATAAAGGGAAACGAAAAAGAAATTGCGGTAAGAATAGCCGCGTATTTCGTAAGAAACAAAAAAACATGGATAACGATAGCGGTTTGCGTTGTATGCGCAATTTGTCTGTCGTCGTATCTGATTAGCTGTATGAACGATGTTTTGGCAATACGCCGCGACAGCGAAAACGTTATATCTGTTACAATTCCCGCAGAGACCAACACAAGCGACGTTATCAACATATTAAAGGATAACGGCCTTATAAAGCATAAGCATTTCTGCAAAATGTTTGCAAAGATAATGAATTACCGTGATGACAACTATATGTCCGGTATTTACTATATAACCAAGTCGATGGGCGTTGAGAAGATGCTCTCAACATTTAAATCTCCTCCGTCAACGGGCGAGACCGTAAGACTTTCGTTCCCCGAGGGCTACACGGTAGACCAAATAGTCGAAAAGCTCGAAAAATATGAGGTTTGCTCAGCTGATGCCATCTATAAGGCCATGAGAGAGGTGGACTTCAGCAGTGAATACACCTTTATTAAGAATGAGCCGAATAAAGAGCAGCGTTACAGGAGTCTTGAGGGTTATCTCTACCCCGACACATATGATTTCTATAAGGGCGAAAATGCCTCGAGCGTTATAAGGACCTTCCTAAACAACTTCCAGAAGAAGTGGACGGACGATTATCAGAAAAAAGCCGACGCACTCAATATGTCGGTTGACGATATAATAAAGCTCGCCTCCATTATAGAAAAAGAGGCCGCCGATGCGACTCAGATGCCGCTTGTATCGTCGGTGCTTCACAACCGTCTCAATAAGCCGGGGCTTTATCCGTCGCTTCAGTGCGACTCCACGGCGGATTATATCAACGATTATATTGCGAAGAATGTTACAAATGCCACGGAGCTTGCCGCCTACACCTCACATTACAGCACATATAAGTGCGAGGGTCTGCCCGTGGGTGCGATTTGCAACCCGGGTAACGACTCAATAAACGCGGCACTCAATCCCGCAAAGACCGATTACTACTTCTTCGCGCACGATACCAATAAAAAGATTTATCTTGCGAAAAACGATTCGGAGCGGCAGGCCAATAACATTGCCATACTCCAGGCCAATCAAAAGGCGGCCAAGTCGGCTTCGCAGTAATTTACCAGAGGAGCAATATGAAAAGACGACCCGAATTACTAAGTCCGGCAGGCGATTTTGAACGCTTTGAAGCAGCCTTGCGCTTCGGAGCGGACGCCGTCTACCTTGCCGGCAGCTCATTCGGTATGCGTGCAGGTCCGCAGAATTTTCCCGAAGAGGATCTCATAAAGGCGGTAAAGGAAGCGCACGAAAAGGGCGTTAAGGTTTATTTAACGCTTAATACGCTTCCGCGAAACAGCGAAATACCGCTTTTGCCGGACTTTATAGAAATGACTGCAAGTGCGGGAGTGGATGCGTATATTGTAGCCGATATCGGTACTATGGCATACTGTAAAAAGTATGCGCCGTCGGTGCCGTTGCACGTCTCCACACAGGCTGGCATCGTAAATTATCTCACGGCAAACGAGTTTTACAATATGGGTGCCGAGCGAATAGTTACGGCTCGTGAGCTATCTCTGTCGGAGATTGCCGAGATAAGAGCCAAAACTCCTAAGGAGCTGCAAATCGAGTGCTTTGTACACGGCAGTATGTGTATGTCGTTTTCGGGCAGATGCCTTTTGTCAAATTATCTTACCGGTCGTGACGCAAATCGCGGCGAGTGTGCTCAGCCGTGCCGTTGGCAGTATGCGCTTATGGAAAAAACACGCGAGGGCAGGTATTTTCCGGTAAATGAGGAAGAGGACGGCACATATATATTAAACTCCGAGGATATGTGTATGATAGAGCACATCCCTGAGCTTACAGCTGCCGGAATCGACAGCTTTAAAATAGAGGGCAGAGCAAAATCCGCATATTATACGGCGGTCATAACAAATGCTTACAGAGCGGCAATCGACGCTTATATGTGCAGCGAGCCAGATAGCTTTGTTTTGCCGAGATGGATACTTGACGAGGTGCGAAAGGTAAGCTATCGCGACTACTGCACGGGCTTCTATTTTGATTCGCCGCACGAAAAAGCGAATATCAGCTTTGAGGGCGGTTACCGCCGCGAGTGGGATGTTATGGCGGTGGTCGAGGATTGCCGCGACGGCTTTATTTACTGCGAACAGCGAAATAAATTCTTTAAGGGAGACACTCTCGAAAGCCTCGAGCCGGGGAAAAAGCCGCAGAGCTTTGTCGTGACGGAGCTTTTTGACGAAAACGGCGAGCCCATAGACAGCACGCCGAGAGCCATGATGAAATTCAAAATACGCTCCGATTTAAAATTTGTTCCCGGAACGATCCTCAGAAAACAAAATATAAAATAAAACACACGCTTCCGTTCAATAATAAAACGGGAGCGTTTTTTTGTTTTTTGAGGTGAATTATGAACAAGCGAGTTTGTGCCCTTTTCTTTTTGTTGTGTCTGTCGTTCGGCGTGCTTTTTGTAAAAATGGCGGAGCTTTGCGGCGGTAACGTGTCGGATGTCGCCGCATCAAAAAATACCGTCGGCGTGACGGTGGCTTCGTCAAGGGGCAACATTTACGACTGTAAAATGCGTCCGCTTGTCAATTGCGATACCGTTTTAAAGGCGGCGATAAAGCCGTGCGAGGAGACTCTGTCCTCTATCCGGGTCATTGTCCCCGAAAGCGAAATACCTTCTGTTTATTCGACTTTGTCTCAGGGGAAAATAGCGGTTTGTGCGTCAAATGCCGTTTTTGACGAAAAAAACATAAAGACGGCAAAAACGGTGGTGCGATACGGTGAAAACAGCCTTGCGCCGCACATAACCGGATATATCGACGGCGACGGAAACGGCGTTTCGGGAATTGAAAAGTGCTACAACGATATACTTTTGTCGTATTCGGGAACTCTGAAGGCAAGGTGTGGTGCGGCGGCTTCGGGAAAATTGCTTGAGGGTGCGGAGATTACATTTTTAAAGGATGGGTATATGTCGGCCGGCGGAGTGGAGCTCACAGTTGACAGAGATATACAAAAGCTGTGTGAATCGGCTCTCGGAAAATTTGACATCGACAGCGGTGCGGTCGTTGTTCTCGACAGCGCCACCTCCGAAATAAGGGCAATGGCGAGTACACCGTCGTTTGACCGAAATGCGCCCGAAAAAAGTCTAAACGACTCATCTTCTCCGTTTCTTAACAGAGCGATAACTCCGTACTCAGTAGGCTCGGTTTTTAAAGCGGTTGTCGCCTGTGCCGCCTTGGAAAACGGAATTCCTACAAGTTACAGCATCGTCTGCAACGGTAAATACGACTTGAACGGAGAAATATCGTTCGGCTGTTTTAAAAAGACGGGGCACGGCAATATGAATATGTATTCGGCTATGGCGGAGTCATGCAATCCGTATTTTATAAGTCTTGCGCTTAAAACCGGCAAAGAAAACATTTGCGCCATGGGTGAAAATCTCGGGCTCGGTCAAAAAATCGAGCTTGCGGACGGTTGGGAGACAAAGTCCGGTATTATGCCGTCCGCCGACAGCTTGATTTCTGAGGCGGATTTGTGCAACCTCGCATTCGGTCAGGGTCAATTGCTTGCTTCGCCGCTGCAAATGTCCGCCGTGTATGCGGCTGTGGCAAATAACGGAGTGTATCGCGCGCCCTCTCTTATGAAAGCCGTAACGGATGAGACCGGAAATGAAATCAAAAGGGCGGAGCTGCCCGTTCCGAGGCGTGTAATGAGCGTTGATACGGCAAAAACAGTTACCGAGCTTTTACGCGAAACCGTTGTGTCCGGCAGCGGAAAAAGGGCGGAAACCGAGTATTTTGATGCCGCAGGCAAAACGGCAACGGCGCAAAGCGGCTGGTTTGACGAGAACGGGAACGAAGTGACGCACTCGTGGTTTTGCGGATTTTTTCCGTATTCTTCGCCGCGCTATGTCATCACAGTCTTTAAAGAAAACGGAGCGGGCGGTGCCTTAGACTGCGCTCCGGTGTTTAAATACATTGCCGACGGAATTAAAAGATAACTTGTGCTTATTCGGCACAAACGCTTTATTTTCTGTTCCGTAATGTTATTATTTTCCCATAATGTATCGGGGGAATGAGTATGAAGAACGAAGGGAAAAACGCAAAACACGGCTTTAAAATTATGACGGCCGTAATTACCGTATGCGCCGTTTTGTGTACGGTGTTTTCCGCGATGTCGCTTGTGCTGCAGTATAAAGACCATATTATGCTGAAGAAATACGGAGATTTTATGTCCTATGAAAATTCGACGAAAAACGAAGGCGAAAAAGACGGTTTTTATCTTGTGACCAAGGAAGCAAAAGCCGAAGGTGAGTCCGATACGGCTGCAAACGCCGAAACAGAGAGTGCGGCGGCATCCTCTGCCGCAGGGCAGACTTCGGCCTCGACTTCAGTCGGCGTAAATTCACAAAAAAGCTCCGGTGACGCACAGCCCTCCGAAGGCACATATACAGTAAACGTGAACACCAAAAAAATTCACTCTCCGTCATGCTCCTACGCTATGAGGACGTCATCGGAAAACAAAAAAGAGATTTCCGCCTCTGAGCTTTCCTCGTATCTCAATAACGGGTACAGCGTCTGCTCCAAATGCAATGCCGGCAGATAGTTCAAATATTCTTTTCGACCCGAAATACTCGACACATCGAAAGAGTTTGTCATTAAACCGCATTGCGCCGACGGCTTCGGAGTTTTACGCATAGTCATTTTCAACAATGCAAAAAATGACAAAACAATGTGCTTTAAAGCCTTAATCTAACCGATTTTACAAAATGAAAAACTTTTTTTGTGAAAAATGCAAACTAAATTTTTAAAATATCAATTTTTAGCTTGCAAAATCTTAAAAGATTGTGTAAAATACATAATATATGATTTGTGAAATTGTATAAAAGTGCAGACGGGGAAATTTGCACTGCCGTTTCGGCTTAAAGCAGAGTGCGGCAGGGAGGTTTTCTCCGGAGAAAAAAGATAGATGGAGGTTTTATCAATGTCGAACAGATTGTTCCAGGGTATTGTGCATCAGCTCACAGACAGTATCGACCGTACTATAGGTGTTATAGACGAGTCAGGTACCATTATTTCCTGCAGCGAACTCGGTAAGATAGGTGAGGTGCTCTCAACCGAGGTTACCGCGGTTTTCAGCGGAACGGAGGTTATATCGGTAGACGGGTATTCTTATAAGCCGTTCGGTGCGCGTATGCACCCCGAATATGCCGTATTTGTTTCCGGCGAAGACGACCTTGCCTTGAAATATCTCTCAATGCTTGCCGTAACACTCTCAAGCATTAAGCAGTATTATGATGAAAAATACGACCGCGCAAACTTTATCAAGAACGTAATTCTTGACAACATACTGCCCGGTGATATTTATCTCAAGGCGAGAGAGCTTCATTTTAACAATGATGTGTCACGCGTCGTAATTCTCATAAGAATTACCGAGCATATAGATATCTCCGCTTATGATATAATTCAGAATCTGTTCCCGGATAAGACCAAGGATTTCGTAATAAACCTTAACGAGACAGATATTGCCCTTATCAAAGAGGTTAAGCCGAATATCGACACAAAGGATCTCGAAAAGCTTGCACGCTCGATAGCCGACGGTCTCGGAACGGAGTTCTATTCTCACGTTCTTGTCGGCATAGGTACTACGGTTGAGGGAATAAAGGATCTTGCACGCTCATTCAGAGAGGCTCAGGTTTCTCTTGAGGTAGGCAAGGTGTTCGACACCGAAAAGAGCATTGTGAGCTATGACAATCTCGGTATTGCGAGACTTATATATCAGCTTCCCACAACTCTTTGCGATATGTTCTTAAAGGAGGTTTTCAAGCGCGGCTCTATCGACAATCTCGATCAGGAAACGCTCTTTACAATTCAGAAGTTCTTTGAAAACAACCTCAACGTATCCGAAACCTCAAGAAAGCTCTTTGTACACAGAAATACTCTTGTATATCGTCTTGAAAAGATTAAAAAGCTCACAGGCCTTGACCTTCGCGAGTTCGATGACGCAATAGTATTTAAAGTAGCTCTTATGGTTAAGAAATATCTTGATTCAAGCCCCGTCAAGTATTAAAGAAAAGTAATTTTCCGCGCGCTGTTGTGAATGGGAAAATTGCACAATGTTACAAGTGGGATTTTGTCTAAAGTGCGCGAATATAATTTACCATATTACAAAATGGTTACAAACTTGACGTTCTATGCTATAATTAAAGGCGGTATTATGAGTGATTATACTCATTTTGCCGCCTATATTTTTTATAGCGGTTGTGTAGAGTCTCTGCCCGTCGGTATTAAACTTTACGGCAGAGTTCAGCGGTGGGAATATTGTGAAAAGCAGAGGTATGTTCTAAGTGATTGAATTTAAAAATGTATCAAAAACTTACGATAACGGGACCGAAGCACTTAAAGATGTCAATATCAAGATAAACGACGGAGAATTTGTCTTTGTGGTCGGCTCATCGGGAGCCGGCAAGAGTACGTTTCTCAAGATAATGATGCGCGAGCAGGTGCCTAACAGCGGTTCTGTTATCATAAACGGTTATCATCTTAACAATTTAAAGAAAAAAGAGATTCCTCTTTTCAGAAGGACTCTCGGTATAGTATTCCAGGATTTCAGACTTATCCCGACCATGACGGTGTTTGACAATGTCGCATTTGCGATGCGCTGCATCGGTGCCAAGGAAAAGGAAGTCAGAAAACGCGTGCCTTATATACTCAGCCTTGTAGGACTTGCCTCCAAGGCGAGAAATCTGCCGACGGAGCTGTCGGGCGGCGAGCAGCAGAGAGTTGCGCTCGCGCGTGCGCTTGTAAATAATGCGGGGCTTATAATTGCGGATGAGCCTACGGGCAACATCGACCCCGAAATGTCTTACGAAATAGTTGACCTTTTAAACCATATAAACGCAAACGGAACCACCGTGGTAATGGTAACTCACGAGCATAATCTCGTCCGTCATTTCCACCACAGGGTTATTACAATAGAGCAGGGCGCCGTGGTTTCGGACTCCGAAGACACCGAGGCACTTCCCGATGATTACGCCACCATCGAAAGAGATTATGCTTCCGACGCGTCAAATGCGGAAAGAGCGGCGGCAGCCGCGGCTGCGGTTCAGAACATTGCCTCCTCGGAGACGGTGGAGGACCGTGTGGCCAAGCAAAAGGAAGACAGCATCAGCCCGTTTTATGTTCAGCCGAATTCGGACGCCGACCTTGAAAAGTTTATGGCGACATACGGCGTGGATTCGGATTCCTCCGATGATGACGTTGATTACTCAAAGTATCTCGACGCCATTGAAAAAAAGACCGGAGGTGACAACAGGTGAAAGGGACAAGCTTAAAATATCTTACGCACGAGGGCTTCCGCAATGTGTGGGTCAATCGCCTTATGTCATTGGCATCGGTAACCGTGCTTATGGCATGTCTTATAATTATGGGCGCGGGCATAATGATATATTTTAATATTAACAATGTAGTCGACAAGGTGCAGTCGCAAAATGTAGTAATGGTCTATGTTGCCGACGATGCCTCGGAGGACGAAACAACACAGATAGGTACCTCACTTAAAGGCATAAGCAATGTTGAAAGCTGCGAATTTGTGCCGAAGGAAGTTGCGTTCCAGGAGCAGATACAGAGCATGGGCGGCGACGCGGCTCTGTTTGAGGGCTTTGACGAAATTCCGCTTCCCGACGCATATAAGGTCACGGTAAAGGATTTGTCACAGTTTGAAAACACCGTTTCTCAGATAAAGCAGATAAACAAAGTCGATTCGGTGCGAGAAAACAGCGACCTTGCAAGCAAGCTTTTGTCTCTTCGCCATGCGGTTTCGATAGTCAGCGTGGGGCTTGTTGTAATGCTGTTCCTTGTTGCGCTTTTCATAATTTCAAACACAATACGCATAACGATGTTCTCAAGAAAGCTTGAAATTTCAATAATGAAGGCGGTAGGTGCCACAAATTGGTTCATTCGTTGGCCGTTTATGATAGAGGGTATGATACTCGGTACGATTTCCGGCATAGTATCCCTGGGAGTTCTGTGGGGACTTTATGCAGTAGCCGAAAAAGTGTTCGCACAGACCCTCTCGTTAATCGGCTTTTCGCTCGTACCGTTCAGCGAGTACTGGTGGCAGATACTTCTCGTATTTGTTGCAATAGGATTGTTTACAGGAGGTTTCGGAAGTCTTGTCTCGATGGCTAAATACCTGAAAGAGCAAGGGAGCGTGGTCTCTGATGACTAAAAACGGGCTCAAAAGAGCTTTTAGCCTTTTACTGTCGGTAATATTCGTTTTTTGCGCGTCATTTTTACCGGCTTCCGCGGCGGATTCCAAGGAGGATTTGGAAAACAAAATCGCGGCTGCCGAGGCAAAGAAAAAACAGAATGAGCAAAAAATAAAGGATTTGCAAAATAAAATCGACGGTGCCAAAGAGTCTAACGGCTATTCCTCGGAACAGATTGATGCTTTGCAGGAGCAGCTTGACACGTACCAAAGTCAAATAACGGAGCTTAACAGTCAGATAGGCGACAAAAACGCCGTTATAAACGATTATCAAAAAGAAATAGACTCTCTGCAAAAGAACATAGACGAGGCAAGCGAGAGCATAGAAGCTCAGACAAAGACCGTAAACGATACATATAACCTTTTAAAGGAGAGACTTCGCGCGGCATATATGGCAGGCGAAAGTTCCACTCTTGAGGTGCTTCTTACGGCAAGTGATTATGAGGGCTTCCTCACAAGGCTTGAGCTTTTAAGTAAAACCACAAAGCATGACAGGCAGCTTATGAAATCTTTGCAGGATGATATTGCAAAGCTTAACGACACAAAGGAGCTTTTGTCGTCAAGTCAGCAGGAAGTAAAGGCTAAGCAGACCGCCGTAGAGTCGGAAAAGGCGGATATTGTTTCGTCTAAAACGCAGGTGCAGTCGCTTTACAATACCGTAGATTCAAAGCAGTCTACCCTCGAAAAGCAGGTTGCACAGCGAAATGCATATATCTCGTCTCTCAGCGCAGGCTCCAAGGAATTAGAAAACGAGAATAAAAAAATACAGGCTGCGAAAGACAGCTACGATAAAAAGCTTGCGGAACTGGCGAAAAATGCGTCGCAGGGCACCGGCGAATTGCCAAAGCCCGGCGGAAACACGGGCGGCAATACCGGTGGAAATACAGGCGGTTATACGGTATCTCCCAAGGGTATGATTTGTCCGCTTCAGTATCCAAACGTAACCATATCGGCAGGCTGGTACGGCTACCCGAATCACAAGGGTATTGATTTTACCACAAGGGGTGCAACCGGCAATACATACGGTAAAGAGATCAGAGCCGCGGCTGACGGTAAGGTTCTTTCCGCCGAATATCATTCGAGCTGGGGCAATAACGTCTTTATTGACCACGGCAACGGCGTTTGCACAAGATACGCTCATTGCAGCGTTATGAAGGTAAGCAAAGGGCAAACGGTAAAGCAGGGGCAGGTTATAGCTCTTGTAGGCAATACGGGTAACGTAAGTCCCGCGCCGACGCCGGCAAATCCGCACGCCGGGGCGCATCTGCACTTTGAGGTCTGGATAAACGGCACAAGGGTAAATCCCGCGCCGTATCTTCCGTAATTTTTAAAGGGGTAAATCCGGTATTAAAGGAGTTCTTTTTATTTTGAAGCATCAGAAGAAAGCATTTATACGCATTATTTCCGTTACATTAATAACAGCTATGCTGTTTTCCGTGACGGCGTTTTCGGGCTCGGCTTCGTCCGTGCAGGATCAGATAGACGAGCTTGAAAGCAAAATAAATGCCAATAATAATAAAATCAGCGATAATAAGGCGTCCGTAAACGATTTGCTCAATCAGATTTCCGATATGCAGGCTCAGCTTGACGTTTACAATGCCAAGATAACCGACCTTAACAAGCAAATAGCGGCAAAGGATGAAATTATCAACAACTATCAGGCGGAAATCGACAGACTTCAAGCCGAAATAGACGCCGCAAATATTCAAATAGAAACACAGACAGCCGCTGTCAACGTAACATACGACGTACTTAAAGAGAGACTTCGCTCGGCATATAAGGCAGGCGAAAGCTCGGCGCTTGAGGTACTTCTCGGCTCCGGCGACTATGCGAGCTTTTTGACAAGACTTGAGCTGCTCAAACGTGTTTCGGAGCATGATAATGAGCTTGTAAAGGGTCTGCAGGAAGAAATTAATGAGCTTAACAAAACAAAAGAACAGCTCTCCTCCGATCAGCAGTCACAGCAGGAAAAGCAGTCTGAAATAGTTAACGAAAAGGCCGCCATAGAGTCTGCTCGCGCAGAGGTCAAGAGCGTTTACAATACCCTTGACGCAAAGCAGTCACGTCTTGAAGCTCAGGTGAAGTCGCTCAAATCAATGATTTCAAGCCTTGATTCGCAGAATGACGCTTATCAGGCCAAGATGGATAAACTCGAGGCGCAGTCAATCAGCAATACCACGGGTTCTTCGGGTAACGGTGTGCTCTCAAGCGGCATGAGCTTTCCGCTCACGTGCAATTATTACGTTTCACAGCACTACGGCCACAACGGTCACAAGGGCGTTGACATAGCCGGTGCAAATATAAACGGTCAGCCCGTTTACGCCGCGGCAGGCGGTACGGTAATTTCCGCTTCGTATCACTCAAGCTGGGGCAACAACGTGCTTATAGACCACGGCAACGGCGTGTGGACAAGATATGCGCACCTCAGCAGCATAGGCGTCAGCGCGGGTCAAACCGTATCGCAGGGTCAGTATATAGGCAAGGTCGGCTCCACCGGCAACTCCTCGGGTCCGCACCTTCATTTTGAGGTCTATGTAAATAAAAATCGAGTAAATCCCGAGCCGTATATAGGTCTTTGATAAAACCCCCGAAAGAGAGGCGTTCATTTGAATAGGAAAATATCCTTGAGCCTTGCGCTCGCATTGATATTCGTGGCTATGGCAGGCTCTGTGGCAGGTACCATGGCTGTGTCAATGAAAATGTACAATTCAATAATCAAAGATCTCCCGAAGCGTTCACAGACTTATTCGCTTTTAGCGGAGATAGACGACGTTATCCGCACTAATTACTACGGCGAGATTAACGAAACGCTTTTAAACGCGGATATGGCAGAGGGCTTTGCAAACGGCGTAGGCGACAGTTACAGCTATTATATGACCGCGTCCGAGTATGACGTATATAAAAACGAGATGAACGGTCAGAAAATGGGCGTCGGCATAATTCCGGCGTTTAATGAGGACGATATGTGCCTTTATGCGGCAGAGGTCTCCGACGGTTCTCCGGCGGCACTTAACAATATGACTAAAGGCGACCGTATAGTTACCATAGATGAAGAGGAAGTCACGGTTTATAACTATAAAGAGCTTGTAAAAAAGCTTGAGGGCGAAAAGCTCTCGTCCGTAAATGTTGCGTTTATTCATGACGGTAATCTCGTTGCCGCAAATATGGTAAAGGGCTACACCGCGCAGACTGTTTATTATGAGACGGTAGGCGAGGTGGGTTATGTTAAAATAACCGATTTTTATTCGACCACCGCATCGCAGCTCAAAAATGCCGTAAATACGCTTATAAAGCAAGGCGTGAGCGGCATTATAATAGATTTGCGGGCGGTCTCGAACGGAACCGTAGAGTATGCGACAGACGCGCTTGATGTGCTTGTTCCTGTGGCAAGCGACGGAACAAAGGCACTCGCTACCGCCGTTGATAAAAACGGTGAAGCCATAGAGACCTTTACATCGGATGCCGACAGCATAAATGTGTCCACGGTGATACTTGTCGATAAAGATACCTCCGGGCCTGCAGAGCTTTTCGCCTGCGATATGCGCGATTTCGGCAAAGCAAAGCTTGTAGGTACGGCGACAAAGGGCAACGGAACCATGCAAAGGGTTTATCAGCTGAGCGACGGCGGTGCGGTAAAGCTTACCGTGGCAGAGATAAAGCCGTATACAAGCGATGTGTATAACGGTGTGGGCTTAACTCCGGATTATCTTGTGGAGCTGTCCTCTCAGAAAAAGAACCGTTTGGCACTTTTATCTCATTCAGAGGATGAACAGTATCAAAAGGCAAATTCTCTCTTAACCTCTTCGGCAGGCGCGGACGAGCAATAAACAACAAACATTAAAATCAAAACCCCCGCATAATATTATGCGGGGGTGCTTTTATGTTCGGAGTAATTAAAATAGAAAGAATCGGCGGCGGATTTTTTAAGAGGCTTCGTTACAGGCTTTTTCCGCCCGAACCCGTTATCGAGCGGATAAGCGTTTTAGGCAGTGCTCCGTTTTTTACGCTGACGCTTGTGTGTGATGAAAACGAAGAGGTCAATACGGGTGAAATATACAGCCTGCTCGGGCGGTGCGCGGGCAGAGTTATAGTGTGCGGAGGAACCATAACGGAGGACGAAAAGGTTAAGAATTTCGAGCCTCGTATACTGCCGTCCGTTATGCTTTTCAATTCCGCGGTTGATTATATAAAGAAATGCTCTCTTCCGCCGGAAAAAACGAGCGTGGCTGTTATGGATTTTAACGGCTTTCAAAAGGATAAGCTGTCTTTACTTGTTCCTCTCGCCTCAAATCTTAAGGTAATAACGGGTAATCCCGAAGAATTTTCTCCCGTGCGCCGACGGCTGTATGACGATTGGGGTCTTGCGATGACCGTCACGGAAAACGTGAATGAGGCAGGCGGCTGCACATTTGTAATAGCTCCGCGAACAGATAAAAGCAATCCGGACGGAGGGTGCCTTTTATATAGGAATGAGTATTCGGGAAGTACCGTCTGTTTGTCGGGCAGCGGAGTTACTCTGCCCGATGACATAACAAAGGTTCTGCCACCGTGTAATTCGCTCTTGTTTGCTTCCGCCTTGTATGAATTGTGCGGTGCTACGCGTCTTTCCGAGCTGTGCTTTGACCGCCTTGCGGATAATAGCTCTAAAGGCAGAATTGAATAAGCGGCAGCCTTAGTGTAACAATACGTTTTTTTCTGCAGCCGAACAAAAAAAGCGGCACCGAAACTTTTTGCTTTCGGCGCCGCTTTTTTTGTTTATAGGGCATTATTGCTTCAAAATAACATACCCCCAAGATAAGCTGAGGCACATCTTGGGGGTGGCTTTTTATTTTTTCATTTTCATGGAAATGTCAAATGCCTGAACGGAGTGAGTCAGTGCTCCGATTGATATTATGTCTACGCCGCACGCCGCAACGCCGGGTATGGTTTCGTCGGTAATTCCGCCCGAAGCCTCCGTAAGAGCCTTGCCGCCGATTATCTCAACGGCTTTTTTCATGGTGTCGCAGTCCATATTATCGAGCATTATTATGTCGGCTCCTGCCTTGACCGCCTCTTTTACTTCATCAAGGTTGCGTGTTTCAACCTCAATTTTCACCGTATGACCTATCTTTCCGCGAAGCTTTTTTACGGCTCCCGTTATGCCGCCTCCGGCGTCAATGTGATTATCCTTGAGCATAGCGCAGTCGGAAAGATTAAAACGGTGGTTTTTGCCTCCGCCGCAGGTTACCGCGTATTTTTGAAGGGCACGCAGAGACGGGAGGGTCTTTCTTGTGTCGGCTATCGAAGCCTTAGTTCCCTCACAGAGTTTTACTGCCTTTGCGGTCGCCGTGGCTATTCCCGACATATGCTGCAACAAGTTCAAGGCAGTTCTCTCGCCCTTTAAAAGAAGCGTGGTTTTTCCGCTGAATTCGGCTATAAGGTCGCCCTTTTTCACCTTGTCGCCGTCGTGCATATATACCTTGGCGGTAAAAGAATCGTCCAAAAGTTCAAAAACTCTCATTGCGACATCTATGCCGCAGAGAACGCCGTCTGCCTTTGAGACGAAATACGCCTCATTGCGCTGCTCCTCGGATATCAGGTAATCCGACGCCACATCGACATAGTTAATATCCTCAAGTATGGCGCGCTTAATAATGTCGTCCGTGTAAAACTGCGGTAAAATCATCCTTCGTCCACCTCTTTTAAGATTATATGGGCTACCGTGGCAAGACTTAAAGCCTCACAATAGTCGGGTGTAATTGCGAATTTGCCGTTTTTAAGTCTCATAAGTATAGCGTCAACGCGCTTCAAGCCTACTCTTACCGCGTCCATATCCGGAATTACAAAGTAAGAACGTTGCATAATCGAGCGAATTTCCGTACGCATCCCCTTTGGCAGCGGAGCACCCGAAATATCCGTTTTGTGCTCCGTAACGGTCACGTGGTCAGGGTCCTTTTTAGAAAGAGACGCTATATCGTCTGCCGCGCGCTTTCCGAATACAAGTGCCTCCAAAAGCGAGTTGCTTGCGAGGCGGTTTTTGCCGTGAACTCCCGTGTGCGAGCATTCACCTACGGCATACATTCTCGAAATAGAAGTACGCGCGTCAAGGTCAACGTCGATTCCGCCCATGAGGTAGTGCTGGCACGGGAATACGGGAATTAAATCCTTGGTCATATCAACGCCGTGTTTTAAGCATCCTTCATATATTCCGGGGAAGCGATTTACAAGGTAATCGTGCCCCTTGTATCTTATATCAAGGTAGAAGTTGTCGCTGCCCGTTCTGCGGCTTTCAAGAATTATAGAGCGCGATACAACATCTCGCGGAGCAAGCTCAAGGCGTTTGTCATATCTGTCCATAAAGCGTTCTTTGTTACAGTTGAGCAGGTATGCACCCTCTCCTCGTACCGACTCGCTTATCAGGAATTGCTCCCTGTCGTTTCCGTTAAAAGCGGTGGGATGAAACTGAACGTAGCTTAGCTCCTTTATCGTAGCGCCCATATCGTATGCGAGACGGATTCCGTCACCGGTGGCAACAGCGGGATTGGTGGTGTATTTGTAAACTCTGCCTATACCGCCTGTCGCTATTACGCAGAAATCCGAAAATACCGTGGCGGCGGTCTTGCCGTTTAAGAGCATATCCGCGCAAAAGCCGTTTTTAACCTTTGTGAGTTTAAAAACGTCGGCGTTTTCGACAAGCGTTATGCTGCTTCGCTTTTTGGCTTCTACAAGGAGCGCACGCACAATTTCCGCACCCGTGGTGTCTTTGTAGTGAACTATTCTGCGACGGCTGTGACCGCCCTCAAGCGTTTTTTGAAGAGTACCGTCGGAATTGCGGTCAAAATTAACGCCATATTTTATCAGCTGACGTACCTGGTCGGGGCCTTCGTGAACAAGTGTGTTTACGGCGTCCGGTGTGTTGGCCTGACCGCCGGCAATCATGGTGTCGTTGTAATGAAGCTCATAGCTGTCGTTTTCAAGGCTTAAAACGGCAGCTACGCCGCCCTGAGCCAAAGAGCTGTTGGAAACGGTTTCGTCTTGTTTTGAAAGCACAAGAACAGACAGATTTTCGGGCAGCGAGAGTGAAGTGTAAAGGCCGGCAACTCCGCATCCGATTATCAGAACATCATATTTTTTATCCATATATATCCGCCTTCCCGGATTTGATTTGTGTAGATTTCGGCAGCTGTGTTAAGCTTTTCCTGCCGCGTGCATTAAGGCTTGTCTTAAATCCTTGCCGTAATACCTTTTTAAGTATACCACAAAACAGAAAAAAGTGGAGAAAATTTTTGCTGATTATGCATTTTGATTGCTTTATACAAATTATACCGTCGATTTTGCTCTGTTTTCGGCTTATCTCGCTCTTAAAAATGCATTTTTTATTTGTTTCGGTAAACAGATATATTATAATTATTTAGCCGTAATATTTTATTTATATGGCGTTATTTCGGCTGCTTCGGAATATAATAAAAAACGATTTATTCTTGCCGAGTGTAAAAAAATGTTGACTTTTTGTTCTAATAGTGTTAATATACTTGAGCAGTAAAAATTGCATATGCGCCGGTAGCTCAGCCGGATAGAGTGTTTGGCTACGAACCAAAAGGTCGCGGGTTCGAATCCCTCCCGGCGCGCCAAAAATCGACAAGTCTCGTAAGAGATTTGTCGATTTTTATTTTGTATCGGTTCTGCGGTCAGTTTCATATGACGGCTCAAAATCACCGATTTCGGTTTATCGGTATTCGAAATTGTTATTTCCGACAAATTTGAAGGTGTTTTATTATACTTTCGGCGAATTGTATTTAGCGGAGAAAAGAAGTAAAATTATAATAGATGTGCGGCGGCAAAGACACGACGCTGTGCATAATTCACCGAGCACGGAAGGAAGATAATATATGAAAAAGACCTTATGTACGGTTTTAAGTCTTTTGCTTGTTTTTACCTTGCTTTACGGGTGCGGAAATTTTAAACCTACTTCCACGGGGCGCGCCGTGGTTTCGGGAAGCAGTTGTCTTATAGTTTTAAACGGCTCTCCTACGGTTATGATAAATTCCTCGGACGACGAAGATTTGTTTTCCGATGTCCGCACGGGCGATCTCATAAAAATAAAGCACGCGAATGAGATTATGGAGTCATATCCGCCTCAGGTCAATGTGTATTCCTGCAAGATAGTGTCAAAAGGTACCGCCGATGATGTGGATAAAGAGGTCTTGGATGAGCTCGCTTCCCACGGCTGGGACTATGAATAATCCGAAAGGCTGATATTTATGACTGTGTTTGCTGTTGTGTATTTCGGAACGGCCTTGGCGGTCACGGCCGCCGTATATTTTATGTCGCTTAATTCCGAAAAAAAGCCGGCTCTGAAAACCGTTCTTTTGATAGTATATATTTTAGCTCTTGCGGGGCTCGTTTTTGCGACCGGCTGCCTTGAGGTAAAATACGGCTTTACACGGCTTAAATCCACCGCGATAGCCGTGCTGATACTTCTTATGATTTATCTTGCCGACACATTCGGCAGTAAAAAGGCAAAGAAGAACGAATGAAGGTTTTATTTCGAGGCTACGTTTTTTGCAGTTTCATAAAAACCACCGGGAAGGCGGCACCTTGCCTGTACTTTCCTATAAATTCGCGGCACAGCAATCCGTTTGACTGTGAAATGTACGGCACCGTGTAAAATAGCGGAATTAAGAATATGCAGAAAAGTATTCGCCAAGCAAAGCTTATATTATAATTTACAAGCCTGAACCGGTTTCCCTCGGTCAGGCTTTTGCTTTTGTTTACGGCAAGCGCTACGGAGCATTTTTTGTTTTTGAAGTATACCTTTTCGCACAGCCAAAATGTTTTCGAAAGAACCGCGCCGAAGTACAGTCCGAGCAAAAACAGCACAGAGCAGAGGGCGACTGCTCCCGCAAATACGGTTTTGTATAATCCTTTTTCGGAGAGCTCGCGGTAAAAAACAAGACTGCAAAGCAAAAACGGTATTTCAGCTGCGACAAGACACAGCGCAGTCATCAGCTTTTTAAAAAAGAAAAAATAAAAGACCTTCAGCCTTACCGAAAATTTTTCACCGGCAAAAAGATATGATACAGGTGCTTTTTCCGAGGCATTGCGGTAAAACCATCTTTTGCGGTTGTAGGAAACGGCGGACAGTGCAAACAGAGAAACGGTAACCTCCGACGAAAAAAGGGCATATAGTAAAGAGAGAACGGGAACGCTGTATTTTTCCTTGTCGAGTCCGCTCACGGTATAGAGCGAATACACGCCGAAAAGAGCGGCGCCGAGAATCAAAAGCGACAGCACAAAGCTTAAAAGGCAAACAAAAAACGCTCTTGCGTTTTCGTGCCGTAAAATATCCTGCGAGTCAATGGTGCACCTTTTTATATCCATAGATTACCTCCGAGCTTTTATTAAAATTATGTGTAAAAACCGGAGTTTTAAACATAATAATATTCGCCGCGTAAGTTTAAAAAAAGGTATAAAAGTATTATTTCCCGTTGACATTTGCCGCGTGGCATATTATACTTTAACAAATGAGCCGTCGGCTGTGCGAGCCGCCCTCAAAAAAGCGAAAGGAGATTTTTGTTTTTTAAAGGACTTTCCGCAAGAGAGTTTTAGCGCCGGACCTGTATGTCGCACTATCGGCTTTGCCGAATTTACAGGTGACGAGGAAGAAGTTATCGAAGTTTTCGGCGGATGCTTCTTGTCCCATAAGTGCGGGGATCAAAGGCTTTTCACAAAGGCGGAGCGGCAACGCACCGTGTACAAAGGGAAAGCAAGGCACAAATTTTATTTTTTGAAAAGGAAAAATTTAATATGTGTGGAATTGTTGGTTATGTAGGGGAGAATAGTGCCTCTCCGATATTGATTGACGGTTTAAAAAAGCTTGAGTACAGAGGTTATGACTCGGCAGGCATTGCTGTGTCAGAAAACGGCAAAACAGACGTTGTTAAGACAAAAGGCCGTATAAAAAATCTTGAGGAAAAGCTCAAAGAGGTCGGCGGTCTTTCCGGCACGGTCGGAATAGGTCATACAAGATGGGCCACCCACGGTGCGCCGACAGATGTCAATGCACATCCGCATAAGGGCGGAAACGGCAGAATAACGCTTGTGCACAACGGTATAATCGAGAATTATATTGAGCTTAAAACTATGCTCCAAAAGGGCGGCTATGTATTCGTTTCCGAAACGGATACCGAGGTGCTCGCGCATTTGTTTGATTATTACTACAAGGGCGATTTGCTTGACGCCATGGTAAATGTTATGAAGACCGTGCGCGGCTCTTATGCCGTTGCGATTTTGGCGAACGATAAGCCCGGTACAATTATAGCGGCACGAAAAGACAGTCCGCTTATAGTGGGGCTCGGCGACGGTGAGAATTTCCTTGCGTCGGATATCCCCGCGGTTTTAAAATATACAAGAGACTGCTATTTGCTTGAAGACAATCAGATTGCGGTTCTCACAAAAGACAATGTGACGCTTTACGATACAAACAAAAATGTTGTCAAAAAGGACGTTTACCACGTAACATGGGACGTTGAGGCTGCGGAAAAGTGCGGCTACGAGCACTTTATGCAAAAGGAAATTGCCGAGCAGCCCAAGGCTATACACGATACGCTTTCGCCGAGAATTAAGGACGGTAGGGTGTCAATTCCCGAGCTCACTCTTACCGATGAAGAAATCAAGAATATCGGCAAGATTCATATAGTGGCGTGCGGCAGCGCATGGCATGTAGGTATGACGGCAAAATATATATTCGAGGATATGGCACGTATTCCCTGTGAAACAGACCTTGCAAGCGAATTTCGCTATCGCGACCCGATAATCAAAAAGGGCGATATCTGCATAGTTATAAGCCAATCCGGTGAAACCGCCGATACCTTAGCGGCTCTGCGTGAGGCTAAAAGCAAGGGCGCAAAGGTGATTTCGATAGTAAATGTGGTCGCAAGCACAATAGCACGAGAGAGCGACGACGTTATATATACCATGGCGGGACCCGAAATCGCCGTTGCAACAACAAAGGCTTTTTCGGCACAGCTTGCCGTAGTATATCTGCTTGCACTTCGTTTTTCAAAGGCTGTAGGGCTTCTTCCCGAGGAAAGAGAAAAAGAGCTCACAAAAGAGCTTATGTGTCTTCCGTCACAGATTGAAGGCCTTTTAAATCTTACCGACGAGCTTAAAACGCTCGCCCATAAATACGTCAGCTCCGATGATGTGTTTTTTATCGGCAGGGGGCTTGACTACGCCATTTCTCTTGAAGGCTCGTTAAAGCTCAAGGAAATATCGTATATTCATTCGGAGGCCTATGCTGCCGGTGAGCTTAAGCACGGCACCATATCTCTTATCGAAGAGGGGACTCCCGTGTTTGCCGTTGCGACGCAGGATAAACTTTTTGAAAAAACTCTCGGTAATATTAAAGAGGTTAAGGCGCGCGGCGCGTCGGTAATAGCACTTGTCACGGATAAGCATGCCTCCGTTTCGGAATTTGCCGACGAGGTTATACGCGTACCGTCAACAGACGGTAATTTCTTACCGTCGCTCAATGTAATACCTCTTCAGATATTCGCTTATTATATGGCTATGCTTCGCGGCTGTGATGTTGATAAGCCGCGAAATCTCGCAAAATCCGTCACCGTGGAGTAACCGTGAATATTGATTTTCTTATGGATTTTCCGTATAATAAAAGCCTAAAGCATAAAGGCAGGTAGATAAATGGTACAGCTGTATTACGGCTTCGGCAAAGGAAAAACCTCCGCTGCGGCAGGCGCGGCCGTAAGAGCCGCGGGCAACGGAATGAGGGTTATATTCGCACAGTTTTTTAAGGACGGTAAATCGGGCGAAATAAAAGTGCTGCGAGACATTCCGGGTATTACGGTGCTCTTGCCGAAAAGCGACTACAAGCTGTTTGAGAATATGACCGATATGCGAAAAAAAGAGATTTTTGAGGATTACACGAAGCTGCTTCACTCTGTTTTTGAGCGTGAAAATGATTGTGATATGATAATCCTCGACGAAGCACTCGACGCATACACGGGCGGATTTGTTGACCGTGAGCTTTTTTTGAGCTGTATCAAAAGCTGCCACGACAAGCTTGAAATTATAGTGACGGGCCACGCAAAGAGCGACGATATAGCGGACGCTGCCGATTACGTTACGGAGTTTACCGCCGTTCGGCATCCTTACGAAAAGGGCGTAAAAGCTCGCCGAGGCATAGAATACTGAACAATATACTGCAAAAAGGAGCCGTAAAAAACTTCCGTTTTTTACAGCTCCTTGGTTTTTATAAAACACTTTATTTATTTTTTGCTGCCGTAAACGCTCTCGTAGTTAAACTCACGGCGCTCACCCCTAACTATATGGAAGCAGTGCTTTCCGAGCGAAAATATGGGACGGTCATGGCGCAGGCTGTCGGAATATACGTCTGTTACCTCAGCATCGGGGAAAAGCTCCCTGAAGCGTCTTACCTTTTCCTCGTCGCGGCAGTTAAGCCCTATAATAGCACCGGTTTTGGGGTTGTGCTTTGTGCATATCAGCGTTTCAAATTTGAGCCGCTTTTGGATTTCGCACAGTAAAAAATCGGGGCTTGCGCTTATTACAACGGCGTATCGCTTTCTCTCCTTAAACCAGGGGAATACCTCTTTTTCGTGTTTATCCCAAAACTTATTAACGGCTTTGTTTAGAGGAACGAGCATCACAAAGCAGAAAAAATATTTTTTGAATGTGGTAAAGCTGATTATTTTGGTGACCAGCAAAAGAGCCATAATTATTTGGAACGGTGCAAAAACAAGTATCCACGGGTAGTGCAGCATACAGTAGCCGAAAAAGCGCGAGCCGCTGTCCATAGGGAAAAGCGTGTGGTCAAAATCATATATATCAACTTGCATAATAAACCCCTCAATTACAATTTGCGGTATGATTTTAACATATTTAATCTTTCTTGTAAATACGGTGTCAAATACCTTGAAAACCGCCCGGAAGCGTGATAAAATAATGAACAATACAGGCAGCGGTGCTCATTGTTATGCGAAAAGGAGTTGAACGTATGAGCGAAAACAAAAAAGATAATAAGAATATAGGCCAATTTCTTAAATTTGTTGCTTTTTCCTGTTCTGCGGGACTGATTCAAATAGGCAGCTTCACTCTTATGAGTGAGGTTTTGATAAAGCTCTCGTTCTTCCAAGGCTTAATGCAAAGCAATGCGACGTTTGCCAAAATAATGGAAAACGAATACGGCCCCATGTATCTTATCGCGCTTATTCTTTCTGTTGTTTGGAATTTCACGTTTAACCGCAAGTTTACCTTTAAATCGGCAAATAATGTTCCGATTGCAATGCTCAAGGTTTTCGGCTATTATCTTGTATTTACACCGGTCTCTACCGTTTTGGGCAATTATTTCACGGCGAAATTTGCCTCACTTACGGCTATAAACTATATCGTTTTGGGTATCACGATGATAGTTAATATGGTAACGGAATATCTTTTTGATAAATTCGTTGTGTTCAGAGGCTCAGAGGGTACCGCGCAGAATAAAAAGAGTGCGAAAAAGGACGATGAGCAGGTAAAAGAGCAGGCTTAAAATTTCAGCGTATTCCGACCCGCTGTGCATTTGCGCGGTGGGTCTGTGTTTTGTAAAGGAAAATTATGAATTACAAGGACTCGGTAAAATATATACATTCGCTTCTGAAATTCGGTATGAATTTAGGGCTCCAGAGAATATCCGCGTTGCTGAATGAACTCGGGAATCCTCAGGAAAAGCTTGAATTCGTTCATGTTGCCGGCACAAACGGTAAGGGCACCACATCTACGATGCTGAGCAGCATACTTTGCGCCGTAGGCAAAAAAACGGGGCTTTTTACTTCGCCGTATGTATTTGATTTTTGTGAGAGAATACAGATAAACAATAAAAACATTCCGCATGATGACCTCTCACTCGTTGTCGAAAAAGTGAAAAATGCCTGTGACAGGCTGTCGGCAAAGGGAACGGAGCCGACGGAATTTGAGACGATAACAGCCGCGGCAATGCTTTACTTTTATGAGCAAAAGTGCGACGCAGTTGTGCTTGAAGTGGGTCTCGGCGGAAGATATGACAGCACAAACATAATTCCCTGCCCCAAAGCCGCGGTAATCACTTCAATATCGCTTGACCATACAAAAATACTCGGCGACACCGTTGAAAAAATAGCCGCGGAAAAATGCGGCATAATAAAAAACGGCGGAACGGTAATTACCACAAGCGAGCAAAACGAAAAGGCTCTTTCCGTCATAAAAGATACGGTAAAAGAGAAAAACGGGCGGCTTTTAATCGGCGATGTCTCCGCCGCCGAAATACTGTCAGAGGATATTTTCGGCACGGAAATATCATATAACGGTCTTACCGTTAAAATACCTCTTGTCGGCAGGCATCAGGTGGAAAATACCGTGGGCGTTATAACTGCGGCAAGAGCGCTCGGAATAAGCGATGAGTTTATAAAAAAGGGCATAGAGAGCACGGTTATTCACGCGCGTATGGAGATAATATCAAGGTCGCCTGTCATTATGCTCGACGGCGGACACAATCCGGAGTGCGCAGCGGCACTTGAAAACGTCCTTGTGCGGTTTGCGGGCGATAAAAGCATAACCGTTCTTATAGGTATGATGGCTGATAAGGACACAAAGGATTATCTTGCAGCAATTTTGCCGCATTGCAAAACCGCGGTGTTTACAAAGCCGTCAAATCCGCGCGCCGAGGATGAAACCGAGCTCCTTCGTGAGGGAGAGTGCTTTTGTAGGGACGTTGTTTCCGTAAAAGACCCGAAAGACGCTTACAAAAAGGCAAGGAGCCTTGTGAAAAACGGTGATATGCTGCTTGTGTGCGGTTCGTTTTACCTGCTTTCCGACATTTTCGGAGAGCCCTAAAAAACTTGACATATCTTTGCTCTTTTGATACAATATTTATTCGTGTAATACTAAAATTTAACGGCCGCGTATTTTATTTGCGGTACGATTTATAAACTTGAAAGGCTATGGTGAATTAGTATGGCTCAGCAGGAAACCTTATTGACCGCAGAGGGTCTTCGCGATCTTGAAAAAGAACTCGAGGAATTAAAAACCGTCGGCAGAAAAGAAGCTGCGGAAAAAATTAAAGTTGCGAGAAGCTTCGGCGACTTGTCGGAGAACAGCGAGTACGATGAGGCAATGAGCGATCAGGCAAAGCTCGAGGCTCGCATAAACGAAATTGAGCATATGATCAAAAACGCAAAGGTTTTTGACGAGGAGGCTCTCGGAACAGAGGTTGTTCATATAGGCTCAAAGGTCACTATCACAAACGATTCAGGCGCAGAACTTCAATATAAAATAGTCGGCTTTGCACAGGCAGATCCCGACGAGGGTAAAATATCGGACGAATCGCCCGTAGGCAAAGCCCTTATCGGCCACAAGGTCGGCGAGACCGTTGAGGTTGAAGCACCTATCGGTCTTCTTAAATTCGTCATTAAGGAAATTTCAAAATAATTAAAAATTTAACGGGGCGAAAAGGGACTCTCTTTGTTCCCTTGCGCTCCTTTTTTGACAGGAAGTGAAGATATGGCAGACGTAAAGAAAGTAAATAATGCAAACGATGAAAACCTCGACGAGCTGCATATGATAAGAGTTCAGAAGCTTCGTGATTTACAAGCCGAGGGCAATGACCCGTTTGTTATCACAAAGTGCGATGTTACTCACCACAGCGCGGATATTAAAGCTGATTTTGATGATCTTGACGGCAAGGAGGTTTCCGTTGCCGGCAGACTTATGTCAAAGCGTATTATGGGTAAGGCGTCATTTTGCAATGTGCAGGATCTAAAGGGTAGTATACAGTCGTATGTTGCCCGCGACTGCATAGGCGAGGATGAATATAAAGCCTTTAAGAAAATGGACATCGGCGATATAGTAAATATCAAGGGTACCGTTTTCAAAACCAAAACAGGCGAGATTTCGATTCACGCAACGCAGGTGGTACTGCTTTCGAAGAGCCTTCAGGTTCTTCCCGAAAAGTTCCACGGACTTACCAATACCGATACCCGTTACCGCCAGAGATATATCGACCTTATTATGAATCAGGACGTAAAGGATACGTTTGTAAAGCGTTCAAGAATAATCAGCAGTATCAGAAATTATCTTGATTCAGAGGGCTTTATGGAGGTTGAAACCCCCATGCTTGTTGCAAACGCGGGCGGCGCGGCGGCAAGGCCGTTTGTCACTCACTACAATGCTCTCGATGAGGATGTTAAGCTCAGAATTTCTCTTGAGCTGTATCTGAAACGCCTTATAGTCGGCGGACTCGAGAGAGTGTATGAAATAGGCAGAGTTTTCCGTAATGAGGGACTTGACACACGCCACAATCCCGAATTTACTCTTATGGAGCTTTATCAGGCATATACGGATTATCACGGTATGATGGATCTTACCGAAAATCTTTACCGCCACGTTGCAAAAGAGGTTCTCGGCACTACCGTTATAACATATAACGGCATCGAAATGGATCTCGGCAAGCCCTTTGAGCGTCTTACTATGCTTGACGCGGTAAAGAAGTATTCGGGTGTCGATTTTAATGAGATAAAGACTCTTGACGAGGCAAGAGCCGCCGCAAAGGAGCACAATGTTGAGTTTGAGCCGCACCACAAAAAGGGCGATATACTTAATCTCTTCTTCGAGGCTTTTGTTGAGGAACGCCTTATTCAGCCTACGTTTATTATGGATCATCCCATTGAAATATCTCCGCTCACCAAAAAGAAGCCGGAAAATCCCGACTATGTTGAGCGTTTTGAGTTCTTTATGAACGGCTGGGAGATGGCAAACGCTTATTCGGAGCTTAACGACCCGATTGATCAGCGCGAACGCTTTAAGGCGCAGGAGGAGCTTTTCGCTCTCGGAGACGAAGAGGCAAATCATACCGACGAGGATTTCCTCTATGCTCTTGAGCTCGGTATGCCGCCCACAGGCGGTATAGGCTTCGGCATAGACCGTATGGTAATGCTGCTTACCGATTCCCCCGCAATCCGCGACGTTTTATTCTTCCCGACAATGAAGTCCTTACCGAACGACAAGTAAGAAAACCCCAGTATTTATGCGGGTTTCGGGACTTTCCAAACCGAATATATTTACCTCTTTACACCAAATTTACACCAATCGGTGCTAAAAACGGTGCAGAGACTAAAAAATCGCATAATTTACGGAATGAATGGGCAGTCCCATAGTGGGATTGCCCATTTCTAATAAAGGATACATTCGTATCTGAGTGCAAAAGGAATGTTTATTATGGAATTAAGTGAAAAATTACAAGAGTTGAGGAAAGAAAAAGGACTCACGCAGGAAGAACTTGCGGAAGCGTTATTTGTGTCTCGCACTGCAATTTCTAAGTGGGAATCCGGCAGAGGAGTTCCCAATATCGAGTCATTAAAAGCAATTTCAAAGTTTTTTTCAGTGTCAATAGATGAGTTATTGTCCGGTGAAGAAATACTTAAAATTGCTGACGAGGATAATAAGCAAAAGGAAAAACATACAAGAGACTTAGTGTTTGGTTTACTCGATTGCAGTTTGATTATGTTTCTGTTTCTGCCTTTCTTTGGACAAAAGGGTGATGAGATTATAAAAGAGGTATCTTTACTTTCGCTGACAGGTACCCCGCAGTATATCAAAATACCGTATTTAATTATTGTATTTGGAATTGTACTTACAGGTGTTTTGCTTCTCGCTCTACAAAATTATGAAGCAGTGTTTTGGTTGAAACACAAACATCAAATATCCATTGTGTTAAGCACAGTTGCTACAATAGAATTTATGATAACACTTCAACCTTATGCAGCCTTTTTCACTTTTGTTTTCTTGGCGATAAAGTCTCTGATGCTGATAAAATGGCGATGATACGAAGCGTGTCGCCAATGTGACGGTGAAATTCTTTTCATTTTTATTCATTCCGCCTATATTGTAAACAGGCGAAAGCCAAATAATTATGGCAAAGGATTGATAAAAATGAAAAAAGAAAAAAGTCAAAAAGTATTGCTTTCAGGAATAGCAATGGTAGTGTTATTTATTTTGTGGACAGTGGCAATAAGCCTTATTGATGTTCAGCCCATCGGGCCACAAAACTCTTCTGTTGGATTTGCAACCTTGAACGGCTTTATCCACAGCCTGACAGGTGTGCATATGGCAATATATACCGTTACGGACTGGTTAGGACTGATACCGCTTTGCTTTATTTTGGGATTTGCGTTGCTTGGACTTATACAGCTTATTAAAAGAAAAAGCTTATTCAAGGTCGATTCCAGTATTTTGGTGTTGGGAGCATTCTATATTGTTGTAATGGCGGCATATTTGTTTTTTGAATTTTATGTTGTCAATTACCGCCCGGTATTGATTAACGGTTTTCTTGAAGCTTCGTATCCATCATCGACAACCTTGCTTGTTATGTGTGTTATGCCGACAGCTGTTATGCAGCTAAACAGTAGAATTAGAAATACAAAAATGAAAAGAGCATTTGCCTTTGCTTTAATTGCATTTACTGCTTTTATGGTAATTGGCAGGTTGATATCCGGTGTTCATTGGATTACTGATATTATTGGCGGGGCAATTTTAAGTGCGGGTTTAGTGATGATTTATTATAGTGTAACCACTCTTATTGCCCGACAGGAAAGATAAAATTCTAACTGAGGAATCACTTATTGACCTTGAGAGATATTTTCTCCCAAGGTCTTTCTTATTATTCGCAAACTACACCAATCCCGATTTTCTCAATATAATTGGGATAATCACAAAGGAAGGGGTGGTTGTACTATGACGGGCAGTTTAGCAAGCGTTCATCCGGAGCTAATTTCTGAATGGTCAGAGAAGAACTTACCGCTAACGCCGGATAAGATAACCTTCGGTTCAAATAAAAGAGTGTGGTGGATAGGTGCTTGCGGACACGAGTGGGAAACGAGCGTCAAAGCTCGTTCAAAGGGCGAGAAATGCCCGATATGCTCAGGAGCGAGAGTAATAGAGGGTATCAATGATTTAGCCACATTGAAGCCCCTGTTGGCTCAGGAGTGGTCTAAAAAGAACAAATTAAAGCCTACCGAGGTATCTGTCGCTTCTCATAAGAAGATTATTTGGAAATGCAAACACGGACACGAATGGGAAGCAAGCGTTAAAAGCAGAACGATAAACGGTACAGGCTGTCCATACTGCTCACACAATAAAGTCCTTGCCGGATTCAATGACCTTGCTTCACAGTATCCCGATATTGCTGCTGAATGGTCTGACAGAAATCTTCCGTTGCTGCCTACAATGGTAACAGCCTTTGCAAACAGTAAGGCTTGGTGGAAATGCAGAGATTGCGGAAACGAGTGGTACACTCTTATTTCAACCCGTGCCGGTGGGAGTAGATGTCCGTATTGTAGTGGATATACATTGCTCAAAGGATTTAATGACTTGGCGACTACGCACCCTGACATTGCGGCTGAGTGGTCAGAAAGAAATTATCCCCTAATGCCTGATGAGGTAAACGCAAAATCAAGACACAATGTTTGGTGGAAGTGTAAGACCTGTGGCAATGAGTGGAAGTCCGTTATCAATGCTCGTGTAAAAGGAACAGTATGCCCGGTTTGTGCGGACAGGACAGTTCTTGCAGGATACAATGATTTAGCCACAACGGACAGGAAACTGCTTGCTGAATGGGATTACGAAAAAAACTCTCTGCTCCCGACACAAGTGTCAAGAAGGTCGATGAAAAGAGTGTGGTGGAAATGTTCACTGGGACACTCTTGGAAAGCAAAAATCAGCGATAGAACAATTATCGGAGAAAAATGCACTGTGTGCGAAAAAGAATATCGCTCCGTGTTCCCCGGCTTGGCGGTCGCCTATTACGCCAATCAAAAAGGATTAAAGGTACAGCTCGGTTCAGATAAACTATTAGGAATACCTCTTGAAACCTACATTCCGTCAGAAAAGCTGGCGATAGAATTTACGAACGGCTCAGAACATATGGAGGTTCTCAAAAGCCACCTTTGCAAGCAGCGAAATATAAAACTCGTAAAACTCCCTTTTAAGACAACCGAAACGGAAACGGAGTATGCCGACAGAGTAAAAGCAGTTTTCAAAAGCGTACATATCTTTATTTATTCTGATGTCGAAGTAGATGTTTCGGTAATCAAAAGAAGATTCGATGAATGGAGGAAACGACTATGAGAGAAGAAAAGTTCCATATCTAACTAAAATTACAAACAAATCGTTTAACTTCTGTATTTGTTTATAGATGTAATCACTTCAGGAGAGATTACATGAACAAAAATATAAAATATTCTCAAAACTTTTTAACGAGTGAAAAAGTACTCAACCAAATAATAAAACAATTGAATTTAAAAGAAACCGATACCGTTTACGAAATTGGAACAGGTAAAGGGCATTTAACGACGAAACTGGCTAAAATAAGTAAACAGGTAACGTCTATTGAATTAGACAGTCATCTATTCAACTTATCGTCAGAAAAATTAAAACTGAATACTCGTGTCACTTTAATTCACCAAGATATTCTACAGTTTCAATTCCCTAACAAACAGAGGTATAAAATTGTTGGGAATATTCCTTACCATTTAAGCACACAAATTATTAAAAAAGTGGTTTTTGAAAGCCGTGCGTCTGACATCTATCTGATTGTTGAAGAAGGATTCTACAAGCGTACCTTGGATATTCACCGAACACTAGGGTTGCTCTTGCACACTCAAGTCTCGATTCAGCAATTGCTTAAGCTGCCAGCGGAATGCTTTCATCCTAAACCAAAAGTAAACAGTGTCTTAATAAAACTTACCCGCCATACCACAGATGTTCCAGATAAATATTGGAAGCTATATACGTACTTTGTTTCAAAATGGGTCAATCGAGAATATCGTCAACTGTTTACTAAAAATCAGTTTCATCAAGCAATGAAACACGCCAAAGTAAACAATTTAAGTACCATTACTTATGAGCAAGTATTGTCTATTTTTAATAGTTATCTATTATTTAACGGGAGGAAATAATTCTATGAGTCGCTTTTTTAAATTTGGAAAGTTACACTTTTTAATAACGGAGGGAATGGAATGAAAAAACTTGTAACCTTGCTTCTTTCGCTTGCTTTAGTGCTATCTCTTGCAGCTTGTGGCGGAGAAGCGACACCTGACGCATCTGACGATGCCCCCGCTTCTTCTCAAAATGAAGAAAGCACCGAAAACGACAACACCGAAAATCAAATCGTATTTGAGGAAGTTGTTGCCATTGACAACGCAGAGTGTGCGGTAAAAATTACCGAAATCGACCCCGATAATATGTGGGGCTACACTCTGAAAGCACAGCTTGAAAACAAGTCCACAGAGAAAACCTATATGTTCTCTGTCGAGAGTGCTTCCATCAATGGTGTTCAGTGCGATCCAATGTTTGCAAGCGAGGTAGCTGCTGGCAAAAAGGCTAACGAAGAAATCAACTTTAGCACCGATACTCTTGAGGAAAATGGTATTGTTGAATACACAGATATTGAATTGACTTTCAAGGTGTATGATAGCAATGATTGGTCTGCTGACCCTGTTGGAAAGGAAACAATCCATGTCTATCCATACGGAGAAGAAAACGCTGTTGCATTTGTGAGAGAAGCACAGGCTACTGATAATGTGATTATCGATAATGATTATGTTACTGTTATCGTAACAGGCTATGAAGATGATGAGATATGGGGCTATACTGCCAATCTGTTCTTGCTGAACAAGACAGACAAAACGGTAATGTTCAGCGTTGATGACGCATCTGTAAACGGCTTTATGGCAGACCCATTCTATGCAACTTCTGTTTCTGCCGGAAAATGTGCATTTAGTTCTATGGCATGGTCTGATACAACTTTAGAGGAAAACGGAATTACCGAAGTGGAAGAAATCGAAGTCCTGTTTAGAGCATACGATGCTGATGATTTTATGGGCGAAGATTTTGCAAATGAGGTAATTACATTAAATCCGTAACGAGATGAGGTGTGCAACATGAAAACGGCAAAATTAGTAATCGGAATTATCAGCATGGTTTTATTTGTTTTAGTAGCTTTTCAATCTTGCGCTGCCGGATTAGGAAATGCTTTAGCAGATAACGGCGAAGTAAGCGGAACATCAGGAATGTTGCTTGCTTTCTGTATGCTGATTGCAGGCATCGTTGGAGTAGCAACCCGAAAGAGCAAAGGCGGCGGAATTGTTGCCGGAGTATTCTATCTGTTGGGCGGACTGCTGGGAATTGTAAATTACGGTAGCTTCTCTGACCTTGCTATCTGGTCTGTCCTTTGTTTCATTTTCGGAGCTGTCTTTATTTTGGGCTCCTTGAAAATGAAGAAAGCAGATAAAAGTAACACAGACGCGGCAGAATAATATTATTCAAATAACAATAACATAATTCCCCAACAGGGCGACTATTTCCAAACCGAAGTAGCCGCCCTTTTCTTTTACTAAAAATCAAAAAGGAGGGCTACCATGTCGAAGAAAAAACCACCGACCACCATCGAGGAATGTAACGCCGAAATGGAACTGACACAGAAGAAAATCCGGCAGTATGAGAACAGGAACAAAATGCTTGACCGCAAACTTGCCATTGAGAAGCGCAAGGAGCGCAACCACCGTCTTTGTTCGCGGGGCGGCTACCTTGAAAGCCTTGTCCCGGCACTCATTGATATGTCAGAACAGGAAGCCCGCGACTTCCTCTACACCGCGGTTTTCAGCGACAAAGCGCAGGAGTTTTTGAGAAAACGAGCCGGAGAAGCGACACCGAAGAATTACCCTTGCACACAAGGGCGCACTTATACACCCTAACGGGCGTGTGCGCTCTGCCGAGGGCTTTATCTCCGCACCGGGCATTATTGCCTTGTGCAGAGATTGGCGGCTTGCGCCGCGACAGGGAAACCTACACTTTCCCTGCGACAGCTTGCGCTGTCTACCCTTTTGTGTACCCCACGAAAGCGAACACCTTGCTTTGCAAGCTATTCACTTTCATGGGGTTTTGTTGACCGTATCGGGAGGTGATACTATCGCAATCTACCATTGCAGCATTAAGATTGTCAGCCGGGGAAAGGGCAAATCTGCCGTAGCCGCAGCAGCCTACCGCGCCGGAGAGAAGCTGACAAACGAGTGGGACGGACTGACCCACGACTATACAAGAAAAGGCGGCGTTGTTCATTCTGAAATCATGCTGCCGCCCCATGCCCCACCCTCTTTCTCTGACCGTTCTATTCTATGGAACAGCGTGGAGCAAATCGAAAAATCGAATAACTCACAGCTTGCGAGGGAAATCGAAATCGCCCTACCTGTTGAACTTTCAAGAGAGGAACAGACCCGCCTTGTCCGGGAATACTGTTCCTCTCAATTTGTTTCCAAAGGAATGTGCGCCGACTTCAATATCCACGACACAGGCAACGGCAACCCACACGCTCATATCCTTTTGACTATGCGCCCCCTTGATGAAAAAGGCACATGGGCGGCGAAGTCAAAAAAGGAATATGTCCTTGACGAAAATGGGGAGCGCGTAAAGCTGCCAAGCGGCAGATACAAGACGCGCAAGGTTGACCTTATGGACTGGAACAGGCAGGAGAACGCCGACCTATGGCGCAAGGCGTGGGCTGACCTTGCCAACGACTATTTAGAGCGAAGCGGCAGCGCGGAGCGTATCGACCACCGCAGCCATGCAGAGCGTGGTATTGAGGAACTCCCCACCGTCCACATGGGTGTTGCAGCTTCCCAAATGGAGAAGAAAGGCATAGCCACCGACAAGGGAGAAATCAACCGCATGATACAAAAGACCAACCGACTTATGCGGGAAATCCGGGGCTATATCGACAGCTTGAAAGAATGGCTTGCGGAGGTTTTCGCCGCTAAGAAGCAACTGCAAGCTGCCCCGCACTCTCCCGATATTGCCACGCTGCTTACAAGGTATTTGAGCATTGAACGAGAGAAAAGCCGGAAGTATTCACAGGGCTGGCAGCAACAGCATACTGCCGGGGAATTGCAAAAAATCAGCAAGGCGATTGTCTATCTGCAAAGCAAGGGCATTGCTACCCTTGAAGATTTGGACGCTGCCCTTTCCTCTGTTGATGAAGAAGCAAAGCGGCTGAATACAAGCGTTGTTGCCAAGCAGAAGCGCATGAGGACATTGGAAAAGTTTATCGAGCATGGCAGCAACTACAACCGCTTGAAGCCCATTCACGATGAACTGAAAACGCTGAAAAACGGATGGGGCAAAAAGAGAGAAAAATTTGAGCAAGCCCACGAAAGCGACCTCATTATCTGGAACGCCGCCAACCGTTTCCTGCACGCAAATCTGCCGGAGGGTACAAAGTCTTTCAAGGTGTCCGAGTGGCAGAAAGAATTTGACGAACTGAAAGCCCAATCCACAGGCGAATATGAAGAACTGAAAACAAAGCGCAGCGAGGTTAAGGAGTTACAGCAAATCCGAAAGTGCATTGATATTGTAGAGCAAGCCGAGCAGCGCACACAGGAACAGACACACCAAACACCAAGACGCAAAAAGGAGGATATTTCCCTATGACCTACACCAAAGAACAGATTGACCGGGCAAATCAGACCGACCTTGTATCATTCCTGCAAGCCCAGGGCGAACAGCTTGAACGCGCCGGACAGGAGTACCGTTGGAAACGGCACGACAGCTTGACGGTCAGAGAAAACAGATGGTATCGGCACAGCCAGAGCAAAGGCGGCGGTCCGATTGATTTTGTCATGGAGTTTTACGGCAAAAGTTTTCTTGAAGCCGTTGAAATGCTGATAGGCGAACGGGGCGAAGCACCCCCACCCGTCTATCTGCAATTCAGACTACCACCCAAAAGCCCCGACAACCAAACAGCGAGGAACTACCTTACAGCCGCCCGGCGCATTGATGAAGATGTGTCGGGCTTTTTCTTTTCCTGCGGCGATCTCTACGAGGAAGCCGCCCACCATAACGCCGTATTTGTCGGCAGAGATGAAAGCGGCATACCGAGATATGCCCACCAACGGGGAACGGTGGGCAGCTTCCGGCTTGATGTGAAAGGCAGCGACAAGACTTTTAACTTCTGCTACCGGGGCGAGGGCGAAAGGCTTTTTGTCTTTGAAGCCCCCATTGACCTGTTATCTTTCCTCTGCCTGTTCAAAAAGGAATGGCAGAAACAAAGCTATCTGTCATTGGGCGGCGTGAGTGAAAAAGCCCTGCTGCGTTTTCTCTCTGACCGTCCGAATATCAAGACCGTCTATCTCTGCCTTGACAGCGACAAAGCCGGGACAGACGCTTGCAGCCGCCTTAACAGCATTATCCCCCAAGGCTACACCGTCAATCGCCTTGTACCGTTGTTCAAAGACTGGAACGAGGTTTTACAGCGTAAAGAGGAAATTACAGACGGAAAATATCTGCGCGAAGCTGTCTATGGCTTGCGTGAGCCGCAACAGGAAGAAACCGTTGAAATTATCCGCATGAGCGAGGTTGACACACAGACCGTTGAATGGCTATGGGAGCCGTATATCCCTTTTGGAAAGGTAACAATCGTACAGGGCAACCCCGGCGAGGGAAAAACCACCCTTGCCCTGCGCCTTTGCGCCGCCTGTACCAACCGCAAGCCCTTTCCGGCTATGGCAGAGCATGAGCCTTTTAATGTTATCTATCAGACCGCAGAGGACGGTTTGGGCGATACCGTCAAGCCGCGCCTTATGGAAGCGGACGCAGACCTTGACCGGGTACTTGTCATTGACGAGGGCAAACAGGAATTGTCCTTATCCGATGAACGCATAGAAAGGGCAATCCGGCAGACCGGGGCGCGTCTTATAATCCTTGACCCCATACAGGCGTATGTAGGCGAAAAAACGGATATGAACAAGGCAAACGAAATACGCCCTATCTTTCGCCGCCTTGCCGAAGTTGCAGAGCGTACCGGGTGTGCCGTTGTGCTTATCGGGCACTTGAACAAAGCTGCCGGAGGTCAGAGCGCATACCGGGGATTAGGCTCTATCGACTTCCGAGCCGCCGCTCGTAGTGTGCTGCTCATAGGGCGCGTGAAACGAGAGCCGAATGTGCGCGTTATCATTCACGACAAATCTTCCCTTGCACCGGAGGGTAAGCCTATGGCGTTTTCGTTGGGCGCGGAAAGCGGCTTTTCATGGATAGGCGAATATGACATTACCGCTGATGAACTGCTGTCCGGCACAGGCGGCAACACCGAAACCAAGACCGAGCAAGCGGAAAGGTTGATACTCGATTTACTTGCAGACGGTAAGGAAATGGCAAGCGAGGATATTGTCAAGGCGGCAGCCGAAGCCGGAATATCCGAAAGAACGGTACAAAATGCCAAGCGCAGCATGGGCGGCATATTGGGCGCAAGGCGCGTTGGAAGTCAATGGTACAACTTCATCAAGAAGAAGCAGCCGCCCGAAACTGCAAAATGAAAGTGCAAAACGCAGAGCCTTTGCACCTTGCACTTTCGCACTTTCACTTTATCAACTCGCCCCATGTTGACCGCATGGGGCTTTTCTCTTGAAAAAATCCTGTTTTGCGTCAATAAATTGCGAAAAGCACTTGACAAAACGCTTCATGGGGAACGGGAAAAGACATCAAACCGTTTGTCGATCCGAAATTTGAAAACAACGTGATTTTGACCGGGACGGAGTTTCTCACAATGAACACCCGCCCGAAAATCCCCGCAAATGCCCGAAACCTGAATTGCTGCATTATCGGCTCGTCCGGCTCCGGCAAAACCCGCTTCTGGCTCACGCCCCAGCTTTTACAGGCTCATTCCTCTTATGTGGTGGTCGATCCCAAAGGTGGTGTGCTGGGACAGGTCGGGGCTTTCCTGCAAAAACGCGGGTACAAAATCAAGGTATTCAACAGCATAGATTTTTCAAAATCCATGCACTATAACCCGCTGGCGTATATCCGCAACGAGGCCGATATTCTGAAATTCGTGGATGCCCTGATTTCCAACACCAAGGGCGAGGGCAAGGAAGGCGATCCATTCTGGACGAAATCGGAAACGCTTTTGTACTGCGCGCTGATTGCCTACATCATTTTCGAAGGGCCTGCCGAGGATCGAAACATGAATACCCTTGTGGATATGATTTCCGGCATGGAGGTCAAGGAGGATGACGAGGACTTTATGAACGCGGTGGACTATATGTTTGCCGGGCTCGAAAAGCGCAAGCCGGATTGCTTTGCGGTCAAACAGTATAAAAAGTACAAATTGGCCAGCGGCAAGACGGCAAAAAGCATTTTGATTTCCTGCGGTGCGCGGCTGGCTCCCTTTGACATCCCGCAGCTTCGTGAGGTCATGGCCTATGACGAATTGGAGCTTGACCGCATCGGAGATCGGAAAACAGCGGTATTCTTCATCATTTCCGATACCACGCAGACTTACAACTTTTTAGTGGCGCTGGCATTTTCGCAGATGTTCAACCTCCTGTGTGAACGGGCGGACAATGTTCACGGTGGCCGCCTGCCGCACCATGTACGGGTGCTGTGGGACGAAGCAGCCAACACGGGACAGGTGCCCCAGCTCGAAAAGCTGGTCGCGGTTATCCGCTCCCGCGAGGTGAGTCTGTGCCTGCTGTATCAACAGTTGGCACAGTGCAAGGCCATTTACGATAAACACGCCGAGACAATCCTCGGCAACATGGACAGCGTGGTGTTCCTCGGTGGCCGCGAAGCCAGCACCATCAAGGAAATATCCGAGAACTGGCTGGGAAAAGCCACAATCAGTATGCAGACCGACAGCCGCTCCCGTGGCCAGTCGGAAAGCTACAGTCAAAATACCCAGCGGCTGGG